>Ga0308164_10000319_pt1 | contig 98274 bp, 88 predicted proteins | sample PhyTR2_FD_201031 | JGI IMG/M metagenome (GOLD analysis project Ga0308164, IMG submission 201031) | Phyllosphere microbial communities from UC Gill Tract Community Farm, Albany, California, United States - DLSLT.R2 | ecosystem: Host-associated > Plants > Phyllosphere > Unclassified | place: USA... | reverse complement strand
CTCCTACGGAGCTTTAATGTTTGCGGGATATTACAAACGTACCGCCACTACAGAGCTTAAGATTGATGTTCCTTATTAACTATTGACAGGACGCTCCTACGGAGCTTTAATGTTTGCGGGATATTACAAACGTACCGCCACTACAGAGATTAAGATTGATGTTCCTTATTAACTATTGACAGGACGCTCCTACGGAGCTTTAATGTTTGCGGAATATTACAAACGTACCGTCACTACAGAGCTTAAGATTGATGTCCTTTATTAATTATTGAAAGTATCGCTCCTACGGAGCTTGGATTTAGGGTTCACACTTGGGCTGCCAACTAATGTACCTACATAAGTCTTGAGTGATTCGGGAAAGTTTACGCCAGCGGGTACTATTATAATGTCTATGTCGAATTTTATTGAAATGTTGGTTATGAGATTTACTTGTCAAAAAAAATCCTTAATCTAAAATGTAATTTTTACTTTGACAAATAGCAATACAACCACCACCTTAGCCCCGATAATAGCGGCATCCTTTTTCTGGTGGCCGATGCTAAGCAGCGGTAAGCAGAAAAAGATACAGCGGAGAGCGGGAAAGAGCTACTAAAGAAAAATGAAGGGAAAAAATGTCTAGATGACATTGGAAAATGACTCCTTCTATATATTTAGGATAAAAAAAAAGTCCAGATAACCTGAACTCTTATTATTATAAATGTGTAAAAGCTTACTTAGTCAACTTTGCTGTTGGTAAAGAAACAGTTCCAGGGTCTTTCCATAAACCGTCTTTTTCTGCTCTCTTTTTGACAGTTTCTGCTCTTTTGTTGCTGTCGGGGTGCGAATTAAACATTTTTTGAAATCCTGATTGTGCTGATCCACCTTCGGATAGTAATGCTAATTTCTTGAATGCTGTGTAAGCACCCACTACATTATAGTTGTTTGCTTTCATGAAATCATAAGAATAAGTGTCTGCCTGAGATTCTTGTTTTTTGCTGTGAGAAGCATCCAAAAACGCATTGGCCATTTTCCCAACCTGCCCTTCACTTAATGTAGCAACTGTAGATGATGCTGATGATGCGGCATCCATCGCTGCAGCTTTTAAATAGGCTGACTTGATGGCATCTTTTGTATCTTGATTTTTAACGTGACCGATCTCGTGACCGATAACTGCCAGCAATTCAGCATCTGTCATGATATCCATCAAAGATGAAAATACTCTTACGCTACCATCTGCACAAGCGAAAGCATTGATGTCTTTTACTTTGTAGACTTTGTAGTTCAGATTAAGCCCGTCCTGAGATTTATGTTTTGCAAAAAGCTTGTTGAGCCTCACTGTGTACGGATCTTTCGGACCTGCAATCGCATTGTTCTTGTCCATATAATCTACAGATTCTTTTGAAAGTTTGATTGCATCTTCATTACTGAAAGTAAGCGCCGACGCTCCTTTTGAAACTACTCCTGCAGCTTTTCCCAGGTTGATTTTCTGAGCTTGTACATGGTACATTGATCCTAGTACGATTGCACCGATAATAATTTTTTTCATTTTTAATATAGTTTAGCGCAACTAAGATAATACTTTTTGACGAAAAAAAATCCTCTTTCGGAGAAGTACCGAAAAAGGATTTGGCTAACTATATATATATATGTGTTTCTATTAGTCAATAAAAAGAGTTGCAATAGCTGTTGCTTCAGCAGTAGTTAACACCTCATCGTAAGCCGCAGAGCCTGCCGCAGCTCCGAAAGCTGTCGCAGTATTGAATCCTGCCTGCATAGTTACATCTTCGCCCGCATAAACCGCATTGGTTGCCGGAGGCATAGCTCCACTTCCGCTTCCACCGCTCGCTAATTCGATCCAACCTTTGTTGGAACGCATTCGACGAACCATTGAAGCATGTCTTGCTTCTACAGAATGAATCTGTAAAGCCGCCTGAAGAACATCTTTATTTGACATCACATTACCTGCCTGCCCTTTATAGGCTCTCACACCCGTATCTTCAAAAGCCTGAGCCAAAATAAGGAACTGCTGATAATCATCCATGGGTGCAAATGCTCCGTTTACGGTAAAATCAAAAGTTGGTTTAGCAATTGGCGTAACATTTAACGAGGTTAATGTAGCTTTCAGAAAACTAACGTGAGCAGTCTCATGTTTAGAAATCTGTTGAAAAACCACCCGGTCTGAAGAAGGAATCAAATTGGGCTTTGCCAAACCCTTTGCATAATATTCGTCCTCTAAGTATTCCAAAGTTAATGCTAATTGAAGGGCATCTGTCAATGCACTCTTCATCGTCGTTGGGTCTATTGTTGTGGTTTCAGCTTTGGCAGAAGTTGCCATGAAGCTTCCTAATCCTAATGGTATTGCAGCAACAGCCGCTTTTTTACCAAATGAGGTTATATCTGAAAGATTATCTAATCTAGACGTTTGTTTTGTGAAAAAAGAATCGTCAGACAATTTATCTAATAATTTTAGAATGTTCATAATAATTGATTTTTGAGATTGGTAAATTAGTTAATGCCTCTTTCTTTCCATGTAAATGGAGTTTTAATAAAGCCTCCGGCTGCCGCAATGACATCTTTCGGTTCTTTTGCCACATCCAGTCCTGTAGTAGGATTTACCACATCATCCCCTGAGAAAGCTGCAGTTAAAGGATTTATCAAATCTCTGATTGCTGATGCGTGTCTTGCTTCTACAGAAACAATTTTACCTGCAAGTACCAGATAAGTAGGGTTTGTAATATATTTCCCTGCTGCATTATAAGCGGCAACTCCTGTATCTTCCAAAGCTTTTGCAGTAGCTAAAACAGAATTTCTATCGTTGAAGTTTACATTCGGATATTGAAACTCAAGTGTTGGCAAGACATTATTAGTAGCCCCTGTAATTGCTGCTTTAAAGAAATCTCTGTGAATAACCTCGTGATGATAAAGATCTGTAAGTACTTCTTTTTCAACAGTTGAAATTCCAGCATAGAAACTATTCACCACTTTCGTGTAGAAATCAGCTTCTAGTTGTTCAAGAGCGTATGCATAGTTCAAAACACCTACATCGCCCATTCCCAAATCAAATATCTTATTATCATTGTAGACAAAATCGTCATCATCGCAACCTACCAAAGTAAGCCCGGCAACGGCAATACCAATACCGCTTAGTTTTAGAAAGTTTCTTCTGCTGGTATCCAAGGTGGCTCCTTGGTTAGAAACATTAATTGGTTTTTTCATAATATTATTTTTAAAAAGGTTTAGCTGTTTAATGGTATCTACGACAATAGTTTTCGTTTGGTTTTCATAAAATTTAAAAAAATCAAATATTTATTATACAAATCCCTTAAAAACCCTTAAAACACTACAAATAAAATAAATACCGAGTGCTTAATAATTGATAATGAAGATCATAATCAAATTGATTTTAAAATAAATTTTACTTATTTTTGTGAAATGAGTCAAAAATGGATTTACAAACCCGAACCTGATGAAGAAACTGTTGACGGATTGAGTTCGTCGCTTGGTTTTGGAACTTTTGAATCCAAACTATTGGTTCTCAGAGGAATTGACAATTACCAGAAAGCGCGCGAATTTTTCAAGCCCAATTTTACAGATATTCACAATCCTTTCCTGATGGCAGATATGCAAAAAGCCGTGGAGCGGATTGCTACAGCTATCGAAAATGGGGAAAAAATAATGGTTTACGGAGATTACGATGTCGACGGAACCACTGCTGTTGCGCTTACTTATCTTTATTTAAGAAAAATAGTTCAAAAAAAATATTTAGATTTTTACATTCCCGACAGAAATTCTGAAGGATATGGAATTTCTACTGAAGGTATTGATTATGCCAAAGAAAACGGCTTTTCTCTGATTATCGCATTAGACTGCGGTATCAAGGCTATTGACATGATTAATTATGCCAAAGGAAAACAAATTGATTTCATTATTTGTGATCACCATTTACCCGGAGACGAAATTCCGGATGCGGTAGCCGTTTTAGATCCTAAAAGATCAGACTGTCGCTATCCTTTTAAGGAGCTTTCAGGTTGTGGAGTTGGTTTTAAGCTTTGCCAAGGATTAAACACTATCTATAAAATCCCCGAAACTGAATTATTTGAACTGACAGATCTACTGGCCATCTCAATTGCTGCGGATATCGTATCAATGACTGGTGAGAACAGGGTTTTAGCTAAAATGGGTCTAAAAGTTCTCAGAAAAACCCGCAATTTAGGTTTAAGATTATTAATCCCTGAAGATAAACTTTCGCACTTTGAAATTTCAAACATTGTTTTTGAAATCGCTCCAAAAATAAATGCTGCAGGAAGAATTTCTCACGGTAAAGCTGCTGTAGAACTGATGGTTTCAGATAACCTGAAGCACGCTCAGCAAATTGTAGGGGACATTATGAATCTTAATGACGAAAGGCGCGAGCTCGATATGAACTCTACCCTTTCTGCACTCAACCAAGTAATCGAATCTCAGCAGGAAACAAAATATTCCACGATTGTCTATCATCCTGAATGGAACAAAGGAGTGATCGGAATTGTAGCCTCAAGACTGATTGAAACGTATTATAAACCGACTTTAGTTTTTACTGACGGAAATAATGGGGAAATGGTGGCTTCTGCAAGATCTGTTTCAGATTTTGATGTGCACGAAGCGCTGGATCTTTGTTCGGAATACTTTCTGAAATTTGGAGGACACCACGCTGCTGCCGGACTTTCTATGGAAAAAGATAAGTTCGAAGCTTTCAAACTTAAATTTGAAAAAACAGTTGCCGAAAAAATTAAAGATCATCAAAAAGAACCTTCTATTACGATAGATGCTGATGTCGATTTAGATGAAATTAACAGAGATTTTATCAACTTCCACAGAAAACTGGGACCTTTCGGGCCTCAGAATATGAAGCCTAATCTGGTTTTAAAAAATCAAAAAATTGCCGGCTACCTGAAAACGATGGGGAAAGACAATAACCACCTAAAATTTTACATCAAACAAGAATCTACTGGAAGAAATATTGAATGTGTCGGCTTTAAACTAGGTCAGTTTGCTGATGATTTTAGAAATAAATCTTTTGACATTGCTTTTACTTTAGAAGAAAACCATTGGAAAGGGAATGTAACGCATTATCTTAATATCAGAGATGTGAAATTTAGAGAAGACTAAGCCAACTCAGCCTTAAACTCAGCCTCAACTTTGAAAAAAATCGGTTTATTTTTCGGGTCATTCAATCCCATTCATATTGGTCATTTAATTTTGGCTAATTATATTCTGGAGAACTCGGATATGCATGAATTGTGGTTTGTAGTAAGCCCACAAAATCCTTTTAAAGAAAAAAAATCACTCCTGAAAGATCATAACCGTCTGGATATGGTACAGCTTGCGGTGAAAAATTACCCGCAAATGCGAGCATCCAACGTTGAATTTGCCTTACCAACCCCAAGTTACACGATAGATACTTTAACTTATCTTAAAGAAAAACATCCGGAATGTTCTTTCAGTCTGATTATGGGCGAAGACAATCTCGACGGACTTCACAAGTGGAAAAATTCTGATGTTTTAATAAAAAATCATCACATCATTGTTTATCCCAGAGTTTTTGATGGTGAGAAAAAAGATTCTGAATATCTGCAACATGAAAATATTTCGATGATCAAAGCTCCTGTGATTGAACTTTCTGCCACCGAAATTCGCTCCATGATCAAAGAAGGAAAAAATGTAAGGCCTATGCTTCCCCCAGAGGTTTTTGAGTATCTGGATGGGAGTAGTTTTTATAAGTAGTTGTTAGTTGTTAGTTGTTAGTTGTTAGTTGTTAGTTGTTAGTTGTTAGTTGTTAGTTGTTAGTCAAAATTAATTATTAGAATGGAATTCCTAGAAAATTTATTCTCAAAATATCCTCAGGAAAAAGTTATCAAATGGTTTAAACAGATTTGTTTGGCTGAGGCAGTTTCATGGTTTTTTCTATTTACCGCAATGATCTGGATCCGCGTTGATCCGGGAGGTATTTTCCCAATTATCTACATTAGCACAATTGGTAGCATTCACGGATTCTTTTTTACACTTTATCTTATCTTTCTTCCTGCTACAAGAAAAATCTATACTTGGGATGATGAAGACACCGTCTTTGCATTGATCTCGGCATTTTTCCCTTTTGCCACGATTTGGATCGACAAAAAGCTGGCTCGTTTCGACAGAGAATAATAAAATTTTCAAAAAATAACTCTTGGCTGTAACAAAATTATTGTTACAGTTGTCTTATTATGTAGAAACGCAGAGTAAACAAAAATTTAATTTAAATTTTAATAACTACAAATCAAGTAGTTACAATCAAAATAAAAACATTTTTACTACTTTGTATTGCATGATACTAAATTTATTACATATCTTTGCAATGTAAAATAATAACAGATACAAGCTTCTATACACTATTAAAATCTAAAATCATGAAAACGCCACTACTCATCGCAGCCATATTTTTCACCGGATTGACTTTCGCACAAGAAAAAAAATCAGATTCTCTAAAAACAAAAAAAATTGAAGAAGTTGTTTTGACCAAGCAGGTCTTCAAAAAACAGAGCGACCGTTTCGTTTATGACGTTGCCGCATCACCCGTTACCAAAGGAAATACAACTTTTGATTTGTTGAGACAAACTCCTCTACTTTCTACAACGGATGATAAGACTTTAAAAATCGCAGGAAAAAATAATGCGCTGATTTACATCAACGGTAGAAAAACCAATATGGATGCCGAATCGGTTACTCAGTTTCTAAAAAATACTCCTGCAGAAAATATTCAGAAAATTGAAGTGATTACTGTTCCGGGGAGTGAATTTCAGGTAGAATCTTCAGACGGAATTATCAATATCGTCCTAAAGAAAAAAATGAGCGACGGCCTCAGCGGAAACATGAGAATGTCTAATTCTCAAAATAAATACAATGGAAGTTCTGCAAGTTTCTCTGCCAACTACAGAAAAGATAAGCTGGGAATCAGTGCTAATCTGAGCGGGGGCGAGAATATTCAGGCTCAAAGTTACATTTTGAAAAACGGAACAGATCTTGTGAAAAATGAGTCGACTGGAAATATTGACGATCCCAATAAAAACCTGGGCGGATACCTTAACTTCGATTATCAGTTAAATGATAAAAGTAATTTAGCATTATCATGGAATTCTTGGGCAAATAAAAGCTATGGCTCTACTGTTGAACTTTTAAATAATTTAAATGTTTATAAAGCAGACGGAAGTCTATTAAAAACAGACATTACCCGTTCAAGCAATATTGAAAATGCAAGAAATTATAATAATTCGGTAAATTTAAACTACGAATTAAAAACAGACTCTTTAGGAAGCAAACTTAATCTGAATGCTGCTTACCTTATCTATAAAAGATTCCAAAACTCTGACAACAGAACCTTGGTACAGCGACCTTCCGGAACTTTTGACCAGTTCAGACAAAATGTGATTCAGGATATTCCTCAGATTGTCAACAACTTTTCAAGCACAGTAGATTATATTCAGAAATTTAAAAAAGACCTGACTATTTCTGTCGGAGGGAATTTTAATGCTACTAAAACAGATAATGACACAAAAAACTTTTTCAACTATTATGATGTTAATGGAAATTTTGAAAGTGTAAAATCAGACCTCAACCATTTTATCTATGACGAAAAGATCTATGGTGTATACCTTACATTTGAGAAAAAGTTTTCTGATAAATTTTCTGGAAAAGCAGGAGCGAGATATGAAATCACTCAAAGTTTGGGCACTTCTGAAATTCCAAATCAACCGATGCAGGAGTTTGAAAGAAATTACAATAATCTTCTACCATACTTGAGCTTCAATTATGCGATCAATGACAAAAACAATATCTCTTATGCATTTTCAAGCAGAATGAGAAGACCAAGTTTCTGGGAGCTGAACCCTGTTAAAAATATTCTTACACAAGATAACTATACTCAGAATAATCCTTTCGTTAAAGCATCGTCTACTTATAATCAGGAGTTGACTTATATGTTTAAAAATTCTTACTTTTTGATTTTGAATCATTCGTACTTTAAAGATATTATTACTCAGGTTCCACTTCAAAGAGATATTGTAAGAGATGGCGTAACATATCGACAATTGGCTTACATAAGAACCAATTTTGGTGACAAACAGGAAATGTCAGCAATGCTGGGAATGCAGAAAACATTCTTTAAACAATATCTGACAACAAACTTCAACATCGGGTTACAACATAATATCAATGACGGAACTTTGAACACAGATCCTACAACAGGCCAGGTTTTTGACACTTACATTAACAATAGGAAATCAACAAGTATTATAATCCAGACCAACAACACTATTCGCTTAGACAAAAAGAAAACATGGTTCTTGGGCGTAAATTATTTCTTCGTAGACAAGCAGCAAATAGAATTGGGAATGTTGAAAAACCTGATGAGTTTAGACTTAAGCATTAAGAAAAACTGGAACGACTGGACTTTTGCTTTAAACTTAAATGACGTTTTAAGAACTAACATCGTAGAAATCGAGGACTATCAGGACAACGGAAATTACAATTATGTAAGAAACGACCAATTCAGAAGAGGCGGAACTTTCAGCATCACGTACAATTTCGGAAACCAGAAAGTGAAAAAAGTAAGAGACATCGAAGGCGCATCAGACGCTATAAAAAGCAGAACACGTTAACATTCAATCTTCATATACATTATTTTGTACAGAACCTGCCAAGAAATTGGTGGGTTTCGTTTATATTTAAGTATGAATAAATTTTTCACATTTTTATGTTTAATTGCATTGTTTGGCTGCAAAGAAAAAACAATAACGATCAGCAAAGACATTACATTTGATCAGCAAATGGATATTTCTTACGGTGACGATCCCGAACAGAGAATGGATCTTTATATTCCTAAAAATCGGGATTCTGTAAAAACAATTTTCATGATCATTCACGGTGGAGGTTGGAAAGCAGGAAAGAAATCTGACATTACCGGCTTCACATTCTCGCTGATGAAAAGATTTCCTCGATGTGCTTTTGCCAATATCGACTACCGACTTGCAACGAAACACGCTTCGGACTCCCAAATCAGACTGATGACATTCAAAATGCAATTGACTATTTAGTCGGGATTGCACCCATTAAATCGAAGTTTGTTCTCTTGGGAAATAGTGCAGGAGCCCATTTGTCGATGCTTTATTCTTATCGCTTGGGTGAAAAAGAAAAGATAAAAGCTGTAGTGAATATTGTGGGGCCATCAGATTTGTCAGATCCCAATTTTAAGAACTATTCAGATTATTCATTTGTTGAAAATCATTTGGTTGATCCTGCTACAATCCCAAAAGGAAATTCGATGGGAAATTTTGCGAGCCCGGTTAATTTGGTAAATAAAAATTCTCCTCCGACGATCTCTTTCTATAGAAATAATGATCAGGTTATTCCCTTATCACAAAAAGGAATTTTAGATTCAGTTTTAAATAAAAATGGAATTTTTAATCAATCTTACGAATTTCCGGGTGGACATCTTGATTGGATGAATGAAAAAAATGCACCTTTTCTAATTAATAAGATTGATGAATTTATTAAAACAATTCCATAAAAAAACGCTGTGAAAATTCCAAAGCGTCTATTTTAAATAAGTATACCCATGCATTTTGAAAAATTTCAATATTGGATTCGGCCATTCGAGTGTTTTTTCGTAACAAAGTGTAGAAAAAATGTATCGAGAATAATTTATCTTCAAAATTACAACCTTCTCGATACGGTTTCTTCAAAAACCTACTCGAAGTGACGAAAGTATTTTAAAATGCACAACGGGTTAAGTATAATTGCAGTTACTCAGACTTTACTACTTCTGTTCTTTCAGAAATTCCATTGGCATTAAATGCTTCAATCTGGAAATAATAAGAATCTACTCTGTCGGCTCCCGTAAAGAAATATTCATTTTTACCATAAACCATAATGCTTCCGTACAACTTATCCGGTGATTTTCCCCAATAAATAACATAACCGTCAGCGTCAGAATTCTGTTGCCATTTCATCCAAATGCTTCTTCTTTCGCCATATTTTTTCGGGTCAGCTCTCAACGGAACAAAGTTTTGAACTTTCGCAGGTTTTGCTCCTGAACCTTTTCCGAATACTCTGAAGCCACTTAAGGCAAATTTACCTGTGGGCATTTTCAGGTTTTCCATCTTTAAATATCTTGCTTCTGCAGGTTTTTCTAGTTCTATATAATCGTGAGGAACGTCTTTGGTGTTTTTACTTTTATCAACAACGACCTTCCATTTTTTGCCATCATTAGAACCATAAATTTTATACTGATGCATTTTCCCTTCAGTTTTTCCCATAAATTCCACATCCTGATCGGCATAATTGACCTGAATGGCATTAATCGTCGAAATTTCACCTAAATCTGTCTGAAACCATTCTCCTGAATTTCCTGTTTTTGCACTCCAATACGTTTTAATATCTTCATCCACCGCATTGTTAGAATGATAACCACCCAAAGTGGATGAAACCTGAACGGGTTTATTGTAATTGAGCAACATCCAATTGGTGAAAAGCCCTTTTGAAAAATCTTTTCCTTGTGCAAACTGCGGAAGTAACGTCGGATAATCTCCGTAAGCCGTGTTGGTATACATCACATCATCCTTATCAAATCCGGCCGGCCAAATCCCCAAACGTCTTTCAAAATTATTTTTAGTGGAAATAAAAATCGTTGAAACGTGCCACCAATTTTTAAAATTATCTTCAAATGTTGCGCCGTGTCCGGCTCCTCTTGCAAAACCTCCCGGTTTATAAGAAAACGGGTTGTGTTGTTGGTATTCGTAACCTTCCAAAGGATTTTTTGAAACATACACTCCATCAGAATATCCGCTGAATTCTGTTGCAGGAGCTCCGTACTGCATATAATATTTGTCTTTATACTTCGTTACCCAAGCTCCTTCCACAAAAGGCTGCAGGAAAACATTGTCATTATATTCACCAAATCTTTCCCAGCCGTGATCTTCTGGTTTTAATCTTAAAATAGGTTTTACAAAACCTTCAGACTGAAGGTTTTTCACTTTAACTTCTGTTCCTAAAAGTGGCCATTCGTTGCTTGATCCCCAATAGAGATACAGTTTGTTTTTATCTTCATCATAATGAAAAGCCGGATCCCACGCTCCCACTTTCAATGTATCGACGGCAATTTTCCAGTCGTCTTGGGTTGGATTGGTAGATTTCCAGATCGGGAAATCAGATTCCCAGGTTGAGCCGTAAACATATAAGGTATCTTTCATTGCCCAGACTGCCGGAGCATTCAGATCATGGGTATATTTGTTGTCTCGAAGGAATTTTCTTTTGACAAACTTCCAGTCGAGCATATTGTCGCTGTGCCAATATCCTTCCTGATTGGTTGAAAACAGAAACAGTTTTTTCTGGAAATTTACAATCACCGGATCTGCCGTTGCGCGGTGTTTTCCCTGCTTAGAAAAAACTTCAAAAGGTGTGTAACCGTAATCGATATTAATCGGGTTACAATATGTTTTTTGCTGAGCGTTTGAGCATAAACCTAAAAGAATAGCGAATAAAAAAATGTGTTTTTGCATTGGACTAATTTCTTGTAGACAAATTTAATTAAAGTTTTTTGGGTAGGTCTCATTTTGAGAAATTAATGAATGCCGAAAGAAAAATTTGTGTATAAGCGTTTACGATTATGATTCTATGTTGCTCAAAGTCTCGATTTTGAGCGGCGGGGATTACCATTCAGAAGAAATTATACAGTCGTCTGGAATATATAAATCTTCAAACCATTTCGGAATATTTACTTTTTGTGATATTACACCAAATTCAATTCCATCATAACCTTCAAATACTAAAATTCCGTCCGCTTTTATTTGAATTCTGATTATATATTCGCTGAAAGAGTTTTCTATTTCTTGTCTGACAATTATATTTTTAATTGACTTATCAAAATGAAGCACTTTTAAATGATTATGTTCTATGTTTTCAAATAAGTCTTCTATCACTTTATTTGCTAAGGTAGGTGCTTGGATGTAACATGAAATATCATCAGGAAATATTTTTAGAATATCTATGAAAAAAAAATTTGAAGGTATTATCATTTATATTTTTAGTATTTAAATTTGCCTGTTAGCGAAAATTATTTATCTGAATCTGTTAGGCTTTCTCATCATATTGCAAGCAAATTCAAATATACTTCACCAAAAATTTTCTTCACTTTGTTTAAGAAATTTGCACGCGATCAAAAAAAATTTACCCGACAAAAAAACTTCTGACTTAAATTAATCAGAAGCTATATTCCACTTAAAGTAAAATGAATTATTTTTTAGGCAAGAAGACTTCAGCCAACATACAACGTGCGCTTCCACCGCCATTGACTTCAATGGTATTTAAATCTGAATAAATAATTTCGCAATACTTTTCAATATTTGAAACTTGCTCATCATGTAAAGACTGATAAGCGGTTTGACTCATTACCAGGAACTTTTCACCATTTTTATTCTGAACCTGGAGCATATTTCCTGCAAACTGCTGCATTTGCTCTTCTGAAATTTCTATGATTTCTTTTCCTGAATTTTTAATGGTTTCAATGACTTTGCTTCTTTCCAGTTCATTATCGATGCAGTCAAGGCAGATTACTACAAATTGATCTGCCACGCACATCATCACGTTGGTATGATAAATGGGAAGCCTTTCTTCGCCCACCGTTTGAAAAGAATGGAAAACTACAGGCGTAAAACTGTACTTTTCACAGAATTCTCTGAATAAATTCTCATCTAATCTCAAAGAAACTGAACCGTAAGCGATTTTATTATCATGATCGAAAATCATACTTCCAGTTCCTTCCAAAAAATGCCCCTGAATTTCAGGTAAAGACCAATCGTCGATTTCGCTAACTTCAAAACCTTGGTTTTTAATGCTTTCAATGATATCTTCTCTTCGTTCAACTCTTCTGTTGGAAGCAAACATCGGATATAAAACCACTTTTCCGTCATTGTGGAAACTAACCCAGTTATTTGGGAAAATAGAATCCGGCGTGTGCGGATCGATGGTATCTTTTATAGTGATAACGTTAATACCTTTGCTTTTCAGTTTTTCAACAAAAATTTTGAATTCTGCCAAAGCTTTTGACTGAATATCTGCTCCTTTCTGCTCTATCTGAAAGTAGTTGTTCTCTGCTGTTTCTGCATTATAACCGAACGCAATCGGCTCTATCATTAATACTGTATCTGTCGTCTGCATTTTTTTTTAATTTAAAATTAAAAGATTCAAATTTAAAATTGTTAGATCAAAAATCTATTCTCTCACCAACGGCATCGTCGAGCAACGTAAAAGCCCTCCCATTTTAGAAATTTCTCTGTACGGAATTTCTTCAACGGTCATTCCCCACTCGTTTCTGAGATGATTATTCATTCTTGTAAATGAACTGTCTGAAACGACAACTTCCGGAGAAATTGAGAAAATATTAGGACACATCTCAAACATTTCTTCATCGTTGACATGGAAGCAATTTTCTTCTCCGAAAATATCGATGATTAGATTATAATCACTTTCGTCCACAAAACCATTTTTGTAAACAATACATTTATCCGTACCAATCGGGTTGAAGGTGCAGTCTAAATGCAAAATTCCCTGGTATGGTTCACGGTCGTTTTTCTTTAATTCAAAATCTAAAATTCTTTTCTTTGGAAAATATTCTTTTAAGATTTCTATCGCATATTCATTGGTACGTGCTGTTTTGTAATTTCTGTAATCTTGTGAAAAACAAGTTCCAATGAAAATAAAGTCATTCCAGACGATAACATCCCCCCCTTCGATGTGTGCGGTGTCTGGAAGATTAATGATGTCTCTCCATTTTACTTTCTCAAAAATAGAACGATAAGCATCCTGTTCGTCTGCACGGTCTGCAATAACGTTTGAAATAATCATTTTGTCATCAATGACAAACGAAACATCTCTGGCAAAAACCTGATTATAATCTTTAATAATGCTCGGACGAAGAACTTCTACCTGATATTTTTTGAGTACTTTTTCAAAAGCTTCCATTTCAGCAATAATATCTTTCTCTTTTGGATAAATATTGTGCTGGATGGAATGATATGATTTTGCATCATAACTTTCTTCTAAAGTAGGATCCGGACCCATTGAATTGGGCTGGCCTAAAACCACTGATTTCAGTTTACCGGTTTCGTTTTTGATATTTAGTTTCATAAAAATTCTTCTGATGTATTGGCTTTAAATAAAGCGTTCTTTACATAGCATGAGCCACAAATATAATGAAACGGCGGTGAAGTCAAAAATTTAATCTTGAATAAAATGCAGAGAATTTTAACATAAAATATTGGCTTGAAATGTTGTTAAAATAATCAAATTCTATCTATTTAATTTCGCTTTATTAGATAGAAATAACGGATGACTCTTGAAATCATATGATATTATCTTTAAACTAAAAATTACAGTTTGTATTTTTGATTTATTTTACATGGCTATTCATAAAGAATTTGTGTAAACCATTATTTTTAAATAACCAAAACATCATATTAAGTTTATTTTTTTGGAATTTTTTAGATCTAAATATAATTTAAAAGGGATTCTGTTGCAACAATGCTCATTGATAAAGAAGCTTTTCTCTGCTACAAACATTCCTATCCTACGGAGCTCAGCTTATGAGGACACTTCTTTCTACATACATGACGCTCCTACGGAGCTCGCAAATTATTGTTATGCTTTTTTCTACAAACATTACACTCCTATGAAAGCTTCCTTTTCAAAGGATTACTCTTTTCTTTTAAAAAATTATCATTGTGTTGTCGATATTTATGACTAAAATTTAAAATCCAATACAGTGAAAAGCTTTAACGAAATAACAAAAAAATCCCAAAGCAAAAAAACTTTGGGATTTTAAATTTATCTGAGAAACAATATTATCTGTTTGCGATATCGATGTAATCTCTTTTTTGAGCACCCTGGTAAACCTGTCTTGGTCTTCCGATCGGGTCTCCTTTTAATCTCATTTCTTTCCATTGAGCGATCCATCCCGGAAGTCTTCCTAATGCGAACATTACGGTAAACATTTCTGTAGGAATTCCTAATGCTCTGTAAATGATTCCTGAATAGAAATCTACGTTTGGATATAATTTTCTTTCGATGAAATATTCGTCTTCAAGAGCTACTTTTTCTAACTGCATTGCAATATCAAGTGCTTTATCTTCAATTCCTAAAGCAGCTAACAAGTCGTCAGCAGCTTTTTTGATGATTTTCGCTCTTGGATCGAAGTTTTTATACACTCGGTGTCCGAAGCCCATCAAACGGAAGCTGTCATTTTTATCTTTAGCTTTAGCTACCCACTTGTTAACATCTCCACCATCTTTTTCGATTAATTCAAGCATTTCAATTACTGCCTGGTTTGCACCACCGTGAAGTGGTCCCCAAAGTGCAGAAATACCTGCAGAAACTGAAGCAAAAAGACCTGTATGAGCAGAACCTACCATTCTTACAGTAGAGGTAGAACAGTTTTGCTCATGGTCAGCGTGAAGGATTAACAATTTATTTAAAGCAGCAGTAACTACAGGGTTGATTACAAACTCTTCGTTTGGTAATCTGAAAGCCATTTTGTAGAAGTTTTCTACATAATCAAGGCTGTTATCTCCGTGGTTTAGTGGTAAACCAAGAGTTTTTCTGTATGTCCAAGCTGCAAGGTGAGCAAATTTAGCAATCAATAACTCTGCTGCAAGATCCATCTCTTCTTTAGACTGTACGTTAACAGATTTTGGATTAAATGCCGTTAAAGCAGAAGTAAGAGTAGACAAAACTCCCATTGGGTGTGCAGAACGAGGGAAGGCATCGATGATTTTTTTCATCTCCTCTGCTACGAAGTTATATTTTTTGATATTACCATTGAAAGTATCAAGCTGATCTTCTGTAGGCAATTCACCGTGCAATAAAAGATACATTACTTCTGTAAAGTTTGATTTCTCAGCGATTTGCTCAATAGGATAACCTCTGTAAAACAATTCTCCCTGATCACCATCAAGGTAGGTAATCTCGCTTAGTGTTGCACCTGTATTTTTGTATCCTAAATCTAAGGTGATAAGACCGGTCTGGTCTCTTAATTTTGAAATATCTATTCCTCTGTCTCCGATTGTACTATCTACGATAGGATATTCATACGAATTACCGTCATAATTCAATATAACTTTGTTGTCTGACATTATATAATATTTTATTTAAATTTCTTAAAAATACACAAAAAACAGCAATACTAAAAAAGTTTGCTGTTTTTTTTATTTTATTTTATCTTTTTATTTTGAAAGCCTCTAAACCAGGGAAATAAGCTGTATCACCCAAAGCTTCTTCGATTCTTAACAACTGGTTGTACTTCGCCATTCTGTCTGATCTTGAAGCAGAACCCGTTTTGATCTGACCGCAATTCATCGCCACTGCCAAATCAGCAATTGTAGAATCTTCAGTTTCACCAGATCTGTGAGACATTACTGATGTAAACTTGTTGTGCTGAGCCATTTGTACAGCAGCCATTGTTTCAGAAAGAGAACCAATTTGGTTTACTTTTACCAAAATTGAATTTGCAATTCCTTCGTCAACACCTCTTTTTAATCTCTCTACATTGGTTACAAATAAATCGTCACCCACCAACTGTACTCTGTCACCGATTTTATCAGTCAACATTTTCCAACCTTCCCAGTCATTTTCCTGCATGCCGTCTTCGATAGAGATGATTGGGTATTTATTTGCCAATTCAGCCAAATAAGAAACCTGTTCGCTGCTTGAGAACTGAGCTGCATCCGGAGTCTGAAATTTTCTGTAATCGTAAACTCCGTCTTTATAGAATTCTGAAGCTGCACAGTCTAATGCGATCATTACATCGTCACCAGGCTTATAACCCGCTTTTTCGATAGCCTGAAGTAATGTATCTAAAGCATCTTCAGTTCCTTTGAAAGTTGGTGCAAAACCACCTTCGTCACCTACCGCAGTAGACAAACCTCTTGAATGAAGAATCGCTTTCAGGTTATGGAAAATCTCAGTTCCTTTTCTCAATGCGTGAGAGAAGGAGTCTGCTTTTACCGGCATTACCATAAATTCCTGAAAAGCAATCGGAGCATCTGAGTGAGATCCACCGTTGATTACATTCATCATCGGAACAGGAAGTGTATTTGCATTGACACCACCGATATATTTGTATAACGGCATTTTTAGTTCAGCAGCAGCAGCTTTTGCAGCAGCCAAAGAAACACCAAGAATTGCATTTGCACCAAGATTCCCTTTGTTTTTTGTACCATCTAAATCGATCATGATCTGATCTAAAAGATTCTGATCATACACTGGAAGGCCTACCAACTCAGGAGCAATCACTTCTCTTACATTTTCTACAGCTTTAGAAACACCTTTCCCCATCCACTCAGAACCGCCATCACGCAATTCTACCGCTTCATGTTCTCCGGTAGATGCTCCAGAAGGTACCGCAGCACGACCCATCGCACCACTTTCTGTAAATACATCAACTTCCACTGTAGGATTCCCTCTTGAATCCAAAATCTGTCTCGCTTCTATGTAAGAAATGTAACTCATTTTTTTGTTTATTTATAGTTTAGACAAATTTAATTAAAAAATAAGTTTTTCCGTTATTTGAAGTAGGCCAATTGATGTTTTTTGAGTTAAATTTTAGTTAATATTGATAGATGCAAATAATAAAATTAAATAACCCTCAATTAAATTTTTAAATGAGGGTTATAATATTCAATTAAATTTTAAAATAAATTATTACTCTTTCTGTATTTGTAAAAATTTTCCTCTCTGTGAATTTGTTAAATTATAAGTAATAGAAAAGAAAAATCCAATCTTATAATTATTTACATATTTAGAATCATCTAGATTAAAATTTGGCTGCAAAGCTTCCTGGCTAATATATTTTTCAAATTGAGGATTAAGTTGTTTAATTTTTTTGAAGGAAGGACCAGCTGTAAATATTATTTTATCTGATCTTCCCCAAAGCAAACTTGGGCCAATGTAGATTGAGCTGATATCAAAATTAGCAACATCTAAAGCTGTACCGAGGGAAAAGCCAATTGCAGTATTTGTAGTACTTCTTCTACTTGCATGTAAAAGGCCGACAAGCTTTGGATAATAGTCACTTTTTGTACTTTGCAAGAGAAATTTATTACCTGCATTATCTTCATTAATACTATATTCCTGATCTTTATGCCCAAAATCCAAACTTACACCGACTCCAAAATCTAACCGCATACCACCTCTAACAAATTCTTTGTAAGAAAACTTCTTTTTTGAATTAAAAATAATATACTCATTATCAAGTTTTCTTTTTTCTTTAACATCAATATCAAAACTTAAGTAATCTCCGTATGCTTGAATTGGTTCTGAAACATACTCGTAAGAATTTTTATTTAATAAAATTCTGTTAATCATTTCAACATAGCTTAGCTTTTGATGAAGATTCATCTTTGTTATGTCTTCATCTGTCTTAGTAATATATGTTTTCCACTCCTCTATATCTTTTTTGATATTTTCTGAAGCTACCTTATTGCCTGTTTCATCAAGTACTGACATAATATCTTGAATTTCTTTTGAGTTGAGAAATTCTTTAAACTCTACCTTCGTTTCAAAATACTGGTTTAAAGTGATATATTTATTTTCGTGCTTTGCTGCAACTATTATTGATGATGTCTCAAAAGGGTTTTGTTTCTTTTTTTCATCTTTTGAAAGATTAGAATCATCATATAATTTTTTATAAATTTCATGAGTTAAGTCAGGAGAATTAATTTTTTCTAAATAATTATTGTAATTACTATTTATCTTATTAATTACATAGAGGTAGGTTTGAAAATTTTTTGATAGAATGGATAGTTTTGTCTTGTAAATTTGATACAATTTGTCGGCTGTACTAATATTTTCTTGTGATAATCTTTTAGTAAGCTTCTTTGGTTCACCCATATCGTCTATAGTTACTTCATCTACATCAGAAATTTGTATTTTATCTGCTGATTTACTTTTATTAATAATTTCTTTAGAAATAGTTAAATTACTATTATCCTCATTTGGTGTCTTTACCTCACTATTCTCACTTTTAGCAGGAGCTTTCGATCCAATATTTGCATCGATGTCTTCACCCACTATTCCCTTAATATTTGGACTATAGTAGATACGGTTAATATTTATTATTTTAAAAACAATAGGCTTTCCATATTCAGGTCTGATAATATCACTTTCAAATATGCCTTTTTGAAAATTATACACTATTGCATTTGCTTCATTTTTCGGCTTAGAAGTAGCTGCAGAATCTATAGAATTATTTTTAGTATTGCTCGTTCTGTTTGATTTCTGTCCAAATACATGACAATTTAAAAAGATTGTTAAAAGAAAGATAAAAATTTGAGTTTTCATGGTAATAGTTTTTAAAATTTATAACTCAAATTTCGCCCTTGTAATAAAACAAATCAATTACCTAAAAGGGTGATTATATTAAAAAAAACACAAAAAAATGATGCTTACTTAATGTTGAGATTTGAAATTATTTAGATGAGTTCGGGTTAAGCGAAGTTTAAGAATAGTTGACCGTCATTTACTTTTTCAAATTAATGACGTTTTTTTGGAAAGAAGCAATATGCTGTAAGGCTTCCCAGAACGTCATCATAAAATTATTTACGCTTAACCTGTTGTAGAAAAGCCTGTTTGGAAATAGATCTTTCCAATATCCACAAACTATTTCCCGGTAATAATGCTTAAATGTTTTGTAGGCTCCCAGATGAAAGCCAATCATAATCGTAATAATTTCAGAATCAGACATTTTCGAACTCCTGTTTCTTCTTTTCGCCTCCAAGTGCCTGAAGCTTCATTTCTTTGATTCGGGAGTCAAATTCTTTACCATTTGGTCTTTTTTAGACTATTTTTTCTGTGAGTTTTCACTTATTTAAATTATTTCAAATATTTGTTTGGGCCGTGATAACCAAAAATATTATAGATAAAAGATCCTAAAATCAAGGCAAAAATCACAGACAATATTGTAGCTGTAAGTACCACAGCATTACTTCTACTCTGTTTTGTGAAAAATTTTATAAAACCGTAAGAAATTATTGCCAATCCTATTGCGAAAATGTAAAAAATATGACCCGAATAAATCATTTGTAATCCCCATAAAACCCCACCAACTGTTCCTCCAATTATTCCTCCTAAAACACTTCCGATAACCGTTCCCGAATTGATATCCAGATCTTTTTTTGTCGATTCAAGTGAACTAAAAACCTTATCTGAAATTTCTTGCACCTCAATTGCAGATAATATTTCTGACTTCAAATTTGAGTTGATATCGTTTTTCGTAAAACCATTTTTATAAAAGCTGATTACCTCATCATTTATTCTCAATTTTTCGTTTTCTTTTTCTACTATTTTATCATAACGCTCATTAAGAGACTGTATTCCACCTTTGCGATTTAAAACAATCTCCAAAGCTTTTTTAGCATCCTCCGTGTATACCTCTTTATTTAAATAAACTTTCATCAGTTCACTATCGGAATATTGAGAATATTTGTCAATAAGTTCATCAACCATGATTATATTTTTTCATTAAATTAAACAAAAAAACCTTCCAAAAAGGAAGGTTTCATATTTTAAACTAAATTCTTAATTATTTAGATAAAGAAGAAGCGTGGATCAACATATCAACTAACTTATTTGAGTAACCCATTTCGTTGTCATACCAAGAAACAAGCTTTACAAAGTTAGGAGAAAGCATAATACCAGCATCTTTATCGAAGATTGAAGTTCTCTTATCTCCGATGAAATCCTGAGAAACTACAGCATCTTCAGTGTATCCAAGAATCCCTTTCAATTCACCTTCAGAAGCAGCTTTGATTACAGCACAGATTTCTTCATAAGAAGCACCTTTTTCCAATCTTACTGTTAAATCTACTACAGAAACATCAACTGTCGGTACTCTGAAAGACATTCCTGTCAATTTTCCATTCAATGAAGGAATTACTTTTCCTACCGCTTTTGCAGCACCTGTAGAAGAAGGAATAATATTGTTTAAAGCAGCTCTACCACCTCTCCAGTCTTTCATTGAAGGACCGTCAACCGTTTTCTGAGTTGCCGTTGTAGCATGTACTGTAGTCATCAAACCTTCTACGATTCCAAAGTTATCGTGAATCACTTTAGCCAAAGGAGCTAAACAGTTTGTAGTACAAGAAGCGTTTGATAAGATTTTGACATCATCAGTCAATTCTTTGTGGTTTACACCCATTACAAACATTGGAGTATCATCTTTAGAAGGAGCAGAAAGAATTACTTTTTTTGCACCGGCATTGATGTGTGCCGTAGCACTTTCTTTATCTAAAAATAAACCTGTAGATTCTACGATGTAATCAGCACCGATTTCGTTCCACTTCAAGTTGTTTGGATCTCTTTCTGCAGTAACTCTGATTTTTTTACCGTTTACTACAAGGTCATTACCTTCTACAGAAACTTCTCCCGGGAAAATACCGTGAACAGAATCATACTTTAACATGTAAGCCATGTATTCTGCATTAATAAGGTCATTGATACCAACGACTTCGATGTTGTCTCTTTCAGTCATTGCTCTGAAAACGAGACGACCGATTCTACCAAACCCGTTAATACCTACTTTAATTGTTGACATAATTGTTTTGATTTATTTAATTATATAATATTTAGATTGCTAAAATTTCTGAAATCAGCAACAGATCTTTATTGATTTCGTTGTGTTTTTTAATAGCCTCTTCAATAGGCGTATAAACAATTTCATTTGAACGCATTCCTGCCATCACGCAGTTTTCACCATTCATTAGTCCGGTTACGGCACCAAAGCCAAGTCTGCTCGCCAAAACCCGGTCGGCACAACTCGGTGAACCACCTCTCTGAATGTGACCTAAAATAGCCACACGAATATCATAATCCGGAAACTCTTTCTGGGTCTGTTCAGCTAATTCATAGATGTTTGCCAACTTCTCACCTTCTGCAACGACAACGATGCTTGATGATTTCCCTGTTTTTTCTGCATTTCTGAAATTGGTGAACAATTCATCCATGCTGTCTTTTTTCTCAGGAATCAAAATATCCAAAGCCCCGGTCGCCAATCCGCTATTTAATGCAATAAAACCGGCGTCACGACCCATCACCTCAACAAAGAAAACTCTGTTGTGAGAAGTCGCCGTATCACGAATTTTATCGATGGCATCCATTGCTGTATTCAAAGCAGTATCGAAACCAATTGTATTATCCGTCCCGAAGATGTCGTTATCAATAGTTCCCGGCACACCGATTACTCGGATTCCGAATTCTTCATTGAAAATCTTAGCTCCTGTGAACGTTCCGTCACCTCCTATACATACCAGACCGTCAATTCCGTATTTTACGCAATTGTCATAGGCTTTCTGACGACCTTCTTTGGATCTGAATTCTTTGGATCTGGCAGATTTTAGAATAGTTCCACCTTGGTTGATTATATTTTTCACAGAACGAGGTCCCATTTTCAGGAAATCATCATGAATAAGACCATTGTAGCCTTCTCTCACTCCGTAACATTCGATATTGTAATAGTTAGCAGTTCTTACGACCGCCCTTAATGCTGCGTTCATCCCCGGAGAATCACCTCCCGAAGTAAGAACTGCAATTTTTTTTACAGCACTTTCTTTCATTTAGTAAAAAATTTCAAACACAAATTTACAAAAACAAGTTCAGATAATCGTAGTATCTTGACAATAGTTTTCATCCTTTGGTATCCTGTAATTTTAAAGTAAATTGTTGAATGAATAATTTACATTTTCAGGTTATGAAAGTCGAAGCTACATTTTTTCATCAATGTTTCTCCGTTAAATATTTCCAGTATCTTTTAGGAACATGCTGAATGTGCAGTTTTAAATTTTTTCTTTCTACAATATTGGTTTTGAAAAAATACCGTTGCCACAGCTTTTGGTATTGATTTTCTTCATCATGAAATTTATCCTGGTATTTTTTCAGATCCAGTTTTTCTTCGGGATAAAAGAAATCACAGGTTTCCAGATTATAAAGAATTCCGTAATTTCTTCTGAGATCATAAATCATCCACTTCTGATCCTGATAACGGTCTTTAAAGTGTTTTCTGATTAAAGGCAAAACATTGAAATCCGGATCAATTTTAGCAAAAAAGACCTCATCCTGCATTTTTTCAAATCTCACAAATGCCGTCATCCGATGCCTTTCTCTACTTACGGATTTTGAAATTTTAGCAATTCTCAAAATATCCTGATCTGCATAATTCTGGAGAATATTTTCTTTTGGATATTGAATCGATTGCCTTACCGCAGACAAAATAATTTGCTCTAAATCTGATTCTTCAGACAAAAAAACTTTCACCAGTTCATGAATGCCAGACTTACCAATATTTACTTTTAATTTATTTAAAACTCTTTCCGATTTTGCTTCCTGCGTCATCACTTCATGAATTTCTGCAAAAATATTTTCCTGATGAAATCTTTCTCTTGAAACAATTTCCACATCTTTATACTTATACTCGAAAACTTCGAATATAGCAGTAAAAAGTCCGTCGAAACTGCCGTCGTAGAGTAAGGTGGTCATTTTTTAATTTGAAAATTTGAAAATGAGATAATTTGAAAGTTGCTTCAAATATTGCCCAAAACAGACTGTTTATTTTTTTGAATAGAGATTTGTGAAATTCGTGCAATTTGTGTTTGAAAAATTAAAACAAAGTTAATTGCTTCGAAAACTGATCCTGAAATTTAGAAGTGCTTCCGCCAATTAAAAGTTTTTTCAGATTTAAATCTGTCAAATGTCTCAGGAAAATGTTTCCGGCATTAAAATCAATAAAATATTTTGCACGGTTCACTGCCGCTCCCAATTTTTGAAGATTCTCAATCGTCAAAACCTGGAAACGTCTCGCCGAAACAATTTTCTTCGCAGTTTTTACTCCAATTCCTGGAATTCTGAGAATCATCTGATAATCTGCAGACTGAAGGTTAATCGGAAACTGATCCAAATGTCTCAATGCCCAACTTAATTTAGGATCAACTTCCAAATCCAAAAACGGCATGTGCGGATCTAAAATTTCATCCGCTTTAAAACCATAAAAACGCATCAGCCAATCCGACTGATACAAACGGTTTTCTCTCAACATCGGAACTGCCGTCGTTAAAGCAGGCAATCTGTTATCTTCCAGAACCGGAACATAACCCGAATAATACACTCTTTTAAGATTGTAATTTTTATAAAAATGATCGGCAACTTTAATAATCTGTAAATCATTTTCATTGGTTGCGCCCACAATCATTTGAGTAGACTGACCTGCCGGAGCGAACTTCGGAACTTTTCTGAATATTTTCTTTTCTTCTTTATACTGTGTAATGCCTCCTTGAATATATTTCATCGGATTGAGCATATCCTGCCGGTTTTTCTCCGGAGCCAATAATTTCAATCCACTTTCCGTTGGAATTTCAATATTAATCGACAGTCGGTCTGCATACAAAGCTGCTTCCTGCATCAGTAGATCACTTGCTCCGGGAATTGATTTTAAATGAATATATCCGTTAAAATTTTCTTCGAGACGCAGTTTTTTTGCCACACGCACCAAACGCTCCATCGTCGTGTCGGCATTTTTGAAAATTCCTGAACTTAAAAATAGGCCTTCAATATAATTTCTGCGGTAAAAATTTATCGTTAAATCAACTACCTCTTCCACTGTAAAAGCTGCTCTTTTAATATCATTCGAGCTTCGGGAAACACAATACGCACAATCGTAAATGCAGTGATTGGTTAAGAGAACTTTTAAAAGAGAAACACATCGGCCGTCTTCTGTATAGGCATGACAAATTCCGCTTGCAGAACTGTCTCCCAATGCGCCTTTTTTATTCTTCCTGGAGCCTCCACTGGACGAACATGACACGTCATATTTCGCAGCATCGGCAAGGATTTCTAACTTTTCTTTCAGACGGTCAAAATTCATAATTCAAGTACTTTGTTAAAATTCTTCGAACACATAAGCCACATCAGGCTAATGTAAATCTTTCATAATATTTAGAATACATCAGAGAAGATCAAAGATTTTCAAAAACTTATGTGTTCTTTTATAAATATCCATCAAAACTGAATCAACTGATGTGTTGAAAACTTCTGTGTCTTTTTCTGGTTTAAAGCATTTTAATATTCAAAAGTAAATCCAAAATTGAGAAATATCACTCTTTTTTCAACGAACTTATCCACAATAGGCACAAACAAATTTACTATATTTACCATCATTAATTTATGCGTGAAATCGTAAACGGCCGATTCCGCTTCTGTATATCAAAAAACAACTCACTATATGAATCATCAACCGGTAGAAGGTTTTTCTAAACTGACCAAGCAGGGGAAAATTGACTGGCTTGTCAATGAATATCTCGAAGGAAACACAGATTATCAAAATATACTTAAACAATATTGGAACGAAAATACAGAACTTCAGAAGCTCCACGATGAGTTTTCTGAAAACACGATTTCCAACTTTTATATGCCTTACGGAATTGCCCCAAACTTCCTGATCGACGGAAAACTATTGGCTTTACCGATGGCAGTTGAAGAAAGTTCAGTAGTTGCAGCAGCTTCAAAAGCTGCGAAATTCTGGATCGATAAAGGAGGCTTTAAAACAACCATTATCAACACTAAAAAATTAGGTCACACTCACTTTATCATTGATGTGGAATCTCATAAGCTTCAGCACTTTTTTAATTTTAAATTAAAGAAAAAATTATTTGAAGCCACAGAAAGCATCACGGCAAACATGAGAAATCGTGGCGGCGGAATTTTAGAAATAAAATTAGTCGATAAAACCGCTGAAATGCCTAATTATTATCAGCTGAAAGCAAGTTTTGACACAGTAGATTCTATGGGTGCCAACTTCATCAATTCTTGTCTTGAACAGTTTGGTAAAACTTTAAAAGAAGAAATTTCTCTTGAAGAAGATTTCACACAGGAAGAAAAAGATTCTTTACAGGTGGTGATGAATATCTTATCCAATTTCACTCCGGATTGTATTGTGAGAGCCGAAGTTTCATGTAAAATTGAAGATCTAAAAGACGACAGCGGAATTTCAAACGAAGAATTTGCGAGAAAGTTCAAGCAGGCCGTAACGATCGCCGAGATTGAACCTTTCCGTGCAACGACTCACAACAAAGGAATTATGAACGGAGTTGATGCAGTTGTCATTGCAACCGGAAATGATTTCAGAGCGACCGAAGCTTGTGCTCACGCTTACGCAGCAAGAGACGGAAAATATTCTTCACTGACACATTGCACGATTGATAACGGAATTTTCAGATTTTGGATAGATCTTCCAATTTCTGTAGGCGTTGTAGGAGGCTTAACAAATCTTCATCCTTTGGTGAAATTCTCCCTGGCACTTCTTGGGAAACCATCTGCTCAGGAATTGATGAGTATTTTGGCGGTTTCAGGACTGGCTCAGAATTTCGGAGCACTTCGTTCTTTGGTGACGACTGGTATCCAAAAGGGTCACATGAAAATGCATTTGTTTAATATTTTAAATCAAATGGGTGCAACGGAAGCAGAGAAGCAACATTTCGTAACATACTTTAAAGATAAAACGGTAACGCATCATGAAGTAATTGATGAGTTCAACAGACTAAGAGCGCAATAATGTTACAGATCGCAGGATCAATTGTCTTTATTTTCTTTGGAATATTTAAAAAAATACAAAAAAACAAGAATTTCAAAGGTCAAGAAAATTCTCCATCTTTTTCATTCTTCTCGGAATGTGATATTGATTGGTGGAATTATTTTAAAATATCTTAAAACTCAATAATGAAAAAAGGTCTTTTATTTTTCATTCTTATTTCTTCAATTTGTTTTTCTCAGCAGAAAAATGTGAAAATAACCGATTTGCAGCCGAAAACTGAGGACTTTAATTTTCCTAAGATCTCTTATCCTGAAAAACCTTCAGTAGAAAATAAAATCAACACCTTTTTGCAGGTTGATCAGCTTGAATACATTCCCGGCTCAGAAGTAAGTCCTTCGAAACTGGTTTCTTCAGGAGAAACTTCATATTCCAACTATGTTTATTTTTATGGTTGGGAAAAATTGGAAACACCTAAAAACATTTTAAGTATTGCCATCAATGGAGAAGCTTCAGGAGCATATCCGGAAGGTTTTGATATTTGGAAGAATTTTGATTTGAGAACGGGAAATCTGATCAATGCAAAAGATTTATTTGAACCTAATTCAATAAAAACAGTCGAAAATTTAATTCAGAAAAATATTAAAAAAGATGTTAATGATTTTCTTGATCAGCTGAGATCGGAAAAAAATCCTTCGGAAGAAGTTTCAGAGCAAATTTCTATGTATGAAGATTGTTTTACCGATTTTACTTTAGATGGAATAGAGTATTATTTTGCAAAGAATAAAATAAGATTCATTGCCGGAAGATGCTCTAATCATGCGATGAGAGCATTGGATGAATTGGACAGTCATGTTGTAGAATTTCCGTACAAAGATTTGGAAAAATATTGGAGCTCGTATGCAAAAAACTTATTGGCAGACTCTGAAAAAATTGATAAAACAAGTATTAATAATAAACTGTACAAAGGAAAAATAGACGGAAAGTATCCGATTACCGTTTTAATCAATTCTATTAATGAAGATGGTTCTTTTTCAGCTTCTTATTGGTATGATAAAAATAAGAAACTGATCAATTGGAGAGGAGAATTCGTTCACGATCACTTGTCGATTACAGAAGATGACTATCACAGTGAGGAACTAAAACAATGGATACCAAGAGCATTAATCGAAGCAGATTTGAAAGGCAACAAAATCACGGGAACCTGGCAGGATTATAAAACAAAAAAATATTTAAAACTAGAATTAGAAGAATTATAAAATGAAAACAATTACTTTAGTCTTTGGTGCCGCTTACGGTATGTTATCCGTGATTTTAGGTGCGTTCGGAGCCCATGCGTTAAAAAAAATATTATCTGTAGAAAGACTGGAAAGTTTTGAAACAGGAGTAAGATATCAAATGTATGCTGCTTTCTTTTTGCTGATTGCAGGCTACATTCTAAAATTTGACACCTCATCCCAAAAATGGATCTCTATTTTAATGATTGCCGGAACAATGCTGTTCTCATTCAGCATTTACGGATTGAGTTTACAGGATTATTTGGGAGTAAATTTGAAGTTTTTAGGGCCGATTACTCCGCTCGGAGGATTGTTTATGATCCTAAGCTGGTTGATGCTTATTTTTTATTTTGTGAAGAACAGGATTTAATTATTTAGGTCTTCGGAAAGCTCAGACTGACGCAACAAATGCTCGCAAGTAGTATTCGCAATGTCATGCTGAGCTTGTCGAAGCATCCGTTAATTTTCTGGCAAAATTTTGCGTAGAAAATATCACAACACACTTTCTACAAATGATGATCGTAATTTTAAATAAATTAGAATGAAAATCAATAGAAGACGTCGCTTAATACGAACTTTTAATCTTTTAGACCAACCTATAAGATTCAATCCTTTTGTATTCAGCCGTACTTTTTTTATGTGGGCAATTACAGGTCTGGTCGGTGGAATTATCGCAGGATTATATTGGATTGTCTTAGAATATTTTACAGAATTTTTACATCAGTTTCACGGCTGGACGGTCATTCCGACGATGGCAATTGCTGGCCTTCTGGCTGGTCTGGTCATTCATTTTATCGGAGATCCGGGAGAAATTCATTTAATCGTCAACAATATCAGATTTAATAAAGGGAAACTCGACCCGAAAAATAATCCTTCGATGATTTTGTCGTCACTTTTTTGTGTGGCCTCGGGTGGAAGTCTCGGCCCGGAAGCCCCTTTGGTTCAGGTTACCGGTTCTACCGGAACTTATTTAGGGAAACTGTTCAGATTAAAAGGTGAAGAATTACGTTCTTTAAGCATTGCAGGAATGGCTTCAGGTTTTACAGCTCTTTTCGGGGCGCCGCTTGGCGGAAGTTTGTTCTCTCTGGAAATCCTGCATCATAAACACGCTGTAGAATATTACAAAGCTATTATTCCGGCATTGGTGGCGAGTTGTTTCAGTTACCTGATGTTTGCTTTGATTATTCATTTGGGAATTGGGGCGACGTGGGATTTGAAAGCCTATCATTACACCGGAGTTTACGATTTTGCATACGCAGCAGCTTTTGGAATTGTAGGAACTTTATTTGGCTGGATATTTATTTTTGTGGTTAAATTTTTCAAGAAAGTTTTCGAATACAGAAAATTCGCAATCTACATTAAAACTTTGGCGGGCGGAATTTTGTTAGGAATTATCGCATTCTATTTTCCACTGACAAGATATTTCGGGCATCATGAAGTGAATGAACTCATCAATGGGAATTACACTTTGAATTTTTTAATCATCATTTTAATTTTCAAAATTTTAGCGATTGCCATTACCGTAACTTCCGGGTGGAGAGGCGGATTTATTATTCCTTTGTTCTTTGTGGGAACAACTTTAGGATTAATTATTCATCATCTGTTTCCAACCGTTGATACTACTTTAGCGATTGTAAGCTGTATGGCTGCAATCAATGCTTCTGTCACAAGAACCCCGATGAGCACAACGATAATTCTTGGAACTTTAACGGGTTTTACCTATTTCGTTCCGATTCTTTTTGCAAGTTTAACAGGTTATTTTCTGGCTCCTAAAATTCCGTTTATCGGTTCGCAGTCGGAGAAATTATCTGGGGAATAATCTAGAAATTGAATCATTAAGGTTTAGGAAGTTAAGAATATTTACGTGATATTCACTTAAACTTCCGTAGAGGTTAAAAATTTAAGTCTGCTTTTAATTACATTTAAACTCGATTTTCCAAAAAAATTCGTTAAAGTTTAAGCATTAATCATCAAAATATTTAAAAAGACGAATAGACTTTTAATTTTCGTGCTAATAATCTTGAACTTCCGTGTCTTTTTATTAAATTTGTCAACCTTTAAAAATTAAAATATAATAATAAAAATAATATGAATCTTCACGAGTATCAATCAAAAGAGATTTTATCAAAGTACGGAGTAGCAATACAACGTGGTTTCGTGGCTAATAACGTAGACGAAGCTGTAGCTGCTGCTGAAAAACTTACTGCTGAAACCGGAGCTCAGGCTTGGGTTGTAAAAGCACAAATTCACGCAGGTGGTCGTGGTAAAGGTGGCGGTGTAAAGTTTTCTCCGAACATGGATAAATTGAAAGAAAACGCTCAAAACATCATCGGAATGCAACTCATCACGCCTCAGACTTCTGCTGAAGGTAAATTGGTAAATTCTGTATTGGTAGCAGAGGATGTATATTATCCTGGAGAATCTGAAACTAAAGAATTTTATGTTTCTATTCTTTTAGACAGAGCTGAAGGTAAAAATACAATCGTATATTCTACTGAAGGTGGTATGGACATTGAGCACGTTGCTGAAGTAACGCCTCACTTGATTCACAACGAATTGATCGATCCTACTTTGGGTCTTCTGGGTTTCCAGGCTAGAAAAATTGCTTTCAACCTAGGTCTTGAAGGGAATGCGTTCAAAGAATTTACAAAATTCATCACTTCTTTATACAATGCGTATGTAGGAATTGATGCTTCTTTATTCGAAATCAACCCGGTTTTAAAAACTTCTGATAACAAAATTATCGCTGTAGATGCTAAAGTAACTTTGGATGGTAACTCATTGTTCCGTCACAAAGATTTAGCTGAATTAAGAGATACAAGAGAAGAAGATCCATTAGATGTTGAAGCTGGTGAAGCTGGTCTTAACTTCGTAAAATTGGATGGTAACGTTGCTTGTATGGTAAACGGAGCTGGTCTTGCAATGGCTACTATGGATATCATCAAATTATCTGGTGGTAACCCTGCAAACTTCCTGGACGTTGGTGGTACTGCTGATGCTGCAAGAGTACAGACTGCTTTTGAAATCATCTTAAGAGATCAAAACGTAAAAGCGATCTTGATTAACATCTTCGGAGGTATCGTAAGATGTGACAGAGTTGCACAAGGTGTTGTAGACGCTTACCATGCTATGGGAAGCCTTCCGGTTCCATTGATCGTGAGATTGCAGGGAACTAATGCTGTAGAAGCTAAAAGATTAATTGACGAGTCTGGTCTTCCGGTACACTCTGCAATTACTTTAGAAGAAGCTGCAAACAAAGTAAAAGAAGTTTTAGCTTAATTAAAGCTAATGTTAAAATATGAAATGCCATCCTTCTGGATGGCATTTTTATTTAAAGATATGGATTATTTCATCTTGTAATGAGATTTTTTAGTGCTATTAATAAACTATAAAAAGAAAAAAACACTTTTCTAATTGATCGTTATTTTCACTTTTTTGCCTACTATTTACAAATCTTTTATATCCCCTTTAGAATCAATAACAAAAGTCTTTGTTACTGCTCTTTTTCCTGTCAGATTTTTTGTAAAATAACCTACAGTTGCAATACAAGAAGTTTTCATCTCCTCTCTTTTTCCGTGGTTAATTTGATTTCCAGCAATTTCGGCACTAAATTCATATCCCAGAGAACCTTTTAACAGCTTTACAGAAACATTCTTAATTACAGAATTAAGCGAATCTTTTTCAAGGGTTTCTACGTTTATCGAAAATCTTGCTTTAGTATCATTAAAACCCCTCTGGATCTGGTATGTTTTTTTTACACCCTGAGAAAATCCATCCGGAAGTTCAAGATTCTTATTTAATAGTACAGTACCATCTTTGGTCGTTGGAGATTGGCATCCCATCAAAAATAAGCATGTGAATACCGTAAATAGTTTTAAAAATTGAGTTTTCATGGTTATTAGTTTGTACAAAGATTCTAAATTATTTAATGTAAAAAAATACCACTTAAGGCGTATTTTTATGGAAATTAATTACATTTAATTACTAAATCACCATCATGAAAAAATCCGAGGAAAAACATCCGCTCATAGACGTCTGGAATATTTATCCCGGAACCCGAAGAAGTGATCAAATACTAGAAAAACCTTCTATAGAGCGTATTATCGGAGATGTTTGCTATCGGAGAATACTATTATTACGTATTAAATCTCAACAACAGTACGATTACGAATCATCACGAAAGCATTCTCAAAATTCATGGATTAAAAAACTACCCTTTACATCTCAAAGAACTTATTGACCTTATTCATCCGGATGACATTCCATTCGTGATAAAAGCCGAACAAACTGTGGTCAATAAAATTCTGGAAATTGGTAAAGAATTTCAATTGTATTTAAAACCAAGCTACTGCTTCAGAATGAAAACGGCCAAAGGAAATTATGAACTTTTTCACCATCAGGCAATTCATACTTTTGAAGACGAAAATCATCATTTGGTACAGTCCATCAATATACACACCAACATACAGCACATCACAAGCGAAAATTCTTATACCGTTTTACTGACAGGAATAGAGCCAAGAAAAGATTTTTATCAGTTAAAAATTGAGCAAAATTCACTTTTATCTTCAACGCAAGAAAAGAATCTCACCAAACGGGAAACAGAGGTTTTTATCTTTCATTGCCAAAGGCTATTCAGGAAAAGAAATTTCCTCTATCTTAATACTTTCAGAACACACCGTTCGTACACACAGAAGAAATATTTTAAGCAAAACCAATTGCAGAAACAGTAAAGAACTGGTGAAAAAAGCTTTTGATTTTGGATTGATTTAGTCTGATTTAAATTTAAAACTGACAAATCTCACGATATTATTTCGGCGTAAAACTTGTACCTTTATCAATGATGGAAGAGCATATTTTACAACCCAGATTTAAAGATTCACAACATTTCAAAGAATTTTGGACGACAGGAAACGGAAAACAACTGATTGATTTTTCAGGAGCAGAAGTCAGCTTCAAAGACTTCGAAAAATTCTCTCATTTCTTTTATCATGTAGACGAAATTGGTGATGAGGTTGTAAAAGATGTTTATTTCACTAAAAAATACAGCGAAGCATCAAGAGAGATTGAAAACTACATCCGAAATGGAGTTTCAGACAACGAAGATATTCCCGAAAGCGTAAAAAAACTTTTTAAGCAAACACAAGCCCTCCCAGACTGGCTTGATTTAAATTTAATAAAAAAAGGTGCTGAGCTTTGCATGCGCTGTAACCTTGATTCTTTGATTTCCCTTCGCGATTACTGCCTGATCGGTGGTTATGATTACGCTTACCTCAACAAACCGTTGGTTGCAACAGAAGCATTGAAAAAAGGTGCCGTAAAAAGGCTTTCAGAAACTTTAGATTTTTGGGTAAATGTGACTCGTTACGACGCATTGGAAATTCATAAGAAAGGATACGAGTTTGCTATTAAGACTAGACTTATTCATTCCTACGCAAGGCTTTCTATTAGAAGACATTACAAAAACTGGGATATCGAAAACTGGGGCGAACCAATCAATTCCTGGGATATGATGGCAACTTATATCGGTTTCAGCCTGGTATTTCAGCACAGCCTTCTCAAGTTAGGAAATACGATTTCTGAAGAGGAAGAAAAAGGTCACTTTCACCTTTGGAAATATGTGGGCTACCTTTTAGGAATTCCCGAGGCACTTTTACCAAACAATAAAAAAGAAGCAACGGAATATTTCTATTTATGGACTTCCGTACAACCTTCCGCCGATAAAGATTCGGTTTTGCTTGCGCATTCACTGTTAAATGAATCGCTGGAAAATCCTATTTTAAAATATAAATTTCAGAGAAAAAACTTGCGTTATCTGCATATCTGCTGCACGTGGTTTTTGCTGGGTGATACAGTTTGCAAACGGCTTCAGATTCCTGATGTACCCTTCAAAAAAGGTTTCCCTATTACGAAAAGAATTATTAATAAAATATACGATTCTACCGTGAACCGTAAAGCAAGAATCAAGAAAGGAAACAAAGATCAGATGAAAGTTTTGGCAGATTATCTGAGCATCACCCAGAATTCAAATTTTCATTAATTTTTTCAGGAGCTTAATCCCGCTTTCACTACTCGCTTTTCTCTGTTTCGGCGGCGGCTTTGCCGCCGCCGAAACAGAGAAAGAGCTCAAACATACCGTTCAATCGGGGCTAAAACCACCCCGCCTTCGGCCTTTGGCCGAACCCAATCCTCTAAGAAGGGAAATCTCTATCATAGGCAACCTGTGATTATAATTCCTTCGTTTATAGTCTTTAATTAAAATCAAAACTTTATCATTTTTTAACGTTAAAAACAACTTCAGAAAACAAATAATATTAGCTTTTGAATTTAAAATTATGTAATTTTGATAAATTATTTTAACGAGATATGAGCAACATAGATGATAAGAAAAAAGCACTTGCATTGGTGCTTGACAAGCTAGATAAAACATACGGAAAAGGAACGGTAATGACTTTGGGAGATAGTGCGATTGACACGACCATCGAAGTTATTCCTTCCGGATCATTGGGATTAGACATCGCGTTAGGCGTTGGTGGATATCCAAGAGGAAGAATCATTGAGATCTACGGACCGGAATCTTCAGGTAAAACAACATTAACCTTACACGCAATCGCAGAAGCTCAGAAAGCAGGTGGAATCGCAGCGTTTATTGATGCAGAGCACGCTTTTGACAGAGGCTATGCAGGGAAATTAGGAATCGATCTCGAAAACCTGATCATTTCTCAGCCGGACAACGGTGAACAGGCTTTGGAAATTGCCGACAACCTGATTCGTTCAGGTGCAATCGATATTGTAGTTATTGACTCTGTAGCAGCATTGACTCCAAAAGCGGAGATTGAAGGTGAAATGGGAGATTCTAAAATGGGTCTTCATGCAAGATTGATGTCTCAGGCTTTGAGAAAACTGACAGCTACGATTTCAAGAACAAAATGTACCGTAATTTTCATCAACCAGCTGAGAGAAAAAATCGGTGTCATGTTCGGAAATCCTGAAACTACGACTGGTGGTAATGCTTTGAAATTCTACGCTTCGGTAAGAGTTGACATCAGAAAGGCAAGTGCACCAATCAAAAATGGTGATGAAGCGGTTGGTAGCCGTGTGAAAGTGAAAATTGTGAAAAACAAAGTAGCTCCACCTTTCAAAATGGCAGAATTTGACATTATGTACGGTGAAGGAGTTTCTAAAACCGGAGAAATCTTAGATACCGCAGTGGATATGGGAATTGTGAAGAAAAGCGGTTCTTGGTTCAGCTACGGCGAAACTAAATTGGGTCAGGGTCGTGACGGTGTAAGAGATTTGTTGAAAGATAATCCTGAACTGGCTGAAGAACTTGAAAACAAAGTAAAAGAAGAAATCATCAACAACAAGAAATAATTTTTGTTTTGATTAAAATACAAAGGCAGCTGAGAGGCTGTCTTTTTTTGTTTTATAAAGAAAGTTTAAAGGAAAATTTCATAGCCTTTGACTAAGATTATGCAGTATTCTTTATTTCGTAACATATATTGAACTGAACTATTGAATATGTTTTACTCGGAGAAATTGATGATAAAAAAAATGCCAATCTGTCACTTTATGTTCAATGGTATTTCTTTTGAGAATTGATAATCAAATTTAAAAATTCAAAAAAATGACAAAAGGAAATATCAATGTTTCGGTGGAAAATATTTTCCCGCTGATTAAGAAATTTTTGTACAGCGATCACGAAATATTTTTAAGAGAATTAATTTCAAATGCAACTGATGCTACTTTGAAATTGAAACATTTAACCAATATCGGTGAAGCCAAAGTAGATTACGGAAATCCGAAAATCGAGGTAAAAATCGATAAGGAAAATAAAAAATTATACATCATCGACCAAGGTTTGGGAATGACCGCCGAAGAAGTTGAAAAATATATTAATCAGGTAGCATTTTCAGGAGCTGAAGAATTCTTAGAAAAATATAAAGATTCGGCTAAAGATTCCGGGATTATAGGGCACTTTGGTTTAGGCTTCTATTCTGCGTTTATGGTGGCGGAAAAAGTGGAAATTATTTCTAAATCTTTCAAAGATGAGCCAGCTGTTCATTGGATCTGCGACGGAAGTCCGGAATTCACTTTAGAAGAAACGACTGCAAAAACCGACAGAGGAACTGAAATCGTTCTTCACATTGCAGAAGATTCTACCGAGTTTTTAGAAGAAAATAAAATCCGTGAATTGTTGACGAAATACAACAAATTCATGCCTGTCCCAATCAAATTCGGAACAAAAACTGAAACACTTCCTTTACCGGAAGATGCTGCAGAAGATGCAGTTGCCGAAACTGTTGAGGTTGACAATATCGTTAACAATCCTACTCCGGCGTGGACGAAATCTCCAAGTGAATTAAAAGACGAAGATTACAAAGCGTTCTACCACGAATTGTACCCAATGCAGTTTGAGGAGCCTTTATTTAATATTCATTTGAATGTTGATTATCCTTTCAATTTAACGGGCGTTTTGTATTTCCCGAAACTGGCGAATAATTTAAACATCGAAAAAGATAAAATTCAATTATATCAAAATCAGGTTTTTGTAACCGATGAGGTGAAAGGAATTGTTCCTGACTTTTTGATGTTACTTCGTGGAGTAATTGATTCTCCGGATATCCCGTTGAATGTTTCTCGTTCTTATTTGCAGGCTGATGGTGCGGTGAAGAAAATTTCTTCATACATCACGAAGAAAGTGGCTGATAAAATGGCGTCATTAATCAATGAAAACCGTGAAGATTACGACAAAAAATGGAACGACATCAAAATCGTTATCGAATACGGAATGATTTCTGAAGATAAGTTTTTCGAAAAATCTGACAAATTTGCACTGTATCCAACGACGGATGGTAAATATTTCCTTTGGAACGAATTGGAAGAGAAAATTAAACTAAATCAAACCGATAAAGACGGAAATTTAGTCATTCTTTACGCTACAAATGCCGACGAACAACACTCTTACATCCAGTCTGCGAAAGATAAAGGGTACGAAGTGATACTTTTAGACTCACCGATTGTCCCGCATTTAATTCAGAAATTAGAAACTTCAAAAGAGAAAATTTCTTTTGCAAGAGTTGATGCCGATCACATTAATAATTTGATTAAAAAAGACGAACCGGCAATTTCTAAATTGAATGAAACTGAAAAGGAAACTTTAAAGAAAAACGTTGAGGAATCGATTAATGATAAGAAATTCACCGTTCAATTGGAAGATTTAGACAGTACCGATGCTCCGTTTACAATTACCCAACCGGAATTCATGCGTAGAATGAAAGATATGCAGGCAACCGGCGGTGGCGGAATGTTTGGAATGGGCGGTTTCCCGGAGATGTATAATCTGGTCGTGAATTCTAACAGTGAATTTGCAACTAAAATTTTAGCTAATAAAAATGCTGAGGAGAAAAGTTCTCAGATTAAATACGCTTTGGATTTGGCAAAACTTTCTCAAAATTTATTGAAAGGAAAAGAGCTGACTGAATTCATCCAGAGAAGTTACAAACAATTGGAAAAGTAAATTAAACTAATTTATATTGAAGCTCGGAACGACTTAGTCGTTCCGAGCTTTTTTATGAAAAAATTTATCCTTGAGATCGTAAATGGAAAGCGGTGATTCTTATTCATTTAATCAAAAAAAAACGATATAGTGAATTAAGAAAAGAATGTAAAGTTATTACCGAGCGAACATTAAGCTTGCAGCTAAAAGAGCTGGAAGAAGACGGTTTAATAACACGTACAGTTCACGCCACCAAACCACCACTAAAAGTAGAATATGAACTTACCGAATTTGGTAAGACACTTATTCCTTTGCTCGAATCTATTGCCCAATGGAGAATGGAACCGCACAAAAAAATAGGCGTATAAAAGTTGTAGGGTTCCGCTTTGAAAGGCAGTGTTTGTTGTAAAACTGCACTTATCATAGGTTTTATTTCGTAAATTTAAAAAAAATAAAACCTAATTTGAGAAATTTCAAAGTAGCCATTGTATGTCTTTGAGAATTGTGGGTACTAAAAATATTGTGAACAATGAATAACAGAAGAACTTTTATTAAAAAATCAATTCCGTTGGCCTTATTGCCAATCTTGCCTACTATTTCTTTTGGAGCGGCTCAAGAAAACATCAAGACTGAAATAAACAAGGTAATTACCAAACCTAAAGTGATTTTTTTCGATGTGAATGAAACGCTTTTAGATTTAGAACCATTGAAAGCATCTGTCGTTAAAAAATTAGGTGGAAGGAAAGACCTTGGAACGTTATGGTTTACTACCATGTTACAATACTCTCTTGTAGCAACGGCAGCAGATAAATATTTTGATTTTGGGAAAATTGGTGCAGCTACTCTAATGATGGTGGCAAAAAGCAATGGAATATCTATTGACGAAGACGAAGCCAAATTAACCATAAAACCTATCTTATGGCTAAAACCGCATCCAGAAGTAGCAGAGGCCCTAAAGATTTTAAAGCAAAATGGGTATAAATTGGTTTCATTTACAAATTCTTCAAATAATGCCGTAAGTCAGCAACTTAAAAATGCAGAAATCGATAGTTATTTTGATGAAAACATAAGCGTAGAGGACTATGGTAAATTTAAGCCAGAACGTGATGTCTATCATTGGGCCGCAAGAAAATTACAGTTAGAAAATAAAGACTGTATGCTTGTTGCAGCTCACGGATGGGATATAGCCGGGGCTTTATGGGCAGGTTGGCAAGGTGCATTTATTTCCAGACCCGGACAACAATTATTTCCACTTGCACCCAAACCCGAATTAAATGAGCCTAACTTACTTATAATAACTCAAAGAATATTGGAAATAAAATAAAACTACCAGTGTATAAGAGAAACTTCGGCTGAAAATTACTGATTTCGTCAAGAGGTACTGAATTAAATTTTTAGACTTTTATGTCATAATAAAAATGAATAAATATGGTGAATGGAATGAATAAATCTTTTGAAATTTATTCATTTTTAAACACCCGATCTGCAATTTTAATTAGTAAATCATGTAGCATCACTTAAGCTCATAGGACATCCTTCAGGATTTTCACCATTGCATTCAGGCGGATAAAGTTTTGAGGATTACCCATTTTAGATAAATTTACGGGAACTAGAACTTCACCTTTTTCATTGAAAGTTCCGGTTTTGGTATCGGTTTTTAATTAGAAGATTTTTTTTAACTAAAAATCCATTCTTTTATGATCTTGTAATCACCTATGAATTAACCCGTTAAAACTTCAAATAGTATTTCCCATTAAATTCTGTTAGAATAAATTCTGGTTTCATAATTTCACCAAGACTATATCCTTCTATGTTTTGAATAAGTTTATTTTACTTTTTTGAGTTTCAACCATTTTTCACTACTAAATCGTCCAGATTTTACGTAATAAAAATTCTTTATCTTTTTAATATATATAGTATTGATTTCAAGTTCATTTGAGCAGATTCCTTCTCCACTATATCTCAAAACTAATATTTTATTTTTCTTTTCATTAACAGAATATTCTCCTTCACAATATGCTTCTAAAGAATTATTTGTATCAAGTCTTAAAAATGCTTTACCATCATTAAAATGAAAATCAAATTTTATTTTAATCGTATTTTCAGTACCTATTTCTTCAACTTTTGTTGTAACTGTATAACTACCTTGAGGATAATTTTGAGCACAAATATTAGAAAATAATAGAAATGAAAAAATAATAACAATGTTTTTTAACATAACTTTTGAATTCATTTTTGTTGGATAAATTTACCTTCTGTTGCATTAGGATAGCCTGAATTTGGTTTAAAGGCCTCTGCAGTTTCTAAAGCCATACAAACCATTAATTGGTTTGCCATCTCTCTCTTTTTACTTTCACCCCAAAGCTCACTACATATTTGAACTACTTTTTTTCTTTCATCACATGTAAACTTATTTCCCCATAACATGTCATAATCTTTTTAAATACATGTGCTATTTCCTCCTCCATTCCGGCTCTTTCCACTTTCACGACACCCTTGTTTTTTACCATAGTGGGCAATGTGGACCAGGGAAAAAGGATGGCAAGATCGGTATGCTTTATGTAAAAACCTTTTTCTTCCTGCTTTTCTTTTACATTTTCATCGGGGAGTATTTTCTACAATATTATCTTTTACTAGCTAATTACTTTTTTCTAAAGTATATATTATTTTTTTTTCATTATTAAAATTTTCATTCAAATAAGGGCAATCCCAAGTATATTTTTTCCCATCAAACATTAGTTCGCCAAAATTTTTTGTTTTTTTCAAAGCCCAGCTGTCGGTATTGTCTAAAGCTTTTTCGAAAGATAATTGTAAAAGATTGTTTTTTTCAATAGCTGATAATTTATAAGATTGGTATAACTGAAATCCTTCAGCTAAATATATAATTGAATCCTTATAAATTTTCAATTTTATCTCATGAATATTTCTCCAATCCTCACTATCTTCATTTATCGTAAGAGAATAGTTTCCGTACCATTTATTAGAAATTGTATTATGCTTTTCATAAATTAATCTATCTTCTTGACCCTTACAATTAATAAGTAACAGGATATGTAGAATAATATAGACGCTTTTCATATTAAATTTATTTTTATGATTTCAAAAACTTATAATACCAAATTTTTTTTTGCCATCTTCAATAGAACTTACTAAAATTGATAGAGTATTGTTTTATTTCAATTTTCGCAATGCTTTAAAAAAGCATTGACAAGTATTAGTAAACCCTAATTCAGCCGCTAATGCTAAAATACTTTTTCCAATTAATTTGGATTCATCTTTACAAAAATATTCATCTTTCAAATATTCCGAATCAAATTACATGTACCCATTTTTCAGCATCCTATCCACCACTTTCTGGGAAATGATAAAGGGGAAATACAAACCTATTTTGTGGCTGTCCTATTTTAAAAATCTATTTCCAAATTATCTCAAGCTCTCAATAAAATCATAAGAGACTTCTTCAAAAGTCATATTTCCAAAATTTTTATTTGTCCAAGCTTTTACAGGCAAATTTTTATCTTGATTTACATCATAAATTTTCTTACTATATTGATGTAATAAAAAACCATCATCTTGAAATTTAAATGTCAAATAATTATAATCATTAAATTTATCTTCAATGTCTCTGTCATATTCTATCGTGAAATATTTTCCTTTTGTAACTGTTTTTTTGTATTCCTTTTGCCCCAAAAAAGGAGATGAGTTATTTCTTGCCCATAATGAAAAATAATTACTGTTATTTTTAAAAATTAATACCTGTGCATTAGTTATTTCATCAGATGATGAAGCAATATAAATTTTATCCTCATCCGAATCTCCATCTAAATCAGCATTAATTTCATCTATAATTTGGTGGTTTTTTTCAAATAGGAATCTATATCCAAATCTTTTGACGTTATTTTCTTTTGTCTATATATTTCATCAATTTCTTTTTGAAAATCTATTTGCTCATTTGCCTTGAATATTTCAGAATTAATTATATTTTTAAAATGTACATACATTTTATTTTCAGAATCCTGATTGGCAATTTTCTGTAGAAAAAGATTATCTATAACCTTTTTATCTCTTTTAAAAAGCAATCGCAAATATTCAAGATTATTTTTTTTTGTATCTGATTCTTCACTTAGTTTTTTTATAACATGTTGAAATATCTTTTTATCCTCAAAATGAAAACTACAAACCAAATAAATAAATAATTTGCTTAATTGTTCATCTTTTAACCATAGATCAATTTCTTCTTCATTTGGACTGAATAATAATTTATTGATTACCGGATTAAATTCTTTACTGTGGTCTAAATTTTTAAAATCATTCGAATTATAATACTCTAAGCTACTTTTATTAAGTAAAGGAAGTTCGGATTTAAAAGAAACTATTTTGTGAGAAGGAAAAATAATTAGTTGTGGAGTATATCCATCTAAGCTATCTTTTTCAAAAATATGATGCGGAATTATTTGATATATTTTATTTGAATTCATTTTAACGCCTAATTTATCAAATAGGTTATTATTGAAATCACTCTGATCAGGGATTTTATAATTTTCACGAGATAGAAACTCTTTAGCTAAATTTCCGACTCTGTTATAGTAATCTTCTTTTTGATCATTGCTCCAAGAATCCATTACATAAGACTCATCTGAATCTTCTAATTCATAATTATAATTCTGACCTTTATCTTTACAATTGATAAAAAATATTAGCAATATTATTAATATTTTATTTTTCATATTTTTTTATTTAAGTCCAATATGGAAATGATTTTCATGTCCTCTAGCATGAGATGCATTAAAGGGTCGTAGTTTTTAAAGGTTGTTTCCTCAATTTCAAATTCGCCAGCAGTTCCCATTTTAGGACTTTTGACTATTTTTATTTTTTCTACAATATTGGCTTTTACTTCAAAGTGCCAGTCATTATTTATTCAATCTGTATTGGCTCCTGTTTTTTTCCAATTGCAGATGTTACGAAAGCTTCTATATGATACTTTTTCTTTTGCATCAGCCGGCTTCCGGGGATATTAACTGTTCTGCCCGTTCCTATCAATACTTTATCGAGATTCCATTTTATGCTTTCGTTTTCAGGTAAATCTCCTGCGTCCGTATATGGAACCTAATTAATCCTGTCATAAACTCTTTGAGGAACTTTACTTAAATCTTTCTTCTGTTTTTTCATTAAAGACAAATATAAATTATAGTTTTTCTTAGCATCTTCTTTGTTAGCTAATGCCCAATCAACATCTGCTAAATTTAAAAATGCTACCGTTCTATCAGGATATTGTGAGATAATTTCTTTTAGTAATGATTTTGAAAAATTATTAGCTTCTATTTTTTCTAAAGAAAATGCTTGATTATTGGCAGATTCTACATTAATGACTTTGAAATCTACATTTCCAAGTTTTGGATAATCAACATATAAATCTTCAGGAGAAGATTTATATGTCATCTTGGCAAAAAGAATATTTTTTGAATTATATACAAAACCAATGGATTTTTTGTTGAATTCTTCCTTTAAAGAATTTCCTATTGTCTGTAAATCATCAAACGTTTTTTGAGACATATCATAATTATCAACAAACAATTTATTCAGAATCAAGCCATCTTTACCAAATTTTACGATTTCTTTAGAAACTAAAATTAATCCGTTTAAGGAATAAATAAAATCATATTTTTCTTTACTTTTCGTTGCAGATGCGTTTGATTCGTACATTAATGAAAACCCATCATCATTTTGTATAAGCTCAGCTGAAAGAGACATTTCATTGATAATTAAATACTTATAAATAGTTTCTTTCCCATCGCATATTAATACTAAATCTTGATGTCGGATTTGAACTTTGCATTTAGAAGTATTTTCTTTATTTAAACCTTGAATAGGCTTTTTTTGTTTTGTAATAGGAGTTTTAGCTGTTTTTTCTTTTTTAAAATTTTCACAAGAGGCAGAAAAAAGAAAAGAAAAACAAATTAATAATAGATATTTCATTGGGCATTTTATTTATTATTCAGAAGTTATACAATCTGTCATAGTTCCTTTAATTTTCTTGATTTTTTTCAAATGATATTCATTTACATAATATTTTAGCGAATTATTATCAACACCATTAACCAATTTTATAATTCCTGAATTTTTATCAACCCAAGATACTTCATATTTATCTTTTTCATCTATATATACAAATGGATTCATTTTCTTTGCAACACGCTGAATTCTAAAAGTATTTTCCTCCATAATTCCATGATCAGTAATAGAATCATTTTATATTTTTATCCAACCTCCTTCATAACCGCAATCAATTAAAGTAATTGCTTCCTTGTTTTTTACTTCAAATCTTCCTCCTTTGATGAAATCATATTCCATTCGCCACTATCTTTTAACTTTAAAATAGTAGTTTCTATTTTACAACAACCAATAGGCAGGCTAATTGTCAAAGTATGGTTTGTATTGTTTATATTTTTGGGAAAAGGCCCTTGGTTTAAAGGAAATTTGTCATTTAAATTAAATTCCCCCATCTTATCTTGAAAATAATAAGAATAAACAGGACCTCCATTACCACCAGAATCATAAAGAATTGCAAAATCTTCCAGATTATCAAAATTAAAATCCGCAATGATAAGGTAATGGTAATTTTCTATTCCTTCTTGTATTTTTAAACCATTATTAAAATAATTTATTTGATTAATTTTAAAGTTTTCTTTAGTAAATCTCCAAAAATTTGGTGCGAAAATTATATTTTGTGAAGGCGTATTATTCTTAATAATCTCAATTTTTAATTTTAAGGTCTGCCGTCATTATCTGTATTTAATACAAAAACAGAAAACTTAAATTTGTCCTGTTTTTTATAAGATTCTCTTTTGTTTCAACCGAACTATTTAGTTCGTTAGTCTGAAGATTGGACGTTTTTTTACAACCTAAAAAACACATCAGTAGGATATAGCCAATAATTTTTGTTTTCATATTTATACTAAAAGATTTAAATATACTTTCAATTGTTTAGTAAAGGAGGCAGAGCTAATATCAATTTGATTTTAGAAAGATTTTGCTATCGCTATATAAAACATTCCATTCAAGCAGATGAAATTTTTTGGTCTCCTATTTTGCAGAAAGTATTTAGGAAAAAAGTTTTCCTTTTTTTATTGAAAGTATTTGTTCATAATCCAAATTTAGACTCTTTAAAATTTTCAAATTGAAAGTCTTTTATACTAATATTTCCGAAGTCCTTGCTTGTAAATGTTTTTTGGACTGTTTTATCTTGCCCAATACTAGATTTAGAAAAAATAATATGATCCAGATTTAATTGTGAGTTAAAATAATAATCACGATTCATAATTATATTATTATCAATTTTGAATCGTTAGGACACACCAAATTATTATGGATAATGTAAAATCCTTGTTCTGCGATCTATTCTTTGCTTTTTGCTTGATAAGGTCAGGGGTAATTTTCTATTCCTTCTTGTATTTTTAAACTATTATTAGAAATAATTTATTTAATTATTTACATTTTTTAAGAATAATAGGATTAGCACCACCATTTTCTTTAATCATAACAAAATCACTTACAAATTCTAAACTTTTAGTTTTCAAATTGTATAATCCAATCCATTTGAGTATCAGTTCATCTTTATTATTTAAGCTAATTTTTCCAATTATTTCTGTTTTAGAAATTTCTTCATCAACAATATTTTTTTTATCTGCATAATATTTTTCTTGAGATCCAGTACTATCAAAGTATATTAGGTATTCATTTTCTGATTTTACATTTTGTTCTACTCTAGCATTTATGTATATCGCATTATCAGAATATAATGATAAATAAGCTTTATTTCCTGTAATATCAAATTCTGTTAACCCATTATCACAGTTTACACTCCAAGAATTATCTATATCTGATTTTGAAAAATTGAAATTTTCTTTTTTAGTGTTCTCTTTGGTTTTAAATGAAAACTCATCATTTATTTTTTTTTTATAAATAATCTCTCCTTTAAGATTGCTCTTTGTGTTAATCAGTTCAATATCTAACTTTGTATAATTAACTTCTGTTGATAACTGTTCTAAATTTTTAAATTCAGCTTGTTTTTTATTTAAAAATGCCAGTGCATTTTTGTACTCGTCAGATTTCATTCCTCCGTATTGGTCGGCATTAGATAGTATGTCATTATAATATGCTTTATTGAGAACATAAGCTTTTTCAAGCATTTTATTATTATAATTCTTTGCGGTAAATTCAGGTATTTTAAATGAATTATTATTTATAGGTACAGTAATAACCGTATCTCGCTTTTCTCCAATCGTTATTTTTAATTTATCTGCGCCATAAAATATTCCATCGTACTCATATTTTATTTTAGCCTGATTAAAATTTCCCTTAACTATATTTACAAGTTTTCCATCTAAATTGTCAGATTCTAAATAAGAAGGCTCTATGTCAATCTTGTCATTGAAAACATTTATTTTATAATCTTGTAATGGATTAGAACTGTTTTCTGTAGAATTAATATTTTCTATAGAGATTTTATATTTATCTGCTGTCAAATAAATCGCATCTTCATTTGATTGTCCTTTACAAGCAATCAGACTGATTAAAAGTAATGTAGTTATAAGTGTTCTCATATTTTTGTTATATTAACAGATATTACTTCTTCAAGATTAATATCAGATAATCCGATATGGCCATGATCTTTATGATTAGAAACATTTGACACACCTGGTAAATTCTCACCAAATACAGCATTTACATTTGTACAATAGTTTTTTCTAAAACCATATTTATATGCTAAACTAAACACTGTTTTATTTTTATCTTTATCAAAGTCGGCCGATGTATTCAAGCCATGAAAACTAACACCTGATTTATTAAGATATCTAAAGTCAATATCTAAACCTTTTCTATTTCCATTATGTCCATGTCCAGCATGGTGATCAAAGTTTACTTGCCATGGATCGCTTCCGTTTTCAGATGACATATCTCCTAAATGAATTTCCCAACCCTTTTCATGGGTCTCATTTATAATTCCAAATAAGGCGGCAGCTGTTTTAGGTAATACATAGTGGTCTCCTGCTCCAACAGTTTCTGTTCCAGATTTTCCTCCAGCATCAACACCCCCGTATCTGGCATAACCTGTACCTGAATCAGGTATTTTTACGACGCCATGTAAGTTTTCATTTAAAACGTGTAATAATTTAAATTTATTCTGACCGACTTCTACATAATATGCATGTTTTTTTTCTTTCCCTGTTATATGCTGAATTTTACCAGTTGTATAGATATAATATTCATGTTGACCTTCCTGTGATTGAACCTGAACCTTATCTTTTTCACATTCGTTTACTTTAAAAGCATTTATCCCACTCTCAAAATACTTTTTGGCATCTTTCCAACCAGCAGTTCCTCCATTAACTCTACGTCGTATTTTCTTAGTGTTCTCTTCTGTTGATTCTTTTATAGTATCTGCTGTCTTCCAAATTTCATGCTTCTCCCAATAGGCTATTGCTGATAAAACAGCATATTTTATTTCTTTAACTTTATCTGGTTGTGCTTCTAAATCTACATATTCGTCAGGGAAGATTTCTTTTAAAGTTTCTGATGCATTCTTATAATTTCCCCTCCCAGTTAATTGTTTAAGCCCTCTCCCTCTAAATTTATAACCATCACCACTTGACTCACTTCCGTTTCCGTTTCCATGACCATTTTCAGCAGCATATAAAAAATTTAAAAGTTTTTTTTGAGGTCTTTCTCTACAATATGTTTCTAAATTACCCGAATTTATTAATCTTGTAGCTCTATCTCCAAATAAGCCAACAGTTATATTTCCTACTTTATATGGAACAACATCTGTTTCTACAATCCAATCAGGATTAATTCCTAAAGTTTCAGCACCCACTTGTGCGAAAAAATGTGCTTTTCTTAAACAAGTATCTAAATGAATAGGTCTATCTGTATTTTTTCGTTGTTTTATATATTGATTTAAATATTTTACAACTTCTGATCGATAAGTTTTTGCAGTAGATAATATTCCAAAACAATCCTCAATATGCTTTAATGTAATTTCTTCTTCACATCTAGGACATTTATGTTCTTTCTCACCCCCATCAATTTCAGCTCTTCCCACTTTCACCGCTCCTTTATTCTCAACCATAGTAGGCAGTGTAGCACCCGGAAAAAGGATGGCAAGATCGGTATGCTTTATGTAAAAACCTTTTTCTTCCTGCTTTTCTGTGGTTTCTTCATCCTTCAGGATTTTTACCATTGCATTCAGGCGGATGAAATTTTTAGGTTTTCCCATTTTGGAGAGATCAACAGGTACCAGAATTTCTCCTTTTTTATCGAAAGTTGCAGTTTTAGTATCTCTTATCTTCTCGTCCTTGAATTTATCTTTTATGTCGTCCCATTTTCCTATTTTTAATTCATCATCCCAGGTCCAGTAAGCATCTGATTCTGTTAGAAAATTAATTTCAACTTTCTTGTCGACCATATTGATGGCGTAGATTTTAAAATACAAAGCACCATTCAGAGGACTGCTAAAAACCTGCTCTGTATCATTGGCATCACAGAAATAGGCATTGATAATTTGAGGTTCTAAAGTAACCCTAAGGAATTCACCTAGTTTTTTGTCTCCGTTTTTAATGGGAGTTTCTGCTCCGTTTCTTACTAAATTAAAATAAAGATCTCCTCGATCTGCAAACCCGTGTTCTTTGATCTTATCAACGATTTCCTGCGTAATAGTGAGCGGAAAGTAAAATCCTGTTTTGTGCTTCTCGGTAGTTTTAAATGTATTGGTAAAAACGATATTATTTCCCGTAGAATCATCATCATAAATATTGAGAGTTATAACTTCGTTATCCAGCCCATTTCCTGAAACAAACACAGAAATTTCCTGATTAAGCCCTGCCTGTTTGATGATATTTCCACTTCCACTGTCTTTATCAATCCACTTGCATTTTTCTACAGTAACCATGGGTTCGATAATATTTATTTTTAGAGGCTCCTTACAAGGTCTTCCTCCCAAGCTACAGGAAATTGTATATTCTCCCAGAAGGCTAAATGATTTTGAAAATTTCGCTTCAGAACCTGTTCCTGTTTCAGGACCAGATATCCTCCATGAAATAGCTCCATCTTTTATAGGGTCGTAGTTTTTAAAGGTTGTTTCCTCAATTTCAAATTCGCCAGCAGTTCCCATTTTAGGACTTTTGACTATTTTTATTTTTTCTACAATATTGTCTTTTACTTCAAAGTGCCAGTCGTTATTTATTCCATCCGTATTGGTTCCTGTTGTTTTTCCAATTGCAGATGTTACGAAAGCTTCTATATGATATTTTTTCTTTTGCATCAGCCGGCTTCCGGGGATATTGATTGTTCTGCCCGTTCCTATCAATACTTTGTCGAGATTCCATTTTATGCTGTCATTTTCAGGTAAATCACTGTCGTTTTTAACTGAGAAATTAAACTGTGTTTTTGTAACACTGAAACTCATTGATGTTCCTGGTCTTACCACCTGTTCGCCATGGGTAATGTCTTTTACTGATAATGCTTTGGATGTTCCCGAAAAACTTTGAGTAGAAACCGTCCCAAATTCGTCGGTATAGGTTGCGGTTAGGGTATATTTTGCATTCGAATTCCGAGGGGTAAATGTGAAAATGCTTCCTGCTTGTGATCCTTCATGAAGTGTATTTCGAGAACCATCTGATAACGAAAATTTCAGTCTGCTCAATTCATCAGAACTTGCCGGATTGATGAGAAATTTAGCTTCAAATATACAAGGAAAATTTTTACGTAATGTATCTCCGCTCACAAAATTTGCCGGATTTTTTGGAAGTAATTTAGCTCCATCCAATTGATTGTATTTTACTTCAACATCAACATGTTTAAGCTCTGCTGTCGATTGATAATCTTCTTTGGTCTGAATTTCTTTGTGGTAAGCCGCCAGACGGAATTTTCCTTCTACAGAAAAGACGTGATCTAGTTCTAATCCAATTTTTGGATGTATTTCTAGAATATTTGAAGCATCAGAATTATGACCACTAAAGATAATCCACGACACCAATTGTGTATCACCGCGGGTTACGGTGGCTTTTGTTGTAAATCCCTGATTGGGACGTAAAGTCGTCGCTGGCATATCTTTTACGTTATTTGTGTTACAATAATTTCTACACTTTCTATCTCAGGAGCCGCCTCTTTTTTCTTCGGCTGTTTTATTGCCGGATTTACAGCAGCGAGTTCCAGCGGATTGGTATTATCGGCGTGTGCATTGCTTACAGAGTCAGTTTGTCCATGCTTTTCGATGGTAATTTTTCCACCAATCATACATTGCAGTTCTGAAATTTCTGTCAGGGTATTTTTTTCCTGAACCTTTGTGCTTTCATAGGTTTTGCTCCATTTCGGTGCGGCTGCAAGTGCACATGGAAGATAGCCACCTGATGAAGGTTTCAGTTTGCACTGTCCGAACGTTGCCGCTGGAGGAATGAATGTCTTATCATCTTCAGTAGCAACAAATTTACCTGCCTGATCATTTAATACAATGATTTGATGTGAGGTAACCTGTAGATCTGCAGTTTGCTTGGGGTTTACCGCTTTATCACAGACGCATTTGGCATTATGCACCACAAAATATTTTCCGTCGTGCTCGCTTTTAGAAGACTGTTCCTGCTTTTTTTCTTCATCTTCCTTCTTTTTTTCCTCTTCCTGCTTTTGCTCTGCAGATTTTTGTTCTTCCACAGGATCGGGTGGAGGAACTTCATCATTCATTGTATAAATATCTTCTTTTGAAGGAGTCATAAGCGTAAAACCTGAGTAGGGAATATCTGAGGTTTGCTGACCGACTCCTGCATTCTGATTATGATATTCTTTGAGCTGCATCCAGTCTTTGATACCCAATTTTTTGGCGATATCCTGTAGCGTTTCTCCGCTCTCAACCTTATATGGAATTGGTGCTGCCATATTATTTTACTTGTAGGGTTAGTTTTTGCTGGTAATAAAATTTATTTTCAATATCTATGCATACTTCTGTTTCAGCATTTTCCATTCTTCCGGTTTTCCCCGTATAGCTGATTGTGTGTTTAAAATCTGCATATAAGGGCAAGCTTTCTTCGTTAAAATCAACATCAACATCGTTTTGGTGAACATAGAGAATTACCTCATCCATCATGTCCTGAGCATTATCAATTTTTGGTTCGAAAATCAGCTGATTTTCAATTTCTGTATATTGTATTCTTCCTTTCCATTCTGAAATGTTAACAGGAAGAATATTCCATTGTAAGAAATAATCTTCTTTTTTTTCAAATTTCTGCATTCCGAGATTTAGAACTTTCATAAAATAAAGCTGCTTGATAAATTCTGATAATTTTTCATCATTTTCTGTCGCACTAAAAAAATTACTGCGAATATGATCTAAACCTTCGCCGCTGTAGATATCACTCAACTTCTGATCTTCCTGTTTAATCTTTAATCTGATTTCGTTCATATTAATTACCTTGAGACGATGATTTATAATCTGACATTTTAAAGGGAAAATCGCTTCCATGTATTGATTGGCAATTTCTAGGAATTTAGTTTCTATTTTTTGTTGGTCTACTTTAAAATTGGTTCTGTTGATCACCACGTCAAAATCCTCATCTCGATCTCCATTTGTTTCTACATAAATATTATAAGAGAGTGAGGTTTCATATTCTTCATCGCCTATCCTTACAGTAGATTTATCCTGAATAAAATAGGTTGAGGTCGGAAATAGATGTGAAATAGGTTGGGGCATGAGATTTTATGTATGAGCTTTGTTTTTTTTTATTGAGATTATACCTTATTTTTTCTTTACCAGAGAAAAAGGAAGTTGTATACTTTTATTTTGATGAATTTTATGTTCATTAAATTCTATAGCTTTGCCATTGATCACTGCTTTTATGTTTTTATATATGTAAAGATCATCACCCATTATACCCGGTTTTTTTAAAGTATCATATTTAACAGATATATCTTTAAATTGATAATAAAAAATGTCATCCACTACAAATTCCATATCGCTATTAATCGGAGCACTATTGTCAAAATTCAGGGCAACATTTAATGTTTTACTATTTGTATTTTGTGAGGTATAAGTATTAAAAGAAAAATCTTTGTATTCGCTTATTTTTTGTTTAAAATTAGATCCCTTTTTATAAAATATTAATTTAGCATTTTTTGCGTTTTCTAAGGGATAATCTGTAATTTCTATATAGGAGAAATTTTGATCATCCAGTTCTTTTACATTGTCTCCAAAACAAGAGATAAAAAGTAGACAAATAAGAACTTTACTAATTTGCTTCAATATATCCATAGAAAGTAGATTTAAAACATTTACCTGATATTTTATAATTGGGATGTAAAAAAACATTTTTCTTGGCGGGAGTTTTTGTCTCTTCATTCATATATCCGTTATGTGGATTATAGCCCCAAGTATAAATTTTGAAAGAAACATTTTCGACTTTATCAAAATCTGTAGTTATAGTGTCTTTATCATCGTAAAAAGTTAATCCACCTTCGTAGACTACCCAATGTGAATTCTTGAATATATCTGAATATGAATAACTTTTTACATTATCGATCATGTTTGAATCGATCATCATCATTATTTTGTGACCTTGTTTATACTTTTTATCAATGTCTTTCAGATGCTGAAAATCTGAATTAGAAAATGCATCATAAATTCTCCCTCCAAGAGGCCTTTTCTTTTGTTGAATTAGGACATTACTTAGACCTACCATATTTATATTTGTATAGCCGGCAACTTTTTTGGTCATGTTTTTCATCATATCAGGCCAGTTGACAGCTTTAATCATATCCATACTTCCTTTCTCAATACCTTTGTAAACTAAATTCTCATATAAAGAGGCTTCTCGGCTTCTTGTAGTTGCCAAGACAATCCAATCTACGTAAGGCATTCGCACCGTTGCATAATCAGAACTTCTAGGATCCATATTATACATACTCAATGCTTCATCATGAGGTTTAATTATAAAATCATTGACTTTGACTTCGCCAGTCCTGAACAATTCTTTAGCAATTTTCAAATAAAGGTCAGGATCTTTTTTTATTAAAATATAATATAATGCTGCCATTCCGCAGAGAGATGAATATTCCTGACTAATTTTCCAAGGATCTTTTGCTCTGCTCTCAGCCTGTTTATATACAATTTGTCTATCAAAAAACCTAAACCTGTTATGATGCCATACTTTAAGATATCCTTCAGATTCTTCATCATTAATGTATGCCATAATGTGAACAGTTCTTCCACAAATGTCTTTTTCATTTAAATATAGAATGTATTCTTCACCTGTAACAGTAGAATTATGTTCTATCCATTTGTTCTTTGAGATGCTATGGTATTTGAACTTCCACTTGATCTTTTTTTTATCTTGAGGTGGAAGATTTGTATAAGCATCTACTCTGAATTTATATTTCTTCCCGAAAACAGCACCTTCTTGATTAAAGTTTTTTCCGGTGTTATCATTGTCTGAACCTTTTTCCAAAGGAGTTAAAAGTTTAATACTCTTCACCTGCGTAGGTTCTATTCCTTTTCTAGAAATAGGAGATTTTTTATCAAAAATTACACCTGCACCCATGCTTTATTATTTTATATGTTATTGGTCAAATTCAAAACTCTCTTCCTTGCCAGAAAGTTTATCGTACACTACATTTCCTTTGTTTATGATATAAAATATATCCATTTTTCCTTCGCTGTATCTTAAGTAAGCAAGAAGATCTTCATTATGACCGTCTAAGCCTTCTCTTCCATTTTTATACTCTTTATTGATGATGCTGGTTTCTTTATAAATGTAAACCGAATACAAATGATATTCTTTTATAGTCACATCTTTTATTTTTTCATTAATTGTATTTCTTAAATTTTCGTACTCCGAAGTGTTGTAAGAAAAATTTCCTTCTGCAAAAAAATAGTCGATTCTATTTTTATTTTCGCCAGCTTTAAACTCATAAGTTTTAGGAGATAAAGCAACTAACTGTAAGTCTTCAGACTTGTTTTGGATACACGCCACAAATAATGTAAATAAAATTATTAGGTTTTTCATAATCAAATTAATCTCTATCGGAGTTTCCTCCTAAGTATACCGTTCTTTCCATTTCTGTAATAAATGGTTTTGCACTTCTGTAATGTTGCAAAATATACCATGCTTTAAAAAAATCACCTGTATAATATTGAGGAATTCTATCTTCGCCATGTTTCACGACATCATCCCAATCTAAACCGAAATGATCATAAAATGTATATTTCAGTTTTCCATTCCACATCTTTGTACATTTATTATAACTGTAATCTGAGATTTCAGATTTTACGCTCCAGACCTGATGTACAGTGATTCCTAAACCGGAAACCTTATCCCAAAATGAAGAAAAATGTAACAGATCCATTGGCATTTGACTAACAGCGTTTAAATCGTAATTACTTTTCTTAAGTTGATCTTTTATTTTGCTTAAAAAATCATTGTGATACTTTGTAAATGCTGGGTTGTTTGCTATTTCCTTGTTCAGAGTTTCGCTTTTATAAGTTCCGCCTGTACCATTTTTAAATCTTTCAGACATTTCCAAGGCTACGGTCTCCATATCTCCAATCGATAATGATTCCATCAATTGGTCTAAGTATTTTCCTAAAGTTGCATCACTTAATTTAAAAACATGATCATTCTTGATGGATGCAGAAGCTGCAGGACTATCTGCAAAAAACATGTCTTCTGCTTTGGTACCATCATATTTGAAACCGGGTTCCCTTTTTGCTTTTCCTATCAATTTGTAGCTTACCTTGATTACACCTTCCTTACAGCCTTCATCACCTGCGCCGTCTTTCCCAAAGCCCTGCATCAAAGTACGTTTTTGACTGGATAATTCGAGATTCTGTTTGGTAGCTTCTATAATAACTTCTTCAGATTCTTCATGAGAAACTTTAGAGAAACTGGTGTATTTGTTACTTACCTGTATATTGATATTGTTAGCTTTTTTTAAAATGGCCATGTCAATATTTTTAGTGTGAATTTCCTTGCTCTCCGCTTTGAGATTTTACAGTTTTTTCACTTTGTAAAATCATATTCTGCTTCGTACTCACAACGATGACTTTCTCCGCATACGAATCGCTTTTTTTAGATTGAATGTTTCTTCCGTTTTCAGCAATTTCAGATCTCATATCAGAAGATTCATGAATATTGCCTGTTGCTGTCTGCATTAGATCTCTTCCTGCAGTATCGATCATATTTACTCCGGCATTAGATACAATATTGATATTGGCTGTTGATAAAATATTGCTGCCTGCAATGGATGTAATATCATTGCCTGCTGACATTCTGATATTATTACCGGCAGTGAAAGTCATATCTTTTGGAGCATTGACGGTAATATTCCCTTTTCCGTCCATATGATAAGTATTTCCACTTGGATCTTCAATAAAAATACTTCCTTCTGCATCATTAAAAATGACTTTATTACCACTTCTGGTCTGTATTGATTTAATATGATTATTTACTCCACCACCTAGACCTACACCACCATGAAACATTCCTCCCATCGCAAAAGGGAAATCAGGATGGTGATATTCAAAACCTACCATAACCTGATCGCCAACTTCCGGAATTGCCACAAAACCTCTGTTTTGGGTAATCATATCAGTTCCTCCGGCATCAGGGCTCATCATTCGTATAAAATGTGTGGTATCATTCAATTGCCAGTCAAACCTTACCTGTATTCTCCCTTGGTTCAAAGGGTCTACATTAGAAATCACTGTTGCAATCTGCGGCTCTGCGGTAGCCATTTGAAATTCAGGCTTTGGCATAAAACCAGTGCCTTCTGCAATAGCTTCAAACGAACCTTCGTAAAATCCTTTGGTATTCACTTCATGAGAAACTTCGGTAATCATTAATTTTGTAAAATAAAAGGTCTGATTACTGTCCGGCTTTCTCATTTCTATATCAGCAATACAACCAGGATGTAGAAAGGGAACTGTAGTTTTTCCGGAAACCGTAAAGACTTCCACGGCCGTACTTCCAGCAGCACTTTTTTGTGATTCATCTATATCTAATGCCATATTTGCATTGACTGGGGAAGGATTTAACGATCTTATTTTATAAACGTCAGTATTGATCTGATATGCCTTGTCTGCCAATTGTCCCAAATGTTTGATATTGGCTGTACTACTTAGAAGTTTTGTGTTATCGCTGCTGTTGTATCCGAAAAATTCTGGTTTGGAGTGCACAGCTTTCAGCTCTACGCAAATGTCGTTTACATTGCTTCCATAAATGAGGCGTAATGGTTTTTCTGTAGAAGGCAGTTTTCCAAAATAAAGAATTTCTCCGTCATAATAAAATTGTTCACCATAAGCTTCGGCCAAACGTGCCAAATAATTATAATGCGTTTCTTTATACTGCGCACTGTAATTGATATAGCTTTTATTTTGGGTATCTATTTTATAGTCGAATTTTCCTGAGCTGATAGTCTCCTGGATGATTCTCTCGGCAATGATTGAGGTGTTAACCGTCTGCTCTCCTCCAAAACTCTGTGTGTGAGGTGCTGAATCCATCAAAATAGTTGGACTGTAACCTTTCAGGATTACATTTCCCAAACTCATTTTTTCCTGACTGTAAGCAACTTTTGTAATTACACCAACAAAAGTCCTTTCAGGGCTTTCGTTCTCAGCATCTTTGTATTTGAAAACTACAGTCAAACGTTTTCCCAAAAAGCTTTGTGCTTCCTGCAGGTCATGGTTTTGTAATTCGCCTAAAGAATCGTGGGCTAAAGTAAGCTCGAAACTATGATGTTTTCTTACACTTTGAACAAGACGAAAGTGTTTAAAATGCTTGATGATTTTACCTTCAACTACAATATCTAGTTTTACAAGACGTTGCACACCCGCAATGTGGTTCTCAGCTATCTTATCTGCATTTGTAATATTTTTCATTGATTTTGTGTTTTTGGTTATTGATGTGGTATTAAAATTAATTTTATTTCCTGTAACTAAAAAATTATTTCAATAAAAATTGATAAATTGTAGTAGAACTACGATTTTTAATAGCTTGATAATTTGAAAATTTTCTTCCAGAAACAAGTATCGGCGGCACTTTGGGTGCCGCCGATACTAAATTATATTTATTTCAAAAAATTAAGCCTTCGTATCTGGTACAAAAACTCTCTGTGCCAATTCCTGATCAAAAAGATACAAAGCCGAAGGATTATCACAAACCATTTTGATTTTGGTTACATACTGAGAGGCGCTCGCTTCCTCTTCCACCTGCTCGTTGATGAACCACTGTAAGAAAGATGTCGTAGCAAAATCTCCTTCGTCGTTGGCATTTTTTACGATGTTAAAAATACTTTTTGTTACTTTTTTCTCGTGCTCCAATGCTTTTTCAAAAATATCAACCGCATTTTCAAATATATGTGGCGGTTTTGCAATTTCGCCAATGATAATTTCGCCGCCTACATCGTTCAGATAGTCAAACATTTTATCTGCATGCATCAATTCTTCTTTGCATTGAACTCTGAAATAATTGGCAATTCCGTCTAGGTCTTTTGCAGAAAACCATGCAGACATTGAAAGATAATATTGAGCAGCATATTGCTCGTGAGCTATTTGTTCGTTGATTAACTGTGCTATTTTTTCGCTTACCATAATAAAAATTTATACTCAAAATTACGCATTATAAGGCGAATTGAAAAGTTTTCAGCCAAATTTAGATTTAGATTGAATACAAAAAAGGATGGAACTGCTTCCATCCTCATAACATTAAAAAATCAAAATTATAAACTATTAGTTTACCTGGGATTGAGATGCTGGTTTCAAACCATGTCTCATTTTTCTGTCACCCTTAAAACCTTTTTCTTTCATCATTGCTCTTCTTTCTTCCATTTTTGCTTTTTTTCCGGCTTGCCATTTATCGTATTGTTCCGGCGAAAGAATCTTCTTCATGTCATTATCCATCTGCTGTCTCTTTGCCTTCATCTTTTCCATTCTCGCTTGTCTCTGTTCTTTATTTTTTTCGAAGTCATTCTTCATTTCAGCTTTTCTCTTTTCATGAAGACCTTTGATTTGAGCAACTTGGCTTTCATTTAAATTCAGTTCCTTCTGCATTTCAGCAATTCTTTCCTGCTCTTTTTGCTGCATCTTATGCTTCATTTCCTCTCTGTTGATTTTTTTATCCTGCGGAGCCTGTTGAGCCATTGCAAAACCTCCCATTCCGATAAACACTATTGCTAATACTAATTTTTTCATTTGTTCTAAATTAATTGGTTTGTTATATCTGTTTGATATACATTCCAAACTAAAGTTAAATGCGAAATTCATAAATAATGTTAAATTTCAATATTAATATTATTATAATTTATATTAAATAAAAGGAGATCAGGTAATAAAACCTAATCTCCACACCACTCAAATATAATATATGAAATTACTATCTTATCTTAGTATCACAAGCCTTCTAAAATTGTGATAACATGTGACCTTTTAAAACAACAATAAACAACTACACATGAAAACTAATTTCTAACTAAGCTATTTCTGAAGCCTCCTGAACTTCTTCCTTCACCTCCATTGTTTTGTTGTCTTGGTGAACTGTTTTGTCTCGGGCTTGCACTTTCGCTTCTTTGCTGAGATCTGAATCCTCCGTTTCCTCTTGTCCCATTATTTTCAGACCTTCTCGGCTCAGCAGCTCTCGGTGTACTTGCTTCAGATCTATTATTTCTAAATCCACCTCCGGCATTTTCGTTTCCTCTCACTCCACCATTTCCGTTATTACCTCTTACTCCGCTGTTTCCACGAATTCCATTATCAGAATTTCTGAAACCTCCATTGTTCCCATTATTTCCCCTCTCTGCATTATTTTGGTTTCTGAAACCACCGGAATTGTTGTTATTTCCATTTCTGAACCCTGAGTTTCTAACCACATTCAAGGTAGGGTTATCATTTCTTCTGAAACTGCTTCTGTCTACTCTGTAAACATTAATATTTACATTTCGATATCTTGGCATTACCCTGAATCTAGGTGTATAATACGTTCTTCTGTAATTCTGGAAATACACTATCGGGCTTTGTCTATGGTAATAATTGTTTTGGAAAACAACAAATACTCTTGGTCCCAAAATTCTTTCCATTGCGTAGAATCTGTCATAATACCATCTGTCCGGGTTATATCTGTAAAAATTATTCCAACCGGAAAAACTCGAGTACAGATTGTTCAGATACAAAATTTGATCGATTTGCCAGCGGTTTAGTCTATTTTGCTGGAAGAAAACATTCCAGTTGATATTCACAATACTGTTTCTGTAATCGCTGTACTGACTCTGATAATAATCTTGAGGATAATAATCCTGAGGATAGTTGTAGTAATAATCGTCCGGGAAATAATTTTGATCATCCTGATCAGAATAATATCCGTCATTATCTCCGTATCCATCATTTCCATATCCATTGTTTGGATATTGCTGAGCAAACGACAAAGTCGCTAAAGTCAAAGCAAATCCCAAAAGTATTTTTTTCATTTCTATAATCATTAATTGGTTAATTGTTCAGAACTCTCATTCTTGTCTTTTGGATGTAAAGAAAAAAAAGAAGTTAAACCCTGGAGTAAAACTTCTTTCATAAATATTTTAATTAACTGATAATCAATACTATTATTTTCATTAAGCTCGACCACTGTCATTAACCCAATCTGAAATTTTTTGATTAAAAGATGTATTTTCCGTTAAATCCTCTACATTTAAATGCATTCTGTATCGCCAATAGTGAGGAAATACTGCAGGATTATTAATTCTCTCATCATCCACATTAAGATTGGTCAGTTTTTCATCCGTAGCAAAGAATTCCTGAATAGGAAAAATGGATAACATCGCATCATTATACAAATGTTGCTTCATAATAATCTCTGCCAAATGAGTTTCCAGATTTTCTGAAACTCGCCCATATTGCATTAGCTGCTGATTAAAATACTGTTGCGTAAGCTGTGGATTTTCTTTCCACCACTGCCGCAAAGTTGAGCTGTCATGTGAAGAAGCCGTAACAACATTCATATAACCCGCATTTTTTGGATTGTAAAAAGGAATCTGCTCTGAAGGCATTCTCTGAACTTTTAAAGCAACAATTGCCAGTTCATCCATAACCTCAGGCACGCAATCTGGAACCATTCCTAAATCTTCCCCGCAGATCAGCATCTTTGTAGCATTTAAAATGACCGGAAGTTTTTCCATCGCCTTTTCTTTCCACGTAAAATCTTGTCTTTTGAAGAAATAATCCTGGTACAATTCATAAATTGACTTTTTCTCCCAGTCTGACAGATATTGATAAGATTCGGATTTAAATGCGTTAAATCTCGGATGATACACTGTTTGTCCGTCTTTTTCCTCAGTCAAAAACAAAACATTGGCACAAAGCATAATCAATTTTTCTTCAATAAATCCTGCCGGTTTTTTCTTGAAATAATCTGCAAGCTTTCTTTGAGTATCAAATTCTTCTTTGAAAGAATATGTTCCGTCTAAATTATTATTTAAAAATTCTAAAGCCTTACTACTTTGATCTCCGAAATAATTCCATAGAATCATATCGTTGATAAATGGCTTACAGTATCTTTCAAAATCAAAAGGAATATGTCTTGCTTTAAATTCCTCTGGAACAACAGGGATCGCAGGATAAAAATACCCTAAAATACCCTGAGTGGCAGAAATCGGCATCCTCCAAATTCTGAAGAACCCGAGTATATGATCAATTCTCATCGCATCAAAATATTGCTCCAAAGCTTTGAATCTGTTCTTCCACCACTGGAAATCATCAGCTTTCATGGCATCCCAATTATAAGTCGGGAATTCCCAGTTTTGACCGAGTTCTGTAAACTGATCTGGCGGTGCGCCGGCCTGAAAATCCATCCCGAATAATTCAGGCTCAGTCCAGGCTTCTACAGAATGTCTGTAAATGCCGATGGGCAAATCTCCTTTCAAAGAAACTCCTAAACTATGAATATAGTCGACAGCATCTTTCAGTTGTTGATGAAGTTGAAACTGCACCCATGCGTGTAGCATCGAAGCGTCATAATCTTTGCTTTTAGCAGAGAAAAAAGGAGCTATTTTTCCGGCAATATATTTCTTATGGGTCTTCCAATTGTTAAAATTGGGTGTTTTATATTTATCTCTTAAAACACAAAACGCAGCATAAGGCAATAGCCAGGTTTCATTATCTTTAATGAATTTCTTAAAATTTCTGTCTTTATAAATCTTCTCCTTTTCAAGATTAAAAACCGCTTTCAGATAGTTCCATTTTGCAGAAATCATCTTCTCATAATCAATTAAATTTAAAGAATTTAATTCTGATTTTTCAGCTTCAAATTCCTTAACTAAATCCTTAGGCAATTTATAATCTAAATTCTGAATTGAGATATATTGGGGATGCAAAGCATATACAGAAACAGCCGCGTAAGGATAAGAATCTGTCCATGAATAATTTGCAATCGTATCATTAATCGGCAAAATCTGAATAATTCCTAATGAAGTTTCATTGGCCCAATCTGCAAGCTTTTTTAAGTCTGAAAATTCGCCAACACCAAAACCATTCTCACTCCGCAAAGAGAATACAGGAACTGCAACTCCCGCATCGTGGTACATTTGATAAGATTTAAATTTAAAATAATGATCTGCACAAATTTGCAAAACATCTTTTTGAAGATTAGGAATCGTGTATCTGTTTTCTCCGCTTTCAACGTCAATTACTTTTCCTGCAACTTTATCAAAAATCGCATATTTATATTGAATTAATTGATTCTCAGAAATCTCTACAGACGTTTCCCAAATACCAAAATTGGTCTGCGAAAGATGAACAGCTTTGTTATAATCCCAATTCCCCAAAGATTCCGCATTTCCAGACAAAACGATTTCCCAGTTTGGATTGTAAACAGGTGCTTCAATTCTGAATAAATGACTGTGCTTTTTGAGAACAGATAATTTTTTCGGAACAAACTTATTGAGTTTATTATGTAATATTTTGTTGTTGAGATAATTTTCAGGGAAATTTTTATTGTTCCACTGATCAAAGATCAGAAACTCTTTATAGTTATGAGGAAAACCCAATTCATGCGAAACAAACTCTTGTCTCACGACATTATTTTTATCATCAACAAGCTGATAATGGTAAGAAATTGATTTTGAAAAATAATCTATTTCACATTTCCAAAAGCCATCTTCCGTATAAAACATAGCGTGAACTTTAGACGCATTGCCATTTTCGCTAATCGCCAACTGCAGATTTTCACCAGTTTTTGCCCGATATGCAACGTTAAAATATAACTTCATCTATCTTTTTTTGATAAAAATACAGTTTTAAAATTGAAATGCAAATGGTTACACCGTCAAATAATCATTAAAAAAAAAACCTTTTTTCAAAATTGAAAAAAGGTTCTTCTAATCATTTAAAAAATCAAAATTTATTCTGTTACGAGAATTTTCTTATTCAATAAAGCTTTACCGGCTTCATTTGTAATATTGACGAGGTATGAACCGCTTACTAAACTTTTAAGATCAACCTGTTGGTTTAATTGACCGTCTTTCACAGATAATCTCTGCGCTAAAACGCTTTTTCCTGAAAGATCAAAAACATTTACTTTGATGATTCCTATTACCGATTGATCATTCACATTTACATAAATGAAATGCTCATCAACTTTAGTCGGATATACATCTACATTAGCAAAAATATTCGCAGAAGCAGCTCTGTCATTGACGAAATACTTACTTGCCAAATCGTAAATATGCAAATTAGTTTCGCCCGGAAGTTGTTTTGCTTCAAGATTATCAAGGCTTAGTTCATATAATGCCGCTCCTTTTGCACTTGCGATCACCACTTTACCTTTAGAATTCACGGCTGCTCCGTTTACAGAATAAGCTTCAGGGAGTCCTGATATTTTCCCTACAAATTTTGCCTTTAATTCTTTAGTTGAAACTTTAAAAACGTTTCCTGCAGTGGAGAACACATAGAAATTATTATCTCCGTCAGCAATCATATCTCCACCAAAACCAGTCTCCATAGAAGTAAAAGAATTTTTACCGTTTGCAGCATCATCCTTAATAATTCCAAGATCGTTTACTGTGTATTGATTATTCTTTTTGCTGATTTGAATAAACTGTGTTCCTGCATTGTTGATAGCGTAAATATTTCCATCATAACCTGTTGTCATTCGTGTAATGTGAGAGTTGACATCACAAGATGTTACCGTGGCAATCTTATTTTCTACCAATGTAATTTCCTTAGTTTTTTGATTTAAAACATAAATATTGGAAGAAAACATCGGCATATACACCAAATTATTACCAGAAGAATCATAAGCCAAAGCCGCCAAAGTCATGGACTGGGCATGATTGTATGAAGTTTTATCTTCTGTAACCGAGGCTTTTCTCTCCTGAGAAATGACGTGAGCTTCAGAAGAAACACCAAAAATACTTTGACCGGAAGTTCCGTCTGCATTCATTGCACGGAAATCGCTGAACTCAATTCTTGGAGAATCTTTGCCTGCCAGCGCAAAAAAATCTTGCTGAGCATTGACTGTATTTCCAAGTAATAATAGAATAATAGGGAATAAATGTTTTTTCATATGAGAAATATTTTATTTGTAATTGTTTTAGTCTTACTAAGTTAAACATTTTTTAAATTGGTTTTTAAAATTATTTCAAATTTATCCTACAATTTAACACATAAAAAAACTCTCGCAGATTTTGCAAATCAAGCAGAAAATTTCGTTTAATAATCTGCGTAATCTGTAAATCTGCGAGAGATATAATTTGATAAAATTTTTCCTAATTTAACACGTAAGAAGTTCCGTCTCTGCCGTCTTTTAATTCTATTCCTTCAGCCAAAAGTTTGTCTCTGATCTGGTCCGAAAGTTCAAAGTTTTTAGATTTTCTTGCCTGATTTCTCAGTTCTATTAAAACCTGCAACGTTTGGTCTAACTTTTCATTATTGTTCTCTTCAATGGCCTGAAGACCTAAAACATCAAATATCAAAGCATTTAAAGTTGATTTTAACTCTGCCAAATCTTCCGTAGAAACCGTTTCTTTTTCATCTTTTAAAGCAAAAATAAATTTCACTGCTTCAAACAAATGAGCAATCAAAACCGGAGAGTTGAAATCATCTGTCAACGCATTATAAGCCTTGGTTTTCCATTCTTTAAAATTAAAACCAGACTGTTTCTGATCATTTGGAGTGATTGAGTTTAAAACTTTTACAGCTTCCATTAATCTTGTGAATCCTTTTTCACTGGCAATCATTGCATCATTTGAAATATCTAAAACACTTCTGTAATGAGCCTGCAGAAAGCAGAAACGAACAATTGTGGGATGAAAAGGTTTTTCAAAGAAATCATTTTCTCCTGAAACCAACTGTTTGGGTAAAATATAATTCCCTGTAGACTTACTCATACGCTGAGAATTCATCGTCAGCATATTGGCATGCATCCAGTAATTCACCGGCTCTACATCATTGCAAGCTTTCCCTTGTGCGATTTCACATTCGTGGTGTGGGAATTTCAGATCCATTCCGCCACCGTGGATGTCGAATTTATCACCCAGATATTTCGTACTCATTGCAGTACACTCGAGGTGCCATCCAGGAAAACCTTCGCCCCAAGGTGAATTCCAACGCATAATATGAGCAGGAGAAGCTTTTTTCCACAATGCAAAATCCTGTGGATTTTTCTTTTCTCCCTGTCCGTCAAGATCTCTGGTATTGGCAAAAAGTTCTTCAATATTACGTTTTGAAAGTTCGCCGTAATTTAAACCTCTTTTGTTGTATTCTAAAACATCAAAATAGACTGAGCCATTGCTTTCGTAAGCAAAACCTTTTTCGATTAATTTCTGAGTCAATTCGATTTGTTCTACGATGTGGCCGGTTGCCGTAGGTTCAATATTCGGAGGTAGAAGATTGAACATTTCCAGAACTTTATGAAAATCAACGGTATATTTTTGCACGATTTCCATGGGTTCCAGTTTTTCAAGACGCGTTTGCTTAACAAAACGGTCGTTGTTCACGTCTCCGTCGTCTGTAAGGTGACCTGCATCTGTGATATTTCTTACATAACGAACTTTATATCCCAAATGCATTAAGCTTCTGTAGATAAAATCGAAAGAAAGGAAAGTTCGCACATTTCCCAAATGCACATTGCTATAAACCGTCGGTCCACAAACGTACATTCCTACGTTATTTTCATGGATTGGAGTGAATATTTCTTTTTCCGCTGTGAGCGAATTGTATATTTTTAGTTGCATTTATTTTTTAATTAAAAGATTGAATGATTGTAAGATTTAAAAATTAGCTAAAACAAATTCTTTCACAACAAATAATGGTTATGATGAATATCTGATCTGAGATTTTTTTAAATTTTATCATTTCTAAATTTTTAATAATCAAGTTTCGCATGACTTCCTACGTAATGCAGAAATTCCTGTCTTGTAATAGGATTGGTTCTGAAAATCCCGCTTAATTCCGCTGTAATTGTTGAACTTGCGGTGTCCTTAATTCCTCTGCAGTTTACGCAAAGATGTTTTGCATCGATGATACAGGCAACATTTTGTGTTCCTAGTGCATCTTTCAAAGCGTCAACAATCTGCATCGTCAGTCTCTCCTGAACCTGTGGTCTTTTTGCGTAATAATCTACAATCCTGTTGATCTTAGAAAGTCCGATTACGTCACCGCTTGAAATATAAGCAACGTGCGCTCTTCCGATAATTGGCAGAAAGTGATGTTCGCAGAAAGAATATACGGTGATATCCTTTTCCACTAACATCTGGCGGTATTTATATTTGTTTGAAAATGTAGAAATTCCTGGTTTATTTTCTGGAAGAAGCCCACCAAAAATTTCATTAACATACATTTTTGCAACACGTTTTGGAGAATCTTTCAAAGAATCATCAGTCATATCAAGGCCTAGCGTTTCCATGATTTCTCCAAAAAGCTGGGTAATTTTTTCTATTTTTTCCTGTGGCGATTTCTCAAAAGCATCTTCACGAATCGGCGTGTGCTCTTTCCCTGTGAAAATATCATCATCGTTATCGGTAAAATCAACCATTTTTATTTATTTTGCAACAAAAATACGGATAAAATTAATTCTGTATTTTAATTTAGCTCAAATTTGAATTACCTTCCACATCTATTATTCTTAAAATATTATGGTCATTGCAGAAGAAGTATTGAATAATGCACAAAAGAAAGAGTTTCTGGAGTTTCCTGCCAGACTTTACAAAGGCGATAAATCGTATATCCGGCCATTAGATAAAGACATTGAGAGCGTGTTTGACAACAGTGTAAACAAATGTTTTGCAAATGGAGAAATCAAACGTTTTTTATTTAAAAATAAAAACGGTGAGACTGTAGGAAAAGTTGCCGTTTTTGTCAACAAACAATACATCGAAAAGCAACCCACAGGTGGCATTGGTTTTTTCGACTGCATCAATGATCAGGAAACTGCCAATTTTATATTTGACCACTGTAAAAACTGGCTTCAGGAAAGAGGAATGGAAGCGATGGATGGCTCGATTAATTTTGGAGAACGGGATAGATTCTGGGGCGTTTTAATTGAAGGTTTTTCTGAACCTTTGTACGGAATGAATTACAATTACCCTTATTACAAAGAGCTTTTTGAAAATTATGGGTTTGAAATTTATTTCAATCAGTTATGTTTCAGCAGGAAGGCTCACGCTCCCACGTCAAGAATTTTCAATATCATGCACGCCAAGCATTCTAAAAATGAAAATTTTTCTTCAAAACGTGTCACCAAAACAAATATGGATAAGTTTGCAGAAGATTTTTACACCATTTACAACAAATCCTGGGAAAGCCATGGCGGCGGAAAACAGATGTCGCTGAATGACGTAAAAAAGCTCTTCAACAATATGAAACCTGTAATGAACGAGCACATCGCATGGTTTGCTTACGAAAGTGGAAATCCGGTTGCGATGTGGATTAATATTCCGGATCTCAATCAATGGTTTAAATATTTAAATGGGAAATTTGGGTTTGTAGGCAAATTGAAATTTCTATATTATAAAACTTTTAAGCACAATTCTAAATTCGTTGGTTTAATTTTTGGAGTTCTTCCGGAGTGGCAAAACAAAGGAGTAGAAGGCTACCTCATCGTAGAAGCCGCCAATCATTTTCGTTTGGCAACAAAGTTTGAAGATTTTGAAATGCAGTGGATCGGTGATTTTAACCCAAAAATGCTGGGTCTTGCAAAGCATCTTGAAACACAAATGACCAGAAAATTGGCGACATACAGATATTTATTTGATCGAACCAAAGAGTTTGAAAAACACCCAACAGTTTAAATTAAAAAATATATAATCATGGATTCATTGGTACTTTTCTTTATTGTATTTCTCTTTTTCATCTTATCAATTCCTGCAATTATTTTTCTGATTGCCTATTTAGCCGCACAAAGCAGAAAGAAGAAGCAGAAAATCCTTTTAGAACAAATTGGAACACCTGAATATCATGCATTTGTACGATATAATATGGGAAATACTCAAAACGAATTTTTCAAACTGAAAGCATTTCAGGGAAGCGGAATCATTTACGTAGAAGACCGGAAGATTATTTTCAGAGATACTTTAAATCAGAACCCGCACATATTTAACTTAGATGAATCTTCAATAAAATGGGAAGATATTAATCTCGTGAATGGGTTATTGAAATGGTTTTCGGTAAGCGACGACACCAAAAAATACTTTTTCAATATTGACAGCGGAATGTTTATTTTTAATACCAACTCTTCTAAACCGACAACAAGAAGTGTTTTTGACAGGTTAATTCAATATCAAAACAAAATATAAACAATAAGGCTTTAGAAAAATTTCTAAAGCCTTATTTCTTCACTTTTACTAACTATTTAAAACAGCTCTCCAGCCACTTTTTTAATATTATCGCTTTTACCCATTGAGTAAAAATGCAGTACGGGAACACCAAAATCAAGCAGTTCTTTGCATTGACTGATTGCCCATTCTACGCCGATTTGTTTTACGGCTTCATTGTTTTTTGCGCTTTCTACCGCATTGATTAAGTCTTCAGGCAAATCTATTTTGAAAACCTGAGGCAATAATTTCAAATGTTTTTTTGTTGCAATCGGTTTAATTCCCGGAATGATAGGAACAGTAATTCCCATTTCACGGGCTTTGGTTACAAACTCGATATACTTTTTATTATCAAAGAACATTTGGGTTACGATATAATCTGCACCGGCATCTACTTTTTGCTTCAGCCATTTCAGATCATAATTCATTGAAGGAGCTTCCATGTGCTTTTCGGGATAACCGGCAACTCCGATGCAGAATTTATTGTGATCATCACAAATTTGCTCATCATGCAGATATTTTCCTCTTCCCAAGTTGTTGATCTGATTAACCAAATCCATTGCGCTTGCGTGACCGCCAGGAGTGGCTTCAAAATACTGATGGCCTTTCATCGCATCGCCGCGAAGCGCCATAATATTGTCGATTCCGAGATACATACAGTCTACCAAAAGATATTCTGTTTCTTCTTTTGTAAAACCTCCGCAAAGCAGATGCGGAACGGTATCAACTCCATACTTATGCTGAATCGCCGCACAAATCCCCAAAGTTCCGGGACGCATTCTTGTGATTCGGCGCTCCATCAAACCGTTTCCTTTGTCGATGTAAATATATTCTTCTCTTGAAGTCGTCACATCAATAAATGGCGGTTTAAATTCCATTAAAGGATCGATGTTGGTATATAAATCTTCAATACCGATTCCTTTTTGAGGCGGAACAACCTCTAAAGAAAATAAGGCTTTGCCGTTGGCGTTTTTTATATGGTCTGTGATTTTCATTTATTTTTAATAGTAGTTTAGTTTTTGTAAATCCAGTCGGTCTTCACATTGTTCGAGGCTCTACACTGAACATAAGAGCCGAGTGGAAAAGAAATTTTGAATCTATACTTTTCGTTATCTAAAGTTTTGAAAAAATTAGTTTCCTGTAATGTTTCAAAGTTGGATTTGATATCAACAGTATAAACTTTTGTTTTATCAGGCTTTAGCTTGATTACTTTATCCTTAAAGGTAAAGCAGTCAATGTCTTTGTTGGCTAATTTCGTTTTTTCAAATGATTCTGTGGTCTTATTATAAATTTCCAGATCAGTCAATCTTATGTTACATAAATTAATTTGTTTTGGAATTTTGAAAGGTTCAGCATCTCTGTTTAAAATAGTCAGTTTAAATTTTCCTGTCTCCTTTAAATTTTCTGAATTAATAATCACCTGATATTCACAGTTCTGTGCAAAAGAAAAACTGTATATCATTATAATTATAAAAGAAAAAAGTTTTTTCATATTAAATTCCATCTGCCAAATTCGGGTTCAGCCATTTTCTCGCTTCCTTCAAAGAAATCCCTTTTCTTACAGCATATTCTTTCAGCTGGTCTTCAGAAATTTTTCCTAAACCAAAATATTTGGCGTGCGGACTTCCAAAATAATATCCTGAAACAGCAGCTGTCGGGAACATCGCTAAACTTTCAGTAAGATAAACTCCGATATTTTCTTCAACTTTTAACAAATCCCAAATTGCGTGTTTCTCCAGATGATCCGGACAGGCAGGATAGCCCGGAGCGGGACGAATTCCTTTGTATTTTTCGGCAATCAAATCTTCATTGCTTAAATTTTCCTGATTGGCATAACCCCAATATTCTGTACGGACTTTTTTATGTAAAAATTCGGCATAAGCTTCCGCAAAACGGTCAGCAATTGCTTTTACCATGATGGCGTTGTAATCGTCGTTGTCTTTTTCATACTGATCCGACAATTCGTCCGTTCCGAAACCTGTACACACGCAGAAAACACCCATGTAATCGGTTTTTCCTGAACTTTTAGGAGCAATAAAATCGCTTAATGCAATGTAATCTTTGCCTTTTGATTTCTGAACCTGTTGTCTCAGCGTTAAAAACTTAACCTTTTCCAGATCATTTTCATCATAAATTAAAATGTCATCGGTTTCGTTTGAATTGGCTTTAAAGATTCCAAAAATTGCTTTGGCCACCAGGCGTTTTTCATCAACAATTTTCTTTAAAATTTTCTGACCGTCTGCAAATAATTCTTTTGCCTGTTCGCCCACCACTTCATCATTAAAAATATTAGGATATTTCCCGTGCAGATCCCAACTTCTGAAGAACGGTGACCAGTCGATGAACGGAATCAATTCTTCAAGATCCTGATTTTCGAAAACCTGAATTCCTAAATTATTTGGAGTGAAAATTTCCTCATTTTCCCAATCTATTTTAAATTTATCTTTTCGGGCATCTTCAATGGAAACGTAGTTTTTATCAATCTGTCTGTTCAAAAACTTCTCACGGAAATCTGAATAATCACTTTTCAAATCATCCACATATTCTTTATTTCTGTCTCCCAACAATGAACTTACCACGTTAACCGCTCTGGAAGCATCATTTACGTGAACCACTGCATTTTTATATTTTAAATCAATCTTCACGGCAGTATGCGCTTTAGAAGTCGTTGCACCACCGATTAATAAAGGAAAATTTAAATTCTGTCTTTCCAGTTCTGATGCGATGTACACCATTTCATCTAAACTTGGAGTAATCAATCCGCTCAGACCGATGACATCGACGTTGTGATCAATGGCTGCCTGAATAATTTTCTCGGCAGGAACCATCACTCCCAAGTCGACAATATCGTAGTTATTACAGCCCAACACTACACTCACAATATTTTTTCCGATATCGTGAACATCGCCTTTTACAGTTGCCATCAAGATTTTTCCGTTGGGTTTCTGAGCCACATCTTTTTCCGCTTCAATAAACGGCTGCAGATAAGCGACCGCTCTTTTCATGACACGGGCAGATTTTACGACCTGCGGAAGAAACATTTTTCCGGCACCAAATAAATCTCCGACAACGCCCATTCCTGTCATCAGATTGACTTCGATGACGTGAAGCGGTCTTGCCGACTGCAGTCTGGCTTCTTCTACATCTTCCTCAATAAAACGGTCGATGCCTTTAACCAAAGAATGCGTGATTCTTTCCTGCAAAGGATAAGTTCGCCATTCCAGTTCTTCAACTTTCTCTTTTTTAACCGATTTATTACGTTCAGAATAATCTAGGAGACGCTCGGTTGCATCTTCTCGTTTGTCAAGAATTACATCTTCTACAAGCTCAAGAAGTTCCTTATTAATCTGATCATAAACCTCAAGCAACGCAGGATTTACAATTCCGATATTCATCCCAGCCTGAATTGCGTGATAAAGGAAAACCGAGTGCATCGCCTCACGCACCGTATCATTTCCACGGAACGAGAACGAGACATTGGAAACCCCTCCACTCACCGAAGCGTAAGGAAGATTTTGTCTCACCCAACGTGTGGCTTCAATGAAATCGATTGCGTTGCGGCGGTGTTCGTCCATTCCGGTTGCAACAGGAAATATATTTAAGTCGAAAATAATATCTTCGGCAGGAAATTTAACCTCATTTACCAAAATATCGTAAGAACGTTGAGTGATTTCCAGTCTTCTTTCATAGTTATCGGCCTGTCCGACCTCATCGAAGGCCATAACAATCACCGCCGCTCCGTATCTTTTGATCGCTTTGGCGTGTTTTACGAACTCTTCTTTTCCTTCTTTTAAACTGATGGAATTCACCACACATTTTCCCTGAACAACTTGTAAACCTGCTTCCAGAATCTCCCATTTGGAAGAATCGACCATGATCGGAATTTTGGAAATATCAGGTTCGGAGCCAATCAAATTCAGAAATTTAATCATGGAAGCTTTTCCATCGATCAAACCGTCGTCAAAATTGACGTCAAGAATCTGAGCACCGCCATCCACCTGATCTCTTGCGATATCTAAGGCTTCAGAAAATTTCTCTTCTTTGATTAATCTTAAAAACTTTTTAGATCCGGCAACATTGGTTCTTTCACCTACATTGATAAAATTACTTTCCGGAGTAATAATCAGAGGTTCGAGCCCTGATAATTTTAAATATTTCATTAATTTATTCTTCTAAAATAAAATAGGCGTTATTCGCATTTTGCTTCAGCAAATCGACATGTTTGCCCAAAGCATTGAAAATCGGAAATCGTTTGTAGCTCAAATTATTTTCTCTGGCAAACTGCTCGATTTCCTCGGTGATTTCATTATAATACATATAGCTATAGTTCGGGAAAAGATGATGGGCCACATGAAAGTTGAAATTCCCCAAAACATTTCTCACAAACCAGTTATTTTCTTTCAAATCATTGGTCACTTCCAATTGATGTCGGATCCAGCTGAACGGAAGCCCATTTTTTTCATCCAATTTCGGAAAAGCATTATCCGGAAGCGGATGTAAAGGCAACAACACAAAAAGTGCAAAAATGCTTGCTGCAATCACCTGCAAAAACCAAGCACCCAAAGCCAAACCAAGAGAAATTTTAAAAAATATAACAGGAATAGCAATCTGATAGAAAAAGTAAAATAATTTAAAGCTGATCATTTTAATTTTTTCTGAAACCGGAATTTTACCCTGAGTTTTTAAAATTACTCTTTCATTATCAAAAAAATCCCTGAAATCTCTGATAAACATCCAGTTAAATAAATAAAGCGGATACACCAGAAAGAAAAAGAAATGCTGAAATTTCTGAATTCCTTTAGCTTTAATCCATGGAACGATGAGTAAAATTCCGCTCTGCTCAATGTCGGTATCCCAGCCGTCAACATTTGGATAGGCGTGATGCGATGCGATGTGTCTTTTTTTCCAGATATAAGAATTGGCTCCCACAAGATCGAAAATTTTCAGAACCAGACTGTTCAGTTTTTTACTTTTATATATGTTGTTATGAGCTGCCTCGTGAATTAAATTTAAATAAATTAAAACCAGAGAAATGCCCATCAGAACAAAACTTGAAATGTAAACCCAAGGCCGATCTGCACTAAAAAGCGCAAATACATACAAACCAAAATAGACCAAAGGCAAAATAATTGCTTTGATCTGAATGTAAACATCTCTGTTTTTGGGAAGTGTTTCTACTCGCTGGTTCACTCTTTTTCTTAATTCATTAAACAGTTTGGCGTCTTCTGGATTTTTTAGGTAAATTGGCTTTTCCATAAGATTTTGATTTGGTTTTTAAAAAAGTATTTTCATACTTGCTCTAAATTTCCAAATCAAAAATCATACAAAATCCTTCACTTTTCGTGGCTCATATTTATCTACCAAATCCGCAATAGCTTTGATGTGTTCCGGCGTGGTACCACAGCATCCGCCGATAATATTGATCAATCCTTTCTCTACATATTCCCTGATCTGCGCAGCCATCTGGTCTGGTGATTCATCATACTGTCCGAATGCATTCGGAAGACCCGCATTCGGATAAGCCGAAACGTGGAATTCGGAATTATGAGCCAGGGTTTCTAAATATGGCGTTAACTGATTCGCTCCCAAAGCACAGTTGAAACCAACACTCAATAAATTTAAATGTGAAACAGAAATTAAAAATGCTTCTGCGGTTTGTCCGCTTAGTGTTCTTCCCGAAGCATCGGTAATCGTTCCTGAAACCATGATCGGAATTTCAATTCCTCTTTCTTCCTGAATTTCGTCGATGGCAAACAATGCAGCTTTTGCGTTCAGCGTATCGAAAATTGTTTCTACCAAAAGGATATCTGAACCGCCATCCAACAAAGCTTCTGACTGCTGTTTGTAAGCCAGTCTTAAATCTTCAAAAGTAATCGCACGATAACCAGGATCATTGACATCCGGACTTAAACTTGCCGTTCTGTTGGTTGGTCCGATGGAACCTGCAACAAATCTAGGCTTGTCAGGATTTTTGGCAGTAAACTCATCACAAACTTTTCTGGCAATCTTCGCTGACTCATAATTCAGTTCGTAGACCAAATCTTCCATGTGGTAATCCGCCATTGCAATTGTAGTTCCCGAAAAAGTATTGGTTTCAAGAATATCAGCGCCGGCCTCAAGGTACTTTCTGTGAACTTCTTCAATCGCATGAGGCTGCGTCAGAGAAAGCAGGTCATTATTTCCTTTCACGGGATGTTCCCAGTCTTTGAAACGCTCACCACGGTAATCTTCTTCTTCGAATTTATATCGCTGAAGCATCGTTCCCATCGCTCCGTCGAGGATGAGAATACGTTTCTGCAATGCTTTATATAGTTGTTCTGAATTTTTCATTTTTATTTATTATGACATATTTTTAATAAGATTGAATCCTATTTTTATTTAATCGTCGCTTTGGGATTCTTCAGTTATTTCAATTTTTTTATTTCTAAGCCTTGTCAAGGTTTTGAACCTTGACAAGGCTGTTTTTCGTGGAATCTCTTTGCAGCCCGACTTGAACGGAGCTCTTTTTGCTGCAGCGAAGCGGAGGCAAAAAAGCGGGAGTGGAAGGCGGATACAGCTGCCCAAATAATTCTAACCCAGTGCCTGCTTCAAATCTGCAATAATATCATCCACATTTTCCAGACCTACTGAGCAACGAACCAATCCTGCAGTGATTCCCACTTCATTTCTTTCTTCATCAGAAAGTTTGGAGTGCGTCGTCGATGCGGGATGCGTCACAATTGTTCTCGTATCACCAAGATTTGCAGAGAGTGAGCACATTCTTATTTTATCTAAAAAGTTTCTTCCTCCTTCAATGCCGCCTTTGATTTCAAAAGCAACTACATTTCCACCTAGCTTCATTTGTTTTTTGGCAATTTCATAGCTTGGATGTGATTTTAAAAACGGGTACTTTACCAATTCCACATTGGGATGACTTTCTAAAAACTCAGCGACTTTCAATGCATTTTCGCAGTGTCTTTCTACACGAATTGCTAAAGTTTCTAAACTTTTTGACAAAACCCAGGCGTTGAATGGCGACATGGCAGGACCCGTATTTCTGGCGAAAAGATAAATTTCTCTGATTAAATCTTCTCTTCCGACCGCTACTCCACCTAAAACGCGACCTTGACCATCGATCAGTTTAGTTGCTGAATGAACGACCAGATCAGCACCGTATTTTATCGGTTGCTGAAGGTAAGGCGTGGCAAAACAATTATCTACAATGAAAATCAGATTGTGTTTTTTAGCAATTTGACCAAAAAATTCTAAGTCCAAAATTTCAATAGCCGGATTTGTTGGCGTTTCCAAATACAAAATCTTCGTATTAGGCTGAATATAATTTTCTACGTTTTCAGAATCCCCGGCTTTGAAATACGTAGTTTTAATATTCCATTTTGGGAAATATTTTGTAAACAAAGTATGAGTTGATCCGAAAACTGACTGACAGCTCACAATATGATCTCCTGCATTCAGTAAAGTTGCAAAAGTTGAATAAATTGCCGCCATTCCTGTTGCGAAAGCATACCCTGCTTCTGCGCCTTCCATTTTAACGATTTTATCTGTAAATTCTGTAACATTCGGATTTGAAAACCGGCTGTAAAGATTTTTTGATTTCTCCTCAGCAAAACTCGCTCTCATATCTTCAGCATCTTCAAAAACAAAGCTTGAAGTAAGGTACAAAGGCGTAGAATGCTCGTCAAACTGCGTTCTCTCGGTTTGGGTTCTTATCGCAAGGGTTTCGAAATTTTCGTTTTCCATATAAGTTATTTTAATGTAGCAATGTATCAGTCTAGCAGTTTACCAATGATTGGATGCATTTTTAAATTGGTACAATGGCACATTGTTATATTGTTACATTTATCTATTTTGTTTCACTCAGTCTTAAGATATCACCAAACACACCACGGGCAGTAACTTTTGCGCCGGCGCCGGCTCCCATAATGACAATCGGGTTTTCACCATAACTTTCTGTGTAAATTTCAAAAATTGAATCTGAACCTTTTAACTGACCTAAAGCGGAAGTTGCCGGCACAGAAATTAGTTTTACATCCAGTTCACCTTTTTCTTTCTGTAAATCACCGTGCAAATCTCCAACGTATCTTAAAACATGATCTGGTTTCTGATTTTTCTTGATTTGATCGTATTCATCGTCTAATTCTTCCAGTCTTGAAAGAAATTCCTGCTTCGAAACTGAAAGCAAAGCTTCAGGGACTAAATTTTGAATGTTGATGTCATTAAACTCATTAATTAAATCTAATTCTCTTGCCAAAATCAATAGTTTTCTGGCAACATCATTTCCTGATAAATCTTCTCTCGGGTCTGGTTCTGTAAAACCTTTTTCTAAAGCTTCATTGACAATGGTTGAAAATTTATCATCTCTCAAAGAAAAATTATTGAATACATAACTTAGTGTTCCCGAAAAAACACCTTTGATTCTTGTAATATTTTCACCCGAAAGGTGTAAAAGTTTTATTGTGTCAATTAATGGTAAACCAGCTCCTACATTGGTTTCATATAAATAACGTTTATTATTTTTGTTCAACGTATATCTTAGTTGACGGTATTCTTCGATTGGAAGGGTGTTGAAAATTTTGTTGGATGAAACCAGATCAAAACCGTTTTCCGCCAAAGCCTGATAGTTTTTTACAAAATCAACGCTTGCAGTATTATCAACAACAATCAGGTTTTCAAGTTGATTTTCTTTCGAGAAATTAATTAATTCTTCAACATTTGAAGATTTTTCGGCTGCAAAAACTTCATCATTCCAGGTACTATCAAATCCTTTTTTGTTGAAGGCAATTTTTCTGGAATTGGCAACTGCAACCACTTTAAGGTGAATGTTTTTTCTTCTTTTAATTTCTTCTGAAGAATGTAAAACCTGTTCAATTAAAGTCTTTCCTACATTCCCGTGACCAATAATTGCCAAATGAACTGTTTTTGGTTTTTTGAATATTTCTGACTCAATGATATTTTTAGTTTTCTCATCCTGAGAAGAAGTTACCACAATATTAACGCTCTTTCCGCTCAAGTTTTGATTTAAAAGCAACGGAAAAACATTGTTTCTTGCCAGTTCAGAAAGTATTTTATTTAGATCATCTGCAACAAAACCAATGACAGACACATTGTTGATGCTGTAAATCTGAGAAACTTTTCCTGATTTTCTTTCAGCTGCAAATTCGTCAATCAGACAATTAACCGCTTTCTCAGAATCGTCTTCATGTACAAGAATTGAAAGTCCGTTCTCAACAGCCTGCTGAGAAATCACTCCTACACTGATTCGCGCTAAAGTAAGCGCTTTAAAAACTCTGCCGTCAATCCCGATTTCACCTAAGAAATCTGCTCCTTCAAACTTGATGATTGATCTGTTTTTAAAAAATTTTATTTCGTTTGCATTAGCTTTCATCTACAAAATATTTTTTATGATATAATTTAATTGTTCGTATTCCATTAAAAAGGCGTCGTGCCCATGAATTGATTTGATCTCGTGATAGAAAACATCTTCCTTTTCGGATTTCAGCTTGTTAAAGCACATTCGGATTTCTGAAGCGGGGAAAAACAAATCGGTATCTACAGAGATCATGTGCATTCGTGCTTTGATTTTACCTAAATCTTTATCGTTTACATTAATGTTCATCAATAAATGATTCATGAGCTGATAAGACTTTAAACTAAATCTTTCAGCAAGAGATTTCCCGTGATAAATCAGCCAGTCTTCAGATTCTAGCTGTTGTTTTTCCTGATTAAATTGAGTTTGAAATCTTTCATTTAGAGATTGAGGTGTTCTATAACACAACATCGCATGAATTCTGGCTTTCTGAAGTGGTTCATCATTTCCATTTAATAAAAATTGCTGAACGAGACATTGAGCATGCAGCCAATCATGAGTTTTAGAATCACAGGCAATCGGAATAAAAAGTTCTGCCAAATCTGGCTTTTTAACCAACATTTCCCAACCAATTCCACCTCCGAGCGAGCCTCCGATAATGGCGTATACGTTTTTAATATGTAAAGTTTCAAGACCTTTCAGAAATATATTGGTAATATCTGAAGGAGTGAAATCTGAATATTCATCAATAAAAAAATCATCATATCCGTTTCCTGGAATATTGAAGCAAAGAACTGTATATTTATTTGTATCAATCACCTGATTTTCACCAATCAACTGTTTCCACCAACCTTTTTCTCCGGATACATTTGAATTTCCGGTTAAAGCATGATTGACCAAAATAATAGGTGCGGAAAACAGGTCTTTCCCAAAAAGCTGATAGCTTAATGAGATATGATATTCCTTTTGGGAATTGGTTTTGTACAAAAAATTAATATGTTGCAGTTCTGTTTTCAATTTTATATTATTATTAAAATAAATTTGAAAATGCCACGAGAAATGGCTGAAAAGAACTTCAGTAAGTTATCTGTCCAAAAAATTAAAACTTTTGGTAGAACGTAGCACCTTCTTCGTTTGCACGAAGGGTTGCTAAGGTTTCACAGGGTCTATCCCTCAACCTTTCTTGATAACATTTTCAATATGTAAATGAACGAATGGTGCAAATATAATGCATTTCTCTTAAAAAAATAAATAAAATTTATTTTTCATTAAAAAACCTTTAATTAAAAGCATTTCAGAATGATGTTAAGAATTATTAAGCTTAAAAAAATTGTTTTTTTTTGCCAAAAAATCTACCTTAGCAATGAAAAATGATGTTATATGAGTGTTGAAAAGCAAAGACTAAAGGATAAAAATTGGTTGAACTGGGGACCTTACGTAAGCAACAGACAGTGGGGAAACGTACGTGAAGACTACAGCCCGAATGGGAATGCATGGCACTACGCAAACCACAACAATGCCGAAAGCTATGCTTATCGCTGGGGCGAAGAGGGCATCGCCGGAATCTCAGATACCAAGCAGCTTTTTTGCTTTGCCCTCTCATTTTGGAATAAGAATGACGAAAGAATAAAAGAGCGATTTTTCGGGCTGAGCAATCCTCAGGGAAATCACGGTGAAGACATTAAAGAAATTTTCTACTATTTAGATAATACACCCACTCATAGTTATATGAAAATGGTGTACAAATATCCCATCAATAAATTTCCTTACGAAGACTTAGTCGCTGAAAACGGAAGACGAACCAAGAAAGAGCCGGAATATGAAATCATAGACACGGGAATCTTCGATAAGGATGAATATTTTGATATTTTTATTGAATATTGTAAAGGAAATATTGATGACATTTTGGTACGGGTTACAGTTTGTAACCGAAGCAACCAGGATGCACCGATTGTAGTTTTACCTACCGCATGGTACAGAAACAACTGGAAATGGGGCTACAATGAATATCAGGGACAGCTGGAAGATTCTCATGAAGGATGCATCAACATCAATCATGACAGCATCCCTTTAAAAAAGTTTTATTCTAAAAACAGAAATGCCCAGCGGGTATTTTGTGATAATGAGACTAATAATCCGAAGCTTTACGGAAGCCCGGAAGCTGAGAATACCTATTACAAAGACGGGATCAACAATTTTGTCATTCATCAAAAAAACACAATTAATCCTGAGAAAAAGGGCTCCAAAGCATCATTTATCGTTGAAGCAGAAATAAAAGCAGGTCAGTCTGAAGTTTTTGAATTCCGTCTGTCTTCGAATGATTTAGATGATCCGTTTTATGATTTTGAAAGTATTTTTAATGTAAGACTTTCAGAAGCGAATGAATTTTACGAAGAAATTCAGCAGGATGTCCCGAATGAAGACGAAAGAAATGTGCAGCGCCAAGCCTTTGCAGGACTCCTTTGGAATAAACAATTTTACCATTATAACGTAGGAAAATGGCTGAAAGGCGACCCCAATCACGAGGCACCGAGAGATTTTAATAATTATGTGAGAAATACCGAGTGGGAACATCTTCATAATAAAGACATCATTTCCATGCCCGATAAATGGGAATATCCGTGGTATGCAACCTGGGATTTGGCATTCCACTGTGTGCCTTATGCAATTATCGACGGTGATTTTGCTAAAAACCAGCTTCTTCTTTTGACAAAAGAATGGTATATGCATCCTAACGGACAAATGCCTGCTTACGAATGGAACTTAAGCGATGTAAATCCGCCCGTGCATGCATGGTCTTGTTTCAGGGTATTTAAAATTGACGAAAAAGCTAATGGAAAACCTGACCTTTTATTTTTAGAAAAAGTTTTCCAAAAGCTACTTCTGAATTTTACCTGGTGGGTCAACCGAAAAGATAAAAACGGCAAGAATATTTTTGGTGGCGGATTCTTGGGACTTGATAACATTGGTGCTTTCGACAGAAATATGACACTGAAAGATGGTGAACATCTCGAGCAAGCCGACGGAACGAGCTGGATGGCAATGTATGCGCTGAACATGATGCGTATCGCAATGGAATTGGCTCAGTATTATCAGGTTTACGAAGATATGGCGATTAAATTTTTTGAACATTATCTGTATATCGCCGAAGCCATGGAAAACATGGGAGAAGACAAAGAAGGTCTCTGGAATGAAGAAGACGGATTCTTCTACGATGTACTTCAACTTGGAAATGGTGAAAGTGTAACATTAAGATTGAGAAGCATTGTGGGATTAATTCCGTTGTTTGCAGTGGAAATTATTGATCATCATCTGTTAGATAAAATGCCGAATTTCCGTGAAAGGATGGATTGGGTTTTGAAAAACAAGCCCGAACTCGCCAATTTAGTTTCTCATTGGGACGAAGAAGGCAGCGGCAGAAAGCATTTGATGAGCATTCTTCGTAAGACAAGACTTAAAAAAGTTTTAACAAGAATGGTTGATGAAAAAGAATTTCTAAGTACATACGGAATCCGTGCGATGTCAAAAGTCTATGAAGAAAATCCTTTTGTATTTACTGTTCACGGCAATAAAAATGTGGTTTATTATACCCCGGCAGAAAGTGACAGCCGAATGTTTGGAGGAAACAGCAACTGGAGAGGCCCGATTTGGTTTCCTATTAATTTTTTAATTGTAGAAAGTCTGCAACGCTTTCATTTTTATTATGGAAATAGCCTAAAGATTGAATTCCCTACCGGAAGTGGAGAGCAGAAAAACCTTGATGAGGTTGCTTCTAATATCAGCAACAGACTTTGCTCGATTTTTTTAAAGGACGAGAGCGGAAAAAGAGCTTTTAATGGAGGAAATTATAAATTTAATTATGACCCTAACTTTAAAGATTATATCACTTTCTTTGAGTACTTTCACGGAGATAACGGCCGTGGTGTGGGAGCATCTCATCAAACAGGATGGACGGCAACGGTCGCCAAATTAATGAAGCAAAGATTGGCGTAATCGCTTTTAAGAGATAATAAAAAAACCGAAATTTTAAAAATTTCGGTTTTTTTATTATTAATATTTTTCGCTTTATTAATTGAAAACAAGATTTAAAATGAAAAAAAAACTGAAAACCTGACAACATCACGTAAAATATAACATAAACAACAACGATAGCCAAATTATATAAATTTGATAAAATATATTTAATTAGAGTACATAAAACACACTAATTTCACTACATTAGACCCATAAATAATAAATAAATTACAAATGAAAACAAAACTACTTTTTAAGACTGCCATTGCAGCTTCGTTTTTAATCTTTCATCAGGTTGATGCACAAGAATATCAGCCAATCACAATACAAAGCGGTTTTAATGCCGATGTTATTGCTAATGGCGTTGGCGCGTCGGCAACCTCAACAAATAATGATGTAGATGGTGTAAGCTATGCTTTTGTATCCACAGATTTTAAACTTACTGCTGCAGACCCGGGACTGAGTTACGGTTTACCTGCTAATGGCATTATTAATTCAGCCGTTGGATCCACCACAGGGCTGAATTACATTATGGCTTCTTACAGTTCTAATAATTCTTTAAGACTGCAAAACACGAATGATACCGGTACTCTGACCTTTGCTACTCCTACGCCGGCAATAAGTCTCTATATGCTTGCAACAGGGGGAAGTGGTGACACAACAGTGGGTGCTGTGGTCAATTTTTCTGATGGAACAAATCAAACTTTTACATCTCTAGCTATTTCAGATTGGTATGGTGGATCAAACTTTGCGATAAAAGGAATTGGCAGAATTAATATAACCAATGATAATTTAGAAAGCGGTTCTGGCGAAAATCCAAGACTATACCAAATTCCTCTTGCCATCGACGCAGCCAATCAGTCTAAAAATATTGTAAGTGTAACGATTACAAAAACAGGAGCAAGTGGGATACCAAATATTTTTGCCTTTTCAGCAGATCTTTACAACTCTTGTACATCTCCTATCAATCTTACCTATACTTCGGCTACGCAGGGTGCAACAGTCAACTGGACAGCTCCAGCAAGTGCGCCATCTTCAGGTTATGAATATTATTACAGTACAACATCTACTCCACCAACAGCAACAACTGCTCCTTCAGGATCTGTAGCTGCAGGAACGACTTCTGTAACTTTAAGCGGACTTCCGATGGGTCAAAGTTATTATTTCTGGGTACGTTCAAACTGCGGATCAGTAAAAGGGTTCTGGAAGATGATTCAGATTGCAACAGGTGAAGTTTCCGCAACCTATACTGCAGGTGATATCAATACAACATATTCCGACTACCCCGGCCCCGATAACACCTTTACATCAGACTGTCCTGTAACATTAACAATCAATGTACCGACAGGATATAAAATCGCATCAACAAAAGTATCTTATAACATGACAGCACAAGCTAATGCATATATGTCAGAACAAAGAAGTTTACTGGTATGTACTACAAATAGTACCCCAGAAGCAAACGTCACTGAAGGAGCAGGTTTCTCAGAAGGTGTTTACTCTTATGAAAGATCAGGTTTATCAATAGCAAATGATCTTACCGGAACTGTAAATTTTCAAATGAATGCATGGAGAATGTGGGGAGATCAAAGCCTTGGATGCGATGCGTCATACAATAAGGTTGATAATAATACCTGGAAAATAACAGTTACTTTACAACCGATAGCTTTAGCTACTAACGAAACAGCTCCAAAGGCAAAGGAAAGACTGGCTTACCCTAATCCTTTCCAGGATGTTTTAAATATTGAAAAATCAGAAAACATTAAGCGTTTAACGGTTACAGATTTATCTGGTGTCACTGTGAAAACTGTTGAAAACCCTAGTTCTACTTTACGTCTTGAAGATGTTAAATCGGGAGTTTACATCTTGAGCTACATGATGAAAGATGGTAGCCTGAAAAGCACCAAAATAATTAAAAAGTAAAAATCAATTTTTATAATGAACAGAAAAACCGGATATCTTTATCCGGTTTTTTTATGCCTAATTTTTATCGTTAAATTTTTTCTCCGTTCAGATAAACTTCATAACCAATTTCTACGGTAGGCTCTAAAGTTTTTGAAACTGAACAGTATTTTTCGAATGACAATTCTGATGCCTTTAAAGCTTTTTTAGGATCAATTGTTCCTTCTAAAAAGAATTTAACCATAATTGATTTAAACGGCTTTGCATCTTCTACAGGAATCCTTTCTCCTTCCACTTCAGCTTTGAAGTCTGTAATTTCCTGCCTTTGTTTTTTCAGAATTGAAACCACATCAATTCCGCTGCATCCTGCAACTGCCATCAATACACTTTCCATTGGAGAAACTCCTTTTGCGCCGGGTTGGGAAGTATTGTCTAAAAGAATTGAATTTCCCTGTGAATTGGTGCATTCAAATAAAAAATCGTCGTTGATTCGGTTGAGTGTTATTTTCATTATTGCTTATTGCTTATTGCTTATTGCTTATTGCTTATTGCTTATTGCTTATTGCTTATTGCTTATTGCTTATTCAAAATTACAAAATCCCTCTCGCTTTTATCTCAAGATATTTATTAATTACCTCCACATTCAGGTTTTCGGGAAGTGTGTAAACAGAATAAATCCCGTACTTTCTTAATTCCTGAATGATGAGTTTTTTTTCAAATTCAAATTTTTCAGCAATCACTTCGTCATAAATTTCCTGCATACTTTCAGGATTTTTATTAAGTAAAGTCTGCAATTCAGAATTTTTAAAAAAAACCACAACCAGCAAGTGGTTTTTAGCTATTCCCCGAAGATATTTCATCTGCCGGTTTAAAGCGTCTAACGTTTCAAAATTCGTAAACAATACAACCAAACTTCTTTGATTCACAGAATATTTTACATCCTGATACAATCTGTTGAAATCACTTTCAAAAAAATCTGTTTTAATATTATACAATGCTTCTGAAATTCTTCTCAACTGACCGGATTTATTATCGGCAGCCACTTTATTTTCAGTTTTTTTAGAGAAAGTCATCATTCCGGCACGGTCGCCTTTTTTAAGAATAATGTGTGATAACGCCATACTCGCATTAATGGAATAATCAAGCAGACTCAACCCTTTGAAAGGCATTTTCATCGTTCTGCCTTTATCGATCAGCATAAAAATACGTTGCGATTTCTCATCCTGAAACTGATTCACCATCAAACGATTTGTTTTTGAAGTCGCTTTCCAGTTGATGGTTCTTACGTCGTCTCCAGGAACATATTCTTTAATTTGCTCAAACTCCATCGTGTGACCGAGCTTTCTGATTTTTTTGATACCGCCAAGCAAAAATTCATTTTGCAAAGCCATCAGTTCATATTTTCTGAGATGAACAAATGACGGATACGCCGGCAACATTGCATCTTTCTGAAAAGTAAATCTTTTAGAGACAAAACCCAAAGGCGACGAGGCAAAGATATTCAAAGCTCCGAAACTATATTCTCCTCTTTCCTTCGGCTCAAGAATATATTGAAATAAGGTATTTTTACCTGACTCAATTTTTTTTTCAATTAAAAAGTCTCTCTTCTGAAACTGAAATGGTATTTCATCAATAACTTTGGTATTGATTGTAAAACTATAATTGTTTTTAATATCAACCTTTATCGGATTTTCATCGCCGTTGGATAATTTCTCAGGTAAAATTCTTTGCGCTAAAACTCCATCTTTCTCTCTGAATAGAAGCAGGTAATCAACCATTGCTGATAAAAAAACCAATAACACAACAACATGACCAACAATCATCAGAAACTGAAAGAAAAACGCAAAAACATACAGAATTCCCACTCCGATGAGTGCGAAAAAAAAGCGGTTGTTGATGTATAGGTTTTTCATTTTTATTTCAGTTAAAAGGTTTTCAGACGATCAAATCTAAATTCTTTTTGATTCTTATCTCGGAATTTCTATTCCTTCCAAGATTTGTCTGATAATTTCATCGGCCGTCAATCCTTCCATTTCTCTTTCAGGCGAAACAATTACTCTGTGTCTTAATACTGCATAACTCGCTTCTTTGATATCTTCGGGAGTTACAAAATCTCTTCCTCTCAACGCAGCAAATGCTTTCGAGGCCGTCAGCAAAGCTAAGCTCGCTCTTGGCGATGCCCCTAAATATAAAAACTGATTTTCTCTTGTGTTGATGATGATTTTAGCAATATATTCTATCAGTTGGGATTCAACGATGATTTCTTTTACTAGTTTTTGGTAGTTGCTCAATTGTTGTGCACTAATTACAGGTTTTACGACTTCGGTTTTATCTTCCTGTCTGTTTTCGTGCTGATTTTTGATGATGGCAATTTCCTGCTCAAGATTCGGATAACCAACATTTATTTTAAATAAAAATCGATCGAGTTGCGCTTCAGGAAGTCGGTAAGTTCCCTCATGCTCAATTGGGTTCTGCGTTGCAACCACTAAAAACGGGGCTTCCATTTCGTACTGCGTTCCGTCCATAGTGATTTGTCTTTCTTCCATCACCTCAAACAAAGCAGACTGAGTTTTAGCAGGCGAACGGTTAATCTCATCAATCAAAACAAAGTGAGAAAATATCGGGCCTTTTTTAAACTCAAATTCAGAATTCTTCATGCTGAAAACTGATGTTCCCAAAATATCAGAAGGCATCAAATCTGGCGTGAATTGTATTCTGCTAAATTCCACATCAATCGTCTTCGCCAAAAGTTTTGCCGTAATGGTTTTTGCAACTCCCGGAACACCTTCAATCAAAACGTGGCCGTTTGATAACAAAGCCGCCAACAGATGCTCAATCATATCATGTTGCCCAACGATTACTTTGGCAATTTCAGCTTTTACTTTTTCTAAACTTTCACGCAGTTCCATCATATCAATTCGTGAGTGGAAATCGTTTTCTTTTTTCTCTAAAATGACCGGAATCGGTGGTGATGTATTTTGATTTTCTTGGTTTTCCATAATTTATTTAACTTTTAGCTCCTTAGGAGGGAGATGTTTGTAGTTTTCAGTAAAATCGGGAGGAGCTCCGTAGGAGCGGCATTTTTAACCGTCATAAAATTCAAACATATATTTTTCATCGTATTGTATTTCAAATTTATTTAAAAGTTCAAGATATTCTTCTTTAAAATTTCTCTTTTTATGATGTTCTTCTTGATTTAAAATATAATTAACAACTTTATCAATCTGACTTTTAGAATATGAAAATGCACTATAACCTTCCTGCCAATTAAATTTTCCAATCAGCCATTTTTGTTCATTAATAAATCTGGAAGAATTTGCTTTAATGTCTCGCACAAAATCTGAAATTTTGAGATTCAAGCTATTAAAACCTACAAGAATATGAACATGGTCTGGATTTGCATGAATAGCTAATAGTTTTTGATTACTATTTTCAATAATTCCAGAAATATATCTTTGTAAAACTTCTCTATTTGAAGGAGCAATTAGATTTTTCCTCCCCTGCACAGCGAAGATAAATTGAACATAAATCTGAATATAAGTATTTGCCATTTGTATCACTCCTACGGAGTTCAATTTTAAATTATCTGTTTATCTACAAACATTCCGCTCCTACGGAGCTCGCTTTTAAAATTCACATTAAAATTTTATCTAGCATTTCATTTAACGAATTTCTTGACCCATCTGTCTATTTCGCTCCTACGGAGCTCGCCTGCTTGTCTTTATCTTAAAATATCATCCAAAATCTTATTCATTCTTGCCAAATCTTCCTTCATCACACTTGCATAAGGATCTTGGGCTTTTTTTATTAAAACGACGGCTTCATTAATTGTTTCCATATTTTTACCGGTTTTTAACTGAAGTTTTTTCGCAAATTCTTCGTCTAAGTTTTGGGTATCAATCAATAAATCCATTCTTACTTTATTCAGAAAATACTGCGCTTTTTTCGCCATCATATCATGGAAATCACCTTCCTGAAGATAGAGATTTCCAATACTTTTCACAAAATCGACTGATGTATTTTTTAATGGTTCAAGAATAGGAACGATACGCTGTTTTCTTTTTACATTAAAGAATACAAACAAAATCAATCCGCCCAACAAAAGCCACCAAGCATATTTCAAGGCAGGATTTCCTAAAATAAACCGCATGAAAAATTGCGATTCTTTCGTATTTGCTTCAACAAACCACAATGTTTCTTTATCATCAAGATATGAAAAGACAGCCTGTGCATATTTTGTATTTCCTGATTGTAAGAGATAATAATTGGTCAAAAAAAGCGGCTCACAATGCACATAAATGGTTCCTTTTCCAAATTTTGTTTTTATGAAATTAACCTGATCTGCATTATTCTCTTCAACCGTTTTCCCTAGAGCCTGAACTTCTGGTTTAATGTATGAGAATCCTCTTCCTGACGGAAACTTATCAAGCTTTATAAAATCATTCTGATATTTTTTGTCTGTCAGCTTCAGAACATTTTTGTCTTCAAATGAAATCTGAGAATCGTAAAAGCCAATGCTGTCTGAGATTTCTTTCGGCATTTTGCTCATAATCAGCATCGCATCTGAGCCATTGGATACTTCATCAAGAATTTTCTTCCAGGATTGGATGTCAATATTGCTTTCAATGACCAAAATATTATGAGGTTTCTTTTTATTCTGATTGTAATAATCGTAAGCGGTAACGTCTATTTTTTTTAGGTTATTCTTAAATAAATCTTTGACTTCATGATTAAAAACAAATAATCCGAAAGGTGATTTCTCATTCACATCAAAATTCTTTCGCCAGTCTACAACCTCTTTTTTGTTAACTTCAAACAATGCCAAAATCACCATGATGATGATGAAAATTAAAGCATATATTTTGAAAGTTTTGTTCATTTTAAAGTTTAATTAGGGTTTGAATGACTGATATTGATCTTTGAATTTTGCGTAGCTCTGCTCATCAATACTGAATTCACCGTACCAAACATAATCGAAAATATAAGAGAGGTTTGAAAATTCGTTTTTTAAATTGGGAATTTTCAATTCTGCCACGTAATCTTTATTTGTTTTTTCGGGATTCCAAAGGATGAGTTTTTTGTCGCTGAGCTTTTTCAGAATATACAAAAACTGGTAACGCACTGCTGAACGGTAATCTTTTGAGCGCTCAAAAGCAGCAATACTTTCAGGGAAATTGATTTCATGAATGTTCTCATGAAGCTCTTCTTCATTGATGACGACTTTCTTATTTCTCTTTCCGAAAATGAAATTTCCATTTCTTCCGATGATAAATTTAACGATAAAATATAGTAAGAAACCAACCAGTATAATTGCAAAAAGACGAATAATAACCGTTGTAATCTGTGCTGAGCTTTCTAAACTTGTCTCTCCGAAAATACTCTGTATCATCTTCAGAACTTTCCTCATCAACTTTTCCCAGAAAGATTCTCTTGGTTTAGAAGTCGAATAGTCAAATTCTTCACCTTTGTATCTCGATTTGATGTTTTCTTTAAAATCTTTGGGATAAATAGGATTTTCAGAAACAGGATTTTTAAGCAATACAGAATCTGCAGGGTACATATTTTTGTAATGCCCGGTACTCAAAGAATCTTCGTAGGATTCTTCATAATAATCATCATAAACAACAGTGCTGTCTAGATCCTGGGCATTTGAAAACCCAAAATAAAATACAAACAATATGAAAAGCAGGAATTTATTCATTGCTGCCAATCGTATCTATTTCTGCCAATTCTACCTGCTGATGAAGATCTCTTCTGCTGTCGTAATAGATCAAACCTGAATTCACATACATTAAATTAGAAAGGAAAAATGAAACCAATAATGAAAATCCATACATCACAAAAAACAATATTCCCATTGCTCCTGAAAACGGATTTTGTTCAAAATTACCATCAGGTTCATTCGTCATCATCGTTGCAAAAAATATGATCATCGGAATCATCGTGAAAATGGTCGTGATCACATACATGATGATGAATAACACGAGCGTTGCGCCCCAATACTTCCAATAGGGAGATTTTTCTCTTCCGTTGGCGTAAGAAAACTGCGCACGGATGGAATAACTTAAGCTTTCAAAAAAACCTCTGTTGCTGTTGAAGACATCGTACATTAGAAAGTTCACAATGTTCATCACCGTCGGAAAAACAAACAGCATAATTGGAATTCCGATTAAAACGAGAACCAATGCATACGAAACTCCCAACACGATAAAAGCAGGCGGCGTCACGATAAAAATCATCCCAAGACAGAGAATTCCTATTTTTTTCACATTGTTTTTAAAGTCATTTAAAATGTCATCCATGCTGATTTTTGTTTCACCAGCCGCCAGTCTTTTCAGGTAAAAAACAGGATAGAGATAATTGACAATCATCAATACAACAAAAAGAATAAAAGTGAGCAGTCCGATAACGATAAACATTCCTAAATTATCTTCAAAATAATTTTCTAGATAAGAGCTGTTTCCACTCATATTCGACCCGAAAATCTGCATCAAAAGCTCTCTGTAGCCGAAGATGACCACAACCACCATCAGAATAAGCAAAAGCCCATTCAGAAGAATATAGTTTTTAAAATAATTCTTACCGTATACTCTGAAAAAACCGAAACTGTCACTGATGAACGTTCCGAAATCTCTGTTTTTATAAAACTGCATCATGGGTTGTCACTGCGTTATTTAGTTTTTTATTAACGATAAAAGGATACACAAAGTAATAGAATCCTATGATAGTCAAGCATCCAAAAATAATGACTAAATTTAAAAATTCTGGCATCTTTAAAGCGTGTCTTGTTACGTAGCCTTCAATAATTCCCGCACAGATAGTGAACGGAATGGTGCTTAAAAATATTTTAAACGAATCTTTCAATCCAATTTTTAAAGATTCAAATCTCGACAATGTTTTAGGAAAAAGGATGGACGTTCCTAAAATCAATCCGCACATCGCTTCTACAACCATGGCAAAAATTTCAAAAACTCCGTGCAGCCAGATTCCTCTTGCGCTGTCTTTTAGAGCTCCATAGTCATAGAAAAAGTACTGGAACGAACCCAACATTACAGAATTGGAAAGAAGAACATATAACGAACCAATTCCTCCAAAGATTCCATAGAGATACATTTTTGCACCAACGCCAATGTTATTTAAGGTAATTCCTATTGTGCTTCCCCAGGTCGAGCCGCTTTGGTAGACACCAACAGCATTTCCTGCTTTGATATTTTCGATAGTGGTATTTACATAAGATTCACCCAAAATAATATTGGCAAAATCTTTATCATAAATTGCTGACAAAACGCCCATCGCCGTAAAAAGGATAAAAAACACAAAAGCGTACAGCAAATATCTTCTGTACTGATACACCAAAAGTGGAACTTCAGTTTTGAAAAAATACAGCATTCTGTTTTCTTCTACCCGTTTGGTCTTATAAATTTTCTGAAAAATCTGAGATGAAAGGTGGTTAAGATAAACCGTCGTATTACTTTTCGGGTAATACGTCTGGGCAAAAGAAAGGTCATTAATCAAATTAATATACAGCGAAGACAGGTCGTCAGGATTTTTTTTAATTTTCCCTTGAATAACCTGTTCGATTCCCAACCATTTTTCTTTATTTTGTTTAATAAAATAAACTTCTCTCATAATTGTAAGGCTAAAATAATAAAAATTATGTCTCAAATTGCGATTAATACCTCACAAAATGTAAATATTAACTTTAACATTTCAAGTATTGGTGAAAGGTTCCTTGCCTTCCTCATCGATTCTGTGATTAAGATTGCTTACGGCATTGCTATTTTGTATCTTTTTTTCAGCGTTTTTGATTTGGGATATATTTTAAATGGCCTCGATAACTGGTCACAGGGTGCTGTTTACAGCATTCTTCTTTTCCCGACAGTCATTTATCCTGTTGTTTTAGAAAGCTTGATGGAAGGGCAAACTTTAGGGAAAAAAGTAATGAAAATCCGTGTGGTGAAAATCGATGGTTATCAGGCGGGTTTTGGAGATTACCTTATTCGATGGGTTTTTCGAGTGATTGATGTTTCTGTTTTGATTGTAGGTTTTATTACGATGATTGTAACAAAAAACAACCAGCGTTTTGGAGACATTGCCGCTGGAACTGCCGTTATTTCATTAAAAAACAACATCAATATTTCTCACACAATTTTAGAAAATCTACAAACAGATTATGTTCCTACTTTCCCTCAGGTGATCGGTTTAAGTGATAATGACATGAGAATTATTAAAGATAATTATTTGAAAGCCTTAAAAATCGATGACAGACAAATTATCACCAAACTTTCAGACAAAATAAAAGGAATTCTTAAGCTGGAAGTTGATCCTACAAAAATGACTGAAAGGCAGTTTATTGGTATTGTGATCAAAGATTACAATTATTATACGGGGAAAGATTAGTCTAAATTCTCCATGAATGCACGGATTTAATTGTTACTATTTTTCGTTTAAACGTATTCTTAATCTGATTTTAATGATGAATATTTGAGAATTCGTTGCAAGAAAGTTAATAGTCTGCAAATCGGTTCAATTTTTGTAAATTTTAAAACAAAATCAAACGTATGCAATTCGAAAATAATAAATCAGGAAACGGCGGAGTGATTACCCTCAGCAACGAGATAAAAGAAGTCGGAAGATTAACCTACACGATATTTCCGGAAGAGAACAAACTGATTATCTCATTTGTGCTCGTTCACCCAGAATTTGAAGGTCGTGGAATGGGAAAATTTTTGGTTGAAGAAGCCATTAAATTCTCAAGAGAAAACAAATGGAACGTTTATCCGCACTGTTCTTACGCAAGGTCCGTAATGAAAAGAATGAATGATGTAGAAGACATTCTTTTAGAACGTTAAAACATCATTCAGAATGATATCCTCAATGTCATCAGGATAATTTACTTTAAAATGAATATCAGAGTGTACCCAATTTCTGATTTCCTCAACATTCAGGATTTTAGAGTTGGGTATTCCCATTTTATCTAAAGCACAGGCATTACATTCTTGCTCATATTGATTATGGATCGGGATTACGAACAATTTTTTATCCATAAAAAGAGCTTCTGCCGGTCCTTCAAAGCCTGCATTGCAAAGAATTCCGTCACAACTTTCAAAACATTCTAAGAAATGTGTTTCGTCAATCGGATAAATTTCAACATTATTTGTCTTATTGTGAATGTTGGTATATTTTGAAAAAACTTTCCATTCAACAGGAATCTGGCTTAAAACTTTTGTGATATTTTCATCTGAAAAACTGGGAAGATAAACCACATAAAATCCTTTTTTTGCAGGATTTAAATTTCTGATTTTTCTTCTGATAACAGGCTTTTTGATTTGTGAATGATAATTGTCAAAATGAAAACCAATTTTATCTTTACTCGGACAGTAATGCTCTAAAACCATTTCGCCAAATAAATCTTTTTTGTCCGGTTTTGGTGTTTCCTTAAAACTCATCGAAGCCTGATGGCTTAATTCAAGCATCTTTAAATTTCTCAACTTGCAAGCCCAGCCTGTAAGCGGTTCGTAATCATTGATAATCAAATCATATTGACTCAACTCTATTTGTCGGATTGTATTGATTGCTTCGAGAAAATTATTTTCAAAAAGAATTTTCTTATACGAAATTCCACCTGTTTTATTGTAAAGCAGAGAAACTCCTCGATGCTTAAAATCTATCGGAAAATCAGTTTTCAGCTGAGATTGATGACCGCTGATCAATGTATCTACAGATGCATATTTTTTTAAAATAGGAATGATCTCCTGAGCTCTCGCAACATGGCCGTTTCCTGTTCCCTGAAAAGCGTATAAAATTTTCATCCTAGGTAAATTGGGTAACTATTTTTAAAAGATCAGAATTATTCATATCCTGAATTTCTTCGGTTTCATCATCTTTTAATAAATGCTGATGCTCTTCGTAATGAAAGATTTTCCATTCGCCGTTATTGTATTCTAAAGCAGAAAGATTTTCAATCCAATCTCCTGAATTTAGATAAGTGCAGGAACCTTTTTTATTCGTTACTTCACGAATTTGTGGCTGATGAATGTGTCCGCAGATGACAAAGTCGTATCCGTTATCAATGGCAAGTTCAGAAGCTGTCAGTTCAAAATCACTAATATATTTAACTGCTTTTTTGACGTTGTTCTTAATTTTTTTTGAAAATGAATATTTCTCTTTACCCATTTTATCCAGAAACCAATTCACCACATTATTAATGACAATCAAAAGATCATAGCCTTTACCTCCCAATTTAGCAATCCATTTCGAATGCTGAACCGATGCGTCGAAAACATCGCCATGAAAAATCCAGGTTTTCTTTTCGTTTAAATTTAAGCAAAGTTTATTGATAACTTTTAGCTTACCCAATTCAAAATCGGTAAACTTCCTGAACATTTCATCGTGATTGCCTGTGATGTAGTAAACATCGGTAGTTTTTGTGGCAAATGAAATGATTTTTTTGATCACTTTAAGATGAGGCTTAGGGAAGTAAGACTTTTTGAATTGCCATATATCAATAATATCACCATTTAAAACTAATGTTTTCGGCTGAATAGAATTGAGGTATCTCAACAGTTCTTTAGCTTTACATCCGTATGTTCCCAAGTGTACATCCGAAATAACAACCAATTCGACGTTTCTTTTCATTTACAGATTGCTTTATAACCATATAAACAGACCTATTATCATTAATTTCGATCAGTAACAGTGTAAATATGATTTAATGCAAAGAAACTACATGAAAATGAACTGTATATGAATGCTATATTATTTTTGTGGCTCTCAACAATCAATAGGCATAAAATAGCCACGAATGCACAAATTTAATTCTTAAATTTTTCCTTGTGAATGAAAATTTCAACGGATTCAAGATTAGTAATTCGTGTATTCGTGGCAAATTTTTTAGCCACAAACAGACACTAAAAGTATTTTTATAATGAGTTTAACAACTCATCTGTAATTTCCATGTTGTGATAAACATTTTGTACGTCGTCATCCTCTTCAAAACGGTCAAGCATTTTCATATTTGCTTTAAACTGTTCTGCAGTCACTTCTTTGATATTGTTTGGAATTCTTTGAAGTTCTGCACTTTTCACTTCAATTTTCAATTCATCCAATTTATGAGACAATGATCCGAAGTCTTCAAATGCTGTTGTAATCATCACTTCCTCTTCATCTTTTTCTACATCTTCCGCACCACCGTCAATCATTTCCATTTCAAAATCATCCCAATCCATTTTGATTTGAGCCAGATCGATACTGAAAATCCCTTTTCTGTCGAAGACAAAAGCCAATTCACCATTCTTTCCTAAGTTACCGTCAAACTTGTTGAAAATCGCTCTTACGTTAGCAACAGTTCTTGTGGTATTGTTCGTTGTACACTCAACGAAAAATGCAACACCACCTTGTCCGTAACCTTCATAGTTGATCTCTTCATAGTTTTCAGCATCTGCACCACTTGCCTTCTTGATCGCTCTTTCTACGTTATCTTTAGGCATATTGGCACCCTTAGCATTTTGGATACATCTTCTCAATGCCGGATTCGCTTCAGCATCAGGACCACCGGCTTTTACCGCTAAGGCAATGTCTTTACCAATTTTAGAAAAAGTTTTGGCCATTTTATCCCAACGTGCCATTTTCGAAGCTTTTCTATATTCAAACGCTCTTCCCATTTTATATTTTAAATTTTCACAAAATTACTCAAAATCAACAACAAAAAAAATACCCCCGGAAAATCCGGAGGTATTTATTATTTAGAAAAATTAATTATTTTCTTTTTTTAACTACTTTTTTCTTAGTAGCTTTTTTTACTGGAGCTTTCTTTACTGGAGCATCTTCGTAATCTCTTTTCTTGATTGCATTCCACTCAGCAGCATCTTCAACAGCAGTTACAACAACTTTTCTGTCTACTTGTCTTTCAGCATCAGTAGCTTTTTCAGAAACTGTAGCTTTAGCTTCACCTACACCGATTGATTTAAGAGCATTAGCATCAACACCTCTTGCATCTAAAGCAGCAACTACAGCAGCAGCTCTTTCTCTAGATAATTTCAAGTTGTAAGCTTCAGCACCTTTAGCATCAGTTCTACCTTCTAATAGATAGTTACCTCCGTCTTTCTTAATCAAATCAGCAGCAGCATCTAAAGCACCTTTAGAGTCAGCTTTAATTGTAGCTTTGTTGAAATCAAAGAATACACTTCCGAAGCTTTGCTCTAATTCAATAGCGGTTTGCTTCTTAGGCTTAGGACATCCGTTGTATTCTGGAAGACCTGGAACAGTAGGACATGCATCATCTTTATCTAAGATACCGTCACCGTCTGTATCTGGCCAAGGACAACCATTGTTTTCTGCAGGACCTGCAACTGTAGGACAAGCATCATCTTTGTCGATTACACCGTCACCATCAGTATCTGGCCAAGGACAACCGTTGTTTTCAACCGGACCAGCAACATCTGGACACTGATCGTCTTTATCTGGAACTCCATCTCCGTCAGTATCAGGACATCCTTGGAATTCTGGTAAACCTGGTGTATCTGGACATAAATCGTCTTTATCTAAGATACCATCCTTATCTCTATCTCTGTTTCCGAATCTAAAGTTCAAAGAAGCAGAAGCTTGCCAAAAGTTAGCATAGTTTGCTTTATCACCTGGAGTTGAAACGTAATCTCCCTGTACACCAAGACCGAAGTTCTTAGTCAACCAGAAGTTAACACCAGCACCACCAGCAACTGCAAAGTGATTAGCTTTACCGTTTTCGTTACCGTTTTCACCGTTTCCAGTAGTTACACCATTCACATCAGTTCTAGGGAAAGTAAGAGATGTATAGTCATGTCTAAGGTAGTTAGCACCTACTCTTAAATATGGATCAAACCAAGACTCTTCATTCCAAAGTAGACCTGCTGCTTTAGCTTGGAAACCAAGACCTGTCATTAACATGAATTCTTTACCCATGTTGAATCTTTGGTTCTCAACGTTACCAACAGTAGTCTGCCAGTCAATTACCAAACCTTTACCGATGTTTCTCGCAACTGTAAGTTTAGATAATGGTGGAGTGATTGAGAAGTTGTTCATATTGAACATTGTCTTCGTCAAATTTGTTGCAGCAAAAGTGTTACTGAAGTTACCTGCCTGTGCTTTATGGTTCTCTGCGTGAGCACCAACTCCGATCAACCACGGATTATTGGTAGTCTGAGCGAACACAGTAGAGGCAACAGTAAGCGCCAATGCTGAAATTCCTAATTTTAGATTTTTCATAGAATTAAATGATTAAATAATTGATATTGCAAAATAAATATAATTTTTCTTTATAAACAAAGTTTTCAGGATGATTTTTAACTTTTCTTTAATATTCTATCGAGGCTTCGTTTACTTTCTCTATCTTTTATTGCTTCTCTTTTATCAAAAAGCTTTTTTCCTCTTCCCAACGCTATAAGCACTTTAGCTTTGCCTTTATCGTTGATATATAATTTTAAAGGTATGATTGTGTTACCTGAATCTTTGAGTTTTTTTTCGAGTTTTAACAATTCTCTTTTGTGCAACAGCAACTTTCGTTCCCTTTTTGTTTTATGGTTGTAAAAAGTTCCTAATTTATATTCATCAATCATCATGTTAATGATGTACAATTCCCCATCAATAAACTGACAGAAGGCTTCTGTGATAGATGCTTTAGAAGAACGCAAAGATTTTATTTCGGTTCCGGTAAGCACCATTCCGGCCTCCATTTCTTCTATAAATTCGTATTCAAAACGTGCTCTTCTGTTAAATATATTAACTGTTTTTTCAATCTTCATATCTAAATTTTTATTCCAGTGATATATAAAAATACCACACATTAAAAACTTGAGTATTACAATATTATAATTACCCGATTTCTTTTCGTAATTTTGCACCAAATTTACAAACTATATGTTAACAGTATCTAACTTATCTTTACAATTTGGGAAAAGAGTTCTTTTTGACGAGGTAAACATCATGTTTACCAAAGGAAACTGCTACGGGATCATCGGAGCAAATGGAGCAGGAAAGTCTACATTCCTTAAAATACTAACAGGCAAGCAAGATCCAACCACAGGACATGTATCTCTGGAACCTGGCAAAAGAATGTCGGTTTTGGAACAGGATCACTTTGCGTATGATCAATATACAGTTCTTGAAGCTGTTTTAAGAGGAAATAAGAAACTATTCGAAATAAAAGAAGAGATGGACGCTTTGTATGCCAAAGAAGACTTCTCTGATGAAGATGGAATCAAAGCTGGGGAATTAGGCGTTGTCTACGATGAAATGGGCGGATGGAACTCAGAATCTGATGCACAAACCATGCTATCAAACGTGGGTATCAAAGATGATATGCACTGGCAAATGATGAGTGAATTAGAGAACAAGGACAAAGTAAAAGTACTTTTGGCCCAGGCGCTTTTCGGGAATCCTGATGTATTGATCTTGGATGAACCTACGAATGACTTGGATATCGACACCATCGCTTGGTTAGAAGATTTCCTGGCAGATTACGAAAATACGGTAATCGTTGTATCTCACGACCGTCACTTCTTAGATACTGTTTGTACGCACATCGGAGATTTAGATTATGCCAAATTAAACCTTTACACAGGTAACTACTCTTTCTGGTACCAGGCTTCTCAGTTAGCAACAAGACAAAGAGCTCAGGCAAACAAAAAAGCAGAAGAGAAGAAAAAAGAACTTCAGGATTTCATCGCAAGATTTAGTTCAAACGTTGCAAAAGCTAAACAGGCAACTGCAAGAAAGAAAATGATCGATAAATTGAACATCGATGATATTAAACCATCTTCAAGAAGATATCCGGCAATTATTTTCGAAATGGAAAGAGAAGTCGGAGATCAGATTTTAGATGTTAAAGGTTTAGAAAAAACAAAGGACGGCGAATTATTGTTCTCAAACATCGATTTAAACCTTAAGAAAGGAGATAAAGTTGCTATCATTTCTAAAAACTCTTTAGCAATTACAGAATTTTTTGAAATTTTAGCGGGAAATAATCAGGCAGACAAAGGAAATGTTGCATGGGGAGTTACAACGAACCAATCTCATATGCCTTTAGATAACACAACCTTCTTTCAGGAAGATATCAACTTGGTAGACTGGTTGAGACAATTTACTAAAAATGACGAAGAGCGTCATGAGGAATTTATGAGAGGATTTTTAGGAAGAATGTTATTCTCAGGAGACGAAGCTTTAAAGTCTTGTAAAGTGCTTTCCGGAGGTGAAAAAATGAGATGTATGTTCAGCAGAATGATGCTTCAGAAAGCCAATGTATTGCTGTTGGATGAGCCTACCAATCACTTGGATCTTGAAAGTATCACCACATTGAACAACTCATTGTCAAACTTCAAAGGAAATCTTCTATTATCGTCTCATGACCACGAAATGCTACAGACAGTTTGTAACAGAATCGTTGAATTGACTCCAAAAGGAATTATCGACAGAGAAACCACGTACGATGAATACCTTGCAGATAAAAAGATCAAAGAATTGAGAGAAAAAATGTATTCTTAATTAGAATTAAATTAAAATATTTAATCAGGGTAGATTTTTCTATCCTGATTTTTTTTATAATATTTGAAGAAATAAAACATCAAGACTTTTATAAATTTCTATTCAATAAAAAATATGATCCATAAAAAATATTCTTAAGGAGCTATTTCCAGCTCTCCACTGTATCTTTTTTGTGCCAATGCTTTTGCCTGATAGCAAAAAAGGATGCCGTTTCGATCCGGGCTAGGGGTGACAACATACTTACATTACTTGTCAAAGCGGTCATTTTTTTTACATTTTTAAGTCTTGATGGTTGATTGTTGATGGTTGATTGTTGATTGTT
>Ga0308164_10000318_pt1 | contig 98595 bp, 96 predicted proteins | sample PhyTR2_FD_201031 | JGI IMG/M metagenome (GOLD analysis project Ga0308164, IMG submission 201031) | Phyllosphere microbial communities from UC Gill Tract Community Farm, Albany, California, United States - DLSLT.R2 | ecosystem: Host-associated > Plants > Phyllosphere > Unclassified | place: USA... | reverse complement strand
TGGACGCAATGGCCGAACCACAGCCGTAGGTCTTGAACTTGGCGTCTTCGATAACGCCCTGCTCGTTGACCTTGATCTGCAGGCGCATCACGTCGCCGCACGCAGGAGCGCCGACCATGCCGGTGCCCACATCAGGATCTTCCGCGTTCATCTTGCCGACGTTACGTGGATTTTCGTAGTGGTCGATGACCTTTTCGCTGTAAGCCATGATTCTATTCCTCTCACATCAGGGAGCCGCTCTGCAGGTCACGCGCAATTGCCCATGACCTGTATTGGAGGCGACTTTAAATTAGTGCGCCGCCCACTCGATCTTGGAGATGTCGACGCCGTCTTTGAACATGTCCCACAGCGGCGACAGTGTGCGCAGCCGGGTAACCGCCTCGCAAACCTTCTGCGCGGCATAATCGATTTCTTCTTCGGTGCTGAAGCGGCCGAAGGTGAAACGAATCGAGCTGTGTGCCAGCTCATCGTTGCGACCCAGGGCACGCAGCACGTACGAAGGCTCAAGCGACGCCGAGGTACAGGCCGAACCGGACGATACCGCCAGATCCTTGAGTGCCATGATCAGCGACTCGCCTTCGACGTAGTTGAAGCTCAGGTTCAGGTTGTGCGGTACGCGGGCAGTCAGGCTGCCGTTGACGTACAGCTCTTCCAGATTTTCGACCTGCTTGAAGAAACGATCGCTGAGTGCCTTGATGCGCACGTTTTCAGCAGCCATTTCTTCTTTGGCGATACGGAATGCTTCGCCCATGCCGACGATCTGGTGAGTCGCCAGGGTGCCGGAGCGCATGCCCCGCTCATGACCACCGCCGTGCATGGTGGCTTCAAGGCGAACACGAGGCTTGCGGCTGACGTAGAGTGCGCCGATGCCTTTAGGGCCGTAGGTCTTGTGTGCAGAGAACGACATCAGGTCAACCTTGAGGCTGGCCAGATCGATTTCAACCTTGCCGGTCGACTGCGCGCCATCGACGTGGAACAGCACACCGCGCGAGCGGGTCAGCTCACCGATCGCGGCAATATCGTTGATGGTGCCGATCTCGTTGTTCACATGCATGATCGAAACCAGAATGGTGTCGTCGCGCAGTGCCGCCTCAATCATGGAAGGCGTGATCAGGCCGTCTTCACCCGGCTCGATGTAGGTCACTTCGAAACCTTCGCGTTCCAGCTGGCGAGTGGTGTCGAGGACAGCCTTGTGTTCAACCTTGGAGGTGATCAGGTGCTTACCTTTGCTGGCGTAGAAATGCGCAACACCCTTGATAGCCAGGTTGTTGGATTCGGTAGCACCCGAGGTCCAGACGATTTCGCGCGGATCGGCGCTGACCAGATCAGCGACCTGACGACGTGCATTCTCGACCGCTTCTTCGGCTTTCCAGCCAAAGACGTGGGAGCGCGAGGCCGGGTTGCCGAAGTTTCCTTCGACGGTCAGGCAATCGATCATTTTCTGCGCGACACGCGGATCGACCGGGGTCGTCGCGGAGTAGTCGAGGTAAATTGGCAATTTCATTGAAGCTCTCCTATCAGGCAGGCGCACCGCTCATTCATCTGCGTTCATTCGACGGCGGACGTTTCGATCTTACCCAGTTGCGACATGTGGTTATGACCACGGCGCATATCCTGGCGCTGAGCGACTTCTTGTACCTCACGGCGAGTGACAAGATCCGCCAAGCTGATACCGCTTAGAAATTCGTGAATCTGCTGGCTCAGGTCGCACCACAGGTGGTGGGTCAGGCAGGTATCGCCAGCATGGCAATCGCCCAGACCCTGACACCGCGTGGCATCGACAGATTCATTGACTGCATCGACAACCTGAGCAACCTGGATGCCTTTCATGTCGCGCGACAGCTGGTAACCACCACCCGGACCACGAACACTGGAAACCAGATTGCCGCGACGCAGCTTGGCGAACAGCTGCTCGAGGTAGGACAGGGAAATACCCTGCCGCTCGGAGATGTCGGCCAGAGACACTGGCCCGTTCTGCGCGTGCAACGCCAGGTCAAGCATGGCTGTTACAGCGTATCGGCCTTTAGTAGTCAGTCGCATGGCGTATACCGCAGAGGTTCGGAATGAGAGCGAGTATGCTATTCCCGAGTAAAAGAGTCAACTATTAGACCAAGTAAAACAGTCGGAATTAGCGAAAAGTGCGGGCTGCATCATAGCAAAGGTGCGGCGTAATGGCACGCGCTCGCCCGCTGCAATACCTAGCCGACCTTGTCGTCCTGACGGTCTTTCACGCAGTCGAACACCTCATCGCGCAGCTCCGGCAACTCCTTGGCGCGGTAGTCGCTGCCAAGCCTGCCGAGCGCATCGCACATGCCTTCAAGACGACCGTCGACAGCCTGCAAATGGTCAAGCAACTGGCCAATGGCGCGCGCGACCGGATCAGGCATATCTGCACTGACACCGTAGGCATCAAAGCCGAGCTTCTCGGCCATGGCTTTGCGCCTGGCCTCAACCTCGTCGTCCGACTTGACGATGATCCGCCCCGGGATGCCCACTGCGGTTGCGCCCGCAGGCACAGCCTTGGTGACCACTGCGTTGGAGCCGATCTTGGCGCCCGCCCCCACCGTGAATGGCCCGAGCACCTTGGCCCCCGCCCCGACCACTACACCATCTTCCAGCGTCGGATGGCGCTTGCCGGCATTCCAGCTGGTGCCACCCAGGGTCACGCCCTGATAGAGGGTGACGTCATTGCCGATCTCGGCGGTTTCACCGATCACGATGCCCATACCGTGATCGATGAAAAAACGGCGACCTATACGCGCACCTGGATGGATCTCGATACCGGTCATCCAGCGCCCGAAGTTCGACACCACACGCGCCGGCCATTTCCAGCCGGTGCGCCACAGGATATGGGCGAAGCGGTGCAGCCAGATGGCGTGCATCCCCGGATAGCAGGTCAGGACTTCAAAGGCATTGCGCGCCGCAGGATCGCGGTGGAATACGCTTTGAATGTCTTCTCGCAGACGCTCGAACATCACTGATCCTTTCGCTTGTAGGGTTCACCACGTGCGGCTTTCTGGGTTTCGGTGAGCACACCGCGCAGAATACTCAGCTCGGATCGCTCGACTTCGCTACGCCCGTACAGCCTGCGCAGCCGGGCCATCAGATGCCGCGGCTTTTCCGGATCAAGAAAGCCGATGGCCACAAGCGTGGCCTCAAGATGGGTATAGAAACCTTCCATTTCGTCCATCGTCGCCAGCTCGGCATTGTGCGCCGACGCAGGCCTGGAAGCCTCGCCCTGCTCCGCGGCAGCCAGCCAGGCCACGCGCACTTCATAACTGAGCACCTGTACGGCAGCCGCCAGATTGAGCGAGCTAAACGCAGGGTCTGACGGGATGTGCACATGGAAGTGGCAGCGCTGCAGCTCTTCGTTGGTCAGGCCCGCATGTTCGCGACCGAACACCAGCGCCACCTCGGCACCCTCGCCGGCCTGCTCGATGACTTTTTCACCCGAGGCACGCGGATCCAGCATAGGCCACGGCAGGCTTCGATCCCGCGCGCTGGTGCCCAGCACCAGACGGCAGCCGACCAGCGCTTCTTCAAGGGTCGCCACCACCTGCGCGCCCTCGAGAATGTCGGTAGCGCCGGACGCACGCGCATCGGCATCGGGCGAAGGAAAAATGCGCGGATCGACCAGCACCAGACGCGAAAGCCCCATGTTTTTCATGGCGCGAGCAGCCCCGCCGATATTTCCGGGATGGGTAGTGCCGACCAGGACAACACGAATGTTCTGCAACAAAGCGAACGCTCACTGATACGAATTAGGGGGGCAAATCTTACAGAAACGGCTCGACTAACGCCATGAAGCTGTGAGAGCTGCAACAGCATGGGCGACCGCGCCGGACGCAAAAAAACACACACGAACCCGACAACCGTAACAACGCAAGGCTGGAAATAATTCGAATCAGCCCATAGAATGCCCGGCTCTCTTTAACAACCTTAGGTGAATTATCCATGCAGCCCATGCTGAATATCGCGCTGCGCGCCGCCCGCAGCGCCAGCGAATTGATTTTCCGCTCCATCGAGCGCCTGGATACCATCAAGGTTGACGAAAAAGAAGCCAAAGACTACGTCACAGAGATCGACCGCGCTGCCGAGCAAAGCATCATCACCGCTCTGCGCAAGGCCTACCCGACTCACGGCATCCTCGGCGAAGAAAGCGGCCTGCACGAAGGCAGCGGCGAAGGCACCGACTACCTGTGGATCATCGACCCACTGGACGGCACCACCAACTTCGTTCGCGGCATCCCGCACTTTGCCGTCAGCATCGCCTGCAAATACCGCGGCCGCCTCGAGCACGCCGTGGTTCTCGACCCGGTCCGCCAGGAAGAATTCACCGCAAGCCGTGGTCGTGGCGCAGCCCTGAACGGTCGCCGTCTGCGCGTCAGCCAGCGCAAGAGCCTGGAAGGCGCCCTGCTCGGCACCGGCTTCCCGTTTCGTGACAACCAGATGGACAACATCGAGAACTACCTGGGCATGTTCCGCAGCCTGGTAGGCCAGACCGCCGGCATCCGCCGTGCAGGCGCTGCGAGCCTCGACCTGGCTTATGTTGCTGCCGGCCGCTTCGATGCGTTCTGGGAGTCAGGCCTGTCCGAGTGGGACATGGCTGCAGGCGCCCTGCTGATTCAGGAAGCAGGCGGTTTGGTCAGCGATTTCACCGGTGGTCACGACTTCCTTGAGAAAGGCCACATCGTTGCTGGCAACACCAAGTGCTTCAAGGCGGTACTGACCGCGATCGCACCGCACCTGCCAGCTTCACTCAAGCGTTAAGCTGCAGGCATAAAAAAACCGGCGCAAGCCGGTTTTTTTTATGTCTTGTGAAGCCCAGCGGCTGGCGTTACTGCGCCTGACCCAATATCAGCTGACCGTTCTTGTCGACCGGAATCTGGCTACCCGGATCACGCTCCATACGAACCTGACCCACCTTCTCGTTCAACTTGTACTTGACGTTGTAGCCCACAACCTTGTCGCTCACATCGTTGACCGTTGTGCAGCGGTTCTGCGTAGTGGTGTAGGTGTCACGCTCCTGCATGCCTTCCTGAACCTTGTTACCGGCATAACCACCGCCGAGCGCGCCTGCGACAGTTGCGATTTTCTTGCCATTACCACCACCAACCTGATTGCCGAGCAAACCACCGGCAACCGCGCCAATAACGCTACCGACGATCTGATGCTGGTCCTTGACCGGCGCCTGACGGGTAACGGTTACGTCCTTGCAAACTTCACGGGGGGTTTTGATCTGCTGGTTGATCGGCTCTACCGCCAAAACATCCGCATACTCAGGACCACCCTTGACCAAGCTATAGGTGGCAACGGCGCCGCCAGCAGTCACGACAGCAGCACCTAACACAGCACCAACAAGCATAGACTTGTTCACTTGAACCTCCTGACCAATCGAAACGCAGCATGGCTGCGCAATGCCTAGCCTTGGAGCATAAAAAAAGGCGCGAGTTCAGCACTCGCGCCTTTTTTATGATGGCCGGACCTACGGGAGGTCGTCAGCCTTCTCGACGACCACTGGAGGAATCAAATCCTCGGTGGTCAGGTTCAGCCAGATCAGCACCACGTTGGCGATGTAGATGGACGAGTAGGTACCCGCCAATACACCGATGAACAACGCGATGGAGAAGCCTTCCAGGCTGTCACCGCCAAACACCCACAATGCCACGATCGCCAACAGGGTCGAAACCGAGGTGGCAATGGTGCGCAGCAGTGTCTGCGTGGTGGAGATGTTGATGTTCTCGATCAGCGAAGCCTTGCGCAGCAGGCGGAAGTTTTCGCGTACCCGGTCGAAGACCACGATGGTGTCGTTCAGCGAGTAACCGATGATCGCCAGCACCGCCGCCAGCACCGTCAGGTCGAAGGTGATCTGGAAGAACGACAGGATACCCATCGTCACCACCACGTCGTGAATCAGCGAGACGATCGCACCGACTGCGAATTTCCACTGGAAGCGGAATGCCAGGTAGATCAGAACACCGCCCAGCGCCATCAGCATGCCGAGGCCGCCCTGATCGCGCAGTTCTTCACCGACCTGCGGGCCGACGAACTCGACACGCTTGACCACTGCCGGGTTATCGGCACCAGCCTTGCGCAGCGCCTCGGCAACCTGAGTACCCAGTTGCGGGTCTTCACCCGGCATGCGCACTAGCAAGTCAGTGGTAGCGCCGAAGCTCTGTACAACGGCTTCGTGATAGCCCGCCGAAACCAGCTCCTGACGGACCTTGCCGAGGTCGGCGGGACGTTCGTAGGTCAGCTCGATGAGCGTACCGCCGGTGAAGTCCAGACCAAAGTTGAGCCCTTTATGGAACCAGCTGAACAACGCCAGTGCGGTAAGGAGCATCGTGATGGCGAACGCAACATTGCGAACGCCCATGAAGTTGATGGTACGTAACATGGCAGCCCCTTAAATCCACAACTTCTTGAAGTCACGACCGCCGTAGATCAGGTTGACCATAGCGCGGGTCACCATGATGGCCGTGAACATCGAGGTAAAGATCCCGAGCGACATGGTCACCGCAAACCCCTTGACCGGGCCGGTGCCCATCGCAAAGAGAATGCCGCCGACCAGCAGCGTCGTCAGGTTGGCGTCGAGGATCGCCGTGTAGGCACGATCGAAACCTTCGTTGATAGCACGCTGAACCGTCATGCCGTTGGCGATCTCTTCACGAATCCGCGAGAAGATCAGCACGTTGGCGTCCACCGCCATACCCATGGTCAACACGATACCGGCGATACCCGGCAGGGTCAGTGTGGCACCCAGCAAGGACATCAATGCCAGCAGCATGACCATGTTGAGGGCCAGTGCCACGGTCGCGATCAGACCGAAGAAGCGGTAGATCGCCATGATGAACAGCGAGACGAACAGCATGCCCCACAGGGAAGCGTCGATACCCTTGGTGATGTTGTCGGCACCCAGGCTAGGACCGATGGTGCGCTCTTCAGCGAAGTACATCGGCGCCGCCAGACCACCGGCACGCAACAGCAGCGCCAGCTCGGAAGACTCACCCTGACCATTCAGACCGGTAATCCGGAACTGGCTGCCCAGTGGCGACTGAATGGTCGCCAGACTGATGATTTTCTTGTCTTCCTTGAAAGTCTGCACCGGCACGTCTTTCTCGACGCCATCGACCATCTGTTTGGTATAGGTGGTGGTCGGACGCTGCTCGATGAAGATCACCGCCATGCTGCGCCCCACATTGCTGCGGGTTGCGCGGCTCATCAGTTCGCCGCCGTGACCATCGAGGTTGATGTTCACCTGTGGACGACCATGCTCGTCGAAGCTGGCCTTGGCGTCAGTCACCTGATCACCGGTAATGATCAGACCACGCTCCACCGCCGCTGCCGGACGACCGCCTTCGCGGAATTCGAACATCTCGGTGGTGCCTTTCGAATCATCCGGGCCTGCACCCAGACGGAATTCGAGGTTGGCGGTCTTGCCCAGAATACGCTTGGCTTCGGCCGTGTCCTGCACACCCGGCAACTCGACCACGATGCGGTTGGCACCCTGGCGCTGAACCAGCGGCTCGGCAACACCCAGCTCGTTGACCCGGTTACGCACGGTGGTCAGGTTCTGCTTGATCGAGTATTCGCGAATCTCGGCCAGCTTGGCCGGCGTCAACGCCATGCGCAGCACCGGGATACCGTTCAGCTCGGCAGGCGTGATTTCGAAATCGGTAAAGGTCTTGCGTACCAGTGCACGCGCCTGCTCACGCTCTGCGTCGTCGGTGAAGCCCAGCTGAATCACATTGCCCAGCTGCGGCAGGCTGCGATAACGCACCTTTTCCTTGCGCAACAGGGATTTGACTTCGCCTTCGTAGACTTTCAGACGTGCATCGATCGCCTTGTCCATGTCGACTTCCAGCAGGAAGTGCACACCGCCGGACAGGTCGAGACCGAGCTTCATCGGGCTTGCACCCAGCTTACGCAACCAGGTCGGCGTGGTACGCGCCAGGTTCAGTGCGACGACATAATCGTCACCCAACGCCTTGCGCACGACATCCTTGGCCGGCAACTGGTCTTCCTGCTTGCTCAGACGCAACAAACCGCCCTTGCCATTCTCGGCCAGAGAAGAAGCCTTGACCGAGATGCCGGCATCGGCAAGCGCCTTGGCTGCACGATCCACGTCCGCCTGATTGACTTGCAACGCAGTGCTTGCGCCGCTGATCTGGATGGCAGAATCATCAGGGTAGAGATTGGGTGCGGAATAAATAAAACCGACCACCAGCACCGCCAGGATCAGTACGTATTTCCACAGAGGGTATTTGTTCAGCATCACGCCGCCCGCTTAAAACGCGGGGCGCCTTGCGCGCCCCGTCGATGGGTAAAAAGTTGTTGCTCAGATCGCTTTCAGGGTGCCTTTAGGCAGAGTGGCCGCGATGGCGCCCTTCTGGATTTTCAGCTCAACGGTGTCAGACACTTCGATGACCACGAAGTCATCGGTCACTTTGTTGATCTTGCCCGCGATACCGCCACTGGTGACAACTTCGTCGCCTTTCTGCAGGTTGCCCAGCAGGTTTTTCTGCTCTTTGGCGCGCTTGGCCTGTGGACGCCAGATCATCAGATAGAAGATGACCAGGAAGCCGACCAGGAAGATCCACTCGAAACCACTGCCCGCAGGACCGGCAGCCGGTGCAGCAGCATCCGCAAAAGCGGGAGAGATGAAAAAGCTCATTTGTCGCTCCAGTTACATAATTAGTATAAAAAGCAGGAAAAACTCGTTCTGTTTCAACCCAGAGGCGGCGTTGGAAGACCGCGTTTGGCATAGAAGGCATCGACGAAGGCGGCCAATGTACCCTGTTGAATAGCCTCGCGCAAACCAGCCATAAGCAGCTGGTAGTGCCGCAAATTATGGATTGTATTGAGCATGCTCCCCAGCATTTCCCCGCACTTGTCCAGGTGATGCAGATAAGCGCGCGAGAAGTTCTTGCAGGTGTAGCAATCGCAGGTCGGGTCCAGCGGCGAATTGTCGTGGCGATGGAACGCGTTACGGATTTTCAATACACCGGTATCGGTGAACAGATGGCCGTTGCGGGCGTTGCGGGTGGGCATCACGCAGTCGAACATGTCGACGCCACGGCGCACACCTTCGACCAGATCTTCCGGCTTGCCTACACCCATCAGGTAACGAGGTTTGTCTGCCGGCATGAGGCCTGGCAGGTAGTCCAGCACCTTGATCATCTCGTGCTTGGGTTCGCCCACCGACAGACCGCCAATCGCCAGACCGTCGAAACCGATTTCGTCCAGGCCTTCCAGCGAGCGCTTGCGCAGGTTCTCGTGCATGCCGCCCTGAACGATGCCGAACAGCGCGGCAGTGTTTTCGCCGTGGGCAATCTTGGAACGCTTGGCCCAGCGCAGCGACAGCTCCATGGAGACTCGCGCCACATCTTCGTCGGCCGGGTACGGTGTGCATTCGTCGAAGATCATCACGACGTCCGAACCCAGATCACGCTGGACCTGCATCGACTCTTCCGGCCCCATGAACACCTTGGCACCATCGACCGGCGAGGCGAACGTCACGCCCTCCTCCTTGATCTTGCGCATGGCGCCCAGGCTGAACACCTGAAAGCCGCCAGAGTCGGTCAGAATCGGCCCCTTCCATTGCATGAAATCGTGCAGGTCGCCATGGCCCTTGATGACCTCGGTACCCGGACGCAGCCACAGGTGAAACGTGTTGCCCAGAATCATCTGCGCGCCGGTCGCCTCGATATCACGGGGCAGCATGCCCTTGACCGTGCCATAGGTGCCCACCGGCATGAACGCCGGGGTTTCCACCACACCACGCGGGAAGGTCAGCCGACCACGACGGGCCTTGCCATCGGTGGCCAACAACTCGAAAGACATACGACAGGTGCGACTCATGCGTGATCCTCTGGTGCCGATTCCTGTGGGGCCGTCGGCGCGGGATTGCGGGTGATGAACATCGCATCACCGTAACTGAAGAAGCGGTAGCCGTGCTCGATGGCCGCCGCGTAGGCCGCCATCGTCTCGGGATAACCGGCGAACGCCGAAACCAGCATCAACAGCGTGGATTCAGGCAAATGAAAATTGGTCACCAGGGCATCGACCACGTGAAACGGCCGGCCTGGATAGATGAAGATGTCGGTATCGCCACTGAACGGCTTCAGTTCGCCATCACGCGCGGCACTCTCCAGCGAGCGCACGCTGGTGGTCCCGACGGCAATCACCCGCCCGCCCCGTGCACGGCACGCGGCGACGGCGTCGACCACGTCCTGGCCAACTTCCAGCCATTCGCTGTGCATGTGATGATCTTCGATCTGCTCGACGCGCACCGGCTGGAACGTCCCAGCGCCGACATGCAGAGTGACGAACGCGGTTTCCACGCCCTTGGCAGCAATCGCCTCGAGCAGCGGCTGATCGAAATGCAGGCCGGCAGTCGGCGCAGCCACAGCACCCGCACGCTGCGCGTAAACGGTCTGATAGCGCTCGCGGTCCGCGCCTTCATCCGGACGGTCTATATAAGGAGGCAACGGCATATGGCCGACACGCTCCAGCAACGGCAGCACCTCTTCGGCGAAACGCAGCTCGAACAGCGCATCATGCCGCGCCACCATCTCGGCCTCGCCACCGCCATCGATCAGAATCGACGAGCCAGGCTTGGGCGACTTGCTCGAGCGCACATGCGCCAGCACACGATGGCTGTCCAGCACGCGCTCGACCAGAATCTCCAGCTTGCCGCCGGAGGCTTTCTGCCCGAACAGGCGTGCAGGAATGACCCGGGTATTGTTGAACACCATCAAGTCGCCCGGGCGCAAATGCTCGAGCAAATCGGTGAATTGACGATGTGCCAGCGCGCCCGTCGGCCCATCGAGGGTCAACAGACGACTGCTGCGACGCTCGGCCAGTGGATGGCGAGCAATCAGGGAATCGGGGAGTTCGAAGGTAAAGTCAGCGACGCGCATGATCGGGTTCGTTTAGCAGGGCCGGGAAGTTTATCCGGTTTGACGGCATTAGTAAAAAACCTGCGTAAATCCCTGTTGACCAACAGAAAACTCATCCTTATACTTCGCCGCCATTGAGCCCTGATGGCGGAATTGGTAGACGCGGCGGATTCAAAATCCGTTTTCGAAAGAAGTGGGAGTTCGATTCTCCCTCGGGGCACCACATAGCAGTATCCAGAGGTCCCAACCAGACCCGGAACACCAGATAAACCGGCCCACGAGCCGGTTTTTTTGTGCTCAGCTTTCCCAGCGAATCCCTTGTAAGCCCAGTTTATTGTGAGTAGATCGAGTTCGGTCCAGATTTCTACTCACACTCTGACGGGAAAATCCCCCGCCAGCGCCAGCCCAGAGGGTTTGTCTTGGCTCTCACTGACACAGCCGTTCGTACCGCAAAGCCCCGCGAAAAACTCTACTGTCTGACGGATACCGCTGGCCTTTGCCTTGAGATCACACGTGGCGGCTCGAAGCTTTGGCGGTTCCGTTCCCGTTTCGGTGGCAAAGCCAAAATGATGGAGCTTGGCGCCTACCCCACCGTGACGCTCGCCAAAGCCAGAGAGCGCCGCGAGGACGCCCGCCAGCGCCACCTAGCCTGTGGGGTACGCCGGTAGTTGTCACCATGGGAATGCCCGAGGGTAAAGCGCCGACTCTCGACCCGGACTACTAGGCCAAGTGGTTGCCAACCCCGCCGATTTGGTACGAAAACAGCGATTCTGGCAGCGAATGAGCGATTCAAGGCGCTGAAAAACGCCGTTTACGGATTCACTGAAGAGCTTGCTAGGCTAGACCGGTTAGTAATGCCCTAGCTGGCGTCGCCAAGATTCCGGCCATTACAACAGCTGAAATCAGTTCAGCTTAACGTACTTTAAAATCCTTTTTCTAAGGCGCCCCCTAAAAGATCTTTCATTGAGTCGATCAATGCCTGGGGAACTGACTGAAGGCCTCAACCACTCAACGATCAGTGATAGAGCACCGGGCCAGCCGGACAGGACCTGGCCATGACAGGGCGAGGTTTGGCCTCGATAGCGGCTGGTGCACATTTTCCTGACCTGCAGAGTTCCGATTATGACGATACAAGACTTGCTGAATGCGTTGGCGATAAGGCTTGAAAGTGGACCGCTTTCTTTGGATGCGAATCACCTGTGCTGTCTGAAGGTCAACGAACTGGACATGACGCTGGAACGGATTGAACAGCAAAATACGCTGTTTGTTTATCTGTGCGTGGGCACGCTTTCTACTCCAGCCAGCAGCACACTTCTGAGCGATATTCTGGCCGCCAACCTCTTTCATTACGGCTCCAGCGATGGTGCGGCCTTCGGGCTGGACGAAAAAAATAATGAAGTGCTGCTTTTTCAGCGGTTTGATCCGTTACGGATTGATGAGGATCACTTTGTCAGCGCCTGCGTTCAGATGATCGAAGTGGCGAAAATATGGCGGGCAAAGTTACTGCATGGCCATTCTGCTCCGCTCGCCTCCTCAACCAGGCTGACGAAAGCCGGTTTAATGCTAACCATGGCGGGGACTATTCGATGAATATCTCAGGTCCGAACAGACGTCAGGGGACTCAGGCAGAGAACACTGAAAGCGCTTCGTCATCATCGGTAACTAACCCACCGCTACAGCGTAGCGAGGGCAGACGTCTGCGACGTCAGGATGCGCTGCCAACGGATATCAGATACAACGCCAACCAGACAGCGGCATCACCGCAAAACGCGCGCGCGGCAGGAAGATATGAATCAGGGGCCAGCTCATCCGGCGCGAATGATACTCCGCAGGCTGAAGGTTCAATGCCTTCGTCGTCCGCCCTTTTACAATTTCGCCTCCCCGGCGGGCGGAACCATTCTGAGCTGGAAGATTTTCATACAATGATGCTGAACTCACCGAAAGCATCACGGCGAGATGCTATACCTGAGAAGCCCGAAGCAATACCTAAGCGCCTACTGGAGAAGATGGAACCGATTAACCTGGCCCAGTTAGCTTTGCGTGATAAGGATCTGCATGAATATGCCGTAATGGTCTGTAACCAAGTGAAAAAGGGTGAAGGTCCGAACTCCAATATTACGCAAGGAGATATCAAGTTACTGCCGCTGTTCGCCAAAGCGGAAAATACAAGAAATCCCGGCTTGAATCTGCATACATTCAAAAGTCATAAAGACTGTTACCAGGCGATAAAAGAGCAAAACAGGGATATTCAAAAAAACAAGCAATCGCTGAGTATGCGAGTTGTTTACCCCCCATTCAAAAAGATGCCAGACCACCATATAGCCTTGGATATCCAACTGAGATACGGCCATCGACCGTCGATTGTCGGCTTTGAGTCTGCCCCGGGGAACATTATAGATGCTGCAGAAAGGGAAATATTTTCAGCATTAGGCAACGTCAAACTCAAAATGGTAGGAAATTTTCTTCAATACTCGAAAACTGACTGCACCATGTTTGCGCTTAATAACGCCCTGAAAGCTTTTAAACATCACGAAGAATATACCTCCCGTCTGCACAATGGAGAAAAGCAGGTGCCTATCCCGGCGACCTTCTTGAAACATGCTCAGTCAAAAAGCTTCGTGGAGAATCACCCGAAAAAAGATACCACCGTCACTAAAGACCAGGGCGGTCTGCATATGGAAACGCTATTACACAGAAACCGTGCCTACCGGGCGCAACGATCTGCCGGTCAGCACGTTACCTCTATTGAAGGTTTCAGAATGCAGGAAATAAAGCGAGCAGGTGACTTCCTTGCCGCAAACAGGGTCCGGGCCAAGCCTTGACTCACGTCCTCTGAAAAAACGCGCCTTATGGTTGGCGCGTTTTGTCCGAGGACAGGTGTTCGAGAAGAATAAAGGTTGTCACCTCAAGAGGCAGGAGGAACGAGTCGAGGCTCGGCTTGCTCAGCAAACGAAAAGCTGGCGTAACGGGTTTGGCCAGCCCCCCTATTGGAGCCGGGGCCGTGTATCGCGGCCTCAGCTCCACTGCAAGACGAATCAGGTTATAGAAAGACGTGCGTCACTTTGCTGAAAGAGCGCCAACGCTGTCAGGACTGCCGAAGAAAAGTCCGCAGATCACGCACACGCAACTCCGCGTTTATATCCTGTAGCGCCTCAAGACTCAGCGTATTCAAGGGCGCACCATTGGACATTTCCGAGACCTGATCAAGAAGATTATTGCGAAACCTGTCAACAGCTGACGCATCCAGATACTCGGCTTTCTCTTTCTTGCTTATTTTCAGCCTTACAAGCAGATCTTCAGGCAGCTTTATATTCTTGAGCTCACATCCCAGAGACAGCGTTACAAGATCGCCAAGGCTTCTGATCTCCACTTCCTCGATTGCCACCGTCTGCCTCCCCGGCCAGGCGATGCTCATTTGCCTAGTACATAAACCTATTATTCTTGCCCGGTATAGAGGTACTGATCTCATGGGCAGAAAGACCTTTGACTTTTTCGAATCCGAAAACCAAGGGCACCACCGTCCCACGATTCAGCAGGCTGTTAAAATGCGGATCAGGCCATCGGGCCACTCCTACTAACGCCTGCTGGCAAGGCATCAATCCGCTCACTTGGGGCCCCTGAAGCTCACCGCACCTTGGCGTCCTGGCTCGTTGATGGACAGAGGATACCTCTGGAGAGCTTGTATATGATGCGCGAAAACTGTCCGAAGAAATGACAGATGCTTTTGACGATACGCAACCCATCGAGCTCACCTTTTAACTATTTAATTTAATGTCAGGCCTGACAAAAGTCCGATATTTGTCAAATAGCCTCGGTTTTTTGCGTCTAGCGCTAACGCTGTCCATAAACTTTCATGCGGCCGATTAAACAGCTCACATGGATCTGTAAAAATGAAGGCTCAGCATTCAAGGCGTCTGAGCCGATTCAATTCAATCAATGCGCCCTGTCAATCCCGAACTGATCCAGCACCGGGTCAACGTTATGATCAAACGCCTTCTGCGCCTTGTGCTTTTTGACTGCGTCGATAATCGCCGAAATACCAAAACCCAACGCCATGGCGCCGTCGATGGCCCAGCCGATGACCGGGATTGCAGCACCCAGCGCTGCGCCTGCGGCAAGCCCTGTGGCTTCACCGGCAACCAGGCCGACAGCGCGGCCGATCATCTGGCCGCCCAGACGACCAAGACCGGCGGACGCCTCGCGGCCCATCATTTTCGCGCCGGTGTCTATGCCGCCCTTGATTGCCTCCGCGCCCAACCTGGAGCTGTCGATGATGCCCTGAGCCGCGCCCAGCTTGTCACCGCTGGCGAGCCTGTCAGACACTGACGCAAAGCCCATGACCGAGTTGAATGCCTTGCCTCCGATACCTTGCTCGGCGAGCTGCTCGGCCAGCGAAGGGCCGCCCTCTTCATCGGTCTTGCCCTCCAGCAACTTGCGGCCTTTTTTGGAGTTCTGCAGTTCGGACAAGGTGCTGGCCGTGTAGCTCTCACGCTCACCATTAACGAAATCAGCGGGGAGCACGCTTTCATACGCCGCTTTCTGGTTATCTGCGGTTTGCAAAGACTCGCCGGCGTCAGACTTTTTCTGGCCAAGCAGTTGTTTCAGAGCGCCCCCCTCGCTGAAATTGCGAACGTAGGAGTCGGCGATCTTCGTTTGCAGTTCATCAGACTGGTTGTTGAATACTTGCTGGGCAGTGGGCACCTGGGTATCGGGAAACAGGTCTTTTTGCAGTTGCAGTTGGGCCGACAAGCCGGTGATGGCGCCGCTGTAATCGGGGTTGGGGTTGTGTTTGTCGACGGCCTTGTCTGCGGTTGCCATGTCGGCTTGCAAGGCCTTTCCGCTGTTGACGTTTTGAGCCTGCTCAGTCACGGCCTTCTGCAGCGCCGAATCGCTGCGAACCAGGCTGCGCTCCTGTTCGGGAATGCTTTTGTTGAGGTACTCCTGAACGTCTGGATCGTCTTGCAACCGGGCAATTCGGTCGTTAAGGCCCGCCTCGGTCTTCTCGGTATTGCGCAAATCCCGCCCGGCTATCACGCTTTGCTGGGTCTGCTGCAACTTGATCATCACAGCGGCTTTCTGCGCGCCGGTGTAAGCCTCGGGCTTCTCGAAAACCTGAGCATTGAGTTTGCTGATATCGATACCGGCTACCGAATTCAACGTCGCGGCATCGCTGAGCATGCTGGCGAACTGGCCACCATTTTTGGGGGCGCTCTTCCTGATCCACTCGCTCATATTGGACGCATCGAACATCTGGTCGGGGCTATGCGCAGCCTTCTTGCGCCCGGTCAGACCGGCTTCATCCACCTGGCTGAGGAAGCCCGCCTGCGACCACATGTTGCAGGACTGTTTGAGCGTACCTGACAACCCGGGGTTACTTTTAATCAGCGCTTTCAGACCCTCGGCGCTGACATTACCATCGACATCGGTTTTGTCCGCCGCCCCGACGGCATGATGAGGGTCGGCTGCCGTCGCCAACGGCATATTGGCGCGCATCACCGCTGCGCTGCGTACCATTTCAAGGGATTGAGGATCGGCGCCGGGGTTATCTTCCATGTACTTGGCCACATCCTTGTCGGCATTGTCGGCCGCCTTCTCCATGTTTTTGGCGAACGCCTTGAGGTCTTTGTTGGTGATTTTGCCATCCGCATTACCGCCATCCTTGCCGACGTCCACCGCCGTCTTCAACGCAGGGTTGGCATTGATGAACGCCATCGCCTTTTCGGCATTGGGACCATCCTCTCTGGCCATCAACGCTGCGGCGATGGGCCGGTTGAGTTCTTTGGCCGCCTGCTCGCGCTCTTCGGGCGGCAGGTTGGCAACCATCGGCTCCCAGCGCTTGAGCGCCTCGGGCGAAGAATATTCGGAGTTATCGAGAAACGCTGCATCGGTAGCGCCTGGGGCATTCGCCGGGCTGGAGGCCGCCGTGGATGCCGAGCTCGCTGTGGCCGAGACCGATGTCATCGGGGACACCTGATCACTGTCCTGATCGACGCTGGAGGTGCTTTCACTGCTGCTGCTGCGAGTCAGCAGACTCATCAGCGATGAACCGCTTTGCTCGGTTCCCGAAAAGGAAGAGGGGCTGTCGTTGGCCTGGCCGAACTGCACAAAAGCCTGACCACCACCTGCGCTGCCCTGCGTAAGCGAAGCTTTGGCCAATGGCGTCTCAGCAGCCAGTTCGCCAGAGGTGGGTTGATTCACGATGCTGCCGAGGGCAGGACTGGGAGAACTGGATATACGCATGGTTGCCATCCAAGTGGTGAGGGATGGCAACTGTGTGGTTTTGCGCGCAAGTTGGTTCCAGACAGATGTTCACTCAGGCGAACGGGTCTATCTGTTGCTTGAGCTGCACCCGTGCCCGGGACAGTCGGGAGCGGACGGTGCCGATAGGAACACCGAGCATGTTGGCGGTTTCCTGATAATTGCCATCCATTTCCAGAGAAACTTCCAGAACCTTCTGCATGTTCGTCGGCAGGCAGTCGATGGCCTCTATGACGCGTGCCAGCTGTCGGTGCCCGTCTACCTGATGGGTGATATCGCCGTTCGACTCCAGGTCCGTATGGACCTCGTCTTCCCAGCTTTCCTGATAGGGCTGACGATACATTTTGCGAAAGTGATTACGGATCAGATTCAGCGCAATGCCACACAACCAGGTTTGCGGTTTGCTGGCGTGCTGAAACTTGTGCTCATTGCGTAACGCCTCGAGAAACACGCATTGCAGGATGTCATCCACATCATCAGCGTTCTTCACCCGCTTCTGGATGAACGCTCTGAGCATCTGGACCTGATCGGCCGTCAATTGCCGGATACCGGCGGACGACGATGGTTGGCGTGGTTCGGTTGCATCAAGGATCACAAGATTCGGGAGCATGGGCTTGCCTCAATTGATGGAGTGCAAGTCCTATAGCGATAACCATGCCAGTCCAAAAATAATCATAACCACATGATTTATATAAATATTTTAAAATGTGAAATTCTTTGTAATACATTTTTTTGCGCAACACGATTTTTAGCTCTGCAGCTTTTGGCACAAACGCATGAGCCTTCGGCACCAGGGAACCGAACCGGGCCAACGACCCACTCAGCGGTCACACCAGGCCCAGAATCGTCCTATGAAAATTGTCGCCCCGCCTACATTGCCCATTCGTCCGGTAGCGCCAATCCGCGCCATCACACCGGCTGCGCGAGCGATTCCCGGCAGCGGGTTGCCTGATGAAAAAGGCACCTCGTCACTGCAGGTTTCGCGCTTCGCTGCGGCTCTGGTGCAGCACAGCCGGATATTGCGTGAGCGAGAACTGATCGCGAGCAGGAACGCGTTGCAGTCGCGGGCCGTCAAGCTGGGCGAGCTTTATCAGTTGCTGATGAGCACCAGCGACACCGGGCTGGATAACGCCGCCAGACTGCTGCGCAAAAAACTGCTGCAGGACAACGACGCCGATCTGGAACAGGTTCTGGAATTCGCTGACGGCGACGCTGCCAAGGCTCACGTGGTGTTGCAGGCAGCGCGCAAACAGGCAGAAGACGATGGGGCTGAAGCAGAATATGCAGCGCTGACCCAGACGCTCAAACATCTGCGCCGCCGATTCGGCCCGCGCGCACGCGCCGGTATCAATACCGCAAGAGCCTTCGGGCGCCAGAACATCGATAACAAGCGCCGCACGGCCTTGCGCAATCTGTATGGCGTAGCGGTTTCCGGACAACCCAACGTCACGGGCTTGATCGAAGCCTTGATTGGCGAGCAACAGGAACCCGGCGAGTTCGACCTGAACCTGCGCGACATGCGCATCGCCATCGCCGACGATCTTTCGGCGATTACCCCGTCGGCTTCTCATGAACAACTGCGCACGCTGATGCATGGCCTGACCACCGCGCGCCATGTCACTACGCTGTTGCGCGGCTGCGAACACCTGCTGGGGCGCATGCGTAAAAAGAATCCCAAACTGACGGTGGACCCACCGGCCTTCCTCAAACACATGCTGACCCTGACGGCCAATGGCATGAATGTGAATCAGACCTTGCAACTGACCCAGCACATCGGGGGCAACAGGCTCGAACACCAACTGGCGTTTCTCAATGGCCTGCGGCCGATGCTGATGCAGTTGCCGATCCTGCTCTGGCGGGACCTGAAAAGCCGTCAGGCCGCGCTGAATAATCTACTCACGCTGATGGCCGAGCTCACGCATAAGGAACAGAAGCAATTATACGAGGGGCTTGCCTGATGAACCGGGTCATCAACTTTCTGAACATGGTCGCGCTGTCGGCCATGCGCCGCTCGGAACTGGTCGGTGCGTTTTTTGTGATCGCCATCGTGTTCATGATGATCACGCCGCTGCCCACCGGCTTGATCGACGTGCTGATCGCCGTGAACATCTGTATTTCCTGCCTGCTGATCATGCTGGCGATGCACCTGCCCAGGCCACTGGCGTTCTCGACCTTCCCTGCCGTGCTGCTGCTGACCACGATGTTTCGCCTGGCCCTGTCGGTGTCTACGACGCGGCTGATTCTGCTCAACCAGGACGCCGGGCACATCGTCGAGGCGTTCGGGCAGTTCGTGGTGGGCGGCAACCTGGCGGTGGGTCTGGTGATCTTCCTGATCCTGACGGTGGTCAACTTTCTGGTGATCACCAAAGGCTCGGAACGGGTCGCCGAAGTCGGCGCGCGTTTTACCCTGGACGCGATGCCCGGCAAGCAGATGTCCATCGACAGTGACCTGCGCGCCAACCTGATCACCGTCCACGAGGCCCGTAAACGACGCGCCGAACTGAACAAAGAAAGCCAGTTGTTCGGTGCGATGGACGGCGCCATGAAGTTCGTCAACGGCGATGCGATCGCCAGCCTGATCATTGTGGCCATCAACATGATCGGCGGCATATCCATCGGCGTGCTGCAGCACAACATGGCAGCGGGCGACGCCTTGCAGCTGTATACCGTGCTGACCATCGGTGACGGCCTGATCGCCCAGATTCCTGCGCTGCTGATCTCCGTCACCAGCGGCATGATCATCACTCGCGTGCCCAACACCGAGGCAGGGGCGGAAGCCAATATCGGCCGCGAGATTGCCGAGCAGATCACCAGTCAGCCCAAGGCCTGGATCATCGCCTCGGTGGCCATGCTCGGCTTCGCTGCACTGCCGGGAATGCCGACCGGTGTGTTCATCACCATCGCGATTATCTGCGGTGCCGGTGGACTGCTGCAGTTGCAACGGGCAAAACCCAAGGCCGATGAGCAACGTACAGCCGCTGTGGCGCCAGAAATGAACGGCAAGGAAGACCTGCGTACCTTTTCCCCCAGCCGGCAGTTTGTGCTGCAATTCCATCCCGGCCAGGACAGCGCGCAGATCGAAGCGCTAGTCAGCGAAATACGCAAGCGCCGCAACCGTCTGGTGGTGCAGTACGGCCTGACCCTGCCTTCGTTCATCATCGAGCATGTCGATGACATTGCCCCGGACGAGTTTCGCTTCACCGTCTATGACGTACCGATGCTCAAGGCCACCTTCACGCAGAGCCATGTCGCCGTGGAAGCACGCCAGCTGGCAGGCGAAAACCTTCCGGCGGCCATCCCGGGCAACACCGACCGCCAGGAAGATCAATGGGTCTGGCTGCCGGCCGAGCAGTCTGGCGACTTGAACCCGGTCAGCTCCACGACCCTGATCATCGAACGCATGGAGCGCACATTGCAGTCCTGCGCGCCGCAGTTCATCGGCTTGCAGGAAACCAAAGCCATCCTCAGCTGGCTGGAGTCCGAGCAACCGGAACTCGCTCAGGAAATGCAACGGGTCCTCACCCTGACGCGCTTCTCGGCCGTCCTGCAACGCCTGGCCTCGGAGCGTGTGCCGCTGAGGGCGATCCGGGTCATTGCCGAAACCCTGATCGAGCACTGTCAGCATGAACGCGATACCAATGTGCTGACCGACTACGTACGCATTGCGCTCAAGTCGCAGATCTACCACCAGTACTGCGGTGCCGAAGGCCTGCAAGTGTGGCTGCTGACGCCGGAAAGCGAGGGGTTGTTGCGGGATGGCCTGCGCCAGACGCAAACCGAAACATTCTTCGCGCTGAGCAACGAGATCAGCCAGATGCTCGTGCAACAGCTGCACATTGCCTTCCCGGTACGAGCTCCCGAACAGGCGGTTCTGCTGGTGGCACAGGATCTGCGCAGCCCTCTGCGTACCTTGTTGAGGGAGGAGTTCTACCATGTACCCGTACTATCTTTCGCGGAAATCAGCAATGCGGCCAAGGTCAAGGTCATGGGTCGATTCGACCTTGAAGACGATCTCGAGCCGCTGGACAACGAGCATGCTGCTTGAGCCTGCAAGGCCTGAACGCACGGAGACTTTCAGATGTTTGAATTACGCGTACTGAACGGCCAGCACCAAGGCGCGGCATTACCGCTGATCGGTGAGCAATGGTCGATTGGCTCTGCCGGACAACACGATCTGGCGCTGGACGATGCGAGCGTGGAAAGCCTGCATTGCCGCCTGCAACGTGTCGACGACAACTGGACACTGAACGCTGAACAAGGCGCGGTCTGCGACGAACAGGGCAACGCCCGGCCGAGCATCGACCTGACGCTCAACAACGCCTTCATGCTGGGTTCGGTGTGGCTGTGCGTTTCGTCTGCGGGCGATGAATGGCCCTCCGTGCCCGCCGTGATTCCCAAACAGCCTGAGGCCGAATCCGGGCCGGCACGCAACGACGTGCCGCTGGAGAAGGTCAAGTCCCGCTCGCAGTTTCTCAACCGCACCACGGGCATCATCGCCGGGCTGCTGGTGGGAGTCATCGGCAGCGCCTGGAGCCTGACCCGCCCGCCCGCTATTGCGATGGATCAGAGCCCGGCACACCTGACGGCCGCCACGACAGAGGCCTCGCCCGATACGCCCAAGGCGCCAGCCAGGGCTGCTAACCCTGTGACCGACAAACGCATACGTCTGAGCAACGCGGATGACGTCCGCCACCAGTTGAGCACCATGCTCAGCGACCGCCTGCTGACTGACGTCAGCGTAGAAGAGACGCCCGACGGGCTGGTCCTCAACGGCGATCTGAAAGAAGAATCGCTGCTGGTCTACCAGCGCATGCTTCAGCGCTTCAAGACACTGTACGACTCGCCGGTAACCGTTCTGGACAACGTGGGCAGCAATCGCAACACCCTGCCCTTTGTGGTGGTTCAGATCATGACCGGGCCGCATGCGCATCTGGTGACTGCCGACGGTCGACGGGTTTACGTAGGTGACGAAGTGGATGGCCTGCGCCTCACCCGAATCGATAATCAACGCCTGCAATTCGACGGTAATCGCCATATCGAGGTGAACTGGTGAATGCAGCACTGAACCTGTGGAAAGACGCGCACGCCAAGCGTTTGAGCCAGTACTGCGCGGTGCGCGTCATTGGCCGCGTCAGCGCCGTGCGCGGAATTCTGCTGGAGTGCAAGATTCCATCGGCCAAGGTCGGCGATCTGTGTGAGGTGAGCAAAGCCGACGGCTCGTTGCTGCTGGCCGAAATCGTCGGCTTCACCCAGGAATGCACGCTGCTCAGTGCCTTGGGCCCACCCGACGGTATTCAGGTCGGCGCGCCGATCCGCCCGCTGGGCGTGGCACACCGGATCGGCGTCGATGACAGCCTGCTCGGCTGTGTACTGGACGGTTTCGGGCGCCCGCTGATGGGCGATTGCCTCGGCGCTTTCGCCGGCCCCGAGGACCGCCGCACGACTCTGCCGGTGATCGCCGACGCCCTGCCGCCGACCCAGCGACCGCGTATCACCCGGGCTTTACCCACCGGGATACGCGCCATCGACAGTGCGATTCTGCTCGGCGAGGGCCAGCGTGTCGGGCTGTTCGCCGGTGCGGGCTGCGGCAAGACCACGCTGATGGCCGAACTGGCGCGCAACATGGATTGTGACGTCATCGTTTTCGGCCTGATTGGCGAACGGGGCCGCGAACTGCGCGAGTTTCTCGACCACGAACTGGACGAAACCCTGCGCCGCCGCTCGGTTCTGGTCTGTGCAACATCCGATCGCTCCAGCATGGAGCGCGCCCGCGCTGCGTTCACCGCGACCGCCATCGCCGAAGCCTTTCGCGCCCGAGGCCAGAAAGTGCTGTTGCTGCTCGACTCGCTGACCCGCTTCGCCCGCGCGCAACGGGAAATCGGCATTGCTTCGGGCGAGCCGCTGGGGCGCGGCGGTCTGCCACCCTCGGTGTACACCCTGCTGCCACGCCTGGTGGAACGCGCCGGGATGAGCGAGAACGGTTCGATCACCGCGCTTTACACGGTGCTGATCGAACAGGACTCGATGAACGATCCGGTCGCCGACGAAGTGCGCTCGCTGCTCGACGGGCACATCGTACTGTCGCGCAAACTGGCCGAACGCGGGCACTACCCGGCAATCGATGTGTCAGCCAGCATCAGCCGGATCCTGAGCAACGTCACCGGTCGCGAACATCAACGGGCGAACAATCGCCTGCGCCAGTTACTGGCTGCCTATAAACAAGTGGAAATGCTCCTGCGCCTGGGTGAGTACCAGGCCGGGGCCGACCCGGTCACAGACTGTGCCGTGCAACTGAACGAGGCCATAAACGCGTTCCTGCGCCAGGACCTGCGTGAACCCGTGCCGTTGCAGGAAACCCTCGACAGGCTGCTGCAACTCACCTCTCAACTGCCGGAGTAGCCATGGACGAACCACTGGAAGACGACCCGCAACAGGTCGCTCTGCAGCAGGTGATCGGTCTGCTCACGCCACTGCGCCAACACCGTCAGGCCAGTGCCGAGCGTGCCCATCGCCAGGCGCAGTTGGAACTGAAATCGATGCTCGACCACTTAGCAGAGACAAGGGCGTCGCTGAATCAGGAACGCGACAACCACAAGCGCCGCCGCGAGAGTCTGTCCCATGCGCATTTGCAAAAGACGCTCAGCCTGACTGATGTCGACGGCTGGCACGAAAAGGAAAGAACCATGCTCGACCGCCTGGCTTACATCCGCCAGGACGTGCAGCAACAGCAAATGCGAGTAGCTGAACAACAGGCGTTGCTTGAACAGAAACGGCTGCAAGCCAAGGCGTCTCAGCGCGCGGTCGAGAAACTCGCCTGCATGGAGGAGACGCTCAACGAAGAAGGTTAAGTGACGATGACCGCACCGATCAAAACCCCCGCCAAAGCGCCACCCGCGCCGAGTACGCCGCCAGCCGCCTCGCGCCCCCTGCCTTCGCGGCGTCAGCCCGCGAGGTTCGATGACCAGCCGCCAGCCTTTACCGGTACGCCTCGGAGCGATGTGCAGAAGGTTCGTTTCGCGCTGAACCGTTCAGTGACCGACAGCCCGATGAGCGCCGACGGCATGTTCTTCTCGCAACTGCTGATACCGCAGGTAGGCGAAGAGCCGGATCAGCAGGGCTTCGGAGGCAGCGGTGTGGCCTTCTCTGCACAGTCCGAAAACGTCCCGACTCAATTGATCGACGAGCTGGCGCAGCGTCTGCCCGATCAGCCGGACGGTCCGCTGGCCTTCAGCCTGCTCATGCCCAATCTGGGCAGCGTGCGGGTCAACGCCAGCAAATCAGAAAACCGTTGGAGCATTCAACTGGGCTTTGGCCGACGTGACGTTCTCAAGCGCTTGCAGGGCCAGGCCGGCGCATGCCGGGAATCGCTGGCGCAGGCACTCGGGCAGGACGTCGAGCTGGACATGCATGAAGACTTCACAGCATGAGCGCCCTGCGTCTGCGCAAGGTCGACGCTCTGCTGGCGCAAGCCACACGCGCACTTGGCGCCGGACGACGCCTGGGCTTCAGCGCCCGCGGTCAGCACGCCGAACTGAGCCTGCTGCCGCAGCTCGAAGACGCGCGGATACCGGCAGACGGTGTCTGGTTGAGTACTGCGGTGGGCCCCTTGTTGCTGAGCGATGCCGAAGCGTTGCTCAGCCTGCTGGGCGAAGTGCCCTTCACGCTCGGCGGCGAACACCAGGCCTGGTACTGGCAATTATTCAACCAGCGCCTGAGCCCGGTGATCGCCGATCTGCTGGCGCCTGTTGCGCCGTTTTCAGACGCCCCGACCGAGCCGGCCATCGGCTGCCGGGTTCTCATGCGAATGGGCAGCGAACGACTCGATGCCCACCTGCACGCCGCACCCGCCACCCTGCTCAGGCTTCTGGGTTCGGCTGACTGGCAAGTCTTGAATCGTGACGTGGACCAATCCTGGTCGGTGGCGACACCGCTGATCGTCGGCGAACTGTCACTGACTCGGGAACAAATCGCCTCGCTACGCCCCGGTGACGTGGTGCTACCCGCCCGCTGCCGGTTCGACAGCGCCGGACAAGGGTCCGTGACACTCGCTGGACGTCAATGGGCGGCCCGCACCGACCAACAGGCCCAGCATCTTTTTCTGCAGCTCGGTCATGAGGAGCACAGTCACCATGAGTACTGAAGATCTGTATCAGGACGACGTCGAGATGCTCGACGACTATGAAGAACCGGTGCCTGAACAGGCTGATCAGCAACTGCGTGACGACGAACACGCCGAGCACGCATTCGGGTACGCGGACAGCGAAGCGGAGCATGAAGAGCAGTCGGGAGACCACAACGAGTCGCCGATGCTCGACTCACTGGAGCTGGCCCTGACCTTGCGCTGCGGCGAGCTCAGATTGACCCTTGCCGAACTGCGCCGACTGGACGCCGGAACCATTCTCGAAGTCAGCGGCATCGCGCCAGGCTACGCCACGCTGTGCCATGGCGAGCAGGTGGTTGCCGAAGGCGAACTGGTCGACGTCGAAGGCCGCCTCGGTTTGCAGATTACCCGGCTGGTGGCGCGCTCATGATCATGGAGGGCGTCAACCCGATCATGCTGGCGCTGTTTCTCGGCTCGCTGTCGCTGATCCCGTTCCTGTTGATCGTCTGCACCGCCTTTCTGAAGATCGCCATGACGCTGCTGATCACCCGCAACGCGATCGGCGTTCAGCAAGTACCGCCGAACATGGCGTTATATGGCATCGCCCTGGCCGCGACGATGTTCGTCATGGCCCCGGTGGCGCACGACATACAGCAGCGGGTCCATGAACACCCGCTGGAACTGAGCAACGCCGACAAACTGCAGAGCAGCCTCAAAGTGGTCATCGAGCCGCTGCAACGCTTCATGACACGCAACACCGACCCGGACGTCGTCGCCCACCTGCTGGAAAATACCCAGCGCATGTGGCCCAAGGAAATGGCCGATCAGGCCAACAAAAACGATCTTCTGCTGGCGATCCCGGCCTTTGTGCTGTCGGAACTGCAGGCCGGTTTCGAGATCGGTTTTCTGATCTATATCCCCTTCATCGTCATTGACCTGATTGTCTCCAACCTGTTGCTGGCACTGGGCATGCAGATGGTCTCGCCGATGACACTGTCGCTGCCGCTCAAACTGCTGCTGTTCGTGCTTGTATCGGGCTGGTCGCGTCTGCTCGACAGCCTGTTCTATTCCTATATGTGAGGCGGTCATGGAAGCGTTGGCGTTGTTCAAGCAAGGCATGTTTCTGGTCGTCATCCTGACCGCCCCGCCGCTGGCCGTTGCGGTGCTGGTGGGTGTGGTCACCTCGCTGCTGCAGGCACTCATGCAGATTCAGGATCAGACATTGCCCTTCGGCATCAAACTGGGGGCCGTCGGACTGACCCTGGCCATGACCGGCCGCTGGATCGGCGTCGAGCTGATCCAGTTCATCAATATGGCCTTCGACCTGATTGCCCGCTCCGGGGTCAGCCACTAAATGCCCTTCGACGCGCACAGCGCCTTTCAATTCATGCTGGGCATGGGACTGGCAATGGCAAGGCTGATGCCCTGCATGCTGCTGGTGCCAGCCTTTTGCTTCAAATACCTAAAGGGCCCGTTGCGTTATGCCGTCGTGGCGGTGATGGCGATGATCCCGGCACCGGCCATCAGCAAGGCTCTGGAATCCCTCGACGACAACTGGTTCGCAATCGGCGGCCTGCTGATCAAGGAAGCGGTACTCGGCACGCTACTGGGGCTGTTGCTGTATGCGCCATTCTGGATGTTCGCCTCGGTGGGCGCGCTGCTCGACAGCCAGCGCGGTGCGCTCAGCGGCGGCCAGTTGAACCCGGCGTTGGGCCCTGACGCCACGCCACTGGGCGAACTGTTTCAAGAAACCCTGATCATGCTGGTAATCCTCACCGGGGGGCTTTCGCTGATGACTCAGATCATCTGGGACAGCTACAGCGTCTGGCCTCCGACGGCCTGGATGCCGGGCATGAACGCTGGCGGCCTGGATGTCTTTCTGGAGCAGTTGAACCAGACGATGCAGCACATGCTGCTGTACGCCGCGCCCTTCATCGCGCTGCTGCTGTTGATCGAAGCGGCGTTCGCGATCATTGGCCTGTATGCGCAACAGCTGAACGTTTCGATCCTTGCCATGCCGGCCAAGAGTATGGCCGGCCTCGCTTTTCTGCTGATCTATCTGCCGACGCTGCTGGAACTGGGCACAGGTCAATTGTTGAAGCTGGTTGATCTGAAGTCGCTGCTGACGCTTCTGGTGCAAGTGCCGTGAGCGAAAAAACCGAAAAGGCCACGCCCAAGCAACTGCGCGACGCGCGGGAAAAGGGTCAGGTCGGGCAGAGTCAGGACCTCGGCAAACTGCTGGTGTTGATGGCCGTCAGTGAAATCACCCTGGCCCTGGCTGATGAAAGCGTCAGCCGGCTGGAGGCGCTATTGTCGCTGTCCTTTAAAGGCATCGACCGCAGCTTTGCCGCATCGGTCGAGCTGATCGCCAGCGAAGGATTCACCGTACTGCTCAGCTTTACCTTGTGCAGCGTCGGCATAGCGATGCTCATGCGTCTGATCAGCAGCTGGATGCAGATCGGCTTTCTGTTCGCGCCCAAGGCGCTGAAAATCGATCCCAACAAGATCAACCCGTTCTCCCACGCCAAACAGATGTTTTCCGGGCAAAACCTGCTCAACCTGCTGCTCAGTGTGCTCAAGGCCATTGCCATCGGCGCGACGCTGTATGTGCAAGTCAAACCTGTGCTGGGCACTCTGGTGTTGCTGGCCAACAGCGATCTGACGACCTACTGGCATGCCCTGGTCGAGCTGTTCAGGCATATTTTGCGAGTGATACTGGGGCTGCTGCTGGCGATCGCCATGATCGACTTCGCCATGCAGAAATACTTCCATGCGAAGAAACTGCGCATGAGCCACGAAGACATCAAGAAAGAGTACAAGCAGTCGGAAGGCGACCCCCACGTCAAAGGCCATCGTCGGCAACTGGCCCAGGAGATCCTCAATCAGGAGCCCAGCGCTGCGCCCAAGCCGGTGGAAGACGCCGACATGCTGCTGGTCAACCCGACCCACTACGCGGTGGCCCTGTATTACCGACCAGGCGAAACGCCTTTGCCGCTGATTCATTGCAAAGGTGAAGACGAGGAAGCCCTGGCATTGATTGCCCGCGCCAAAAAAGCCGGCATCCCGGTGGTGCAGAGCATCTGGCTGACCCGGACGCTGTACCGCTCCAAGGTCGGCAAATACATCCCCCGCCCCACCCTGCAGGCTGTCGGCCACATCTACAAAGTGGTTCGGCAACTGGACGAAGTCACCGATGAGGTGATTCAGGTTGAAGTCGAGCTGTGATGGCTGTTTAGCCACAGGCGTACTTCCGGCCAAGTCACCTGAACCGACGTCATCTGGTGAACGTCGAAACCCGCATGAATAACCGACAGAGTCACACCGGGCCGCATTGCCCATTGTCGGCCTGGATGTTTGGGACTACCTTGTGCACAACCGGTACGGGACACAGCATCGATGCACAAGATAACCCATTGGCCCCTGACCCTCTATTTTGACGGTGAATGCCCACTCTGCGCGCGCGAAATCAAGATCCTGCGTGCGCGCGCCAAACCCGATCGCCTTCGTTTTGTCGATATCAGTGGTGAAGCGTTTGATGCCGGATCTGTGGGGTTCACACTTGCGCAGATGGAATCATCATTGCACGCCCGATTTGACGATGGGACATGGGTCACAGGCCTGGACGCTACGCTCTGGAGCTGGCGAGCAGCAGGGCTGGGTATCTGGGCTGCACCGTTGTCATGGCGCTTGACCAGGCCGCTACTTGATATTGGCTATCGTCTTTTTTGTCGCTGGCGTCCGCATTTGGCCTGGTTGCCCCATCCGGATGGCAGTGCTCGCTGCCGGGGTGACCGCTGTGCAGTGTCGAAAACCGACCGAGCTTCGCACGACCAGTGACTGCCTGACGCTTGTAGATTGCATCTGCGCAAAAAAAGACCGCCCCATCTGCACTGGGGCGGTCTTTTTTTCATGCGGGTGTTATCTCCTAAACCAGATGATCCAGGCCTGCCAGTATCAATTCGTTTCGCCGGATATCATCGAGGTTGGTGACGGCATGGGGGGCGTCGCTCACCGCGTGCCATACGACGAAATCACGCCGCATATCCAGGAACAGAAAGTAGTCATTGAATCGTCCGGCTTCTGAGAACCTCAGTTGCAGCGCCTCTCTAAGTTGTTCGGGACGCAGCGCTCGCCCCTCGATGTGCAGCGCAATGCCCCAGTCATGATGCTCGCGCCGGCTGACGAAAGAGACTCCGTTTGCCACCGGCCACACCGCAGGACTCTGCGCCGCAACGTTGTAGTAGAACGCTGTTTTCTCCTCGACCTCGATCATGTCTAGTCCCTTAACTTCACGACGGTGTAATCGCGCTCGTGGTCTTGATCGTCAAGACCGTCACGCATGTCCGGAGGCCACCAGATGACCAGTTCACGGCTGGTGGAGTCCGGGCGTTTGCAGGCAGTTCCCGAACAACCGTGGGTGGCGCACCCGGTCAGGGTAGCGAACACCACCAACACGACTGCAACGCTGCTGATCTTCATGGCTTTGCCCCCCGGAGCAGTGATGGCCGACTCTCTTTGGCCATTTTTGATATCTGTGGCTGACGTACCGCGATATACACTTCGCTCTCCTCGCCCGGTTGCAGCCATGCGTGGGGCCAGGCGGCGACGCCGATGACCCAGCGACCACCGCAGCGACTCTCGTCGATGCGCACCGGTTTGTCGGTATTGTTACGCGCTACCACAACGGCCACACCCCAGTCCTTGCGTGCATACCATTGCGAGCGCTGGCCATCGAGGGTCAGGCCCTGGCCCGGGTCACACAGGCTGTCGGTTTCAAAGGGCAGTGTTTCGCCGTCATGCATACCCTCTGGCGCAGCGCCATCGACCATCTGCGTGAAGACTTTCTGAATGTCGCCGCGGGTAGGCAGCTCACCGCCGTCACGCCGTTCCTTGATCCTTTTCATCTGGTCATCGACATCGTGAGGGTTGCCGTTTTGCACATAGCGAGCCGGGTTGACCTGGTCGCCAATCAGTCTTGGCGTCAGAATGAACAGGCGCTCGCGCTGGCTCAGTTCACGGCTGCGGGACTGGAACAGCAGCTTGCCGACGTAGGGGATATCGCCCAGCAACGGAACCTTGTGGATCTTGTCGTTGGCTTCAAGTCCATGGAAACCGCCGATGACCAGTGAACCGTGTTCGGCTATGACGGCCTGAGTACTGACATTGCCTTTGCGCACACTTGGCTGCGTGTCATTGATGTCGGAGATGTCGATCTGACCATCCTCGATATCGACGATCAGTTGCACCTGAGGCTTGCCATCGTGATCCAGCGAGCGCGGAGTCACCTGCAGACTGGTGCCAGCGGTGATGGGCTCGATATTGGCCACACGTTCCGACGTCGCAGTGAGGTATTCGGTGCGACTGAAGTCAATCACGGCCGGCTGGTTTTCAAGGGTAAGAATCGATGGATTGCCGATCACCGAGGCTGAGCCGTTACCTTCCAGCGCATGCAGTTCGGCAGCGAACTTGCCGGCGTTCTGAATGAACAGGGTAGAGCTGGTGCCCGCGTCGAACATGTTGGCACCCCCGTTGACACTCCCGGCATTGAAGTTCCAGCGGCTGGACAGTTCTGCCAGCTCGTTGCGATCGATGTCGAGAATCACGGCGTCGATTTCGATCAGGTTGCGCGAAACATCCAGCTCTTTGATGAGCTTTTCGTACATGGCCTTGCGCGAGGGCAAGTCGTAGATCAGCACGGCATTGTTACGGACATCGGCGGTTACACGGATGTTGGCCCGCCCGCCAGAGCGACTTTTTCCACTGCTTTTGCTGCCGCCGCCACCATAGTGCAGCACCTGATCGAGGCCCTGCTCCAACGCATTGGTATCGAGGCCGCTGGAGCTCATTGGCAGACTCGGAGCGTCCGGGCTGCCACCGCCCGCCAGACCGTTACCGCGACCGCCTCGCCCCAGCAGATCCATACCATTGATGGACCCGCCATGAGAACGGGTATCCAGCAAATCCTGGAGAATGCTGGCGACACCGGCGACCACCAGTTGTTGATCGCGATAGCGAATGGTGCGGTCCGCAGCACTGGCGTACTTGAGCGGAAATACGATGACGTCCTGCTTGTCGCCCTTTTCCGGCGCTTCGACTTTCTTGCTGTAATCGCGCACCAGTTCCACATATTTTGCCGGGCCGCGAACCAGAACCACGCCTTCGTTCGGCAATACCCCCCAACCGAAGCGCTTGTCCAGCAGCCCCACATCGGTCAAGGCAGTCTGCAGGTCATCCACCGCGTCGGAGGACACCTCGATGCGTGCCGAGGTGTGCTCGCTGGAGGGGCTGACGTACAACGTGTCGTTATACACAAACCACTGGAAGTGATATTCCTGGCCCAGACGGTCGAGAAACTCTTCCGGGCTCTGGGCGCGTATCCGGTCATCGAGGACTCCCGGGATGGGCGGCATGTCCAGCGCCATGCCGAATTCCTTGGCGAAGTCGGCCAGCGCTGTCGCCAGCTCGGTCTGCCGGGCATCGTAGGCGTAAGCCGTATGTTTCCAGGCTTCGGGGGTCACCGCCCACGTGGCGGGGGACAGCCCGATCAACAATAAAGGCAACCACATCAAGGCCTTGCGCATTTCAAACTCCCGGTTGCCGGTGATTGAGGGTCGTGCGCCCGGCTAAGGCGGGCACGGAATTGACCAGAGTGGTGTGCATCAGGCTGAGCAAGGCCGCGCGCTGATTGGCCAGGCTTTCCAGACGGTTCAGCAGATCGGCAAGGCCGCAGGGGCCAGGCATCCAGCTGACCAGCACCATGCAGCGCGTTTGCGGATCGATGGCGAACGCGCCGTCACAGGCACACGCCAGGCTGGCACCGCCGTGACTGAGCAATGCTTCGATACGCTGAGGGTCGTTGGCGTCATAGGGGTCGAGTAATTCGATGCTGCAACGGACTCCGCCACCCACCATTTCCAGCCGTGCGTTGGCGTCGTCGACCCAGCAGTCGAGCGGGCTCGCCGGACGCTGATCACGCCACAGGCCGACGACCTCCTCGAACTCACTGAAATCCATCGATGACATTTTTGGTCATTTTATAACCAGCCTGCTGGCATTGATCAGCGATGTTGGAGCTGACCGCAGCCTGCTGGCTCGCCTCACTGAAGGCATCGATGTCGTCGGCGGTGAAATGCCCATTGCCCCCGTCCAGCACGTCATCCACGTCGGACAACGCGCGAGTGAGCGTGGAATCGAGGTTATTTTGCAGGGATTTGAAATTTATCATGTCCGGATGCTCCAGCAGAAAGGTTCAAACCTTGAGTGGAGCAAACAGGTGGAGCGGTTCCATTTTCGCCGCAAGAGTCTGTTTCAGGCAACTGGCTCAGAGCCTGCCAGCCCGTTGCGCAGCGTTGCCCAATCGATTTCGAACGCGCCGTTGGCGTCGCTCAGGCGCAGGCTTTCAGTGGCCAGCGTCGCATCACGTTTGAGCTCCCAGTGCTCGGCAAAACGACTCTCTGCCAACCATTCGGCGACTGGCTCGGCCATCTCCGGATGAACGCTGAGCGTGGCCACTGCTTCGTTGAGCTGACTGGCTGCCAGGTTCCTGACCAGTGCCCGAGCGCGCTCGGCAAGGGTCGTTTCGTCGAGCAACTGGCGCAATCCCTCAGTCAATAACTCCTCGACAGCAGTCATGGCTTGCTGCTGCAAGGCTTCGCGCTGGACGTGCAGCTCGTCCAGAAAGGCATTGGCGCGCTCCCAGAACTGCGCAAGCGCCTCCTGATGCCGACGATCGGCTTTAGCCTGCTCAAGTACCAGCAACTGCTCCGCCTGACGTTGCGCGTCCGTCAGAATATCGCGAGCCAGCAGACTGTTGGCGATGTCTTCACGGCGCAATACCGGCTCGGGCAGCACCGCGTCGGCAGTCAAGGTAATACTGCGTTTGGCAAGCATGGGGAAATTCCTGGTGCAGAGGAAAGCGGATATTCAGGCCGCAGTGACACGCCATAGAACAGCCTGCCACAGCGTCTGAAGTTTATTTTCGGGGGCCGAGCAAGGGCTGTCGGCGACCTCATCGGGCGCCCAGGCCAGACGCAATCGCGGCCAATACTCAGGCCCGAGCCAGGCACCCAACAGCAAGCGCGCATCTTCATGTTCCAGATCCAGCCAGACACCGGGGCGCAACGCCTTGGTCAGGGACCAGCACCACTGTCCGTCATGTCCGTCGCTTTCGTTACGGGAAAAACAGATGCGATGCGCCAGATCCAGCGCCTGATCACGCTGCACGGTCGTCAGTGCCAGCCAGCTCAACACCGGCGCTGCAGGCATCGGCGGTTGACTTGGCGTGATGCCGACACTCTGCAGGAACACGCTGTGACGGCTGACCATCAGGGCCTCACAGTCGCTGACGGTCAGTCCGCAGCGCTCGGCGAACCGGCTTTGCCAGCCCGCATGCGCCCATGGCCAGGGATTGCACCACCACTGAGTCCAATAGTCCTCGGCGGTCAGGTCCATCACGCGCGCGCCGGTACGGTCGAGCGGCTACGGCCGGCAAAACCGATCCGCCGAAGCACCGAGGCGCGCCAGTCACTGCGCAACAGCAGCGCGATGATCAGCAGCAACACCGCCAGGCCAACCGGCACCAGCCAAAGCATCAGGTTCCAGAACGGCAGATTGGCGCTGTCCAGCTTGAACGGTCCGAAACTGACCCACTGTGTGGTTTCCTGAAACTCGGTAGCCGGTACGAACACAATGGAAAACTTTTTCGACTCTGCCGATTGCGTCGACATGCCGGGGATACTGCTGGCGACCATCTGTTGAATGCGCCCACGCACGCTGTCCGGGTCAAGCGCTGCGGAGTGTTTGATGAACACCGCAGCAGAAGCAGGTTGCACTGGTTCGCCCGGTGCGATGCGTTCCGGAAGTACCACGTGCACCCTGGCCACGATGACGCCGTCTATCTGCGAAAGCGTCGCTTCGAGTTCCTGAGACAGGGCATAGATGTAGCGGGCGCGCTCTTCGAGCGGGGTCGAAATGACCCCTTCTTTCTTGAAGATATCCCCCAGACTGGCGCGAGACTGCCGTGGCAGGCCGGCAGCGTTGAGCACTCTGACGGCGCGGTTCATATCGCTGGTCGCGACGGTGACGACAACGCCGGTTTTTTCCAGGCGTTTGCGCGCGTCGATATGCTGATCGGCAAGACGGGCAACGACCTCATTGGAGTCTTGCTCGGACAAGCCGGTGAACAGATCGGTTTCATCACTGCAGCCGCCGAGCAACACCATGCAAATCAGCAGCAGCCCTGCGCTCAGAAATTTCACGGAAACCTCTACTGCAAGTTAGTCAGCTTGTCGAGCGCCTGCGCAGTCTTGCTCACCACCTTGGTCGTGAGCGCAGTCTGCAACGAACATTGCGACAGGGTCCTGGTCATCGCCGCGATATCCAGCGCGTCTCCCGTGCCGGAAGCTTTTTTCATCGATCGCATCGCTTGCTGAGACATTTTTTCGGTTTCGCCCAGACCGCCGGAAATTGCGCTGGCGATATGTTCGGAAAGCGGCGCTCCGCTCGAAACGCCGTCCGGCTGCGTGGCAGCGGTGAAGATGTCGACATCCGCCTGGGCCGGTTCTGAAACGAGCCCCTGTGGCACATCCTGCCCGAGTTCCGGCGAGATGCTTTTAACATTACCAAGGTGGGAAATGGTCACGTGAGTTCTCCGTCAGGCGGTTGTCGGTCAGGCTGCAGCCTGATTGCGGGTACCTTGCAGCAGCGTACTGACCAGCAAGGTGGCGATTTGCGCAGCGCTCGACTGCACGTCGGTAGCGGTTTGACCGGCATCCTTGAGCGTCGCTTCAAGGCCCTTGAGCAGCAAGCCGCCCAGCAACTGGTCAAGATCCTGAGCAGACTGTCCGCCATTCGCCGCCGTGCCGGTCTGCGGGGTGTTTACGGGTGTGCCCAGTCCACCACCGGCCAATACCGATTGCAGGCCGCGGTCGATAAGCTCGCCGATCAGTTGCCCCGCTTCACCACTGTTAGTGCCGCTGTCACCGGGACCGGTATTGGCGTCGATCAGCGGATCGCCCGTCACTGACGAATTGTTGGAAAAACTGCTCGGAGTGCCCAGACCTCCACCCGTCCCCGCCAGACCGCCAGCGCCACTCTGCTGATTACCCAGTTGCTGGCCAATGATGTCGAGTGCCGAGCGGAATGCAGCCGTTTTGTCGCCATCAAGGAAGTTGTCTTCCTTGAGTTCGTTCACCCAGGAACCCGAGTCCGGCTTGGGAAACTGTGCGGGATTGTCATCCATGAACTGCGCGATCTTGTTCAGCATCGGCATATCGTCTTCGGAGAAGCTTGTCCCGCCATCCTGCTTGGTCAGAAGATCATCAAGCATGGACTTGGCCAGGCCACTGAGCACCTGAGTCATCAGGTCCTGCTGTCCGGTACCCGAGGCGTTGTCCGCAGACGCGCCGAAGTTGTCACCCAGCTTTTCATGGATCAGCTTGTCCAGCGCAGCGATGACATCCTCGATACCGCCGCCCGCCTTGCCATCCGCGGCCATCGACTTGGCCAGCAGTTTGCCCAATGGCGAGCTGTCGTCGAGTTGACCATTGCGCATCAGTTCCTCGGCCAGCTTCACGACAACTTCCTGAAGCGCCTTGCTCGACGAACTTGCGCCAGTCGTCTCGGTTTCAGGACGTACCAGAACAAGGGCCATTGCCGGGGTTTGCAGCGAGCTGCTGTTAAGACTGAGACTCTGCATCACAACCTCCTCAAAGTAGCAGCCCCCTCAGGCACGAAGGGGCTTCAAGAAATCAGAACTGGACGACCGAGTTCCGGATCTTGCTTGCGACGATCTGGTTGGAAAGCGCCTCTTTCTTGTCCTCAAAGCCCGCCAGCATGCTCGACTCGCGCAGCAGGCCGTTCTCTTCGTTCGCGGTGCCGTCAAGCTCGGCACTTTTTGCATCGCCTTTGCTGATGCTGGAGCGAGTAGCGTCGATGCTGTCAGTGCTACCGGTGTTGCTCACCAGTGCAGCATTACGGTCGGCGCTGCTCTTTACGCTGTTGATGCCCTGAGCGGCACCACCGATCGTGTTGACGACACCGCGACCTGCACCCGCCAGAGAACTCATGATAGTCATAACGTCATACCCCTTCGTCTGTACCAGCGTAATTGCTTGGTACAGCTAGGTGGCATGCGTCCGCGAATCGGTTCCAGAACTTCTGCAAAAAATCAGATGCTCAATTCCTTGATGCGGCGGTAGAGCGTACGACGTGGAATATCGAGCTCCAGGCTGGTCGCGTCGATGCAATTGCGGTGGCGCTTGAGCGCTTGCTGAATCAAGGCCTTTTCGATCGCTCGCAGCTGGAACTTGAGCCCGCACGCCAGGTGCTCTTCGGTCTGCGAGTCAGCCCCGAGCAGAGGAAAGCCCAACACATGGCGCTTTGCAGCGGCCTTGAGCTCGCGGATATTGCCGGGCCAGTGATGCCCCGTCAGTACCTGCTGAAGCAACGGACACACATCGGGAATCGGGACGCTCAGTTCTTTGGCCGACGCCGCCACAAACCGGGTGAACAGCGGCAGGATACGCTCGGGCTGATCGCGCAGCGGCGGCAGTTTGAGGGTCAGCACGTTCAGGCGAAAGTACAGGTCGCGCCGAAACTTCCCCTCTTCGACGGCGTCGTCCAAACAGGCCTGGGCCGAGGCAATCACACAGATATCCAGGTTGATCGTGGAGGTCGAACCCAGACGCTCCAGTGCACGGGTTTCAAGCACCCTCAGCAGCTTGGCCTGCAGGGCGAGCGGCATGCTATCGATCTCATCCAGGTACAAGGTTCCGCCCTGCGCCGCCTCGATGTAGCCCATTCGGGAGCGGTCGGCGCCGGTATAGGCCCCACTCACCACTCCGAACAGCTCGCTCTCGGCGAGCGATTCCGGAATGGCTGCGCAGTTCATCGGGACGAAGCGCCCCTGGCGTCCGGACATGTTGTGAATGCGCCGGGCAATGGTGTCTTTACCGGTACCGGTCTCGCCCGACAGCAGGACATCAATGCCGAGCTGCGAAATACTTTCGGCGACGATCCCCAGATTGGGTACGCGCTCCGCATCCAGGTGATCGTCAAACTCATCGTCGAGATTCATTTCATGACTCCAATGGCATCAGCGTTGCGCAAGCGCAGCAGCGATTCAGGACTCGGCTACCAGGTCGATATGCGAAGCAACACCCAGCTCTTTCATGCGGTGGTAGAGGGTGCGCCGGGGCAGTTCGAGCTCCTCGAGCACAGCGTCGAAATTGTGCCGATGTCGCTTCAAGGCATCCTGAATGAGCATTTTCTCGATGACGCGCATCTGCATGCGCAGCCCTGTTACCGGGTCACGCGCTTCGACCGGCTCAGCGCCCAGCAACGGCAACCCCAGGACAAATCGCTTGGCAGCCGACTTCAGCTCGCGCACGTTGCCGGGCCAGTCATGGCTCAATAGGATCTGTACACGTCGATTGTCGAGCGTTGGAACGGAGCGGCCGGATTCTGCGGCGACGTCCTGGGTGAACTGGTCGAACAATGGCAAAATCTGCTCGCGACGCTTGCGCAAGGCTGGCAACTGCAGTGTCAGCACATTGAGCCTGAAAAACAGGTCACGACGAAAAAGTCCTTGTTCCACCAGTTCATCCAGCGGACGCTGGGCCGAAGCAATCACTCGCAGATCCAGTGGTATGAAATCGGTCGAGCCTAGCCGCTCGACGCCCCTGCTTTCCAGCACCCGCAAGAGCTTGGCCTGAAGGCTCAACGGCATGCTGTCGATTTCATCCAGATAAAGGGTGCCGCCGTTGGAGGCTTCGATGTAGCCCTCGCGAGCCCGGCACACGCCGGTGAACGCACCATTGACCACGCCGAACAACTGGCTCTCTGCCAACGATTCGGGGATGGCCGCACAGTTCATGCCGACAAAGGGCCCGGTCCTGCTCGACAGCTCGTGAATCCGGCTGGCCAGGGTATCTTTGCCGGTGCCGGTTTCCCCGCAAAGAAGCAAGTCCATATCCAGTAGCGCGCTGTTCATTGCAATTTGATGACCAGCCGATAATGCAGTTACGTTCCAACACGTTCGAACGTCGTTATCAATGTCTGTGCTCATCGATCACTCTCATAGCGGGAGGAAGGCGGGATATTAATACCACGTCTTACAAGGCACACATATAGTCATTTAGTTCCCCGCCGGCTGTGAAAAATTTCACAAATTCGAGAATGACTATCAAGTAGCGACAGCGCGTTAAGATCCACTCGGTATAGCGCAAGCGCTTTGAAATGACCCTATTAATATATCCTTATTCCAAAATTATCATAGACTTACGCTGGCTAATCGTCGCTGCAGCCCCCGTGGCTGCACGGGAATCCAGCCGTATGCCCGATCATGGGTCATAATGAAATCGAAAAATTTGTAACTTGCCAATCGCAGAAAAAACAGATAGCCACTCCGCGAACCGGACGATGCACTTAATAGGCGCCGCAGCACCTTAGTTGTGTACGGCACTATATTTTTCCAAAACAGGAGAGCCAGCCACACGAACTGACTGTATTAACTTTCATGACACTCACAACTAATGCACTCAAACAAAAAGCCTGTAAAAGTTTAACTTATTTCACACATTAGAATAGGCAGTACCGGTGGCCAGACAGTACTCGACCACTGGGCTGATATAAACAAGAGTTCAGTCGGATTTCCGAACGAGGTCGCATCTCTGGCTTGGTTGGATCCTGAAGTGTCCCAGTTTTTGGGGGCATCTCGCGATAGCTTTTTGCCACCCTCGCATTCGGCAATCCGAACGCGGCGCCTTTTCAGAATGCGGATTTGCAGGTTATGAAAATGGCTAATTAGCTGAAAGGATTCACTGTAGGACAATCTGGCAATCCACGCTTATAGCGCTGTGAAGGCCTACCACCATAAGCAGTGCTGATACCTCATCATCACTGAGATTGTTTCAAAAAATGTGTAAGTATTTCCTTACAATTCTTTACAAAGTTTGCGTGAGCCATTGAGAAACATATTTGGTAAAGCTTGGTCCGCCCCCCTTTTTACGCCCCTATAAAGGCAAAAAAAGGAGCAGAATTTTTCATTCGCAGGTTTCGGGCACGCGCTGGTAACGCGAAAAAGCACTAAAAAAGGGCAATTTTCAGGTGCTTTAAGTGCTCAGGAGAAAAAAATCGAGAGGTTATTGGCGTGGATCGCTTGCGTATACCACGACACGAGGACCGTTCGGCAGCTCACGCGGCTCATCGCGATACGCGATCTCGTCGCGCTTGCGTGGCGACGAACGGTCATCAATGTACAGCCTCTTTTGTATACGACGGTCCAGCAGCGAACGCTCGCTTGTCGCCTGCGGTGGCGCCTGACGCGCTGGCTGGATGGATTCGGACACAGTCACCTGTTCGGCAGCCTGAACGGGTTGCGCTGGGCCGGGCAAAGGCTCCTGCCTGGCAACCTGGACGACTTTCGGTTGCGGTTCACGTCTGACCGGTTGTACCGACTCCGGTGCAGGCTCGCGCTCAAGCACCTGACTCAGGCCTGCCGTCTGCTCGCGCCCTGCTGCTTGCAACGGTCCAGGCACCGGAGCGCGCTCGGCCACCTGTGACGCTGGCTGACGCTCGATCACACGCTTTCCGGGGCTTGCCGGGATCACAGCGGTTGTCGGCGACTCTCCGGTGATCCGCTCGATACCTGCCGTCAAGACCTGCGTGTGGGTCTTGGGAATCAGCAAACGTCCCGGCCCATCCGGGGTCTTTTTTCGCAGGAATGCCGGGTTGAGGCGCAACAACTGTGCCTCATCTACCCCGGTTGTGGCGGCGAGCTGAGTCAGGTCTACCGTGTGGTTGAGCTCAACCACATCGAAATACGGCATGTTGGCGACCGGCGTCAGTTGCACGCCGTAGGCGCCTGGATTGCGCACCACCAGCGAAAGTGCTAGCAGGCGCGGAACGTAGTCCTGGGTTTCCCGGGGTAGATTCAAATGCCAGTAGTCGAAAGGCATGCCACGCCGACGGTTGGCGTCGATCGCTCGTGCAACCGTACCCTCGCCTGCGTTATAGGCCGCCAGTGCCAACAGCCAGTCGTTATTGAACTGATCATGCAGGCGAGTCAGATAGTCCATCGCCGCCTTGCTTGACGCGACGACATCGCGACGGGCGTCGTAGGTAGCGCTCTGGTTCAAGTTGAACTGGCGACCGGTAGACGGGATGAACTGCCAGAGGCCCGCTGCCGCCGCCGGGGAGTTGGCCAAGGGATTGTAGGAGCTCTCGATCATGGGCAGCAGCGCCAGTTCCAATGGCATGTTGCGTTCATCGAGACGTTCGACAATGAAATGCAGGTAAGGCGTGGCGCGCTTGCTGGCCCCGGTCAGGAAGCCGCGATTGTTCAGCAGCCAGTCACGCTGGCGAGCGATACGTTCATTGACGCCCTGCCCGTCCACCAGCCGGCATCGCTGCGCCACCCGTTGCCAAACGTCCTCGCCGTTGTAGACGGGCAAATCGGCAACAGTCGTTGCAGCTCGAGGGTCCGCCTGCGTGTCGTCAGAGCGATGCGCCAGCCCCGCAACCAGTCGCGGCAAGCGGTCCAGGCGCGGCTGTGAATAATCGGCTGACTGGCAGCCCACACACAGTGCCCCCAGGGCCAGAACGGCGATCTGTACCGAACGAGCCAGCAAGCGAGGAGACGAAACGTGGAGGGCAACGGCGGCCATGTGCGGAATGTCCTGAACGTGTCCCCCTACGTGGCACGCCCGCCTTTCCAGTTCCCTGCCAGGCGTATTTCGCTTGCCTAAGCACGAGCCTGAAACGTTTCAGCCAGCTGTTTTTCTGTGGAACCGGTGCCTTTCCGATGCCACACAGGAACGGAAGGACTTTTCAAAGGGTTACACAATCGCCGTCGTCGGGCGGCAAATGGAAAGGGAGATGCACCGTGCAGGCACCAACGGTCAACCGCAATACCGGAAACGTCATTGCGCCAGAAGCGACAGCAAGAGCCGACAACCCTTCAAATCTGCGGCAGCAAACCGAACAGCCGACCCAGCGCTCCTCACATTCCCTGGGGAGCATGGGAAAACGGCTGCTGAAAAGTGTCGGCAAGGTTTTTCAGAAATCCAGGACACCCCGGCAGTCGGCCGCCAGATCGCCCAGTACACAAACACCCTCAAGCTCAGCGCCGCGCTCCAGTCGCGAGGCTGGCAGAAACACCGGTCGTGAAACTCGTTTGCCGGATAACCCGCCGCCGCGCAGCGATCATCTCCCCAAGTCCATTCTGCGCACCCGTGCGGACAGGGCGAACGCTTCAGGAACGACGGCACATGAAATAGAAGAAGAATCGACGCGGACAGACACTGCCCCCCGTAACAATCGCCGTGTCACGTTCAATCTTCCGCAGGATCAGCTCACGCGCAGCGCTTCGGAGCAGTTAGCCGCAGAGCCCATGACTGACGAAGAGGCCGTCGCCAGCGCTATGCGCGAACGCCGTAACCCCGGCAGCCGCCTGCAAGGCTCAGATGGCACACGCCAGTCAATGCAGCCTGTCGACCCGAACGCGGCAAGCGGTTCCGGCACCAAAGCGGACGATTCAGAGGGACCATCCACCGCTCGCAGTCCGGGTCTGGAGCGCGGCGGCGGCGGCGGTCGTTTCGAGTTCAAGAACGAGCAACTGATGCGCAGCGTGCAATCACAGGGCGCAGTAGGCTTGAGTGCCGAGGGCAAGCCGGATTTCTCTTCGTTCAAGACGCCCGGCATGGCCGCGTTGCTGAACGACATACTCGCCAAGCCCGGACAAACCTATCTGGCGCAGCAGAGTGAGCAAGGCGTGCAGGGCCACCAACTGTTGCAAGCCAACGGGCATCTGCTGCATCTGGCGCATGGCGACAGCTCGCTGGCCGTCATCCGCAGCAGTGAGCCAACACTGCAGGTACCGGGCGGAAAACCTCCGCCGGTGAGCATGCAGCGTGAAGAAAACCACATTCATCTCGACACCCTTGAAGGGCGGCGCAGCCAGGAGTTGCCGGGCAAGGCCCATATCGCTCACCTCACCGAGGTCCATCAGACCACCAGCGGCGACCGCCTGCGCGTGCACGAAGACCGGCTGTACCAGTTCGAACCGCTCGCCGCTCGCTGGAAGCCGGTGGATGAAATCGAGAACATCGCTTTCAACCGCCTGATAACCGGAGGCAACGGCTCGGTCTACGCCAAAAGTGACGATGTGGTCGTCGATCTCTCCAGCCCGTTCATGCCGCACGCCGAGTTCAACGACCTGAAGTCATTTTCGGTCGCGCCTGACGATAGCGCGGCACTGCTCAGTGGCTCGGATGTACAGACCGTCCTGCTGACCGACATGAGTCCGGTGATTGGTGGGCTGACCCCGAAAAAAACCAAAACCCTGGAGCTCGACGGCGGTCAGGCACAGGCCGCCGAAGTCGCCCTGAGCAACAACAGGCTATTCATTGCCGACACGCAGGGCAGGCTTTACAGCACTGATCGCAGCGCCTTCGAAAGCAACGACGCAACGCTGCGCCTGATGCCCGAAAGAGCCGGCTACAGGTTGGACGACCAACCAATGGGCGGCCACAACAGTGTCAGCGGATTCATCAGTGGCGATGACGGGCGCGTGCACGCACTGATCAGGAATCGTCAGGGCGAGGTGCACTCCCATGCGCTCGACGAGCAGGGTGCGAAGCTGGAAAGCGGCTGGAACCTGACCAATGCGCTGGTCCTGGACAACACACGCGGCCTGACGGTTATGCCAGCGCCCGTCGGGGCCGACCGCCTGCACCTCGACCGTGCCGGTCTGGTCGGTTTGAGCGCCGGTCGCATCCAGCGTTGGGACGCGACGCCGCAGTGCTGGAAAGACGCAGGCATCAAGGATGTCGATCGCTTGCAACGCGGTGCGGACAGCAACGCCTACGTATTGAAAGGTGGCAAGCTGCTCAGGCTGGATGTGGCCCCTAAACACCCCAATGTTGCCTTCGACCACAATACGGCACTGGCCCAGATAGCGCGCTCGACCAAGGTGGCGATGGGCAAGGAAATCGCAGGGCTGGAGAATCGGGTCGTGACCGCTTTTGCCATGGTCAGCGACAAGCGCTTTGTCGCGCTCGATGATCAGAACAGGCTGACGGCCCATAGCAAGGACCACAAACCCATCGATCTGGATACGTCCGCAATTGACGGTGACATCAAGGAACTGGCGCTGGACGAAAAGCACAATCTTTACGCTCTGAGCAGCACCGGCAAGTTGTATTGCATGCCCCGAGAGGCATGGCAGGCAACCCGATTCGGAGGCCAGCTGGCGGCCAAATGGACGCCGCTCACAGCGCCTGACGGGCAACCGGTCAAAGCGCTGTACAGCAATGATGACAATCGCTTGAGCGTTCAGGTCGAGGACGCCGCCGGTCAAGGCCTGATGCAACTCAAAGAGGGGCAGTGGCAAGCGTTCGAACAGCGTCCCGTGGAAAAAAACGGCTTGAATGACGTTTACAACCGCATCACGCGCGCGCACAAGACCTGGCGGATTCCAGGCACCGGGTTGACAGCAAAGCTGGACATCAATGCATTCGGGCGCAGCGGCATGGAGAAAAGCAATCGCCCCACCGCCAGCGAGGCCATTCGCGCCAACGTTTACAAGCCCACGCTGGAACCGCCTCGCTGGATGAAGAACGTCGGCAACAACATCCAGCATCGCTATCACGGTCGCGAGGGCCTGAAGGAGCTCTACAAGAAAGAGCTGATCGCGTTCAAACAACTTGAACTGATTCATGAAGCCGGCGGCACACCCCCGACTCCGGGCAACGATCTGAAAGCGCGAATTGCGCGCCTGCAGCTTGGCCCTGAAGGCGCTGAGCTGGCAAAAGAACTCGAGGTCTTCCGCGACGAACTGGAAAAGCACGCCAGAACTGCGTTGGAGAACATTGGCAAGGACTACGGCAAGCTCAAAAACCTCAGGCAGAACGACGGTGTGCTCAACCAGCACAGCGCAGTGGCAAAGTCGTCGAAACGCACTCAGCTCGGCAAGAAGCTGGCTGAACTGGGGTCGATGCTCAACTTCAAAAGCTCCGGCCATGATTTCGTCAATGAGCTGGATAACGCCCTGACCCAGGTCGCCCCGTCCGCAGAAAACCCGACGGCCACAACGCTCAAGCTGCTGAAAGACAACGGGGTGAAGCTTTCTCACACCAAAACCGATATCGGTCTGGGCCAACGCCGCGATGCCAACGAAGATCACGGGCTGAGCAAGGCCCGCCTGGCGCTGGATCTGGTCACCCTGAAAGACCTCGGTGCGCTGATCGGCAAGGTTGAGCTGCTGGCACGCAGCAGCGACCTGCCCGGGCTGCAAGCGGAATTGACCTCGTTGCGCGATGTGACCTATGGCGAGAATCCGCTCAAACAGGTCACCGACATGGGCTTTACCGATAACGCAGCACTGGAAGGCGCGTATGACGCAGTCAAGGCGTTCTCGAACGCACTCAAGAAATCCGACCACGCTGTCAGCGTCAATATGCGCGCGGCAACCGGCAGCCAGGATCAGTCCGAACTGGCCGACACGCTCAAGGCCATGCTCAAAAACCTGGAGCACGGCGACGATGAAATCGGTGTGCAACGCAGTTACGGGCTGAACCTGACCAGCCCGTTCGCCGTACTGGCCGACAAGTCGACGGGCCCGTGGCCGACCGCCGGGGCTACCGGCAATCGCAACTACCTCTTCAGTGCCGAACGTTGCGAAGGCGGCGTGACCCTCTACCTGATGAGAGAAGCGGCCGGCAATATCAGCGGCGGCGTGGGCGGCGGCAAGGACTACTGGCCGGGGTTCTTCGACGACAACCACCCTGCCCGCAGCGTCGATATCGGTAACAACCGCAAGATGACGCCGAACTTCCGTCTTGGCGCAGACGTGACCGCAACCGCTGCCGCCAGCCAGCGTGCCGGGGTGATCTTCAATGTGGCGGACGACGAAATCGACGGGTTCGTCGACGACCTGTTCGAAGGCAAGCTCAACCCCTTGCAGCTGTTGAACAAAGTCAAGGACCACGAAACCTATGAAGCGCGGCGCTTCAATTTCGATATCACCACAGGCTTCAGCGCTGATATGCGCGTCGGCTTCGGTCTGTCGGAGGCCGACAGCGCGCCGCTCTCCGCAGTTGCGCGTCTGGGCGTGGCGGCGAATGTCACGGTCAACCTGCTGAGCTACACCGATTACTCCCTGACCCAGAAGAACGACAAGACAGAGCTGCGCGAAGGCGGCAAGAACCGGCCGCGTCTTTTCAACAGCCTGAACGTCGGCGGACAGGTACGCGGTCAGATCGGTGGCACGCATACCAACGCCACAGCGACACCCGCCTCCGCTGCCGGGCCGACGCCAGCGACGCAATCGGCAGCCAATAACCTGGGGGTCGCAGCGAACGTGACCATTGATGACAAAACCGTCAAACGGGTCAAGTTCCGCTTTAACGTAGCGACCCCGATGACCACCGAGAGCCTGGACAAACTATCGAAAAGTCTCGGTGCGGCCTTCAAGGATAAAGCCACGACCGCCCGCCTTGCAGACCTGAAGGATCCGCTGAACGCTCTTTACGCCGACATGAACCCTGAGCAGGCCATTCAGGCTCGACTTGACGGGCTCAAAGCGCTGTTTGCCGACAAGCCGTCGCAGAACGACACGCAATACAAGGCGCTTCGAGACCTGAAACGGGCGGGCGTGCAACACGAAGCGTCGATCAACAATCACAGTGTGCTGGACAATGCCCGCTTCGAAACCAGCAAGACCAGCCTGTCAGGCCTGAGCAAGGAAAGCATCCTCACCAGAATCATGGGGTCGATACGCGAAGCCAGTGCGCCCGGCAACGCGGCCAGGGTCGCCGAGTACATGCGTCAGGACCCGACGCTCAGCGCCATGGTCAAGCAGCTTGAAAACAGCCAGGGCACCCTCGCCAGGGTACGCCTTGAACCAAAAGACTCGCTGATCGACGACATTGACGAAGGCAGCCGCAGGGGTACGCTGACGCAGACCCAACTCTCCGGCCTTCTGGAAAATCGCAATAACATGAGGATCAAAAGGCTGGTGGTGTTCCATGCCCCACCGCAGACCGAGAATTTCACGTCACCCACGCCACTGATCAGCTACAACAGCGGCGCATCGTTGAGCGTGAACAAGACCCTCGGGCGGATCAATTTCATCTATGGCGAAGACCAGGACAAACCCATCGGCTACACGTTCGACGGGGAGCTGTCGCGGCCCTCGGCGTCGTTGAAAGAGGCGGCAGGCGAGTTGAAACTGTCGGGCTTCGAAGTCAAAAGCTGATAGCTGAAACAACGCAAAAGCGCCGCATGGAAGCGGCGCTTTTGCGTGCAACCCCGCCTGTTCAGGCGTGCAGAAATGCGCGGGCTTCGCGTGCCTGAGCAATAAAGCCACGCGTTACGTCGCAAAAGGCTGGCTCATCGAGCGACACCAGCTCACGTTGCGCACACAAGCGTACATCGCCCTGATCGACGGCAAACCAGCAACCGTGCAAGCGGGCGACGTCGAAGTTCAGGCTCAACAAGTGCTGCAAATCGGCAGAGCGTTCAGGGCAGCGCCCGACACGGCAATGAAAGATGACCATCTCACTGTGCTCGGGCAACTCGATGACGGCGGCTTCGTTGTCCTGGCCGTCATACAGCGCGCATACCCCGTTCTGCCAGGTAAGCGAAGTGCCAAGCTGGGCACCCAGCGCAGTGATGAAACGGGAAAATTCATGTTGCGAGGTATTCATCGTCATAGTCCTTTAAGAAAAGCCTGAGCTGACCAGGCAGTGAGTGGCTGCCTGGCGCTGTCGGTTCCACAAAAAGGGGCCGCCCGGGACACAGCCCCCCGTGTGTTTATCAGCCTCGACGGCCCTCCTCCATCGAACTCAGTTCGACATCGACGGGGTCAGCGTTGTCCGCAGGCAAAGGTGTCTCTGGCGCGTTGCGTGAATTGCGCAAGGCCGAAACACCTTTCGATACGCCGTCCTCCACCCCGCGGAATGTATCCACCACCAGTTGGGTCGGTAATTGCAACGCCCCTCTGCCCATGTGATAAGCGCTTTCCACGGCTCTGGGGACGCCACCCAGGGTATCCGGCTGGAAGGTATGCGGCAGTGAAGCTCTGTCCGGATGGCGAATAGTGTTCCAGGCGCTTTCAGTACGCGGCAGCATCGGCATTGCACCGCCCATGCCCGCCTCTTTCAAGGCCTTGGCCTCGGCCGTGACCGACTGGTTGGCATACAGGGTCGACAGGTAAGACACCGAACCGGTTGCCGCCAGCGCCATGTTGCGCAGGATATTCCTCGCGCTGAGCGTGCCGGATGCGCCTTGGGGCTGGAGGGCAACCGGTGGTAGCGCGCCGTTCAGCGCTGCGCTCTGCACCCCCGAAAAAGCCTTGCTGTAGAACGCGGTGCGTACCGCCGGTTCGCGAAGGTCCAGGCCTTTGGCCAGGTCCTTGCCAAGGTCGGCATTGGCGCGGTCCGGGGTGAAGACCGGGATCTTGCGCCCGCGCGGATCGACATAGGTCGAGTTCAGTTGTGCAATGGTCTGGGTGGTGGCTGATATGGCCCCGGCGATCCCGGAAGTCACCGCTCTGGCCGACAGGGTCTGGCCATTGAGCAGATTGAAATCATTGAGCATCTGGCGTACCGCCTGCCCGCCACCAAAGGCGCCGTAGGGGATCATCTCACCCAGTGGATGGGTAGACGAAACCTGAACCTTTTTCTGATTCAAAACCGCTCGCTCGCTTTCGACGAAGGCTTTGTCCTCAGCGGCTTCCTCAGGCGTTTTTCTGACCAGTGCGCCGTTGTCGTTCTTCAACTCGAAAGGGTCGGGAATCACCGAGTCGGTATCAATCCCCTTGAGCGGTACCATATTCAGCCGCTCGTTGAGGCCGGCTTTCTGAAACCCGGCCTGAACCATCGGCTTCAACAGGTTGGTAACGCCCTCGTGAGCCACCCCGGCAGTCAGCCCTACGGCCAGGGCCCTCTTCATGCTGGCGTCGGCGCTTTTTTCGGGAACGGCATCTTTCATCGCGTCACCGGTGGCCGTGCGGATATACCCCAAGTGGAGCATGGACACCATAAACTGCGGCACCGCTGCCGCAACGATCGGACCGAACCCCTTCCAGCCGCCGACCGAGTTGCGATCAACGTTCAGCTTGTCGATCAGAGCATCCATTTGCGTGTGAGCGGCAACGGCATTCAACCGCTTGGCTTCAGGCGACTTGCAGAAGTCGGCGTGCAGGTCGCTCAGCATCGCCCTGGCCGTCTCCAGCGCCTGCCGGTCCATCAGCAGACCCGGTCTGCTGTCCTCAGTGGCGCCCTCCAACTGGCTGTCCAGCGCGGCGATGCGTTCGTCCAGCACCGCAAGACTGTGGTTCAGCCCCGCTTCGATGGACTTACTGGCCCGACCGGCGTATTCGCCAAGCGCCGCCTGACTGACCGCCAGCGTGTTGCGGTCGCGCAGCCCTCCTGGGCCGAATGCATCAGCCGTCGCGTCATGCATGAGCTGGAAGTGTTCCAGCTGGTCTGCGAGCGACCGGGCAAAGCCCTTGATCAGTTGTTCGGTCTCGGCCTTGCCTGGCTCATGCCCTGGCTCAGCGAATCGTCCGAGCGCTTGCTGCAGGTCGGAGCCGTGAAACTGTTGCAACGCATAACGCTCAGGCGACAAACGGGCGGCCATGACCTCGAAGGGCAGTTTTTCAGACTGCAACAAACTGCCGATCAGCAGGGCCGCGTTAGCGCTGATGGTCGGCGTGGAGGTGCCCTTTACGGTAGGCTGTTCGGCACGAAACTTCTCCAATGTCGGCAGATGTCGCGGCGCGACTGGCAGGCGAGCGGCACCGGCCGCCGAGCTTTCCGGCGCTTGCGCGGCCGACTGGCTGGCGGTCAGCGGCGGGTTGCTGCCCGGGCTTACCGCGTATGGATGAGCCTGGGCGACAGCGGCAGACGGCTGCGGCTGGTTCGCCTGAACGATTTCGGTACTGCCTGATCCGCCGACTCGTATGCCAGTCATTGGAACCTCCCGGAGCTCGCAGGCGTATCACGCATGGTTGCCTTGGAGGCAGGCGTATTGACCGGGGCGCTCGCAGTACCCACCGGTCCCATGAAACCGTGCTCGCGCCACTCTCTGGCCAGGTCGGCAAAGGACTTCGTCAGCAGCAGCACGCCCTCGGCTGTCGCTCGTTCAAGGCCTATCGAGCCCATCAGCAGCACTCGGCCGGTCTGGGCATTCCAGGAGAAAGCCGGGCTGTGGGCACCCGCAAACATATGAAAGTTGATGTCCATCAACGCCAGCAAGGCGCTGTCACGATTGCGCGCGGGCAGCGCGCCCATATCCCCGTAGATCAGAATCGCACGCCCCTCGTCGCGGTCCTGATAGTGAAGGGTGAAGTCGACGTCGCTGATTTTGAAATTGGCTGACTCGTAAAAACGTTCGGGTTCGGAGATCAGACTGAGCGTGCAAATCTCATTGATAAGCGTCTGATATTCATCATTTTTGTTCATTTAACAGCCTCTCGGTGCGCTGTGGGTCCACACCATTTTTTTGCTGGCGTGTGCGCACTGAGTCGGAGGGCAAGGCGTTTTGGTTCCTTGGCGCGAGCCGGCCTCTCCAGCCCGGTACATCGGAGTCAGCGCCAGTCAACGCACACAAACGGGAACCCATCCCCCCGTGCTGCCACTCACTTCGGGCAACGCCAAGGCAGAGTCCTCATCGACCTATAGAACCCGACAAGGACGCGGCGATCAACGCCGGTAACTCCGGAAGACGACGCTGGTTCATATGTCCATCCCATCGAGGTAAAGCACCATGAGCATCGGTATCAACTCCTCCACCTCCTACCAACCCGCTTCAACCCAGCTGGACTTCTCGGCGCTGAGCGGCAAAAGCCCGCAGACCAAGACGTTCAGCGAGGAGAGCACTGCACAGGCCGTCGACCCGAGTGCCCTGCTGTTCGACACTGCCAGCCAGAAAGACGTCAGTTTCGGAAAACCCGACAATACGGTTCAAAGCCCCACCGACAGCAGTGCTGCAACTGACCCTCAATCCAATGTCGTCAAGCTGCTCAGCGCGCTCGTCACATCGCTGCTGCAAATGCTCATGAACCTCAATAAAAAACAGGACACGGGTCAGGACGCCAGCGAGTGGCAAGACCCGTTTCAAAACAATGGCGGACTCGGTACGCCATCGACCGAAGGCGGTGGCGGTGGTACTGAGGCGGCTTCAGGCGGGGACGGCGGTGGCGGCGGCGGTACTGAGGCGACTTCAGGCGGCGGCGGTACAACGGCAGCGTCGGGTGGTGGCGATAATGGCGGTACATCCCCAACCACTGAAGGTGACGGCGGCGGCAGCTATGCGTCCACCGGCACAGAGGGCAGCGGCACGCCTTCGACCGACAACGGAAGCGACAGCGGTGATGGCGTAACGCCTCAAGTCACCCCACAACTGGCCAACCCTGGCCGCAACTCGGGCAACGGCACGGTTTCGGATACAACGGGCTCTCTTGAGCAATCCGGCGAAGTCAATGTCGTGAAAGACACCATCAAAGTCGGTCCTGGCCAGGTGTATGACGGCCACGGTGCAACCTTTACCGCCGACAAGTCGATGGGAACCGGCGACCAGGACGAACATCAGAAGCCCCTGTTCGAACTGGCCGAAGGCGCTGTACTGAAAAACGTGAACCTGGGCGAGAACGAAGCCGACGGCATCCACGTGAATGCCAAAAACTCGGAGCAAGTCACCATTGATAACGTGCACGCCCAGAACGTCGGTGAAGACATGATCACGGTCAAGGGCGAAGGAGGCGCAAAGGTCACCAACCTGAACATCACTAACAGCAGCGCCAACGGTGCCGATGACAAGGTCATTCAGCTCAATGCCGATACCCACCTGAAAGTCGACGGTTTCAAGGCCACCGATTTCGGCACGCTGGTCCGTACCAATGGTGGCAAGCAGTTTGATGACATGAGTGTCGAGCTCAATGGCGTGGACGCAACCCACGGCAAGTTCGCACTCGTCAAAAGCGACAGTGACGATCTGAAACTGGCCACTGGCGACATCGCCATGACCGACGTCAAACACGCCTATGACAAGACCAAGGCGTCTACCCAGCACACCGAGCTCTGATACGACGCATACATGAGTAACAAGGAAAGGGGCGCATTCCGTGTAGGGCGCCCCTTTCCTTTACTGGCTATGGTGGGAAACGCTTATGCGCGTCCTGGCTGGAACGGCACCGCGCTCGGTGAACCCGCTGCAATGCCACCCTCTTCGATGTCCGGCTCACGAGCATTGCGACGACGTAATGTGTCACGTAAGGATGCCCCCGTCGCAGCAATCGCTTCACCACTCGCGTCAATAACCGCCTTGGCCACCTTGACAGTCTGGTCAGCGACATAGCTGGTCGAACTCGACGCCGCCGATTTAACCGTATCCTGCAAGAACGACTCGGCTTTTTTTACTGCGGGATCGGTTGCGACCGCTGCGGTGGTCCAGGCCGCAAAAACGCCTGCCGAGCCGGCCATATTGGTCAGTTGGCTGACCGCCGTCTTGGTGGCCGGGTCAGTGATATTTTTGGTCGCCATCTCCTGTAATTTGCCCACGCCGGCAAAGCCGCCTGCCAGGGCCAGCCCGTTTTGCGCAAGACCGGTGGCCGACACCAGGCTTCTCACTGCTTTCAGGCCGTCGGTGGCGACGTCCAGCGGCAGACCCGCCACCCGCTTGCCGGCGTTCAGCGCCGCGCCGGCGTAGCTGGCTGACTTGATCGCATTGTAGGCATCGAGCCAGTCGGTTTCTTCACTCAAGTCTGCCTTGGGTTGCTTGTCCTTGATGCCGAGCACGAATGCACCGCCGCGCAAGTGATCACGCGCCTGCACACTGAGCATCCGATTGCCGAACCCCGCGTTGGCCACCAGGCCGCCTGCCGCCGACACGCTGATGTCGACCGCACCCTGCACGGCGGGTCTGGATGCCAATGCTGGCGCCAGTACGGTACGCACCGCATTACGCGCGCTGTAAGTCTGAACGGCAATGCCCAGATCGACCGCCTGACGCATGACACCCGGCGAATGACGCTTCACGGAAGCAGCCATCGCATCATGCAGTTTCTCAGGCGAGGTGCTCAGGTAGTGCAGGTTGCCCGTGGCGCGATTCATGACCGTGGTGCCGACCTGATCCATGATCCCGGACAGCGCTCCGGACACAAATGGCGTCAGGGGTTTGAGCGGCGTCGGCAGCCAGTCGCCCTTGTTGATGGCAGGCTGCATGTATTGCAGCACTGACGCAGCGGCAAACGGCGTGGCGCGCAGCGCGGTCGAAGCGGTGGTTGCCATCCTGTCGAACTTCTCCGCCTTGGCGAAGGTGTCGGCAATGGTGGCAGGCGTTTCGCCCTCGTCCAGCAAACGTCTGGCGCGAGAGTCGATAATGTTGTCGATCTGCTCGTTGTGCGCATGAACGGCGTCCTGGTCAACGGACGACTCACTCAACGGCAGTTTGTGCGCAGCGAACACATGATCTTTCAGGTAATCGGTAATGGAATCCAACATGGTCTGCTCGGCAGGGCTGAGCTCGCGTACGGAACTGGAGGCCAATGATTGCGATGCGGAATAAAAGCGCTCCAGCTCCAGCTCGATGCTGGGCTGCGGACTGCCGGTTCGGTTGATGTGCATTGAAACTCCCTCTCTATTGCGTAAGTTGCGTAGCAACGCGACGAGACGGGTCTGGCCGGACGACTGGCCTGCGAACAGGCACGGCAATGGGGCGTCGGTCCGAGAGTGGTAACAATTGCAAACGTCCGGGAGCCCGTCAGCGAAGAGGACCGACAAGGCTGTGTGGTCGCAAGGGTGCCGGGGGTTCCAGCTGTTGAAATGGTCAAGACAGGCGTAACTGTTTCGCCACCATGGAGAATTAAGCGAGCTTTAAGCCTCGGTCAGTAAGTTTGCAGCGTGGTGTGTTGATTGACCGCGCCAAACCTCTTCCAACCCAGCAAAGGAGTGCCGCAATGCCTGGTCCTTTTGAAAAAAAATGGCGGTGCATCAGCAGAACGGTCACCTACGTTGGCTGGTCACTGTTCTGGCTTCTGCTCTGGGACGTGGCCGTGACCATGGACTTCATGCTGATCCAGGGTGCGGGGATAGATCTCCCACTGATGCCGCTCACGCTGCTTTGCTCGGCATTGATCGTGCTGATCAGCTTCCGCAATTCCAGCGCCTACAACCGCTGGTGGGAAGCACGCACGTTATGGGGCGCGATGGTCAACAGCTCGCGCAGCTATGGCCGCCAGGTGCTGACCTTGATTGAAGGCAATGCCAACGAGAGTGGCAACCCGGTGAAAGAAGTATTGTTCAATCGTCACGTGGCTTACCTGCGGGCACTGCGCGCTCATTTGAAAGGCGATGTCAGCACAGCAAAACTCGAAGGGCTGTTATCGGATTCCGAGATTCAGCGCGCAAAGGAGAGCAACAACTTTCCCAATGACATCCTCAATGGTTCGGCGGCCATGATCTCCGAAGAGTTTGCCGGAGGGCGAATCGACAGTATCCGTCTGGCGCGACTGGAGTCGACCATGGTCGAACTGTCCAACTGCCAGGGCGGCATGGAGCGTATCGCCAATACGCCGCTGCCTTACCCGTATGTCTATTTCCCCAGACTGTTCAGCACGCTGTTCTGCATCATCATGCCGCTGAGCATGGTGACCACTCTGGGCTGGTTCACCCCGGCGATATCCACGGTGGTCGGCTGCATGCTGCTGGCAATGGACCGCATCGGCACTGACCTGCAAGCTCCGTTCGGCGCCAGCCAGCACCGGATCCGCATGGAAGACCTGTGCAACACCATCGAAAAGAACCTGCGCTCGATGTTTGACGCACCGGCAAGGCAAAGTCTGGTGATTGACGCGCAAGACCAGCAGGGCAGCGCCTGGCAACCGCATCGGCTGGTGGTTTAGAAGCGCTTGGCTGGCGTGCCGATATTCAACGTTGGCACGCCATCCGGGACATTGAGCATCCCATTGCCAGACCGCAGGCAGCACGGTTCAAAACACAAATCCCTGCCCCAGTTCGTTTTCCATCCATTCAAGAAATCGCCTGACTCTGGGGAAGCTGGAGTGCGCCTTGGGGAATACCAGATGGTGCGCGGCGACCGGTGCGGTCAGGGCTTGAGGGGCAACTTCGATCAGCTCGCCCGTGGCCAGGTATTTTTGCGCCAGCAACGTACTTTCCAGCGCAAACCCCAGCCCGTGGCTGGCCGCTTCGAGTGTCATGTATGAGCGGTCGAAACTCAGCGCGTAGGGCTTTTCCGGACGAGCCAGACCATGCCGGGCAAACCATTCAGGCCATTTCAGCAGTGTGGCCTCGGAGAGAATCAGTTCACGGTCGAGCAAGCCAGCGGCGCTCTCCACCGGACGGCGCGCCAATAATTGCGGAGACGCCAGCACAGCGAACTTCTCGTCACGCAAGGTGCGCACTTCATAACTCGGCCAGTTCGGCCTGCCATGCCGGATATCCACGTCGATCTTGTCCCTGCTGAAATGCAGCGACTCGTAAGAACACGACAGGTTGATCTGAATGTCCGGGTGGCTTACCCGAAAGGCTTCCAGCCTCGGCATCAGCCACAGCAGCCCGAAACTGGGCGCAGAATGCAGACGCAGACAATCGAGGCTGACATCGCTGGCAGCACGCTCGGTGGCGACGACGAGGCTGTGCAGCACTCCAGAGACATCTTTCAGATACTGCTCACCCACCGGCGTAAGGGTCACACCACGGGCGGCTCGAACGAACAGCTGGCGACCAATCAAGGCCTCCAGACGAGCCAGTTGGTGGCTGACTGCCGACGGCGTCAGGTCCAGCACTTCGGCGGCTCTGGCCAGATTGCCAAAACGCGCCGTCTGCTCGAAGGCCTGAAGCGCTTTCAGCGGTGGCAGGCTCAGAGGTGCCTCGTCATCAGGCCGCATGGATGCTCCGCTGTGTCCGATTATTTGAATTTCGTTCATTCAACCACTCACCTGCCGAATTGACGAGAGGTGAATTTTTTTCAGCATCCAGTGATTTTTGCGGCATTGCTCAGGGCCGGCACCGGGAACACTCTGAAGTCATCGATCACCCGAATCGAACCCATAACAATAATCAGAGGTAACCCTCATGCTTCTTCAAGGCAAAATTGCAGTGATCACCGGTGCGGCATCGGCGCGCGGTATCGGTCGCGCAACCGCGATCACCTTCGCCAACCATGGCGCACGTGTGGTGATCATCGATCTCGACGAGTCCGCAGCACGCGATGCCGCCGCCGCACTGGGCGAAGGTCATCTGGGCCTGGCAGCCAACGTCGCCGACGAACACCAGGTTCACGAGGCCGTCAGCAAAATCATCGCGCACTACGGTCGCATTGACATCCTGGTGAATAACGCCGGTATCACACAGCCCATCAAGACCCTGGACATCCGCCCTTCTGATTACGACAAGGTACTCGACGTCAGCCTGCGCGGCACCTTGCTCATGTCGCAAGCGGTGATCCCGACCATGCGTGCCCAGTCCTCGGGCAGTATCGTGTGTATGTCTTCGGTTTCCGCCCAGCGCGGCGGCGGCATTTTCGGCGGACCTCATTACAGCGCAGCGAAAGCCGGCGTGCTGGGACTTGGCAAGGCAATGGCGCGGGAATTCGGACCCGATCAGGTGCGTGTCAACTCCATCGCCCCCGGCCTGATCCATACCGATATCACCGGCGGCCTGATGCAGGACGAGCGACGCCACGCGATCATCGATGGCATCCCGCTGGGTCGTCTGGGCGCGGCGCAGGACGTGGCCAATGCTGCGCTGTTTCTGGCCAGCGACCTGTCGTCCTACCTCACCGGTATAACGCTGGATGTGAACGGCGGCATGCTGATTCACTGACCGCGAGTGGACGGGCTGGCAAACAGCCTGTGTTTGTTCTGGATCGACGATACGCCAGGCGGTTGCCTGGCGATCTATAAAAACAAGAGATCAGACCATCATGATAACCACCATGACCCTCGACGCGGTGTCGACCACGCGCGCCAATGCCTACCGCAAGACCGCCTGGCGACTGATGCCGTTCCTGATGCTGTGCTACCTGTGCGCGTACCTGGACCGGGTCAATGTCGGCTTCGCCAAGCTGCAGATGATGAACGACCTGGCCTTCAGCGAAACCGTCTACGGGCTGGGTGCAGGCATGTTTTTCATCGGCTATTTCCTCTGTGAGGTGCCCAGCAACCTGATCCTTCACAGGGTCGGTGCCAGACGCTGGATCGCCCGCATCATGATCTCCTGGGGGATTATTTCCGCGCTCTTCGCCTTTGTCGAAACTGCCTGGCAGTTCTACGCCCTGCGCTTTCTGCTCGGGGTGGCGGAAGCCGGTCTGGCACCCGGCCTGCTGCTGTACCTGACGTACTGGTTCCCCTCTTATCGCCGCGCGCGCATGACCGTGCTGTGGTTCATCGCCATCCCGCTGTCGGGGATGATCGGCGGCCCGCTGTCGGGCTACATCATGACCCGCTTCGCAGGCGTTCATGGCTGGGCCGGCTGGCAATGGATGTTCGTCCTCGAAGCGATCCCGACGGTGATCGTCGGCTTGCTGGTACTCAGCTATCTGAAGGATGGCGTGCATCAGGCGACATGGTTGTCCGCTGAAGAAAAGGAACTGGTCAACAAAGAGCTGCAAGAGGACAACAGCCAGAAAGTGGTACACGCGTCGGTAGGCGCCTTCATTCGCGACAAGCGTCTATGGCTGCTGGCGTGCATCTACTTCTGCGTGGTGATGGGCCAGTACGCGATCACCTTCTGGCTGCCGACGCTGATTCGCAATGCAGGCGTTTCCGACCCGCTGCATATCGGTCTGATGACCAGCCTTCCCTACCTGTGCGCAATCGTCGTGATGCTGTTGATGGGGCGCAGCGGCGACAAGCATCGAGAACGCCGCTGGCACCTGGTCGGCCCGATGATCGCAGGCGCGCTCGGGCTGAGTCTGGCGGCGCTGTTCGGCGGCAATCTGCTTCTGTCGGTGCTCAGCCTGTGCCTCGCCGCAGCGGGCATTCTCTCGGCATCATCAATGTTCTGGATGCTGCCCACCACCCTGCTGGGCGGGGTATCGGCGGCCGCCGGGATCGCCGGAATCAACAGCTTCGCCAATCTCGCGGGCTTCTGTTCGCCCTATCTGATCGGCTGGATCACCACCACAACCGGCTCAAGCGCCATCGGTATGTACCTGATTACCGGCGTGCTGTTCATCGGCGCGTATCTGGTACTGCGCATCCCTGCCGCCTCGGTCAATCGTTGAGTCAACGGAGTAATCACCATGACAGCCACTACTTTATCTGCGCCTTCTACCTCGCTGGCGCAGCGCGCTCATAACATTCGCCGGCACGCATTACGCATGGGCCAGGTTCAGGGCCAGGGTTATGTCGGACAGGCGCTGGGCGCTGCGGACCTGCTCGCCGTGTCCTATTTTCACGCGCTGAACTATCGCCCTGAAGACCCTGAATGGGAACAGCGCGACCGCTTTTATCTGTCGATCGGCCACTACGCCATTGCGCTGTACGCGGCATTGATCGAGGCGGAAATCATTCCGTTCGATGAGCTGGAAACCTACGGCTCGGACGACAGCAGATTGCCCATGTCCGGCATGGCCACCTACACCCCCGGCATGGAAATCACCGGTGGCTCACTGGGTCATGGGCTGGGCATTGCGGTGGGGGCCTGCCTGGGCTTGAAGCGCAAGAACTCCAGTGCCTTCGTCTACAACCTGCTGTCGGACGGCGAGCTGAACGAAGGCTCCACCTGGGAAGCGGCGATGTCCGCCTCGCACTGGAAGCTGGACAACCTGATCGCGATCATCGACGTGAACAACCAGCAGGCCGATGGCCACTCCAGTGAAGTACTGGCGTTCGAACCCATTGTCGATCGCTGGCAGGCGTTTGGCTGGTTTACCCAACGGGTCGACGGTAACGATCTGGACGCGCTCGTTGCAGCTTTCGACAACGCGCGCCAGCACGCCGGTACGCAGCCCAGGGTCATCATCTGCGACACAAAAATGGGCAAGGGCGTGGCGTTTCTGGAAACCCGCGAAAAGACCCACTTCATCCGTGTGGATGAGCATGAATGGGACGTCGCACTGAATAACCTCGACGAGGGGAAAACCGTATGAGCTCTGCCAATCACACACCGGCTCCGTCCGGCACCACGAAGAAAAAACTGACCACCTCGGCGATGATCGCGTCCATTGCGTCCGAGGGTCAGGCTACTCGACCGGCTCCGTTCGGCCATGCATTGGCGGCGCTCGCTGAGCAACGTCAGGACATCGTCGGACTGTCGGCTGACCTGTCGAAATACACAGACCTGCACATCTTCGCCAAGGCGCATCCCGAACGTTTCTATCAAATGGGCATGGCCGAACAGTTGCTGATGAGCGCAGCGTCCGGCATGGCCAGGGAGGGTTTTGTACCGTTTGCGACCACTTATGCGGTATTCGCCTCCCGACGCGCGTATGACTTCATTTGTATGGCGATTGCCGAAGACAACCTCAATGTCAAAATCGTCTGCGGCCTGCCGGGCCTGACCACCGGTTACGGTCCCAGCCATCAGGCCACCGACGACCTGGCGATCTTTCGCGCCATGCCCAATCTGATGATCGTCGACCCCTGTGATGCACTGGAAATCGAACAGGCGGTTCCAGCAATCGCAGCGCATCAAGGCCCGGTTTACATGCGCCTGCTGCGCGGTAACGTACCCTTGGTGCTGGACGAGTACGGCTACACGTTCGAGATCGGCAAAGCCAAGACACTGCGCACTGGCAACGACGTGCTGATCATTGCCACCGGCCTGATGACCATGCGTGCACTGGAAGCTGCCAAGCAGCTGCAGGCTGACGGTATCGACGTGGCAGTGCTGCACGTCCCCACCATCAAACCGCTGGACGAGCAGACCATACTCGCTGAAGCCAGAAAACCGGGCCGGCTGGTGGTGACGGCCGAAAACCATTCGGTCATTGGCGGGCTGGGCGAGGCAGTGGCGACGGTGCTGCTGCGCAATGGCGTGACGCCCACGTTCAGGCAGATCGCCCTGCCAGACGCTTTTCTCGACGCTGGCGCGCTGCCTACACTGCATGACCGTTATGGCATTTCCACGCCCGCCGTCTGTACGCAAATCAAGGCGTGGCTTTAAGCACTGGCAGGCGCAGGGGCTGATCTCCCTGCGCCTCGGGAGCACGTATTGAACGCCAATGAATTACTGGACCCGGCCTATCGTTGGTTCATGGACGAGCCGTCGAGCAACTGGACGCTGCACACCCTTGCCGACATCAGGGCTCGCGTCAGCGCCACCTGGGCCACCGCCGCCACAGCGCGCGGCGAGCAACACTGGACCTCCTCCGATTCGGACAATGGCATCAGGCTATGTCTTTATCGCCCGGACCTTTCACACCCTCACACTGACCTCCCGGTCATTTTGTATATCCATGGCGGCGGCTTTGTACTGGGCAGCCCGGAGATGGCCGATAATGACCTGGCCAAGCTGGCCGTCGAGCTCCAGGCAATCATCATTGCCGTCGATTACCGGCTTGCCCCCGAGCATCCGTTCCCGATCCCGCTGGAGGACTGTTACGCAGCGCTGGAATGGATATTCTGCAACGGAGCGGCGCAGGGCATGAACACCAGCAATCTGGTGATCATGGGCCACAGCGCCGGCGGCGGGCTTGCTGCCGCGCTCGCCCTGCTGGCAAGAGACAGAGGTCTGCGGACCATCGCCGGCCTGGTGCTGATCTACCCGATGCTGGATCACCGCACAGGCACACCCGACGCTCCGCCAGCCAACCCGACTACCGGCACTTTCAGCTGGTCGCGTCAGGCCAATCATTTTTGCTGGGAATGCCTGCGCGGTGCCTACGCAGTGGACGATGATCGCAAGGCCCTGTTCTCCCCCGCACTGGCCACCGACCTGAGCGATCTACCGGCCACTTTCATCTGCGTCGGCGCACTCGATCTGTTTCTGGAAGAGGACCTGTCATTCGGGCTGGCCCTGTCGCGCTCGGGGGTGCCTGTGGAATTGCATGTCTACCCAGGCGTGCCGCATATGTTCGATCAGTTGCCAGGCGAGCAGACCGCGCAGGCTGCGCAAGATATTGCCCGCGCCATGCGCAGGATGATCGCCGCCGGGTTATGCGACTAGAATGACGCGCATGTTGCATCAACTCGGAAACAAAGGAATGTATGTTCAAACAATGCCTGTTACTCGCTACGGCCATCTCACTGAGCGGCTGTTGGAGCCTGATGTATCACCTCGATGGTGAGCGTTGCGTCTATCCCGGCACACGACACGGCTGGGCATGGGGTACTAAAGATGTGACATCGACCTGGCCATGGCTGATAGACGTGCCGTTCTCTCTGGCGCTGGATACGCTGTTTTTGCCCTACGACCTCACCGCTTTCCTGCCGGAAAACCTTGGCGGTGATGATCGCGAGTGCCATTTCAATGATGGGCTGAATGTGCTTGGTTGACAGGCACCCATAGAGTAAGGACACGTTGATGCTCGCCACCAGACTTCACCTCCTGTGCGGCAAGATCGCATCCGGTAAATCGACACTGGCAAAATCAATCGCGACCGAACATTCAGCGATCCTGCTGAGTGAAGATCAATGGCTCTCTCGGCTCTACCCTGACGAGATCACATCAGTGGCGGACTACGTGCGCCTGGCCCATCGGATTCGCGACATCATCGGCCCTCTGGTTATCGACATGCTGAATTCGGGCATGTGCGTGGTTCTGGATTTCCCTGCCAATACGCTCGCCGACCGCCGGTGGCTTCGCAGCCTGGCTGATGACGCGCAGGTCAAGCATCGACTGCACTATCTTGATGTGGAGGACGATATTTGCCTTGCCAGACTGCATGCCCGCAACGAAAGAGCCGAGCATGACTTTGCGGCTACAGATGCGCAGTTCAGGCTGATCACAGGCCACTTCCAGATTCCGCACACTGACGAGGGGCTGGATATTCTGGTTCACCGCCTGTGATTCATCAGAGAGCGCGTGACGACGTCCTTTCAACAGCCTGATTTCTGAGGTTCCTGCAACAGGCACCCTGCGTAACCGGTCGGCGAAAACCGGAGCAAACGGATGCCTTAACGCCACTACCCAACGATGCCTGCCATATGAACCTTCAGCCGATATGGCGCTCACTTTATAGGTTGCCTTGTCTCATTGCCGAAAGGAATTCGCATGCTTTCGACCTCACCATCGACCCCTCTTGCCAGCCCTGTCGAGCGTGAGCTCAGTCTACGCGCGGTGATTACCGGGGTTGTGCTCGGTATCCTGTTGACGCCTTCCAATGTGTACGCCGGGTTGAAGATCGGCTGGTCGTTCAACATGTCGATCATTGCGCTGTTGATCGGTTATGCGATCTGGCAAGGGCTGTCAAAGCGCTCGTCCGCGCAGCTGCCGTGGACGCTGCATGAGAGCAACATCAATCAGACGGTCGCCTCCGCCGCTGCGTCGATCATTTCCGGCGGGCTGGTCGCGCCGATTCCGGCTTATACCTTGCTGACCGGCCAGCAACTGGATGCCATCCCGATGATCGCCTGGGTCTTCTCGGTGAGCTTTCTGGGGATCTGGATTGCCTGGTATTTGCGGCCGTCACTGCTCAATGACACATCGCTGAAATTTCCCGAGGGCATGGCCACTCTGGAAACCCTCCTGCACATCTACAATCATGGCCGTGAAGCCGCGACGCGCCTCAAGGTGCTGCTCAGTACCGCGTTGCTGTCGGCGCTGGCCAAGTGGGTCGACACGTTCGTGTGGGCGTTCCCGCGCTGGTCGCCGAGCGCTCAGTTGGAGCGCCTGACCTTTACCGCTGACCCTTCTCTGCTGCTGGTGGGGTTCGGGGCGATTATCGGTATTCGCGTCGGCTTGACCCTGCTGATCGGAGCCTTGCTAGCCTGGGGTGGCCTGGCGCCGTGGCTGCTGGAACAGGGGCTGGTGACGCTACCGGCCGACAGCAGCGGCCCGCAGTTCGCCGCGCTGGTGGAATGGTTGCTGTGGCCGGGCGTTAGCCTGATGGTCTGTTCGACGCTGGCCTCATTGGCCATCCGCCTGTGGACACTGCACGCTTCTACCAAAGCCAGCGGCGGAACACCCTGGTCAATGCCCAAGCCCGGGCCGGCCGCCGGTTTTGCGCTGGCGATCCTGCTGGTCGTCAGCCTGCAGGCGCTGTTGTTCGGTATCAACCTGTGGATGGCCCTACTGACCATTCCTCTGGCGATCTGCCTGGCAGCCGTGGCGGCGCGCGTGGTCGGTGCCACGGGTATTCCGCCCATCGGCGCAATCGGGCAGTTATCGCAACTGAGCTTCGGCATCGTCGCGCCGGGTCAGGTGCCGATCAACCTGATGAGCGCCAACACGGCCGGCGGTTCAGCCGGGCAATGCACCGATTTGATGAACGACTTCAAGGTAGGCCGGGCGATTGGCGCCACGCCGCGCAAACAGTTGATTGCCCAGACCCTGGGGATTTTCGTCGGCAGTATCGTCGGGGTCCTTGCCTATATGGCGCTGATCCCGGACCCGCAATCGATGCTGCTCACCGAAGAGTGGCCAGCCCCGGCAGTGGCGACCTGGAAAGCGGTGGCGCAGACGCTAACGCACGGTCTGGACTCGCTGTCGGCGAGCATCCGCTGGGCAATTTTCATCGGTGGTCTGGCCGGTTTGCTGCTGGGCATCCTCGACAGCACACTGCCCGCGCACCGCGCCCGGTACCTGCCCAGCGCCGCAGCACTGGGCCTGGCCTTCGTACTGCCAGCCTCGGTGTCGTTGATGATGGCGCTCGGTGCAGTGCTCACCTGGCTGGTGAACTGTCGCTGGCCATCGCTTACCGAACGCTTCGCCATCACCGCAGCGGCTGGCCTGATTGCCGGCGAGAGCATTACCGGCGTCGGTGCGTCGTTGTGGCAGATGGTTCAGAACGGCGGGTAGTCGCATGCATGGCGCGACAGGCAAACTGCTATGCTTCGCGCCTGTGCAAGCGAGTTGAAGAACATGAATCGTCGCAAGAAAATCCAGCAGTTACTGAAAGCCCATGCCAAAAAAGCCAACGCCAAACTGGCCCCGCAGAGCAAGGAAAAATACATCAGTAAGGCCGACCGCATGAAGCTGGCGGCCGAAGTGGATCAGGACTCCAACAGCCCGTCTGAAGGCTGACCCACCACGTAAGCGCCATCGTGCGACGCTCTGCGTCGTATGCCTTTCCGGACGCTCTGCGTCCTCTTGCGACGCAGAGCTTCGGGAACTGCATTCCCACGCTGGAGCGTGCGGAACGATCATCTCAACTATCGTGCGACGCTCTGCGTCGTATGCCTTTCCGTACGCTCTGCGTCCTCTTGCGACGCAGAGCGTCGAGAACTGCATTCCCACGCTGGAGCGTAGGGAACGATCATCTCAACTATCGTGCGACGCTCTGCGTCGTATGCCTTTCCGGACGCTCTGCGTCCTCTTGCGACGCAGAGCGTCGGGAACTGCATTCTCACGCTGGAGCGTAGGGAACGATCATCTCAACTATCGTGCGACGCTCTGCGTCGTATGCCTTTCCGGACGCTCTGCGTCCTCTTGCGACGCAGAGCGTCGGGAACTGCATTGCCACGCTGGAGCGTGAGGAAGGATCAGCCCGAATATCAGGCACCGCGGTTACTTGGCGAAAGAATATTCCCCTCCCTGCTCCAAAGCCTTGCGGTACGCAGGTCTGCCCTGCAGTCTTTCAACCCACGCGGTCACGTTCGGGTACGGCTGCAGCATTGCCTGGGCCTTGGCGAACTCGCCGATGAAGCTCATCTGAATGTCCGCACCACTTAGCTCGTCGCCAAGCAGATACGGAGTCAGCCCCAAGGCCTCGTTCAGATAGCCCAGGTGGTTGGCCAGTTCCGACTGGATACGCGGATGCAGTGGCGCACCTGCGTCACCCAGACGCCCAACGTACAGGTTGAGCATCAGCGGCAGAATCGCCGAGCCTTCCGCGAAGTGCAGCCATTGCACGTATTCGTCGTAGGTTGCGCTGGCAGGGTCCGGCTGCAGACGACCGTCGCCATGGCGGCGAATCAGGTAGTCGACAATGGCACCGGACTCGATGACCACATGCGGGCCATCTTCGATGACAGGTGATTTGCCCAGCGGATGCACCGCCTTGAGCTCGGGTGGCGCAAGGTTGGTTTTCGGGTCGCGTTGATAACGTTTGATTTCGTAGGGCAGGTCGAGCTCTTCGAGCAGCCACAGAATACGCTGCGAACGTGAGTTGTTCAGGTGATGGACAGTGATCATGTCGGGCTCCGCCGGGTGAGAGTGTCTAAAAAAGACTGCGCTACCACCCCGGAGTGCCCTGAAATGATTTTACTTCGATGAACGTACTGGAATCGTTCAGGTAGCTCTATCACTCGAAACGCTCGCCGCTTCGACACGAAGCTCGCGCTCCACTGCCGCTTTATCAATGATCGACCAGACGCCGACGATCTTGCCGTCGCCAAAGGTGTAGAACACGTTTTCGCTGAAGGCAATGCGCTTGCCAAGCGCCTCCAGCCCGAGAAAACGCTCTTGTGGCGAGCAGTTGAAGAGCAGACGGGCGGCAACCTGTGGTGCTTCGACCACCAGCAGGTCGATATTGAAACGCAGGTCGGGGATGATCCTGACGTCATTTTCCAGCATCGCCCGGTAACCGGCCAGACTGATCCGCTCGCCGTTGTAGTGCACGCCGTCGTCGACGAAATTGCCCAAGTCCTGCCAGCGACGGTCATTGAGGCAGGCGATGTAGGCACGGTACTGCTCAGCCAGGTTCATATGGCGCCCTCCTTTTCAAAAGATACCGACGCAGCCTCGTTGAAAAGGCTGCGAACAATTGCGGCCTTACTGTAGCGCTTATGAGCGGCGCAGAGAGTGAGTAATGACAGCAGCGTATGTGCCAGATAAAAACGGCTTGTAAATCAATGAAAAGCCTCTTTTACCAGTCAAAAAAACTGAATTTCATTGACAGCAAAAGGGGAAAACAGGGGCGTTATGACAAGCAAAAGTTAATCGTTTCAGCAGTCTGACGCTCAAGGCTTTCGCCAGGAAAACAATCCTGAGCGGGTTTGTAGGGAACTAGCACGGCCGACACCGCCCTAAGCGTGACATCCACGTACTGGCGCAACGCTGGTTTCAAGCCAAGGACTTCAGATTCATGTCTTCTAGTAGCACCTCAGCAGCGGCGGGTCAGCAAGGCCGGCAACGCGCTGCATCGAATCGACTCATCTTTATCTCTGTGCTTGTGGCGACCATGGGCGCGCTGGCGTTCGGGTATGACACTGGCATCATCGCCGGTGCCCTGCCGTTCATGACCCTGCCCGCCGATCAGGGAGGCCTGGGTCTGGATGCGTACAGCGAAGGGATGGTCACCGCGTCACTGATTGTCGGCGCCGCGTTCGGCTCGCTTGCCAGCGGCTATATCTCCGACCGTTTCGGACGCCGCCTCACCTTACGCCTGCTGTCAGTGCTGTTTATCGCCGGCGCACTGGGCACCGCCATTGCGCCGTCGATTCCGTTCATGATTGCAGCGCGCTTCGTGCTGGGTATCGCAGTGGGCGGCGGCTCTGCCACAGTGCCGGTGTTCATCGCCGAGATCGCAGGCCCGTCAAGGCGTGCGCGGCTGGTCAGCCGTAACGAATTGATGATCGTCAGCGGCCAGTTACTCGCCTATGTGCTGAGTGCGGTCATGGCGGCCTTGCTGCATACACCGGGGATCTGGCGTTACATGCTGGCCGTCGCCATGGTGCCAGGCGTGTTGCTGCTGGTCGGTACGTTCTTCGTACCTGCGTCGCCGCGCTGGCTGGCCTCCAAAGGGCGTTTCGACGAAGCGCAGGATGTGCTGGAGCAACTGCGCCCCAGCACACAGGACGCGCAGCGTGAAATCGACGAGATGAAAGCGCAGGACGAAGAAGCTCGCCATCGTCCCAAAGCAAGAGAATTGCTGCGTCAGCGCTGGGTCATCAAGTTGCTGCTGATCGGCGTAGGTCTGGGCTTTACCGCGCAGTTCACCGGGGTGAACGCGTTCATGTACTACACGCCGATCATTCTCAAGAACACCGGGATGGGCACCAACGCTGCGTTGACTGCGACAATAGGCAACGGCGTGGTGTCAGTCATCGCGACCTTGCTGGGCATCTGGGCCATCGGCCGTTACGGGCGTCGGCATTTGCTGATGACCGGTCTGGTCATCGTCATTCTGATGCAGGCAGCGCTCGGTTGCGTGTTGCAGTTCATGCCGCAGAACATGACCCAGAGCTACACCGCCCTCGCCTGCATTCTGGTGTTTCTGCTGTTCATGCAGATGTGCATCTCGCCGGTCTACTGGCTGCTGATGTCAGAACTGTTCCCCATGCAGGTGCGCGGCTTGCTGACCGGCACAGCGGTATCGATGCAGTGGTTGTTCAACGCATCGGTAGCGTTCACATTCCCGATTGCAGTCGATACCATCGGCAACCCGACGTTCTTCATCTTCGCCGCCATCAACATTGGCTCGTTGATTTTCGTGTTCCTGTGCCTGCCGGAAACCAAGGGCAAGTCGCTGGAGCAGATCGAAAAGCATTTGAAGAAGGAGCTGTAACGGCGACCGGATGAGGTCGTCAACGGCCTCATCCACCCTCCAGGCAGATCAGCGCACCAGCATCGAAGCTGCCGCCGCTACCATGATTGCCGCCGCACCACGAAACAGTTTTCTTTGCGCACTCTCACTCGACAGCAAATGTCGAATGCGCAAGGCGGCAAATATGAACACGGCCCCGACCGCCAGCAGTACCAGCACCGTCAGCGGCACCAGAACCAGCCCCCACGTCTGCAAAGAGACCGTTTCAAGATTGATGACCAACGGCAAAAGCGCCAGATAAAAGGCAATGGTCTTGGGGTTGCCCAAGGTAATGGTCAGTCCGGACGCGGCCGCGGACAGCAACTCTTTTTTCTTCGCTGATTTTCCGATTTCGATGGCTTGATGATCTGCGAACCAGAACTGCCAGGCCAGATAGCACAGATAAATCGCCGCCCCCCATCGCACGACCTGAAACAACGCATTGAAGTGCTCGGCGATCATGGCAAGACCAAACACTGCAAATGAAAGATAGGTCAGGTCACCGAGGATCAGCCCGGACAGCAGGCAGAAGCCTGACACCGCCCCGCCGCTGACACTCCGTGCGACCAGCGCTGCCATACCGGGGCCAGGAATGGCGGCGGCAATACCCAACGCTGCCGAATACGTAAGAACCTGAGTCAGATCAAGCATGTTGCACTCCTTGAGACTTGACGCTGATTAATGAGCTTGCTTGAGATCCAGAAGGCAAACCCCTGTGTCGAAAAATATTACGTGTTTCCACGCGGAAAGAATCATCTGTTCTTACTGGCTGGGCGGCTAAAACCGGTATAAATTTCCTGCAACATGAGGAGTAACGGTATTTATGACCCAACCGACATTAAGCCCGATAGATGTAAGGATCCTGACGGCGCTGCAGCAGGATGGCCGTATCACCAATCAGACCCTGGCCGATCAGATCGGCATGTCTGCCTCGCCCTGCTGGCGAAGGGTCAAGCAGCTTGAAGAACATCGCTATATACAGGGTTACCGAGCCGTTCTGGACCGCCGCAAGATAGGGCTTGGCGTCATGGTGTTCATTCGTATCAGCATCGACAGTCATAGTGAGGCCGAGGCCAGAAAGTTCGAGAAGGAAGTCATGCAACTGGAGGATGTCGTGGCGTGCTACAGCATCGGTGGCGATGCGGACTTTCTGCTTCAGGTCGTAGCGCCGGATCTGGATTCCTTTGCTGACTTCGCCATGACCGTGGTCAGACGATTACCCGGCATCAAGGAAATGCAGAGCATGTTCGTCCTCAAGGAAATAAAACCGTTCGTCTCGTTCCCGGTAAAGCAGCCCGCATAGCATAAATGCGTGCATCGGCATCAATGACTGCACGCCCATCATTTCAAATAAAGGAATAGCAATGTCTGCACAGGAGCCAGCCACCGTGACCTTCACCAGCGCCATCCCGATCCTGCGGATCTTCGATGAACGCAAAGCGCGTGAGTTTTACATCGACTTTCTCGGTTTCAGCATCGAGTTCGAGCACCGCTTCGAAGCGGATCTGCCGTTGTATCTGGGCATCAGCCGTAACGGGTTGAACCTGCACCTCTCCGAGCATCACGGTGACGCCTGTCCAGGTGCGGCGGTGTTCATCCCGACGCAGAACATCGAGCAATTGCGCGATGAGCTGATCGGCAAACAGTACGGCTATGCCCGCCCGGACATCGTCCAGCAAGGTTGGGGGAAAACCCTGGAAGTCTGCGACCCGTTCGGTAACCGGCTCAGGTTCTGCGAGAGCTGAGAAACCTGCATTGATGTCAGCCGTGCGGCGGTACATTCGCCCTGCGGCTGACACGACCCATCTTTGTGCACACAGACACATTCAAGCGCAAACATGACGCATGAGTTCAGTGCAACTCCCCGCCAATAGCCAGTAATCCCGCCGTAAATCGCCCTTCGATCGACGTTGGCCCGTAACGTGCAAACCCGTCAGTTCATCTTGTATACATGAATGAACACCACCATGACTGCACTCGATATCCCTGAACTTCAGTCGGCGCTCCGCTCGGGCGACACCACGCTGACGACACTGGTGCACACCCTGACCGCACACATCGATGCGGATGACCGGGCAGAGGTCTGGATTCATCGCGTCCCGCTGGCACAGCTTGTCGAGCGGGCAAAGGCGCTGGAGAGTATCGCCGAACAACTGGGCGATGCGCTGTATGACCGGTTGCCGCTGTTCGGCGTGCCCTTTGCGGTCAAGGACAATTTCGACGTGGCGCACATGCCGACCACGGCTGCTTGCCCGGCGTTCGCCTACGTGCCCGAGGACAATGCTCACGTTGTGCAACTGCTGCTCGACAGCGGCGCGATCCTGATGGGCAAGACCAATCTCGATCAATTCGCCACTGGCCTGGTGGGCGTCCGTTCGCCCTACGGCGCGGTGCGCAATGCGCATGATCCGGCCTACGTCAGCGGCGGCTCGAGTTCCGGCTCGGCAGTGGCGGTAGCGCGTGGCTACGTCAGTTTTGCACTGGGCACGGACACCGCAGGTTCAGGCCGCGTGCCGGCCGGCTTCAACGGCATCGTCGGGCTCAAGCCCAGCCTCGGCCTGTTCAGCAGCCGCGGAGTCGTGCCTGCCTGCCGCACGCTGGACTGCCCATCCATCTTTGCCAAGGATGTCATGCAAGCCTGGCAAGTGGCGCAGGTCATTGCAGCTTACGACCCGCTGGATGCGTCCAGTGTGGCCGTGCAGGCATTGCCGGTGCAGCGCAGGGTTCGGCGTGTCGCCGTCGCGCGGCACTGCGAGTTCTTCGGCGATGAGCAGGCAAAGGCGGCTTACCTCAAAACCCTTGAAGCCCTGCAGAACGACCCGTTGGTGACGGTCAGCACCATCGAGTTCGACGTGTTCGCCGAGGCGGCTGCCCTGCTGTATCAAGGCCCGTGGGTGGCGGAACGCCGCGCTGCGATCGGCGAATTCTTCGCCAGCAACGCGGCCGATATTCATCCTGTGGTACGCGGCATTGTGCAGAGCGCGGATTCATTCGACGCCGTGGACACGTTCAACGCGCGCTATCGCCTGGCAGAGCTGACCCGCGCTGCGCAGCAGTTGCTGACCGACATCGATGTGCTGGTGGTGCCGACCGCGCCGTGCATGCCGACCATCGAAGCGGTGCTCGGCAACCCGGTCGCGCTTAACTCACAGCTCGGCTATTACACCAACTTCGTCAACCTGATGAACATGTGCGCCATCGCCATCCCGACAGATCGTCGCGCGGACGGACTGCCCGCGGGCATCACGCTGATTGGCCCGGCCGGTGCCGATCAGCGCCTGGCAGAGATCGCCGCCGCCTGGCAGCCGCTGTTTGGCCAGGCTGACCAGCGTGACGCCGTGGCGATGGCCCCCCTGCCCTATAACAGCCCGACCGTGAAGGTTGCGGTGGTCGGTGCCCACCTCGTTGGCCAGCCACTCAACTGGCAATTGCTCGAAGGCGGCGCGCGTCTGCTGCGCAGCACGACCACCAGCGCGGATTACCGCCTGTATGCGCTGGCAGCAACGTCGCCGCCGAAGCCGGGACTGGTGCGCGTCGCTGAACAGGGCGCGAGCATCGAGATAGAAGTCTGGGAAATGCCGCTGAGCCAGTTCGGCGCTTTCGTCGCGGCCATTCCCGCGCCACTGGGCATCGGTTCCCTGCAATTGGCCGACGGCCAGTGGGTCAAGGGTTTCATCTGTGAACCTGGCGGCCTTGAAGGCGCGCTGGACATCACCGACTACAAAGGCTGGCGCGCCTACCGCGCCGCGCACACATCTTCCATCGCTCAATGACCCGAGGTAGCACACATGTCGAATGTTGATCGTCGCAGTTTCATCAAGTTGGCGGGCATTATCGGCCTGAGCGCAGCGCTGCCTTTCGGTCGCGCCTATTCAGCCGATGCGCCGCTGGTAGTGGGTTTCATCTACGTCGGCGCTCGCGACGACTTTGGTTACAACCAGGCCCACGCTCAGGCAGCGGCCATCATCAAGACGCTGCCCAACGTCAAAGTGATCGAGGAAGAAAACGTTCCGGAAACCGTGGCCGTACAGAAGACCATGGAAGCCATGATCCGTCAGGACGGCGCCACGTTGATTTTCCCGACCTCGTTCGGCTATTTCGAACCGCACGTGGTCAAGGTCGCCAAAAAGTACCCCGACGTCCGTTTCGCGCACTGCGGCGGTCTCTGGCAGAAAGGTCGCGACCCGATGAACGCGGGGAGCTTTTTCGGTTACATCGACGAAGCGCAATACCTCAACGGCGTGATCGCCGGGCACATGAGCAAGAGCAAAAAGCTCGGTTTCGTCGCCGCAAAACCTGTGCCGCAAGTGCTGCGCAACCTGAACGCGTTCGCCATGGGTGCCCGCTCGGTCGACCCGAGCATCGTCACCACAGTGATCTTCACCGGTGACTGGTCGCTGCCGGTCAAGGAAGCAGAAGCTGCCAACGGCCTGATCGACCAGGGTTGTGACGTGCTGACCTGCCATGTCGACGGGCCCAAGGTGATCGTCGAGACGGCTGAAAAACGCGGCGTGATGACCTGTGGCTACCACGCCAGCCAGGCTGCGCTGGCGCCCAAGGGCTACCTGACCGGTGCCGAATGGAACTGGGAGACGCCTTATCGTGCTCACGTCGCGGCAGCCCAGAGCGACGCGCCGATGATCAACTTCCTGCGCGGCGGGCTGAAGGAAGGCTTCGTGAAAACGTCTGCCTACGGGCCTGCGGTCACGGCCGACGCCAGGCAGAAAGCCGATGCCATCAAGGCGCAGATGATGGCCGGTCAGTTCGTGATTTTCAAAGGCCCGCTCAAGGACAACAAGGGCAACGTGGTGATTGCCGATGGTGTTGCCCAAGGCCAGACCGACATTGCTCTGGAGAGCATGAATTACCTGGTCGAAGGCGTGCTTGGCCAGCTCTGAGGAACGTTCATGAGTTCATCGACAAGTCTGCGCCGCCTGGCCAGCGCGTTGTTGCCAGGGTTGCCTACAGTGCTGGCGGTGTTTTCCTCGTGCATGCTGTTCGGGCTGTTTCTGGCGGTTCAGGGCAAGCCTGCCTGGCAGGCGCTGCAGCTGGTCGGCGAAGGCGCGTTCGGCTCGTGGTTCGCGCTGGAAAACACCTTGCAACGCGCCGCGCCGCTGATGCTGACCGCGCTGTGCGTCGCCCTGCCCGCGCGGGCCGGGCTGATCATCATCGGCGGTGAAGGCGCGCTGGTACTGGGCGGCCTGGCTGCCGCAGTGACACCCTTGTGGCTCAGCCATCTGCCAGCCGCTTTGATGCTTGCCTGCATGGCCGTCGCAGCAATGACCGTGGGCGCCCTGTGGATTGGTCTGAGTGGCTGGATGCGCCAGCGTCGCGGGGTCAATGAAACGATCAGCAGCCTGCTGCTTTCGTACATCGCCCTGGCCCTGTTCCGGCAGTTGGTGGAAGGCCCCCTGCGCGACCCGGCAAGCCTGAACAAGCCTTCGACGCCGCCGCTGGACGATGCCTATATGATCGGCACGATCAGCGACAGTTTCGAGGTGCACTGGGGCCTGGTGGCGGGCGTCGTCGCCTGCCTGCTGGCGTATGTGCTGGTGCGCCACAGCGTCAAGGGTTTTGCCCTCGCCGTGGTCGGCGGCAACGTGCGTACTGCGCTGATGATCGGCTTGCCCGTGGACCGGCTGATCATGCTCAGTTGCCTGCTGGGCGGTGCGGCGGCGGGTCTGGCCGGCATGTTCGAGGTCACCGCAGTGCAAGGCAGCGCCAACGCCGCGCTGATCGCAGGCTATGGCACCAGCGGCATCCTCGTGGCCTTCGCCGCTCGCCATCATCCGCTGGCAATTATCGTCTGCGCCATCCTGCTCGGCGGGCTGGAAGCCAGTGGCGGACTGCTGCAGCGACGGCTCGGTCTGCCGGACGCCACCACGCTGATTCTTGAAGGTTTGCTGTTCACCAATCTGCTGCTCTGGGAAGCCCTGGGTGGGCGTATCGCCGCCTGGAAGATCAGGCTGACGGCGGCGCCTGCGCCGCTCGACAAGGGAGCACTGCAACATGGCTGATATCGACCTGACTACCTTTCTGCTCGCCCTGCTGGCCGGTGCCATCCGCGTCGGCACACCTTTTCTGTTCGTCAGCCTGGGCGAATGCCTGACCGAAAAGAGCGGCCGGATCAACCTGGGGCTGGAGGGCATTCTGGTGGCTGGCGCCATGTCCGGATATGCCGTCGCATGCCTCAGCGGCTCGGCGTGGCTGGGCGTCGGTGCGGCTGCCGGGGTCGGCGTTCTGCTGGGCCTGCTGCATGGCCTGGCGTGCTCGTTGCCACGGGTCAACGACATCGCGTTCGGCATCGCGCTGATCCTGCTCGGCACCGGCCTGGCGTTCTTTCTCGGCAAAGCCTTTATCCAGCCACAGGCGCCCATGCTGCCTTCACTGGCGCTGGGTGCCTGGAGCAGCGAAGAACGCGTGCGCTCGGCGTTGAACATCAATGTGCTGTTCTTCGTCGGTGCAGCACTGGCGTTCGTTCTGCACTGGGGGCTGCGCACCACGCGCTGGGGGCTGATGCTGCGTCTGGTCGGCGACCATGCCGAAACCGCTCAGGCGCTGGGCTATCGACCGCTCAAGGTACGCATTGTGGCCACTGCGGTCGGCGGCGGGCTGGCCGGTATCGGCGGCGCCTACCTGTCGCTCTACTACCCCGGCAGCTGGAACGAAGGGCTGTCCAGCGGTCAGGGATTGATGGCCGTGGCGCTGGTGATTTTTGCCCGCTGGCGCCCGTTGGCGTGTCTGTGGGCGTCGTTGCTGTTCGGCGCTGCCGGTGCCATCGGCCCGGCCCTGCAAGCGGTCGGTATCAGCACCGGCTATTACCTGTTTGCCGCAGCACCTTATGCGCTGACGCTGGTGGTGATGTACGCCACCTGTCGCCGTGGTCGCACGTTGAACGGCGCGCCTGGCGAACTCAGCCTGACGCGATGAACTGATCTTTTCGAGGAGGCATTGCATGGCCAGTGGTCTTGGTGGTTTGAACAAGTCGCCCAATGGCGTGGTGATCGGCCTGGCGCAACTGGCGCTGCCCGATCCGCATACGCGCGAGGCGTTGTGGGCGCAGACGCAGAAAGTGGTCGGCATGGTTGCCAAGGCGCGACGCAGCAACCCGGGCATGGACCTGATCGTATTTCCCGAATACTCGTTGCACGGCCTGTCGATGAGCACGGCACCGGAGATCATGTGCAGTCTCGACGGCCCGGAAGTCATGGCACTGCGCGAGGCGTGCAAGAAGCACCGGATATGGGGCTGCTTCTCGATCATGGAAGCCAACCCGCACGGCAACCCCTTCAACAGTGGCCTGATTGTCGATGACCTTGGAGAGATTCGCCTGTACTACCGCAAGCTGCACCCATGGGTACCGGTCGAACCGTGGGAGCCGGGCGATCTGGGTATTCCGGTCTGCGACGGACCGCGCGGCAGCAAGTTGGCGCTGATCATCTGCCACGACGGCATGTTCCCGGAAATGGCCCGCGAGTGCGCCTACAAGGGCGCCGACATCATGCTGCGCACTGCGGGTTACACCGCACCGATCCGCCACTCGTGGAAGATCACCAATCAGAGCAACGCCTTCACCAACCTGATGCAGACCGCAAGCGTCTGCATGTGCGGCTCCGATGGCACGTTCGACTCCATGGGCGAAGCGATGTTTGTCGACTTCGACGGCACGATCATGGCTGAAGGGGGTGGCCGGGCCGACGAAATCGTCTGCTGCGAACTGCGCCCCGATCTGGTCCGCGAAGCCCGTGTGCACTGGGGCGTGGAGAACAACATCTATCAATTCGGGCATCGCGGCTATGTGGCGGTCAAGGGCGGCGCACGCGACTGTCCTTACACCTACATGCACGATCTGAGCGCAGGCCAGTACCGTCTGCCGTGGGAAGACGACGTCGTGCATACCGATGGCAGCTCGTGTGGTTTTGCAGCCCCCGAGCGCGACTTCAAACCCACCCCCAGCAGCTGGAAGGAGTAACGCCATGAACGAACGTCATATTGCATCGGCGCCCTACCCCTGGCCCTGGAACGGTCAATTGCATGCGCACAACACAGCCTTGATCGTGATCGACATGCAGACCGATTTCTGCGGCGTCGGCGGCTACGTGGACAGCATGGGTTACGACCTGGCACTGACCCGTGCGCCCATCGAGCCGATCAAGGCGCTGCTCGCCGTGATGCGCCCGCTGGGCTTCACCATCATCCACACCCGCGAAGGCCATCGCCCGGACCTCAGTGACTTGCCCGCCAACAAACGCTGGCGCTCGCAGCGCATCGGCGCGGGAATCGGCGACCCAGGTCCGTGCGGCAAGATTCTGGTACGTGGCGAGCCGGGCTGGGAAATCATCGACGAGCTGGCACCGCTGCCCGGCGAAATCGTGCTCGACAAGCCAGGCAAAGGCTCCTTCTGCGCCACCGATCTGGAACTTATCCTGCGCACCCGCGGTATCGACAATCTGATCCTGACCGGCATCACCACCGACGTCTGCGTGCACACCACCCTGCGCGAAGCCAATGACCGTGGCTTCGAGTGCCTGCTGCTGGAAGACTGCTGCGGGGCGACCGACCCTGGCAACCATGCGGCGGCCCTGAGCATGGTCAAAATGCAGGGTGGCGTGTTCGGCGCCGTCGGCCATTCCTCGATGCTTCGCGACCTGTTGGGAGCATGAACATGCGCGCCCCGAGCCTTGAGACGATTGGTGCCAGCAAGCATTTCGGTGCGTTTCGCGCACTCGACGAGGTGTCCTTCAAGGTCCGCGCCGGCACCGTTCACGCCCTGCTCGGCGAGAACGGCGCCGGCAAGAGCACACTGGTCAAAGGCATCATCGGCTACAGCCCGCTGCAGTCGGGCAGCATTCTTATCAACAACCGCGAACACGAGATTCGCACCCCGCGCGACTCTCATCAGTTGCAGATCGGCATGGTGTATCAGCACTTCACCGTCGCGCCAGGCCTGAGCGTGGCGGAAAACCTGGTGCTGTCGCGCGGCGATCTGCCGTGGCGTATCGACTGGGCCAGCGAGCACCAGCGCCTGGAAGCGTTCATGGCAAAAATGCCTTTTCGGCTGGACATCCATCGGCCGGTCAGCAGCCTGGCGGCCGGCGAAAAGCAGAAACTGGAAATCCTCAAACAGCTGTATCTGGAGCGTCGACTGGTCATTCTCGACGAACCCACTTCGGTGCTCACGCCGCAGGAAGCCGACGAAGTGCTGGGGCTGATGCAGGCGATGGCACACCGTGGCGAACTGACCGTCCTGATGATCACCCACAAGTTTCGCGAAGTCAGCACCTACGCCGATGACGTCACTGTGTTGCGCAAGGGTCGCTGGGTGGGCAGCGCTGCAGTGGCTGACACCACCACGCAACAGATGGCGGCGTGGATGATGGGCGAGGCCCAAGTACGCGGGGTGAGCACCGAGCGCCCGGCGATGGCGCCCCGCCCGCCGCAGTTGCAGGTGGCAGGCCTGGATGTGCCTGGCGACAAAGGCACGCTGGCGGTGAAAAACCTGTCTCTGGCGGTTCACCCGGGTGAGATCGTCGGGGTTGCAGGTATCTCCGGCAACGGTCAGCGCGAACTGACCGAAGCGCTGCTCGGCCAGCGCGCCTTCAGCGCCGGGCATATAGCGGTCGACGGCCAGCCTTACCACGCGCGGCGTGAACAGATGCAGCGCCTGCGCGTGTTCAGCCTGCCCGAAGAACCCCTGCGCAACGCCTGCATCGGTACATTCAGCGTGGCTGACAACCTGGCCCTGCGCAATTTCGACCAGCCGCCGCTCTGCCGCCAGGGCTGGCGCCTGGATCGTCGCGCAGCAGGTGTCCAGGCACGCAGCCTGATTGAGCAATTTCAGGTATCGCCCAACGACCCGAACCGGCCGATCGGCACCTTGTCCGGAGGCAACGTACAGCGCGCTGTATTGGCCCGTGAACTGACCCACGACGTCGCGGTGCTGATCGTCGCCAACCCGGTATTCGGTCTGGACTTCGCCAGTGTCGCGCTCATTCACCAGCGCCTGATCGACGCTCGCAACAGCGGCACAGCGGTCCTGCTGCTCAGTGAAGACCTTGACGAACTGCTGAGCCTGGCAGACCGTATCGTGGTCATTCACGACGGCGAGCTGGTGTTTGAAACCAGCGCAGCGGACGCCGACCGTACCGAGCTGGGCCGACACATGGCCGGGGCCGAGCATCTCGCGGGGGAACCGGCATGATCAAGGTCAATGCGCGCCCTGACCGCTTCGCCTTCGATACATCCCGTACCGCTGTGGTGATCATCGACATGCAGCGCGATTTCCTCGAACCCGGCGGCTTTGGTGCCGCGCTGGGCAACGATGTCGCACCGTTGCAAGCCATCGTACCGTCCGTGCAACGCCTGCTGACGCTGGCCCGTAATGAGGGGATGGCAGTGATCCATACCCGCGAATCACACCGCCCGGACCTTGCCGATTGCCCGCAAGCCAAACGTGACCATGGCTCGCCGGGCCTGCGCATCGGCGATCCTGGCCCGATGGGACGCATCCTGATTCGCGGCGAACCCGGCAATCAGATTATCGACACCCTGGCGCCGCGCGCTGGCGAGTGGCTCATCGACAAACCTGGCAAAGGCATGTTCTTCGCCACCGACCTGCAGCAGCGGCTGACCGACGCGGGGATCACCCATTTGATCTTTGCCGGCGTCACCACCGAAGTCTGCGTGCAGACCAGCATGCGCGAAGCCAACGACCGGGGTTATCGCTGCCTGCTGATCGAGGACGCGACCGAAAGCTACTTTCCCGCGTTCAAACGGGCCACGCTGGAGATGATCACCGCACAAGGCGGGATTGTCGGCCGGGTTGCCTCACTGACGGACCTGGAGCAGGCGCTGCAGACAAGGAGCACACATTGATGGACATCAACCTCCCCCACGTGGTCGCTGAAGTGACCCACGCCTTTCACGACTACGAACGCGCCCTGCTGGCCAATGAGCTGAGCACGCTGGATGCGTATTTCTGGAATTCCGAACAGACCGTCCGCTACGGCGTCGCGGAGAACCTGCTGGGCGCGGACACGATCGCTCGCTATCGACGCCAGTGTCAGCCGGTCGGACCGGGACGCACGCTGCTGCGTACCGTGGTGAGCACCTTCGGTGAAGACTTCGCCACGGTCAGTACCGAGTTTCATGATGGCGTCACCCAGCGCCTTGGTCGGCAGATGCAGACCTGGGCGCGACTGGAGGGCGGCTGGAAAGTCGTTGCCGCACATGTCAGCATTGACCTGAGCAGCCTGGAGCCACGCCCTTGAATTCCCCGAACACCACCAACGCGCTGGCTGAAGACGTCTATCGGCGGCTCAAGCAGGAGATTTTCGACTTCTACCTGCTGCCCTACGACCGCTTCACCGAAACCCAACTGGCCGACCGTTATCAGGTCTCGCGAACACCAGTGCGTGACGCGCTCTACCGCCTGCAGCGCGAAGGCTATCTGGATGTCGAATTCCGGCGTGGCTGGTCAGTCAAGCCTCTGGACTTCAACCAGATCGACCAGCTCTACGATCTGCGCATCGTCCTGGAGTGCGCAGCGGTCGAGCGCATCTGTGCATCGGCCGAAGTGCATCCGGAACTCACTGTTCTGCGCCAACACTGGTTGATCGATCGCGATAGCTGGCAGATAGACATGCAAGTAGTCGCCGACCTCGATGAACAGTTCCATACCCAACTGGTGGCCGCTTCAGGCAACCTGGAAATGGCCCGCATCCACCAGGAAGTGACCGAGCGCATCCGGATCGTGCGCCGTCTGGACTTCTTCAAAAGCGCGCGTATCGAACATACCTACCTCGAACACGCCGCGATCCTCAATGCCCTTCAGGCGCGTAAACGTGACGAAGCATTATTGCTGCTGCGCTCCCATGTAGAGATCAGCAAGCTGGAAGTACGCAAACTGACGATTTCCATGCTCAGTGATGCGCGGCGGCGGTATGAGGCGTGAGGTTTCATGTCAAATTTCCAGGTAGACAAACCATTGCGTGAGCGCAAATCATCGAGGCTGTTAATCGTCAGCCCGTCGATGAGAATACTGCTTTTCAGATTTCAGCACACAAAAGGGGCGTTGGCCGGCAGCAATTATTGGGCAACGCCTGGTGGAGGCGTCGAAGACGGCGAAACTTATGAGGCCGCCGCCATACGTGAATTGCGCGAAGAAACCGGTATCAGGGTCAACTCGGTCGCTGAGCATATTGCCAACAGACGTTTTCCAATGCTGCTCCCTAGTGGTGAGAGCGTACTCGCTGTTGAACGCTATTACGTTGTATATGCAGAGAGCCAGGTACTCTCTCGATCAGAATGGACGCTGCAGGAAACCCAGGTGATGACGGAGCATCGGTGGTGGTCCGCCCATGAACTGAACTCGACGACGGAAATCATCAAACCGGATGATCTAGTCAGAACGCTTGAGAAAGCGGGTGTCTTTAAAGCTGAGCGTTAGGAGCACCGTAACGCTACAAATAGCATGGCGGCGAACGACTCCAACTTCCCCGTACTGGCCATTCATATGAGCAGGCCAACTTCGACTCTCCGTCTGACGCTATCACGCCACAGTAGCGCTAGCACTCCATGCGGATAGATATGATCCCATGCAACCTTTTCAAACCAGCCCTGTCCTAGCCATTAGTACGTAATGGCACTTAACCATCATCTCGTATTCGATGTATTGACACATGACTCCCTACTGCAGATTCGCCGGTGAATGACCGTCTGGCTCGTTATGCAATGGGTCAGTCGTCGCCTCGACCAAACATCGTGAGCAACTTCAAGTCTGTACGTAGTCGCAGCTGAAAACTGCTAAGTCAACCAGGCCATGTCTGCGCGCAGCTGGAAGAGGTCCACAGGACGGATCCGCCGCTTATGCGCTGCCAAACATGATCGGGGCCACACATGCGCACCACTCAGGAATAGTGATCGATGAACCCACAGGGCTATGAGCACGACCACGTCATACCGACGAATATTGAAGATGTTGCCAAGGTATTGCAGGCCGCTGCTCACTCCGCCTCGTGCACCGCCGGTTTGCTGATGGTATCCAGCGCAACAGGCTGGGAGCAATTGGTCAGCTCCGGTCAAAGCCTGCCCAAAGCGGATGAGGCATGGTTGAGGATGATCTCGTCGTATGGCGACGTGGTGCTGGTCGGTCAGGACAGCCCGGCGAATACGATGGAAACCAACAGCTCGGGGTCTACGCTGATCTACGTTGCTATCCGTGGCTTCAGGCATGAATTGCTCGGCGCAATGCTGTTGCGCAACAGCGATCAAGCAATGGTGCTGAGCGCTGCGCAACGCTATGCGCTGCAGGCCCAGGCGGCTCATATTCGTACTTACCTGCAACCGGGACGTGATCCCGAAGCCAATAACCCGCTGGTCACCTCGTTCGAACGCCTGCGCTTGCTTGAGTCGGTGGTCATCAACGCCAATGACGCGATTCTTATCACCGAAGCGGAACCCATCGATCTGCCAGGCCCGCGTATCGTCTATTGCAACCCTGCGTTTCTGGCGATCACCGGCTTCACTGAAGAGGAAGTCATAGGTCGCACGCCCCGCATCCTGCAGTGCGAGGAAACCAGTCGGGCAACACTGGACGTCATTCGTGAGGCACTCAGTCACTGGCGGGCGGTTGAGGTCGAACTGCTCAACACCCGCAAGGATGGCAGCAAGTTCTGGGTCGAGTTGAGCATTGTGCCGGTGGCCAACGAAAAAGGCTGGTTCACCCACTGGGTGTCCGTGCAGCGCGATATCACCGAGCGCAAGGAGTCTCAGCAACTGGCTCAGCGAGCCCGTCTGGAGTGGGAGGAAAAGCTTGCGCTACAGAGCCGGCTGGAGGAGCGCGAACGCATTTCCGAAGAGCTGACCTATATCGCTTTTCACGATGAGCTGACCTCACTGTTCAACCGCGCTTACCTGATGAACGAGTTGACCACGGCCTTTGAAATCCGCGACCCCCGATACGAACGGGCAACGGTACTCTTTCTGGACCTGGACGGCTTCAAGGTAGTCAACGACAGCATGGGGCACCTGGCCGGTGACAAGTTGCTCAAGGCGGTCGCGAATCGATTGCAGACCTGCGTTCGCTCTAATGACGTTTTAGCGCGAATCGGCGGCGACGAATTTGCGATCCTGCTGATGGGCAAGGATCAGCCGGAGACTGCCGTAAAGATGGCTGAACGTATCGTCAGTCAATTGCACACGGCAATACAGATCGAAAACCAGGACATTTTCATCTCGTGCAGCATCGGTATCGTCACCGCAGGTGACAGCCATACCAAACCCGAAGAGTTGCTGCGTGACGCCGACGTTGCCATGTACTCCGCAAAAAAACAGGGCAGAGGGCGCTGGAGCATCTTCAACACCTCGATGCGCGAAGCGGCGATCGACACGCTGGTGATTCAGAACGCGCTGCGCCAGGCACTTGAAGACAAGGATTTCCTGGTCTTTTATCAGCCGATCTACAGCGGCAACTGTGAGCATTTGGTCGGGGTCGAGGCGCTGGTCAGGTGGAACCATGCCACCATGGGCATCATTTCCCCCGATGCCTTTATCCCGATTGCCGAAGACCTCGGGATCATTCATGAGCTGGGGGCCTGGGTCATGCATCAGGCCTGTAGCGAAGTGCAGGCCTGGCGCAAGGAGTTCTCTCACCTGGACCTGAGGCTCAACGTCAATGTGTCCGGGAAAGAGCTGAGCCACCCTGGATTCGTCGATCAGGTGACACGGATCATCGCCACCACCGGCCTGCCCGCGGGCCAGCTTCAGATCGAGGTCACCGAATCAGTGTTTCTCTATCAGCCTGACGCGATCGCCGAGGTTCTCCGGCAGATCAGGCAGCTTGGCGTGAGAGTGGCGCTGGATGATTTCGGCACGGGTTACAGCTCGCTCGGCTACATTGACCGTTACCCGATCGATGCCGTGAAGATCGATCGGTCCTTCGTGTCCCGAATGATGACGTATGAGCGCAGCAAAGCCATTGTCAGCAGCATCCTGTCGCTGGGCCGAGCGCTGAATCTGGATATCACGGCGGAAGGCGTGGAGACAGCGGAACAATACAACCTGCTGCGCAAAATGGGCTGCCCTTACTTTCAGGGCTATCTGCTGAACAGGCCGATGCGCTCAGAGGCACTGCTGCACATCATCAAGTCCGCTGCCGAGTGCACGGCCTGATCTACCCCGACGTTGATGGGCCGGAATGACTCCCGGCCATCCCGTAGTCTGAGCGTGAGCACGCTGTCTTGTAATGTGTCTCTACCTGTAAAATCTTGCCGATGACCTGGTAACTGATCCAGGAAGCTCTGCGCAGCGTACTGAATACTGTCGTGATGGGCGTCATGCACCCGTTTATTCATGGCGGTATAGTACCTGTGCAACCAGTGCTCGGTGCCTGCGGTCCAACTCACTGCATCCATTGTCCAACCGGCGTTGCGTCACACATTATCTGATCAGAGCCGCGATCAATTAACGGATCACTCGACAGGAAATCAGATGACCTCATCCAGCCAGCGTCTTGCCTTGCTTGAAGCCGTTGTTGAACAGTCATTCAATGCCGTATTGATCACCGACGCCAATCTGGCCAATGGCGGCCCCTTCATCGTGTACGTCAATCCGGCCTTCTGCTCCATGACCGGCTACACGGCAGAGGCATTGATCGGTGCCTCACCACGGATCCTGCAAGGCCCGGACACCGATCCTCAAGTGATCGAGCGGATGCGCGAATGCCTGAGCGAAAGTCTTTTTTTCGAAGGGTCGACGGTCAATTACCGCGCGGACGGAAGTCCTTACATCGTCGAGTGGAAAATTTCTCCCGTGCGCGACGATGCAGGTACGGTGTGCAACTTTGTCTCTGTGCAGCAGAACATCAGCCCGCGCATCCGCGCCGAGCGTGAGCAACACCTGCTGGCGCAGGCACTGAACGCTGCGCTTGATCCGATTATCATCACCGACTGCAATTCCACCATCGTGTTTGCCAATGAAGCCTTTCAGCAGATCACTGGCTACAGCAGCAGCGAAATCCTCGGCGAAAACCCGCGGATGCTGAGCTCTGGAAAACACGATGAGGCGTTCTATGCGCAATTCAAGGAAGCGCTGAAGAGTGGCGCCCCGCTTCGCACGACCTTCATCAACAAGCGCAAGGACGGCTCGCTGTTCTATGCGGAACACAGCATTTCGCCGCTCTGTAACCTTGAAGGTGCAGTCACCCACTATGTCAGCATCAGCCAGGATGTGACCACACGCCTGGGCCGCGAACAAAAGTTGCTGGAGATTGCTCACAGCGATCCGCTGACCGGGCTGGATAACCGTCGCTCAGCCGAGCATACGCTTGAGCGACAGATACCTGCGGTGAGTATGTCGGGCAAGCCGTTCAGCCTGATCATCTGCGATATCGATCATTTCAAGGCGGTCAATGACCGGTACGGCCATCCTGCCGGGGACAGCGTAATCACTAGCGTTGCGGCCATCCTCAAACAACGTATCCGCCTGTTGGACGTCGCCGCTCGATGGGGAGGAGAAGAGTTTCTGATCCTGGTGCCCGACAGCTCGTTGAAACAGGCGGCCGAACTCGCGGAGCGCATTCGCAAAAGCGTTGAAAGCCTGGTGATTCCGGAAACCGGATCGGTGACCATTTCTCTGGGCGTTGCAGAACTCGGCGCCGGGGAAACGGCCGCCAGCCTCATTCAGCGTGCAGACAAGGCGCTTTATCAGGCCAAGCGCCTGGGCCGCAACCGGGTGGAATGCGCTTAGACCAAGACTCGGTTTTACTCGTTGCCCGCCTCGTTTGCCTGCGCATTGAACCCGGGCCTGTCATTTCGACAGGCCCGGGCGTCGTGTCAGAGCTTCGGCAGTTGTCCGATACGCCCCATCATCTCAGTGACGATCTGCAGATCCAGCAAGAACTGGCCGGTGGTCTTGAACTCGTTGTCCGTATGACCGGTGTATTTGACTTCGGGTCTCGCCAGGCCGAACTGCACCCCGTTGGGCAATGAATGGACCGACGTAGCGCCAGCCGACGTGCCAAAGGTGTGTTCCATACCGAGATTTTCACTGGCCACAGCGAGCAGCGCCTTGACCCACTCACCCTCTGGGTTGCGGTACATCGGCTCGGCGATGGAATAGTCGAACACTGGCCTGATAGCGGTTTTCGTACTCCAGGCGGCGAGCTTTTCGGCGATTTCGGATTTGAGCTCCTGCGGGGACTTGCCTTTCGGCACACGCAGATTGACCGCTAGTTTGAATGCCTTTTCATCCATTGCGACGTACGTCAAGGATGCTGTGAGAGGCCCCATGAAGTCGTCGGAGAACCCCACGCCCAACTTGCTTCCCAGGTAATCGAGTCCCCAGTTGTCGGCGGCATAGCGAGCAGCATCGGTGATCTGGTTGTGTTTAAGCGCAACCTTGCCCTGCAGACTGTTAATGAAGTCCAGCATCCTCGCGACCGGGTTGACGCCGGACTGGGGTGCCGATGAGTGCGCGGACACGCCGGTCACAGTCAGCTTGACGTCCTTGCCGTCGACCCTGGCATCGACCTCGAAGTCACCGCCATTGCTTTTCACGTACTCGGCACTGACCTGTTGCAAGCTTGCAGCCAGCTCGGCAGGTTTGTCAGTCAGCAGAGTGGCGACCGACTTCGACGGAATCTGATTGGTGGCCATGCCCCCGGTCATTGAAACAATCTCGGCCCCCTCGCCTTCAGCCTCGCGTCGGGCAAAGCTGGCCATGACCGTGCCGTAACCTTTTTCGGCAATCACGACCGGGTAACCGCCATCCAGCGCCAGGTTGTAGGCGGGCGTCGGGTTACGCTCAAAATAGTAAGGGATTGCGTCGCCGGCCGTTTCTTCCGTGGTATCGATCAGCAACTTGAAGTTTCTGGCCAGCGGCAGCTTTTCTTCCTTGATGACTTTCATGGCATAGAGCGCAACCACAATACCGTTCTTGTCGTCCTCGGTGCCGCGTCCATACATGCGATCACCGATCAGCGTCACCTTGAACGGGTCCAGACGAGTGCCGTCAGGCAAGACCCAGTTGTCCGGCGTGACCGGTACAACATCGGCATGCACATGAATGCCAACTACTTCATCACCCGCGCCATCGAGCGAGACTTCATACACACGGTTATCGACGTTGCGAAACTTCAGATTGAAGCCCTCGGCCAGGCGCTTGATCGTGTCGGCGATCTTTATGAACGCCGGGTTTTCATGCTGGGCAACGCCGTCGACACGAACCGTGGGAATAGCCACTAGCTCACGCAGGGTTTCAGTGGCCGCGCTGCCGTACTTCATGCGGGTATACAAACCGAGCAAGCGATGAATGTCGTTTTGTTGCGCTGCGGAAAGTTGCTTGTTGTCGAGAAAGGCACTGATGGCCGAGCCAAAATCGGCAGTTTTAACCACATCAGCACTGGCAAGATTGTTCAGAAACTGCCTGAAATCCTTTACCGATGCATCATTGAATGTCTTGAGGATAACGGCGCTCTGCTGTGCAGTGACAGTGGCGTTTGCCAGACAGGTGAACGACGAGAGACTGGCGAGTATCAAGGTGGAAGCAGCCAGTTTTTTGAGTGACAGGTTCATGGTTGAAGGCATTCCTTGGCAGGCAAAGCGCGAATTTTTCTGATCGTTTGATCAGGAAGCATTTCAACTTACACCAAGAGCAATGATGCGAGAATCCCCTTTTAAATCGAGGCGATGCACTGGAGTGCCCATATGATCAAGCTGCTGATGCGCCTGAAAGCGCGCTTCGACCGAAAGCCCAAGGGGCAGCAGTCTGATCGGTTGCCGCCTGCGCAGCCTGCCGATCAGCAAGAATCCATGTCACGCGTGCAGGAAAATCTGGCTTGGCTGCCAGTCTATAGAGAGCCGGAGCCACTGCGTCTGCAGCCACCTGCCTGCCCCCCATTGAGGCAACAGGACGAACCGCTGCGAGCCCGCTACCACGCCTACGTTGCGCAAACGGAACAGGCTGATCCAGCCAGCCAGGACGAGTCATGCCGTGAAACAGGACGGCAGTTGGCCAGAGAGCTGCAGTCAGCGGCAATCGACATCGTTACGTCAAAAGCCGAAAGCTCGCCGGATGTTTATTGGCTGACTCAATCCGCTGCTATTGCTTCGCTGTTTGCCGACGGCGCGCAATCGGACGCGTTTCAACGCTATCAAGAATATGTGCAGCACTACAAAGACCAGCGACTGACGGCCGGGCAAGTATGGGCGTTTGATATTTATGTGGCCGAACATACGCCAAGACAGGTCAGGACATTTCTGCCACATCCCTCAAGCGAAACACGTTTGCCTGATGAACCCTCGCCGGGGGCCGACGATATTGACCAGTTACTCTCCTACCTGCCACTGCTGTACCCAGACGGCGTGGCGATCAAGAGTTATATCATCAAGGAAAACACCTATTGGCCAGACTACTTTCCGGTAGTCGAAGCGTTTTATCGCGCGGTGGCCAAAGACTGCTGGTGTGACATTGATTACCTTAATCATGGCGCGGCGGACATGCTCAATGACGACATCTATATCGCCCAGGCAAACCTCGCTGATATGCAAACGCTGCTGACGTACTGCATCAGAGGCGAGCGTTTTTGCGATGGACACCATGGCGCGATGATTGAAAAAGGCTACGTGCTGAAGATCCTGCGCAGGCTGGCGGTGTTGCGCGAAGATTGAAGTTCACGGCAAGCAGGCGGTGTGCCGGGCGATGGCAGCGCCCATCGTACTTCTTTCACATGCGCTACTGTGCACCGAACGACTTCAACAGCGTATGCCGGCTCCAGTGGCCACAGTAGCGTGGAAGGCATGCGATCGGCACATAACCGCAACGCGCGTACCATCTGGCGACATCGTCATCCAGCGTTTCGATCAGAGCGTCAGTACAGCCTCGCTCGATGGCCAACGCTTCAAGCCTGTGCAGGGTCTGCGCCCCGAGCCCTTTTCCGCGCGACCCGGCATCGATCCAGAGGTAACTCACAAACAGCCGCTGGAACTCGGTTCGGCCTGTGGCGCCGCCAATCAATAGATCGTTCTCCATGATCATGCAGGCAATAGGATCAGCCATTCCCCCTTTCGCCTCGGACAATGCGCGGCCGTGTTGCAAGACGCCGTCAGCAACAACCCGAGTTTGATCATCAGCAATCTGGGCACCTGTAAGCCACTTCATCATGTCAGCACTTCCTTCTTAACGAACTGCAGATACATGAGCAAGATAAAGGCCAACCACCCGATCAAACACAGTGAATTCTTCCCCCGCCGAACACTCCGAACAGTACCGAGCGAACGCCGCAGATCAGTCGCTCTCCACTCGAGGAAATCTGAATGACCACCGCATTCAAAGTTGGCGACGCCGTACACTGGAACTCCGAGGCAGGCCAGGTGCATGGCAAAGTCACCAAAGTACATGTGCAGGACGTGGAGTTCATGGGCAAACATCGGCCCGCTTCAAAGGACGATCCGCAGTACGAAGTGAAAAGCGACAAGACCGGTCATTCGGCGATGCATCATGGGGATGCGCTCAAGCACGCGTGATTGCTCTGCGCCGCGTCGTGGAGAGAACGGTGTAGCGCCCTTCTCACTCACGCGAGAAAGCTGTAACCATTGGCGTGCCTGCATCCGAAACGGATGCAGGCACGCGGCATCAGATCACGCCGCAGGCAGCACGATCACCGCCACCGCCCAGAGGTGCGGGGTGGTCGGAATGGTTGTCGCCGCCGGCGTGAACCATCAGCGCGTGGCCTTTGACTTCCGAGAGTTTCTTCAGCCGTGGGGCAAGCACCGGATAACTCGCGGTGCCGTCAGCAGCCACGTACAGCGCAGGCAGATCGCCTAGATGGCCATCGGCGTAAGGCCCAAGATGCTTGCCGGTCTTGGCCGGGTCAAAGTGACCGCCTGCCGCGAGGGCTGCGACCTTCTTGCCGTCTTTGGTACCCGCTTCGCAACTGCCGTTTTCATGCACATGAAAACCGTGGATGCCTGCAGGCAGCTCCTTCAGATTCGGAGTGAACAGCAAACCGTATTGCGTTTCGCTCACCGTAACGCTGCCGATAGGTTTGGGCGCGCCATCAGCGCTGACCAGATTGACCGGAACGTCCAGCGATGCAGCCTGAACACCGAAAGAGAAAACGCCAAGCAGACCTAGCAAAAGATGAGGTTTCATAATTTCAATGCGTCCCTGATCTGATAATCGAATTGAACGTGGCACCAGGCAGCGCGGAGGCTGCACAGCACGAACGTCTTTCATGCCACAGAGGATGTGACCACAGACCTGCGAACTTGATGCAAGGAAATGAACGGGGGTCGCCGGGGAAAGTAATGCAAAACATCACGACTGGCCTGCCGACACCAAGGTCGGCAGGCCAGCGCTGTTCACCTGTGCTCAGTTAACAGCACAGTGGTGCGGATCAGATATCCAGGCAGATCTTGCCGAAATGCTGATTGGTTTCCTGATAACGGAACGCTTCGACGATGTCGGTCATCGGGAAGGAACGGTCCATGACCGGACGCATGCCGTTGGCATCAATGGCGCGGATCATATCCTGTTGCTGGGTGCGACTGCCGACCAGCACGCCCTGCATGCGCAGTTGTTTGACCAGCGCCGGGACGAACTCCAGTTGACCGGCAACACCGCTCAGGATGCCGATGACCGAGATGTGGCCAGCGACCCGTGCCGCATTCATGGAGTGCTGCAGGGTCGATGGACCGCCCACATCGATGATGTGATCCACACCACGGCCGCCGGTCAGCTTGCGGGCAGTCTCGCCCCAGTTGCTGTCCTTGCGGTAGTTGATGAGGTGGTCGGCGCCCATGGCTTGCAGACGCTCCAGCTTTTCATCACTCGACGACGTGGCGATAACGGTCGCACCGACCATCTTGGCGAACTGCAACGCGAAAATCGATACACCGCCAGTGCCCTGCACCAGGACAGTATCGCCAGCTTTCAACGCGTCATCGACCATCAGCGCACGCCACGCGGTCAGGCCAGCGGTGGTCAGCGTGGACGCTTCGGCATGGCTGTAGCCCTTTGGCGCAAGGGTAAACGAGGTGGCACGGGCAGTGACCTGCTCGCGGGCATAACCGTCGACGCCATCACCCGGCACCGTGACAAAACCTTCAACCAGCGGCTCGCCGCTGATCCATTCCGGGAAGAACGTGCTGACCACGGAGTCGCCAACCGCGAACTCGCTGACGCCCTCGCCTACTGCGGTGACGACGCCTGCACCATCGGCCATGGGAATGCGTTTTTCCGTCGGTGCCCACATGCCGGTGACGACCGCGAAGTCGTGATAGTTGAGCGAGTTGGCGTGCAGACGCACAGTGATCTCACCGGCTTTAGGTGCAAGCACTTCGCTTTCGCCAACGCTGACCTGATCGTAGCCGCCGCCAGCCTGCACGTAGATGGTTGTATTGCTCATGGTCAATCTCCTATCAATTCAACATTACGCAAAATGACGAAATGTGTAAATAACGCTCAAAGCCTAGAGTTCTTTCTTGAGCCTGTCGGCAAACCGGTCGATGGCCTGCTCATCACGGCGAAAATAGGTCCACTTGCCAATCCTCGTTGCCTGAACCAGCCCGGCACGTTGCAGAATGGCCAGATGAGCAGACGCGGTAGAAGCCGACAGGTTGGCCTTGGCCTGAATGTGCGACACACACACGCCTATCGCCGGATCACCGTGGTCCTGGGGAGGGAAATGGGCTTGCGGGTTTTTCAGCCACTCCATGATCAACATGCGAGTGTCATTGCCGACCGCTTTGATTTGCTCAAGAATCATGGGGCACAACATTACGCTTTTTTACGAAATGTTCAACCCCTGATTTACCCTCCTCCGGCCAACGGCATGTTTTGATTACAGCTTCACATCGACCTGACAAATGAAGCAATCTGTCGACTCCAATAAAATCGACCGCACCGCTGAGAGCATCCAGACTCATGATGAATCTTAAATACAGCGCCCTGACCGCTCTGCTGCTGGGTATCACAGGCATGGCTCAGGCTCAGGACTACACCTCGCATCTGGACAAGGTGCTGCAAACTGGCCATTTGGCTGTCTGCACCACTGGCGACTACAAGCCCTATACCCTGCTGCGCGAAGACGGTGAGTACGAAGGCACTGATATCACCATGGCCCGTTCACTGGCCAAGAGCCTGGGGGTGAATGTGCAGTGGGTGCCCACGACGTGGAAAAACCTGATGCCGGACATGGTCGCCGGTAAATGCGACATCGGTATGGGCGGCATCTCGGTGAGTCTGGAACGCCAGAAAAAAGCGTTTTTCAGCAACACGCTGGACGTCGATGGCAAAATCCCGCTGGTGCGCTGCGCCGATCAGGCCCTGTATCAGACTGTCGAGCAGATCAACCAGCCCTCTGTGCGTTTGATCGAACCCGCCGGTGGCACCAATGAAGCCTTCGCTCGCGCTCATCTGCCAAAGGCGTCCCTGGCATTTCACGACAACAAGACCATCTTCCAGGAGCTGCTGGACAAGAAAGCTGACGTGATGATCACCGATGCTTCCGAAGCGCTCTACCAGCAGAAACGCATGCCCGGCCTGTGCGCGGTCAATCCGACCCGCTACATGCAATACGGCGAAAAGGCCTACCTGTTGCCACGTGACGATGTCACCTGGAAAGGCTACGTGGATCAGTGGCTGCACCTGAGCAAGGCCACCGGCGAGTATCAGCAGGCGCTGGGAGAATGGCTGGCAGTGCCCGCCGAGTGAGTGTGAAGTGGTTTTGCCGGGCACTGCCTTCGACGTCCTGCTGTGCAATGGTTGCAAGGCGTGTCCGGGTGAAATAGCGTGTTACGGCAACTCTCACTGGAAGGCAGCCAAACGAGCATGAAGCCCAGCAAACCCATCACCCGTGCGTATTGTGTCGAACTGCAGCAGGAGCTGTCGATCGCCGCTGCCCGACGCGAATACTTCTCTCAGGAGCCGCCACGCGCACGCTTCGAGTTTCTCTGCTCGACCGAGGCGTGCAGGACAATGGGGGCGAAGGTTACCGGGGTTCGCTATGACGTGAAGCCACAGGACAACCCGACCTTCGTCGCCGCGCACTTTCGCGCCAACCCGCATTACGACCATCACTCGGGCTGCGAATGGGTGGATGAGCGCGCAGAAGCAGAGGAAGAACCGAACGATCCGGTCGAAGAAACCGATGTACAGACACGCCTGCGCAAGGCCAAACGCAAGCTGGACGACTACATCGATATCTTCGACCCGGTCATCAAGGCGCCGACCAAGGACACGTCCGGCCCGGAAAAACCCGATGCTGGCGCCCAGCGCCCTGCTGCAACGCTTGCAGTCACAGAACCAGCCAAGCCACCAACTGCTCGCTACAGCGAAACGCGCACCAACAATCTTGAGCGGCTGGTGGACAGCTATCGGCAGGCCAAGGCCGAGCTGTCACTGGAAGACTTCAAGCTGCTGAAGCTGAAAATTCCGGGCCAGGGCGAGGTTTCGTTGCGCTCGTATTTTCGCCATATCAAATACGCGCAATCAGGCGATAACGGCCGCGTGCTGTTCGGAGGTGGTCTGGTCGAGCAGCGGTACGGGTTGGGTTTCAAGTTCAGGTTCTTCGACCGTCTGGACGGCAAACTGGTGACGCTCTACGTATCGCCCGCGCAGATGCAGGCCTATCGCTCCAGCCGCTACATCAGTGAGCTGCTGAGCCATGCGGATGACGTGAAGTTTTTCACGGTGTATGCGCTGGGAACGGTCACACAGAGCCCGTCAGGCAAAAGCTATGGCCTGGAGGTCGACGACTTGCGGCATCTGGCGATCGTGCTGGGGCCGGCGAAGGAGCCGCTTGAGGAAGGGAAAACACCTGAAGCCTGAGCATTGGGTCGAGGATCGTTCCAGCGTTCGACGCTGGAACGATCCGGGTCAGCTCATCAGACCTTGACGATCCAGCCGGCTGGCGCCTCGATGTCACCGGACTGAACGCCGGTCAGTTCCTTGTACAGGCGCTGAGTGACAGGACCGACTTCGGTCTGGCTGTAGAACACGTGCAGGTTGTCCTTGTAGGAAATCCCGCCGATCGGAGTAATGACAGCAGCCGTGCCGCATGCGCCCGCTTCCTTGAACTCGCCGAGCTGGTCGATGAACACATCACCCTCTTCGACCGTCAGGCCCAGACGGGATTTCGCCAGTTCGATCAACGACAGGCGGGTGATCCCCGGCAGCACCGATGGCGACTTGGGCGTCAGAAACACATCGTCCTTGGTGATGGCAAAGAAGTTGGCCGAACCCACTTCCTCGATCTTGGAGTGGGTCTGCGGATCGAGATAGATGCAATCTGCAAAGCTGTGCTTCTTGGCTTCAGAACCGGGCATCAGGCTGGCAGCATAGTTACCACCGACCTTGGCCGCGCCTGTCCCGTTGGGCGCAGCGCGGTCGTAGCCGGAGATGACGAAATTGTTCGGCTTCAGGCCACCTTTGAAATAGGCGCCCACCGGAATGCAGAAAATCGAGAAGATGAACTCAGGCGCCGTGCGCACGCCGATGTTGTCACCCACACCGATGACGAACGGGCGCAGGTACAACGCGCCGCCGGAACCGTAAGGCGGAATGAAACGTTCGTTGGCCTTGACCACCTGTTTGCAGGCTTCAATGAATACATCGGTCGGGACGTGGGGCATCAACAGGCGGGAGCAGCTGCGCTGCATGCGCTGGGCGTTCTGATCGGGACGGAACAGATTGATCGAGCCATCCTTGCAGCGGTAAGCCTTGAGGCCCTCGAAGCACTGCTGGCCATAATGCAGCGCGGTCGACCCTTCGCTGATATGCAGCGTGTTGTCCTCGGTCAGCGAGCCCTGATCCCAGGCACCGTCGCGCCAATGAGAAAGGTAGCGCTTGTCGGTCTTGATGTAATCAAAACCCAGAGTGTCCCAGTTGATGCTTTCTTGACTCATAACGCCCTCTATCATTTTAGCGACTGCCTGGTCGAGTCAGGCCAATGCCTTATTCTGCCAGATCATTCGGGCCATGAGGCTCGAAATAAATGCAAACCGACATGGCATTTCTGAAGCAGGCTTGCGGGCAGGAGCCTCATGAGTCCAGAGCTCACCCGACCGGGAGCGGAGGCGCTACCTGGCGCTCGCGGATATAGTCGATAAACGTGTCCATATCCGAGCTGCACAACGTTCGTGCAACGGACTTGACCTCTTCGACAGGCCAGTCCCACCAGGCCGCCTGGAGCAGCAACTGGCGAATGTCTTCGTCGAATCGCCAACGGATGAATTTGCAGGGGTTGCCTCCCACCACCGAATAGGGAGCCACGTCCCGAACGACCATCGCACCTGCCGCGACAATGGCGCCATGGCCGATGGTGACACCCGACACAATGGTTGCATTGGCGCAAATCCAGCAGTCGCTGCCGATCACCACATCGCCCTTGCTCGGCGCGTAATCCTGAATATCCGCGACTTGCGCGACCATCGCCGGGAACGGGTACGTTGTAATCCAGTCCGTGCGATGCTCGCCGCCCAGTAGAATTTTCACACCCTCGGCAATGGAGGTATAAGCACCGACCCTGAACACCGAATCGTCACCAAAGTCGACAATATCCGGAATGCCATAAGTCCCCACGCCAACGACCGCACGCGGGTATTTCAATCTGATTTTTTCGGCGTGCCTGTCCAGCTTGTCCATCTTGCGCAACTGCTTGCGTATTTTTCTATTTTTCAACAGCTCGATAAATTTCATATCTTCAATCACATTTTTTTGGACAGTCAGGCTGCACTTACCGATAGCTCAGGAGTAAACGCTTGCAGCGCCGCAAGGTCGTTCTGTTGATCTGCCTCCATGGGATGGAAAACAAAAGCCCCCACGCATATCGCTTGTCCGCGACCGCGGCATATTTCAAGGCTTTGTTGATGGCCTGAGTACGACCGCTCTGGTATTCGCGATGATCCCGATAGGGCTCGATGCTTTTCAGGTCAGCCTCAAGCAACACCTTGTACTTGCGCGAAAGGTTGTTCGGGTGACGTCGATAGCGCGTGACGATCTCGGGGAGCACATGAATTTCATAGCCCAGATGAGCGATTTTCAGTGTGGCCTGAAAATCCTGAACCCTTATCTGCGGGTCATAGCCGTTCGCATCCTTAATGGCCTTCATGCGGTACAGAGCGACCGGCGCGCCAACGACCACCGCTCCGCGCAATATGTCATCGAACGTCAGCCGCTCGATGTGATCGCGGGACTGACGTTTGATTTCCTTGCCGTCGCCATCCATGTAGCTGACCAGTGCGCCGACACAGCCTACCGCGGGATGATTGTCCAGATACTCGGCACGAATCCGCACCGATGAGGGAAGCATGATGTCATCCAGATCCGGGGTAGAGAGGTACACGCCTTTGGCGTAACGCAGACCATGGTTGAGGGCAGCACTGACGCCCTGATTGGCCTGGCGATAGAGCTGGAAAGGATAGCGTTGCTGCAGGGACTCCAGCATCGCGATGCTGTTGTCGGTCGAGCCATCGTCAACGACGATCACCTCGAAATTCTCGTAGTCCTGAGCAAAAATACTCTGAATCGCGACCTCGAGAAATCGCTCGGCGTTGTAGCAAGGGGCAACGATGGAAACCAAAGGGCTGGGCGTGGGGTTCTGACTTTCTGAAGACATCATGGGTAGCAGCCATAATCATGATCAGCCCTGACGGGCTCGGAAACCGAATATCTGTAACAGGTCGCTTGAAAACGGCACATCATGCGGCAAGCGCTCCTGATTTTCCATGAAAGGTCAAAAACGTCCTGTGAACAGGCATTTATAGCCGCGGAAAAACTGCCGACATGCCCTGTCTTTCATTCAGTGTAGATCGGCACTCAAAAAAAAACCCCGTTCTTCGCAGAACGGGGTTTTCATGTTGCGCATCAAGTGGAATCAGAAAGCGTAAGTCACCAGCAATTCTTTAGTCACCTGAAAGTCGACCGACATCATCACGCTCAAGGCAGTGATGGTGAAGATCGAAAACACGAACAGCTTGCGAGCCCAGACAGTATCGTCAACGGCCTTGTAGCCCTTCCAGGCCATGTACAGCCAGTACATACCCATACCCGCTGCAACAGCCAGGTAGTTGAGGCCCGCATAGCCACCCACGGTCAACATCAGGGTCGCTACGAGGAACGCCAGGATGTAGAGCATGATGTGGCGCTTGGTAACCAGAATGCCGCGCTTGACCGGCAGAACCGGAATCTTCGCAGCACGGTAATCATTGAAGCGGAAGATGGCGATCGCATACGAATGCGGCATCTGCCACAGGCTGAACATCACCAGTAGCGTGAGTGCCGCAAAGTCGAAGCTGTTGCTCACTGCGCAGTAGCCAATCACCGGCGGCATGGCCCCCGAGAGACTGCCCACCAGCGTGCCGTGAACGGATCTGCGTTTCAGGTACAGGCTGTAAAGGCCGACGTAAATCACGAACCCGATCACTGCAAACAGTGCGGCCAACGGATTGGCCTCGGTGTACAGCAGGCCAACGCCTGCAATACCGAGCAGGGTTGCGTAGAGCAGCGCCAGTTTCAGTGAAACCAGGCCCTGCACCAGAACCCGGTTACGGGTTCTTTCCATTCGCTGATCGATATCGCGATCGATGCAGTTATTGAACACACAACCGGACGCAACGACCAGGGAAGTACCGATGACCGCAGCGAGGAACACGCCGAAATCGATATTTCCCTTGGAAGCCAGAAAAAAGCCACCTGCCACCGAAAGCACGTTACCGAAAATGATCCCCGGCTTGGTGATTTGGATAAAGTGCTTCAGTGACATCTGGTATTCCTCAATGCGCCATCATTTCGCGGTGGACGCTGAAGATGATCCACAGCGACAAGCCGACCAGCAGGACAATAACCATCGTGGTAAAGGCGAAGGCCATCACGTTGTTACGCTGCACGCTTGTGAAGTCCAGATGCAGGAAGTAATGCAGGTGCACCAGAATCTGGATGATCGCGAAGACCAGAACGATTGCGATCGTCATGTCCTTCGGCAGCGAAGGTGACATCACCAGGGCAAACGGAATGGCGGTCAGGATGATCGACAGTACGAAACCGATGATGTACGACTTCACTGAGCCGTGACTATTGTCTTCAGCGGAGTGATGCGAATTTGACATTACAAAGCTCCCATCAGATAGACAACTGTGAACACGCCGATCCAGACAACGTCCAGGAAGTGCCAGAACAGGCTCAGGCAGCTCAGGCGCGTCTTGTTGGTGTTGGTCAGGCCCTTTTTCTGGACCTGGAACATCATGATCGCCATCCAGATCAGGCCGCTGGTCACGTGCACGCCGTGCAGACCTACCAGCGCGAAGAACGCTGACAGGAAGCCGCTGCGGCTAGGACCGAAGCCCTCTTCGATCAGGTGATGGAACTCATAGACTTCCATACCGATAAACGCAGCACCACACAGGAAGGTCAGTGCCAGCCAGCCCAGTACCTGGCTTTTATTGCCCTTGTACAGTGCCAGCATGGCGAAGCCGTAAGTGATACTACTGACCAACAGGAACGCGGTTTCCACAGCCACGAATGGCAGCAGGAAGATGTCCTGGCCCGATGGGCCACCCGCGACACTGTTGACCATCACGGCGTATACCGCGAAGAACGAGGCGAACAACACGCAGTCGGTCATCAGGTACAGCCAGAAGCCGTAGACCGTCATGCCACCGCTGTCGTGGTGATCGTCATGCCCATGATCATGGTCGTGACCGTGATCGTGGGCTCCGGAGTTGATTGCAATATTTGACATTGTTTAAACCTGTTCCAGCGAGGACTTGACAGGAGTGTATGCACCGTTGGCCGCCAGGACCTTGTGATGCTCACCTTCAATACGCGCTACATCTTCAGCAGGCACCATGTAGCCCTGGTCGTCACGCATGGCGTGAGCAACGAAGACGGCAATGGTCGCAACCAGGCTTGCGCCTACCAGCCACCAGATGTGCCAGATGAATGCAAAGCCGAAGACCGTCAGCAACATACCCATGTACAGGCCGGTCGCCGTGTTGTTAGGCATGTGGATCGCCGAGTAGCGGGCAGGAACCTTGTAAGCGGTACCGGCACGTTTCGCATCGGTGAACGGGTCGACGTCGTCAGCTTTTGGCAGCTCGGCAAAGTTGTAGAACGGTGGAGGCGATGAAGTGGACCATTCCAGGGTATGGCCATTCCATGGGTCACCGGTCAGATCGCGGTTGTTGTCGCGGTCACGGATACTCACGAACAGCTGGATCAGCTGCGAAGCGATACCCATGGCGATCAGCACGGCGCCGAACAGCGCGACGTCCAGGTAGATGTTCCACTCTGGCATGTCAGTAGCGTTCAGACGACGGGTCATGCCCAGGAAGCCCAGCGCGTAAAGCGGCATGAATGCGACAAAGAAGCCGACGATCCAGAACCAGAACGCTGCCTTGCCCCACTTCTCGTTCAGGGTGAAACCAAACGCTTTAGGGAACCAGAACGCGAAGCCGGCGATGTAACCAAATACCGCACCGCCAATGATGACGTTGTGGAAGTGAGCGATTACGAACAGGCTGTTGTGCAGCACGAAGTCAGCACCTGGGATCGCCAACAGAACGCCGGTCATGCCGCCGATCGAGAAGGTGACCATGAAGCCCAGGGTCCAGAGCACCGGCGCAGTGAAGCGCAGACGGCCCTGATACATGGTGAACAGCCAGTTGAATAGCTTCACACCCGTCGGGATCGCGATCAGCATCGTCGCCAGGCCGAAGAAGGCGTTGACGTTGGCACCCGCACCCATGGTGAAGAAGTGGTGCAGCCAGACCATGAAGCCCAGGATACAGATCGCACCGGAGGCGAAGATCATCGACTTGTGGCCGAACAGACGCTTGCCGGAGAACGTCGAGATGACTTCCGAGAACACGCCGAAGGCCGGCAGGATCAGGATGTACACCTCAGGGTGACCCCACGCCCAGAACAGGTTCACGTACATCATGGGGTTACCGCCCATTTCGTTCGTGAAAATGTGGAAGTCCAGGTAGCGGTCAAGGGTCAGGAACGCCAGGGTAGCGGTCAGGATCGGGAACGAAGCCACGATCAGGATGTTTGCCCAGGTGCAGGTCCAGGTGAAGATCGGCATGTCCATCAGTTTCATGCCAGGCGTACGCATTTTCAGAACGGTCACGAGGAAGTTGACCCCCGTCAGCGTCGTACCTAACCCGGATAACTGTAGCGCCCAGATGTAGTAGTCAACCCCGACACCAGGACTGTATTGCAGCCCGGAGAGAGGCGGATACGCAACCCAGCCGGTCTTGGCGAATTCACCGACACCCAGAGACAGGTTGATGAGCAGCATGCCTGCTACCAGCAACCAGAAGCTCAGGGAGTTCAGGAACGGGAACGCCACGTCGCGAGCGCCGATCTGCAGAGGCAGAACGATGTTCATCAGGCCCGTGAAGAACGGCATCGCCATGAAGATGATCATGATCACACCGTGAGCGGTGAAGATCTGGTCATAGTGCTCAGGCGGAAGGAACCCTTCAGCACCGTTCTGGGCCATCGCCAGTTGGGTACGCATCATGATCGCGTCGGCAAAACCGCGCAGCAGCATGACCATGGCAACGACGATGTACATCACGCCGATTTTCTTGTGGTCGACAGAGGTCAGCCACTCAGACCACAAGTACGTCCACTTGCGGAAATAGGTGATCAACCCGACAACCGCAATGCCGCCGAGCGCGATCATGGCAAGTGTCACCATGACTATGGGCTCGTGGAACGGCACCGCTTCCAGACTTA
>Ga0308164_10000316_pt1 | contig 99184 bp, 105 predicted proteins | sample PhyTR2_FD_201031 | JGI IMG/M metagenome (GOLD analysis project Ga0308164, IMG submission 201031) | Phyllosphere microbial communities from UC Gill Tract Community Farm, Albany, California, United States - DLSLT.R2 | ecosystem: Host-associated > Plants > Phyllosphere > Unclassified | place... | reverse complement strand
TGGGACAGGTTCAGATCAGCCTTGCTGGACAGGACTTCGTCGATGGTGATGGTCTTCTTGTTCGCGTCGACGACCGTGTTGCGTACGTGAAGATCGAACTTCTCGACGCCCGCATTGAGTGGTCGCACGCCTTGTGCATCTTCATACGTTGCGGCGGCATCCTGAATGTCGAGTTGTGCGAGCACAAGACGCAAGCCTGGTGGCTTCGGTTTGTCCGCGGTTGGCTGTGCAGGCGCGGGTTGTACGGGAGCGGATTTTCCAGCAGCGTCTGCAGTCGGTTTAGTGTCGTTCTTCGCTGCCTTTGGTGGCGTCAGCAGATTGTCTAAATTGAGCTGTCCATTGGCGTTTCGTGCGATACGGGCTTGCAGGCCATTGATGGCAACGCGAGCAATGTCGAGCTGCTGATCGAGCACCTTGGCATCTTTCAGCGTGATGGCGAGTTCTGGCAGTTTGGCGATCAACTTGTCGTTGCTGTCGTTCACTACCAGCGACTTGAGGCGAATATCGCCGTTCAGGACGAGTGCTGGTGCGGCATCTTTCTTCTGCTGGAAGTGCGCGACCATCTTCATGTCGAGTTTGGCGCTCGGCACCTTGAAGTGCGGCGTGCCCGGAATGTACTTCAGGTAGGTGGTCAGATCGAGATCGTCGAGATCAAGATCGACGGTCGCTTCCATCGGGTCCTTGAATGGCAAGGTCTTGCCCTTGATCAGCAGCGGCGTGTCGTTGATCTGGGCACTGAGCAAGGGCTCGACAAAGACTTCTACCTGCGATGGCAGGGACGAGATAAACGGAATGCCAAGCTGCAGATCCTTGACCTGATGCAGGGTTTGCGCAGGACGATCATCAAATTCGATATGGCCCTTGTCGATCTCGATATTGAAGATGGAGAAGCGCGCCGGTTCGGGTGAGGGAGGCTGACTGTTTGCCAGCGCCAGAATGTCGTCGATGTTGTAGTGCGTATCGTCCTTGCGCACCAGATGCACGTATGGTGTTTCGATCTTGAATTGCTCGACGATGGGCGCGAAGCGCAGCAGAGACTTGAAGGACAGATCGACGGTGAGGGCATCAAAGGAGGCGAATACCTTGTCGCCTTCCGGCTCCAGCATTTTCATGTCGCGAATCTGCACGCGCATGGTGTACGGATTGACTTCGACCTTGCCGATGGTGGTCTGGCGATTCAGCTTTTCGGAAATGCGCTGTTCGGCTTGCGACTTGATGATGCCCGGCAGCGCGAAGAAGCCGAACAGTCCGAGCAGGACGATGAAGGTAATCAGTCCGATGACGGTTCGCTTCACCACCGGCCGACCCGAAAAATGTCGAATCGATTGCGGCAACCGCGAAGTGATGGAGGTCATGGGTCAGCACCGGTGATGTTGGTGGAAAGAATTCTACCAGCGGGCCGCAAAGATTGTTGTCTTTTAACTATGCGTGATAACCGAAAGCACCATGAAAAAATCCGGCGCATGGCCGGATTGTTCAGGAGGCGTTGTGCGGATCAATAAACCATTGGTCCCAGGCCGCCGATCAGGATCGTGATCAGGCCGAGAATCAGGTTGATGCCGACCAGCTTGCGCATGGTTGCCATCGCTGCGCCGCCCGCTTTCCAGTCCTGTGCTGCCACCGCACGCTTGAGGCGACGGAAGGGTGCGAAGAAGATGTGGGCAAAGATCAGCATCATCACAATGCCGATGACGGACATCAGCGTGACCGGCATCGGTGGTTTGCCCATCTGCGCCATCATGTAGAGGCCGCTGCCAAGCACCAGGGCAATCGAAATCCATACCCAGACAAAGAACTTGGTGAAAATACCGGACAGCAGCGTCAGACGCAGCGGCGGTTCCAGCGTGACGGCTGCGACGGGACGCAATGCGTTATGGGCGAAGAACATGCCACCCACCCAGACAGTAAAACCGAGGATATGCAGAAATTTGGCAAAGAGCATGGCTGTTTTCTCGCAAAAAAGTGAATGTCAGGGATGACGGTGGAAAACCGAAAGGTCAGTCTTCTTTCGGGAAATGGTAGATGCCGCCATCGGTGGCGCCTGCATCCTTCTTGCCGGCGCGCAGGTCACGATACACTGCTGCGCGGATGATCAGCATGGCGACGATGGGAGCGGTCAGCAGCACGAACAGGGTAATGATGATTTCGTGGATGACCAGGCGCGACTGCAGCGCGGTAAAGTAAATCATCGAGGCAATCAGCAGGCAGCCCGCTCCGAGCGTCACGGTAATCGCCGGTCCGTGGATGCGCTGATAAAAATTCGGCAGGCGCAGCAGGCCGAGCGCGCCGATCAGCACGATGGTGCCGCCGATGACCAGCAGGATCGATACCGGAATGATGGCCCAGATGGGCAGGGTGACTGTTTCAATCATTCGATGATCTCCCCGCGCATCATGAACTTGGTCAGCGCAATGGTTGAGACAAAGCCGAGCAGCGCGATCAGCATCGCCGCTTCGAAGTAGATCAGATTGCCAAAGCGGATGCCGAACATGATCGCCAGCAGCATCGCACACATCCACAGCGTGTCGAGCGCCAGCACCCGATCATGCACGGTCGGGCCGATCAGCATGCGGATGGCACACAACAGCATGGCGATTACCACGCAAAACAAGGCAAAGCCGATCGCCAGTTCAAGAATAGTCATCATCGCGGCGGTCTCCTATTCAAAAATTTCGATCAGCGGTTTTTCGTAGCGCGTCTTGATGGTTTCAACCCACCATTGCTCATCATGCAGATCGAACACGTGCAGTGCCAGTTCGTAGCGATCCGGCAGGATCTCGACCCATACCGTTCCCGGCGTCGAATTGATCAGGCAGGACAGCAAGGCCAGGCCGTAAGGATTGCGAATGTCGAGCGGCACTTTGATGAACTGCGAGTTCAGACCATCGCGCTTCTTCGACAGGATCAGCCAGCTGACGTTGAGGCATGAGCGGACGATTTCCACCAGCGCCATGCTCAGTAGGCGGAACAGCGTCAGCGGGCGTTTGAGCTTTGGATAGCCGAGCGGTACCAGCGGCTTGGTCAGTAGCGGCACCACGACGCCCAGTATGGCACCCAGTAGCAAGTCAGATGGCGCAAGGCTCTGGTTGAGCAACAGCCAGAACAGCAGCAGCACGATCGACATCATCGGGAAGGGGAGCAAGCGCTTCATGGCATTTCTCCCGGCATGACAACGCCTTGAATGGTTTGTGTGCCGCGGACCTTGTCGACATATTTGGCAGGCTGGTGCAGATCGTTGCTGGCGCGCTCAAGGTAGTCGAACATCGGGCCGGCACGCAGCGTCAGCACGATACAGACAAGCAGCAACAGCGTGATCGAGGCAACCTCGGTCACGTGCAGTTTGGGCGCAGTGATCGCGCCGGATGCCCAGAACGTCCGTACACCGAAGCGCATCAACGCAATGATCGCGGTCAAGCCGGAGAACACGATCAGGCCCATCAGCGTCCAGGTCGTTGCGGTAATGGTGATGTTGGCACTATCGGGATTGAGCAGCGCATGGAACATGCTGAACTTGGCGATAAAGCCCGGTAGCGGCGGCAGGCCGGCAATGATCAGTGCACAGCCGGCAAATGCCATGCCGAGGAAGGCGAGCGCACCGGGAATGCCGACACCGGCGGTTTCTTCAGGCGTTTCATCGACCGCAAACGCTTCCATTGTCAGTGCCAGAATCGAGGCGCCGGGTTTGCGGATACGTTCTACCAGTTCGACCAACAGCACGAATGCGCCCATCGCAAGTGTGGAGCCAAGCAGGTAATACAGGCCGGCGGTCACCAGCGAGGCCTGTCCGTAACCGATGACAGCCAGCAATGTGCCTGATGACACGATCGCGCCATAACCAGCCATGCGTCCCAGTCCTTCACTTGCCAGCATGCCGGCGGCACCAAACAGAATGGTTGCCATGCCGCCCCACAGCAAGGCCTGATAGCCGTAGTTGGCAGCATCGCCAGCGCCGTCCGAAAACACCAGCAGCCACAGCCGCAGGACGACATACGCACCGACCTTGGTCATCAAGACCAGCATGGCAGTAACCGGCGGCGACGCGGCGGAATAAGTCGTCGGTAGCCAGAAGCCGAGCGGCCACATTGCGCTTTTGGTCAGAAAGGCGATCGCCAGGATAGACACGCCTACCTTGAGCAGGAACAGGTCTTCGCCACCGATGCCGGCGATGCGACCAGCCAGATCGGCCATGTTGAGTGTGCCGGCACTGGCGTAGATCAGCGCCACGCCAATCAGGAACAGCAGCGATGCTGCCAGATTGATCGCGATGTATTGCATGCCGGCACGAATGCGTGTTGCGTTATAGCCGTGCAAGACCAGACCATATGACGAGGCCAACATGACTTCGAAGAACACGAACAGGTTGAACAGATCGTTCGTCAGGAAGGCACCATTGATGCCCATCAGCAGGAACTGGAACAGCGAGTGGAAGTGGACGCCGATCCGGCTCCAGCGCATGGTCGAGAACAGCAATGCAGCGCCCGCCATGATCGATGTCAGCAGCAGCATCAGCGCGGCCAGTCGATCGGCGACCAGCGCAATCCCAAATGGCGCCGACCAGTTGGCGGCCAGATACACGCCCATGTTGTCTTGCCACATGCCGCTATCGGTCAGTTTCATGAGACTGATGGCGAGAACAAACTGGATCACGACCGATGCCAGATTGATGTAAAACTTCAGTTGATGGCGACTCTCATTGATCATGATCAACACTGCGCCGCAGAGCAGCGGCAGCAGTATCGGCAGAATGATCAGATGTTGATTCCAGTGCAAACTCATTGATCAGGCTCCTCGCCATCCACGTGATCGGTGCCGGTCAGGCCACGCGAACCGATCATCACGACAAGGTAAAGCGCCGTGGTGGCAAAGCCGATCACGATCGCCGTCAGCACCAGTGCCTGCGGCAACGGATCGCTGAACATCGTTGGGTCGGCCGGGCCAGCGCCCAGCGTCAATGGCGGCTTGTTCACCCACAATCGTCCCATGATGAAAATGAACAGATTGACGGCATACGACATCAGCATCAGACCGATCAGCACCTGAAAGCTGCGCGGACGCAGAATCAGCCAGATGCCGGATCCGAACAGTACGCCGATGGCGAGAGAAATGATCAACTCCATCAGATGGTCCCTCGCTTAGGCAAGACAACAGTGTCGGGTGTGCCGCCTGGTTGCGGACGGCGGCTACGGACGGTTTGGTGCGCCAGTGCGACCAGAATCAGCATGGTCGATCCGACCACCACCATGAACACGCCGAGGTCGAATACGAAGGCGCTCGGTGCATGGACTTCGCCCAGAAGCGGCAAGGTCAGATGCGCGGTGTGACTTGTCAGGAACGGGAAGCCAAACGCCATGGCACCCAGGCCGGTAAAGAATGCGGTGACCAGGCCCCATGAAATCCAGCGGAGCGGACGCAGATGGATGTGCGACTCGACCCATGCGGTGCCGGCGATCATGTATTGCACGATGATCGCGACGGCAAAGATCAGGCCGGCGACAAAACCGCCACCCGGCAGATTGTGGCCACGCATGAAGAAGTAGACGACGATCACACCCATGAACGGCAGCAGGAAGCGCAGATACACGCTCGGAATATTCAGATAGCCCTGATCAACCTGTTCCGCCGGGGTCTGCTGAGCGGCAGGATCGACGTTATTGCTTTGCTGTTCTGGGATCGAGATGCTTTCCGGCGATGGACGGAAACGACGCAGCAGCGCGTAAACCGTCAGCGCCACGACCGCCAGCACCGTGATCTCACCCATCGTATCGAAACCGCGGAAATCGACCAGCAGTACGTTGACCACATTGCTGCCGCCACCTTCCGGCAAGGCGCGCGCGAGGAAGTAGTTACCGATGCTGTCAGGCTGCGGATGCATGAGCACGATATAACTGATGGCAGCGATTGCGAGACCCGCGATCACGGCCAGCACGAAGTCGCGCGAGCGACGCAGCCAGACCGAACGCGGGATTTGCAAACCGTTTTCCATTTCTTTCGGCGCCAGACGGCGCGGTAGCCAGCGCAGACCAAGCAGGATCAGCACCGCTGTCACCGTCTCGACCATCAATTGTGTGAGTGCCAGATCCGGTGCCGACAGCCAGAGGAAAGTCATGCTGGTCGCGACGCCCACGCCACCCACCAGAATCAGGGCCGCCAGACGATGGTATTTGGCTTGCCACGCGGCCATCAGACCGCAGGCGCAACCGATGATCCACATGACGGCAAACAGCGGCTCCATATTGTCGAATGAGAGCGGCTTGAGTGTCGGCCACGGTCCGACGAGCAGCCACGGCACCGCAATCATCGCCACCATCATCAGGAACAGTTGCGGTTGCAGACGACGCGTGCCCAGCCATTTCACCAGCAGGTTTGCCGCCGAGCTCAAACGCAGCATCGCTGTTTCATATGCCTGCGCGCCGCTGATGCGATGCAGAACCGGCACGTCCGCGCGTTGCTGCAGGGTGAAGTACTTGCGCAGAATGACGTAGAACATGATGCCGCCGCCAAGTGCGACAAAGCTCATGACCAGCGGCAAGTTGAAGCCATGCCACATCGCCAGACTGTATTCCGGTGTTTGTGTGCCGAGTACGGCTTCCACAGCCTGGTGCAGATAAGGACCGACGCTGATTCCTGGAATGATGCCGACCACCAGGCACAGCAGCACAAGAAACTCGACCGGGAAACGCATCCAGCGTGGTGGTTCGTGCGGTTCCTTCGGCAGATCGTCCGGCAGTTTGCCGAAGAACACGCTGATGAAGCGCAGCGAATAGGCAACGCTGAAGATGCCCATTGCCACCGCCGCATACGACATCCACCAGTTATCGCTGCCACCGACATGCAGCGTTTCGGCGAAGAACATTTCCTTGGACAGGAAGCCATTGAGCAGCGGTACGCCAGCCATCGATGCACTGGCAACCACCGCCAGCGTGGCGGTGATGGGCAAGGCCCTGCGCAAGCCGCGCAATACGCGCATGTCACGCGTGCCGGTTTCGTGATCGATGATGCCGGCCGCCATAAACAGCGAGGCCTTGAAAATCGCGTGATTCAACGTATGGAAGATAGCCGCTACCATGCCGAGCGGTGTGCCGATGCCGAGCAGCGTCGTGATCAGGCCCAGATGGCTGATCGTCGAATACGCGAGCAAGCCTTTTAGATCATGCTGGAAGATCGCGACGAATGAGCCAATCAGCATCGTGCAAACGCCTGCACCAGCAATCAGCCAGGTCCATTCCGGCGTGCCGGACAGGGCAGGCCACAAGCGCATCAGCAGGAAGATGCCGGCCTTGACCATGGTTGCCGAATGCAGATACGACGACACCGGCGTTGGCGCTGCCATCGCGTGCGGCAACCAGAAGTGGAAGGGAAATTGCGCGCTCTTGGTCAGGGCGCCCAGTCCGATCAGGACCAGCGCCGCGACGTAAAAGTTGTGCTGACGAATCGTATCGCCAGCCGCCAGAACCGCTTCGAGGTCGTAGCTGCCAACAATATGGCCGAGGATCAGGACGCCACACAGCAGGCACAAGCCACCGGTCGCGGTAACGGTAAAGGCCATACGTGCGCCACGACGCGCGTCGATACGGTGATGCCAGTAACCGATCAGGAGGAAGGAGGTGACGCTGGTCAGTTCCCAGAAGATGACCAGTTGGATCAGATTGCCCGACAGCACCACACCGAGCATCGATCCCATGAACGCCAGCAGGAAAGCGAAGAAGCGCGGAACCGGATCTTCATCCGACATGTAATAGCGCGCATACAAGACAACCAGCAAGCCGACGCCCAGCACCAGCATGACGAACAGCCATGCAAGGCCGTCGAGGCGCAGCAAAAACTCCAGACCGAAGGCAGGCAGCCACTCAGCCGAATAACGCACGGTTTCGCCATCACCCAGATACTGATACAGATAAATCGTGACCAGCAGGCCATACAGCGCGACGCCACCAGCCAGCAGGGATTCGCGGTTACGCGCATCTGACGGCATGCAGGCGGCAATCACGCTTCCCAGGAAGGGAACCACGATCAGGGAAAGTAGCAGCAGGGATTCGGTGACAGGTGTTTGCATGCGCAGGAAAACATTCAGGGAAAACTGCCAGTCCACCCAAAAGGGAGAATGGCAACCATAGGGTTTTACGAGATTCGGATCAGGGAATGAATTCCACCGAGAGTCAGCAACGGGTCAATGCCATGCATCGGCACAGTGTTCCGGGCTGTTCCAGTCTGATTGTGTTTGCAGGTCACCCCTTCCTTAGAAAATCGACATCTTGTGATGACGTACAAACCAGGCAAACTTGCTTCGGACGGATAGGAGGCAAGTAAATTGCCTTCTGCCCGATGCGCATTTGCATGGCGAATCTTGCGCCGCCCTCTCTGCGGAACGCTGCTCCAATGGGCGCGCTCTCTTCAAAAGGGCAGTGGTGTTGTCAGGCAAACTATCGCTGTAAGGCATACACAGCAACGGTTTCGTCTTGACGAGACATATCGCGTGTTGCGACATGAATGAGCGATGGCGGCGGCGTCAACGCGCCTTTCCATCGAACAATAACCTCTGCATCATACCAGACTCGGCACCATGCTTATATGTAATTTCCCGTAATTGCACGTATCAGCATGCAAGAAATGACATAAGCACGGCGATTTTCTGGCTTCATTCTTTATTGCATTTTTTCATTACGCAGCATCTCGCGACAATGCTGCGTACGCGAATTGCGTGAATATGCAAGAATTTCGCCTTCCCGGCTCGCTAATTTGTGTCGCTGTCCTCGTTTGCATGGTGGCGCTTTGTGCCAATGCATCATGCGTTCCGTCTTTTAGTACGCGAGAACACGCAAAAATTCCCGAGCCGGATCGATTTGGAGAAATGCATGTTGCGCTGGTTTGAGAATTTGCTGTACCCCTACAAAGAAGAGCGGCCTGCCACACCGCCTACCGGCTTTGTTGCCTTTATCTGGGCATGCACCAAGGGTGCGCGTCGCTACATCGTGGCGATGACTTTGTTGACCGCGTTGACTGGGGCGTTCGAGGCATTGCTGTTCGCAATGATGGGACGCGTGGTGGACTGGCTTGCCAAGGTCGAGCCGGCTTTGCTGTGGGAGCAGGAGCGCGGCAGTCTGGTTTTATTGATCGTGCTGATTCTGGGTAGCACGGTGCTGGTTGCCTTGCAGACTTTCTTCAAGCATCAAACTCTGGCGGGAAATTTCCCGATGCAGTTGCGCTGGAATTTCCATCGCCTGATGCTCAACCAGAGCATGGGTTTCTTTCAGGATGAGTTTGCCGGTCGTGTTGGCGCCAAGGTCATGCAGACTGCATTGGCGGTGCGCGACGTGTGCATGATTACCGGTGACATTCTGGTCTTTGTGCTGATCTATTTCGTCACGATGACGGTGGTGGTGGGCAGTTTCGATACCTGGATGCTGTTGCCGTTTCTCGGTTGGGCGGCGGCGTATGGTGTGGCGCTCTGGTACTTCATTCCACGTCTGAGCAAGGTTTCACGACGTCAGGCCGATGCGCGTTCCTTGATGACGGGCCGCATCACCGACGCGTACACCAACATCGGCACGGTCAAGCTGTTCTCGCACGCAGGTCGTGAAGCGAGTTATGTGCGTGGTGCAATGCAGGAATTCATGGGTGCGGTGCACGGACAGATGCGGCTGGTCAGCGGGTTCGAGATCGTCAATCATGCGTTGAGCATGTTGCTGATCCTGGGCACGGCTGGCATGGCGCTGTGGCTCTGGAGCCATGGTCAGATTGGTGTCGGCGCAGTTGCGGCGGCGACTGCAATGGCGCTGCGCCTCAATGGCATGTCGCACTGGGTCATGTGGGAAATGGCCAGCCTGTTCGAACAGGTCGGTACCGTGCAGGACGGCATCAACACGCTGTCGCGTTCGCATGCGGTAACGGATGCATCGGATGCCAAACCAATCGATGTGACGCGCGGCGAACTGGTGTTTGATAACGTCAGCTTTGGCTATGGTGGCTCGCGCGATGTGATCGATCAACTCAACCTGACGATTCGTGCCGGTGAAAAAGTCGGGCTGGTCGGTCGCTCCGGTGCCGGAAAATCCACCATCGTCAATCTGTTGCTGCGCTTTTACGATATCGAGCAGGGCCGCATTCTGATCGATGGTCAGGATATCGCGCAGGTAACGCAGAATTCATTGCGCGCGCAGGTTGGCATGGTGACGCAAGACACGTCGCTGTTGCATCGTTCGGTGCGTGACAACATTCTGTACGGTCGGCCCGATGCAAGCGATGCCGACATGCAGTCTGCCGCGCGCCGCGCCGAAGCACATGACTTCATCCAGACGTTAAGCGATGCCAAAGGACGCCTGGGCTACGAGGCGCACGTCGGCGAGCGCGGCGTCAAGCTGTCCGGCGGACAGCGGCAGCGGATTGCGATTGCGCGCGTGATGCTCAAGGATGCGCCGATTCTGCTGCTGGACGAAGCGACCAGTGCACTCGATTCAGAAGCGGAAGTCGCGATTCAGGCGAGTCTGTACGATCTGATGGAGGGTAAGACGGTGGTCGCGATTGCGCATCGCCTGTCGACGATTGCAGCGATGGATCGCCTGATCGTGCTCGACAAGGGGCGCATTGTGGAAGAAGGCACGCATAGCGAATTGCTGGCGCGCGGTGGATTGTATGCGCGTCTGTGGGCGCATCAGAGTGGCGGTTTCCTCGGCGAGGAAATCGAAGAAACCGCGACGCCGGTTTGAATGGATTAAGTGGTGAAAGCCGCCGGTTGGCGGTGCATCACTTAATTTTCTACTTGTGATTTTTGGCGAACAGTAACGCGATCAAGGTGAGGAACGTCGCGCCTGACAGGTAGTAGCCGACGTATTGCAATCCATGATGGGTTGCCAGCCAGGTCGCCACATACGGCGCAAGAGATGCGCCGAGAATCCCGCCCAGATTGAAAGTCAGCGACACGCCGGTGTAGCGGATTTCAGTTGGAAACAATTCCGACAGCATTGTGCCCAGCGGACCGTAGGTCATGCCCATCAACGCCAAGCCTAGCGACAGGAAAATCGTCACCGCGACCATGTCGTTCGCCACAAACATCGGCGCAAACAGCAGGCCGAACAGGATCATGGCAATCGATACCAGAATCATCGTGATGCGACGACCGTAGCGATCGGCCAGCAAGGCTGACACCGGAATCGTGATCGCAAAGAACACGACGGCAAACAATTGCGCGATCAGAAAGTCATGGCGCGAATAGCCGAGTCCGGTGGTTCCCCAGCTCAAGGCAAACACGGTCATCAGATAAAACAGCACGAAGGTTGCGAGCGCGATCATGGTGCCGACCAGCAGCATGCCGCTGTGTTTTGAAAACACGGTTACCAGCGGTACCTTGGCGCGTTCCTCGTGATCGATCACTTTCTGGAACGCCGGTGTTTCGGTAATTTTCAGACGCACGTACAGGCCGACCAGCACCAGCACCGCGCTGGCGAGAAACGGAATACGCCAGCCATAGGAAAAGAACTGTTCGTTGGTCAGCGTTTCGGTCAGGATCAGGAAGATCGAGCCCGACATGAAGAAGCCGATCGGTGCGCCCAGCTGAGGGAAGCAACCGTACCAGGCGATCTTGCCCGGCGGCGCATTTTCGGTGGCCAGCAATACGGCGCCGCCCCATTCACCACCAAGGCCGAGGCCCTGACCAAAACGGCATAACGCGAGTAGCAGTGGCGCTACCCAGCCGATGGTTTCATACGTTGGCAGCAGGCCGATCGCGACGGTTGATATCCCCATCGTCAGCAGCGCGGCGACCAGCGTGGCTTTTCGGCCAATACGATCGCCGTAGTGGCCGAATACCGCCGAGCCCACCGGGCGTGCGAAGAAGGCAATCGCGAAGGTGGCCAGCGATTGCAGCATCGCTGCAGTTGGATCGGAAGAGGGAAAGAACAGATGAGGGAAGACCAGAACCGCCGCCGTCGCATAGATATAGAAATCGAAAAACTCGATGGTGGTGCCGATCAGGCTGGCAAACAGCACATTTGCCTTGGAGTTGACCTGCTTGAAGCCGCTGTCGACGGCATCTGCGTTGCTCGCTGTGTTGCTCATTATTGCGATTCTTTCTTCCCTGAGATGCGTCGTTTTAGTTTTGCGACGCGGCGAGACCGATGGTCGCCGTCACGCCGTGTGCCTGCTGATCGGCATGGTAGGAACTGCGCACCATGGCACCGACTGCGGCGTGTGCAAAACCCATTTTGTAGGCTTCTTCTTCGTACATCTTGAAAGTGTCTGGATGCACGTAACGACGCACCGGCAGATGATCGCCGCTCGGCATCAGGTATTGACCGATGGTCAGCATGTCGACGTTGTGAGCGCGCATGTCGCGCATGACTTGCAGCACTTCTTCGTCGGTTTCGCCGAGGCCGACCATGATGCCGGACTTGGTTGGTGTGTTCGGATGGAGGTCCTTGAAGCGCTTGAGCAGATTCAGCGAATATTCGTAATCCGACCCCGGACGCGCTTCCTTGTACAGGCGCGGTGCGGTCTCCAGATTGTGATTCATCACGTCTGGCGGCGAGGCGTTGAGGATGTCGAGTGCACGATCCATGCGGCCGCGGAAGTCCGGTACGAGGATTTCGATGCGCGTGTTTGGCGACAGCTCGCGCACGCGACGGATGCATTCGGCAAAGTGGCCGGCGCCGCCATCGCGCAAATCGTCGCGATCAACCGAGGTGATGACCACATAGTTCAGACGCAGCGCGGCAATCGTCTTTGCCAGATTTTCCGGCTCATTGACGTCGAGCGGATCAGGCCGTCCGTGGCCAACGTCGCAGAACGGGCAGCGGCGTGTGCACTTGTCGCCCATGATCATGAACGTCGCGGTGCCCTTGCCGAAGCATTCGCCGATGTTGGGGCAGCTGGCTTCTTCGCATACTGTCACCAGATTATTGGCGCGCAGGATGTCCTTGATTTCGTAGAAGCGGGTCGATGGCGAACCTGCGCGCACACGAATCCAGTCCGGCTTTGGCAGGCGTTCGGCCTGCACGACCTTGATCGGGATGCGAATGGTCTTGGCAGCACCTTTCTGCTTTTCATTTGGATTGTAGGCGGGTGCTGCAGGGGTTTGGCTGTCGATGCTCATTGGGCTGGTCGCTCCGTCTGTACGCCGTCATGCAGGCATCGGGTCGCGATGCAGGATGATGGCTGGCGGCGCCGGTGCGTGGCCTTTGCCGCAATATAAGGATTGTTGTTTGACTAAATTAAGGCTGTGATAAGGCTGGTGAAAAATACAAATGCGAGCCTATCGAAACAGGCTCGCAATCAAAAACTGCGTCAGGGTTTGCTGCACATCTTTCAGGTTCGCTTCGATGCCGAGACTGCGCATATCGATGGTTTGCAGTCCTTCGTAACCGCATGGATTGATCCACAAAAACGGTTGCAGATCCATCGCGACATTCAACGAGACACCGTGATAGGTACAGCCGTTGCCACGAATCTTCAATCCCAGTGCTGCAATCTTGGCACCTAGCGCAGGCCCGTCAGACAGATAAATGCCCGGTGCGCCAGCCTGATGCTCACCAGCCAGATTATACGCCGCCAGCGTGTCGATGACCGCCTGCTCGATGCGGTGCACAAGTTCACGCGCAAAGAGCCGGGCGTCTGGATGATTGCGGCGCAGATCGAGCAGCAGATAGATCACCACCTGCCCAGGACCGTGGTAGGTGACTTCACCGCCCCGATCGGTCTGGATGACCGGAATGCCATGCGCATCGAGTACATGTGAGGGATCGGCGGCCAGACCTAGCGTATAGACCGGCGGATGCTCGACGATCCAGATTTCATCTGCGGTGTCGGCATTGCGCGCATCTGTGAAGGCGCGCATGGCAGCAAACGTCACCTCATAGGACTCGATGCCGCGCTGCCTGATGGCGGGCGCAAGACGGTCGGCTACGGTATGCATGCGGCGTTGTTAGGTAAATCAGAGGACGAATTTCACCATCGGATGGCCCGACAGGTCGCGATACAGATTGTCGAGCTGTTCACGGCTGGTGGCGCGGATGGTGACGGTCAGCGACAGATATTTGCCACCCGAGGACGGGCGCATTTCTATCTTGCCTGTGTGGAATTCCGGATCGTGCACCGTCACGACTTCAACGATGGATTGTGAGAAGTCATCGTGCATGATGCCGACCACCTTGATAGGAAAGTCGCTTGGATATTCGATCAGGCTTTCGTTGGGGTCGAGTTGGTCTGTCATGGTATTCACTTGGTGCATGTCGCCTGCAACGTGCAAACGACCAAGTCGACATGATAGCGGGAAAGGCGAGAGCGCGAGTTCAAGACGGCGCTTATTCCTGTGGAGTCGTTGCTGGAATGACAACGCGACTTAAAAGTTGCCAGACATGAAAAAACGGCAGGTCGCTTGCGCGAACCTGCCGTTTTCAGAACCGAGCGACGGTGATCAGTGCAGCAAGAGACGGATCGAATCCAGCGCACGGCCAAACATACCTGCTTCGCCGACCTGTTCCAGCGCTACAACAGGCAATTCTGCGGTGGTGCGGCCATCGATTTCAATCTTCAGTGTGCCGACCTGACTGTTCTTGTCGATTGGCGCAACCAGCGGGTCCTTGCGTTGCAGTACCGGTTTGATCTTGTCAGCGGTGCCTTTCGGTACCGTTACCCACAGGTCGCGGGTAAAGCCGATCTTGACGCTGTTCTGGGTGCCTTTCCAGACATTTGGCGTGGCGACGGCTTGATCCTTGGCGTACAGACGCACAGCATCGAAATTGAGGAAGCCCCAGTTCAGCAGCTTCTGGCTTTCCTGTGCGCGTGCCTGATCCGACGTGGTGCCGAGGACGACCGAGATCAGACGACGCTCGCCGCTACCGGCCGGGCGTTTGGCGGTCGAAATCAGGCAGAAGCCGGCGCCCGTGGTGTAGCCGGTTTTCATGCCGTCAACAGTCGGGTCCAACCACAGCAGACGATTGCGGTTCGGCTGCTTGATGTTGTTGTACGTGAATTCCTTGGTCGAATAGTACGTACCGTAATACACCGGATGATCGATCACCAGACGCGACGCCAGAATCGACAGATCGCGTGCGGTCGAATAATTGGTTTCGCTTGGCAGGCCGTGCGGATTGGCGAAACGGGTCGAGCTCATGCCCATGCGTTCAGCTTCGCGATTCATCAGAGCGACGAAAACGTCTTCGCTGCCGGCAACCGCTTCGGCCAATGCTACGGCTGCATCGTTACCCGATTGCACGATCAGGCCGTACAGCAGATCGTTGACCGAGACTGGCACACGCGGCTCGATAAACATCTTGGAGCTGCTCGGATCGACGCGCCATGCGTGTTCCGACACGTTGATCATCTGGTTGAGTTCGAGTTTCTTTTCCTTCAGCGCATTGAAGACAACATATGCCGTCATCAGCTTCGTCAGCGAGGCAGGCTCGATACGCATGTTGGCTTCTTGCGAGGCCAGAATCTGATTGCTCGATGCATCAAGCAGCAACCACGATTTGGCATTGATCGTCGGAGACGGGACAGACTGGGCAAAAGCGGTGGAGAGGGAAAAGAGAGTGGCGGCAACCAGCGCAAATAGATTTTTCATCGGACTTTCTGAAGGCGCATATCGGCAATATGCGTCGTTGGGTAAAAATTAATAAACAAGCTTTTAAGAGGGGAGGCGAGCCTGACAGACCTAGCGTCGCCACATTTGGACTACGTGATTCTTGATATGTTGCAATTTCCGATTGAAAAAATGATCAGCCCCCGGGACAACCAGTATGGGCAAGTCTTGCGGCCGTGCCCATTCAAATACATTGCTCAGCGGAATCGTGTCATCGAGTTCGCCATGGATCACAATCGTATCATTGGGAACGGTCGGTAGCGGCCATTTTCCGGGTGCCGAGCCGACCAGCGCGAGTCGTTCGGCCGGCGTACCGGCTTCTTCCAGCCGCTTTTGCAACTGGGTTTGCACAAAGGTGCCGAATGAAAAGCCGGCGAGTGCAAACGGCACGTCCGGATACTGTGACTGTGCATGGGCCAAAAGTTGCGCCATGTCGTCGGTTTCGCCACGGCCTTCATCGTATTCACCACCGGATTTGCCGACGCCGCGAAAATTCATGCGGAAGGCAGCGTAACCTAGCGTGACGAACGAGCGCGTCAAGGTATGCACAACCTTGTTATCCATCGTGCCGCCGAACAGCGGATGCGGATGCGCGATCAGGGCGAGGCCGACCGGCGTCTTGTCTGCAGGCAGGTCGAGCGCACATTCGAGCGCTCCAGCCACACCGTCGAGAGAAAAATACTGGGTTTGCGCATTCATACTGAAAAACTCCGGGCGATCAGATTGTCAGGCGGTCGACCACGCGTCCGCCAACCAGATGTTCATCGATGATTTCGTCGATGTCTTCCTGATCGACATAGGTGTACCACGTGCCTTGCGGGTAGATGACGAGAACCGGGCCGACTTCGCAACGTCCGAGACAACCAGCCTGATTGACGCGTACTGCGCCGGTTTTGCTGAGGCCGAGATCCTTGACGCGCGCTTTCAGATGTTGCTGTGCTGCGGCGGCGCCTTTTTCCGCACAGCATTCCCGACCATCGTCACGCTGGTTCATGCAGATGAACAGATGTTGGCCAAAATGCTGTTTGTCTTCGCTCATTACGGGCTCGCTTCAAAGACCCAAATGATACACCGCCGTCAGTTTCGCTTCAGACGATGCGTGCGATGAAATAGGAACCAGAATGCAAGAAGTGGCCAGATCAACGATAGAAACTGGGCTGCGCCATTGAAGTTGAGGAATTTCCCCTGCACCCAGGTTTCGAGTGCTGCGACAAAATACGGATTGGCCGGCGCCACGTTGATGATGACAAACGCGACCGCCAGCAGCGTGATGGCGAGATAGCGTTGCAGTCGCGGGGGCAGCCAGATCATCACCGCAACCATCAATGTGCCTGCCAGCAATCCTAGTTGTGCGCCTTCCGATAGCCAGGTAAAGGCGTTCTGTGGCTTGAACAGCAAGGCCATCGAGAGCGTCTTCACCGCAATGGCAGCCGCCAGCATGGCAATCACCAGCAGAATGCGCGGCGCTTTTTCACGCAGCATGTGAAACCACGCCAGCAGCGCACCGGCCGTGCTGCAACTGGTGACGATGATTTCGACCTGCCAGTATTGCGTGGCTGAAAGCGGCATGTCGTTGCGCAGGATGGCGCTCAGATCGATCGGCGCATCCAGCCACATCGACAGCCAGTCGGATAGTACCGGCAGCAACTGGCCCGTGCCGAACAGATAGCTCTGCGGATAGATTTGCGCGAGTGGCCACAAAGCCAGTACAACGACGCCACGACTGGCTTGTGGCGTGAACAGACGATGCCGTATGCGGCGCAGGCCGCTACGTTCCAGTACCTGATGATAGGTAAAGGCGCCGATCACCGCGCCGATCAAGGCGCCGGTGCTGTTGGTCAGAAAATCTAGATTGGATGTGACGCGCGTCGGTAGAAAACTTTGCAGCGCTTCCATCGAGCCGGACACCAGAATGCCGAGTAGCGCAGCGAGCAGCATGGCCGCAAAGCCTCGCACAGACGGGTAGAACGCATATACCGCCAGCACACCGAGCGGCACGTAGCCGAGGATATTGGTGACCACGTCGAATCCCGTCCAGTAGCGCGGCGGAATCGGTTCGAACAGGTAATTTTCGAGCGGGATGCCCAGGCGCTCCCAACCGGCGAACGGATACAGACTGGCATAGATGATCAATGCCAGATAGGCGAGCAATACGCCCCGCGCAAGAACCGACGGTTCGCGAGGTGGCGCCGGCGGTAACTGCGGGATTAGCGTTTTGGCGGCAGGGTCGAGAGCCATGTGCTCATATCAACAATGACGGCATCGCTGGCAGCAGCAAGCGCGGCGGCGCCGCCCTGTGCATCAGCGGAGATTGCCGGTGTTTTCTGCACAAACAGTTTCTGCGCACGCAGAACGCGACCGTCGAACAGCGAGGCACGGATCGCCACTTCGCCATGGCTCTTGGACGCGCTCTCGAAATGTTGCGAAAACTCGTCGATTTCAAGTCGCAAGATCGGTACGTTGATGGCACCATCAGAGGCTGCAATCACGGTGCCGCCTGCACGGCTCAGGCTCGATTTCAGGCGCAGCGCAAATAGCTGCGCTGGCGGCATGCTCCAGCGACTGGCGGAGTAGGCGCGCGGTTGCAGATCGTTGGCGTAATCCAGGCGATAGAACATCATCTGGCTGTCGAGCCAAGCCGGCGCCTGCACATCGGCCAGACTGATGGCAGGGAGCGGCGCGGTTGCAGCCTGTTGCGACCGCACCGGACCCAGATCAAGCAGGGCCGAACGTGGCGCGTCGCTGGCACAACCGGCCAGCGCCGCCGAAAATAACAATGCGACGGACAGGCGGCGTAGCGGCAGCGTGCGGAGAGTCGGGCGTGAAATGGTCATCGAAATCCTTCTAAGATGGCTGGTCATGGGTTGAGCCATATTATGGCGCCTGGAAACCCGGTTCGCCCGGTCCCGGTTGTGGCGCGCCGGTGCCGAACAGAATGCTTTGCGGCCGCTGGTTGAAAGTGTCCAGCGTGCGATTGAGTGCCCGCATGGACGTCTTCGTCTCGTTGATCAGCGGTACCGCCTGATATTCGATGACGGAAGCCGCCGAACCGACATTGTCGACCGCGCCGCTAAAGCCAGCCAGCGGTCCATCGACCGCATTGAGCTTGGTCGTAAAGTCATTCAGATTGCCCGTCAATACCGTCGCGTCGTCAGACAGTTTGTTGAGCGAGATCACCATCTTGTTGGCATTGCGTGTCAACGCAGGAAATTCGTCGAGCGCCGGTTGCAGCTTGTCGGGAATGGTCGCGATTTTATCTGCCGCTTCGCTGACGTCGGTAAAGGCGGCGAGCATGGCTTTTTGATTTTCTTCAGACAGGAAGGTATTCAGTTTCTCGGCCACTTCCTCGGTTTGTTTCAGGATGGCCAGCCCGCGCAGTTGCAGGGTGTCGAGCAGACCTGGACGCAAGTCGATGCGCGCTACCTTGTTCTTGGAGGACGGCAGCAGCGTCGGGTCTTTGCCCGTGTCGTCGAGTTGTACGTAGGCTAGACCAGTCACGCCCTGATAGCTGAGCGTCGCAAAGGTGGAACGCGTGATGGGCGTGTTTTTGGAAACGCCAAATCGAATCAGGATGCGACCGGGCTGTTCCGGATCGAATAACACTTCGTTGACGCGTCCGACGTCCAGGCCGCGATAGCGCACAGTCGCTTGTGGATTCAAGCCTGGCACCGAAAGATTGGTGGCAATCTCGTAAGGGATGCGTTCTTCGCGATCGCGATTGAACCACATCGCAATCAGCGCGGCGGCGATCAGCAGCACGATCGTGAAGATCCCTGCCATCAATGCATGAGCTTTATTTTCCATGATGCGTTTCCATAATGCGCTGCCAGTTATTCATGCCGATCTTCCTTGTGTTCATTTTTTGCATCTTGTTCCTTGTGTTCGTGCTGATCCGGCAACGCCTCGAAGGCGCGCTGGCCACGTTCGCCACGGAAGAATGTTTCAATGAACGGATGCTTGAATTCCACTACTTTGTCTGGTGCGCAGTAAGCGATGATGTGCTTGTCCGCGAGCACCGCCACCCGCGACGACAGTGCGAACAAGGTATCCAGATCATGCGTGACCATGACCACGGTGAGCCTCATTTCATCGCGCAACTCCCGAATCAAATCAACAAAACTTTCTGACGCATTGGGATCGAGGCCGGCGGTCGGTTCATCCAGAAAAACCAGATCCGGGTCCAGCGCCAATGCCCTTGCCAGTGCGACCCGCTTGATCATGCCACCCGACAGATCAGAAGGCATCTTGCGAGCATGCTCGGGGCCGATCCCGGCCATCTGCAGCTTCAGCAGCGCCGCATCGCGAATCAGTTCTTTCGGCAGCACACGCAGTTCGCGCAAGGGTTGCGCCACATTGTCGAATACCGTCAGTGCCGAGAACAGCGCGCCATGCTGGAACAACATGCCCCAGCGCGTACGAAGTTGCTGCAGACGATCGCTGTCGATGCGATTGATCTCTTCACCAAACACCTTGACCGTACCGGCTGCGGGGCGCGTCAGCCCAAGCATCTGGCGCAGCAACACAGTTTTGCCGGAACCAGAGCCACCAACCAGCGAAACGATCTCGCCCTGATTGATGGTCAGATTCAAGTCTTCATGCACGACCGTATCGCCGAATTGTGTGCGCAGATTCTCGATCTCGATGATCGGTGTCGGCGCAGGAGCGTCCTTGTCCTTGGGCTCGTTCGGATCACATTCGTTCAAAATCCGACCCCCGTGAAAACGATGGCGAACACGGCGTCAGCCAGGATCACCACAGTGATGGCCGTGACGACCGAGATGGTCGTGCCCTGACCCAGGCTTTCGGTATTGGCCTTGATGCGCAGGCCGAAGTGACACGCGACCAGTGCAATCAGGCCGCCGAACACCACACCTTTGCCAAGGCCGATCCAGTAGTTTGCCAGCGGTACTGCATCGGGCAATTCACGCAGGAAGTACTTGTAGCTCATGCCAAGTTCCAGATTTGCCGCGACCATGCCGCCGATTAGTGCCATGGCATCGGTCCAGACCACCAGCAAGGGCATCGAGATTGCCAGCGCAATCACCTTCGGCAGGATCAAGCGGAAGCCATGTGGCATGCCCATCACCAGCATGGCATCCAGTTCTTCGGTCACGCGCATGACGCCGAGCTGCGCCGTGATCGAGGAACCCGAACGACCTGCCACCAGAATCGCGGCCAGCAGCGGACCCAGTTCTCGAATGACGGCCATGCCGAGAATATTGACCAGATAGATGTCGCCACCAAACTGGTGTAACTGTTGAGCGGATAAATAAGACAGGACGACGCCGATCAGAAAGCCAACCAGCGCCGTGATGCCGAGGGCCTGATAGCCGGTATGAAAGATGTTGGCCGAAATCTCCTTCCATGGTCCGCGTTGCGGTTGCTTGATGAAGCGGCCGAGATCGATGACCAGTTGTCCGATCAGGGCAATGAAGCCGACCATATGATCGATCAGATTCATTTTTCGCTGGACCATGGCATCCAGCGAATACCAGTGTTTCTTTTGCGCCTTGCGCATGTCGAGCGTGCCGGTTTCTTCCAGACGATGGAAAAAATCCTCGTGCTGCGGTGCCAGCTTCAGGTCGTCGGGACGTTTCTTACCCCAGGCGTTCCACAGCAATTGCGCGCCGATGTAATCCATTGCCTCGATTTGCGTCAGATCCCAATGCTGCGTCTTCGAGGTGCCGGCAGTCTTCAGGGCCATCTTGATTTGCGCCATAGTCTGCGGTTCGGTCAGCGCGCGCACATGCCACGATCCGCTGGCGGTCGCAGTCGCATGATCGTCTTGGCTGAGGCCGAGGGTTGGGGCAGCTGTGTTGGGCATGCGGCCAAGTGTAAGGGAGAAACATTTCTGCGTCACGTGCGTTGCCGCACGGACGCACCTGTGCGCGTTGAGCGCGTTGTGGTTTGTTGTGTCCGCTGTGTCCGTTGTGTGGGCATCCGCTCGGCTACAATGCGCACATGCATGTTCTCCCTGATCCTGAGCGCGTAGCTGCGCTTGCTCATCCTGCGGCCCGCGATGTTGCCATCGAAATCGTTGCCGAAACCGGCTCGACCAATGCCGACCTGCTGGCGCGTACCGCCACGCTGACGCAGCCAACCTTGCGATGGGCATTGCATCAGACCGCAGGCAAGGGACGCGCAGGCCGCACCTGGCTGGCGCCCGAAAACGGTGCGTTGACCTTTTCGTTGGCGTGGAAACTGGCCTTGCCTCTGCAGGCATTGACCGGTTTGTCGCTGGCAGTCGGCTGCGTGCTGTCGCAACAAATGAATACATTTGGCATTCCCGCCCGATTGAAATGGCCCAACGATGTCTTGCGCGATGGCGCGAAACTGGCGGGCATTCTGATTGAGACTGCAGTCGATCGCCAGGATCGCAATCGCAATCAAAATTCGGTCTGGGTCGTGATCGGCATTGGCATCAATCTCGCACGGTCGAGCGAATTGAGTCATGAGCTGGCGCGTGCGGTTGCCGATGCAAGTGATGTCGAGCGCGACAGCGAACAATGGATGGGGGGCTTGCTCGGTGGACTTGCCACCATGCTCGTACAGTTCGAGCGCGAAGGTTTTGCGTCCTTTGTCGCGCAATGGAATGCACTGGACGCCTACGCCGCTCAGGACGTCAAGATCATGGATCGGGGGCGCGTATTGCATCAGGGCCGCGCTGCCGGCGTCGATGCCGAAGGGCGTTTGTTGCTGGATACGGCAGACGGACAGATTGCCATCGTCGCGGGCGATGTATCGCTGCGCATGGCGGAGGATTGACTGCATGTTGTTATTGATTGATGCCGGCAATACCCGCGTGAAATGGGCGCTGGCCGAGTCATCGGCTTCCGGGTCATTGGGCAAGTGGGATGCCGCGGGCAGTGTGCCGCATGAAGGTGTGCCGAGCTTGCAGCAGGCATGGAGCAATGTACCGATTACGCGCGTACTGATTGCCAATGTGGCGGGCGCACCATTGCGCAGCGCCTTGCAGGGCGTGATCGATCTCGCACTCGATCGAACCGTACCGGTGGAATGGTTTGTCTCCAGCGCCGAGCGTGGCGGCATACACAATCATTACCGCAATCCTGCGCAGCTGGGATGCGACCGTTTTGCTGCCGCGATCGGCGCGCAGGCGCTGCATGCGGGCAAACCTTTGATCGTGGCGACCTGCGGCACGGCAACGACCATCGATGCCGTCTCTGCTGACGGTGCTTTTGTGGGCGGCATGATTTTGCCTGGAATCGGTCTGATGACGGCTTCGCTGGCAAAACATACGGCGCAACTGCCACAGGTCGAGCTGCATGCCAATCCTGCGTATCCTTTTGCCGACCATACCGATGCGGCGATCATCAGCGGCTGTCTGGCTGCGCAGGCCGGCGCGATCGAACGTGCGGTGGCGGCGCTGCGTGCAGGTACGAACAATGCAGTGACTTGCATTCTGGCGGGCGGCGCGGCAGACTTGATCGCGCCGCAGTTATCGATCACGTATGAACGTATCGATAATCTTGTTTTGATCGGCCTGCAAACGGTGGCGACTTCATCATGTTGAAAATTCTGTTCGGTGTTTTGTTAGCGATAAATGGCGGTCTGCTGGCGTATCAGCAAGGCTGGCTGGATGTATTGATGCCGCCAAGCCACGAGCCCTCGCGCCTTTCGCAGCAGTTGCATCCGGAGCGGTTGACTATCATTCCGCCCACGCCGCCAGTAGAAAAAGTGGCCGAACTTCCGGCTGAAACACCGGCGGCAGTATCAACGCCGGCGCCAGAGACGCCTGCTGCCAGTGAAACCAACACGGCAGCCGTTGCGGCTTGTACCGAGATCGGCAATTTCGATATGACAGAAGCCCAGCGCTTTGAAAGTCGCCTTGCATCGCTCGCACTCGGCGAACGTCTGGCGCGGCGCGAGGTACAGGACAACATGCGGCACATTGTTTACATTCCGCCGCTTGGCAATAAAGAAGCAGCCGATCGCAAAGGCGGCGAACTGGCCAAGCTGGGTGTGACCGACTATTTCGTCATTCAGGATAGTTCGCCCCTGCAGTGGGGCATCTCTTTGGGCGTATTCCGTACCGAAGAGTCAGCCCGCAATCATCTGGCGACACTGACGCAAAAAGGTGTGCGGAGCGCAAAAGTCGGCATGCATGGTGTCGGCGCAACGCGCGTCGTCTTTCAATTGCGCGGAGTCGATGCAGCTACCCGCCAGAACGTCGATCGCATCAAGGAAGCTTTCCCGCGTCAGCAATGGCGCGACTGCGCCTGATGCTACTTTCCTAATCCAGCCGGCTCTGATCTCGCCCCACGCATTGCCTTGAGGCAGGTCTGGCACAGGCAGCTTTTTCCAGCCAACGCCTTGTCGAGCATGCCGTCGCTGCTTTCAGCCTGATGTGGCAGTCCCATGCGCGGCAGGTTCATGCACCAGCAGGATGCCGGTTTTCCGGTATCGACGACGCCGCAGTCAAAGCGGGTTTGGCACTGCGGGCACGTACTCATGGGAAGCGGCTTGAATGGAAGGTTTGAACAAAGAGTTGAACGAATGAAGCCGGATGCGGGTCTGCTCTTATGACTTTTGTACAACATCCCCGCGCAATAATCGGTAATTTCCCGCACCGTACAGAAAACAATCTGCATTCCCTGTAAAATCGCGGGCATTGTTTTTCAGGACCTGACATGACCGATTCTACCGTTGATCTTACTGGAGTTTCACCGCAGAGCAAGGCGGAAATTCTGGCCGAAGCACTGCCGTACATCCGCAAGTTTCACGGCAAAACCATTGTCGTCAAATACGGCGGCAATGCAATGACCGAAGAGCATCTGAAGCACGGTTTCGCGCGCGACGTGATCCTGCTCAAGCTGGTCGGCATGAATCCGGTCGTGGTGCATGGCGGTGGTCCGCAGATCGATAACGCGCTGAAAAAAATCGGCAAGCAGGGCACTTTCGTGCAGGGCATGCGTATCACCGATGAAGAAACCATGGAAGTTGTCGAATGGGTGCTCGGTGGTGAAGTGCAGCAGGATATCGTGATGCTGATCAATCACTACGGTGGCCAGGCAGTTGGTCTGACCGGCAAGGATGGCGGTCTGATACGTGCGCGCAAAATGCAGATGCCGGACAAGGAAAAGCCGGGCGAATTCCTCGACATCGGTTTTGTCGGCGAGATCGAAGCCATCAATCCAGCCGTGGTCAAAGCCTTGCAGGACGACGCCTTTATCCCGATCATTTCACCGATCGGATTTGGTGATGACGGTCAGGCATACAACATCAATGCCGACCTGGTCGCAGGCAAGATTGCAGAAATCCTGAAAGCTGAAAAGCTGATCATGATGACCAACATTGCCGGCGTGCAGAACAAGGCGGGCGAATTGCTGACCGATCTGTCGGCGCGCGAGATCGACGAGATGTTTGCAGACGGTACGATTTCGGGCGGCATGCTGCCAAAGATTTCGTCGGCACTGGATGCAGCCAAGTCGGGCGTCAACACAGTCCATATTATCGATGGCCGCATCGAACACTCGCTACTGCTGGAAGTGCTGACCGAACAGGCTTTTGGCACGATGATCCGCTCGCATTAAGCAAGCGAACTTTCTTTAAAAGCGCATCAGCCGAAAGGCGATGCGCTTTTTTATTTGGTGTTGTCGAGATCGACCAGTAATTCCAAATGCTTTACTTCCAGCCAGGTATCGCGTTTGAATTTCTGATGATATAGATCGATTGCTGCGGTCGACTGCCGCGCCACTTCCTGTGCCTGCTCATGCGATGCGGCACGCATGTAATAAACCAGAAAGTCTCCATCCGTAGCCTCATCCAGAAAGACCGATTCGATCGAGACACTCTCGTTTTGCAGCGTGGCCAGAGCTGCATCCTTGTTCGTGTTGATATGCGTTGCCCATTCCCTCACGCGTTCCAGCGAATCAGATTGCAATCGGATGCGTACACAGACTGGTTTTTGACTCATGATGGGCTTTCTCATGGCGCATGCAAATCGATGGGTAGGCGATTGCCCTGCTGCCATTCTCCTAGCAAGTGATTGCCTTCGATCTGCAGGTGCAACTGCGCCGTCGTTTTTCCTTCCGGGTTGCGTTCTTCTAGTCCGATCTGCTTTCCTTGGGCACGTCCGTACAGCTCAATCGGTCTGCGATGCTTGCTGTAAAAGTAAACGCCGGAGATAGAATCGTCATCCTGCTTTTCCAGCATCATGATGATCGCCTGCCTGCCCAGATTGCCGCGCAGGATCTGTCCGTAGACATTGCTGGCCTTCAAGTCGCCTTCACGCAAGAGCATGGTTCGGCCGTATGCCGTCATGTGCGGGCGCAAGTCGGCGTAGGTCAAGGGCAGGGTGATATCGCCCACATCGTCGAGTGCGCGATTGGCGTGGTTGCTGCAGCGTCCCGCATGCAGACTGGCATGTTGCGGCAAGAAATTCCACGTGTAGTAAAACGAGGCACCATCGCGCACTTCGGATGCTTTCTGGCTTGTTCGTTCGGCGCATTCCAGATTGACCGTCAGTCGGTCCTGAAGATCTTCAACGATCTCGCGATTCGGTGCGGATTTCTTCTGTTCTGTTTTCAGTTCGCGTTTCAGCTCTGCAATCTGATTTTTATACAGACGCTGCTTTTCCTTGCGCATTTTTTCGGCAATGGCGCGCATGCCAGCGGACGTGAATATGTCCTCGTTATTCAGCTTGCGTCCATTGTCCAGATCGAAGCTGTAAAAGACACTGTAGTCCTCACAATAGGCGCCGCAGCCTTCGGCGTCGAAGCGTAGTGTCAGAAGCCGTTCGTCCAGCCTTACCTGCTCAAAGTCCTGGCTGGCGATGCCATCCAACTGCAATCCCTTACTGTCGAGTGTGGGTGTCGGCTTTGCAGGTGCCAGTCCGTTTAATTGCCCGATAAAGAGCCGATCGTTGATATTGGCTGATACTGCGGCATCGGGCAGCGTGACATACGGCATACGTATCGAGCGTGGATGAAGCGGGCCATCCTGCTGCTTGTCGACGATCGTGATGGTGGTGAGCGTGGTGATCGCGGTAATCGGACTGACCGATGTGGTGCTTACCTCTGTCGCATTGACTGTGCCCATTGCCAACAAAACGGCGATCCATAGTGTGCGCATTATGTGAAATCCTTGTGCATGACGATGGCATCGCCATCCTGCTTTGCGATCTGGGAAAAGAATTGGGAGAGACGCATGATTTCCGTGTAACCCACTTGCTGGTAAATGCGATGTGCGCCCGACCATTCTGCGCTCAGCATCAGAGTCGATTGCCGGATTTGCGGCAACTGCTGACGTATTCTCGCGAGACATTGCACAAAAAACTGTCGCCCCATCCCGTTGCCGCGCCAGTCGGGATGAATCGTCATGGACGAGATATAGAGGCGACTGCCATCCGGTCGGTGCACGTCCCGAATATCATGACCAACCGTAAACGCTGATGCATCGTGGCCGGTGCTGGCATCCCACAATTCGGAGCAGAAATAACCCGCCGGCGTGCCGGCATTGCCATCCAGTATAAGAAAGCCTTGTGGGAAGTGGTCGAGCCGGTTTTGCATGACGTCACGGCTTTCCCGAATCGGCGCCGGAAAGCCATGCGCCTCGAGTTGCATGATGCCGTCGATGTCCTTGTTGGTCGCCGGTCGTATGGCAAGCATGTTCATTGCAGGTGATTAGTAAATTTTAGTGACGCGGTATCCGCGTTGTTTAAGCAGGGCGGGCACGCTGTTGTCGCCGATCAGGTGCAACGTGCCGACGGCAACAAAAATCTTCTGTTTGTCTTTCAATAGCGTTTCGATTCCTGCTGCCATGTGCGGATTGCGCTCGTTGAGCAGGATCTTTTCAATGAACTGTGCCGAGGTGGAATTCTCTTCCAGCATCTGACGCTTTTGTGTTTCCATCGCCAAGGCGTCTGCGCGTGACCATGCCTGGATCAGATTGACACCTTTTTGCACGCCAGCGCCGCTTTTCAGATCCTTGAGCGTGTCCAGCAGATAGGCCTCTTGCTGCGCCGCGGTCATCTTGTCGAATAGCGATAGCTGGTAATTGGCTGTTTCCAGTTCGCGAACATTTTTCTTTTCCTTGGTGGCGACGGACAGGAAGTATTGTTCAATACCCTGTTCGGCTGGAAAACCGCTCTGCGCCATCGAATGAATGATCATCACATTTGCGATCATCCACGGCTTCATGGTGGCAACGGATTCAAAAGAAATGCTGGCTTCCTGAAGTCCGGCCTGCAATGCTTGCAGGGTGTCAGCCGAAAGATGTTTTGCGACATGATCGCCATCGCGATAGAACGCATAGTCCGTCATGGCTTTCTGCAGGGCCTGATTGTTGCGGATGTCGACCTCGATGACCAGGGTATCTGCTTCGTGCAGCGCACGCGTCACTTGCGATTCCAGCGGATAAAACGCCGCATGGCCGACGTGTATGGTGCCGAACAACCAGGCAGAATGGTTTTGGTAATCGATGCGATACAGCGTGCCGCGCAGCGGCGCGACGTTGCCCGTGACCGTGTTTAACGCGCTTGTGTTGTCTGCCTGTGAGGGCGATGCAAACAGACTGACGAACAATGTGATGGATAAGGCGAAGGATAAGGCGGAAACGCGCTTTGCAAGACTCATAAGATTCCCGGAAAATGGCTGTGTCGATCTGCTTCTTGTCTGGCTTTTATCTGGTTCTGGGCTGTGATCGTAGATGTCGCCGTGGATCGCTAAAAGCAGGATCGAATCGTCACCATCTTACCTGCCTCGGCCGATTGATGGCTGCCTGTGCGATATCGATGAGAGAGCATGCCGGAATCGGTAGAATGGTCTGTATACGTGCGTGGATGACTCTGGATTCTGATGTGGTCATCATGCACAGCAACCTTATTTTCTGATGTGACGACTGAACACGATGCAAAAAAAGACAAAACAGCTGACCTGGCTGTTCGATCTCGACAATACCTTGCATGATGCATCGCATGCGATTTTCCCCGCGATCCATACCAACATGAATGTCTACATCGCCAAGGTCTTGCGGGAGTGCGGCTTGCCTTGCGAGACAGCAGATATCGACAGGGCGCGTGTCGGTTACTGGCAGCGTTACGGAGCGACACTGCTGGGGATGGTGAATCATCATCAGGTCAAGGCCGAAGACTTTTTGCGCGAGGCGCATCGTTTCGATAACTTGACGTCCATGATCAGGGCCGAGCGACATCTGGTTCGTATTCTGCATCGGCTGCCCGGTCGAAAAATTCTGCTTACCAACGCGCCGCGTATTTATTCGCACGATGTGATGCGTCATCTTGGTCTGCATCGGCAGTTTGCCCGCCATGTGCCAATCGAGGCGATGCGCGTGCATGGTCGCCTGCGGCCCAAGCCCTCGAAGGCGATGCTGAAAAAGCTGTTGGCAACCGAAGGACTGCGAGCACGGGATTGCGTATTGGTCGAGGATACGGTCGAGAATCTGAAGGGGGCCAAGGCGCTGGGTTTAAGTACGGCCTGGATTACGCAATACCTCAGTATGGATTCGTCCCGCCAGGCGATTGCGGGCGTGCGCGCAACAGCCAAAAGCACAAAACGCCCAATTTACGTCGATGTCAAAGTAAAATCCGTTGGGCAACTATTCAGACAGTTGCACAGATTGCGTTAGTCCGATTGCTTATCTTTCTATAAAAATTCATGGCAACCACAAAAACTGGCGAACGCAAACTCCAGATCCTGCAGATGCTGGCAACGATGCTGGAGCAGCCAAAAGGGGAGAAGATCACGACTGCTGCGCTGGCTGCGCGCCTTGATGTATCCGAGGCAGCGCTGTACCGGCATTTCGCCAGCAAGGCGCAGATGTTCGAGGGCTTGATCGATTTCATCGAATCCACGGTCTTTGGTCTGATCAACAAAATCACCGAGCAGGAAGAAAATGGTCTGGCGCAAGTTCAGGCAACCGTGGTCATGCTGCTCAATTTTGCCGAACGCAATCCGGGCATGACCCGCGTCATCATCGGCGATGCACTGGTCAATGAAGACGAACGCTTGCAGGCGCGCATGAACCAGTTTGTCGAACGTGTCGAGCTGGCACTGAAGCAATCCCTTCGCGTTGCAGTGACGCAGCAACAGGCATCCGAGGCCGAAGTTGCGGTACGCGCCAATCTGATCATCAGCGCTGTCATCGGGCATTGGCATCGTTATGCGAAAACCGGTTTCTCCCAGAATCCTTCCGCCAATGTGCAGGCGCAAATCGGCGTGTTGCTGAGCTGAGTGCATCTCGCATGATGGACAGAACCTGTCGCTGAGCGGGCGACGTACAATAGCGGCTGATCAGCCTGCTGGCGCTTTTTCTCTCATGTTTTTTCCTGCCGAATCTCCAAGTGCTTCCAACGCCTGTTTCGCCTTGCTCGATGACAGCAATGCCGACGCTGCTGCGCCTCGTTCGCGCTTGTATTCCCAGTACATCGGCAAACTCGAATGTACGGATGTCGCGCAATTTCCTGATTTTTTGAATGCGTTGCAGAAGTCTTTGCAACAGTGGCACTTTGCCGTTGCTGTCTTCGATTACGAGCTGGGAGCGGCCATGCATGGCATTCAGCCGCATGCAACTAACGCGTCCTTCGCCAGCATTCTGTTGTTTGCGCAATGTGATCGCCTCGATCGGCAGGCGGTGGACCGTTGGCTGCATGATGCTGCCGGCGCTGATGCACAACCTGCCGGCATTGCGAATATCCATGCAGATACCGAACAGCAGGCTTTTGACGATGCCATGCACCGCATCCATACGTATATCGAGGCAGGCGACACGTATCAGGTCAATTACACCTATCGCCTGCATTTCGATGCATTCGGTTCATTACCTGCGCTGTATGCGCGTTTGCGCGCGCGGCAGCCCGTCCCTTATGGCGCCCTGATTGGCATGCCTGATGGCTCCGGTATTTTGTCGCTGTCGCCGGAGCTGTTTGTGAGGAATGAGGATGGTCGTTTGACTGTGCAGCCGATGAAGGGCACGGCCGTAGCAACGGAGGATGTCGCGCTGGATGCGGCAACAGCCGCTGTGTTGGCGAGCGATCCCAAGAATCGAGCAGAGAATCTGATGATTGTTGATCTTCTACGCAACGATCTCGGACGTGTTGCCAAGGTAGGCTCGGTGCATGTCGATCAATTGTTTGCCGTGCAGCGTTACCAGAGTGTGTTGCAGATGACGTCGACGATTCACGCCGATCTGCGCAGCGACGCGAGTTTGCAGGACTTGTTTTCCGGACTCTATCCATGTGGTTCGATCACCGGCGCGCCCAAGCACCGCACCATGCAGATCATTCGCGAACTGGAAACAAGTCCACGCGGTATCTATACCGGCGCCATCGGCTGGTTCGATCCGGTGTCGTCGGAAGCAATCGGTAGCTTCTGCCTGTCGGTGCCGATTCGGACGCTCAAACTGGGCGCGCCAGTATCAGGCGTACGACTTGGCGAGATGGGTATCGGTGCGGGTATCGTGCATGACAGTGTGGCGGCAGAAGAATATGCAGAATGTCTGTTGAAGGCACGCTTCCTGACCGGCATGCCATCCGATTTTCAATTGTTTGAAACCATGCTCGCTCGTGGCAAAGCATTGCCGCATCTGACGCGGCATCTGCAACGTTTGCAAACTTCGGCACGTTATTTTGGTTTTGTGTTTACTGAAGAACGTATCAGTGCCGAGCTCGTAGTCCTATGCAACGATTTTGCTGACGATGCTATCCATCGCGTGCGTTTGGCTTTGTCGCAGGATGGCGCGCTGGAACTTAACAGCGCGCCTTTAATGCCGGTTTCGTTGCCGGTTAAAGTGATGCTGTCTACTGACGTCACTGAGGCAGACAATTTGTTCCTGCGACACAAGACCACGGTGCGCACGGTTTATGACAAGGCATGGCGCGATGCAGAAGCGCAGGGTGGATTCGACAAGCTTTTCTTCAATAACGATGGTGTATTGACGGAAGGTGGTCGCAGCAGCGTATTCGTGCGTTTGCATGGGCATTGGTATACGCCGCCGTTGACCGCGGGTGTGCTGCCGGGCGTCATGCGTTCGATCTTGATGGAAGATCCTGCATGGTCTGCCAGCGAGCGTGTGATGACGCTGGCCGATTTACAGCAGGCAGAAGACATCGTGGTGTGCAACGCCTTGCGCGGTGCCTTGCCTGCCATCCTGATCAAGGATGTTTGAAACTGCCTGAAGCACGCTGACTTTAGGCAGGCAAGGTCACCTCAAAGCAACTGCCCGAGGCAGTGCGTCCGGTGCAGACAACTTCACCGCCATGGCGACGCGCGATCTGACGCACCAGGCTCAATCCCAAACCGACACCGCCTTCGCGTTCACTGGCACCCGTCAGGCGATAGAACGGCGCAAAGATATTTTCGCGTTCTGCCTCCGGTACACCGGGACCGCCATCGCATACCTGCAGCAAGATCGCGTTGCCCGTCGAGCGCACCAGCTTGACCTCGATCGGTGTGCCATTGCCGTACCGGCGTGCGTTCTCCAGCAGGTTGCGCACCATGCGTCGCAGGAGGCGCGCATCACCGCGTAGTTCCAGCGCTTCGGTATCTAGTTCTGCATCCACGCGTGCGCATTCCTCTGCCACCAGTGCCGTCAGATCGACAGGCGTAAATGCTTGTTCGGTATCTGTCGTGGCGTCGAGTCGACTGGCGAGAAGAATTTCATCGATCAACTGGTCGAGTTCTGCAATGTTGCGCTTGAGTTCATCGCGCATGGCGGGATTCGCATCGGACGCGGTGAGCTCGACCGCCATGCGAATCCGCGCCAACGGCGAACGTAATTCATGCGATGCATTTGCCAGTAAGGCCTTTTGCGCATCGACCAGGGCTTCGATACGTGCGGCGGAGCGATTGAAACTCGCTGCCAGACTGGCAACCTCATCCTTGCCTTCGACGGCGATACGTGTCGAGAGCTGGCCTGCACCCAAAGCCTCGACGCTGGTCTGCAGTCGTTCCAGACGACGCGTCAGGCGTCGCACAATCGGGTAACAGCCGATGCCGATAATGAGACCGATCAATGCGAGTGTCGTGGCGAAACTGAACGGCGGTGGACGGCGACGATGTTCGGCGCGCTCAGGCCGTTCGCCGACCAGCCAGCGGCCATCGGGCAACTTGACCGCAAAGACAGGCGGTCCGCCATTCAGCCAGCCGCTGCTGGTTTGCGAATCGTCCAGTGGCGGTAGTGGACGGCCGATCGAAGCGATGACTTCACGCTCGGCCGAATACAGGGTGAGATCGGCACGCATGCGTGAGCGCCAGCGCATGAGTGCGCGTTGCTGTTCTTCGTTACTTGCATAATCCGGCGGCAATACATCGGCAGCGATTGCCGCAAACGATTCGAGACTTGGGCCGATCTGGCGATAGTCTGCATTCCAGCGCCAGGCACTGACGACGAGAATGCCGCCGATCACGAGACTGACGATGATCGCCAGATAGATACGGATATAAAGCCGGTTCGGCCAGCCGAACCAGGAGGTGCGTGCTTCAGACATCCTGCGCTTTCGCAAAGACGTAACCGGCACCGCGTACGGTAATGATGCGTTTCGGTTGTTTCGGATCGTCCTCGATCGCGGCGCGCAGGCGGCCGATATGCACATCGATCGAGCGGTCAAAGGCTTCCAGCGGCTCCCCCTTCACCATGTCCATCAGCTGCTCGCGTGAGAGCACACGACCTGCGCGCTCGGCCATCGCGGCCAGCAGGTTGAACTGATAGGCAGTCACCGGACGTTCCTGATCTTCCAGGCGCAGCATGCGCGCATCCAGATCGATTTCCAGACGGCCGAAGCGCAACACACGATCCTCGGAAGTTTGCGTGCCGCCTTGCTGACGTCGCAGTACGGCACGCAGACGTGCAAGCAGTTCCCGCGGCTCGAAAGGTTTGGGAACATAGTCATCCGCCCCCAGCTCAAGTCCAACCACGCGATCCATCGGATCACCTTTAGCGGTCAGCATGACGATGGGTAGTGTGTTCAAGGGTGGGGCGAAGGCGCGAATCTGACGGCAGACATCCAGTCCATCCGCATCTGGCAGCATCAGATCGAGCAGGACGATGGAGAAAGACTGTCCATCGGCATGTTTTAACTTGTCGAGCCCAGCGGCGGCTGTATCGCAATGATGCACATCAAAGCCGTTCTGGCCGAGATAGGTGGCGACCATGGCGGCAAGCCGTTGGTCGTCTTCGATCATAAGGAGGTGTTGTGTCATGTGCGTAGTGTGTCGATTTGCGTGCGGGACTGCAAGTGCGAAGGCGACCGGTGCCGGATTGCTCCGGTCGGTCGCCGTCGTTACTGCCTAGTTAGCTTGCATTAAGCTCGCCTCAAGGTGCTTTTGGTGCTGCTGGCGGAACTTGATCGTGGCCTGGCTTGAACTTGCCACCATGACGCGGACCGTGTTCACCAAAGTGTTTGCGATGCTTCTTCATCTGTTCGGCTGCCTTGACGCGTTGTGCCGGGGTCAAGACTTCCGATGCATCGGCAAATGCCTTGGTCACGATACGCGAACGTTGATCAGCCAGTTGCTGTTCTGACGCACGGGCTTTTTCGATGGCAGCGCGATCAATGGTCGGTGCCGACAGCAATTTCAGACGCTGTTCACGTGCATCACGGGATTGTTCATGCAATGGACGCAGATCCTTGAATGCCGTTTCGGAAATGGATTTCAGCTTGGTTTTTTGCTCGGCAGAGGCATCCGGCACCAGACGATCAACCATGCGCTCGAAACGTTTTTCAGGATTCATGCGTTCGTGTTTGCCGCCATGACGTTCCTGCTTTTGCTGTGCAGTCGGCACAGGTTTCTGATCGGTTTGTGCGTGGCTGACGCCGATCAGCGACATACTGCCGACGATTGCTGCGGTTGCACCGGCGATCAAAAGACGACGGCCGCGTGTAGTTGTTGATGCGCTGGCCGATGCACCGGTCGAAATGGCTTGCACTGCATTGCGTGTTTGCTGGTTGTTCATGAGAACTCCTTTTCAGTATGTGCCTGCTAAGTTGTGCTGGCATGGTGTCACTGTAGGCGTCCACTGTTGCGCAATCGCTTTGGGCCGGTAAAGTAATGTAAAGGGTTGGCTGCCGCGCAGCGGTGCAGCGCGTGAGCCGGCCGCACCGGAATGGGCGGGAGGCGAGAGTCAATCTGCCGACTTTGATCTATTGCCCATTGGTATGTTTATTGCTGCATTGCAGTCGAAGACGCGTGCGCTCATCGGCGCAGCGTCAGCTTCTACCGCAAGCAGACCAAGGAATACCATGGACAGGCGTCATTTTCTCACTACGACCGCAGCAGGCGGATGCCTGCTGATCGTCGGCTCGGCATACGCTCAAGTCGGTCACATCAACGATGCCATCAACAAATCCGGTCGTCAGCGCATGCTGTCGCAGCGCATGGCCAAGAGCTACATGCAGATTGGGCAGGACATCGATCAACCGCGCTCGGCCAAGATTTTTACTGACTCCATCAGCCTGTTTGAGCGCCAGTTAAACGACTTGCAGGCATTCTCACCCAATGCGGAAAACAAGGCGACGCTAGCGGAACTGCGTAAGGCCTGGCTGCGTTATCGCGACGTGCTGGTGGCCGGCAAGCCGAATACCCGTGATGGCAAAACCGTCATGGCACTGAGCGAAGAGGTGCTGACGCTCGCGCATGCGTCGACCTTGCAGCTGGAGATCGTGTCCGGTTCTGCTGCGGGACACCTGGTGAATATCTCTGGCCGTCAGCGCATGCTGTCGCAGCGCATGGCGAAGTTTTATCAGGCTGTGAGCTGGGGTGTTGCACCGACGGATGCGGTGGGCAAACTGACGCAGTCTCGCAATGAATTTCTGGCGGCAATGAAGGAATTAACCGCTTCGTCGAAAAACACGCGCATGATCGCGGCAGAACTTGAACTGGCGCAGCAACAGTGGTTTTTCTTCGATCAGGCCCTGCGTTCCAGTGCCACCACGCCGGAAAGCAAAAAGCGTTTTGCGACCAACGTGGCAACGACCAGTGAGCGCATTCTGGAAACCATGGATCGCATCACCGGTATGTACGAGCAGGTCGGCTGAGGCGACCTGTCTTGACGCCTGTGATTAGTGCATCTTGCCGCAGACTGCACAGCTCGGATTGCGTGCAACCTTGATGCTGCTCCACTCCATGGACCGTGCATCCAACAATAGCAGTCGTCCAGCCAGCGATTCGCCAATGCCCGCGACCAGTCTCAGTGCTTCGGCTGCTTGCATACTGCCGATGATGCCAACCAGCGGCGCAAAGACGCCCATCGTTCCGCAATTGATTTCATCGAACTGCTGATCTTCAGGAAACAGGCACGAATAGCAGGGCGCATCCGCGCGTGAATCGAAGACGCTGATCTGACCATCGAATCGAATCGCAGCACCTGACACCAACGGTACACGATGTGCCACGCAGGCACGATTGACAGCGTGACGCGTGGCAAAGTTGTCGCTGCAGTCGAGCACGACAGATGCCTGCGAAACCAGTTCCGACAAGCGTTCGCCTTCCAGCCTTTCCTTCAACGCAATCACGCGTACGTCCGGATTGATTTGGGCCAGCGCTGCCTTGCCCGAATCCACTTTGTTATCGCCGACGCGCGCGGTCGTGTGCAGAATCTGCCGCTGCAGATTGGTCAGATCGACCGTATCGTCATCCACCAGTGTGATCGTGCCGATGCCGGCGGAGGCAAGGTAGAGCGCCGCAGGCGAACCGAGGCCGCCGGCACCGATGATCAGCGCGTGACCAGCCAGTAGCTTTTCCTGGCCTTCGATATCGATTTCATCGAGCAGGATGTGGCGCGAATAGCGGAGCAGTTGTTGGTCGTTCATGACATCTTCAATCTGGCAAACTCAGTCATGTAAAGTCGCTTAAACAAATTCGGTTAGGCAAACTCAAGTCTGAGCGTATTAAAAAAGCCGCATCGCTGCGGCTTTTTTCGGGCGATATCGACTTACTTCTTGTCGTTGGCTTTATCGTTCTTTTCTGCAGGCTTCTCACCATTCTTCTCGCCGGTTTTTGGCTCGTTGATGGTTGGCTCTTTTTTGTTTTCGACCTTGGCCGACTTGGACAGAATGACTGGCAAGCCTTTCAGCTGGTTCAGTGCCTGCGACAACTGGAAGTCATCCTTGCTGCCGAATTCCAGCGGCTTTCGCTTCTTCTCGAGTGCAATCAGACGTTGCTCTTCTTCGAGTTCGTCCACCGTGTTGGCATGCACTTCGGGCGACTTGTCCTTGTCGTTGGTCAGATGCTTCTGCAAATCGGCTTCACGCAGACGCAGACCGTTGAGGCCGTCACCTTCTGCAGTCTCATCCACTAGCATATCCGGCACGATGCCACGCGCCTGAATCGAACGGCCGCTTGGCGTGTAATAACGCGCGGTGGTCAACTTGACGGCTGTATCCGCCGACAACTGGCGAATCGTTTGTACCGAGCCTTTGCCGAACGTCTGCGTACCCATGATGACAGCGCGCTTGTGATCCTGCAGTGCGCCTGCCACGATCTCGGAAGCCGAAGCTGAACCGGAGTTCACCAACACCACCATCGGGATTTTTTTCAATGCGGCCGGCAACTTGGCGAGCGGATCGCCGACTGCGCGGGTTGCATAGAATTCACGACGTGCGTAGAAGGTCTGCTTGGAGTCCGGCAACTGGCCGTTGGTCGAGGTGACCACGACATCCTTCGGCAGGAATGCAGCGGAGACGCCGATTGCGCCTGGCAGGACGCCGCCCGGATCGTTACGCAGATCGAGCACCAGCCCTTTCAGGTTTGGATCTTCTGCATAGAGAGCAGCAATCTTTTTGGCCATGTCGTCGACTGTCGGTTCCTGGAACTGGGCGATACGCAACCACGCATAACCAGGTTCGACGATTTTCGACTTGACGCTCTGCACGCGAATTTCCTGGCGCGTGATGGTCACGATCACCGGTTTGTCTTCGTCCTTGCGGGCGATGGTCAGCGTGATCTTGGTATTCGGTTCGCCACGCATGCGTTTGACGGCTTCGTCCAGCGTCAGACCTTTAACCGGGGTGGAGTCAAGACGCGTGATCAGATCACCTGCCTTGACGCCTGCCTTGTGGGCTGGTGAATCCTCGATTGGCGAGATCACCTTGACGTAGCCGTCTTCCATGCCGACTTCGATGCCGAGGCCGACGAACTTGCCTTGCGTACCTTCACGCAGCTCCTTGAACGCTTTCTTGTCCAGATAGGCAGAGTGCGGATCGAGCGACGAGACCATGCCGGAGATGGCTTCGGTCAGCAGCTTCTTGTCTTCGACCGGCTCCACATAATCCGATTTGATCAGGCCGAAAACATCGGCCAGTTGACGCAATTCCTCGAGCGGCAACGGTGAACCAGCGGTGTTCTTTTGTGCAATCGCGTCGAGCTGTGTGCCCATTCCGATTGCGCCGGCCATCATGCCCAGACCAACCAAAGCGATATTCTTGAGTTTAGTTCCCATGTTCACCTAACAGTTACCCACCCGAGCGGGTCAAACGCGCGACCCTGATGTCGCATTTCGAAGTATAAACCTGATTGATCGTTACCGCCGCTACTGCCTGTGTTGGCAATGACGTCGCCCGATTTGACCACATCGCCCGGGCGCTTGAGAACTGACTGGTTATTGCCATAAATCGTCATGTACTGGCTGCCATGATCAACAATGATCAAATTGCCAAAACCTCTTAACCAGTCCGCAAATACCACGCGCCCACCAGCCACCGCCTTGACTTCGGTGCCTTCAGCCGCGCGGATGAACAAGCCTTTCCAGGTCGGACCATCACCACGCTTGCTGCCGAAGCGGGCGGTCAAGTCACCGGCAATCGGCAGGCGTAGCTTGCCGCGCAAGGCAGCAAAGGCGCCGTCCGGCATGCCGGGCTGAGGCGTCAGACTGTTGCGCGCCACGCTTTGTGCAGGTGGCTCGTCATCCTCGATGGCGTCCGGATTGGCAATGCGTCCGCCAGTACTGCGCGATGGCGGCGGCGCTGGCTTGCCCGCTTGGGCGGCGGCAGCTGCAGCCGCGGCAGCCGCCGCACGACGTTCACGTTCTGCTTTGGCGCGCGCCAGTTGCTCCTGACGGCGCTTCTCGGCAGCTGCGGCTTCTGCCTTTTTCTGTTCTTCGATCAGGACATTGAGGCGGTTGACCAGCGTGCCCAGACGGCGGTCATCGCGCTCGATGTTGCCGACCTCCTTGCGTTGGGTAGTGAGCTTGCTGGACAGTTGCGCGAGCAAATTGGCGCGTTGCGTTTTTTCTTTTTGCAGAATGGCATGCTGCTCGCGTGCTTCAGCGGCGATTTCGTCAAGCTCGGCCTTGGCGTTTTGCACTTCTTCCTGATTTTCTTCGAGCGTCTTGAGGTTGCTGCGCAGCGATTCGATCAGCGCTGCCTGCGCGCGGGATACATAACCCATGTATTGCAGTTCGCGATTGATGCGGTTGGGATTGTCGCCGGACAGCAGCAGCTTGATGCGGTCTTCATTGCCCGCGACGTAGTGATCGCGCAGCAGTTTTGCCAGTTGATTCTGCTGCGTGTCCACTACCTTTTGCAGCGCCGCCATTTTTTTGGCGAGTTCGGCCAGTTTATTTTCTGTGTCGCGTTGTTCGCCGGCCAGATCGCGCAGGCTGCGCTTGGCGTCGGAAATGGCGGCTTCGGATTCGGAAAGCGCATCGGCAGCACTGCTCTTGGCGCTTTCTGTGCGGTCAATGTCCCTCTTCAGCGTGGTCAGCTTGCGTCGCAGTTCTGCACGTTCGGATTCAGCGGCCTGCTTTTGTTTGCTGCGATCCGTCTGCTTTTGCGCGTGTGCCGGCGCGCCCGCGGCCAGTGCGATCATGAGAGCGCACAATGTCAGAGCGACAGGCCGCATCAGCGGCCTGGGGTGCAAGGAGATGAAGCGACTAAGGCGAACTGACAAAGAAGCAGTTAACACGCGATTACGTTGCACGGATTACTTTGCGTTCCCGGCAGCTGAGGCGTGGAGGGCGGTGTTTTCATCGCCCAGGTAGTAATGGCGGATCGGTTTCAGATTCGCATCCAGCTCGTACACGATCGGCTTGCCGTTCGGAATATTCAGCGTGATGATGTCCTGATCGTTGATCTCGTCGAGCATCTTGATGAGGGCGCGCAAGCTGTTGCCATGTGCCGAAATGATGATGTTCTTACCAGCCCGGATTTGTGGGGCAATCGTGTCGTTCCAGTAAGGGACGACGCGCTCCACCGTATCTTTCAGGCATTCGCCGAGCGGAATCTCTTCGCGCTTCAGGCCAACGTAGCGTGGATCGCCATGCGAGCTGCGTTCATCGTCATGCGCTAGCGGGCTTGGCGGAATGTCAAAGCTGCGGCGCCATTGCATGACTTTGTCCTGGCCGTATTTTTCTGCGGTCTCTGCCTTGTTCATGCCTTGCAGGGCACCGTAGTGACGCTCGTTCAGATGCCAGTCGCAGACAATCGGAATCCACATCAGATCCATCTCATCCAGCGTGATCCACAGGGTGCGGATGGCGCGCTTGAGCATGGAGGAATAGGCCAGGTCGAAGGTAAAGCCGGCTTCGCGCAGCAAGGTGCCGGCTTTTTTGGCTTCCGCACAACCTTTCTCCGTCAAATCGACGTCGGCCCAGCCGGTAAAGCGATTTTCGAGATTCCAAGTGGACTCGCCGTGGCGCATCAATACGATTTTGTACATGAGTCAGATAGGTGGTGATGAGTTTTTGATGCAAAATGCCGAATCCGAATTGGTTTCGGCCTTCTATTTTATAATGCGAACATTCTTTCTACCCACTGGAACGCTGTGAATTTCTTTTCCGATATCAATAATCTGGTCCTTTTGGCGATTGTGGCCTTGTCTGGCGGTGCTTTGATCGCGCATACCCTGCAACGTGCCGGTGCAAAAGTTACTCCTTTGCAAGCAACGCAACTGCTAAATCAAGGCAAGGGCTTTATCCTTGACGTGCGTAGCGAAGAAGAGTTCGCAGCCGGACACATTAAGGATGCAAAAAATATTCCGTTGAAGTCGCTGAAAGAACGTATCGGCGAGCTGGAAAAGGCCAAAACACGCACCGTGGTCACGGTTTGTGCGCGGGGCTTGCAATCGAATAAGGCGGCCTCACTTCTGAGAAAAGAAGGTTTTGAACAAAGCAGTAGCCTTCTTGGTGGCATGGAAGCATGGCAGGCGGCTGGCCTGCCGCTCAGCAAGAAGAAGGAGGCAGTATGACAGCCCCGGTAACGATGTACAGCACAGGCGTTTGCCCTTATTGTGTGATGGCAGAGCGTTTGCTCAAGGCCAAAGGGATTGAAGACGTCCAGAAGATTCGCATCGATCTCGATCCACAACAGCGTGCGCTGATGATGGAAAAGACCGGTCGTCGTACCGTGCCGCAGATCTACATCGGCGATACGCATGTCGGTGGTTTCGATGATCTGAATGCGCTGGAACGTGCAGGCAAGCTGGACAGCTTGCTGCACGGCGCCTGAAGCGGACGGCGTGACAATCAGAATTTAACAAGATTTGGTAATGCACAGGCGGGCGCAAGTCCGCCTTCCTTTTATAACAATTCATTCATTTGAAAGAGCTTCATGGCTGACGAAAATCTCCAACCCGTATTCCAGATTCAACGCGTTTATCTGAAAGATCTGTCGCTGGAGCAACCAAATTCTCCTGAAATCTTCCTGGAACAGGAAGCGCCAGCAATTGAAGTGGCTGTCGACGTTGGTGCACGTCCACTGGCCGAAGGCATTTTCGAGTCGACTGTGATGATCACGGTTACCGCCAAGGTCAAGGACAAGACCGCGTTTTTGGTAGAAGGCAAGCAAGCTGGTATCTTCGAAATCCGCAACATTCCGGAAGAACAGTTTGATCCGCTGCTCGGTATCGGCTGCCCGAACGTCATCTATCCTTATCTGCGCGCCAATATCGCCGACATGATCACGCGTGCTGGCTTCCCGCCAGTGCATCTGAGTGAAATCAATTTCGAACTGTTCTATCAGCAACGCCTTCAGGCATTTGCTGAACAGGAAAAAGATGCAGGCGCAGGTCTGGTCATGGCTGACGGTTCGACGGCATCGACCGCCAAGCATTGATGCAACGCGGCGTGAGCATCCGCCGCAACCTGTTTTTCCCTGCAACAGGGCAGCCATGATGCGTGTGGCTGCCCTGTTTGTATTGTCTTTGTCCTTATGCAGCGCCAAGGTCCATGCTGCCGATTACAAGTCGGTCGGCGCCGAGCCTGCCATTCTCTACAATGCTCCCACGGAAAGAGCGCGCAAGGTCTTCATCGCGCCACGCGGCATGCCGGTTGAGCTGATCCTCAATCTGGATGGCTGGAGCAAGATTCGCGATGCCGACGGGGATTTGTCCTGGATTGCGAGCCGCATGCTGGTCAACAAGCGGACGGTCGTCGTGACCTCTGTTCGGGCCAGTATCCTGGCAGAGAATCTCGATGCCGCGCCAATCATTGCGACGGCCGACAAGGGCGTGCTGTTCGACATGCTGACACCGGCAGCCAGCGGCTGGGTCAAAGTCATGCACGAGGATGGCACCAGCGGTTATGTCAGGACGGCAGAGGTCTGGGGCGATTAAAATGCGCGTGATGCATCCTGTCATGATCGAATCATCGGTATTTACTCTGTGAGCACAATCCTTCCATGAACATCACCATACTCGGTGCCGGTGCCTGGGGTACCGCGCTGGCAATTTCACTCGCTCCTGCACATGCTGTCGTGCTGTGGGGGCGAGAAGTCGACGTCATGCGCGAGGCGCAAGAGCGACGCGAGAACCCTGCTTATCTGCCTGGATTCTCCCTGCCGGATGGCGTCACGATGACCGCCGACTTCGATCTGGCTGTTACTCATGCCGGTCAGGATGGTTTGTTGATGGTGGCGACTTCGCTGTCCGGATTGCGTCCGATGGCAAAGCGCCTGAAAAGCTGCGGCATTCCCAATATCGTGTGGCTGTGCAAGGGGTTTGAAGAGGAAACGCATCTGTTGCCGCATCAGATCGTGCGTGAAGTCTTGGGTGATGCGATTCCTGCCGGTGCCTTGTCCGGTCCGTCGTTTGCACAGGAGGTTGCGCAAGGCTTGCCGTGTGCGCTGACGATTGCGTCTGGCAATGCCGGCTTATGCCAGCGTGTGGTGGATGCCTTGCATGGCCGTAATTTGCGGATTTATTCCACAGACGATCTGGTGGGCGTTGAAGTTGGCGGCGCCGTCAAAAATATCCTGGCGATTGCAACCGGCGTCAGCGATGGCCTCGGCTTGGGTCTCAATGCCCGTGCCGCCCTGATGACGCGTGGGCTGGCAGAGATCATGCGACTTGGGGTGGCACTGGGCGGTCGATCCGAAACCTTTACAGGTCTAACCGGCATGGGCGATTTGATCCTGACCTGCACTGGCGATCTGTCGCGTAATCGTCGTGTCGGACTCGGTCTGGCGCAAGGCAAGCCGTTGCAGCAAATCGTGTCGGAACTTGGTCACGTGGCAGAAGGCGTGCGCTGCGCGCAGGCCGTGCGCGCCTTATCGAATCGACTTGGTGTCGATATGCCGATTGCGCATGCCGTTGCAGCCGTTCTGTTTGATGGCGATACGCCACGCGACATCATTACCCATCTGCTGGCACGCGATCCGCGCGTGGAGAACGGCTGATCGATTGGTCTGCGTCTGCCGGTCAATCTAGTTGTGCGTGACGTCCTGTTGCGGTTGATTTGGGAACAGTAGGGTCAGTAACACCGAGGCGTCCTGCAGCGCGTGCAGCGAATGCGGTTCACCACCAGCGAGATAAACGAGTTGTCCTGGCTGCATGGTTTGCGATTTGCCATGCGCCTGCAATTCAATCTCGCCTTCGATGCACTGGATAGTCACGGCGCCCGGCACCGTATGTTCGGGCAAGCCTTTTCCTCGCGGTAGCACCAGGCGCATCAATTCCAGCTGGGAAGTTTTGAACAGTGCGTTGGAATGCGTTTCTTCCATGCGCGGGCCGAGCGGCAGAATGTCGATCAATTGTCCGGATGTTGCATGTGGTAGTGCCATCATGTCCTCCTTAAACGATTGTTCCTGAAAGCCAGCGAAGATGTGCTGCTGGCTGGTCGGCATGTCGCTAGCATACACCGGTGAGGCGGGGCGGCGTCAATCTGTTGCCTTGTGTTCAGCTTTTGCCGTCTTCTTCCTTTGCCTGCAACAGTGGCTCAAGGATTTTCTGCTTGCTCGGTCTTTGCGATGTTTTCGGCGGACGATGCGGGCCAGCCACGCGCTGCTTGGCAGCCACGGCAAATGGATTGCGCGGTGCTTTTTGTGATGGCTCCAGACGGATCACCATCTTCTGACGTTTGGCGAGCGCTTTGTTTGCCATGGTTTGGAATGCGTGCCCGGTAAAAGGCACGCAATTTTCAGGATGGTTAGAGCACGTAGCGCGACAGATCCTCGTCGACCGACAGTGCGCCGAGGCGTTCATCCACGTAGCTGGCGGTGATGTGCAGGGTCTTTTCGCCGCCTTCGCTAGCCGAGAACGAAATCTCTTCCAGCAATTTTTCCATCACGGTGTAGAGACGACGCGCACCGATATTTTCGGTTTTTTCGTTGACGGAATAAGCGATCTCCGCCATACGCTGGATGCCTTCCTTCTCGAAGACGAGTTCGATGCCTTCGGTGCTGAGCAAGGCTTCGTACTGACGCGTGAGGCAGGCATCGGTGCTGGTCAGGATGCGTTCGAAATCAGCGATGGACAGCGATTCCAGCTCGACCCGAATCGGGAAGCGACCTTGCAGTTCCGGAATCAAATCCGATGGCTTCGCCAGATGGAATGCGCCAGAGGCGATGAACAGGATGTGATCCGTCTTGATCATGCCGTACTTGGTGTTGACGGTGGTGCCTTCAACCAGTGGCAGCAGATCACGTTGCACGCCAGCGCGTGAGACATCGCCACCACTGCTATTCTCCGAGCGGGTCGCGATTTTGTCGATTTCGTCAAGAAACACGATGCCATTCTGTTCGACGTTAGCGATGGCCTTTTGCTTGAGCTCGTCTTCATTGACCAGTTTGGCGGCTTCTTCCTCGATCAGCAGCTTCATCGCTTCCTTGATCTTGACCTTGCGCGGTTTCTTGCGACTGCCGCCGACGCCGGAGAACATGCTCTTGATCTGCTCGGTCATTTCTTCCATGCCGGGTGGCGCCATGATTTCCATCGTCGGGCCGTTTTCTGCGACCTCGATTTCGATCTCGGTATCGTCCAGCGTGCCTTCGCGCAGACGCTTGCGGAAAGTCTGACGTGTGTTGTTGCCGGCAGATTTATCGGTGTCGGACGAGGCTTGCGTGTTCTGTCCGCTGGTGAAGCCGAAGTCGCGTGCAGGCGGTACCAGAATGTCGATGATGCGATCTTCTGCGGCATCCTCTGCGCGTGCGCGTACCTTGCGGGTTTCTGCTTCGCGGGTTTGCTTGATGCCGATGTCGATCAGGTCGCGGATGATGGTGTCGACATCGCGGCCGACGTAACCGACTTCCGTGAATTTGGTCGCTTCAATCTTGATGAAGGGTGCATCGGCCAGTTTGGCCAGACGGCGTGCGATCTCGGTTTTGCCGACGCCGGTCGGGCCGATCATGAGAATGTTCTTTGGCGTGATTTCGTGACGCAGCGGTTCGGCAACCTGCTGACGACGCCAGCGATTGCGCAAGGCGATGGCAACGGCGCGCTTGGCTTTGCCCTGGCCCACCACGTGTTTGTCGAGTTCGGAAACGATTTCCTGCGGAGTCATATTCATGGATGTCGAATGTTTTAGTTGTCGATGCTCAGTCGAGCGTTTCGATGATGTGCGAGAGATTGGTATAGATGCAGAGTTCACCGGCGATCGTCAGCGATTTTTTGACGATGTCTGCAGGTGACAGATCGGTATTTTCCTGCAAGGCCTTGGCGGCGGATTGTGCATACGAGCCACCGGAACCGATCGCACCGATGCCGTCGTTCGGCTCCAGTACGTCACCATTGCCGGTGATGACCAGCGTGGTGTCGCGATCGGCGACCAGCAGCATGGCTTCCAGACGGCGCAACATGCGGTCGGTGCGCCAGTCCTTGGCCAGTTCGACCGAAGCGCGCATCAGATTGCCCTGATGCTTTTCGAGCTTGCCTTCAAAGCGTTCGAGCAACGTAAAGGCATCGGCGGTGCCGCCGGCAAAACCGACCAGAACCTTGCCGTTGTAGACCTTGCGCACTTTGCGCGCAGTGCCTTTCATGACGATATTGCCAAGCGTAACCTGCCCATCGCCGCCCAGCGCGACGATATTGCCGCGACGGACTGACAGGATGGTGGTGCCGTGAAATTGTTCCATGCGTGTCTCTGTAATAAGTTAGCGGATAAGTTGATGCGATCTCGATGATGAAAATTCAATCGATCAACCACCGGAATGCATTGCGCCCCGAGCCGATAGACCAGGATGCCGAGCGCGAATTTTCTGAAGAAGTGGGGGCGTGAGGCCAGAATGCAAGATAAAAAGTGTCATCGATCAATGAACGATGACGTGAGTGCCGTCAGGTTTTGCGCGGCAGGATGCGGATCATTTCATGGAAGCCCATCACATGGCAGAGTGCTGCGACAAAGTGATTGGCGTTATACAGTTCGATGACCTTGCCGCTGGCAATGACCGGCATCAAACCGCCGAACAACTGGCTAGCAGCAGAAAAATCCATGCGCACCAGCTCAGTGCAGTCGAGAATGGCCGGCTGATGCACGTCGGCAAATGCGATGATCTGCGGCAATAAAGTGTCATTCTTGTTGCTGACCACGGTTGGCATCGGGAATCGGGTGATCGCTTCTTCCTCTAGCAAAAGTTCTACCGGCTCATCCATCCCTGCCACGACGGCATCGAGCGGCGGCGTGAATGCAGGAGGAGAAACCTCGAAGGTGATGCAGTAATCGATACTGGTTTCTTCAAACTCGGCTTCGCGATTGAGCAGACGCAGTATTTCGAGCAGCAACAGCCACGGCGCTTCGGTTTCATCCCGGCGGCCGACCGAGAGAATGGAGCGGATTTTTTCTGCCAGATCTTCGGCGCCGAGCAAAGCCAGGCGATGGCCGGACTTCTGTAGGCGCATCAGCGTGTTGAACAGCAATCCGCAACCCACCGGATCGACTTCCTTCACGCGCGTGAAATCGAGGCGCAGCGTTTCGCTCATGTCGGACAGATTGCGCAACCGTTCGATTTGCTTGACGATGCCGCTGTCGAGTTTTTCCGTAAAGGCGACGCCTGGCGCAATGCCTTTGCGGGTTGGTAGCGTTGCAGGTTCGGTGAAGTGCTCACGGTCGATCCATGCAGGTGGCGAGCGTTCGAAGCGGCTGGCGTAGTCGATCGCCAGATTTTCAAACTTGTCGCGTTCACCGGTGATCTGGTACAGATCGAACAGCATGCCCCATACGGCTAGCGGCATGCTGCCAAGCATGTCGTCTTCGATGGCGTGACGCAGAATCGGCTCGATCATGTCGGTTTGCCCATTGGCGAACAGAATGGCGGCTTCCTCAACGACCGGCGCGGCTTCGGACAGTGCGATGGGGCCCGGCTTGGTTTCGCCATTCATCAGGATCGCGGTGGTCGATCCCATATGCGGCAGTGTTGCCTGTTCCAGTGATGCGGCGCGCGTCGTCGTACCGGACTGGGCAAGCGTGCCGCTGACCGGATTGGTGTTGCCGAAGAGCTGGTCGGGGGAGAGTGGGAGTGTATTGCCGCTGAATGGCAGGGGTTGGACGAACTCAGAAGACATTTCCGACTCGATGGCGTCGATCTTGTCCGCCGTCACGCGCGAGGGTCTGCGCGGTGCAGGAATGTCATTACGCGACGAGGCCCCGGGCGACTTTTGCGCCGGGGCCTTGTTGTCCTTCTTTCGGAATAACGAAAAAATTCCCACCGTGTTTCCTGATCAGCAAGGGCACTTGTAGTGCGGTAGCGTGCCAAATTATTAACTGACCTGCAGCAAAATGCAGGCCAGCTAGTTCCTGCTAAAAGGTAACACAAAGATGTGACAGGTTTTCGACAGGGGCCGTGCTTATTCTTCTAAATTTTGTGAACAATTGATTTAGAAGCGGGTGCGCATGCCGACGATGAAGTTTCGACCCGACAGCGGCGCGACTTCGCCCAGTACGGAAGTGGACAGGCGGATATCCTCGTCAAGAAGATTCTTGACCATGGCAAACCAGGTGATTGGCAGGCCGCTCGTACGTTGCGTATAGGACAGGCTGGCATCGACCTTGGTGTAGGACGGCGCAGCAAAATCCTCGAAGCTGGCCAGACGGCGCTGTCTGTCCGCATGCAACACGCTCAATCCTGACTGCCAGTTGCCCTGACGGTAGTTGACTTCACCACCGTAACGGGTAACCGGTTGCAGGGGCAGGTTGCCGACACCGCCTGTGAGTTTGCCGCGTGAGGTATCTGCAAATGCACGCAGGCCAAGACCTTCACCAAAACGGTTATAGCTGACTTCGACTTCGGCACCACGAATCACTGCATCGTTCTGCGACCACGAGCGTTGCGTAAATTCGCCAGTCGGATCCGGATCGCCATGATCGTCGACCGATTCGCCCATCACGCCATAGACATAGTTTTTGACGCTGTTGTGGAATACGTTGGCTTTCCAGCGGAACAGGCCATCGGTCTTCTGCAGGCTGAGTTCGACGTTTTGCGAAGTTTCCTTGCGCAGATTTGGATCGCCGATATCGAAGGTTGCAGTGGCTTCATGTGCGCCATCCGAGTACAGCTCTTCCACCGACGGGGCGCGCTGCGCGATCGACCCTGTCAGGCCCAGTCCGTAACCCGGCGTGAAGGTCCACAGACCGCCAGCCGAATACGAACCAAGGGTGAAATCCCGGTTGCTGTAGCCGGACGATGCATCCGGTTTGCGTTTGACCGATTCGATGCGTGCACCGGCGCTCGCGCGGACGGGGCCGAAATCGCGCTGTTCGACCAGAAATGCCGCAATCGATTCCGTCTTCGTCAGCGGCACGGTGGCATGGCTGTGGCCGTGACCAGAATCGTCTTCGGCAGGCAGTGCGGAGAACTCAGAATTTTCAGTCTGCAGACCAAACGTACCGTGCCAGCCGGCGAGCGGTTTGTGCGTCAGTTCGATGCGCGATTCCAGCGCACGATTTTTGAAAACCACGGCGGCATCGCCATCTTCATGATGTTCAGTGTGTTCGTAATCGGTATTGCCGAGCTTGAAGCGCAACGACTCAAAATTGGCAAACGGCTCCTTGATCAGACCATCGATGTCGAAGCGAGTCTGCTTCAATGTGATGTAGGAACGTTCTTCGGTTGGAATACCGTAGCGATCATCGTTCACGCCAACCGACGCGCCGATGTGTCCCCAGTTCTGGATGTAGCTACCGCCAAAGCCAAGACTTCCAGCGCGCGTGAAGGAGTTGGGCAGTGTGCCCGAGCCGCTGGCCGCCTCGCCACGCACGACATTGCCCGGGATCTTGTAGTCGTCCGCATCGCGGAAATTGCCATCCAGATGCAGACCGATGTTGCCGGTCGAGCCGTCGACCGATGCGGATACCTGCTTGCCATGATCGACTGTGCTGTAACGCACTTCGGTTTCGCCAGTTGGCTTGCCGACCAGACTGGTAGGGATGCGGTCGTTGACGATGTTGACCACGCCGCCGATGGCGCCAGAGCCGTACAACAATGCAGCGGGACCACGCAGGATCTCAATCTGACGCGCGGTAGCACCTTCGCCAGCAACCGCGTGATCGTTGGAGAACGTCGAGGCATCCAGCACGGACATGCCGTTCTGCAGAATCTTGACGCGTGGTCCTTCCATGCCGCGGATGATGGGGCGCGAGGCACCGGCACCAAAAGCCGAGGCGGAGACGCCCAGTTCCTGCGACAGGGACTCGCCCAGCGTATTGCCGAGCTTGTTGCGCAGCTCGTCACCGCGCAGAACGGTGGCGGGCGCCAGAATCTGGTTATCGACGCCATCATTGAATGGTGTGGCAGTCACGGTGACGGCAGGCAGGGTTTGGCTGACTTCTTGTGCAAAGGCAGAAGTGGACATGGAAGCAAGGGCAGACAGCACGGCGCTTGCCAGCAAGGTACGTTGGACAATCATGGAATTCCTCGGTGAGACGATAACGAATACGGATAACGGATTTGGGTCACACATAGCCACACACCCGGATCGATCAATCGATGCGGTGTATGCAACAAAGCGGCAGATCAGTACGTCTTCGAGGGTGGAGCGCGCGAGGAGAAATGACAGAGGAGAGGTGCATCCCATGACGCAAAGGCGCGCCACAGGGCAAGTATGCGCGTGCCCGGCATGAGCGGCAGCGCAACCGGAGGCATGGGGCTGGAATCGGCCAGCGAGATGCCATCGAACAGAATGCAGGAGTGCTTCAGTTCCTGTTGATGATCATCTTCTGCATCGTGGGTTTGCAGGGCGGAATGATGCTGAAGCCCGGCGTGTTCAATCCGGTGATGCAAGCCCGCCCATTGCGCGCACAGCAGTGCCAGCACCAGCAATGCGATCAGGCATGACGGTGTGCGTGCGGTGGATAAAGGCGGGCGGAGCATGTTCAAAATAATGTTGAAGTCGATTACTTGCTAGTGCTGATCGTGGCGTTGTTCATGCGGTAATAAAGTCCCATCGGATCATCTTTCAGGATTTCCATGGTGCCCGATATGACGATTGGCTCGAAGGTGTACTTGACCGGTGTCTTTGCGTTTACTTCCACTACACCTTCCGGACCTGCCGGCAGGCAATAGCTGCAGGATTGCGGATTCAGCGAGATCAGAAAATGCTTCTGTTTTTCACCCGGCTCGAGCGGCATCATGAAGCCCTGCACCTTGATTTCACGTTTGTCGAGTGCGCTCACTTCCTTGGCAAACTCGGGAAGGATCTGATTTTTCACTTTCTTTTGCTTGACCTTGGCCAGCGTGTTCCACGATGTCACGCCCGGGATTTCCTTGAGGACGGGCATTTGCGGCGGCGGGTTGTTCGCCTTCGCATGTTCCTCGGCAGAAGTTTGTGCCGAGGCTGGTGCGGTAAAGCCAAGCGTGACCGCGCCAAATGTGGCGACAGCACACAGCATCAGGGCAAGACGGTGAGGTACGGACATCAAAAACTCCATCGTGATGGATTAGGTCGGGCTCTTATATTGGGTTCTCATTTTAGGGCATGCCGCGAAGATGCGAACGATATGGTCCACATCAATGCGCGTGGCGCATGCCGCAACGCTTGCCGAGTGCGAGTCCCTTGCAGGCCGTCGCCAGTTCGCCATGGCAGGTCTTTTCATCCTTGCCGCTACGCAGACATTGCGCTGCAGTGGCATGGGCATCCGCTATTGCCTGATGCTGCGCGATCGTTTCCCTGGTGTGTTCAGACTTGGATTCATGCGCGTTGGCAGACAAGGCAAAGAGGGCGAACAGGACGAGTAGTACGTTTTTCATGTGAGTTCCGGTTTCGATTCGAGTCAGTACGAGAGCGTGGTTGCAATATCAGTGCGATAGGCGCGTATCGCAGGTATCAGCGCCGCAACGATCCCGATCAGGGCAGCCAGCGGCAGCAACCAGATTTCTTCAAGTGCGATGAACAGTCCTGAAAGTACGACATTGTGTTCAGCAAGCAGGATCTGTCCAAGGACGCCGACCGCCAGATGACCGAGTGCCAGGCCGAGCAGGGCGCCGAGCAAGGCAAGCAGCAAACCTTCGGTCAGCAGCAAGCGCAGCAGTTTGTTGGGTGAGGCACCAAAGGTGCGCAATATCGCCAGATCGGTCTTGCGCTCTTCCAGCGCGTGATACAACGCGACAAACATCGACAGGGCAGCAGACAGCAAAACGATGGCGGCAATCCCACGCATGACGTCAATACCAACGCCCATCAGGCGAAACAGCTTGGCTGACTCGAAGGCTGGTTGCGCTGCCTGCAGCTGCGGCTGACTGTTGACGAAGCGCGGCAGCGTCACCGCGGCCAATGGCGAGCTGTAGCGGATGAGCAATGCCGTCAGTTCCCGATTCTGTTCGATGACTTCACGTTCTTCCGGGTCGTTTGGATCGAGTCCGTCTATCTTTTCATGCACCTTCCATACGGATTCGACGGGCGTGATGATCAGGCGATCGAGGACCGTGCCGGTTGGATGCAGAATCCCGACGATTTCAAAGGCAGCTTCTTCATGTGCATCACCGCCGTCGGCAAGACCATGCGAACCGAAAAAATGCGCGCCGACCGTCGCACCGGTTCGTTTTGCAGCTTGCGCCCCGAATACGGCCTGCATGCTGTGTGCGGCATCGACGCCTTGCGCTATACGGCCGCCATAATGCTGAATGTAATCGCTGTTGGTGCCAACGATGCGAAAGCCTTGATAGCTGTCACCGAGAGCGAGTGGAATGGCGGATTTCACCATACGGTTCTGTTTGAGTTGAGCTTCGGTCACAAGCGGAATGTTGCCGGTCGGTGCATCCACCTGATAGATCGCCGAGAGGATCAATTGCAGTGGTGAGCCCTTGGCGCCGACCACCAGATCGATGCCTTCAGCATCGCGCAAGGCGCTATTGGCAAGCTGGGTCGAGGCGGACAGGATGAACGTCATCATGGCGATGCCGATCGCCATCAGCATCATGTTCAATGCCGTGGACAGCGGCCGGTGCGCTAGAGATTTAAGTGCGAGCGAAAATGCATTCAAGGCCATCAGAATGCCTCTGTCGTCATCGGCGCTGCCAGGCGCAGGATTTTTGCATCAGGCAGTGCCTGCATGACGCGGGCATCGTGCGTCGATACGATCAGCGAAGCGCCGGTCTGTTCGGCCTGCGAACGCAGTAAGGTAATTGCAGCTTGGCAGGCGGCATCGTCAAGACTGGCAGTCGGTTCATCTGCCAATAGCAACAAGGGGCGATTGAATACGGCACGTGCCAAGGCAACGCGCTGGCGCTGACCATGACTGAGTTGATGGGGCTGTGCATTCGCTTTGTCTTGCATGCCGAGTGTCGTCAGCAGCGCGTCCACGCGTGCGCGATCGACGGCGATGTCGCTCGCATACGCAGCAACCAGAATGTTGTCGCGCACGTTCAGGCTCGGGATCAATGCCAGTTTTTGCGGTAAAAAGCCGATCGTGCTGCCGCGCCACTTGTCAGCAGCTGTTGGCGACAACTGCGCAAGATCGGTATCGCCAACCACGATGCGTCCGTTTTGTGGCGTCAGGATCGCTGCCAGCAAATGCAGCAGGGTCGATTTGCCGCTGCCGGATGGACCGAGCAGAATCGCATGCTGCCCTTTTGCGAGCAAGAACTCGGGTACGGCCAACTGGGGAGGGAGCGCGGCATCATACCGATGCGCGAGACTTTGAATTTGCAACATGGTTGCATTCTACAAAAAAACAAAGCGCGCGGATAGTACCGTGCGCTTTGTTTTTATATCTGACGCTATGCCTGACTACGCGACTGAAGCGTCAGGCTGAAAGCGAAGATTAGTCGCCGTACAGTTTCTGTTTGAGTTCGCGGCGTTGCTGTGCTTCGAGCGACAGTGTTGCAGTCGGACGTGCCAACAGACGTGGAACACCGATTGGTTCGCCGGTTTCCTCGCACCAGCCATATTCGCCGGCGTCGATGGAGGCGATCGACTGTTGCACTTTTTTCAGCAGTTTGCGTTCACGATCACGCGTACGCAGTTCGAGCGCGTGTTCTTCCTCGATGGTGGCGCGATCGGCCGGATCGGGGACGAGGACGGTTTCGCGCAGATGTTCGGTGGTTTCGTCCGCATTTTTAAGCAGGTCTTTTTCGAGCTGCTGCAGACGATCTTTGAAGAACGCCAGTTGTGCGTCATTCATGTAATCCTTTTCGCCCATTTTCAGAATCTGTTCTTCTGTCAATACGGCGCCAGGTGCGGTCGTTGGTGCTTTTGATGTTTTAGTTGCCACTTCGCTTGCCTTTGAAACTACGGATGGTTCAATTTTATCCACGATCCGGGAGGCGGGCTGGCTCGCGCTTTTCGCCCCGGGTCGAGACACGTTTTTTGTGACTGCAGTGCGCGTCGGTTTTGACGTCGTGGCTGCAGTTTTGGTTGCCGAATTCGTGGCTGTTTTAACCGATTTTTTTGCCGGTGTTTTTGTTGCTTCAGAAACCTTGCCTGTCTTGGCTGCGCTGGCGCGTGTTGCCACGGGTGCCTTGCTCTTGGTCGGGGATTTTACCGCACTCTTGGCAACAACCTTTTTTGCTGGTGTAGCAACGGTCTTGGTTGCTGGTTTGATCGATTTGGTCAGCGCGTTGACGACTTTCCCCGCCAGCGATTTGGCCGTGGTTTTCACGGCGGACTTGGCTGTTGCCAGCTTGGTCTTGCTTGTCGCAACGGGTTTGGGGGCGGCTTTCTTTGCGCTTTTCGCAGCTTTTGTGACGGTTGCGTTCATAGTCTCTTGTCCTTGTGAACCTTACCACGCTCTCACGGTTGCAGCCTCGCGCGATTGCCTCCCTCGCGTCTTGCGGCCGACCGCACGAAATCAACCGAGCTAGTTTATACCAAACATTGTTTCAATCCGAGAATAAAAGTTTCCTTGGGGAGATTTTGCCCGATAAAGACCATTTTGCTGGCTCTTGGGCTGTTTTCATCCCATTTGGCACCAATATCGGTGCCCATAATCTGATGCACGCCTTGGAAAATCACCTTGCGATCGGCACCATCCATCCACAACACGCCTTTATAGCGCAACATCCGCGGACCATAAACCTGCACGATGGTGCCCAGGTACTCATCCAGCTTTTCGGCCTGAAATGGTCGGTCGGCATGGAAGACGAAAGCGGCGATGCTGTCGCTGTGATGCCCATGATGATGGTTGTGGTCATGACTGTGATCGTGATGCTCATGGTCGCAATGCGCATTGCATTCGTGATCGCCATGCTCATGTTCATGCTGGTGATCTTCTGCCAACAAAAAATCCTGATCCAGTTCCAGCTTGTCATTCAGGTTGAAGCCACGCAGATCGAGCACCTCGGCAATCGCAACTTTGCCGAAATCGCTGGTCACGATCGGTGCACGTGGATTGATGTGGCGTAGCCGAGCGGTCAACTGCTTGAGTGCCGTGGCATCGACGAGATCGGTTTTCGACAAAAGCAGTTTGTCGGCAAAGCCAACCTGGCGTTGTGCTTCTTCATAGGTATCCAGTTGATGCATCGCGTGGCGCGCGTCCACTACGGTCACGACAGCATCGACCAGATAATCAGCCGCGACTTCCTCATCAATGAAGAAGGTTTGCGCGACCGGCCCAGGATTGGCGAGTCCGGTCGTTTCAATGACGACGTGATCGAACTGCAATTCACCCGCTGCGCGTCGCCGCGCAAGATCGGTCAATCCCATGATCAGGTCGCCACGCACGGTGCAGCAGATGCAGCCGTTGTTCATCTCGATGATCTGCTCGCGACTTTCCTGCACGAGAATTTCGTTGTCGATATTTTCTTCGCCGAACTCGTTTTCGATGACTGCGATCTTGAAACCGTGCGGTTCATGCAGGATGCGATTGAGCAGCGTGGTTTTGCCGGCGCCAAGAAAGCCGGTAAGAATGGTGGCGGGAATCAGTGCCATGGATTGCTTTCCGTGATTGTTTACTTGGCTGTTGCGCAATCGGCGCACCAACCTTTGATGGTGAGTTCGACATCGTGACTCTGAAAACCTTTGCCCAAGGTGCTTTGCAGGATTTTCTGCAGCTGTTGGCGCAAGGTCAGGCTGGAGTTGGCCTGTTTGCTGTCCATGTCCGTGGTGAAGAGCTGTTCGTCGACGTTGTCGATGCAAAACACCTTCGCACAACGCGTGCATTTGAAATGCCCGTGTTGATGATGGTGCGTATGACCGTTCCCGGTTTCGGTTTCTTCTACACCGGCGTTGTAGCGGAACACCCGGTCATCGCCGGAAATTTTGTGTGCCAGTCCCGCATCGGTCAGGCCATCAAGGGCACGATAGAGCGTGACGCGATCCATCTCGACCAGCTTGTCCTGCACATCCTGATGCGAAAGCGCGTGGCGTGCGCCGAGCAGCGCAGCGAGGACCTTGATACGTGCATCGGTGGTGCGCAAGGATGAACTGCGCAATTGGCCTTCCGCGAGCGCCAGATAATCAGGAGCATTTTTTTTCATGGAACTACTTTCAGACAGAACAATGCGATTATGCCGCATATGCAATTGAGTTGCATGTGATTGTGCGCGTCCGCGTTGATTTGATGGCATTGCTGCCAGGAAGGGAAATCAAATGCCGGTTTTTTTCTTGGCGCGTGGATGCGCTGCATCGTAAACCTGCGCCAGACGCTGAAAATCCAGTGAGGTGTAGATTTGAGTGGCGGAAATTGACGCATGGCCCAACATTTCCTGAACCGCCCGCAGGTCACCGGAAGATTGCAGGACGTGCGACGCGAACGAATGGCGCAAGACGTGTGGATGGACACTGGTTGGCAAGCCGATAGCCTGTCCGTGTGCCTTTAGCCGTAATTGCAGAACACGTGCCGAGATACGCGTGCCGCGTTCATTCAGAAACAGTGGGTGCGGATCCAGTTTGATCAGCGTGGGACGAATGGCCAGCCAGTCTTGCAATGCCGCAACCGCTGACTGTCCGATTGGCACCATGCGCATCTTGCTGCCTTTACCGGTGACCGTGACTTCCTGCGCATCGAGATCGATCCAGCCTTGCGATATGTAACGCTCTTCCTTCACGTAATGAAGATCGAGTCCGACCAGTTCGGAAACACGCAGGCCGCTCGAATACAGCAGTTCGAACATGGCGTGATTGCATTTCTGTATGGGGGATTGCGCGCCGCCCGCATCGCCGTAGGCAACCAGCCGTACCGCGTCGTCGGCAGACAAGGCCTTGGGCAGCGTCTTGTTACGTTTAGGCGCTTTAATGCCGTCGACCGGATTGGCACTGATGGCGTGCTGCTCTGCCAGCCAGTCGAAGAAGCCGCGCCACGCAGAGAGTTTACGGGCGATCGAGCGTGCATTCAGGCCCTGACCATGCAGTTGGGCCGCAAATTTACGAATCTGAAAATGATCGACTGTCGTCAGTGAGGCTTGCGGATTCTGGCTGGTGACCAGTGTTGTCAGTTCGATCAGGTCGCGCCGATAAGCGGTACGCGTCAGCGCTGCGAGTTGCCGTTGACCGGCCAGATAGTCGAGGTAGTCGTCTATCCGGGCGAGATTGTCGGCATGCATGGGGTTAGTCGAGCAAGCTGGTCAGTGCAGCGCTGGCAGTCTTGCCGATGTTGTCGAGAAAGTCGGTTGCCATATCGGCGGTAAAGCGTGCAGCATCTGTCGAGCCGAGAACCAGCAGGCCGAAAGCCTTGCCGCTATCTTCGGCACGCAACGGCACAAGCGCTACCGATTGGATCGCCGGTGCTTCTTCAAACCAGGTGGTCGCTTCGAAGTCGTTGTTGGCGCCGCAGAACGGCACGGTCATGCCGCCGGCAAACAGGCGCGAGTCGTCGGAGACGGGTGCCGCAAACCATGCATGGGCAAATTCTTCCGCCACGCCCCACAGGCGCAAGGTCACGTGCGGTACGCCAAAGGTTTGTTGCAAGCCACTGGTCAAGGTGTGTGGCAGATCGACATCGTTGCGCGCCACCAGAAGCGCGCGCGTCCAGGTTTGAAATTTTTGCGAAATCTGATCATTTTCCTGCCCGATGCGCATCAGTTCTGCCAGACGCAATTCCATGATTTTGAATTTTTCACGCATGACGTCCATCTGACGTTCCTGCAATGACAGCGTTCGTGCACCGAGTGCGCTGGAAAGGCGTACTTGTGCGAGCACTTCGGCATGTTCTTCAAAGAACTGCGGATGGTTCAGCAGATAATCGGCAACAGCTTGAGAATCCATGGAGCGTATTTCCTGACAGGTAAGTGATGTGTCGGCAACCTCGTGCCGATCAAGTGTGCGGGAATTTTAACCGACAACAGCGTGTATCCGGCAAACGCCGCGGTTGACATTGGTGGATGTCAGCGCGCGTTTGATGCTGGATTTAAAGCGTGATTTCGCCTTCGAAAACAGTCACGGCCGGACCGGTCATTAGAACCGGATGATCTTTGCCGCCCCAGGCAATCGACAGATCACCGCCGCGGGTATGCACCTTGACTGGCGATGACAACACGCCGCGACGGATACCCGAAACGACTGCCGCACAGGCGCCGGTGCCGCAAGCGAGTGTTTCGCCTGCGCCACGTTCGAAAACGCGCAATTTGATTTCGTGCGGATTGAGTACTTGCATGAAGCCAGCATTGACCCGGCGCGGAAAGCGCGGATGGCGCTCGATCAGCGTACCGTGGTCTTGCACAGGGGCTTGATCGACATCGCCGACGATCTGCACGGCGTGCGGATTGCCCATTGAAATGGCGCCAATCCAGCACGTGCCGCCTGGCAGTTCCAGTGGCCACAGGGTTTCGTCTCCTTCAACTTTGCCAAGCAGGCCTTCGTTGTTGAACGGTACTTGCGCGGGCTCAAGAATCGGCGCGCCCATATCGACCGTGATGCCGCCGTCTGCTTCGAGTCGGGGCTCAATGATGCCGCTCATGGTCTGAACGCGGATCGCCTGCTTGTCGGTCAGCTTCTTCTCCGTGACAAAACGGACGAATGCACGTGCGCCGTTGCCGCATTGTTCGACTTCACCGCCATCGGCGTTATAGATGCGATAGCGAAAATCGACATCGGCGGATTGCGGTTTCTCCACCACCAGAATCTGGTCGGCACCAATGCCAAAGCGGCGATCGGCAACAAAACGCCATTGTTCTGGCGTCAGATGAACGTCCTGATTGATGGCATCAACCACGACAAAATCATTGCCGGCGCCGTGCATCTTGGTGAACTTGAGTTTCATGGTCTGATTATAGTGAGGGACGGGCACGCCGTCTAAACATGATTGGTCATACGGCCTTGATTGCCGGCGTTGTCAGTACACGCTGGATTCGCCCGGTGGGCGGGTCTTGAAACGCTTGTGCGTCCAGAAGTATTCGGCAGGGGCTTCGCGCGCACGGTCTTCAATGAAATGATTCATGCGACGGGTCGCTTCGATCAGATCATCGCCAGGGTAATCCTCCCACGCAGGATAAAAACGCACGGTCCAGCCCTGATAGTTTGGCAAATACGTGGCGATTACCGGAATCACATGCGCACCCGTGGCCGCCGCGATGCGGGCCGGTGCCGTCAGGGTGGCGGCAGTCGTGTTGAAGAATGAGACGAATGCAGCATCCTTGGCGCCGAAGTCCATATCCGGCAGCATAAAGAAGGGCAAGCCCTCACGCATGGCACGAATGATCGGTTTGACGCCTTCTTCACGCGAAAACAGTTTGACCGGACGAAAGCGCGAACGCCCCTTGCGCAACACCTGATCGAAAGCGTCATTCAGTTGCTTGGTGTAGATCGAGCAAAGCGACGATTCGAGCATGACCGCCACGCCGGCGACATCGAGTCCGACAAAATGCGGGCACAGCAGAATGGTTGGTTTGGCGGCAATCTGCTCGACCGGCACGCCAGGTTCGATGCGAATCAGGCGACGCAGTCGTGCTTCTGATGCCCACCAGAGAATGCCGCGTTCAAGCACACTCCGTGCATAGGCCTGAAAGTGCTGTTTTGCCACGATTTCTCGCTGGGCTTCGCTCCATTCGGGAAAGCACAAGCGCAGGTTGGTCAGAGTGATGTGGCGACGATTCTTTTTGTAGGCGTATAAAAAACTGCCGATGGCTTCACCCAGTTTGCCGATGACGCATAAAGGCATCCAGTGCAGTAGCCAGAGAAACGCGAGCATGATGCGCATGATTACTGTCCTGCCTGGTCGGTTGCCGCATCTGGTGCTGAACCAGACGTTGCGTCTGGCGACTCGACACCTGCCGGAACCTTGTAATGGTTGTAGCTCCAGAAATACTGGGCCGGGCAGTGAGCGATCAATTTTTCCATGGCGGTGTTGATGGCTTCTGCCTGCTGTTGCGGCGAGAGTCGTGGAGCCAGTTCAAATGTACTCATGTGCAGTACATAGCCTTTGCCACGCGGCAAGCGCTCTGCATAGGCAAGCACGATGGCAGCGTCTGCCATCTCGGCCAGTTTGCCTGGCAATGTCATCGTGTAGGCAGGCTTGCCAAAAAAGTCAGCCCACACGCCTTCGCCATTTTGCGGCACCTGATCTGGCAGTACGCCAATCGCGCCGCCGCGCTTGAGCACCTTGAAGAGGCTGCGCACGCCACTAAGATTGGCTGGTGCCAACGAAAGGTTTTGCCGCGCACGTGCACCTTCGATCAGTGGCTTGAGTGCAGCCTGCTTGGGTGGGCGATACATCACCGTCATGGGCTCACGAGCAGAAGCAAGTTGGGCAGAAATTTCGAAGCAGCCCAGATGCGGCGTCAGAAAAACCAGTCCTTTGCCTTTGGCGCGTGCGGCTTCGACCGCTTCCCAATTTTCGATACGACCACTGCGCAGGACGCGCTCCGGATCGGCGCACCAGATGAAAGGCAGTTCAAGAATGTTCTTGCCGGCTTCGCCGATGGCGGCGTTCAAGTGTTCTTCAAAGCCTGCCTGGCGAATATTGGCGCGCAGATGCTTGCGATATCGCGGCGAAGAGAGATAGACGATCCAGCCGGCCACGACACCGATTGCATGCAGGATCGGTAATGGCAGAAAAGACAGGAGGCGGAAGAGTAAGACGAGCATGCGATCAGCGCTGGCCTCGTTTAACTTTTTACGAGGTTTTGCCGTTTTGATTCAAGACGCGTAAAATAACACAGCCCGATGCCTAGCGTCGGACCTGTTGCACCCGCCGAGTTAATGACAACTTGCGAGGCGGTATATAAATTTCGCTAAAGCGTCGCAGGCTCGCCAGGTTGGCCGCGACATTCACCAACTGTAGCAAGGGAGTCCTGCCATCATGGCAAATGATTATCTGTTTACCTCTGAATCCGTTTCCGAAGGTCATCCTGACAAGGTGGCGGATCAAATCTCCGATTCGATTCTCGACGCGATCTTTGAACAAGATCCGAAAGCGCGTGTTGCTGCGGAAACGTTGTGCAACACCGGTCTGGTCGTGCTCGCTGGTGAAATCACCACGACCGCCAATGTCGATTACATCAAGGTCGCACGCGACACCATCAAACGCATTGGTTACGACAACGCTGATTACGGTATCGACTACAAGAGCTGCGCTGTTCTGGTCGCCTACGACAAGCAATCCCCTGATATCGCGCAAGGCGTGGATGAAGGCGCCGGTATCGATCTCGACCAGGGCGCTGGCGATCAAGGCTTGATGTTTGGTTATGCCTGTGACGAAACACCAGAACTGATGCCGGCCGCGATTCATTACGCGCATCGTATCGTCGAACGTCAGTCCGAACTGCGCAAGGATGGTCGTCTGCCATGGCTGCGTCCGGATGCCAAATCGCAAGTTACCCTGCGTTACGTCGACGGTCGTCCGGTGTCGATTGACACCATCGTGCTGTCGACCCAGCATGCGCCGGAAATGCAGCACAAGCAAATCGAAGAAGCGGTGATCGAAAGCATCATCAAGCCGGTCGTGCCGGCCGAATGGCTGAAGGACACACGTTTCCTGGTCAACCCGACCGGTCGTTTCGTCATCGGCGGTCCGCAAGGCGATTGCGGCCTGACTGGTCGCAAGATCATCGTTGATACCTACGGTGGCGCTGCACCTCACGGTGGTGGTGCTTTCTCCGGCAAGGACCCATCGAAAGTCGATCGTTCGGCTGCATACGCAGGTCGCTACGTGGCAAAGAATATCGTTGCAGCTGGTCTGGCTGAGCGCGCACAGATCCAGATTTCGTACGCAATCGGTGTCGCCAAGCCGACCTCGGTAATGGTGACGACCTTTGGTACCGGCAAGATCAGCGACGAAAAAATCGCGCAACTGGTGCTCGAACATTTCGACCTGCGTCCAAAAGGTATTGTGCAAATGTTGGACCTGCTGCGTCCGATTTACAGCAAGACCGCAGCCTATGGTCACTTTGGTCGTGAAGAGCCGGAATTCAGCTGGGAGCGCACCGACAAGGCAGCCATTCTGCGTGCGGCTGCAGGCTTGTAATTCTGTATGATGCACGGGCCGGATCGATCCGCAAGGATGGTCCGGCCCTTTTTGTTTGCGAATTTTATGTTCATGTCGGATGCCACTTTGATTGCTCGCTTTACTACCGGACTGGTTGCTGCCTTGTTGTTTTTGCCTGCTGCGGTGCAGGCGGCAAAGCCGTTGGAGCTGAAGAAGCCCGCTGAATGGTGCGAACGATTGATTCCGCGCATGCCGACCGTTACGCAGACCATGTGTGAGCAGGGTGGTTTTGTATCAACCGGACGTCATTCCTTGCAGGGCTTCCCCTTGCTAGCCAAAGATGTGAAGGCGACGGGAAAGAACAAAAAACAGAGACCGCTGCGCGTTCTGTTGATGGGTGGCATTCACGGTGATGAGCTGACGTCGGCGGCGATCGTCTATCGTTGGCTTGATGGCATGTCGGGACCGATTGCGCAGAGCATCCAGTGGCGCATCATGCCTGTGGTCAATCCTGATGGGTTGCTGGCAAAAAAAGCATCGCGCATGAACGCCAATGGCGTTGATCTCAATCGCAATTTCCCCACGCCTGACTGGGATACCGAAGCGCCGAAATACTGGCAGGCACGCACGCGTTCCGATCCGCGTCGTTTCCCCGGCAAGGCACCGTTGTCCGAGCCGGAAAGTCGTTGGGTCGAGGATGAAATGCTGGCCTTCAAACCGGATGTCATCATCTCGGTACATGCGCCGTTTGGTGTGCTGGATTTCGATGGTCCGGCGCAGCCACCGCGCAAGTTCGGACGTCTGCTGCTCAATCGTGTCGGTATCTATCCGGGCTCGCTTGGAAATTACAGCGGCGTGCACAAGAACGTGCCGGTGATTACGATCGAGTTGCCGAATGCACAAAAAATGCCGCCGAAAGCGGAAGTGCGGCGGATCTGGGTCGACATGCTCAACTGGATCAACGATAACGTCGAACCGCAGGATGCCCAGCCTAAAGATGCGAAATCAAACTTGCGCTCGGTCAAGTCCGGTAACGCTCAGCCGGTGCGATGACAAAAAATAACGGCGAGTAACAACGAATCACGACGAGTAACTGCGCGAAATACATTTGCAAGAAGCAACATCGCCAGAAGTAATCGCTCGACGGGCAATATCGAGACTGCCAAATATCGCAACAAGCAACATCCGCAAGACTTTGCGTGGATTTACAGGTGCCGCGCCTGCATTTTTCGATTAAAATGGCAACCCGCATCAAGGAGCGTTGCGACAGGGTCGTTCGAACCTGCCAGGCTTGATGCAATCTGTACCGCAACTGCGCTCACGTTTCTTTTTTTCTAACGAAAGGAGGGCGTGATGAACGCCGCAGTAATGACTTCCTCTACCAATTTTTCCGATTACGTCATCGCCGATCTGTCCTTGTCCGCCTGGGGCGACAAGGAAGTCAAGATCGCTGAAACCGAAATGCCTGGCCTGATGGCCATCCGCGAAGAGTTCGCTGCTGCACAGCCGCTGAAAGGCGCACGCATCACCGGCTCGATCCACATGACGATCCAGACCGCCGTACTGATCCAGACGCTGGAAGCGCTGGGTGCCAAAGTACGCTGGGCATCGTGCAATATCTATTCGACGCAGGATCACGCTGCTGCTGCCATCGCTGCAGCAGGCACGCCAGTTTTTGCCGTCAAGGGCGAAACGCTGGACGACTACTGGGAATACACCCACCGCATCTTCGAATGGCCGAACGACGACAAGGGCGCGCCGGTCTATTCGAACATGATTCTGGATGACGGCGGCGACGCAACCCTGTTGCTGCACCTCGGTACCCGCGCTGAAAAAGACGCATCGGTGCTGAACAACCCAGGTTCGGAAGAAGAAATCTGCCTGTTTAACTCGATCAAGAAACATCTGGCGATCGACCCGACCTGGTACTCGAAGCGTTTGCCTGAGATTCTCGGCGTGACCGAAGAAACCACGACCGGCGTGCATCGCCTGTATCAGATGCACAAGGAAGGCAAGCTGGCTTTTCCAGCGATCAACGTCAACGATTCCGTCACCAAGTCCAAGTTCGACAACTTGTACGGCTGCCGCGAATCGCTGGTCGATGGTATCAAGCGTGCAACTGACGTCATGATCGCCGGTAAGGTCGCGGTCATCGCTGGTTACGGTGACGTCGGCAAGGGTTCTGCGCAAGCGATGCGCGCGCTGTCGGCACAAGTCTGGGTGACTGAAATCGATCCGATCTGCGCACTGCAGGCAGCGATGGAAGGTTACCGCGTCGTCACGATGGATTACGCAGCAGAGCACGGCGACATTTTCGTTACCTGTACCGGCAACTATCATGTGATCACGCACGATCACATGAAGAAGATGAAAGACCAGGCGATTGTCTGCAACATCGGTCACTTCGATAATGAAATCGAAGTTGCCGAACTCAAGCAATACACCTGGGAAAACATCAAGCCGCAAGTCGATCACATCATCTTCCCTGACGGCAAGCGCATCATCCTGCTGGCTGAAGGTCGCCTGGTGAATCTGGGTTGCGGTACCGGCCATCCATCGTACGTGATGAGCTCGTCGTTCGCCAACCAGACGATTGCGCAGATCGAGCTGTACGCCAACACCAAGAACTATCCGGTCGGCGTCTACACCTTGCCGAAGCATCTGGATGAAAAAGTCGCGCGTCTGCAGTTGAACAAACTGAACGCGCAACTGACGACCCTGACGCAAGAGCAGGCAGACTACATCGGCGTCAAGCCGGTCGGTCCGTACAAGCCAGAGCACTATCGCTACTAATTCTGGTCATACGCTCAGGCAAGGCGCGGTTGTCTTGTGGGGGTTTGCTGCATCGGGCATCTGATGACTGATGCAGCAATGTGTAAATACCCGGTCTGGTCCGGGTATTCATCAAGGGGAGAATGACATGCGTTTGGTAATCATCTGGGCAATCAATGCGGCTGCGCTGTTTGCGCTGCCTTTTCTGATGTCGTCGATCCGTATCGACGGTTTTGGCACGGCAATCATTGCAGCGCTGGTGCTCGGTCTGATCAATGCGCTGATTCGTCCGATCCTGATTCTGTTGACCTTGCCTGCGACCCTGCTGACGCTGGGCCTGTTCATCTTCGTCATCAATGCGCTGATGTTCTGGGCAGCTTCTGAACTGGTAAGCGGCTTCCATGTGGCCGGATTCTGGTCGGCATTCTTTGGCGCGATTGTGTACAGCGTCATCTCGTGGGTGCTGTCTTCGCTTTTACTCAAAGAAAAATGACACAAAAGAATTTCAGTATCGAGTTCTTTCCGCCCAAGACGCCTGCAGGTGTCGAAAAGCTGCGTGCGACCTGCGCCAAGCTGGGTGAGCTCGATCCCAAGTATTTTTCGGTGACGTTCGGTGCGGGTGGCTCGACCCAGCACGGTACGCTCGATACGGTGCTGGAAATCCGTCAGGCGGGACACGATGCCGCACCGCATCTGTCCTGCCTCGGCAGTTCACGCGACAGCCTGCGTGCAATTCTGCAGGAATACAAGTCGCATGGCATCAAGCGCATCGTCGCTCTGCGTGGCGATTTGCCGAGTGGTTATGGATCGATGGATATGTCGTCGAGCGAATTCCATCATGCCAATGAGCTGGTGGAATTCATTCGTGCGGAAACGGGCGACTGGTTCCATATCGAAGTCGCGGCATATCCCGAAATGCATCCGCAAGCCAAGTCGCCGCAGGATGACATTGCCAACTTTGCCCGCAAGGTGAAAGCCGGTGCCAATTCGGCCATCACGCAGTATTTTTACAACCCGGATGCGTACTTCCGGTTTGTGGATGAGGCGCGCAAGGCTGGTTCGGATATACCGATTACGGCTGGCATCATGCCGATCACCAATTACACGCAACTGATGCGGTTTTCGGATATGTGCGGCGCGGAAATCCCACGCTGGATTCGTCTGAAGCTGGCTGCATATGGCGACGATGCCGATTCGATTCGTGCCTTTGGCCTCGATGTCGTAACCGATTTGTGCGAGCGATTGCTGGCCGGTGGTGTGCCCGGACTGCATTTCTACACATTGAATCAGGCAGCGGCAACGCATGCGATCTGGACGCGTCTGAATCTGTCTACCAAGTAAAGACGGCAGACAAAAAAGGCGGGGAGCTGGTATGGCTCTCCGCCTTTTTTATTGCCGATCTGTCGTGCCGTGTTCAGGATTCAGGTAACAGGTTCGTTTTCCGTCAACACGCAGTCCATTGGAATGTCGAACGGATCGGAGTCGAAGCGCGTCAGGCTGAATGCATAGGCCACACCGACAGTTTTGGGGCGCGGTACGCGTGCCACGGTCCGATCGTAAAAGCCACCGCCATAGCCGAGGCGGAAACCTTGCTTGTTGTAGCCCACGCAGGGAATCACCAACGCTTGCGGAAAAATCTCCTCTCGCTCGGCAGCCGGCATCATTGCGCCAAACCGATCTTTCAGCATGGGTTCGCCGGGCGTCCATGCCACGAACTTTAATGGTGCATTGATACTCACAACGGTGGGCAGCGCGAGGCGTATGCCCTTATTGTGCAGTTCGATAAATGTTGCATGCAGATCGGGCTCCCCACGCATCGGCGAATAAACGCCCAGTACCGCTGGCGATTCGTGAACTGTCCATGCCAAAAGTTGCTTGCCGATGGCACGATCCATGGCAAGTTTGTCATCGGCGGCGAGACTCGCGCGTTGTATTAGCAAGGGCTTTCTCAGCTCTGATTTTTGCATGTATTTATGCCCGTCTGTCGTCGTTTATCGTGGTTTGTTCAGTGAAGTCGCGTGCTATTCTAGCCGTCAATGCACAGCCCGTCGCCGGGGCTGGCCAAGGCAGTCAAGATCACATAAAGGATCGAGAAGTTCATGATTGTAAAAAAAGTATTTACCCGCTTTCTCTTTGCCGCTGTTTCCGTAGCGGCATTTGTCCCATCCGTGCAAGCCCAGCGTGTTGCGGGTTTTGCCACTGCCGATGATGCCTTTCTTGCCTTGCGCGATGCCTCGCGCCGTGGCGATACGAACAAGGCAGTAGAAATTGGGGCCAGTCTCGGCAATTATCCGATCCCTTCCTACGTTGCTTATTATCAGATTCGTCCGCGTATCAGAGATGCGTCGGCGTCCGATATTCTGGGTTTTATCGATCAGTATCGCGGCAGTGCGATTGCGGATCGCCTGCGCAATGACTGGTTGCTGGAGCTGGGCAAGCGACGCGACTGGGCAACGTTCGATGCGCAGTATCCGATGTTCGAGCTGAACGACGACACGCAGCTCAAGTGTTATGCGCTGATTTCCAAGGCGCTCAAGGGCGGTAATGTGGCCGAGGAAGCACGCGCATTGCTGAGTGTGCCCAAGGATTTCGGCGATGCCTGTGTGCAGCTGATTGCGACCCTGATGGAAAACAAGCAATTTGATGAGGACGATCTGTGGGCGCAAATCCGACTGGCTGCCGATACCGGCAATGCCGACTTCGTGCGCCGTCTGGTGCCATTGTCCGGCATTGACGATGGTTCCTTGATGACGGCGATCGACAAGCCGGCATTGATCATTGCCAAGGGGCCGGGCTTCCGCCGCGTCAAACATGAGGTGTACATCGTTGCACTGGGTCGGGTGGCACGCAACAATCCGCAGCAGGCAGCCGATGCGCTGGCATCGAACGACGGACAGCGCCTGAACAACAAACAGCAAAAACTGGGCTGGGCGCAGATTGCACTGCAGTCCGCCAAGAAACTGCAGCCGGAAGCAGTCGAGTACTGGCGTAAGGCAGGCGATGCGCCGCTGTCGATCGAAGCGCACGAATGGAAAATCCGCTCTGCCCTGCGTGGTGGCGACTGGCGTCTAGTGCGTTCAGGCATTGAGATGATGCCGAATGCATTGCGTAACGATCCAGCCTGGACTTACTGGCTGGGACGCGCACTTGCGCAGGACGACAAGAAGCAAAAGGCCGATACCTTGTGGCAGTCGATCGCATCGCAGCCTGGATTCTATGGTCAGCTCGCGCTGGAAGAATTGGGGCAGCGCACCACCATTCCGCCACGTGCGGCAGCGGTGACGGCGGCCGAACTGGCGCCGATGGAAAACAATGCTGGCTTCAAACGTGCGTTCAAGTTCTTCGAGCTGGGGCTGCGCTTTGAAGGCTATCGCGAGTGGAACTGGGAGCTGCGCAGCATGAACGAGCGGCAGCTACTCGCTGCAGCCGAGTTTGCACGCCGCAACGACGTGCTCGACCGCATGGTCAACACATCCGATCGCACTGTGGTTGAAGTGAATTACGACCAGCGTTTTCCGACGCCACATCGCGAGGTCATGAATTCGGCTACGCAAAAGCTGCGTCTCGAAATGGCCTGGGTTTACGGCTTGATTCGTCAAGAGTCGCGCTTCGTCCGTGATGCACGTTCGCATGTGGGTGCATCCGGCCTCATGCAGTTGATGCCGGCAACGGCGCGTTACGTTGCGAAGAAGATCGGTTACGACGACTTCACCGCGGCGCGCGTCAACGAAGTGGAAACCAATGTCCTGCTCGGCACCAATTATCTGAACATGGTGCTCAATGATCTGGATGGTTCGCAAACGATGGCGACGGCTGCCTACAATGCCGGTCCCGGTCGCCCGCGCGGTTGGCGCTCGACCTTGCCGCAACCGGTAGAAGGCGCCATCTTTGCGGAATCGATTCCATTTGCTGAAACCCGTGATTACGTGAAAAAGGTGTTGTCCAACGCAACCTATTACGCAGCGATGTTCGAGAATCGCCCGCAATCGCTCAAAGCGCGTCTCGGTACCGTTGGCCCGGCTGTGTTTGTGCCTAGCGTACTTCCCTGATTGATGCCTGATAATTCCTGACGGACTTTATGCAAACCACAGAACTCGACCCGGCTTTATCGCAGACGCTCAGTGATGCCGAAAAGAGCGGGCTGAAATTGGTCATCGCCAACAAGAATTATTCGTCGTGGTCGATGCGACCATGGGTGTTGATGACTGCTTTCAATATCCCGTTTCAGGAAATCAATATCCTGCTCGATCGCGACGATACGGCGACGCAGATTGCCCATTATTCGGCTGCGGGACGCGTGCCGATCCTGCTGGCGGGCGAAACCCAGGTCTGGGACTCTCTGGCAATTTGCGAGTATCTGGCCGAGCAGTTCCCTGAAAAGAAGATGTGGCCGGAAGATGTGGCGGCGCGTGCAATGGCACGCTCAATCTGTGCCGAAATGCATGCGGGTTTTCGCGGTTTGCGTTCAGCCATGTGGATGAATATTCGTGCGCGTTTTCCAGGAAAGGGCCGGACAATCGATGCGCAGGCCGACATCGGTCGCATCAGTGAAATCTGGGAGGACTGCCTGGCACTGTCTGGTCCGAACGATTTCCTGTTCGGTGAGTTCTCGATTGCCGATGCTTATTTTGCACCGGTCGCGACGCGCTTCCGTACCTATGATGTGTCGCTTGGTCCGGTTCTCGATGCCTATGTAACGCGTGTGCTGGAGTATCCGCCGGTGGCGCAATGGATCAATGCCGCGATGGTCGAGACCACGTCTATTGCCAAGTACGATATTTATCCCGATACGCCTGAATCAAAATGAAAGTCTATGTCGTTGGCGGAGCGGTGCGCGATGCCTTGCTGGGCGTACCGGTCAAGGATCGTGATTACGTTGTCGTGGGTGCGACGCCCGAGCAGATGGTGGCGCAGGGATATACGCCAGTCGGCAAGGACTTTCCCGTTTTTCTTCATCCGCGTACGCATGCCGAGTACGCGCTGGCGCGCACCGAGCGCAAGACCGCACCCGGTTACAAGGGTTTTGTTTTTCACACTGATGCCAGCGTAACGCTGGAAGAAGATTTGATTCGTCGTGACCTGACGGTCAATGCGATGGCGCAAGATGAAAATGGCGCCATCGTCGATCCGTTTGGCGGTCAGGCTGATCTTGAGCGCCGCGTATTTCGCCATGTCTCGCCGGCCTTTGCAGAAGATCCTGTACGCATTTTGCGCATTGCCCGTTTTGCCGCGCGTTTTCCAGACTTTGTCGTTGCCGAAGAAACCAATGCCCTGATGCGGCAGATGGTAGAGCAGGGCGAAGTCGATGCGCTGGTGCCCGAGCGGGTTTGGCAGGAGTTGGCGCGCGGTTTGATGGAAGATCGTCCTTCCCGTATGTTTGCGGTATTACGAGACTGCGGCGCCTTGCAGCGCATTCTTCCCGAACTCGATGTCTTGTGGGGCGTGCCGCAACCTGCGCAACACCATCCGGAAATCGATGCCGGCGTGCATATCATGATGGTCATCGATTACGCAGCATCTCAACAGCTGAGTTTGCCGATACGGTGCGCGGCGCTGTTGCATGATCTTGGCAAAGGCGTGACGCCGCCCGAGCTTTGGCCGCGGCATCACGGGCATGAAATGCATAGCGCACGTCTGGTAGAGGCGGTCTGCAAGCGGCTGAAGATTCCCAACGACTGCCGTGATCTTGCGTTGATGACGGCGCGTGAGCATGGCAATGTAGGACGGGCAATGGAGCTACGTGCGGCAACGATCGTGACCTTGTTTGAACGTTGCGATGCGTTTCGCAAACCGCAGCGCTTTGTCGATATGCTGGTCGCATCAGAATGCGATCATCGTGGCAGGACGGGTTTCGAACATCGCGAATTTCCCCAGCGCGCGTATCTCGCAGGCGCGCTGCAAAGCGCTCAAACAGTGGATGGCGGTGCTGTGGCTGCAGTGGCACGGGAACGCTATCCTGACCAGCCGGCGCGCATTCCGGAAGCAATTCATGACAGTCGAGTTGCAGCAGTCAAAAGCTATCTCGCCACAAACGGAAAAGCCACTGATTGAGCAGTGGCTTTTTTATTTGTTCGAACAGTGCGTTCTGGTTATCACGTCATTGGTACATGACGGCGATTGGCCAATAAATAAGAGCGCAGTTCTGCACGAGTAACAACACCATCGTTATTGGCATCGATCTTGTCGAAGTTTTCGACAATCAGTGCAATACCGGCATTCTTGGCTTCGGCCTTGGTAATGCTCTGTACCGGGTTGGAAACGTGCAGGTTTGGTGTATTTGGATTTTTCTGCATGCTTGCCGGCACGACGGATTGCGCAAAAGCAAGATTGGAAAACAGCAATGCAGAAATGGTAATCAGGTATTTAGCGTTCATTTGATACTCCCCTATCAAGACGAATGCACAGCGCAACCATTGAATGCCGAATGCTTGTTATTCCCAATGTTATTTACGGATTGTTACACTTGTAGCAAGTGTGGTTGCACTCAGGAAATCGTTGTCTGGCAGAAGCATGATGTCCTGCCCTAGGAAATGTTTCCGTGCGAAATCACACAATGCTTGTTACTTTTCCATCCAGCTTCCACCCACACTTCAAAATTTTGGAATGTGAAGGGTTTTGCTGATCATCAACGTACCAGACAAGGCAAATAGAAGCGACACGGGATGCAACTGCCATGGACCAATGGCCCAGGCGCCGCCCCATAAGGTCCCACCAATCAAGGCCTGTGAAGCCAGCCAGGCAAGAACCCCAGTCAGCACGACACTGGTCGGGATGGGGGTGCCTTCAAAATATTTAACCTTGCCGCTTTCTTCCGCCAGGCTTTCAGCCGTGACGTTGAAACGAGCCAGACGGCTGACACCGCAGCAGACGAAATAGATCAGGATGGCGCAATCCCAGCCACCGGTCAGGCCCGCCGCAAAGCCGAGGGTTGCAGGTGCCACGCCGAACGAGATGATGTCGGCCAGTGAGTCGAGCTCACGGCCCAATGCGGAGTGCTGCTGGCGCCAGCGCGCGATCCGACCGTCCAGAACATCGAAAATGAAGGCGGCGGGGGCCATTGCCGCTGCTGCGTAAAAGTGAGTCAGCGACTGGCTGCTCATGTACATCATGGCAAAGAAAACTGCGGCTACGCCGCAAGCGGCATTGCCAAGCGTGAAGAAGTCAGCGAGGTGAAATTCTCGCAGCATCGAAAAATGTTTGCGGGCAGGTTTATCTGATTGCATGGACGTTTGTTATTCCTGTCATGGTGTCGATTACTCTGGCGCCCAGTCGTCTGCCAGATGATGGCTAAAGCGCAGCGGCTGTCTCAAGACGGCTGCATTGCTGCACAGTATGGCATTGAACCCGCGGTGAATGGGCATTCAGACAATCATATTGTTATTGCTCGAAGAGGGAGCGTAAGTCGGTTACCGCACATACCGGATCGAATGCAATGCCTAGACTTTATCGTCAATCGCAATCACCTACAAAATCAAGGAGGCAACATGTCATCCCATCGTTCCTACGGAACTGCCCGCAAGTGCGTTATTGGTCTGTCTTTCATTGCAGCCAGCTTGTCGCTGACCACCGCTGCTGTTGCCGCGGACCCCAATGCAAATGATGCCTACAAGAAAGAACGTGGAGCCTGCATGGATGGTTCATCCCATCAGGATCGGACCACTTGTCTACGTGAAGCAGCCGCCGCGCGCGGTGAAGCCAAGCGTGGCAATCTGACCAGCAGCCCTTCTTATGACAACAACGCAGCACAACGCTGTTCCGTTTTGCCACCGGCAGACCGTGACGATTGTGTGCGTCGTGTGCAAGGCGCAGGCACTACATCCGGTAGCGTGGAAGATGGCGGCATCTACCGCGAAACGCGTACGATGGTCCCGGTAGAGCCAGCTCCGCCAGCACCTGCCTACGAGCCGGTACCAGTCGCGCCGCCACCACCAGTGCAGCGTTACTAAAAACAAAAAGGCAGCCTGATGGCTGCCTTTTTTGTATGTGATTCGTTTTAACTCTGTTTGTTATCGGCGAATTGCCGATAGCCGCGTGCGCGTAAGGCACAGGCAGGACAAGTACCGCAGCCGTAGCCCCAATCATGCAGGGTGCCACGTTCGCCCAGATAACAGGTATGGGTGTCAGTACGGATCAGGTCTACCAGCTTTTCGCCGCCGGCTTCCTCTGCAAGCGACCAGGTTTGCGCTTTGTCCAGCCACATTAGCGGCGTCTCCAGCTTGAGCCGGGTTGCCATGCCGAGATTGAGCGCAACCTGCAACGCCTTGATGGTGTCATCGCGACAATCTGGGTAACCGGAAAAATCCGTTTCGCACATTCCGCCGACCAATACATTCAAACCACGTCGGTAAGCCACTGTTGCAGCAGTCGTCAGAAACAGCAGATTGCGGCCAGGGACAAACGTGTTGGGCAGGCCGTTTTCCTGCATTGCGATTTCTACATTGCTCGTCAGGGCTGTGTCGGAGATGCGTGAGATCAGAGACAGGTCAATCATGTGATCGTCGCCCAGTCGCGTATCCCATGCTGCGGACAGGCTGCGCATCTGCTGCAACACGGCAGGACGCACGGTCAGTTCGATGGCATGGCGTTGACCATAGTCGAAGCCGATTGTTTCCACGTGCGCGTAGCGTGCGAGTGCCCAGGCCAGGCAGGTGGTGGAATCCTGTCCGCCGCTGAAAAGCACCAGCGCGCCTTCATTAGAAATCATGTGACCCTTTGATAATCGATCGGAAAAGTGTCTGGTGTGACACCATTCCGCGATTATATGTGCGTCCGGGCGCTGCTGTTATTGCGGTGTGATTTTGCTGACGGTTTGTTCAATAAAGTCGCCATCAGACTCGGAGAAGCGGATACGTACTGGATACCAGTTTTGAGATGGTGCCAGCCAAAGATCGATCTTTTGATCCTTGTCGCTATTGCCGAGGACTTTGCTGACCTTGATGGCGCTTACATCGCCGATGCCGCTCTTGATTGTTTCGGATTTGCCTACCTTGAAGGACCAGGCTTCCGCATTTTTTTGTCCTGCAACGACAGCAGAAATAGTGGAGCCACTCTTGAATTTGGCAGGCGTGCTGCGTGCAATGGTGGCGAGTTGCCAGATGATGCTGTTTCTATCCTGTTCACCGCCTTGAATAGGGTATGTGTTATCTGCGGCGCCGAAACGGATGACTTTCTCCTGTCGGTCAAAAGTGGTAGTCGTCGCTTCTTTGCGGAAGCGTTTTTCAAACGACGTTTGCGGCACCAAGCCGGTGGCATCGATCAATCCTTCACTTTTGGCATCAAGGATCTTGCCGACAATCGATGCACGGGTTTCGCTGACGATTGAATAGCGGCCTTCGCTTGCACGCCATTGCAATGAAGCATTGCCGTTGAGTGACAGACCTTTTTGCACGGCGCTGATGGTGTAGGCAAGATCAGCAGAGGGTGGCGGGTTTGAGGTTGTCGATTTGCTCGTTTTTTGTGCAATGGCGGGATTGACCGCGATGGCCAACATGCCGGCTGCAAGCCAGAGCGAAAGAGTGGAAGAGGCCGTGTGCTTCATGGATTCACCGAATTAAAAGTTGTTATTGTTCAGACTATGGCGTGGGATAAACGTTCAGACTCCGCATGACCATGTCCAGGACATCGCCATTGGGTTCCGTATAGCGCAAGCGTACCGGATACCAGCCGATTTCCGGCGCCAGCCAGAATTCCAGCGTCTGATCGTAGGAGCCGGAACGCGGCGCGCGCAGCAGACGCCATGTGTTCATCTGCTTGCCATTGATCTCGATGTCTTCCATGCCGATGATCGTGATTTGCCACTGTGACGCGTCGCGTGTGCCTGCAACGACGACGGGAATGGTTGCGCCAGGCTGAAAATGATCGGCATCACCACGCCCGATCGCAGCCATCTGCCAGATGATGCTGGCGCGATCCTGTTCATTGCCAAGGCGAGGATAGCTCGCCGTCGAGGCGGAAAAGCTGATCGTCTGCCGTTCGCGATGAAAATGCGTATTGGTTTCCGAGCGGCGCATGCGTTTTTCCGCATACAGTTCCGGCGCAATGCCGGTGTTTTCAATCGTGCCCGTACTCTTGAATCGCAATGCCGTAATGAAAAGGACGCCGAAGTCACCATTGATGGCGTACTGATGCTGATCGGTCTGCCAATCGATGGTGCCACTGCCATGCATGGTAGCGCCATTGACCGGGGTTTTCTCGATGTCGAATTTGAGCTTGGCGGAGGGCAGCAAGGCGATGCGATAGGCAGGCGTGTTTTGCAATTCGGTATCTGTCGCTGCCGCAGCATTGTCTTGTTTGGTCGTGTCGATTGATTCAGTGGATTCGGTTGGTGGTGTTTCCGCTTCTGTGTCCGTTGCAGTCGCCATGACGGGTTCTGGTGTCGCGACTGGTGACGCCGGCGATTGCGGTACGGACGGAGAAACCTGTTTTACGCGCTTTGGCCGCGCCTCAGCCTTGGGGACGTTTGGCGTGATCACCTGTGGTTCAGGTGGCGGCGCAATCAGTGTGACGGCAACTACTTCCGGCGCGCGATAGGTGTGTGAGGCATCCGTATTCGGAAACTCGATCAAGCCACTCATGCTGCCGATAAGTACCAGATGCAGCAGTATGGAAATGATCAACATCGGTACCCAGCGCCAGACCATATTTTTCTGTCTAGGTGGAGAAGAGGAATGTGCAGCCGATGTCATCGCGCTAGTTTAGCGGCAAGCCTTCTGTTTGCGCAGACTTGCATCTTAAATCCAACCGTAAAATAGCGCTTTCTCTCAAGGTGGTTGAACTCGAATGCATTTCAATAAGCTGTTAATTGCTTTCCTGGCTAGCGTAACGTTTGCAGCACAGGCTGCCACGCCTGTTTCTCTGGGAATGATCGATGGGATGTCCGGCCCCTTTGCCAATGCCGGTGAAGCCGTGGCGCGCAATCTGCAGATGGCGATTGATGGTGTGAATGCACGTGGTGGCGTACGTCTGGCGGATGGCATGCATCCATTGCGGCTGGAGATTTTTGATAACAAACAGGGTGTCGAAGAATCGCTGATCGAGTTGCGTCGCTTGACCGACCGGCACATACCGTTTGTCTTGCAGGGCAATAGTTCCTCTGTGGCGGCTGCGCTGGTCGATGCGGTCGAGCGGCATAATCGGCGTGCGCCCGATCAGCGCGTGTTATTTCTCAATTACTCTGCGGTCGATCCGGCCTTGACCAATAGCCAATGCAGTTTCTGGCATTTTCGTTTTGATGCGAATGCCGATATGCGCATGCACGCACTGACCGAAGTCATTCGCGGCGATCGGCAGGCCAGTCGCGTTTATCTGATCGGACAGGACTACAGCTTCGGCCGCATGGTGGCGGAGGCGGCGCGTCATCAACTTGCGAACAAGCGTCCTGATATACGCATCGTCGGTAACGAACTGCATCCGATCGGCAAGATCAAGGACTTCGCTCCGTATATTGCCAAGATCAAGGCAGCGGGTGCCGATACCGTCATTACCGGCAATTGGGGTAATGATCTGACGTTACTGGTCAAGGCGGCAAAAGAGTTTGGACTGGACGCGAAGTTCTATACGTTTTATGGCAACAGTCTGGGTGCGCCGGCGGCCATTGGCGATGCCGGTGTGGATCGTGTGCGGGCTGTGGCGGAGTGGCATCCGAATGTCGGGGGCGATCAGGCAGATGGTGGCAGCGATCGCTTCTATCAGACGTTTCGCCAGCGCTATCCACAGCCGCAAGATGATTATCCCTTGTTGCGCATGCACGTCATGATCGAGATGCTGGTCAAGGCAATTGAAAAGGCAGGCTCAACCGATGCCGTTGCAGTGGCAAAGGCGCTGGAAGGCGCAACTTACCGCAGTCCGTTCCATGACGCGGTCATGCGGGCGGAAGATCATCAGTTGATTCAACCGCTTTATGTTTCTGTCATGCGGCGTGTGAAGGACGGCGGCATCCGCTTCGATAACGAAGGGAGCGGATACGGATTTCGTACGGAGCGCTATCTGTCTTCTGCCGACACGGCATTGAAGACAAGCTGTCGCATGCAGCGCCCTGCACGTTAGGGTTTGTTCAATGGTGCAGGCGTGTGCAATTTCGCCGCCAGCCAGATTGTCAGCAGACTGCAAACGACGGCAACATAGCCGACCATGTCATAGTGCTCGATACGGCCATCTGCACTCTGCGTGATGATCAGCCCACCGATCAGGGTGGCGACGCCGGAAGACATCATCTGTACCGCAGAAATCAGCGTCATGAAGGTACCGCGCACGTGCTGCTCCGGCACGCCCGTCACCATCGCCATGCCGGGCACCATGCGTCCCGGCATCAGGATGAAAAAGATCGTCGAATTCAACAAAATGAACCAGAGCGGCGATGGTCCCATATGCGTCGTGATCACTAGCGGGATCAGCGACAACAATGCGACGGTCCGATAGGTCTGGAATTTTCCGTAACGGTCGCTGAGGCGGCCGATCCACTGCGAGGTAAAGAAGGTCGCCGCACCGCCACACAGATAAACCAGCGTCAGCAGATGATCGGGGAGCTCCACGTTCGTCGTCGTGTACAACGCAAAGTAAGGGATCACCGTAAAGCCTGCCAGCATCAGCAGCGAGATAAAAGCGAAGGCACGCAAGTGCGCGGGCGCACGCATGACCTTGAACAACTGTTGCGCGACATTGCCTTCACGCGGTCGCGACAGATGCGCGGTCAGGCTCGGCAGTTGACGAAAACCGACGACCCAGATCACGAGGGAGAGCGCGACGATGAAGAAGAACGGCGCACGCCAGCCCAGACTCGGAAAGCTGGAAACAAACAGCAAGCCCAGCGGCACGCCTGCCACAGTAGAAATCGAGAAGGCCGCCATCACCATTCCCATTGCCTTGCCGCGTCGTTCGAATGGAATCACGTCGGCCACCATGGTTTGCACCATGGCGCCGAGAATGCCACCGAATGCACCTGCCAAGGCGCGTGCAATCAGCAGGAAGGTGAAGTTTGGTGCCAATCCGCAGGCAAGCGTGGCGACGATGAAAGCCGTGTATAGCGTTAGTAAAAGTTTGCGACGGTCAAAGCGGTCGATATACGTCGCGGCCAGCAAACTGGATGCCGCTGCGGTGAATGTGTAGGAAGACAGCAGCAGGCCGAACTGGTGTGTGTCGATCTGCAGTGCGCGGATCAATTGCGGTCCCAGCGGCATCATGATCATGAAATCAAGGATGTGCGTAAACTGCACGCCTGCCAGCGTCAGCAGAAGTCGGCGTTCATTGAAGGGCGGCGTAGGGGAAGTGGTCAAGATGAGCGTAAAGCGCAAGCTGCAAATGCAGCAGCATGGCAGAAATCAGTCGGCAGCACAGCAGACGCGGTCTCGTCCGCCAGCCTTGGCAGCATATAACGCTTCATCCGCTTTTTTCAGCAGCTGGTTTGGATGGCATTCACGCGTGGGCACGCAGGTGGCAACGCCGGCGCTGATGGTGACGATGCCGTCCGGATTGGCCTTGTGTGTAATTGCCAGTTCCCGTATCGCCAGACGAATTCTCTCAGCGACGGCCATGGCACCCTCATGATCTGTTTCCGGCAGAAGAATGACCATCTCTTCGCCGCCATATCGGGCCGGCAGATCGGTGGCGCGGTTGGGACCTTGCGTCAGCAAGACCTTGCCGATGCGGCGCAGGCATTCGTCGCCAATGGGATGACCGTAGAGATCGTTGAATTGTTTGAAGCGATCAACATCGATCATGATCAGGGCGATTGGCGTTTCGTTACGCGTTGCACGGGCAAACTCGATCGCGAGTGTGGTGTCGAACTTGCGGCGATTAGGCAGGCCGGTCAACGCATCTTCCGACGCCAGTGTCTCCAGCTCGTTGTTGAGGACTTCGAGCTTGTCGTGCGCCTCACGCAACTCGTATTCAATCGTTTCCTTGGTATTGATCAGCACAATCATGCGATAACCGACCAGGATCAGTATCAGTAAAAGCAGGGTCGTCGTTACCGCCATACGGGCAGTTTGTATCTGCCAGGTTTGCAGAATATCTTCCTTCGCCAGAGCGACGGCGACCAGCAATGGGTGATCTTCCAGACGTCGGTAGCTGTACAGTCGTTCCGTCCCATCGATGTTGGAAGTCAGCATGGCTGTCCCTATCGGTCCGGAGTTTTTATACATGGTAAACACCGGTCCCTTGGAGATATCGATGCCGCTTCTTACCTCGCTTTGCGCTCTGCGCACCAGCAGCCTGCCTTGTTCCGTCGCCAGGAAAATCGTGCCGGCATTACCGATGTCGAACTCGTTGTAGAACTCGCGGAAGTAATCGACGCGAATGGTTGCGAGGGCGACGCCGTCAAAGTTGCCCTCTGCATCATTGATGCGCCGGGAGACCGTCAGGATCCATTCACCTGTGGAACGACTCTGGATGGGTTCGCCAACATATGGCCCATGATCCGGATCGTTTTTGTGATGGAGAAAGTAGGCGCGGTCCGCAACGTTAACGTGGGCAACGAGCAGGGGTTGCGAACTGGCGAATGGGACGCCTTTTGTGTCATAGACAAACAGGCCAGCCAGCATCGGTTGTTCCGCAGCGGTATTGCCCAGATAACGATTCAGGGGATTGTTGGCGAGCTTGGCGGTGCCGGTATTTTCCATTTGCGCGACGACGGCACCCAGAATATTGTCGGCAGCGCGGATCGTATCTTCGGCGTGCTGCGACAGCGCCCGCGCCATGTTCGTCGTGGCGCCCTTGTTTTCGGCAATCGTCTGCAGACGTGCCTGCCAGACACTCCAGACAACGAGAATGATGATGGAGACGGCTACCAGATACAGGAAGGTCGCCGTCACCATGAGCAACGAGCGCTTCTTCTTTGTCTCTGGAGGATGGCTGTTTTCGCTCAATGTCGTAGATGCCTCGTTGCAGAATGCCGCCTAGTGTACCGCAGCAACTTGTCACGGCGCCATCTTCCCTGCAGACGTATAATCTCGGCCTTGCGACTGCACGACGCGGTCGCTTCCCTATTCATCACTACCATGCCGCGACAGTTGGTTTTCTTTGCATGTCGGGTTGCCGACGGGAGTGCAACATCATGATCTGGTTTGCTGCTTACGTAATGGCGGGTGCATTTGTCGGTGTTCTGGCCGGCTTGCTTGGCATCGGTGGCGGGATGACGCTGGTGCCGATTATTGCCGCTTTGTTTGCTGCACAGCATTTTGCGCCGGATCATATCGTTCATATGGCCCTGGCGACTGGTATGGCATCGATTGTTTTTACATCGAGTTCCAGCGTGCGCGAGCATCTGAAGTTTGATGGCGTCGATTTCAGCATCGTCAAACGCATGACGCCCGGCTTGTTGTTGGGCACCTTGCTGGCAACTTCCATCTCGGCCTGGATTCCGCAACGTATGCTTGCGCTGAGTTTTGCCGTGATCGTGATCTTTGGCGCGACGCAGATCATCCTGAATAAAAAGCCGTCTGCAGCGCGCACCTTGCCATCGGCCTTTCCCTTGTTTCTGATTGGCATGGTGATTGGCGTTATCGCCGGTCTGGTTTCGGCTGGCGGTGCATTCCTGACCGTGCCGTTCATGTTGTGGTGCGGCGTGCCGATGAAGAAAACGATTGGTACCGGCGCCATGATGGGGATTCCGCTGGCGATTGTTGGGACGATCGGTTATGCGATTTCAGGTTGGCGCGTGGAAGGCTTGCCCGACTACTCAGTGGGCTTTATTTTGATCCCGGCGCTGATCGGCATTGTGTGCGGCAGTGTGTTCACCGCGCCGATTGGAGCACGGCTGGCGCATCGTTTGCCAGTGATTACGCTCAAGCGCATCTTTGCCTGCCTGCTATACGTGCTGGCGGCAAAGATGTTGTGGACTTACTGGTAAGAAATCCGCGGTGAGCGGATGGGCATCAGTTCTTGCGTGAGAACTTTGCAGCAAGCTGATTGAGTTTGTCGGCACGCTGACGCTCGGCTTCGTCGGCCTTGCGTTGTGCTTCTTCAGCCTGCCGCTGCGCCTTGCGCTGTTCAGCATTCTTCTTGAAGCGTTCCTTGAGCGTATTTGCCGCATGGACACGATGTTCTTCAGTGACTTCGTCGGCTTGCGATCCGTCAAGATTGAAACGTGCGGTCGCCTTCTCCATCGCCTTCAGGTAGCGTAGCGAGTTGGTATGAATACCAAGTGCAGTGCGCAACATCTTGCGGCTGACATCGGGACGCTGCGCAAACAATTGCTTGTCGATACCGATGGCGAGTGGCTGGCATTCGCCAAAAACGGAAAACTTTTCCTGCAGGTCCTTCAGGAGCGTGCGCGGCGATTCAATAGGTGTAGGCGTGGATTCGTTGGTGGTCATGAACAGCAATCAAGCAAGGTAAATCAGCCGGCAGGATAGCACGTCATTTGCAGTTGTCTCAATTGGATGGAAAACAGATTAAAAATGGAAAACCACGATGATGATGAATTTGATCCTGCGACCGAGAGGCCGTGGATTGTTCTCAAGACAACCTATGATGTGGAAACCTGGATTGATCACCAGAATCGTCATCTGCAGCGCCATGCCGGCAAGAGCAAACCGGAGCGTTGCGGCTTGTGTTTTCACCTGACCTTGGGCGGCACGATCTATTTGCATACGACACAGGAAGGCGACGTCTTGCTGGATGTGCCGGAAGAGGCCGAATGGGTCGCGCCAGCGTTGACAGCGGCAACCGGTGTGGCACCGCCGCAAGGACAGATATGGGCGCTGCCTGGCGATGTGCTGACGCAACTGGTGTTGGGGCTGAGTCCGCTGATTGCGGCAACCGATATCGTGACTGATCACGACTTCCGCCCACGAAGACGATAGTTGTTAAATTTGTGTGAAGAGATATGAAAAAAGAGTCGGTCCGCTGTACGCGAAACCGACTCTTTTTTGCAACAGCGGCCGTTCGCCGCCGATCAGCGATCAGGCCGCTGCTGCAGGTTTGTCGTGACGTTTCGACAGATAAGTGCCGACGACAATGACGCCCGCTGCTAATGCCAGACCAGGCAGGCTGAGATGGCTGCTGCCGAACAGTGCGACGTCATGGTGTGGAATGTGATCATGGATCCATGGTTGTACAGCGGTATCCGAGAACAGCATTTCACCGGCCAGATAGCCGAGCAAACCAGCGCCGAGCGTGATGATGATGGGGAATTTTTCCATCAGTTTCAGTACCAGCGTGCTGCCAAATACGATCAGCGGAACGCTGATGGCCAGGCCGATGATGAGCAGCGTGATATTGCCGTTTGCCGCAGCAGCGACGCCCAGCACATTATCCAGACTCATGACCAGATCGGCGATCAGGATGGTCTTGATCGCGCCCCACAGATTGGAATGGCCTTCGATATCTTCTTCGCCGTCATTCTCTGCCAGCAGTTGCACGCCGATGTAGAACAGAGCGGCGGCGCCGATCAGTTTCAGGTAAGGCAGCGTCAGCAGTTGTAGCGCAAAGATCGTCAGGACGATACGCAGGATGATGGCGGCGGCGCTGCCGTACAGCACGGCCATCTTCTTTTGCTTCTCTGGCAGGGATTTGGCGGCGAGTGCAATGACCACTGCGTTATCGCCAGACAAAACGATGTTGATCAGGATGATGTTGCCAAGGGCAGCCCAGAACGCTGGGGTAGTAATAAATTCCATGTCTTCCTCTTGTATGCTCGCTCTGCTTTTCCAGAAGCGAAATTAAACAAACGTGGCAGTCGTCTTCGCGACCGTGCTTTCGTCATCCGATGTGCTGGATGCGTACCCACGCAGTGCGTTGTTGAAGCAAGCTTGTTCGATTGCCATCGGCCGCCGAACTGACACCATGCCGGTATCGAGCAGGTTCAGATTAGCGAGCGCGAAATCAAAGTAACGTCAGTAATTTGTTAATTTGACGTTAACTGTGGCGGGAAGTGAATACGGAAAATACTGCCGTGATCAGGTTGATCAGCAATTTCAAGCGTGGCGCCCAGATGCTCGCAAATGCGAACGACCAGAGCGAGGCCCAAGCCGGAGCCGGCGGAGCCGATTAATGGTGTGCCATTGGCATGATTGGTCAGGCGTGCGCGGATCACGTCGGGAATGCCGGGGCCTGAATCTTCTACCGAAACGGTCCGTGCATGCGTGCGAACGATGACCGTACCTTCTTCTGTGTACTGACAGGCGTTGCGCACCAGATTGCCGATAGCAGAAGTCAGGAGCTCCTGTCGCGCGCAGACGATGAAATCGTCTTCTTCTATGTAAGACAGGGTGACGGGTTTGTCGCGTACCAACTGACGACTGCGTTCGACTTCTGCATGAATGACGTCGGCCACAGATGTTTCCGGGCGTTCCAGACTATCTGGTTTGCGGGCAAGTAGCAGCAAGGTGCTGACGCATTCGGTGGCGTCCTTGGCGGCGTGCAAAATGCGTTTTGCGGCGGCATGCAGTGCCGGGCGATCTTCTGTCTGTTCAATCAATAGTTCGGCAGCGCCGATGATGATGGTCAGCGGTGTGCGCAGTTCATGACTGACGTCGCCGGTGAAAAATCGCTCGCGTGCGAGAAACTGTTTGAGCTCCGCAGTGTGCGCATCGAAGGCGCGCGCCAGCACACCAAGCTCATCCTCGTTGTCGAGCAGGGGTAGCGAACTAGATTGACGGCTTTTGACGGATTCGGCCAGTCGTCCGATCGGATCGACAAAACCGCGTGCGATAAACGTACCGAGGAAAAAAGAGAAGGCCACAAAGCCCAGCAGGCCGATCGTGATCGCCACATAGATCACACGTTCGATGCTTTTGAATTCGCTGGCCTTGTCGATCACGACGTAGCGACCGACATAATCCTCGCCGACCAGAACGTGCACGGTGCTGTCTTCAAAGCTCACGCGTCCGACGCCTAGGGGCAGGTCGCGCAGTTCTTCAGGAATGGCGCCGCCGTGATAGAAAGCCAGCCCGGACGGCATTTCCACCGGCTGTCCGGATGAGTAGCGTGGCGAGGCCCATTCGGCAATGCTGTGAAGATGTTCATCGACCAGCAGATCCTCAACGCCATGTACGGCGAATGAGGCAACCAGGCCGAAGAAGGTACAGATCGCGAGCGCAAAGTACAGATAGGCGGTGACAATGCGCCGCCGCAAGGATTGGGCGTTAGCCTTGATCATCCGACTCTACCAGTCGGTAGCCAATGCCCTGAACGGTGCGCAGCATTGCGAATGGATGAGCTTTGTCGAGTGCCTGACGCAACGCGTGGATGTGCGTACGCAATGCATCGCTATCTGGTGGATGATCACCCCAGACTTCAAGCTCGAGTGTTTCGCGCGAGACGACCTTGGGTGCTTCCTTCATCAGGCAGGTAAGAATCTTGAAGCCGGTTTTGGTCAGCGTGATCGGAATGCCATTGCGGCTGACTTCATAAGTGGACGTATCAAATATCAGATCGCCGACGCTGAGTGAATTGGTGCCCTGGTTCTTGCCGCGTGCACGACGGATCAACGCCTTCAATCGCACTTCAACTTCCAGCAACGAGAATGGTTTGACCAGATAATCATCGGCGCCACTATCAAAGCCGGCGACCTTGTCGTCGAGCGTGTCGCGCGCCGTGAGCATCAGGACTGGCGTGTCTTTTTTCAGTTCATCACGCAGTTTGCGGCAGACCGCAAGGCCGTCGATACCCGGCACCTTGATGTCGAGAATGATGGCATCGTATTCGTGCTGGGCTGCCAGAGCAAAGCCGGCATAACCATTGGCTGCGGAATCGAGGACGTAGCCTCGTGGTTCCAGAAAAGCATAGAGATTGGCGACGATGTCGGCGTTGTCTTCAATGATGAGGATGCGCATGGTATGGGAGCGATTGGGTGCAGACATGTAGTTGTTGTGTAAGTGCGTTATCAGGACTGCGGCTGCTTTTTGACATGAGCGGGAGGCAGCAAATGCGTGATCCTAGCATCTCGCAGGCAAGACTGCGCGGCGCCTGCTGTTCCCCGAATGAAACGACTGTAGTCGACTGTGCTCAAGGTTTTTGAGCAAGTGCACGTTCGATATCCGCAATCAGTGCCTTGTCATCAGGCTTGACTCTGGATGGATAGCTCTCTACGACCTTGCCGCTGCGATCCAGCAGAATCTTGTGGAAGTTCCATTTCGGCGACGACGCGCCCGCCTTGATCAGCGACTGATAAAACGGGCTGGCGTTAGCGCCGATCACCGTGCTTTTCGCAAACATGGGGAATTTCACGCCAAAGGTGTTGTGGCAGAACGCAGCGATTTCCTTATTGCTGCCGGGTTCCTGCTGGCCGAAGTCGTTGGAGGCAAATCCCAGCACGACCAGTCCCTTGGCTTGATAAGTTGCGTACAGTTTTTCCAGCCCCTCGTACTGACTCGTAAAGCCGCAATAACTGGCGGTGTTGACGACCAAGACGACCTTGCCTGCGTACTGGCAAAGGTCTTGTGGCTGTTCATCCTGCAGGCGATCCATGCGGAAGTTGAGTGTCGCCGGGCAACTACTGTTCGCCGTGGTTTGTGCAAAAGCAGGAAGGCTAGCGCCCAGACAAAGCGCAAATGCGCAGCGGAGTAGCAGGGCAGGACGGGCGACGAATGGCATGGTGGCGATTGTCCGGTGATCGAGAATCGGCTCATCTTGCATCAAGTCGCAGGGATTGTCATCACGAATCCGGCACTCAACCAAACGCCTCGATAAAATTTTTTTACAAGTCGGATATTTCCACTTTGATAATTTTTCCAGTCTTAACAAAATCTTGACGCCAGAGCCGATGCGGGTTGCCGCCTTTAGCCTCCATTGCCACATCGATAATTTGCAATGGAAAATCCCTGATTCCGATAGGGGCGGGGGTGTGTAGAGGGTGAATTTCTTGGTAGAATCAAGCACTTAACTCATTTTGAAGGCGCTTATGCTGTACCCAGAATTGTTTAAATCGCTTGAACAGGTTCGCTGGAATATGGAAAACGATATTCCATGGGATCAGTTTGACGGTTCCAAGCTGACTGACGAGCAGGCTCAGACCATCCGCATGAATGCGATTACTGAATGGTCGGCACTGCCAGCAACCGAGATGTTCCTGCGTGATAATCGCGGCGACAGCGATTTCTGCGCGTTCATGTCGGTATGGTTCTTTGAAGAGCAAAAGCATTCGCTGGTACTGATGGAATACCTGCGTCGTTTCCGTCCTGAGTTGGTGCCGACCGAAGAAGAGCTGCATAACGTGCGCTTCGAATTCGATCCTGCGCCAGCGCTGGAAACCCTGATGATGCACTTCTGTGGCGAGATTCGTCTGAACCACTGGTACCGTTGTGCTGCCGACTGGCATACCGAACCTGTGATCAAGCAGATCTACAAGATCATCAGCCAGGATGAGGCACGTCACGGTGGTGCCTATCTGCGCTACATGAAAAAAGCACTGGTCGAAGTCGGTGACAACGCACGTGCGGCATTTGCCAAGATCGGCGTGTTGATGGCGTCTGCGCGTCGTACTGAGAAGCCTTTGCACCCAACCAATCTGCACGTCAATCAGGCTCTGTTCCCGAACGACACGGTGCAATCGCGTCTGCCTGATCCGGAGTGGCTGGAACGCTGGCTCGACAACCAGATCAAGTTCGACAGCGAATGGGAAAAGAAAGTGGTCGACCGCATTTTGCACAATATGTCGCTGCTGTTCGAGCGTACATTCGGTACCGTGCAAGAGCTCAATCGCTATCGCAAGGAAGTCGTGACCCGCATCGCCGCTGTGGATGCACAGCCAGCCTGATGACCGGGATATTCAAAAAAGGCCGCATGTGTTGCGGCCTTTTTCTTGTCCGCAATGGAAAGGAATACCTATGATGAAACGACGCAAGGTTTTGCAAACACTCGCTGTCATGGCGTTGGCACCCGCTACCGCGCTGGCACAGTCGAAAAAGCAGGTCATCGAAGTCTATAAAAGCGAAACCTGTGGTTGCTGCACTGAGTGGGTCAAGCATCTGGAAGCCAATGGCTTTGCCGTCAATGCTCGTAACGTGCCGAATACGGCTGCGTATCGTGAGCGCTACCATGTGCCGCCGGCATTGGGCAGTTGCCACACTGCGACCATCGGCGGTTATGCCCTGGAGGGCCATGTGCCTGCTGAGGATATTCAGCGCTTGCTGAAAGAAAAACCGAAAGCGGCAGGGTTGACCGTTCCCGGCATGCCAATGGGTTCGCCCGGCATGGAAGTACCCGGGCAGAAGGCCGATGCCTATGACGTTTTGTTATTCCAGAAGGATGGGAGTCATACCGTCTATCGTCATGTCGCTGCCAAATAAGGTGAGATGGCATTAAAAAAGGACGCCGCAGCGTCCTTTTTGTTTATGCGTCATCGATCAGTGTTGATGACCGCCATGCTTGTCATCCGCGCTGGCATCCTTCGCACGTGAGGCTGGCCCATCCTTCACTTCCAGCGAGGTTTCGATCTTGCCGGCTTTTTCAAACGTCAGTGTTACCGGAATCTTGTCGCCCGCTTTCAGTGGTGCATTCAAGCCGATCAGCATCAGGTGATAGCCTTTGCCCGGCTCCATGACGACTTTCTGGCCAACTGCCAGATCGATGCGCGGCACTTCGCGCATGCGCATGACATTGCCTTCCATCGACATCGTATGAATTTCCATGGATTTCGCGGCCGGTGAGCGTACGGCAACCAGCGCGTCGCCAGCCTTGCCGTTATTTTCCAGCGAGAGATAGGCGCCGCCGCTGGTCTGTCCTGGAACCGTTGCTCGCGCATATCCCTGATGAATCTGCACGCCATTGCCGTGAGCGTGTTGTGCCTGGCTTAACGGCGCAAGCAATGATGCGATGACGGCGAACGTGGCGAGTTGAAATTTCATGAACAATCCTTTCAGTGAGCTTGCAAAGATTCGGGTGCGGCGTGTATCGAAGTGCTTGCTATCCTAACGCAAAAGACGAATCGGTCAGTTGCCGCCGTTGTAACCGTTTTGTCGCCATGCTTCATAGACGACAACGGCAACGGTATTGGAAAGATTCAGGCTGCGATTATCCGGGCGCATGGGCAGGCGAATCCGTTGGCTTGCAGAAAAGGATTCACGACGTTCTGGTGACAGGCCGCGTGTTTCCGAGCCAAAGACAAAGACGTCTCCGGGCTGAAAAGCCATGTTCGCAAAAGGCGTTGAACCATGCGTGGTCAAGGCAAACATGCGCTGCGGATTCAGTGGTTGCGCATCGGTTGAAGAGGCAAGAAACGCATCCCAGTCGGCGTGCACCTTCATGGTGGCGTAGTCGTGGTAGTCCAGGCCAGCGCGGCGCATCTTGGCGTCATCCAGCGGGAAACCGAGTGGCTCGATCAGATGAAGTTGCGCGCCTGTGTTGGCACACAGCCGAATGATATTGCCGGTATTGGGCGGGATTTCTGGTTCGACCAGAACAACGTGAAACAAAAGACTCTCCTTGCTGCGGCGGACTTGACGGCAAGTCAGCGTGTATTTTGAAAGCGCACATCATAAAGGATATATCGCGCATCTATTGCGCTGGCGTACGCGCCACAATCAGATTGGTCACGCGAGTCGCGCCATGGCGTTTAAGTACCTCAGCGATGGCGCTCAATGTACTTCCACTGGTAAAAACATCATCGATGATAGCGACATGCCTTCCATTCACAGCGAGGACACCTTCTGCCGTCGGCACAAAGGCATGGCGCATATTGCGGTGACGTTCTTTTAACGGCAATTGCGCCTGCATGGCGGTATCACGCGTACGTTCCAATAGTCGGATGCCGAGCGGTATGCCGGTTGCGCGTGAAAGTGGTCGTGCAATTTCAAGTGCCTGGTTGAAACCACGTTCTGCCAGCCGTTGCGGACTTAGCGGTACCGGAATCAGAATGTCGGGCAGGGAAGGCAAGGTCTGGTGCAGCATCGCGTCGTGCAACAGCCTCGCCAGAAGTGGCGCAATCGCAAGCCGATGGCCGAACTTGAGCGCAAGAATCAAATGATCTGCAGGCGCCACATAATCGGTGGCGACAATGGTGGCGTCAAAATCCGGTTGCTCTTGCAGACAGGTCGCGCACGGCAGCGTGGCATCGGCGGCTGACACGGTAATGCCGCATTGACGGCAGCGGGGAGGATGGTGTGTGAAGAAGCGCTGTTCGCAGGGTGTGCATAGCAAGTTATCGTCCTCAACCCCGCACAGGGCGCATGATGACGGAATCAGCGATGGAATAAGCGGAGGCAGCTTATGTAAAAGCAGGTCGGCTTTTGAGAGAAATCGATAGGGCATCGCGCAACCTCATCCTCATGCGTGTAGACTGCGCAAATTATCTCATTGTCTTCATTGCACTTTTCGCCATCTGTTGCCTGTGTCTTCCGAACTTCCGAAAACTGACTCCCGACTGAGCGCACCGATTGATCTCGGTCGCGTCCGTACCCTGTTCAGCAACCCTGCTGTGGTTGCCGAATCCGTGTTTCTGCGTCGCGAAATCGCCAGTCGCATGCACGAGCGCCTGGCGCTGATCAAGCTGGATCCCAAAGTGGTGCTGGATGCCGGATGCGGCGAAGGTGCGGATTTGAGTACCTTGCAGAAGCGCTTCAGTCAGGCCACCATTTTGGGGCTCGATGCCTCGTCTGCCATGCTGCTTGAGGCGCAGGTGGTCCAGAATGACAGTTTGTCGGCGGTCAATCGCTTGCTGCAGCAATGGTTGCCGGCCCGCATGGGCTTGGGACGGGACACGGTCGCAGAGCTGACCTGTGGCAATTTTGCCCAGTTGCCTTTGGCCGACAATGCGGTCGATGCGGTCTGGTCTAACCTTGCCTTGCACTGGCATCCACAGCCGGACGCCGTATTTTCCGAATGGAGGCGCGTCCTGCGGCAGGATGGTTTGCTGATGTTTTCCTGTTTCGGACCGGATACCTTCAAGGAACTGCGTGCGGCCTTCGCGGAAGAAGGCGGCAATCATGTCCTGCCATTTGTCGATATGCACGATTTCGGCGATATGCTGGTCAATGCCGGTTTTTCCACACCGGTCATGGATATGGAGCTATTGACCATTACCTACGGCTCGGTCGAAAAACTGATCGCAGATGTGCGGGCAATGGGTGGCAATCCTCTGGATACCCGCACGCGTGGCTTGCTGGGGCGACCTGCATGGCAGCGCATAACCGAGCGACTGGAAGCCCGTCGGCGTGCCAGTGATGGCAAGATTCCCCTGACGATCGAAGTCATTTACGGCCATGCCTTCCTGCCGGCACCCCGCGTCACGGCGAGCGGTGAGTCAATTATTCGTTTTGATTTGCCGCGGAAATAACATTATTCTTCGGACTGGGCGGTGCATATAGTGCTCGCCTGTTTTCCAAAAGTCGTTCAGAATCATCCAAGCTGCTGTTGTTATCGTTGTAGTTGTCATTGCGTTCAAGTCCTTTTCAGGAGGTTTTTGCGCCATGTATTTATGCTTGATAACACTTAAGTTTCCGACTTATACTGCGACGGTTTTGCGTGTAGAAGGGTGGGCAGGTGCGTCGCAATCGGGCGTGCTGTAGTGGCCGACCGCGAATGGTTATTTAAACGTAATTGCTCGATATCTCCGCAGCAGCTAGTACAAGTTTATGGGTTATTGTGCGCGGTATCTCTGGCAATTTCCGTCTTTTTCATCATCCGCGGTACCTGGATCATCCTGGGATTTTCGATCCTGGAGCAGGCAGCAGTCGCATACGCTTTCATTTATTACGCACGTCACGCGAGAGATCGCGAATACATGGTTTTGCACGACGATGTTCTTGCAGTCGAGATCGTGCAGGCAGAGAAAGTCAGGCAGTCAGACTGATGCGCCCGCAGACGGCAATTCGGTTCATGGTACGCACACGATTGATCGGCCTGGAATCAGCAGGCACCTGTGTTGAAGTGGGGCGATTTCTGACGGAAAAGAAACGTCATGCATTCATGCATGAACTACGTCGGGAACTGAGGATGACAAATACGCCCGGTAACTAGAATGAATTCTTAATGTGGGCTTTTGGGGAAATCCATGAAAGATGCGAAGCGCCTTCAATCCTTGATGCTCGGTGCGTCTCTTCTGATGGCTGGCATGCCGCTGGCCGCACTGGCCGAGAATACGGGTGGTCCGACCGTCCGTCAGCTCAATCTGCATCCGCCAGTCACCAAGATCGCGGAAGAAATCTATTCCCTGCACAATTTGATGCTGATCATCTGTCTGGTGATCTTCGTCGCCGTATTCGCGGTGATGTTCTATTCGATCCTCAAGCATCGCAAATCACTGGGCCATCAGTCGGCCAAATTCCATGAAAGCACAACGGTTGAGATCGCCTGGACGGTTGTTCCCTTTCTGATCGTGATCGGGATGGCGCTACCGGCAACCAAGACCGTGGTCGCGATGAAGGATACGTCGAATGCCGATATCACCATCAAGGCGACCGGCATGCAATGGAAGTGGGGTTACAACTATCTGGCAGGTGAGGGCGAAGGTATCAACTTCCTCTCCAATCTGGCCACACCGCGTGAACAGATCAATAACGCCGAAGCCAAGGGCGAACATTATCTGATGGAGGTCGACAATCCTGTCGTCGTTCCAGTCAACAAGAAAATCCGTATCGTCCTGACAGCCAATGACGTGATCCACTCGTGGATGATTCCGTCGTTCGGTGTCAAGCAGGATGCGATTCCTGGTTTTGTCCGCGATACCTGGTTCAAGGCTGAAAAAATCGGCACTTACCGCGGCCAGTGCGTTGAACTGTGCGGCAAGGATCACGCCTTCATGCCGATTGTCGTCAATGTCGTAAGCGACGAAGACTACAAGGCATGGGTAGATGGCAAGAAGAAGGAAATGGCTGCCAATGTCGATGATCCAAACAAGGTGTGGACCATCGATGAACTGGTGCAGCGCGGTGAGAAAGTCTATTCGTCCAACTGTATCGCCTGCCATCAGGCAAACGGCAAGGGCGTGCCCGGTAGCTTTGCTGCGCTGGATGGCTCACCGATTGTCCTGGGACCTAAAAAAGCCAATATCGATATTGTCCTGCATGGCAAAGGCGCCATGCCTGCCTGGCAGTCCGTACTATCTGAAACTGAAATTGCTGCAGTGATTACCTACACGCGTAACCACTGGTCTAACAAGGCTGCTGAAAACATTGTGCAACCGGCCGACGTTCTGGCTGCGAAGTAAAACGAATCAGATCAGGAGATTGAGATGAGTACAAGCGCAGTCGATCAGGGCCACGACCATACGCATGTGCACGATCCAGCGCACGATCATGGACACGACCATGCGCATGATCATCCACATGGCTGGCGTCGCTGGGTTTACGCCACCAATCACAAGGACATCGGGACCTTGTACCTGTGGTTCTCCTTCATCATGCTGCTGTCGGGTGGTTTCCTCGCGATGTTGATTCGTGCGGAGTTGTTCCAGCCCGGTTTACAGTTGATGCAGCCTGAATTCTTCAATCAGCTCACCACCATGCACGGTCTGATCATGGTGTTCGGCGCGATCATGCCAGCCTTTGTCGGCTTCGCCAACTGGATGGTGCCGCTGCAGATCGGTGCATCCGACATGGCGTTTGCACGAATGAACAACTTCTCGTTCTGGCTGTTGCCGCCTGCTGCGATTTTGCTCGTCGGTTCGTTTGCCGTGCCGGGTGGCGCAACCGCTGCCGGCTGGACGCTTTATGCGCCGTTGTCGACCCAGATGGGGCCGGGCATGGACATGGCAATTTTCGCGATGCACATCATGGGCGCATCGTCGATCATGGGTTCGATCAATATCATCGTCACGATTCTCAACATGCGCGCGCCGGGCATGACCTTGATGAAAATGCCGATGTTCTGCTGGACCTGGTTGATTACCGCGTATCTGCTGATCGCCGTCATGCCGGTGCTGGCGGGTGCAATCACGATGACGCTGACGGATCGACACTTCGGGACCTCGTTTTTTAATGCGGCTGGTGGCGGCGATCCGGTGATGTACCAGCATATCTTCTGGTTCTTCGGTCATCCCGAGGTCTACATCATGATCTTGCCGGCGTTCGGCATCATCTCGCACATCGTTCCGGCGTTCGCTCGCAAGCAGCTATTCGGTTATGCCTCGATGGTATATGCGACCGCGTCGATCGCGATCCTGTCCTTCATGGTGTGGGCGCATCACATGTTCACAACCGGCATGCCGGTGACCGCGCAGTTGTTCTTCATGTACGCGACGATGCTGATTGCAGTGCCAACCGGTGTGAAGATTTTCAACTGGGTTGCCACCATGTGGCGCGGTTCGATGACGTTCGAGACGCCGATGCTGTTTGCGATCGGTTTCATCTTCGTGTTCACGATGGGCGGCTTTACCGGATTGATTCTGGCAGTGACGCCGATCGATATCCAGCTGCAGGATACCTATTACGTCGTTGCGCACTTCCACTATGTGCTGGTCGCTGGTTCGCTGTTTGCCCTGTTTGCTGGCTTCTATTACTGGGGGCCAAAGTGGACCGGCTTCATGTACAACGAAACGCGCGGCAAGATCCATTTCTGGGGGTCGCTGATTCTGTTCAACATCACGTTCTTTCCGATGCACTTCCTCGGCCTAGCCGGCATGCCACGTCGCTATGCGGATTACCCATCGCAGTTCACCGATTTCAACATGATCGCGTCGATCGGTGGTCTGGGCTTTGGTCTGATGCAGGTGTACTTCCTGTTCGCCGTTGTGCTGCCGTCGATTCGCGGTGGCGAGCCAGCTGAAGACAAGCCATGGGAAGGTGCAGAAGGACTGGAATGGACCGTGCCGAGCCCGGCACCATTCCATACGTTTGAAACGCCACCAACCGTCAAGTAAGCGATCGCGATTGTGGCGACGAACGAGCAACGAAAACGCAACCTGCGCACGGCGCTGATACTGGCGTCGATCGCAGCGATGTTCATGTTTGGTGTATTCGCCAAGCGCATGTGGTTCATGTGAGGCCGTATGGAAGAGCAAAACGATCCGACCGTCCGCCAGTTGAACAAACATATGTTCGGCAAGCTGTGCATCATCGCCGTGATGATGTTCGGCTTCGGCTATCTGCTGGTACCGCTCTACAAACAGATCTGTGAAATCACCGGCATCAATATCCTCGCTTTTCAGGAAGGCGAAGGTATGAAGGTCAAGCCAATCGATAATTCGCAGATCGATCGCAGCCGCACCATCACGGTTGAATTCGATGCAAATTCGCAGGGGCCATTTCGCTTTCGTCCGACGGTCAACAGCATGACTGTCCATCCGGGCGAGATGGCGCAAGTTCTGTATGAAGTCGTCAATACGCAGCAGCGGAATGTAGAGGCGCAGGCAATTCCGAGTTACGCACCGCAACAGGCGGCAGCGCATTTCAAGAAGGTCGAATGCTTCTGCTTCCAGCAGCAGACCATGACGCCAGGTCAGGCGCGTCAGATGCCGGTGGTGTTCTATCTTGATCCGGCGCTGCCCAGGGATGTGAAGACGATTACGCTGTCGTACACGTTCTTCGATGTCGGCGGATTTGATCAGAAAGCCGCGCAGTCCAAACCGAAAGTGGTTTCGCCTGCCGGATAAACGATTCAAGAGGACATTCCGGCCAATGCGTGGATGGCAGCCGGATCATAGGTAACAGTTGAAGTCTGGATTGGGAGGCGGAGATGAGTGCTCAAGACAAGGAAGCCCCGTACTACTACGTGCCGGGACCGTCGCGATGGCCGGTTGTCGCCGGGATATCGTTACTGGTCATGATGGCTGGCGCCTCGGCATGGGTCAACGATATTGCCTGGGGGCCTTACGCCAATGCAGCAGGCTTGCTGGGCTTTCTGTATGTGTTGTACGCATGGTTCGGCGAAGCGATCAAGGAGTCCGAAGGCGGCCTGTACGGCAAGCGCGTCGATGCATCGTTCCGCTGGAGCATGAGCTGGTTCATCTTTTCCGAAGTCATGTTCTTTGCGGCATTCTTCGGTGCCTTGTTCTATGCGCGCAGCATTACCATGCCGTGGCTCGGCGACCTGGATCACAAACTGTTATGGCCTGATTTCAGTGCGCACTGGGGCACGGGCGGTCCGGCCAATACAGTGGATTCATTCACAACGATGGGGCCGTTCTGGATTCCAACCATCAACACGGCGTTGTTGTTGACTTCGGGCGTGACGTTGACGATTGCACATCATGCGATCCGTGAAGGTAAACGCAACAAGACCGCGATCTGGCTGGCAGCAACCATTCTGCTGGGCGCAGTCTTCATGGGCTTCCAGGTCTATGAATACATGCATGCGTACGCGGATCTCAATCTCAAGCTGACTTCAGGCATCTACGGCTCCACCTTCTTCCTGTTGACAGGGTTTCATGGTTTCCATGTGACGCTGGGTGCCATCATGCTTGCCGTGGTCTTGTATCGCGTGATGAAAGGCCATTTCACCGCGGACAATCATTTCGCGTTCGAAGGGGCAGCCTGGTACTGGCACTTTGTCGACGTGGTTTGGCTGGGGCTGTATGTGGTGGTTTACTGGCTCTGATTTAATGCAGAAAATTATGCAGGGAAACAAAAAAAGCCGCACCCATGTGCGGCTTTTTTCTTAAGGGGGTGGGACAAGATGTCCGACGCCAAAATCAGCGAATTCCGGTAGGCTGGATGTACCCGAGCCGCCATGCGATCAGCACCAGTGCAAACAGGGTGATCGAAAGTCCCACACGTAATGCCAGTGCATGGACGGTACGATTGCTTTTTCCCTTGTCGCGCATCAGATAAAACAGCGCAGAACCAAGGCTGCCGAGGATAAGGATAAATGCAATGGCGACAATGATTTTCATGCGAGTGCAGGGACGCCGAGCTGCGGCGACATTTGCGATGCTTGAGTGAATACAGAGGTCATGCAGATTTCCTTCCGTTTCAGAGTCGTTCCATTCATCGTTTCGGTCATTCTAGTCGCCATCGGACTGTCGCTGGCGCAATGGCAGACGCGACGGGGCGATGACAAGCAGGCGATTGAAAACATGCTGCAGGCAAGGCAGTCTGCGCCAGTTTTACAGCTGGAGCAAGTCCCTGTCGATACGGCAAAAATTGAATTCCGGCGCGTGCAGTTGCGCGGTCACTTCGTCGATAACTGGCCGGTCTATCTGGACAATCGGCCCTACCAGGGGCGCGCGGGTTTCTATTTGCTGATGCCGTTTAAAATGACGGCCAGCGGCGAGCATGTGCTGGTCATGCGCGGCTGGATTCCTCGTGATGTGTCAGACCGCACCCGCTTGCCTTCGCTGATAACGCCGACTGGGGAAATCGTGATTGAAGGCGTGGCGCGCAACGGTATAGGACAGGTGATGCAATTGGGGCAGCCGGATGCCTTGCGGCCGGGTGCCATTGTGCAGAATTTGCAAGTGAATGAATTATCGACAGCGAGTGGCTTGCAAATTGCGCCGTTGATTATTGAACAGACCGGCTCATCTGCCGGTGATGAACACCTGGTGCGCGATTGGCCCGTGCCTTCAAGCGGCATCGACAAGCATCGCGGTTATGCCTTCCAGTGGTATGGGCTGGCATTGATGGCATGTATATTTTTTGTTGTGACAGGATTCCGACGTGGAAGAACGTAAAAAAACCATGGGACGCTGGAAGCTGCTGGCCATTTTGCTGGTCTGCGCCTCGCCCATCATTTTTTCCTATCTGACGTATTACGTCATCAAGCCTGAAGGGCGCACCAACTACGGTGCATTCATCGATCCGCGTGATTTCCCGTTGCCGGTGCTGGAAACGACCACACTGGATGGCAAGCCGGTATCGCTCGAAGCCTACAAAGGCAAATGGATCATGTTGCTGGTGGCTGGCGGCGACTGCCTGTCGTCATGCGAAAAGAAATTGCACGATATTCGTCAACTGCGTCTGGCGCAGGGCAAGGAAATGGAGCGTATCGAGCGGGTTTGGTTGATTACCGATGCGCAGCCGATCGATACCATTCTGATTCGTGAATTTGACGGCACGCATATGCTGCGCGCCAATCGTGAACTGGTCAGTGCATGGTTGCCGGTCGAGTCCGATACGACAGTGAACGACCATATTTTCATGATCGACCCGCTGGGCAATCTGATGATGCGTTTTCCCAAGGATGCTGATCCCAACAAGATCAAGAAGGATCTCTATAAATTGTTGAAGGCGTCTTCCATTGGATAACTCGGCGCTGTTGTTTCAACTGGCAAGCAAGGGTTTGTTTGTCGGCCTGCTGTTCGGCGTGATCGTGTGGTCATCCAAGGATCGCAACAAGTATCGCAAGCTGGTGTGGGTCACGGTTTTTCTGACGTTTGACGTCATCATGTTCGGCGCTTTTACGCGCCTGACGGATTCAGGACTGGGCTGCCCGGACTGGCCTGGCTGCTACGGCCACTCCAATCCAATCCAGGCGATGGAACATATTCGCGCTGCGGAAGCATTGATGCCGGACGGCCCCGTGACCGTGATGAAGGCATGGATCGAAATGATTCATCGCTATCTCGCAATGGGTATTGGCGTGTTGATCATCGCCATCCTCGTTATTTCGTGGCGTTTCTGGGTGCGTAGTGGCAAGACCATTCCACAGTTTTCGCCCTGGTTTCCGCTGGCCCTGTTCTTCTTTGTCTGCGTGCAGGGTGCCTTTGGTGCATGGACTGTCACGATGAAGCTGCAACCGATCATCGTGACGATTCATTTGCTGCTTGGCATGGTCTTGCTCGGCATGCTGACCTGGGTTGGTGCGCGCCAGAATACGCATGTGCCCGTGGCCATCGAGGGTAGAGCGCTGCGTGGACCGGCGTTAGCGTCCTTGCTGGTGCTGACGATGCAGATTGCGCTGGGCGGCTGGGTCAGTACCAACTACGCGGCTCTGGCCTGTCCAGATTTACCTTTATGTCACGGTGCGTTGATGCCGCAAATGGATTTCGAGCATGGTTTTACGCTGTGGCGCAGTCTGGGCATGACGGCCGCTGGCGACTACCTGCCATTTGATGCGCTGGTGGCGATTCACTGGACGCATCGCATGTTTGCAATGCTGGTCGTTGCCGTAATGGGATGGACTGCATGGCGCGCCACGCGCATTGCAGGAATGGAAAAAATCGGTCGGGCACTGCTGGGGGCGCTGGCGTTGCAGATCGTGATTGGTTTATCAACTGTTTCACTGGAGTGGCCGCTGGCGTTGGCCGTGGCGCACAATGGCTGTGCAGCACTGCTGGTCATGTTGACGGTCATGGTAAACTACAAGGCTAAGATCGCCGGCCAGACAGGCGATTTATCTACCGCGAATCGGATCGATTCGCCCACGCCCGCTGTTTCGAACGATTAACGTGACTACCTTGACTGCTTCTCCCAATCGCATTGCCCAATACTGGGCGCTGACCAAGCCGCGTGTGACGCAGCTTGCGGTGTTCTGTGCCGTGATCGGGATGTTTCTCTCTTCTCCGGACTTGCCTGACTGGCGTCTTGTCGTGGCGGCAACCATTGGTATCTGGTTGCTGGCCGGTGCTGCTTTTGCGATCAACTGTCTGGTCGAGCGCGAGATCGATGCGCGCATGGCGCGTACCGCCCGCCGTCCGATGGCGCGTGGCGAACTGACCGTCATGCAGACCCTGGTTTTTTCTGGCGTCATCGGTGGTGCCGGTATGTGGGTGCTGTACAACTTCGTCAACGCATTGACCATGTGGCTGACGTTTGCCACCTTCCTCGGTTATGCGGTGATCTACACCATGATCCTCAAGCCCGCGACACCGCAGAACATCGTGATCGGCGGGTTGTCTGGCGCAATGCCGCCAGCGCTGGGTTGGGCGGCGATTGCCAATACGGTGCCGATGGAAGCGTGGATTCTGGTGCTGATCATCTTCATCTGGACACCGCCGCATTTCTGGGCGCTGGCGCTGTACCGTCGTGACGAATACGCAAAATCGGGCTTGCCGATGTTGCCGATCACGCATGGCATGGCATTTACGCAATTGCAGATACTGCTGTATTCGATCGCGCTGGTTGCCTGCACGCTGCTGCCTTTTGCCGTGGGTATGAGCGGCCTGATTTATCTGGTGGTGGCGCTGGTACTGGATGCGATTTTCCTCTGGTACGCATGGCAGGTGTATCGCCACTACACCGACATGATCGCGCGCAAGATGTTTGCGTATTCCATCATCTATCTGTCGATTCTGTTTGCTGTCCTGCTGGTCGACCATTACTTTAGGTTTTGATATTGATGCACATTCATTCCGGATTTCGACCGTTTCTTGCGCTGTGTGCGGCCGTGCTGGCATTGGCGGCTTGTGGTGAAAAATCGCCACCTGCAGCCACCTTCACCAATACCGATGTGACAGGTCTGGCGTACGCAAAAGGGTTTGAATTGCTGGACCATACAGGCAAGAAGCGCACGCTGGCCGACTTCAAGGGTAAGGCCGTAGTGGTGTTCTTCGGCTTCATGCATTGTCCGGACGTCTGCCCGACGACGATGATGGAAATGTCTAACGTTATGAAGCAGCTCGGCCCGGATGCGGATCGTGTGCAGGTGATCTTCATCACACTGGACCCGGCACGTGACACGGCGGACATCCTCTCGCAATATGTGACGGCCTTCGATCCGCGCTTCATGGGTTTGCTGGGAACGCAGGAAGAAATCGACCAGACCGCTAAGGAATTCAAGGTCTTCCACGAAAAAGTGCCGGGTAAAGAGCCTGGTAGTTACACCATCGATCACACGGCGGGCAGCTATGTCTTTGATCCTGAAGGCCGGATTCGTCTGTTTATCCGTCATGGACAAGGCGTGGAATCGATCACGCATGATCTGAAGATTCTGCTGTCCGGTCGCTAATCCGGCGGCTGAGGAAACGAGCACTAAACAAACTTAAGCAATTACTAAAGACGCATCCGCCAAAAGAAAAAGCGCTCCGAGGAGCGCTTTTTTATTGCTTGGAGCTAAAGGGAGGCAAAATCAGGCAAAAGCCGCCAGCGAACCCTTCATCTTTTTCAGGGCAACTGCCTCGATCTGGCGAATACGTTCAGCCGACACGCCAAACTCATCTGCCAGTTCATGCAGGGTTGC
>Ga0308164_10000314_pt1 | contig 99270 bp, 92 predicted proteins | sample PhyTR2_FD_201031 | JGI IMG/M metagenome (GOLD analysis project Ga0308164, IMG submission 201031) | Phyllosphere microbial communities from UC Gill Tract Community Farm, Albany, California, United States - DLSLT.R2 | ecosystem: Host-associated > Plants > Phyllosphere > Unclassified | place: USA... | reverse complement strand
TCTCGAACAGGACAGTGAAACGACTTTGCGCCGATGATAGTGCGGGTTCCCGTGTGAAAGTAGGTCATTGTCAGGCTCTTACAGCAGTAAACCCCCAGCGCCCCAAAGGCCTGGGGGTTTTCTTATTTATCTCTTCATATCGCCATGCAACTGCAAGACATTCTTTATTCGCAAGGGTTTGGAACCCGTCGTGTATGTGCCGGCCTGGTGCAGCAGGGCTGGGTGGAAATCCATTCCCGGGATGATGCTTCGGCCGCGCCGGTCAAATGCACGGATTCGACGGCTGATTTCGATCCCGAAGGACTGCGTATGCGCGTCCAGGGCGTGGACTGGGAATATCACGCCAAGGGCTACATCGTGCTGAACAAGCCTGCCGGCACGGAGTGCTCGCAAAAGCCTTCGACCTATCCCAGCATCTACACGCTGCTGCCGGCGCCGCTGCGCCAGCGGCCCTGCAAGAGTGCGATCCAGGGACTGCAGGCCGTGGGCCGTTTGGACCAGGATACGACCGGCATGCTGCTGCTCAGCGATGACGGGCAGTTCATCCACCGCATGAGTTCGCCCAAGAAGCATGTGCCCAAGGTCTACCGCGTGACGGCCAAGCATCCGGTGACGCAGGAGATGGTCGATCGCCTGCTGGCTGGCGTGGTGCTCGATGATGATCCGAAGCCGGTCAAGGCTGCGGCTTGCGAGTTGATCGACAGCCATGTGCTGGATCTGACGCTGACCGAAGGCAAGTACCACCAGGTCAAGCGCATGCTGGCGGCGGTGGGCAACCGGGTCGAAGGGCTGCACCGGGCGCGCATTGGCAGCCTGGAGCTGACGGATGATTTGAAACCGGGGCAGTGGCGGTGGTTGACGGCCGAGGATCTGGAGAAGCTCAGGGGGTAGATGGGCTGGCGGGTTTACCGGTGTTAGACCTTTGCAAGCCTGGCGCCAACTTGCCCAGGCTTCGTGCCTGGGTAAGAGCATGCTTTGTTCATCAGGCAGGCCGTTTACCCTTTGACGGGCTCAGGGCAAACGGTCTTCTTACATCGCCCTCTACCAAAGGGCGCATGCTGCTTTACCTCAACGCGAGGTCGTCCTGATTGCCTGCGGCAGGAACTGTATGCCCGTGCGCTGCACCAGCTCTTCGTAGCTGATGGGCTTGGAGACGCGTTCGGCGTCGTCGTTGGCTTGCCAGTGGGCCCAGGAGCGGCGCGTGGTGGCGTCGTAGACCAGTTTGTAGAGGTGGGTGGGAACGCGCACCTGACCGCTGCCGATGGCGCTGCTGCCGGGCGCAAATACCGGGCCGGTAAAGACAAACACGTCGCCCTGGGCACGGTGGGCATAGCTGCGGGTGTCTTTCTCGATGCGGGCCCAGGGACCGGCGTTCTGCTTGACGGCCTGCGGCACCATGTTGGCCAGCGAGAAGCTTTGTGCCATGGCCTGGGCCGTGGGCATGTCGCCGGCTGGCGCCATATGGCCGCGCGAATAGCCTGAACGCTTGTAGTCGCCCAGTTCGGCGCGCTCGCTGCGCGGCAGGCGGGCATCGGCAAAGAACTTGTTGGTGCGCTTTTCATCGGCGTCGTCGACCGATGCGCGGTTCAAACGCTGCACCACGTAGACTGGAGTCTTGCTTTCGCCGTTGTGCAGCACGGCAAACGCGTCGTAGCACAGCGCACGCAGCTTGCCAAAGCCCGCTGGCGGCGCAGGCACATGGCCGGCGACAAAGAAGGCCGGGCAGTCGGCAAAAGCATTTGCCGGCAGCGCGGTGATGGAGGGGGAGGGCTTGGCGGAAACCGCGGCCGCCGCGATCAGTGCGGCGGCAAGGGCGACGCGCTGTGTCCAGCGCGCCAGGGACTGACCAGTATTCACTGCGTTCATCGGTCCGGAGACCGTCATTCAAGGCTGCAACAAAACCGCGCGGCGCATCTGCCGTGCGGCGCATGGCTTGGACCACGCACGAGCTGCGTAGGATGCCTCAAAAATGAGAGCTTGAAAGCAAGTTGAAGACGGGATTTCGCTGCACTTTGGTACGCAATTGCACGCGCAGCGGGCTGTTGCTGCTCGCGTTTTTGGATGATCAGCATGTATGACCGCAGCTGATGCCTATGGAGGGTGCCGGATCGCGCAGGTTCGAGGCGCCAGCCTCCAACGGATCAGGGATGAGCAGGGATTGCAGCCTGAGGTTTGGCCGTTCATCCTTCGACGGGGCCGCCCAGGCAAGCTCAGGACGAAAGGTTACCTACGCGCGTTACGAATGGAGACCGACGCTCGGCACGCGCGGGCAAAGAGGCTCAGCGTCAAAGGAGGAGGAGAGCCTCAGGCCGAACGGCTGCCGGTGGGTATGCCTTGCGCAGCGCGCTCAGTCGATCGACGCGCTCCAGCGGTCGTTCCATTCGCCGCCGCGCGCGCGGTCGATGTCGCGGCGGTCGCGCTTGGTGGGGCGGCCGTCGGTGAGGGTGCCGGCGGGTTCGGGCGCGAGGCGGCGCTGTTCGGCCAGGCGCTCGCGTTCGGCCAGGCTTTCGGGGGTTTCGGCGTACAGCCCCTGGGCGACGCTGGCCGGGCCGCGCGAGGGCATCAGCCCCCGCACGACGACGGTGCGTGCGACCGGCCCCTGGCGCAGGGCCAGGGTGTCGCCGATCTTCAGCTCGCGCCCCGCCTTGGCGCTCAGGCCGTTGACGGTGACCCGGCCCTTGCCGATTTCTTCCACGGCCAGGCTGCGCGTCTTGTAGAAGCGCGCGCACCAAAGCCATTTGTCCAGACGCATGGTCAGCAGTTCTTTCATGGGTGAAATTGTGCCTGTTCGGAAGAGGTCGCGGAAGTGTCCCTGTCCCCTTCGCGGGACGTTGCGCCGCGGCAACGCAGCAGCACCACGGCATCGAGCCCGGGGGGCACGCCGTCCTGCGCGGCGCTGCGGTTGCGCAGCTGCAGCTGGCCGCCCAGTGCCTGCACGATTTCATGGCAGATCGCCAGGCCCAGCCCCGAGCCGCCCTGCAGGTCGCCCGCGGAAAAGGGCTGGAACAGGCGCTGGGCCAGCTCCTCGCTGATGCCCGGGCCGCTGTCGCTGATGCACAGATGGGCCAGCGTGCCGGCACCGGCAGGGTCGGGCATGGCCGTGAGCTGCACGCGCAGCCAGCCCGAGGCGCGGCTGTGGTGAATAGCGTTGTGCAGCAGGTTGCGCGTGAGTTCGCGCAGCATCCACCCATGCGCATCGACCTCGACCTGCGGCGCAGCCTGCAGCTCGAAGTCGAGGTCTTTTTCGGCGATCAGCGGCGACAGGTCGAGCGCGATCTCGCGCACGATCTCGTCCCAGGCGACAGACTGCGCGGGCTCGGCCTGCTGGCGCAGCTGCTCGACCTTGGCCAGCGCGAGCATCTGGTTGGCCAGCTGCGTCGCGCGTTCCACGGTCGCGCCGATCTCGGCAAAGGCCTGCGCCGCGGGCACATCGCCGCGCTGCGCCGACTGCACCTGGATCTTGAGCACCGCCAGCGGCGTGCGCAGCTGGTGCGAGGCATCGCGCACGAAGCGCTTCTGGTGCGCGAGCAGCAGGCGCAGGCGCTGCATGACCTGGTTCGTGGCCTGCACCAGCGGCTGCAGCTCGCGCGCGGCGGCGGGCGCGTGCAGCTCGCTCAGGTCGCCCTGGCGGCGCGATTGCAGCGCGGCGCTGAGCGCGCGCACCGGCTGGGTGGCGCGCTGCACCACCAGCACGACGATCAGCGCGATCACGGCCACCAGCAATGCTTGGCTCGCCAGCGTGCGCCACAGGATCGGCCAGGCCTGGGCCTCGCGCAGCTCGAGCGTTTCGGCCACCTGGATCACCGCCATGCCCCGGCCCTCGGAGCTTGCCACGGGCTGCAGCAGCACGGCCATGCGCACCGGCACGCCGCGAAACTGCGCATCGTAGAAATCCACGAGCGCCGCATAGGGCGGACGCTGCGGGATGCGCCCGCGCCACATCGGCAGCTCGGCAAAGCCCGACACCATCTCTCCTCCGATGGTCGAGACGCGGTAGAACATGCGGCTCTGGTTGTCGGCCTCGAAGATCTCCAGCGCGGAGTAGGGCACGAGCGCGCGCAGCTCGGCCGCGTCGTCGTAGCCGTAGACGCCCAGCTGTTCGCTGATGCTCTTGGCCGAAGCCAGCAGCGTGCGGTCGTAGGCGGTGTTGAGCGCGGCGAGCGTCTGCTGGTGCAGGCTCCAGGTGCTGAAGCCGACCAGCAGCAGTACCGGCAGCAGGATGCCCACCAGCAGTTGCCGGCGCAGCGACCAGGCCGGGCGCACGCGCGTGCCGGGCATGGCGTTCAATCCTCGGCCTTGAGCAGATAGCCCAGGCCGCGCAGCGTCATGAGGGTGACGCCCGTGCCCGCGAGCTTCTTGCGCAGCCGGTAGACGACGACTTCGACGGCTTCGTACTGCACCTCGGTCTCGCCAGGGAACACCAGCGCAAACAGCCGCTCCTTGGCCACGGCATGGCCGGGGCGTGCCATCAGCGCCTGCATCAGCGCGCGCTCGCGCGGCGTCAGCTCCAGCGGCTGGCCCCAGGCGTAGAGCGCGCCGCTTTGCTTTTCAAAGCGCAGCGCGCCCAGCACCGATTCCTCATGCGCGGGCGGGCTGGCCAGCCCGGTGCTGCGGCGCAGCAATGCGCGCAGACGGGCCTCGAGTTCATCGAGATCGAAAGGCTTGGTGAGATAGTCGTCGGCGCCGGCGTTCAGGCCGAGCACCCGGTCGCCGACGCTGTCGCGCGCGGTGAGGATCAGCACCGGCGTGCGCAGCCCTTGCTGGCGCGCGGCGGCCAGCACCTGCAGGCCGTCCAGGCCTGGCAGGCTCAGGTCCAGCACGACGGCGTCGGGCAGGCCCGTCTGCCACTCATTGAGCGCGGTGGGGCCATCGGCCGCGGTGCGCACCTGCATGCCACGGCGCGCAAGCGTGCGCTGCAGCGTGGCGCGCATCGCGGGGTCATCTTCTACAAGCAGCAAACGCATGGGGCCGGAGGTTAGCACCTGGGGCGCGCGGCCGGGATTTGACGGCTTCGGGCGGTGCGCGCTTTAGGGGATTACACCTAGGCTTGCGTACAGCCTTTTGACAGGTCGCTGTCGCATGATGGCCCGTCACGAGTCCGACAAAACCGAGGAGACAACATGCGCCGAGATACCTTCCTTCATTCCCTGGCCGCGCTGGCCGTTGGCGGTGCGCTGCCCCTGAGCGCGCAGGCCGCGCAGGCCATCAAGATGATGCTGCCGGCCAACCCGGGCGGCGGCTGGGACACCACCGGCCGCGCGCTGGGCAAGGCCCTGCAGGACGCAGGCGTGGCCTCTTCGGTCACCTATGACAACAAGGGCGGCGCCGCCGGTGCCATCGGCCTGGCGCAGTTCGTCAACGGCAGCAAGGGCGACCCGAACGCGATGATGGTGATGGGCGCCGTGATGCTCGGCGGCATCATCACCGGCAAGCCGCCGGTCAACCTGACGCAGGCCACGCCGCTGGCGCGCCTGACGAGCGAATACAACGTGTTCGTGCTGCCGGCCAACTCGCCTTACAAGACCATGGCCGATGTCGTGGCCCAGCTCAAGAAGGACCCGGGCAGCATCAAGTGGGGCGGCGGCTCGCGCGGCTCGACCGAGCACATCGCGGCCGCGATGATCGCGCGCGCCGTGGGCGTGGACCCGGCCAAGATCAACTACGTTGCCTTCCGTGGCGGCGGTGAGGCCATCTCCGCGATCCTGGGCGGCAACGTCACCGTCGGCGGCAGCGGCATGAGCGAGTTTGCCGAATACATCGCCACCGGCAAGATGAAGCCGATCGCCGTGACCTCGGCGCAGCGCCTGGCCGGCTCGAGCGTGCCCACGCTCAAGGAGCAGGGCATCGACGTGGAAATCGGCAACTGGCGCGGCGTGTATGCGGGCCCCGGCATCAGCCGTGCGCAGCGCGACGCGCTGATCGCCATGCTCGACAAGGCCGTCAAGAGCCCGTCGTGGGCCGAGTCGATGAAGAAGAACGACTGGACTTCGGCTTGGCTCGCGGGCGATGCGTTTGCATCGTTCGTCGACAACGAATTCGCGAGCCTGCGCGCGACGATGGTCAAGTCCGGCATGGTCTGAACCCCCGCCCCAGGCCCGGCATGCATGACGCATGCGGGGCCGGGCCCGTACCGGCGGCTTGCCGCCGGTTTTTTCATGGCGCTGCGGCTTTTGCCGCGGCGCGCGTTTGGTGCAGGTATGCCGATGACCGATCCCAGCCCCCTCGATTCCTCCGATATTTCCCCGCCAGGCGCCAGCGCCGTGCCTGGCGTTGCGCTGCAGACCGCGGTGGGCGCGGGCGTGCTGCTGGTTGCAGCGGGCCTGGCGTTTGGCGCGTTGAGCATTCCCGGTGATGCCGGCTATGGCGGCGTGGGACCGAACTTCCTGCCCTGGGTCTGCGCCGCGGTGCTGGCGCTGTGCGGCGGCTGGCTGGTGTGGGAGGCGCGCAATGGCGGATACCGCGCGATGGCCGAGCCTACGGGCGGAGTCAGGGCCGACTGGAGCGCGGCCGTGTGGGTGTCGGCGGGTCTGCTGCTCAATGCGGCGCTGATCACCACGCTGGGCTTCATCCTGAGCTGCACGCTGTGCTATGTGCTGGCGGTGCAGGGGCTGCGCCGCGCGGCGGGCCAGGCGCAGGCACGCGAGCCGCGCACCTGGGCCATGGATGTGTTCACCGGACTGTGCATCTCGGCGCCGGTGTTCTGGGTCTTCACGCAGTTTTTGGCGATCAATTTGCCGGGTCTGACCGGGACGGGGTGGCTGTAATGGAAATTCTTGACGCCTTGATGGCGGGCTTTGCAACGGCCATCACGCCGGGCAATCTGCTCTGGGCCCTGGTGGGCTGTGCGCTGGGTACGGCCGTGGGCGTGCTGCCCGGCATCGGCCCGGCTGTTGCCGTGGCCATGCTGCTGCCGATCACCGCCAAGGTCGAGGTCACCGCCTCGATGATCTTCTTTGCCGGTATCTACTACGGCGCCATGTACGGTGGCTCGACCACCTCGATCCTGCTGAACACGCCCGGGGAGACGGCGAGCATGGTGACGGCCATGGAAGGCAACAAGATGGCCAAGAGCGGGCGCGCGGGCGCGGCGCTGGCCACGGCGGCCATCGGCTCGTTTCTCGCCGGCACGTTTGCCACCGTGGTGGTCACGTTGTTCGCGCCGACGGTGGCCGAATTCGCGGTCAAGCTCGGCCCGCCCGAATACTTCATGCTGATGGTGCTGGCGTTCACCACGGTGAGCGCGGTGCTGGGGCAAAGCCGGGTGCGCGGCATGACGGCGCTGTTCATCGGCCTGGCCGCGGGCTGCATCGGCATGGACCAGATCTCCGGCGCGGCACGCTACACCGGCGGCAAGATGGAACTGCTGGACGGCATCGACATCGTGCTGGTCGCCGTGGGCCTGTTTGCCGTCGCCGAAGTGCTCTATGCGGCGCTGTACGAAGGCCGCACCAAGGACACGCAGAACCACATGGGCCGCGTGCACATGACGCGCCTCGACTGGCGCCGTTCGCTTCCGGCGTGGCTGCGCGGCACGCTGATCGGCACGCCCTTTGGCTGCATTCCTGCGGGCGGCACCGAGATTCCGACGTTCCTGAGCTATGCGACCGAGAAGAAGCTGGCCAAGGGCAAGAACCGCGACGAGTTCGGCCGCCAGGGCGCGATCGAAGGCGTGGCCGGCCCCGAGGCAGCCAACAATGCCACGGTGACGGCGGCGCTGATTCCGCTGCTGACGCTGGGCATTCCCACTTCCAACACGACGGCGGTGCTGCTGGGCGCGTTCCAGAACTACGGCATCAACCCCGGCCCGCAGCTGTTCCAGACGTCGGCCACGCTGGTCTGGGCGCTGATCGCTTCGCTCTACATCGGCAACCTGATGCTGCTGGTGCTGAACCTGCCGATGGTGGGCCTGTGGGTCAAGCTGCTGAAGATCCCCAAGCCGCAGCTGTATGCGGGCATCCTGATCTTCGCTACCGTCGGTGCGTACGGCATGCGCCAAAGCGCCTTCGATCTGTTCCTGCTCTACGGCATCGGCCTGCTGGGTGTGCTGATGCGGCGCTTCGACTTCCCCACGGCACCCGTGGTGGTCGGCATGATCCTGGGCCCGCTGGCCGAGGCGCAGATGCGCAATGCGGTGTCGATCGGCGAAGGCAGCTGGCTGATCTTCCTGCAGCGCCCGATGTCGCTGGCGCTGCTGGTGATCGTGCTCGCGGTGCTGATCGTGCCGCGCTTGCTGCAGCGGCGCACCCGGGCCTAGCCCCCGGGGTTGCCCCGCTCGAAGCCCGCGCCCTGCGCGGGCTTTTTCGTTTCTGGGGATGGGCCGGCTGTATGCCGGACCTGCGCGCGCGGCGCAGCGCATGGGGTCAGGCATGAAAAAGCCCCGCATCGCGGGGCTGTGGCGCAGTGTGCAGTCGGTCAGTCGGGTATCGAGCAATGCCCGCCCTGCGAGGCCTGGCCCGATCCCGCCGCGATCAACGGCGCCTCGTAGCGCAGATCGATCGGCGCCGAGTGGTTGTAGTCCCAGGCCAGAAAACCGGCCAGCACCAGCCAGAAGCCGATGCGCAATGTGGTCTGTCGTGTCATGGAAGTCGTCCTCAGAAGCCGAAATGGCGGCGGATGCGCAGGCCGAAGATCGTGCCGGCAAAGGCCAGTGGCACCCAGATCCAGCCGTGGATGCTGCCGGTGCTGATGCCCGACAGCATCGCGCCGACATTGCAGCCGAACGCCAGGCGCGAGCTGTAGCCCAGCACCAGGCCCGCGACCAGCGCGACGACCCACTGCGTGCCGGTCAGCGCCTTGGCCGCCGCCGGCCTGCCGGCCGCGGCCCAGAGCGCGCCTGCCAGAATGCCGATGTTGGTGATGCTGGTCACGTCGAGCAGCACGGTTTCCTGCAGCCGCGCGGCGTTGCCGGGCTGGCTCCAGAACCAGTTCTGCGCGAGATCGACCGTGCCCGTCGCATTGGCGATCTTGGCGGCCCAGAGGCCAAAGCCGTAGACCACGCCCCAGGGCTGGCCTGCAATCACCAGATTGGCGGTGGCCAGCAGCGCCAGCAGCACCGCGCCCACGACCCAGCGGCGCTGCCACAGCGGCTGTGCGCTGCGCTGCAGCCGCGCGTTGGCCTGGCCCACATACCTGCGCACGCCCACCGCGACGAGTGCCAGCGCCGCCAGCGTGGCCGCCAGCGCTGCAGGCCAGCCCCAGGCCGTGACCAGACCGACGGGGGCGACGCGGCCCAGATCGAGCCACCAGCCCAGGTGCAGCGAGCCAACGAAGCTGCCGAGCGCGAACATCGGCAGGATCGCGGCATTCATCGGGATGCCCATGCCGGCCTTGTAGAGCGTGCCGCTGCCGCACCCGTCGGCAATCTGCATGCACAGGCCAAAGACGAACGCGCCGATCAGCAGGCTCACGCTGGGCGGGCCGAGTGCCGCCGTCAGTTCGGGAAAGATTCCCAGCAGCGGCATCGCGAGCGCCGCGGCCAGCGCCAGCAGCAGCAACTGGCCGAAGACGCCGCTCGCGTCCTTGTCTTCGATCAGCATGCGCCAGCCTGTGGTGAAGCCAAAGCGCCGGCCCGCGAGCACGGCGCCCAGGCCGATGCCGACGGCAAACAATGCGGCCTGGCGCACCGACACGGTCCACAGCAGCCAGGCGAAGAAAACGGCCATCAAGGCCGCGAGGGGAAGTCGTTTCATGTCCACCAATCCAGTTGGGATGCGGCCCGCGCCGGCGGGCGGCGAGGGCGTGTGAAAAAGCGCCGCGATTACTTGAACTTGCGCTGCCACCACTGGCGCGCGTCATAGGCCAGCGACTCGGCGCGGCTGGGCTGGTTCTCGAGCGCCGGTGCGCCGGGCTGCTGCGTCCAGTCGACCATCGAGCCCGCATACAGCTTGACGTTGGGCAGGCCCGCCATCTCGCTCAGGCCGAACCAGTCGGTCGCGGCCCAGTGGCCGGTATTGCAGAACGCCACCATGTCCTGCCCCGACTGGCGCTGGACCTTGGAGGCGATCTGGCGCGCCGCGGCAGCGTCGACGAAGGTCGAGGTACCGGGCACGAACCACTGGTTGAAGTCGAGCTGCTGCGCGCCGGGCAGCGTGCCCGAGAGCTTGGCCGCGGGGGCGCGCGTCTTGCCCTGGTAGAAGGCGTCAGGGCGCGAATCGACCAGCGCCGCATTGCTCAGGTCGATGTTCTTGCGGATGTCTTCGCGCGTCGCGATCAGGCTGCTGTCGATCTGCGGCTGCCAGCTGCTGGCGGAAATCCTGACGGCGGCATTGTCCTGCGGCAGCTTGGCATCCGCCCAGGCCTTCATGCCGCCGTTGACGATCGACAGCTGCTGCATGCCCAGCGTCTTGAGTGTCCAGTAGACGCGCGCCGCGGCGCCGAAATCGGTGGCATCGGCGCCGGACGAGACGACAACGGCGTGCGTGGCGGGTGTCAGGCCCAGCGACTGCACCAGCTGCGTGAGCTTGGAGACATCGGGCAGCTCGCCGGGGTTGCTGGCCGGGCCGCGCCACTTGCCGTAAGGCGCGTTGAGCGCGCCGGGAATGTGCTGCTCGCCATAGGCCTTGGGATCGCGGATGTCGATCACGCGCAGCGCGGACGATGCGGCCTGGGCGGCGCTCAGCTGCGCCGGTGTCAGCAGGGGCTGCGCGGCGGCGACCCATTGGGCGGCCGTGAGCGCCACGGCAAAGGCCAGCATTTTCTTCATGGTCAATCCTTTGGGTTCGTACCGAACCCAAGATTGTCGATGTTTATCCGACTTTGACCAACGATACTTATTTTCTTAGTTAATGCGTGGCGGCCATAAGCGTTGCGGCCACTCCCGGTCTCAGCGCCTGCTTGCCGCGACCGCTGCCAACACCATCCCCGAAAACACCAGGCACAGCCCGACCGCAAACAGCGCCGACAGCTGATTGCCCAGCAGCAGCACCGACGCCAGGATGCCGACCAGCGGCACGCCCAGCGTGAAGTTGGACATCGCAAAGGTGCTGATGCGGCGCCCGTGCTCGGCCGAGATCACGAAGCAGGCCGAGGTGGCGATCGGGCCGATGAACAGCAGCAGCTCGAGCAGCCGGCGGTCGAAGGCAATCGCGGCAGGGGAGCCCTCCAGTGCGAATGCGAAACCCGCCAATGGCACGCTGGCCAGCAGCATCTGCCACGGCGCGAGCGCCAGCGGCGAGGCGCTCCAGCGGTGGCGCTTGATGTGCATGATCGCCACCGACCAGCAGACGGCGCCGGTGAGCAGGAACGCCGTGCCCATGACGGCGCCGGGCGCGGACCAGTCCATCTCCCAGGGCGAGCACACCAGCGCCACGCCGGCCAGGCCCACGCCCAGCGCCAGCAGCTGCCAGCGCGTGGGCGCGTTGCGGAACATCATCCAGCCGGCGATCATGCCCCACAGCGGCGTCGTGTAGGCCAGCAGCACGGCGCGGCTGGTGTCCATGTGCGTCATGGCGATCATGCCCAGGCCGGTGAAGGTCATCATTTGCAGCAGGCCCAGGCTGGCGACGATCGGCCAATCCTGGCGCGGCGGAAATGCGAGCTGGCCGCGGATCGCCAGGATCGCGAACAGGCACAGCGCGGCGCTGCCAAAACGCATTGCCGCAAGCCACAGCGGCGGCACCACCTCGAGCGCGAGCTTGGTCGCGGGCCAGCTCAACCCCCACAGCAGCACCATGACGCCAAGCCACAGGAAGGTGGAACGCTGCGCGAGATGCGCGGGCGCGGACGCGTAGGTCCTGACGAGAGAGGGGGCGCTTTGCATGATTTAAGGGTAACTACCTAATGGACGCGTAGTTTTACCCAGAATTTGCGGAAATTCTTGGTCTCATTCCCCTTGATCTGCTGCGGAACGAGAAGAAAATACCGCCCATTGAGTCAACTCAGGAAGGAATTACCTTGAGCGAGATTTCCCTGGACGAAGCCAGCCTGCGCATCCTCGACGAGCTGCAGAAAAACGCTGAACTGAGCAACGCGGAACTGGCCGAGCGCGTGGGCCTGTCGGCCTCGCCGTGCTGGCGCCGGGTGACGGAGATGAAGCAAAGCGGCGTGTTGCGCGCCTCGGTGTCGCTGGTCGATCCGCTCAAGCTCGGGCTGGCTGTGAACGTGTTCGTGCATGTCTCGCTCAAGCACCAGGACAAGCGCTCGCTCGAGGTTTTCACCGACGCCATTGCGCAGCGGCCCGAGGTCATGGAATGCTATCTGATGAGCGGCGAGGCCGACTTCATGCTGCGCGTGGTGATCGAGGACCTGATCAAGTACCAGAACCTGCTGCTCGAATGCCTCACGCAGATTCCGAGCGTTGCCAGCATCCGCTCGAGCTTTGCGCTGAGTCAGGTGAAGTACACCACGGCGTTGCCGACGGGGCATTTGCGCCGGCGCTGAGAGGCGGCGCAGCGCGCCTTATTTCACCGCGCCCAGGGCCTTGGCTCTTTCGGCACTCTGGCGCAGCGCATTTTCATCGGCCTTGCCCACTGGCCAGCCCGCCATATGCTGCTGCGCGATGGCGCTCAGCGCGGTGATCCAGCGCGCGCTGTCGTTGACGCAGGGGATATAGGCAAACACCTTGCCGCCCGCATGCAGAAAGGCTTCGCGCGCCTCCTGGTTGATTTCCTCGAGCGTCTCCAAGCAGTCGCTGGTGAAACCCGGGCAGACCACATCGACGCTTTGCACGCCGCGCTGCGCCATCGCGATCAGCGTCGGCTCGGTGTAGGGCTCGAGCCATTTCGCCTTGCCGAAGCGCGACTGGAAGGTGAGGGTGTACTGCTGCGGCATGAGGCCCAGGCGCTCGGCGAGCAGGCGGCCAGTCTTGTGGCTTTCGCAGTGGTAGGGGTCGCCCAGCTGCAGCGTGCGCGCGGGCACGCCGTGAAAGCTCATCACCAGGTGCGCGCTGCGGCCGTTGTCGCGCCAGTGCGCCTCGATGCGCGTGGCCAGCGCATCGATATAGGCCGGATCGTCGTGGTAGCGGTTGACGAAGCGCAGCTCCGGAACATGGCGCTGCGTGCGCGCCCAGTCGTAGACCGCGTCGAACACGCTGGCGGTGGTCGTGCCCGAATACTGCGGATACAGCGGCAGGATCAGGATGCGTGTCGCGCCCTCGGCCTTGAGCGCGTCGAGCTGGCTGGCAATCGACGGGTTGCCATAGCGCATCGCATGGCGCACCAGCACGCTGTGCCCGGCCTCGCCGAGCCAGCCGCGCAGCAGCAGCGCCTGGCGCGCGGTCCAGTGCGCGAGCGGCGAGCCGTCTTGGGGATGCCAGACGGTCGCGTACTTGGCCGCGGACTTCGCCGGGCGGGTGCGCAGGATGATGCCATGCAGGATCGGCCACCAGGCGATCCTGGGAATCTCCACCACGCGGTCGTCGCTGAGGAACTGCGCGAGATAGCGGCGCACGGCCGAGGGCGTGGGCGTATCGGGCGTGCCGAGGTTGCACAGCAGCACGGCAGTGCGCGGGGCCTGTCCGTGGGCGAAGGGGGGTTCTGGCGCAAAACGTGAAGGCATGCGCCGATTGTGCCAAGGCCCGGGCATGCGTGCCGCCCCGCGCCGGCGTCGGGCTGCGGTATTCTCGGGCGCATATGCAAGCTCTTCCCGATTTCAGCGCCTTCAGCGGCATCCGCGCCGTCTCGATCGACCTCGATGACACCCTGTGGCCGATCTGGCCGACGATCGAGCGCGCCGAGCGCGTGCTGCTCGAATGGCTGCACACGCATGCGCCGGCCACCGCACAGTCGCTGCAGACGGCCGAAGCCGTGCGCGCCGTGCGCAACGAGATCGGCGGCCTGCGGCCCGATCTCGCGCACGACCTCAACGGGCTGCGGCGTGAATCGATCCGCCTGGCGCTCACGCGCGCGGGCGACGATCACACGCTGGCCGAATCGGCCTTCGATGTCTTCTTTGCCGAGCGCCAGCGCGTGGAGCTGTTCGAGGACGTGCTGCCGGCGCTCGAGTTCCTGACCGCGCGCTGGCCCGTCGTCGCACTGAGCAACGGCACGGCCGATGTGCATGTCGTCGGCCTGGGGCAGTTCTTCCACGCCAGCGTCAGCGCGCACCGCGTCGGCTTTGCCAAGCCCGATGCGCGCATCTTCGATCTGGCGGCCCAGGCCGCGGGCGTGCCCGCGCACAGCGTGCTGCATATCGGCGACGACGCGATTCTCGACGTCAAGGGCGCGATGGATGCGGGCATGCAGGCTGTCTGGCTCAACCGCGCCGGGCTGGACTGGCCGCACGAAGGCGCCACGCCGCATGCGACGGTGGTCAGCCTGGCGCAGCTGTGCGAGGGGTTGGCCCACAACTGATCCCACATGCACTCCTCCGAACGCCTCAAGGGCATCGATGTATTTGTCTGCGTGGTCGACGCCGGCAGCTTCACCGCCGCGGGCGAGCGACTGAACCTGAGCAATTCGGCCGTGGGCAAGGCGGTGGCGCGGCTGGAGGCACGGCTGGGCGTGCGGCTGTTCGAGCGCACGACGCGCCGGCTCGCGCTGACCGATGCGGGCCAGGCGTTTCACCGCACCTGCCAGCGCGTGCTTGGCGAGCTCGAGGAGGCCGAGCATGTGCTGCAGGCCGAGGGCAGCGTGCCCGTGGGCAAGCTGCGCATTGACCTGCCCGCGACCTATGGCCAGCTGCATGTGATGCCGCTGCTGTTCGAGTTCCTCAAGGCCTACCCGGGCGTGCAGCCGCAGATCTCGTTCACCGACCGTTTTGTCGATCTGGTCGAGGACGGGATCGACGTGGCGGTGCGCATCGGCGCGAGCGCCACCTGGCCGGCGCCGATCGGCCACCGCTTTCTGGGGCAGGAGCGGCGCATCTTCTGCTGCGCGCCGAGCTATCTCGCGCGCGTGGGGCCGCTGGCCGATGCGCTCGCGGCGCTCGACCGGGTGGAGGGCGTGATGTACCGCCGCGCCGATGGCTCGCCCGGGCCGTGGCTGATCCAGCGCGGCGCTGCGCCGGTCGAGCATCTGCAGCCCCGCGCGCGCCTGGAGGTCGCCAATGCGCAGGCCTGGGTCGATGCCGTGGTGCAGGGCCTGGGCGTGGCGCAGATCTCGACCTGGCTGGTCGGCGACCGCATCGCGCGCGGGGAGCTGGTCGAGGTGCTGCCCTCGTTTGCCGCCGAGGGCCTGCCGCTGTACCTGCTGTGGCAGCGCAGCCGGCAACTGCTGCCCAAGGTGGATATGCTGCTGGCGCATCTGGGCCAGGGGCTGCGCGTGTAGATTCTGGAATCCAGCGATGAAGTCATTGGAAAAACCATCCAACACGGGAAACTGAGGAATCAATAAGCTCGAGGGTTTGCTGCTTCGCACTCCCCATATGTCCTCCTCTTCTCTTCCTGCCGGCGCCGGCCGCGCGCAAGTCCCGGCGCCCGCGCGGCAGGCTTCGACGCTGATCCTGGCCATTGCGGCCTTTGTGATCGTCACCACCGAATTCCTGATGGTCGGACTGCTGCCGGCACTGGCACGCGACCTGTCGATCTCGGTATCGACCGCGGGCCAGCTCGTGACGCTGTTTGCGGTGGTCGTGATGGTGTTCGGCCCGCCGCTGACGGCGCGGCTCGCGCATATCGAGCGCAAGCGTCTGTTCCTCGCGGTGCTGGCGCTGTTTGCGGTCTCGAATGCGCTGGCGGCAATGGCGCCGAATTTCTATGTGCTGGCGCTCGCGCGCATCGTGCCGGCGCTGGCGCTTCCGGTGTTCTGGGGCACCGCCAGCGAGACCGCGGCGCAGCTTGCCGGCCCCGAGCGCGCGGGCCGCGCGGTGGCGACGGTGTATCTGGGCATCTCCGCGGCCATGCTGCTGGGCATTCCCCTGGGCACGATCGCGGGCGATGCGCTGGGCTGGCGCGGCGCGTTCTGGGCGCTGGCCATTCTGTCAGTGCTGATCGCGGTGCTGCTGCAGTGCTTCATGCCGGCGCTGCCCGGCAGCGCGCGCGTGGGGCTGGCCGAGCAGGCGCGCATCCTGCGCGACCCGGTGTTTGTTTCCCATGTGCTCCTGTCCGTGGCGGTGTTCACGGCCATGTTCACGGGCTACACCTATCTTGCCGAGCTGCTGGAAAAGCAGGCCTTGGTGCCCGCGGCCCAGGTCGGCTGGTGGCTGATGGGCTTTGGCGCCGTCGGCCTGCTGGGCAACTGGCTCGGCGGGATCTGGGTCGACCGCAAGCCGCTGGCGGCCACGGCCGTATTCAGCGCGCTGCTGGCGCTGGGCATGCTGGCCACGGTGATGTTTGCCCAGCATTTGCTGGGCCTGGTCGTGGCATTGGGTGTCTGGGGCATTGCCAACACCGCGCTCTATCCGATCTGCCAGATCCGCGTGATGAAGTCCGCGCCGCAGGCCCAGGCGCTGGCCGGAACGATCAATGTCTCGGCGGCCAATGGCGGCATCGCGCTGGGCGCGGTGCTCGGCGGCGCGAGCATTTCGTGGTGGGGCGTGGCCAGCGTGGGCGTGGCGGGCGCAGCGGTGGCTGTGATAGCGGCCGTGGCCGCGCTGGTCATGGCACGGCTACTTGCCGCGCGCCGCTAGGGTACGCGCCGCGGAAATTCCGCTTCTGACCGCGCCTTCGAGCGTGGCGGGGTAGGGGCCTTCGATGTAGTCGCCGCAGGCCTGCAGGCCCGGCGCGAGTGCCTGGCCGGGGCGCTTGAGGCCGGGCGTGCAGGCAAAGGTTGCGCGCTTGTCGATCACCGTGGTGAGCGCCTGCATGCCGTGCCAGCCGAGCTCGCGCGCGGCCTGGGCCAGCACCTGGGCCTCGGTATCGGCGCGCGACTCGTGGCTCGCGCTGACGACAAAGGCCATCAGCCCCGCGGGACCGCCCAGGTGCCCGCGATCGAAGACAAACTGCGCCGGCGCGCCCGGCCCGGCGCGCAGCGCCAGCAGCGGCAGCGCGGGTGCGAGGCGCTGCGCCGGATCCGCGGTGCGCGCGTACACCGTTGCAATCGCGGTATGTGCGAGCCCGGCGGCATTTGCCGACCATTGGCGCAGCGCATCCGCCCGCTGTGCATCCGCCAGGCTGTCCGCAGCCAGCGCCGCGAGCCGCGCGGCCTCGGCGCTGGGCGTGGCCAGCAGCACCGCATTGAAATATTCGCCATCGACGCGCCAGCCGCTGCCTTCGGCCTGCAGGTGCGCGGCGCGCGTGCCGGGGCGCAGGTCATGGCCGCTCTCCTGCAGCCACGCGGCGGCGCTCGTGGGAAACAGCGTTCCCAGATCGCAGGTCGGCAGCAGGAAGTTCGAGCCGCCGCGGCCGCTGAACAGCGCATCGCGCAGCACGCACAGGAACACCGCGCCGCTGGAAATCGCAGGCGGCGTGTTGAGCGCCGAGATACACAGCGGCTCGATGAATTCGGCCATCAGCCTGGGCGGCAGCGCGGCACAAAGATCGGCAACGCTGGCTTGCGCGTCGCAGCGAAAGCCGCGCAGCCGCCAGCGCGCGGCCCAGGCCAGCAGCGCCAGCCGCTCGCGCATGCTCCACCCGCGCGCGCCCAGGATGCCGGCCAGCGCATCGAAAGGCGGCGGCGCATCGGGAAAGGCCAGGCCCGTGCCATCGGCGTAGCGCAGCGCCATCGGCAGGCGCTGCAGCGCGGTGTCGACATCGACGCCGACGCTGCGCATCAGCGCCAGGCATTCGGTATAGGCGCCGATCAGGATGTGCTGGCCATTGTCGATTGTGAGCGGGCCTTCGGGGGTGTCGAGCGGCAGGGCGCGCGCGCGCCCGCCCCAGTGGCGCGCGGCTTCGAAGACCGTGACCTCGCGGCCCGCGTGCGCCAGCGTCACGGCCGCGGCCATGCCGGCCCAGCCGCCGCCGATGACGGCGATGCTCACATGCGTCCCAGCGCCTGCATCTTCCACGCCAGCCACAGCTTGCGCAGCGGCGTGAGCTTGATGCGCTGGTGCAGCACCTGGAAATTGTCGTGCTCGATCTCGCGCAGCAGCGTGCGGTAGATGCTGGCCATCATCAGGCCGGGTTTCTGCGCGCGCCGGTCGGCATCGGGCAGCATGGCCAACGCTTCGTCATAGAGGCGGTGCGCACGCGCGGCCTGGAACTGCATCAGCGCCGTGAAGCGCTCCGAATACTGGCGCTTGAGCACCTCGTGCGCCTTGACGTCGAACTGCTGCAGCTCGCTCACCGGCAGGTAGATGCGCCCGCGCAGCGCATCCTCGCCGACATCGCGGATGATGTTGGTGAGCTGCAGCGCCTGGCCGAGCTTGTGCGCGTAGGCGGTGGTGGCGTCCTCGGTCTGGCCGAAGATGCGCGCCGCGACTTCGCCCACGACGCCCGCCACCAGATGGCAGTAGCGTTGCAAGCCGGCGTAGTCGAGGTAGCGCGTCTGGTCCAGATCCATCTGGCAGCCGTCGATCACCGCCAGCAGATGCGCCTGCGTGATGCCGTATTCGGCGGCGCTGGGCATCAGCGCCTGCATCGCCGGGTGCGTGGGCTGGCCTGCAAAGGACTTGGCCACTTCGCCGCGCCACCAGGCGAGCTTGGTGGCCGCCACGCCGGGGTCGCTGACCTCGTCCACGACATCGTCGATCTCGCGGCAAAACGCATAGAACGCGGTGATGGCCGCGCGCCGCTGCGGGGGCAGGAAAAGAAAGGCGTAATAAAAGCTGCTGCCCGAAGCGGCAGCTTTTTCTTGGACGTACTGGGCCGGATTCATATTGGCGGTGATTGTCCCATGAGTGCGGCCGCGTCGAAGAATGAGCGGCCTGGGCTCAAGACCCGTCGCGCTGCCCGTGCGCAGCCTGCGCCGCTGCCCGCAACTTGTCCTTCTTGCTCGGCCGCTTCCCCTTGACTCCCCCATTGCCATCCGCCGCCCCAGGCACCGGTGCCGGCACCTCTTCGAGCGGTTCGAACCCCTCGATGATCTCGCGCGGCAGCGCCAGGTGCTGGCGCTTCTCGATCAGCTGCCAGTGGGCCTCGCTGGCCGGCGTGACAAAGCTCACGGCCAGGCCGCTTTCGCCCGCGCGGCCAGTGCGGCCGATGCGGTGCACGTAGTCGACGGCCGAGCGCGGCAGGTCGTAGTTCACCACGACCGGCAGCTGTGCGATGTCGATGCCGCGCGCCGCGAGATCGGTGGTCACGACCACCTGCCAGCGTTCATCCTTGAATTCCTCGAGCGCCTGCTGGCGCGCGCCCTGGCTCAGCTCGCCGTGGAAGGGCGTGGCGAAGACGCCGTTCTTGTAGAGCTTCTCGGCCACGATGTTGGCGGTGTGCTTGGTGGCGACGAACACCAGCACGCGCGTCCAGGCCGGGTCCTTGAGCATCTCGCGCAGCAGCTGCGTGCGCCGCGAGTGGTCGACGGCAACGGCGCGCTGCTCGATGATGGCCTGGCTTTCGCTCGCGTCGGTGGGAATGTCCACGCGCAGCGGATCGCGCAGCAGGCTGTGTGCCAATGCCTCGACGGCCTGCGGGTAGGTGGCCGAGAAGAACAGCGTCTGGCGCTGCTTGGGCAGCAGCGCCAGCGTGCGCTGCAGCTCGTCAGCAAAGCCCAGGTCGAGCAGCCGGTCGGCTTCATCGAGCACCAAAAGCTGCACCTGCGACAGGCGCAGCGCGCGCTGCTCCACCAGGTCCAGCAGCCGGCCCGGCGTGGCCACGACGATATCGGCGCCGCCGCGCAGCGCCATCATCTGCGGGTTGATCGACACGCCGCCAAACACCACCGCGATCTTCGGCGGCTGGGACAGGTGCTGGCCCAAACTGCGCAGCACTTCGCCGACCTGGGCCGCGAGTTCGCGCGTGGGCACCACGACCAGCGTGTGCACGCTGCGCGCGCCGCCCGTGGGCTGGGCCAGCGTCAGGTTCTGGTGCTGCAGCAGCGCGGGCAGCGCAAAGGCCGCGGTCTTGCCCGATCCGGTGCGTGCCGAGGCCCAGACATCGCGGCCCTGCACGATGGCGGGAATGGCCTGCAACTGGATGGGCGTGGGTTCGTCGAACCCCAGTTCACGGGCGGCGCGGGCAAGGGCCGGGGAAAGGCCAAGAGAGGAAAAAGGCATGTACGGGGCAGCAATAGTGGCAGGTGGCAGGGCCGGGCGCGCGCGGGCGCGGGCCGGCATCGGCAAACCTGCATGGGGGAATGGGAGGGATTGTGCGCCAGCGGCGCGCCAATGACCGGCGCCAGGGACTTTGCGCGCCGCCGGGAGCGCTACATCCGCAGGCAACGCGCCAGCATGCGCAGCCAGTCGGCCTTGTCCAGGCGCGGGCGGGTGTGCAGGCTCGCGCCCTGCAGCGCATCGACCTTGTCGAGAATGCGCAGCCCGCCTTGCACCACGAGGCGCAGCTCCCAGCCCGCGCGCCCCGGCAGCCGGTGCACCAGCGCCTGGCCCTGCTGCATGCATTCGCGCGCCCAGCGCGCGCTGTCGGCAATCAGCTGCTGCGTGGCCGGCGTGCCCTGGAGCGTGGCCAGCTGCGCGCGCGTGACGCCGTGGCGCGCGCAGTCGGCGTCGCTCAGATAGTGGCGCCCGCGCGGAATGTCGACGCTCAGGTCCTGCCAGAAATTGATCAGCTGCAGCGCGCTGCAGACCGCATCGCTTTGCGCGAGTGCCTGGGCATCGTGCACGCCATAGAGATGCAGCAGCAGGCGCCCGACGGGATTGGCCGAGCGGCGGCAGTAGTCGAGCAGCTCGGCGCGGTCGGCATAGGTCTCTTGCGCCGCGGTCTTGCGCACGTCCTGTGAAAACGCGCTCAGCAGATCGGTGAGCAATGCCACCGGCAGCCTGTGTTGCTCGATCGCCACTTGCAGCGGACCGAACACCGTGGCCCAGCGCGCACCCGGCGCCTGGCCCGCGGCCACGGCCAGCAGCTCGATGCGCAAGGCCTCCAGATCGGCCAGGCGCTCGTCGGCGGTGGCATCGCCCTCGTCGGCAATATCGTCGGCGGTGCGCGCAAAGCCGTAGATCGCGGCAATCGGCTGGCGCAGATGCGGCGGGCACAGCAACGAGGCGACGGGAAAGTTCTCGTAATGCGTGACGGGCGGGGCCAGCGTGGGCGCCGGCGCGGCGGCGGGGGAGGAAGCTGAGAGAGGAGAGGGCGGTTTCACGCCGCCATTGTCGCTTGACAAGCCGGCGCGGCTTTTGATAATTACCGACCGATGAGTCATTAAAGCCGACCGCCTGCTCCAGCATGCGCGGGCCGGTTCGGGGAGCGTTTCGCGCCGCTGGCGCGGGCCCCGTTTTTTGAGGCACCCCATGCGCTTCCTGTCTTGCTCCCGCCCGCTCCGGGCGCTGTCCGCCCTGGCGTTGTCCCTGGGCCTTGCCGCCTGTTCTCGGCCCGCGCCCGCGCCCGAACCGGTGCGCTCGGTCAAGCTGCTCGAGGTCGGTGTCGGCGCCGTGGACGCGCAGCTCGAGTACGCGGGCGAGGTGCGCGCGCGCATCGAGTCGCGCCTGGGCTTTCGCGTTGCGGGCAAGCTGGTCTCGCGCCAGGTGGAGCTGGGCCAGCAGGTGAAAGCCGGGCAACTGCTGGCACAGCTCGATGCGCAGGACTTGCGCCTGGCCGCCGAGGCGGCGCGCGCGCAGGTGAATGCAGCCACCACGCAGCGCGATCTCGCGGCCGCCGACGTGCAGCGCTACCGCACGCTGCGCGCGCAGAACTTCATCAGCGGCGCCGAGCTCGAGCGCCGCGAGGCATCGCTGAAATCGGCCCAGGCCAGCCTCGACCAGGCGCGCGCGCAGTCCGCTGGCCAGGCGCTGCAGGCCGACTACACGCGCCTCGTGGCCGACGCCGCGGGCGTGGTCACGGGCATCGACGCCGAACCCGGCCAGGTCGTGGCCGCTGGCACGCCCATCGTGCGCATCGCGCAGGAGGGCGAGCGCGATGTCGTGTTCTCGGTGCCCGAGGACAAGCTCGCGCGCATCCGCCCGGGCCAGGCGGTGGCGGTGCGCACCTGGGCCGACGACCAGCGCCTGTCCGGCCGGGTGCGCGAGGTCGCGGCCAGCGCCGATCCCGCCACGCGCACCTATCTCGTCAAGGTCGCGCTCGAGCGCGCGCCAGGCCAGGCGCTGCCGGCGCTGGGCGCGACGGTGCATGCGCGTCCCGAAGGCATGGGCGCGGCCGGCCAGCCGGTGATCAAGCTGCCGACGACGGCGCTGCAGCAGCACGACGGTGGCTCGGCCGTCTGGGTGTTCGATGCCGCGACCAGCAGCGTGCGCCTGCAGCCGGTGGTGATGGGCAGCGCCGACGGGAACCAGGTGGTGGTCACCGAAGGCCTGGCGCCGGGCATGCGCGTGGTGGCCACCGGCGGGCATGTGCTCGCGCCGGGGCAGAAAGTGACGGTCTACCCGGGCGTGGGTGAAACGCCGCTGCCCCCTGCCACTGCGCAGTCCCTTCCCGCCACCCGCTGAGCCCGCCATGACCCCCACGCAGCCCAAACCCGGCTTCAACCTGTCGCGCTGGGCGCTCGAGCACATCGCGCTCACGCGCTATCTGCTGGTCTCGATCGTGCTGCTGGGCTTTGCCGCCTATTTCCAGCTCGGCCAGGACGAAGACCCGCCCTTCACCTTCCGCGCGATGGTCGTGCGCACCTACTGGCCCGGCGCCACGGCGCAGCAGGTCGCCGAGCAGGTCACCGACAAGCTCGAGCGCACGCTGCAGGAGGTGCCCTATGCGGACAAGATCCGCAGCTACTCCAAGCCCGGCGAGTCGCAGATCATCTTCCAGCTCAAGGACAGCTCCAAGCCCGCCGAGGTCTCGCAGCTCTGGTACACGGTGCGCAAGAAGATCGGCGACATGCGCTACACCCTGCCGCAGGGGGTGCAGGGGCCGTTCTTCAACGACGACTTCGGCGATGTCTTCGGCGTGATCTATGCGCTGCAGGGGCCGGGCTTCAGCGACGCCGAGCTCAAGGACGTGGCCGACGACGTGCGCCAGCAACTGCTGCGCGTGCCTGACGTGGCCAAGGTCGAGCTGTTTGGCGTGCAGGACGAGAAGCTCTACATCGAGCTGTCGCAGCTGCGGCTGTCGCAGCTGGGCCTCGACATGAACCAGGTGCTCGCGCAGCTCGACCAGCAGAACGCGCTGCAAAGCGCCGGGGTGGTGCAGGCCGGCGACGAGCAGGTGCAGGTGCGCGTGGCGGGCGCCTTCAACGCGGTCGATGATCTGCGCGCGATGCCGATCCGCGGCGCCTCGGGCGCGCAGCTGCGCCTGGGCGACATCGCCGAGATCCGCCGCGGCTATGTCGATCCGCCGAGCGTCAAGGTGCGCCACCAGGGGCAGGAGTCGATCGCGCTGGGCGTGGCCATGACCCGCGGCGGCGACATCATCCGGCTGGGCGAGGCACTGCACGCGACCAGCGCGCGCCTTGCGGGTGAGCTGCCCGCGGGCATGCAGCTGGTCAACGTGCAGGACCAGCCGCGCGCCGTGTCCAGCTCGGTCAGCGAATTCATCAAGGTGCTGATCGAGGCGGTGGCCGTGGTGCTTGCCGTGAGCTTCATCAGCCTCGGGCTGCACCAGCGCCCGCACGAGCGGCGCTGGTGGCGGCGCTGGTACATCGACCCGCGCCCGGGGCTGGTGGTAGGCATCACCATCCCGCTGGTGCTGGCCGCCACCTTCCTGGCCATGTGGTACTGGAACATCGGCCTGCACAAGATCTCGCTGGGCTCGCTGATCATCGCGCTGGGCCTGTTGGTCGACGACGCGATCATTGCCGTCGAGATGATGGTGCGCAAGATGGAGGAGGGCTACGACAAGCTGCGCGCGGCGACCTTTGCCTACGAGATCACCGCCATGCCGATGCTGACCGGCACGCTGATCACGGCCGCGGGCTTCCTGCCGATCGGCCTGGCCAAGTCGATGACCGGCGAGTACACCTTCGCGATCTTCGCCGTCACGGTGGTGGCGCTGCTGCTGAGCTGGCTGGCCTCGGTGTTCTTCGTGCCCTACCTGGGCCTGCTGCTGCTCAAGCCCCCGCCGCATGCGCGCGCGGCGCCGGTGGGCGAATCGGCGGATGGCTCGGCGCCCGAGGGCGCGCATGCAGGGCATGAACTGTTCGACAGCCCGTTCTACAACCGCTTTCGCCGCACCGTCGACTGGTGCATCGACCACCGCTGGCTGACCATCGGCACGACGCTGCTGGTGCTGGCGCTGGGCCTGTTCGGCATGACGCGCGTGCAGCAGCAGTTCTTTCCGGACTCGACGCGCATGGAGATCATGGTCGACCTATGGTTCCCCGAAGGCACGTCGTTTGCGGCCAATGCGCAGACCGCCGAGGCCGCGGAAAAGCGCCTGCTGGCCGCGCCGGGTGTGGAAAGCGTCACGTCCTGGTTTGGCTCGGGCGTGCCGCGCTTCTACCTGCCGCTGGACCAGGTGTTTCCGCAGAGCAACGTCTCGCAGTTCATCGTCGTGGCCAAGACGCTCCAGGCGCGCGACAGTCTGCGCCGGCAGCTGCCGCAGATGCTGGCGCAGGATTTTCCGCAGGCACGCGCCCGCGTGACGCTGCTGTCGTCCGGCCCGCCGGTGCCCTATCCGGTGCAGTTCCGCGTCGTCGGGCCCGAGCCCGCGGCGCTGCGCGCGCGCGCCGACGAGGTCAAGGCGCTGCTGCGCGGCAACGCCGACCTGCGCGGCGTCAACGACAACTGGAACGAATCGGTCAAGGCGCTGCGCCTCGAGGTGGACCAGGACAAGGCGCGCGCGCTGGGCGTGAGCAGCCAGTCCATCGCGCAGGCCGCCAACGTCATGCTCAGCGGCGCTACCGTGGGCCAGTACCGCGAAGGCGACCGGCTGATCGACATCGTGCTGCGCCCGCCGCTGGACGAGCGCGACACGCTGACCGACATCGGCAATGCCTATCTGCGCACCGCCTCGGGCCAGTCGATTCCGCTGACGCAGATCGCGCGCCCGGTGCTGGCCTGGGAGCCGGGCGTGCTGTGGCGCGAAGGCCGCAGCTATGCGATCACGGTGCAGGGCGATGTGCGCGAAGGGCTGCAGGGCGCCACGGTGACCCAGGCGCTGCTGCCCGCGCTGCGCGAGGTCGAGCAGCGCTGGCATGCCGAGGGCGCGAGCGCCTATCGCATCGAGGTCGCGGGCGCGGTGGAGGAAAGCTCCAAGGGCGCGTCCTCGATTGCCGCCGGCCTGCCGGTCATGCTGTTCATCACCTTCACGCTGCTGATGCTGCAGCTGCACAGCTTCAGCCGCGCGCTGCTGGTGTTCCTCACCGGCCCGATGGGCATTGCCGGCGTCGCGGCGGCGCTGCTGCTGCTCGACCGGCCCTTTGGCTTCGTCGCGCTGCTGGGCGTGATCGCGCTGATGGGCATGATCCAGCGCAACTCGGTGATCCTGATCGACCAGATCGAAGTCGACCGCGCGCGCGGCATGCCGACCTGGGACGCGATCATCGAAGCCACCGTCGGCCGCCTGCGCCCGATCGTGCTCACCGCCGCGGCCGCCGTGCTGGCCATGATTCCGCTGTCGCGCAGCGTGTTCTGGGGGCCGATGGCCGTCGCCATCATGGGCGGGCTGCTGGTGGCCACGGTGCTGACGCTGCTGGCGCTGCCGGCGATGTACGCGGCCGTGTTCCAGGTGCGCAGGCCAAAAGCCAAGGCATAAAAACTTGCCTGAAAATACCGAAAATGTATTTTGCGACAGGTAAAATAAACGGTTGACCTAGGGTCGCGGCTTTGCCGCAACCCACCGCGCGGGTGGCGAAATTGGTAGACGCACCAGGTTTAGGTCCTGACGGTGGCAACACTGTGCGGGTTCGAGTCCCGCCCCGCGCACCACATCATGAAAAAGGCCGTTCTCCCGGGGGAACGGCCTTTTTGCATGGGCGCGCAGGATCAGGCGCGCTTGCGGTGCGCCGCACGCACCGAGCACTTGAACACCCCCTCGAGCTGCTGCAGCGCATTGTCGCGGCGCAGCACCGATTCGGCGGCAGTGCAGTCCTTGGGCACCCAGACCTCGTAGCCCAGCATGCGCGCATCGGTCGCGGTGAGCATCACGCACATATCGGCGGCCAACCCGACGATGGTGAGTTTTTCGGTCTTCATGCGCCCCAGCAGATGCTGCAGCGGCGTCGAATGGAAGGCCGAATGCTGCGGCTTGAGGATCACCAGGTCCTCGGGCGCGGGCGTCAGCAGCCGCGCCATCTCGCCGCGCTCGCCCTCGAGCTCGCAGCAGGCCGCAAGGATGTCGCGGAACTCGCTGTGCCAGGTGCCGTAGTTGTCATTGGCATAGATGCAGCTGATCCCGCGCTTGACACAGCGCGCCTTGAGCCGGGCAATGGCCTGGGCGGCCTCCATGGCGCTGGGCAGGATGTCCTGCGCCGTCGGAAAATCCAGCGGGTTGATCACATCCACGAGCAGCAGCACTTCGGGGCTTTGCGGCAGGGCGGTTTGCTTGAGTTTGCGGGAAGAAGCCATGGGTGGGGCCTGATGACGGTCGTTGGATGAAGCAGATGATTCATCCAGTCGCAGGGACAGGCTGTGGGTGCTTTCCGGTCAGCTTGTAGTCCATTGTCCGCATGCATCGCGGCCGGCACGTCTTTGTCGCTTACCATCGCCGTTACCGTCTCACGTCGAGACAAAACAGGAGGATTTATGGGCAAGGAACAGCGCAACGAGAAGATGTCCAAGAAACCGAAAAAGGACACGTCGGCTCCGAAGGGCGGCAGCCCCTCCGATCGGCCGATGCCTCCGGTCACCGCAGTGGTTCCCCGGGGCAAGGACAAGAACAAGTAATCCGCCAGGCATGCCGCCATGCCGGCATATTCCTGCAAACCAAGGTCCGCCATACGGCGGACTTTTTCATTTGGGGCGTATCTCGGTATTTTCCCTGCCAGTGTTTTCGTGCATTAATCTTGATTTGATCTGCCATTTGCTGAAGCGCTTGTCTGGCAAGAAAGTAGGTTCTTGACGACATTATCCAAATGGAGCGGTTTATAGAATTTAACCGTGCAGATCAATCTGTGCACTCAACTTCCAAGGAGATAAAAATGGCTGTCAACAACCCTCACGGGCATAATCAATACACCGACAAGAAGAAGATCCAGAACGCGGAGGCGAACAAGCAGGCCGGCACCACCGGCTCCTCGGGTGGAACGCGTGGCGGCACCGGCGAGCAACACGCCGAGGCCGGGCGCCAGGGCCACAAGAGCGATGACAAGTCGTCGCAGTCGGGTCGGCAGGGCCAGAAGAGCGATGGTTGAGTGATCGAGGATTCAACCGGATCATTATGTGAAGGTTGATATTTCGATCCATCCAGGGCGCGCTGTGATGAAACCATGGGGGCATTGTTAATGCCGGGTGCTTTTGGTTTCAGGCAGCGCGCCTTGGGCATGACGGAGGTAATGGGGATATAGGGGATTATCCCGGCCATTCTCCTGGAACTATCCGGTCGAATGGGTTTCACCCGCCAGCGCAAGGCTGTCGCCAAATTTCAGTGAGTGAGGAGAGGAGGGCATTGCGCCCCGGGGAGAAGTGGAGCAGGGAAGAGAATTCCTCCATGCTGCGGCACACGAGGGATTTTCTTGAATGTCCGGCCAACGCAGTTGGTCGGACATTTTTTATCCCGAACGGGCGCGCCAAAGAAAAAAGGACCTGGCAAGAGCCAGGTCCTTTTTTGAATCAATGGTCGGCGAGAAAGGATTCGAACCTTCGACCCCTTGCACCCCATGCAAGTGCGCTACCAGGCTGCGCTACACGCCGACGAAGACGCTATTGTATGCCAAACATTGGGGGGCTCCGGGCAAATCGCGACTATTTTCGCCAGCGCGGCCCAGGCGCGCCCTCGGGCCAGCGCCGGCCATGCGCTGCAGCGGCTCGCGCGGCAGGTGTCGCAGCGCGGCCCTGCGGCCCGCGCCGGGCTTTGGTCCGCAGGCTGCGGGGGCGCTCCCGTCCAGGGGGCCGGGCGGCTCGCTATAATTGTGGATTCGATTTTTAGTGCGCGAAGCGCTTTCATCCTTCAAGGACTGAACGCCCGCTGCCTAAGCTATTGATTTTCTTGGTGTGCGGATGTCCCCGCGCACCATCCATGTGAGACTTTGCGGAACACGGTGCAGGCTGCACTGCAGCCGGCACGGTCCACATATCCCTGATTAGGAAGAACCATGGCCGTTACTGTTGAAACCCTCGAAAAGCTCGAGCGCAAGATCACGCTGAGCTTGCCTTTGTCCGCAATCCAGTCCGAAGTCGAAACGCGCCTCAAGCGCGTCGCCCGCACGGTCAAGATGGACGGCTTCCGTCCCGGCAAGGTGCCGATGAACGTGGTGGCACAGCGCTACGGCTACTCGCTGCAGCACGAAGTGCTCAACGACAAGGTCGGCGAAGCGTTTGCCCAGGCCGTGAGCGAAGCCAAGCTGCGCGTTGCCGGCCAGCCCCGCATCACGGAAAAGGACGGCGCGCCTGAAGGCGAAGCCCAGTTCGACGCCGTGTTCGAAGTGCTGCCCGAAGTCAAGATCGAAGACCTGTCCACCGCCGAAGTCGACAAGCTCACGGCCGACGTCGACGACGCCGCCATCGACAAGACCATCGACATCCTGCGCAAGCAGCGCCGCACCTTTGCCCAGCGCGCCCAAGACGAAGCCGCTGCCGACGGTGACCGCGTGACCGTGGACTTCGAAGGCAAGATCGACGGCGAAACCTTCGCTGGCGGCAAGGCCGAAGACTTCCAGTTCCTGGTCGGCGAAGGCCAGATGCTCAAGGAATTCGAAGACGCCGTGCGCGGCATGAAGACCGGCGAAAGCAAGACCTTCCCGCTGGCCTTCCCCGAGGACTACCACGGCAAGGACGTCGCCGGCAAGACCGCCGACTTCCTCGTGACCCTCAAGAAGATCGAATCCGCGAACCTGCCCGAAGTCAACGAAGCGCTGTCCAAGTCGCTGGGCATTGCCGACGGCACTGTCGACGGCCTGCGCGCCGACATCAAGAAGAACCTCGAGCGCGAAGTCAAGTTCCGCCTGCAGGCACGCAACAAGCAAGCCGTGATGGACGCTCTGGTTGCCAAGGCCGAGCTCGACCTGCCCAACGCCAGCGTGCAAGCCGAAGTGGGTCGTCTGCTCGAAGGCGCGCGCGCCGAACTCAAGCAGCGCGGCATCAAGGACGCCGAGAAGGCCGAAATCCCTGAAGACGTGTTCCGTCCCCAGGCCGAGCGCCGCGTGCGCCTGGGCCTGGTCGTTGCCGAGCTGGTGCGTGCCAACGAACTGCACGCCACGCCCGAGCAGCTCAAGGCCCACGTCGAAGAGCTGGCTGCCAGCTACGAGAAGCCCGAAGAAGTCGTGCGCTGGTACTTTGGCGACCGCCAGCGTCTGGCCGAAGTCGAAGCCGTCGTCGTTGAAAACAACGTGACCGAATTCGTGCTGGGCAAGGCCAAGGTCAGCGAAAAGTCGGTGTCGTTCGACGAACTGATGGGTCAAGCGTAAGTCTGGGGCCCTGTTTCCCGTGAAAGCCCTGTGCTTCGCGGGAAAACCCTAGCTTGGGGCTTGTGCTTTTAAGCACAGGCCCCATTTCTTTTCTGGGTACAGTACCCCATTGAATGGAGAAAACATGAGCGCACTGGAAACTCAAGGCCTGGGCATGATCCCGATGGTGATCGAGCAATCGGGTCGTGGCGAGCGGTCTTACGACATTTATTCACGCCTGCTCAAGGAGCGCGTGATCTTCCTGGTCGGCCCGGTCAATGACCAGTCCGCCAACCTGGTTGTCGCCCAGTTGCTGTTTCTGGAGAGCGAGAATCCGGAAAAGGACATTTCGTTCTACATCAACTCTCCTGGCGGCTCGGTCAGCGCCGGCATGGCAATCTTCGACACCATGAACTTCATCAAACCCGACGTTTCGACGCTGTGCGTTGGCATGGCTGCCAGCATGGGTGCATTCCTGCTGTCGGCAGGGGCAAAGGGCAAGCGTTATGCTTTGCCGAACTCCAAGGTCATGATCCACCAGCCCCTGGGCGGCATGCAGGGCCAGGCCACGGAAATCGAGATTCACGCCCGTGAAATCCTCAAGACCCGTGAGCAGCTCAACCGCGTTCTCGCGGAGCAGACCGGCCAGCCACTGGAGAAGATCCAGCGCGATACCGAACGGGACTACTTCCTCTCGGCCGACGAAGCCAAGGACTACGGCTTGATCGATCAGGTGATCAACAAGCGTTCCTGAGCCAGGGCCGGGCCTGCCCGGCCGGCCGGGTAAGGCTGCCTCCTTTGGCTGGCGGCGTTTCCCTGCAGGGAGGCGCCGTTTTTTATTTCGGTATCATCCTTTTCCACACTTTTGTAACAAGGCACCGCCCCCATGGCCGAGAAAAAAGGCACTTCCAGCGAAAAAAACCTCTACTGCACTTTCTGCGGCAAAAGCCAGCACGAAGTGAAGAAGCTGATCGCCGGTCCGTCGGTCTTTATCTGCGACGAGTGTATTGATCTGTGCAACGAGATCATCCGCGACGAGAAGCCCGCGGATGACAAGGCCGATGCGCGCGGCGACCTGCCGACGCCCGCCGAGATCAAGGCCAATCTGGACAACTATGTCATTGGTCAGGAAGTCGCCAAGCGCACGCTGTCGGTGGCGGTCTACAACCACTACAAGCGCCTGCGCCACAAGGAAAAGGCCGGCAAGGACGATGTCGAGCTGGCCAAGAGCAACATCTTGCTGATCGGCCCCACGGGTTCGGGCAAGACGCTGCTGGCGCAGACCCTGGCGCGCATGCTGGACGTGCCCTTCGTCATGGCCGATGCCACTACGCTGACCGAAGCCGGCTATGTGGGCGAAGACGTCGAGAACATCGTCCAGAAGCTGCTGCAAAGCTGCAACTACGAAGTCGAGCGCGCGCAGCGCGGCATCGTCTATATCGACGAAATCGACAAGATCTCGCGCAAGTCGGACAACCCCAGCATCACGCGCGACGTGTCCGGCGAAGGCGTGCAGCAGGCGCTGCTCAAGCTGATCGAGGGCACGATGGCCAGCATCCCGCCGCAGGGCGGGCGCAAGCATCCGAACCAGGACTTCCTGCAGGTCGACACCACCAACATCCTGTTCATCTGCGGCGGCGCGTTCGCGGGCCTGGAAAAGGTCATCGAGAACCGCACCGAAGCCTCGGGCATCGGCTTCGGCGCCGTGGTCAAGAGCAAGAAGCAGCGTTCGGTGTCCGACATGTTCCAGGAAATCGAGCCCGAAGACCTGATCAAGTTCGGCATCATCCCCGAGCTCGTGGGCCGGATGCCGGTCGTCACGGCACTGGCCGAGCTGAGCGAAGATGCGCTGGTGCAGATCCTCACGGAGCCGAAGAACGCGCTGGTCAAGCAGTACAGCAAGCTGCTGGCCATGGAAGGCGTCGAGCTCGAGATCCGTCCCGCGGCCCTGCGTGCCATTGCGCGCAAGGCGCTCAAGCGCAAGACCGGCGCGCGCGGCCTGCGTTCGCTGCTCGAGCTGTCGCTGATCGACACGATGTTCGAGCTGCCCAACGTCGACAACGTGGAAAAGGTGGTGCTCGACGAATCCACCATCGAAGACGGCAAGGCGCCGCTGCTCGTGTACCGCGAAGCCGCCAAGATAGCCTGATCTTCGCCCTGCATGGCGCAGGCGCAGGCTGGTCCGGCCAGCCCCGCCGGCCCCATGGTCATGCCCTGCAGTGGGCAGGGCCATGGGGTTGAAAAACGCCGCAAGCGGACCATATTCCGCACAGTTACCAAGGAATTCCATGTCAGGACCCAAGCCCTTGCCTTCCTCCCCTCTCGATTTGCCGCTGCTGCCGTTGCGCGATGTGGTGGTGTTCCCGCACATGGTGATCCCGCTGTTCGTCGGCCGTGCCAAAAGCATCAAGGCGCTGGAGCTGGCGATGGAAGGCGACCGCCGCATCATGCTGGTGGCGCAGAAGACCGCGTCCAAGGACGAACCCGCCGTATCGGACATGTTCGAGGTCGGCTGCATCTGCACCATCCTGCAGATGCTCAAGCTGCCCGACGGCACGGTGAAGGTGCTGGTCGAAGGTCAGCAGCGCGCACGCGTCGAGTCCATCGTCGACCACGAGACCCACTTCCTGTCGTCCGTGCTGCCCGTCGAGGTCGAAGAAGATACGCACAAGCCCAGCGAGATCGAGGCCCTGCGCCGCGCCGTGACGCAGCAGTTCGACCAGTACGTCAAGCTCAACAAGAAGATTCCCGCGGAAATCCTGACCTCGATCTCGAGCATCGACGACGCCGGACGCCTGGCCGACACGATCGCCGCGCACCTGCCGCTCAAGCTCGAGGCCAAGCAGGCCGTGCTGGACCTGGCCGACATCAAGGCACGCCTGGAAAACCTGTTCGAGCAGCTCGACCGCGAAGTCGACATCCTCAACGTCGACAAGAAGATCCGCGGGCGCGTCAAGCGCCAGATGGAAAAGAGCCAGCGCGACTTCTACCTCAACGAGCAGGTCAAGGCGATCCAGAAGGAGCTTGGCGAAGGCGAGGAGGGCGCGGATCTCGAGGAGATCGAAAAGCGCATCCGCCTGGCCAAGATGCCTGCCGACGCGCGCAAGAAGGCCGAGGCCGAGCTCAAGAAGCTCAAGCTGATGTCGCCGATGTCGGCCGAGGCCACGGTGGTGCGCAACTACATCGACGTGCTCACGGGCCTGCCCTGGAGCAAGAAGACCAAGATCAAGCACGACCTGGTCAATGCCGAGGAGGTGCTCAACGAGGACCACTACGGCCTGGACAAGGTCAAGGACCGGATCATGGAGTACCTCGCGGTGCAGCAGCGCGTCGACAAGGTCAAGGCGCCGATCCTGTGCCTGGTCGGCCCGCCGGGCGTGGGCAAGACCTCGCTGGGCCAGTCGATCGCCAAGGCCACGGGCCGCAAGTACGTGCGCATGGCGCTGGGCGGCATGCGCGACGAAGCCGAGATCCGCGGCCACCGCCGCACCTACATCGGCGCAATGCCGGGCAAGGTGCTGCAGAGCCTGGAGAAGGTCGGCACGCGCAACCCGCTGTTCCTGCTCGACGAAATCGACAAGCTCGGCATGGACTTCCGCGGCGATCCTTCGAGCGCACTGCTCGAAGTGCTCGATCCCGAGCAGAACCATGCGTTTGGCGACCACTATGTGGAGCTGGACTTCGACCTGAGCGACGTCATGTTCGTCGCGACCTCGAACTCGATGAACATCCCGCCGGCGCTGCTCGACCGGATGGAAGTGATCCGTCTGTCGGGTTACACCGAAGACGAGAAGGTCAACATCGCGATGCGCTACCTGCTGCCCAAGCAGCTGACGAACAACGGCCTCAAGGAAGGCGAGCTCGAGGTGCAGGAGTCGGCCATCCGCGACGTCGTGCGCTACTACACGCGTGAGGCCGGCGTGCGCTCGCTCGAGCGCGAGCTGTCGAAGATCTGCCGCAAGGTGGTCAAGGCGGTGCAGCTGTCGAAGCTCACGGCACCCGTGGTCGTCACGGCCGAGAACCTCTCGGATTTCCTGGGCGTGCAGAAGTACACCTATGGCCGCGCCGAGCAGCAGAACCAGGTCGGCCAGGTGGTGGGCCTGGCCTGGACCGAAGTCGGCGGCGACCTGTTGACCATCGAGGCCGCGACCATGCCCGGCAAGGGCGTGATCACGCGTACCGGTTCGCTGGGCGACGTGATGAAGGAATCGGTCGAGGCGGCGCGCACCGTGATCCGCAGCCGCGCGCGCCTGCTGGGCATCAAGGACGAAGCCTTCGAGAAGCGCGACATCCACGTGCATGTGCCCGACGGCGCCACGCCCAAGGACGGCCCGAGCGCGGGCGCGGCCATGGCGACGGCATTCGTGTCGGCGCTCACCGGTATCCCGGTGCGCGCGGACGTCGCGATGACTGGCGAAATCACGCTGCGCGGTGAAGTCACGGCTATTGGCGGCTTGAAGGAAAAGCTGCTGGCGGCGCTGCGCGGCGGCATCAAGACGGTGCTGATTCCCGAGGAGAACGTCAAGGACCTGCAGGAGATCCCGGCCAACGTCAAGAGCGGCCTCGAGATCGTGCCGGTGCGCTGGGTCGACCAGGTGCTCAAGCACGCCCTCGAGCGCATGCCCGAGCCGCTGACGGACGAAGAGGTCGCTGCGATGGTGGCCAACGCCAAGGCGGCAGGGACCTCGGCGACGGTGCAGCACTGAAATTTGAAAAAATTCGGTGCCGGCGAAATGGCGGGCAAAAAAGTACGCTACAATTCATTCCATCGCAGCAACGAACATTGTAGAATGTAGGGCTGCAGAGGAAATGCGGGAATAGCTCAGTTGGTAGAGCGATACCTTGCCAAGGTATAGGTCGACGGTTCGAACCCGTTTTCCCGCTCCAGGTTTTTGCTGGTCATTTCGGTGGCCGGCGCAGACCTCGAGAAATGAAAGTTTGTCGAGGTTTTGCGGGAATAGCTCAGTTGGTAGAGCGATACCTTGCCAAGGTATAGGTCGACGGTTCGAACCCGTTTTCCCGCTCCAGTTTTTCAGTCGGTCGCTTCGGTGGCTGGCGAAATCCCGGAGAGATCAAGATTTCTTCAGGATACGCGGGAATAGCTCAGTTGGTAGAGCGATACCTTGCCAAGGTATAGGTCGACGGTTCGAACCCGTTTTCCCGCTCCAGACAAGAAGAATGGGAAGCACATGCTTCCCATTTTTATAGGTGTGAATTTGGCGCGATAGCAAAGCGGTTATGCCCCGGATTGCAAATCCGGTTAGACCAGTTCGACTCTGGTTCGCGCCTCCAGATCATTGCAAGAAGCCAGGACCCTCACGGATCCTGGCTTTTTTGTTGGTGCACGCACCAAGGCGACAAGTTTGCAAGAAAAAGCCCGTCAGCCAGAAACGGGGCGCGAAGCTTGCTATAATTCTCGCTTGCTCTGCAGTGCACAATGCTGCAGGCATATGCGGGAATAGCTCAGTTGGTAGAGCGATACCTTGCCAAGGTATAGGTCGACGGTTCGAACCCGTTTTCCCGCTCCAGATCACGAAAAGGGAAGCTTTGCAGCTTCCCTTTTTTCATGGCGCAGGCGCAGTTCCAGCTGGTGGCGAATGCGATAGAATCTTTGTCTTTTCCGGCTTTAGGCCTGGATTAGTCAGGCGTCTGACTTGGCAACGAGTCATGCAAGCCCGAGTGGTGAAATCGGTAGACACAAGGGACTTGAAAGAAATTTGAGCCCTCCGGAGGAAACTCCAGAGGTGAAGCCCGTCAAATTCGGCGAACGCCCTGGACGCAAAGATGTCCGAGCCAACGCCGAGCCAAGCCTCGGATCGAAAGGTTCAGGGAAGGTGTAGAGAGCAGACGGCGGGCACCTACGGCTGCAAGGCTATGGTGAAGGCGTGCTCCAGACCACGAACAGCGTTCACGCTGGCGGCGAAAGCCGAAGTGGTAAGAAAATCCCTCGACTTCACGGTCGTGCCGGTTCGATTCCGGCCTCGGGCACCAATTCGAAAGCCGTTTTTGCGCAAGCAAAAGCGGCTTTTCAACTTGCGTGTCAGGCGCGGGGCATCGCAGGCTCGGCGGGCGCTACCGACAGGCGCATGCCGACGGCATTCAAAACCGCAAGCAAGGTCTTGAGCGTCGGGTTTCCCGTTGGCGACAGTGCCCGGTACAGCGCTTCACGGGTGATCCCTGCTTGCTGTGCGACCAACGCCAATCCTCCGTATGCCTCGGCCACATCGCGTAGCGCCAGCAGCCCCACCGCGCGCTTTTCTGGATCGTCCAGTTCTTCCAACGCGGCCTTCAGATACTCGACGGCAAATTCCCGATCGGCGCGCAGTTCTGCAATGGTGGCCTCGCTGTGGGAGACCGAGGCGGCATGTGGGAGAGAGGTCATGTATTTCTCCGTTTCCAATCCTGCCAATATGCCTTGGCATGCTTGATATCGGTATCTTGTGAACGCTTGTCGCCACCGCACAGCAGGATGACCAAGGCTGTGCCATGCCGCCCGATGTACACGCGGTAGCCGGAACCGATATCCTCGCGCAGCTCCAGCACACCTTCACCCACCGACTTGACGTCGCCAAAAATGCCGAGGGATACCCGCCGGAAACGAATTTCCAGTTTGGCTCGCGCCCGGGCGTCCCGCAGATCTGCCAACCATTCGCTCAGCGGTACAGCACCATCAACGCGTTGGTAGCGCCGGATTTCAAGCATGATGCATCGTGATTGTAACTTTTAAATCACACTCGCTGAAAGGCTGCACGTCGAAGCATGGCTGTCTTTCTGCCTGCCCAAGTCGGCTGGTTCGGTGCGCAAGGCATGGGGCTCTGGCCCTGCGTCTGAAGCAATGCTGACCGCCGCCACATCCCTGTGCACCGTTGCCACGCGCGTTCGAGCGACTATCTTGGCCGGTGCCATATTCCCCACCAACTTGTTGACCTGCCGAAATTCGCAGCGCAGTGCTGCGGGCGTCACGGTGACCACGGCGTAGCCCTGGGCGTCAGTGTCGACCAGTTTCAGCCAGGGGTTGCTGCCCAGGGCAGCGAGCTGCTGCGCCAGCGGCAGCAATTGGCCGGTGAACGCAGCTTCGGTTTGCAGGCGCGCAAGCACGGCGCTGGCCGTGGCGTCGAGCCGTGCTTCGGGCAGGCCCGCGCAGCCCAGCGCGCCGCGCAGCGGCACACGCAGGCTTTCGGCCAACGACGCGGCCGTGGGGGCCGGGGCGCCGAGGGTGTAGTCAAGCAGGTTGATGGAAAGCTCGAGCGTGCCCACGCCAGGTACGGGCACGCTCACGGGGTAGTGCACCAGGGGCGCGAGGCCGGCTGCCAGGCTGCCCACTGCGCCCTTGAAGTAGCTGAAGTAGGAGTCGGAGCTGATGCCGGCGGTCACCAGATCGACCATGACCGGGCTGTCGCCGTGCGTGGCGTCGTAGTCGCTGCGCACTTCGCCGGCCAGAAAGGAGTGGAGGTCGCCGGTGATGGCGACCACGTTGCGGATGCCGTGGTCCTGAAGGTGCTGCATCAACGCCCTGCGCTCGGCGTCGTAACCGTCCCATACATCGGCATTGAGCATGAAGCGCTCGAAGAAAGGCGCAATCTCCTCGGACATGCCCGAGGCCGCGACAAAGCGCGAGTTCTGCCTGCGGGCCAGGATGTCGGACTGAATGAAGCCCAACGCAATGGTCCGGGCCGCGGCCGAGATCTGGCCTGTAATGCCTGCGGGTGCAGCGGCCAGCGCGGCGTTGAATGCAAAGACTGCGATGTTCGCTTGCGCCGCACCGAGGCCGGCGGCCCGAGCCGCGTCGGTCAATTCCGTTCCAGAGATGGGCGCTCCGGCAATGGCAGCCGCGCCTGCACCTGCTGCCGACGGATCCGCGCCGGCTGTCACGGCCGCGACGAGGGCACCGGCAACTGCGGCATTTCCGTTGGTGGAGGTCAGCGCGGCTTCGATTTGCTCGATCAGCGTGCCTACGCACTGCAGTGCCAGCAGCGTTGCAATGGCGCGGGTGCCGTCGAGGCCCATGCGCAATAGCGACACTTCATTGCCCCAGAGCTTCCACAGAGCAGTCGAGTCTTTCATCGTCTGCTGCCACCACGCGCGCTGGACGGCGCCGAGCATCGAGACCGGCGCCAGCGCGTCGGCGCCCTCCGCCTGCGCCGCGGCCATTTTCCGCGCTTCGATGGTGCGCAGCAGTGCTTCGGGCACCAGGTAGCGGCTGCCGATGCTGCCCAGCGCCGCGCCCGTGGCGGGGTGGGGCGTGGCTTCGGCAACGATGTGGTCGCTGCGGTACAGGCGTTCGTCGGTCATGACGAGGTGCGCAAGGCGGCCGAACTGCAGATCGCGGTAGATGCGCACGTTCTCGATGCCGGCCGCGGCGTCGGGGGTGAAGTGGATGTCGGCGGGCATGAATTCATGCCAGGCCTGGTTGGCGCTGCGCCGGCGCCCGGGCTGGTGGAGGTTGTCGCCCGTGGGGTTGTCATAGGTCGTGGCATCGCCCCAGCAGTCGTCGCTGAATTCATGGTCGTCCCAGATGGCGACCATGGCAAAGCGCTCGTGCACCGCCTGCAAGCGTGCGTCGGTGCGGTATTGCTTGTAGAGGTAGCGGTAGTCGGCCAGCGTCGTGGCATAGACCGGGCCGTCGGTGCCGTTCTTGAAGCTGCCGTCGGGCAGCGTCAGCAGGGCGTGGCGCGATTCGGCCGCGCCGGTCTGAAAACTCTCGCCCACGGTCTCGTAGATGTAGTCGCCCAGGTGCACGATGAAATCGAGCTCCTGCTGCGCCACGTCTTCGAACGCGCCCCAGTGGTTGATGCTCCAGTCCTGGCAGCACAGCACGGCAAAGCGCAGCCGGGCGAGCTCGGCGCTTGGCGCGGGCGCCGTCTTGAAGCGGCCCACGTTGGAGCGTACCTCGCCGGCGATGAACTGGTAGCAGTAAACGGTCGCGGGAGACAGGCCGCTGACGCGGTGGCGCACGGTGTGGTCGAAGACGGCCTGCACGGGTACCGTGGTTTCCAGCACCATGCGCCCGCTCAGGGTCGCATTGCTGCCCAGGCTTGCAGCATGGTCGGCATCGGTGATCCGCAGCCGGATCGAGAAGTCGCCGGCATCGCAGGAGTCCACATCGCCGGTGCTGGCGGGCACCACACGCGTCCAGAGCACGATGGCGTCGGGCCGAGGATCGCCCGAGGCAATGCTCTGGGGGAATTTCCAGCCCGATCCGCTGGCACTCTGTTCGCCTGCGCTGGCATCATCGTCGCCCGCGCAGGCCGTGAGGCCCAGGCCGGCTACCGACGCCGTCACGAAGCCGCCAATGCGCAAGAACTGTCTTCTGTCCATGGATTCCCTCCTGAGGCATCGGCCGGGCAGCTGCCTGCGGTTGCGAGTGCAGATCAATCCAGCGGCGGCGTTTTGCAGTGTGATGGCAGCGCGAACGCGCCATCGACCGGCAAATGCAGCATCTGCATGCGCGCCATTGCCTGAGGGGAATGTGCTGCAAGCTCCTACCTGCAGCCTGCGGCCAGCTGGGTACAAAGGAGGATTCAAAGGAGACCCGACCCATGCCCATGCCGCACCGAGACCCACGCAAGGAAGATGAACCCTCGCCGGAGCCGATCGATCCGCCCACCGACAATCCGCCGCTGGAAGCGCCTGAAAGCCCCGCCAAGGAACCGAACATCTGATGTGGACCCCAACCGCGGGCCCTGGGCGTCGACGCCGCGGCCCGTTCAAGGAGAACGCAATGCCCCGAGGTGACAAGTCCGCCTATACGGACAAGCAAAAGCGCCAGGCCGAGCACATCGAAGCCGGCTATGAGGAGCGCGGCGTAAGCCAGGAGGAAGCCCAGAAGCGCGCCTGGGCCACGGTCAACAAGGAAACCGGCGGCGGCAAGAAATCCGGCGCGGGGCGCGGCAAGGCCGTGGACCGTTCGGCCTCGCGCAAGGGCGGCGAGCTTGGCGGTAAAGCGGCTGCAGCGCGCACGCCGGAGCAGCGCTCGGCTTCGGCGAAGAAGGGTGCAGCGACGCGCAAACGCAATGCCGAGGCCAGGAAGGCGCAATCGGCGTCTTGAGCGTTGCGCCGGAGCACAAGCCCCTGCGGGCTGCAGGCCCGGACGCAGCATTTCGCTGTGCACGAGGATGCTGGGACAATCGCCCCCTTCGGCGGCGCACCGCGCGCCATTTCAGCACTGACTGCAGGAGCATCGAATGGGCGCACAGCACATGCGGATCGAATCCTTCCACGACCAGGCCACGGGCACCGTGACCCATGTCGTGGCCGACACGCGCAGCGGCCAGGCGGCGGTGATCGATCCGGTGCTGGACTTCGAGCCGCAGTCGGGCTCGCTGACCTGCACTTCCGCGGACCGGGTGATCGACTTCGTGCGCGCGCAAGGCTGGCAGCTGCAGTGGGTGCTCGAGACCCATGCGCATGCCGACCATCTGTCGGCAGCGCAGCACCTGCGCCATGCGCTGGGCGGCAAGGTGGCGATCGGCGCGCGCATCCGGCAGGTGCAGGAGATGTTTCGCAGCGTGTTCCATTTCGAGCGCGGCTTCCTGCCCGATGGCAGCCAGTTCGACCATCTGTTCGAAGACGGCGAGCGCTTTTGCATCGGCGATCTGGTGGTGACGGCGCTGTGGGTGCCGGGGCACACGCCGGCCGACATGGCCTATCACGTCGAGGATGCGGTGTTCGTCGGCGACACGCTGTTCATGCCCGATGTGGGCACGGCGCGCGCGGATTTTCCAGGCGGCGACGCGGCCGCGCTGTACCGGTCGATCCAGCGCCTGCTGGCGCTGCCGGGCGACACGCGCGTGCATGTGTGCCATGACTATCCGCCGTCCACGCGCACGGCGGCCTGGGTGAGCACGGTGCGCGAGCAGCGCCGCAGCAACATCCATGTGCGCGAGGGCATCACGCAGGCGCAGTTCGTGCAGATGCGCACGCAACGCGATGCAATGCTGAAGATGCCCACCTTGATCCTGCCGGCGGTGCAGGTCAATGTGCGCGGCGGCCGGTTGCCGGCTGCCGAGGGCGATGGCCGGTCCTATATCCAGGTGCCGGTCAATGCGTTTCTAAAAGACGGCGCCGTGCCGCAGGGGATCTAGGTCGATTCAAGACCGGATATAGGCCCAGCCCGCGGCCTGCAGCGCAGCGATCTCCATCACGGCTGGACCGGCCAGCACCTGCAGCGGCTTGTGCGGCGTGCGCTGCAGGTGCTGCAGCGTGTTCGGGCACAGGAAGGTATGGGCGTCGGCCTGGGCATGCGGGATGTCGAGCGCGGCCGCGACGGCCTGGGCGTTGGCAATGATGCGGATGCGGCAGTTCAGGTCGACTTCCTGCGCGTTCATCAGGCTGTTGCGTGCGCGGGCCAGCGCCTCGAGCGTGGGGGCATGCAGCAGGATCGGGGGCAAGGCTTTCATATCGGGTGGATTTCGGTGGGAGACTTCGGGATGCTTGGCAAGCGCATGGCCAGGGCCACGCCCAGGATGGCGCCTGCGGTGTTGGCCAACGCGTCGAGCGCCTCGGCACTGCGCGTGAGCGTGAACTGTGCCTGGCCCCATTCGATGAACAGGCCATAGGCGGCACACAACAGCACGATGCGCCAGCCGGTGCGCACGGCGTTTTGCGCGCCGGAGCGGCCGTACCAAAGCAACCCGGCGAGCAGCGCGTGCATGCCGGCATGCGCGAGCTTGTCGACATGCGGCAGCCGCCACCAGCCGGGCGCAGCGCCGCCCGCTTCCTGCAGGCAGGCCCAGGCCATGGCAGCGGCCCAGCACAGGGCCGTGAGGCGCAACATTCGGGCGGCGTGCTGCGCCCTGGACGGGCGGTTCAAATCTTGCGGCTGAACGGTCCGTCCGAACCGACCTGCACCAGCGTCTTCTTGCCCTTGCCCGGCGTGGCCGTGGCACGCGCCGTGCGCTTGGCGGTGGTGCGGTTCTCGGTCATGTTGGCGACTTCGGCTTCGGTCGGGGCCTTGGCTGCGGTCTTGGCGGGTACCTTGGCCGCAGTTTTGGCCGCTGCCTTGGCGGGCGTCTTTGCAGCCGCCCTGGCCGAGGTCTTTGCCGCGGCCTTCACCGGTGCCTTGGCGCGTGCTGGCGCTGCGGGCTTGGCTTCGGACTTGGGCACTTCGGCCACGCAATCGGCGTAGTAGCGCACCACGCCGGCTTCGTCCTCTTCCTCGACCAGGCCGTGGATGTCGGTCTCGAAGCCCGGGCACTCCTTGGCGAAGTCGCGCGCGAACAGCAGATAGTCGACGATCTTCTTGTTGAAGACTTCACCGGGGATCAGCAGCGGAATGCCGGGCGGGTAGGGCGTGACCAGGCCGACCGTGGTGCGGCCTTCGAGGTGGTCGATCTCGACGCGCTCGGTCAGGCGCTTGGCGATGTGCGCGTAGGCGTCCGAGGGCTTCATCGAAGGCGTCAGGTCCGAGAGGTACATCTCGGTGGTCAGGCGCGCGATGTCGTGCTTGGCGTACATCTGGTGCACGTGCTGGCACAGGTCGCGCAGGCCCATGCGCTCGTACTGCCGGTGCTGCTGGCAGAACTCGGGCAGGATGCGGTACATCGGCTGGTTCTTCTCGTAGTCGTCCTTGAACTGCTGCAAGGCCGTGAGCATCGTGTTCCAGCGGCCCTTGGTGATGCCGATGGTGAACATGATGAAGAACGAGTAGAGGCCGGTCTTTTCGACCACCACGCCATGCTCTGACAGGTACTTGGTCACGATCGACGCCGGGATGCCGGTCTTGTCGAACGCGCCGTCGAGGTTCAGGCCGGGAGTGACGATGGTCGACTTGATCGGGTCGAGCATGTTGAAGCCATCGGTCAGATCGCCGAAACCATGCCACTTGGCGGAAGCCTTCTTGCCCTTGGCCTTGGCCTTGGCGCGGAAGATCCAGTCCTCGGCGGTCCCCAGGCCTTCCTCGATGATGTCATCGGGGCCCCAGACGGTGAACCACCAGTCGTCCTTGCCGAATTCCTCTTCGACCTTGCGCATCGCGCGGCGGAAGTCCAGCGCCTCGCACAGGCTTTCCTCGACCAGCGCCGTGCCCGCGGGCGGCTCCATCATGGCCGCGGCCACATCGCAGCTGGCGATGATGCTGTACTGCGGGCTGGTGGAGGTGTGCATCAGGTACGCCTCGTTGAACAGATGGCGGTCGAGCTTTTGCGTCTGCGAGTCCTGCACCAGCACATGCGAGGCCTGGCTGATGCCGGCCAGCAGCTTGTGGATGGACTGCGTCGCGTAGACCACCGAATGCTTGGGGCGCGCGCGCTTCTTGCCCATCGCGTGGTAGCTGCCGTAGAACGGGTGGAAGGCGGCGTGCGGCAGCCAGGCTTCGTCGAAGTGCAGGTTTTCCACATAGCCGTCGACCATGCCCTTGATGGTCTCGGTGTTGTAGAGCACGCCGTCGTAAGTCGACTGCGTGAGCGTCAGCACGCGCGGCTTCACGGCCTGGGCGTCCACGCCCTGCAGCAGCGGGTTGGCGGCAATCTTGGCCTGGATGGTTGCGGGCGTGAATTCGCTCTGCGGAATCGGGCCGATGATGCCGAAGTGGTTGCGCGTGGGCTTGAGGAAGACCGGGATCGCGCCGGTCATGATGATCGCGTGCAGCACCGACTTGTGGCAGTTGCGGTCCACCACGACGACGTCGCCCGAAGCCACCGTGTGGTGCCAGACGATCTTGTTCGAGGTCGACGTGCCGTTGGTCACGAAGAAGCAGTGGTCGGCATTGAAGATGCGTGCGGCATTGCGCTCGCTCTCGCCGATCGCGCCGTTGTGGTCGAGCAGCTGGCCGAGCTCCTCCACGGCATTGCAGACGTCGGCGCGCAGCATGTTCTCGCCGTAGAACTGGTGGTACATCTGGCCCACGGGGCTCTTGAGGAAGGCGACGCCGCCGGAGTGGCCCGGGCAGTGCCAGCTGTAGGAGCCGTCTTCGGCGTAGTCGAGCAGCGCCTTGAAGAAGGGCGGCTGCACGCCTTCGAGGTAGTTCTTGGCCTCGCGGATGATGTGCTTGGCCACGAATTCGGGGGTGTCCTCGAACATGTGGATGAAGCCATGGAGCTCGCGCAGGATGTCGTTGGGCAGGTGGCGGCTGGTCTTGGTCTCGCCGTGCACGTAGATCGGCACGTCGGCGTTCTTGCGGCGCACTTCCTCGATGAACTTGCGCAGGCTCAGCACGATCGGGTCGAGCCCCGAGCCCAGGGTGAATTCCTCGTCGTCGATCGACAGGATGAAGGCGCTGGCCCGGCTTTGCTGCTGGGCAAACTGCGTCAGGTCGCCGTAGCTGGTCACGCCCAGCACTTCGAAGCCTTCGGTCTCGATGGCCTGCGCCAACGCGCGAATGCCCAGACCCGAGGTATTCTCGGAACGATAGTCTTCATCTATGATGATGATGGGAAAGCGGAATTTCATTGGCAGCCTCCGTGTACCGGGCCTAAAAAATCGAAAACAGGCGCGAGTGTAAGGAATATCCTTATAGGGCCTGTGAAAGCTGGACCTTATCACCGCTGACTGTGGTGAACTGCAAACATTGGAACAAACTGAAAGACGCGTATGGCAAGTTTCACCGTCTGGTGGCTGATCGCAGGGGGGCTGGTGGTGGCCGAGCTGCTCACGGGCAGCTTCTATCTGCTGATGCTCGCGATCGGCGCCGTGGCCGGGGCACTTGCGGCGCATGCCGGCGCGGGCGAGACCGTGCAGATCGTCACGGCCGCGCTGCTGGGGACCGCGGCCGTGGCCGGCTGCTACCTGCTGCGCCGGCGCCAGGCACGGCGCCAGCCGGCGGAAAACGACCGCAGCATGAACCTGGACATCGGCGAATCGGTTCAGGTGGACCACTGGGCTGCCGACGGCACGGCGCAGGTGCGCTACCGCGGTGCGCAGTGGACGGTGGTGCTGCGCCCTGGCAATGCACCCACGCCCGGCACGCACCGCGTGGCGGAGATCATCGGCAACCGGCTGCTGGTCGACAAGCTCTGAGCGCGGGCTCGGGGCATTTTTCTCACCATAGCAACTTGTTTTAGAGGGAAGGGAACTCCATGGAAATTGCCATCATTCTTCTGGTCATCGCCGCCGTTTTCATTGCGCGCTCGATCAAGGTCGTGCCCCAGCAGAACGCCTGGGTCAAGGAGCGCCTGGGCAAGTACGCGGGCACGCTCACGCCGGGCCTGAACTTCCTGGTGCCTTTCGTCGACCGCGTCGCCTACAAGCACAGCCTCAAGGAAATTCCGCTCGACGTGCCCAGCCAGGTCTGCATCACGCGCGACAACACGCAGCTGCAGGTCGACGGCATCCTGTACTTCCAGGTCACCGACCCGATGCGCGCAAGCTACGGTTCGTCGAACTACATCATGGCGGTGACGCAGCTGGCCCAGACTTCGCTGCGCAGCGTGATCGGCAAGCTCGAGCTCGACAAGACCTTCGAGGAGCGCGACATGATCAACGCCCAGGTGGTCGCGGCCATCGACGAGGCCGCGCTCAACTGGGGCGTGAAGGTGCTGCGCTATGAGATCAAGGACCTGACGCCGCCCGCCGAAATCCTGCGCTCGATGCAGGCGCAGATCACCGCCGAGCGCGAAAAGCGCGCGCTGATCGCGGCCTCGGAAGGCCGCCGTCAGGAGCAGATCAACATCGCCACCGGCCAGCGTGAAGCCTTCATCGCGCGTTCAGAGGGCGAAAAGCAGGCGGCGATCAACAACGCCCAGGGCGAAGCCGCGGCGATCACCGCGCTGGCCGAGGCCACCGCGATGGCGCTCGAGCGCATTGCCGAAGCCATCCGCCAGCCCGGCTGCGAGCAGGCCGTGCAGCTCAAGGTCGCCCAGAGCGCCGTGGAAGCCTATGGCAAGGTCGCGGCCGACGCCAAGACCACGCTGATCGTGCCGAGCAACATGACCGAAGTCTCGGCGCTGATCACCTCGGCGATGAAGATGGCGCAAGTTGGGGGCGAGCGCACCTGATCCTACTTATTTCACGCAATTGGCTTGGGACGCACGAAAGTGTTGCTACAATTGCGGTCTTCGGAGAGGTGGATGAGTGGCTTAAGTCGCACGCCTGGAAAGCGTGTGTGGGTTTATCCCCACCGCGGGTTCGAATCCCGCCCTCTCCGCCAAAACACAAAGCCCCGCTTAGCAGTAAGCGGGGCTTTTCTGTTTTACCCATCAATTTACCGATCAATTCTCAAGTGCTTAAAAATATCCGTAAGCAGTTGCTCGCTGTGCTAGGCGCATTGGCGATCATTGCCACAATTGGCGCATGGATCGCACCTGAGGCTCCCAAGTGGATATGGACGCATCTAGCCGCATTGCTGAGTTGGTTGTGGAGCTCTGCCACCAGTCTCGTGCCTGTGCCTGGCTGGATCCTAGCTCTACTCTTTCTAGGACTCGGGCTAGCTTTTTACCTTGGATGGCTTAGTGCACGTCTCGCCAGCGAAGGCAAGCCGCGACTGGCAAGTTTGTCGCTGCATGAACTATCGGTGCTCCACGCGCTCATTTCACTAGATGGCAAACATATCACTCACGCCGAGGTGTCGACCCGCTTACGCATCAGCAATCTCGAAGCAGAAATTGCAATGTCAAGGCTTGAGAAAAAATCTCTCATCTCATATTTCATGACTCCCGTCCTCAGCATGTCATATGGTGTAACCGGTGGTGATATCGAGTACTTCTTAACTGCAGAAGGTCGGGAGTTCGCCATGGTAAATATTTCGAAAATCAAAACTGCCATCAGCAAAAGCGCCAACTGAAGCTGCGTGGGCCCGGCAGAGTCTCCCGCACCTTCCAGCGCCTGAAATTCACCGGGCTCGAGGCCGTCAGATAAAGCTCGGGGTCAAGCGCATCCACATAGCCCACATTGGCGGCTGTGTCTGGCGCATCCAGCATCTTGCCGGTGAACCACTCATAGAAAAATGCGGTGCGCCGGGCATATGTACCGGTGGGTGAATCCCTGATCCAGATCCAGGCAACGATTTCCTGTGGATCAACGCGCTGGAAGACGCATGAACAGAATTCGAAGTTCAGCCGCTCATATTTGAGCCCGAACTCGAATTGCCCGCGAAAGCTGTCGTCAGGCTTGTACTGGGGAGCTCATGAACGGATTTCAGCCGTCGGGTGCCGTTCGGTGCGATTGGTCGAGCCCAGGTGACTGCGCGAAAAAGGCGGCTGGACCAGCGCGATTCCAAGCATTTCGGCGATCCGGGTGAAACCCAAGGAAATCGAGGTCATGGCCGTTTTCGACTAGAGATCCAATTATTTTCATAGAAAAATTGGATTTCTACTATAAATTCTTATTTTTTTGCCATGGCGCGGACCGCCGAGCCCACCATGTGCCGCTGCAGCAATGCCTAGAACATGTGCCGCATCCCGACCCCCAATGCCTTCACATCCTGCCCCGCCACCGCGGGCGCCGAATCCTGGCTGATCGGAAACAGCATGGTGTTTGAACGGCTGCCGTTCTTCAGATGGGCAAAGGAGCCATAGATCTGGGTGCGCTTGGACAGGAAGTGGGCATAGCCCAGCGCCACGCGCGTGGCGTCGGCGTCGCCGGGGCGGGACCAGCGGCCCAGTGCGAGCCGGAACTCGCCCGAGCCGACGGGAACCGCGGCGCTGGCGTTGGCCGAGGTGGCGGCGTCCAGGCCCGGCACGCGGTTGCGCTGCAGGTAGCCGTGCAGGCGCATAAAGCCGAAGTTGTAGGCGCCGCCCAGGCCCAGCGTCTTGGCGCGCACCGCAGCGGCAGCGGGCATGCCGACGGCCGAGCCCGCGATCTGCGCGCTGTCGTAGGCCAGGCCCAGGAATGCCGGGCCGCTGGTGTAGTCGAGTCCAAGCGCGTAATTGCGGCCCGTGGCTGCGCCCTCGGCGGACTGTACATAGGCCCGGCCGAATACATTGCCGATCTTCGGGCTGATGTACTGCACGGCGTTGTCGAATTTGAAAGTGTTGCCGCGGTTGTTCGCGCCCTGCAGCAGCGTCTGGACGGCGCCAAGCTGGGCGCGGCCAAAGGCATCGGACTTGCCGGAAATCCAGACCGATGGGCCCCACATCGAGCCCAGCTGCAGCGTGCCCAGGCGCCGGTCGGACAGGCCCACGTAGGCTTCACGGTTGAAGAAGACGGCGCCGCTGGCGCCGCTCGACAGGTCAAGCTGGCTTTCGAGCTTGAAAATCGCGCTCAGGCCGCCGCCCAGGTCCTCGAGACCGCGCAGGCCGAAGTAGCTGGTGTCGGAGGACAGCGTCCATTGGTTGCTGCCGGGTTGCGAGCGCGACTGGTGGTACACGCCGGCATCGGCCCGGCCGTATATCGTGACGCCCGACTGCGCACAGGCGCTGGCGCAGCAGGCAAGCAGGGCGCCCAGGGCGGCACCTTGGTGGATCTTGTGGCTCATGTCTTTGTCTCCTTTTGTTGTGATCGAAAGAGGGCTCCGTTTCCCGCAGCGGGCATGGCTGCGCCTGGCCGTCAATTGCAGCCTTGTTCTGCGGGAGGGAGAGGGCGCCGGCGCCGTGCGTTGCGGGGCCGGCGCGCGGCCTCAGGCCGCGGTGCTGCGGCGTGTCGTCGCGGCCGGGTCGCGCTTGACGGCGGGCGACAGTTCGGTGCCCAGGCCGGGCTTGTCGGGCCGCAGCAGGAAACCGTTGTCGAGCACCGGCAGCTCGGTCACCAGGTCCTTGTAGAAGGTGCTGAGGAAGGCGCGTACCACTTCCTGGAAGATCGCGTTGGGCGAGGCCAGGCCCAGGTGCAGCGAGGCCCAGAGCACGACCGGGCCGGTGCAGTCATGCGGCGCGATGGGCTTTTGGTAGGCATCGGCAAGGCTGGCGATCTTGCGCGCCTCGGTGATGCCCCCGCACCACGAGAGATCGAGCATGACGTAGTCCAGCGCGTGCGCTGCGAGGTGGTCGCGAAACACGCCCTGGGCCGCGAGCGTCTCGCTGCCGCAGACCGGGATTCCGGACAGGCGCCGGTAATCGGCCAGCGCGCCCGGGCTGTCCATCTTGATCGGGTCCTCGGCCCAGAAGGGGCGGTATTGCTTGAGCTCGCGCGCAATGGAAATGGCCGAGGTCACGTTCCACATCGAATGGAGCTCGCACATCACTTCGATCTTGTCACCGACGGCCAGGCGGATCTTCTCGAACACTTCCAGACCCTGGCGCATTGCCTGGGCGCTCACATACTGACCATCGGACGCCGCGGCCGCGCCGTCGAAGGGCCAGATCTTCATCGCGCTGAAGCCTTCCTCGATCAGGCTCTGGGCGAGTTCGCCCGGGTTTTCGATGAACGCGATCTGGTCGTCGTAGCGGTGGCGCACCTTGGCGTCGCCGGGCTGCACCAGCCGGCGCTGGATGCTCTTGCTGTTGTAGTCGACGCCGGCGCAGGTGTTGTAGGCGCGCATGCGCTCGTGGCAGGCGCCGCCGAGCAGCTGGTAGATCGGCTGGTTCGTGACCTTGCCCAGGATGTCCCACAGCGCGATGTCGATGGCCGAGGCGGCGCGCGTCTCGACGCCGCTGCCGTTGAAGCCCAGGTAGCCGCGCAGCAGGATCTTGTGCAGGCGCTCGATGTCCAGCGGGCTCTGGCCCAGGATCAGCGGCGCGGCCATCGAGTGGATGTAGGTCTCGACGGCCTCGGCGCCGCGAAAGGTCTCGCCCAGGCCGGTGATGCCCTCGTCGGTCTCGATCTCGACCCACAGCAGGTTCGGCTGGGTCTTCAGGCGGGTGGTTTCAATTCCAGTGATGCGCATTCTTTTTACTCCGCGGAGATCTTCTGCGAGCGGATCAGCTCCGCCCATTTGTCGTGTTCGGCGCGGATGTGCTTGCCCAGCACCGCCGGCGCGCCGCCCAGGGGATTGATGCCGGCGTCCTGCATGGTCTTGCGCACGGCGGGGTCCTGCAGGCCCTTGTTGAAGGCGGCGTTGAGTTTCTGGATCACGGCCGCGGGCGTGCCGGCGGGCGCGCCAATCGCAAACCAGGGCTCGATGATGAAGCTCTTGTAGCCGATCTCCTCCATCGAGCGCAGCTCCGGCAGGTTGGCCGAGCGCCCCTTGCCGGTGACCGACAGGCCCTTGAGCTTGCCGCTCTTCACGAAGGGGGCGATCGAGGGCTCGTTGTCGAAGAACACGTCGACCTGGCCGCCGAGCAGGTCGGTGATGGCCGGGCCCGAGCCTTTGTAGGGCACGTGCAGCAGCTCCACGCCCGCCATCTTCTTGAACAGTTCGCCCGCGAGGTGGTTGGAGGCGCCGACGCCCGAAGAAGCGTAGGTGAGCTTGCCGCCCTTGGCGCGCGCCACCAGGTCCTCGACGCTGTGGATATCGGACTTCGGGCTGGCTGTGAGCACGTTGATCGAAGAGCCCAGCAGCACGACCGGGGCGATGTCCTTGAACAGGTCGAAGCCGGGGTTGGCGTAGAGGCTGGAGTTGACCGAGCAGTTGCCGATGCTGCACAGGAAGATGGTGTAGCCATCGGCCGGGGCCTTGACGGCCGCCGCGGTGCCGATGTTGCCGGTCGCGCCTGGACGGTTCTCGACGACGATGGACTGGCCCAGCTCCTTCGCGGCGGCCGTGGCCGTGAGCCGCGAGACCAGGTCGCCCGAGCCGCCTGGCGGCACCGGCACGATCATGCGGATCGGTTTGGAGGGAAAGTCCTGGGCCTGCGCCGCAGGATGCCAGACCAGGGTCGCGCCAACGGCGAGCGCAATGCCCGCAAGGCTCTTTTTCATGATTTGTCTCCAGCTCTTGGTTGATTTTTGGGACGGTGCCGAACGTCGGTGACAATAATACAATCATCATATGATTGGCGTCAACACGGACGCGAGGATGGCTGCGGTTATGCTCGTGGGCTATGTCCCCACCCCGCCTGCGCAATTTTCACCACCAGATCGTGGATGCCGTGGGTGCCAGCATCGTGGCCGGCCGCTACGCCGAAGGCGCCAGGCTGCCGACCGAGCCGCAGCTGGCCGAGAGCTATGGCGCGAGCCGGCTGATCATCCGCGAGGCCATGAAAAGCCTGGCCGCCAAGGGCCTGGTCTCGATCCGCCCGCGCACCGGCACCCATGTGCTGCCGCGCGCGGAGTGGAATCTCTTCGACCCCGCGGTGCTGGGCTGGCAAAGCGAGGCGCCGCCCGACAAGCAGCTGATTGCCGACCTGATGGAGCTGCGCCAGACGATCGAGCCGCTGGCCGCGCGCCTGGCCGCGGCGCGTGCGCAGCCGCCGCAGGTGGCCGAGATCCGCGCCGCCTTCGAGGCCATGGCCCAGGCGCGCACGCAGGCCGGCTACATCGAAGCCGACCTGCGCTTTCACGGCGCGGTGGTGCGCTCGTGCGGCAACCAGTTCATCATGCAATTGGAGACGGCGCTGTCGGCCGTCTGGAAGACGAGCTTTCAGGCGTCAAGCGACGGCTGGGGGCCCGATGCCGAGGCGCTGGCGCTGCACCGGACTCTGGTGGAGTCGATCGAGGCGCACGATGCGCCGGCTGCGGAGGCCGCGGTGCTGGCGCTGATCGACCGGGCGGTCGTGCGCATCGGCCGGATCGAACTCGAATAGATAGCGTCAGTCCAGCGGAAAGCGTTTGGCCAGCGCCGTGAAGCGCTCGTCTTCCTTGCGCACCTGGGCCGCGAACTCTTCGGGCGTGTTCACCAGCGGCTCGGCGCCCGCGGCGGCAATGGCTTTTTGCAGCTCGGGGCTGCGCATGGCTTCGCGCACGGCGCTGTAGATGCCCTGGGTCACGGCGGGCGGCGTGTCCTTGGTCGCGAACAGGCCGAACCATGTCGTGTATTCGTACTGCGGCAGGCCGGTCTCGATCACGGTGCGCACGTCGGGGGCGCCGCTGGAGCGGCTCGTGCCCTGGCTGGCGACGATCTTCAACGTGCCGGCCTTCTGGTGCGGAAGGGCCGAAGCCACGCCGGTGACGGCGAAGTTCACGTTGTTGGCGATCATGTCGGTGATGATCGCGGCCGTGCCCTTGTAGTTGACGACGATCAGGTTGGGAATGGCCTCGGCCTGCAGCTGACGGCCAAACAGCTTGGCGACGTTCTCGCCGGTGCCCATCGAGCAGGGCTGGGGCGCGGCCTTGCAGTAGCTGATGAGCTCGGGCAGCGTGGTGGCCGGGAATTTGCCGTTGGCGACGATCACGCCGGGCGACTGCGCGATGTTGGTGACGGGCACCAGCCGGGCCAGCGGGTCGACGCCCTTGAAGGCCGGGGCGTGCTTGGTCAGCACGATGGCCGGGGTCTGCAGCAGCAGCGTGTGGCCGTCGGGCTTGGATTCGTTGACGCGGCGCGTGCCGATCAGGCCGTCGGCGCCGGGCACGTTCTCCACGATCACCGGCTGCCCCCATTGTTCGCTCAGCAGCTTGGCCGTGGCGCGCGCCGTGGTGTCGGTGCCGCCGCCGGCCACATAGGGCACGACGATGGTGACGGGGCGCGTGGGTTTCCAGTCGGCGTGGGCCAGAACGGGCGCAGCGATGCCGGCCAGGGCGGCGGCGGCCAGCGCGCTGGCGCGCAGCAAGGCGCCCGGATGGCGGGGGGCGGTGCGTGGGGTGAATGTCATGCTTGTCTCCTCATGTAGTTTTCGGTACGGCATGTCGCGTGGTAGGCCCGCTGCTAGGCGGCGGGCTCGAACACCACCACCAGCCGTATCGCCTTGCCTTCATGCAGCTGATCGAAGGCCTGGTTGATGTCGTCCAGCGCGAGCGTGCCGCTGAGCAGCTTGTCGACGGGCAGGCGGCCCTGGCGGTACAGGCTCAGGTAGCGCGGGATGTCGCGCCCCGGCACGCAGGTGCCGATGTAGCTGCCCTTGAGCGTGCGCTCCTCGGCCACCAGGCTGACGGCGGGCAGGGACATGCGCGCCGTGGGCGGCGGCAGCCCGGCGGTGACGGTGGTGCCGCCGCGCGCGGTGATCGCGTAGGCCAGCTCCAGCGCGCGCACCGAGCCGGCGAACTCGAACGCGTACTCCACCCCCGCACCGCTGAGCGCGCGGATCTGCTCGGCCGCGTCGGGCGCGCTCGCGTTGACGGTGTGGGTCGCGCCCAGCGTGCGCGCGTGGGCCAGCTTTTCATCCGACAGGTCGACGGCCACGATCTGACGCGCGCCAGCGGTGTGCGCGCCGAGCAGCGCCGCAAGGCCCACGCCGCCCAGGCCGATGATCGCCACCGACGCGCCCGCGGGCACTTTCGCGGTGTTGATCACCGCGCCCATGCCGGTCAGCACCGCGCAGCCAAACAGCGCGGCGTCGATCAGCGGAATGTCCTTGTCGATGCGCACCAGCGAGTTGCGCGACACCACCGCGTGCTCGGCAAACACCGAGCAGCCCAGGTGGTGGTTCACGGGCTGGCCGACATGCGAGATGCGGCGCGCGCCCGACAGCAGCGTGCCCGCGCCGTTGGCCGCGGCGCCGGGCTCGCACAGCGCGGGCCGGCCTTCGGCGCAGGGCAGGCAGTGGCCGCAGCTGGGCATGAACACCACGACGACATGGTCGCCGACCTGCAGGTCGCGCACGCCGGAGCCGGTCTCGACGACCACGGCCGAGGCCTCGTGACCCAGCGCCATCGGCATCGGCCGCGGCCGGTCGCCATTGATCACCGACAGATCGGAATGGCACAGCCCCGCGGCGGCGATGCGGATCAGCACCTCGCCCTCGCCGGGCGGCTGCAGCTCGATCTCCTCGATCTGCAGCGGCAGGCTTTCGGCATAGGGGTGCGCGGCGCCCATGGCGCGCAGTACGGCAGCACGTGTCTTCATGTCGTTCTCCTGTTTCAGCGCGCCCAGCGCTTTTCGAAATCCCACACTTCCTGGAAGCCGATCAGCTCGCAGAACTCGTTGAAGTCGGTCATGGGAATGTCGGGCGACAGGCTGGTGCCGGCCTGCTTGAGGTGGCGCAGCGCCTTTTCCATCGCGGCCGCGGCCACCAGGCTGGTCATCGCCGGGAAGATCGCCAGCGAGTAGCCGATTTCCTCGAGCACTTCGGCCGGCAGGATCGGGGTTTTGCCGCCGTCGGCCATGTTGGCCATCATCGGCAGATCGAAGGCCTCGCAGGCGCGGCGCATTTCCTCTTCGGACTGGGGCGCCTCGAAGAACAGGATGTCGGCGCCGGCTTCGGCATAGGCCTCCATGCGGCGCATTGCGTCGTCCATGCCCAGGCCGGCACGCGCGTCGGTGCGGGCGATGATCAGGAAATTCTCCTTGTCTTCGCGCGCGGCGGAGGCGACCTTGATCTTCTCGACCATGTCGGCCGTGGGCACGCAGCGCTTGTAGGGCGTGTGGCCGCATTTCTTCGGGAATTCCTGGTCCTCGATCTGGATGGCGGTGACGCCGGCTTCCTCATAGCCGCGCACCGTGTGGTGCACGTTGAGCAGGCCGCCGTAGCCAGTGTCGGCATCGGCGATCAGCGCGGCCCGGCTGGTGCGCGTGATGGTGCGCATGCGGTCGACCATCTGGGTGTAGGTGGCAATGCCTGCATCAGGCAGCCCCAGGCTCGAGGCGGTGAGCCAGTAGCCGGTGCCGTAGATGATGTCGAAGCCGACCTTGTTGGTCATCACGGTGGCGATCATGTCCTGCACGCCGGGGATGACGATGAATTCGCCGGCGGAGAGTTTCTGTCGAAGGATGGGATTGGCCATGGGGGCTCCAGTAGCAAGAAATCGGTAAGGGGTGGTCAGTCGAGGGAGGCCAGCCAGGGCTGGTCGCGCTGCACGCGTTGCTCGTAGGCGCGCAGCGCGGCCTCGTGGCGCAGCGTGCGGTCGACTTCGTCCTCGGCGGACAGCAGTTGTTCGGCATGGCCATCGGCCAGCAGGATGGGCAGGGTGCTGCCATCGGACAGCTCCAGCGTGCTGGCGGCCAGCTGCAGGCACAGCGGCGCATCGCCCGCCGCCGCCAGCGCCTGCACCAGGCGCGCATGGTCGGCGGGCGCGATCTGGGCTGCGATCATTCCGTTCTTGGCGCAGTTGTTGCGGAAGATGTCGCCAAAGGACAGCGCCACCACCGCCTGCACGCCGTAGTCGGCCAGCGCCCACACGGCGTGTTCGCGCGAGGAGCCGCAGCCGAAGTTGTGCAGCGCGACCAGGATGCGCGCGGGCGTTGGCTGCGCCATGAAGGCGACTTCGGGCCGGCCCTCGGCGCGCCAGTCCGCAAACAGGTGCGCGCCCAGGCCGGTGCGTTGCACCAGGCGCAGGAAGCGGCCGGGAAAGAGGGCGTCGGTGTCGATGTCGTCGCGCAGCATGGCGACGGCGCGGCCCTGGGCTTGTGTGATCACGGCTTTCATGCAAGCACCTCCCGGGGGTCGGTCAACTGGCCGCGCAGGGCCGATGCGGCCACGGCGGCCGGGCTCATCAGGTGGGTGCGCCCCCCCTGGCCCTGGCGGTTCTCGAAGTTGCGGTTGGAGCTGGAGGCGCAGCGCTGGCCGGGCGTGAGGGTGTCACCGTTCATGCCGACGCACATCGAGCAGCCCGATTCGCGCCACTCGAAGCCGGCGTCGACGAAGATTTGCGCCAGGCCTTCGGCCTCGGCCGCGCGCTTGACGCTGCTCGAACCCGGCACCACCAGCGCGCGCACGCCGGCGGCGACGCGGCCCCCGCGCGCCACGGCGGCCGCGGCGCGCAGGTCTTCGAGCCGGCCATTGGTACAGGAGCCGATGAAGGCCACGTCGATGGGCACCGAAGACAGCGCCTGGCCCTGCTGCAGGCCCATATAGGCCAGGCTCGCCTCGAGGCGGGCTTGCTCGGCGGCGTCGGCCGGCGCGGCGCCGTCGCCGACGCGGCCGCCAAAGCCGCTGCTGTCGGCCGGTGTCGTGCCCCAGGTCACGCGCGGGGTCACGGTGCTCGCGTCGAAGGCCACGCAGCGGTCGAAATCGGCCGTGGCATCGGTGCGCAGTGCGCTCCAGGCGCTCGCGGCCTGCTCGAAATGCGTGCGCGCCGCGCCCTGCACGCGTTCGCGCAGGTAGGCGAGGGTGGTGGCGTCCGGCGCGATCAGGCCGAAGCGCGAGCCCGCCTCGATGGTCATGTTGCACAGCGTCAGGCGCGCCTCCATCGACAGCGCCTGCACCGTGGGGCCGAAGTATTCGATGCCGTGGCCGTTGCCGCCGCTGGTGCCGATGTGGTGGATGATGGCCAGCGCCAGGTCCTTGGAATAGACCCCCGCCGCCAGCGCGCCGGAGATATCGATGCCCATGGTGCGCGGCTTGCGCATCCACAGGCCCTGGGTGCTCATCACATGCGCGACTTCCGAGGTGCCGATGCCCCAGGCCAGCGCGCCCAGCGCGCCCAGCGTGGCGCTGTGCGAGTCGCCGCAGACCACGGTGCTGCCGGGCAGCACATAGCCGAGCTCCGGCGCGATCACATGCACGATGCCTTGGAGCGGGTGATCCAGGTCGAACAGCCGCATGCCCGTGGCCTGGGTGTTGCGCCGCAGCGTGGCGATCTGCTCGCGGCTTTCGGGGTTGGGGATATTGGTGAGGCGATCGGCCGAAGTGGGCACGTTGTGGTCCTGCACCGCGATGTGGCGCGGCGACGAACGCAGCGTGTGGCCGGACTCGGCCATGCTGGCAAAGGCCTGCGGGCTCGAGACTTCCTGCACCAGGTGGCGGTCGATGTAGATCAGGTCTTCGCCGGCCTCGTTGCGGGCAACCGCGTGGGTCGCCCAGATCTTGTCAAACAGGGTGGTCATGGGGTGGTTTTCCGGGTTCAGTCGAGCTTGATGTTCGCGGCCTTGACGATGGCTTTGTTCTTCTCCAGGTCGCGCACGATTTCGCGGCCATAGGCTTCGGCCGTGCCCGGCATGGCGACGATGCCCAGCGCGGCCAGGCGGTCGCGCATGTCGGGGGCCGTGAGCACCTTCTGCAGCGCGGCGTTGAGCTTGTCGAGCACCGGCTTGGGCGTGCGGGCGGGCGCCAGCAGGCCGACCCAGGAGCTGATCTCGAAGTCCTTGAGGCCGGCTTCGATGAAGGTCGGCACGTCGGGCAGCGCCGGCGCGCGTTCGCGCGAGGTGACGGCGAGGGCCTTGAGCTGCCCGCCCTTGATGAACGCGATCGCGCCGGTCACCGCGGAAAACGTCACCGGCAGCGTGCCGCCCACCACATCCGCGACCGCCTGGCCGCCACCCTTGTAAGGCACATGCGTCATCGGGATAGCGGTGCGCTGGTGCAGCATCTCGCCGGCCAGGTGCGTGGTGCTGCCCGTGCCCGCGCTGCCGTACGACAGGCCGCCGGCGACGGTCTTGGCGTAGTTCTGCAGCTCGGCCAGGGTGCTGACGCCCAGCTTGGGGTTGGCCACGACCAGCAGCGTCGCGTCACCGATCTTGCCGATCGGCGCGAAGTCCTTGATCGAATCGAAGGGCACCTTGGCATAGAGGTTCGGGTTGATCACCAGCGTGCCGTCGTAGCCCAGCAGCAGCGTGTAGCCATCGGGCTGCGCCTGCGCCGCGAGCTGGGTGCCGATGTTGCCGGCGGCGCCCGGCTTGTTTTCCACCACGACCGGCTGGCCCAGCTGCTGGCCGAGCTTTTCGGCGACGATGCGCGCGCTGGTGTCCGTTACACCCGCGGTGGCGAAGGGTACGATCAGGCGGATCGGCTTGTTGGGGTAGTCGCTTTGGGCATGCGCTGCGGGCAGGGCGCAGGCGGCCAGCGCAATGGCGGTGCCGAGCAGACGGCGGCGGGCAGGGGTGGGACGCAGTGTCATGGTGGGCTTGTCTCTGGTTCTGTTTTATGGCGGGAGATCGGGGCCGGCTTTACGGCGTGGCGGGGCGCTGGCGCGCCGCGGCGAATTCCATCAGGCGCTCGTCGCGCCAGGCGCGGCGCGCGGCCAGGTCGGCGTGCGACAGATATTCGCGGCGCTGGGTCTCGACTTCGCGGATCAGTTCGGTATCCCAGGGCTGCGGGTGGCTGCGCGAGTCGGCAATGCGCTGGTAGAGCGCGCCCAGCCGCTGGGCATAGTCGGCCACGCCGCCGGGCGCATTCAGGTCGATGGTCTCGAACGGGCCCATGAACGACCAGCGCCAGCCCAGGCCGTCGCGCACGGTCTTGTCGATGTCCTCGCAGCTCGCCACGCCTTCCTCCACCAGCGCCCAGGCTTCGCGCAGCAGCACTGCCTGCAGCCGGTTGAGCACAAAGCCTTCGACCTCCTTGCGCACATGCACCACGCTCTGTCCCACGGCCTGCATCAGGGCATCGGCAAAAGCCACCGTGGCGGCCGAGGTCTCGGGCGACGCCACGAGTTCGACCACCGGCACCAGGTAGGGCGGGTTGACGGGGTGCGCGATCAGCACGCGCGGCGAGATCGCCAGGCCCAGCGCAAAAGCCGAGCCCGGAATGCCCGAGGTGGAGCTGCCCACGATCAATTCGGGCGAGGCCAGCGCGTCGATGTCCAGCATCAGCTGGCGCTTGACGTCGACGCGCTCGAGCACCGACTCCTGTACATAGGCCGCGCCCTGAAGGGCCTCGGCCAGCGTCGCGACGGGCGCGATGCGCGCCAGCACGGCGGCCGGGTCTTCATCGAGCAGGCCGTGGCGCTGCAGGCCGGCAAGCTGCTCGGCGATCAGCGGCACCGCCGCGCGCGTGATCTCGGGGTTGGCGTCGAACATCCTCACGTTCAGGCCGGCGCGCGCGTACACCACGGCCCAGCCCGCGCCCACCAGGCCGGCGCCGACGATGGCCACCGGGCGGCCCGCGCACAGCTGCTGGATCTTGTTTTTGTCGATCATGTCGTCTGTCTCCTTTTGTTATTGGCGCGCGCGCACCGTGCCGCGCTCGATCAGCGTGCAGGGCACGGCCACGCTGCGCGGCACGACCTCGCCGCCGATATGTTCGAAAAGCAGGGCGCGGGTGGCATCCACCATCTGGTCCACGTCCTGCTGCACGGTGGTCAGATTGAAAGACGGCCAGGCGGCCTGCGGGACGTTGTCGAAGCCGACCACCGAGACGTCGTGCGGCACGCGCAGGCCGAGTTCGCCGCGCAGGGTTTCGAGCGCCGCAATCGCCATGTGGTCGTTGGCGACGGCCAGCGCATCGGGGCGCGTGGCGGGGTCGGCAAACAGCGCCAGCACCGCGCGCCGCGCCTGTTCGAAGTCGTAGTGGCCGACGGCCCGCGCGCAGGGCTCCTGCCCCGCGGCGGCCAGCGCCTCGCACAGGCCGGCCTCGCGCTCCAGGCTGGTCGAGGCGTTTTCCTCGCCCGCGAGCCAGGCAATGCGGCGGTGGCCGGTGCGCAGCAGCAGCTCGCCGACCATGCGGCCGCCCGCGCGGTTCTGCGAGGTGACGGAGCTGGTGGCATAGCGGCCCATGGCGCCGATCTGCGCGACGCGGTTGAACAGCACGACGGGAATGCCGGCGCGCGTGCAGTCGTTGGCCAGCGCCGACGATACGGTGGTCGAGGCCAGAACGATGCCATCGACCTGGTACTGCAGGATATCGGTGAGCACGCTGTCGGCCTGTGCCGTCTCGCTGATGAACAGCAGCACGTGGTAGCCGTCGCGCTGCAGCGCCTGGCTCAGGCGTTCGATGACCAGCGGGTAGAACTGGTTGTCGAGGTAGCTCATGACCAGCCCGATGATGCGGCTGCGCCGCGTGATCAGACTGCGCGCGATGGCGTTGGGCCGGTAGCCGAGCTGGCGCGCGGCCAGGTGGATGCGCTCGCGCGTTTCGGGCGCGACGCTGGCGCCGGGCGTGAAGGCGCGGCTCACGGCCGACTGCGAGACCTGCGCCAGCCGCGCGACATCATGGGCCGTGAGCTTGGCTTTCATGCCGCGGTCCAGCCGCCGTCGAGCATCAGCGCGCTGCCGGTCATCAGGCTCGACGCGTCGCTGGCGAGGAACAGCACCGGCCCCATGACCTCCTCGATGCGGCCCAGCCGGCCCAGCGCGATGCGCTCGAGAGCGAACTGGCGAAACGCCGCGTCTTCGAACATCGGCGCGGTGAGCGCGGTTTCAATGAAAGTCGGGCACAGCGTGTTGACGCGGATGCCCGCCGCGCCCAGCTCCCAGGCCAGCGCCTTGGTCATGCCTTCGATGGCATGCTTGCTGGCGCAGTAAAGCGTGCGGCGCGGGCTGCCTACATGCCCCATCTGCGACGAGACATTGATGATCGAGCCGGACAGGCCCGCCGCCTGCAGGCCGCGCGCGACCTCGCGGGCGACATAGAAACAGGCCTTGACGTTGAGTGCGAGCACCGCGTCGATGTCTTCGTCCAGCGTCTCGGTCAGAGGCTTCGGGCGGTTCATGCCGGCGTTGTTGACCAGGATCTGGAACGGCGCGCGCTGCCCGAGCTCGCGCCGCACGGCCACCGGATCGGTGACATCGAGCACCAGGAAATCGGCCTGGCCGCCTTGCGCGCGGAGGGCCGCGCAGGCGGCTTCGAGCTGCTCTGCCGAGCGCGCCACCAGCGTGACCTCGGCGCCGGCCTGGGCCAGCGCCGTGGCCGCCGCCAGCCCCAAGCCGCGCCCGCCGCCCGTGACCAGCGCCCGCTTGCCGTCGAGCCGGAACCCGCCAAAGACGGGCAGGGCGGTGCTCATGGCTGCAGCGCCGGCACGGGCTCGTACCAGGGCACCTCGGCGCGCGTGCCATAGCGGCGCACGCGGATGTTGGCCTGCTCGCCGTGGCCGGCGAAGTTCTCCATGTGGCACAGGCGCGAGCAGTACTCGCCGATCTCGGCGCTGGCCTCGTCCGTCGTGACGCGCTGGAAGGTGCAGGTCTTGAGGAACTTGCCGACCCACAGGCCGCCGGTATAGCGCGCCGCCTTGTTGGTCGGCAGCGTATGGTTGGTGCCGATGACCTTGTCGCCGAACGCGACGTTGGTGCGCGGGCCCAGGAACAGCGCGCCGTAGTTGCTCATGTGTTCCAGGAACCAGTCCGGGTCGCGCGTCATGACCTGCACATGCTCGGAGGCGATCTCGTCGGCCTTTTGCAGCATCTCCTCGCGCGTGTCGCAGACGATGACTTCGCCGAAATCGGCCCAGGCGCGTGCCGCGATCTCGGCCGTGGGCAGGATCGTGAGCTGGCGCTCGACTTCGGCGATGGTCGCATGCGCCAGCGCCTCGCTGTCGGTGAGCAGCACGGCCGGGGTTGTGAGGCCATGCTCGGCCTGGCCCAGCAGGTCGACGGCGCACAGTTCCGCATCCACCGAGTCGTCGGCGATCACCAGCGTTTCGGTCGGGCCGGCAAACAGGTCGATGCCGACACGGCCGAACAGCTGGCGCTTGGCTTCGGCCACGAACATGTTGCCCGGGCCGACCAGCATGTCCACGGGCGCGATGCTGGAGGTGCCCACGGCCATCGCCACCACCGCCTGCACGCCGCCGAGCACGAGGATCTCGTCGGCGCCGGCCAGGTGCATCGCCGCGACGATGGCCGGGTGCGGCTCGCCGTGGAAGGGCGGCGCCGTCGCCACCACGCGCTTGACGCCCGCGACCTTGGCCGTGAGCACGCTCATGTGGGCCGAGGCCAGCAGCGGGTACTTGCCGCCGGGGATGTAGCAGCCCACGGCATTGATGGGAATGTGGCGGTGGCCGAGAAACACGCCGGGGCGGGTTTCGACTTCGACATCGCGCATCGAGTCGCGCTGGATCTGGGCGAAATTGCGCACCTGCGTCTGGGCGAATCGGATGTCTTCGAGCTCGCGCGCCGACAGGCTCTTGATGGCCCGCTCGATCGCCTCCTGCGACAACCGGAAGTCCTGCGGGTCCCAGTTGTCGAACTTCTTGCTGTAGTCGCGCACCGCCGCGTCGCCACGGGTCTCGATGTCACGGATGATGCCTTCGACGGTGCCGCGCACCGCGGTGTCGTCGGCGTTGCGGGACTGGACGTCGCGTCCACGCTTGAGGTAGCGGATCAAGGGAGTCTCCTGGGCTGGTTGTGCATACGTATGCAGTTTTGTTTTTATGCATTCGTATGCAACTTCGTGTTTTCCCTAGGAAAGGACCAAGGTTCTGCATTGCCCCAAGCGCTGCCCGGACCTGCGGCGCGGCGCAGCCGCGGGACTGTATCGCTCAACTGTACCTGTCGGCATGGATACAGTTTGTCTATATTGACCAGACACCAAACGGGTCGCGAACCCGGGCATCTGCCCTCGCAAGCGCCCTCACAAAAGCCGTCAAGGAGACAAGCATGAACTGGTTCAAAGGATTTGCCATCACGGCGATTGCCGCAGCCGTGGCATCGGGCACGGCTTATGCACAGGACATCAAGATCGGCTACAACGCCGACATGTCCGGCAGCGGCGTGGCCGAGCTCGGGATCTCGGGGCGCTGGGGTTTCGAGGCGGCGATCGAGGACATCAACAAGGCCGGCGGCATCCTGGGCCGCAAGGTGGTGGGCGTGATCCGCGACGATCTGGGCACGCCGCCCAAGTCGATCCAGAACATGACCGAGCTGATCGACAACGAGAAGGTCGCGGCCGTCGTCGGCCCGGCGAACTCCGGCAATGCGCTGGCCTGGCTGCACCTGCCCCAGCAAAAGAAGATTCCCGTCGTGGTGCCCATTGCCACCGGCTCCGAGATCACCACACGCTACGCCAATGATGCGCAGAACTACCTGTTCCGCATCTCGATGGTGGACCGCGAGCAGTCCGCGCTGCTTGCCGCCTATGCGGCCAAGCATTCGCAGGGCAAGAAGATCGCCGTGCTGGCCGATTCGACCGGCTACGGCCAGGGCGGCACCAAGGATGCGACGGCGATCCTGGAGCTGCATGGCATCAAGCCCGTGGCCGTGGAGAAGTTCGGCCCCAAGGACACCGACATCACCTCGCAGCTGTCGAAGATCAAGGCCGCGGGCGCCGACACCGTGATCGTCTATGGCCTGGCCGACGGCACGGCGCAGGTGCTGCGCAGCATGGAGAAGATCAACTACCTGCCGACCACGCTGGGCGCCTGGGGCAATCTGAGCTCGCTGTTCCCGAAGATGACCGGCGCCAAGCTCTCCGAGCACCTGATCATGGCCGCCTCGACCACCGAGGACACCAACGCCAAGACCAAGGCCCTGGGCCAGCGCGTGCGCAAGAACTTCCCCACGCTCACCACCTTCCCCTGCGCCGCGCAGAGCTATGACTCGGTCATGCTGCTGGCGGCCGCGATGAAGCAGGCCAACAGCACCGACGGCCCGAAGGTGGCGGCGGCGCTGGAGAACCTGCAGGGCGTCGAAGGCGTGATCAAGACCTACAACAAGCCCTTCACCAAGACCCAGCACGAAGGCCTGAACGTCAACGACTTCTACCTCGCGCGCTGGAAGGGCGACACCGTCGTGAAGTTCGAGGATTCCGTGACCCGGGGCTTCCAGCCTGCCGATTTCAAGAAGTAAGGCCTGCACGCCGACGGGCTGCAGCCGCGGTCCGTCGGCGCCTGGCGTTGGTATGGCAAGCGACCGGAGTGGCACCTATGGCAGTCAGTATTCTTCAGGCCCTGTTCAGCGGGCTGGCGCTGGGCAGCATCTATGCGCTGGTGGCGCTGGGCTTCAACATCACCCACAACACCACCAAGACCTTCAATTTCGGCCAGGGCGAGTTTCTCGTCGCCGGTGCGTTCATCGCGGTCTCGGTGCTTTTGCTGCTGGCGGGGCATGACTTCAAGGGCACGCTGCAGCAGACCGAAGTCACGCTCGCGCGCTACGGGCTGAGCCTGCTGGCCACTGTGCTCATCATGGGCCTGCTGGGCGTCGTGGTGTATTACGCCGCGATCCGCCCGTTCATCGGGCAGGGGGGCCTCGCCTGGGTGATGAGCACGATCGGCTTCGGCATCATCATCCAGAACATCGCGCTGGCGATCTGGGGGCCGTCGCCGATGGTCATGCCCTCGCCGCTGGGCAGCGAGGTGCTGCGCATCGGCGGCGCGGGCGTGCTGCCGCAGGAGATCCTGGTGCTGTGCGTGAGCATCGCGCTGATGCTGTGCCTCGACGTGGTGATGCGCAAGACGCGCCTGGGCAAGGCGGTGCGCGCCGTGGCGCAAAGCAGTTCGGCGGCCACGCTGATGGGCATCAACGTGACGGCGATCGTCGTGCTGGCGTTTGTCGTGAGCGCGAGCCTCGCGGGCATTGCCGGGCTGCTGATCGCGCCGATCACCACCGCTTCGGTGTTCATGGGGCTGACGCTCGCGCTCAAGGCCTTTTCCTCGGCCATCGTCGGCGGGCTGAGCAATCCGCGCGGCTGCATGCTTGGCGGCTTCCTGCTCGGGTTGATCGAGGCAATGGTGGGGCTGTGGCATGCGGAGCTGCGCGAGATCAGCATCTTCCTGCTGATCATCTTCGTTCTGGTGCTCAAACCCGAAGGCCTGCTGGGCCAGCGCGTCGTGGAGAAGGTCTGATGAGCCAGTACAAGCATCTTCTGGGTGTCATTGCGTTTGCGGCCCTGGTGGGGCTCGTTCCGGTGCTCACCGACAACGGTTTCTATCTCAAGGTCCTGTTCCTGATCGGCGTGAACTACCTCGCGGCGGCCGGTCTGAACGTGCTGGTCGGCTATGCGGGCCAGAAGTCGCTGGGCCACGCCGGGCTGTTTGCCGTGGGCGCCTATACGGCCGCGCTGCTCACCGCCAAGCTCGGCTGGAATCCCTGGCTCGCGTTTGCCGCGGCCGGCGTGATGGCCGGGGTGTTTGGCGTGGTGATCGCGCTGCCGGCGCTGCGCGTGCGCGGGCCGGCGCTGGCGATGGTGACGATCGGCTTTGGCGTGGTCGTGGAAAAAGTGGTCTCCGAATGGCAGGACGTGTTTGCGGGCCAGCAGGGGATCTACGGCGTGTTGCCGCTGGGCTTTGGCGGCCAGCCGCTCGATGCGCGGCAATGGGTGTGGCTGGTGCTGGCGCTGGGTATCGCCGCCCATCTGATGCTGCGCTTCCTGCTGCGCGGCAAATATGGCCGGGCTTTCATGGCCGTCAACACCGCCGAGGTGGCCGCCGAAAGCGTGGGCGTGAGCGTCTACCGCTACAAGGTGCTGGCCTTCGTGATCAGCGCCGTGACCTGCGGCTTTGCCGGCGCGTTGATCACCCAGCAAAACCAGTACATCAACTCCGATTTCATCACCTTCAACCTGTCGGTGTTCTTCCTGCTGATCGTGCTGTTTGGCGGGCGCTCGGTCTATGGCCCGCTGCTGGGCGCGGTGGTGCTGACGCTGCTCGACGCGTTCCTCGCGCGCTGGCCCGGCGTGCAGCATTTCACCTATGGCGCACTGCTGCTGTTTGCGCTGTATGCGATGCCCAATGGCCTGTCGGGCGCGCTGTCGACGCTGCTGCGCCGCTTTCGCCGCCATGACCGCCGCGCGCCCGGATCCGAGCGCGCGCCCATCGCGTCCTGGCGCCTGCAGGCCAATGGCGCTGCGTTGGCCGGAGGCGAAGTGCTGCTGCGCACCGAGGGCCTGTACAAGGCCTACGGCGGCGTGGTGCCGACCAACAACCTGGACATCGAGATCCAGTCCGGCCATGTGCATTCGCTGATCGGCCCGAACGGCGCGGGCAAGACCACGCTGCTCAACATCCTGTCGGGCATCGTGCCGCCCAGCAAGGGCAGCATCGAGTTCCGCGGCCGGAGCATCGTCGGCCAGCCGGTCTACCGGATCTGCAACAGGGGTCTGGGGCGCACGTTCCAGAACCTGAAGCTGTTTGCCGACATGTCGGTCATCGACAACGTCAAGGTCGGCCTGCACCAGCATATCCGCACCGGTTTCTGGCCCTATCTGCTGGGCCTGCCCGCGGCCGCCAGGGATGAAGCGCAGGCCACGGCCGAATCGCTGCAGATCCTGCAGTTTCTCGGTCTGCAGGAGCATGCGCGGGCGCTGGCCGGCAGCCTGCCCTATGGCCTGCAGCGGCGCGTGGAACTGGCGCGCGCGCTGGCCACGCGCCCGACGCTGCTGCTGCTCGACGAGCCGGCCGCGGGCCTCAATCCGCAGGAAACGGCGCAGCTCGTCGAGGTGATCCGCAGCATCCGCGATCTGGGCATCACCATCTTGCTGATCGAGCACCACATGGATCTGGTCATGGCGATCTCGGACCATGTGATCGTGCTCGATTACGGCGAGAAGATCGCCGAGGGTGCGCCGGCCGCGGTGCAGGGCAACCCGCGTGTCATTGCCGCCTATCTGGGCACGGATGAAGAGGATGAAGAACCCATGCACCACCTTGCGCCCGCGGGAGGCCCCCATGTCTGACAAACCCCTGCTTGAAGTCACGGACCTGCAGGTGCACTACGGCGCGGTGCAGGCGCTGCGCGGCATCAGCCTCGAAGTGCATGCCGGCGAGATCGTCACCATGATCGGCGGCAACGGCGCGGGCAAGAGCACGCTGATGAAGGCGCTCTCGGGCCTGGAGCCGGCCGCCAGCGGCAGCATCGTGTTTGGCGGGCAGGACATCACGCGCCTGCCCGGCCACCAGCGTGTGGCGCTGGGCATTGCGCAGTCGCCCGAAGGCCGCCAGGTGTTTGCCGACCAGACCGTGCGGGACAACCTGATCCTGGGCGCCTACCACCGCAAGGTGGGGCGCCAGGCCATCGACGCCGATATCGAGGCCCAGTTCGACGCGTTTCCGCGCCTGCGCCAGCGTCAGGACCAGATGGCGGGAACCATGTCGGGCGGCGAGCAGCAGATGCTGGCCATCGCGCGCGCGCTGATGGCGCGGCCCAGGCTGCTGCTGCTCGACGAGCCCTCGCTCGGCCTGGCGCCGCTGATCGTCAAGGAGATCTTTGCGATCATCCGCGGCCTGCAGCAACGGGACGTGACGATCCTGCTGGTCGAGCAGATGGCCAACCAGGCGCTGGCCGTGGCCGATCGCGCCTATGTGCTGGAAACCGGCCGCATCACCATGCAGGGCATGGGCCGGGCGCTGCGCGCCGACCCGAAAATCCGCGCCGCCTATCTGGGCAGCCACTGAAGGGGAGCGTGCGCGTGATTGCCATCGATAACGACAGCAGCATCGGCGAAGTGTTCTTCGCAGCGGCGCGGGTCTATGCCGACAACAGCCTGCTGGCCGTGCCGCGCAACCCGGCGCGCAGCTACCACCCCGAAGGCTACGAGATCAGCTATGCGCAGGCCGCGCAGCAGGTGACGCAATTGATGGCGCAGTACCGCGCGGCCGGCTACGGCCTGGGCCACCGCGTGGCGCTGCTGCTCGAAAGTCGTCCCGAGCACATGCTGCACAAGCTTGCGCTCAATGCGCTGGGCGTGTGCTGCATCCCCGTCAACCCCGATTACCGCCCCGGCGAATTCGCCTATCTGCTCGACCATGCGCAGCCCGATCTGCTGCTCGTTCTGAGCCGCCATCGAGATGCCGTGCAGGCGGCGCTGGATGAGTGCCGCCATCGCCCGCCGGTGGCGCTCTGGGAGCAGTGGGGGCAGGGCCTGCCTGCAGCCACGCGCGCCGCGCAGGCCGGGCAGCCCGGGCCCGACACGCCGGCAAGCATTCTCTACACCTCGGGCACCACCGGCCGGCCCAAGGGCTGCGTGCTGTCGCACCACTACGAGGTGGCCGCCGGCCATGCCTATGCGACGCGCGGCGGGCTCGCCAGCATCCGCGAGGGTGCCGAGCGCCTGTACAACCCGCTGCCGCTGTTCCATGTGAACGCGTCCATCCTGTCGTTCTATTGCATGCTGCTGACCGGCGGCTGCCAGGTGCAGACCGACCGTTTCCAGCCGTCGCGCTGGTGGCAGGAAGTGCGCCAGACGCGCGCCACGATCGTGCACTACCTCGGGGTCGTGGTCCAGTTGTTGCTGCTGCAGCCGCCGTCCGATGACGACCGCCATCACTGCGTGCGCTTTGGCTTTGGCGCGGGCGTCGAGCCGCAACTGCATGCGGCGTTCGAGCAGCGCTTCGGTATGCCGCTGCTCGAGCTCTGGGGCATGACCGAGATGGTGCGCGTGATGGTCGACTGCCATGTGCCGCGCCAGGTCGGCAGCCGCGCGTTCGGGCGCGCGGTGGAAGGCGTGCAGGCGCGCGCGGTCGACGATCTGGACCAGGAGGTGCCCGATGGCACGCCCGGCGAGCTCGTCATCCGCCATTCGCAGCACACACCGCGCAAGGACTTCTTCAGCGAATACCTCGACGACCCGCAAGCCACCGAAAGCGCCTGGCGCAGTGGCTGGTTCCATACCGGCGACATCGTGGTGCGTGACGCGAGCGGCATGTTCCACTTCGTCGACCGGCGCAAGAACATCATCCGGCGCTCGGGCGAGAACATCGCGGCAGCCGAAGTCGAGGCAATGCTGCTGGCCCACCCGCTGGTCGAGCAGGCGGCGGTGCTCGCGGTGGCCGACGAGCTGCGCGAGGAAGAGGTGCTGGCCTGCATCGTGCTCAAGTCCGGCGTGCCCGAGGGCGCCGCGCAGGGCGCGCTGGCGCAGGCGCTGTTCGAGCACTGCCACCGCAGCCTGGCTTACTACAAGGCGCCGGGCTGGATCTGGTTCACGCCGCAGATTCCCACGACGGGCACGCAGAAGATCCAGAAGCATGCGATCTTTGCGCGCGGGGTGGATCCGCGGGGGGTGGAGGGGATGGTGGATTTGCGAGGGATGAAGAAGCGGGGGTGATGTCGTGTCAAACCGTTCTTGGGGCGTTTGCAAGGGCGGGCTCGTCGAAGCATGCAGGGCATGACTTGAGGACAGGCCGTCCATGGTTCGACAAGCTCACCACGAACGTGAGGGAACCGTTCGTCCTGAGCCTGCCTAGCCGGCCGCGTCGAAGGATGAACGGCCTGCCCAAAAGTAAGCCCCTGGCGCACCTTAGCCCTTTATCTTAGGCTCACACCCCACCCCCCAGCAACGCCTTCGCCCGATCCACGCTGACCTCCTTCTCCTGCGCCATCTGCGCCGCGATGCGCTGGATATCGGTGCCGCTTGCACCCGCCAGCAGCGCGATATTGCGCGCGTGCAGCGCCATGTGCCCGCGCTGTATGCCTTCGGTGGACAGCGCGCGCAGCGCGCCCAGGTTCTGCGCCAGGCCCACGGCCGCGGCGATCTCGCCGAGCTCCTGCGCGCTTTGCACCTGCATCACGCGCAGCGCCCAGCGCGCCAGCGGGTGGGTCTTGGTGGCGCCGCCCACCAGGCCCACGGGCATCGGCAGCTCGATGCTGCCGACCAGATGGCCCTGCGCGTTCTTTTCCCAGCGCGTCAGAGACGTGTAGCAGCCCGACTGCGCGGCATAGGCATGTGCGCCGGCTTCCACCGCGCGCCAGTCATTGCCGGTCGCGACGATCACCGGGTCGATGCCGTTCATGATGCCCTTGTTGTGCGTGGCCGCGCGGTAGGGGTCGATCTTGGCAAAGGTGTAGGCGTCGAGCACGCCTTCGATGACGTCCTCGCCGCTGTACTGCGCGGTGGCCAGCGTTTCGGGCGAAAGGGTCACGCGCGCGCGCGCCAGGCGCAGGTCGGCGAGGTTCGACAGGATGCGCAGGCGCACCGTGGCCGAAGTGATCCGCTCGATGAACGGCGACACTGCTTCGGCCATGCTGTTGACGGTGTTCGCGCCCATCGCGTCGCGCACGTCGACGATCAGGTGCGAAACGACCATCGGGCCGCGCGGCGTGTCGTCGAACACATGCACCTCGATGTCCTTGCAGCCGCCGCCCATGCCGATCAGCACCGTGTCCTTGGCGTTGGCGCGCTCGATGATCTCGGCCTTGTGCTGCAGCACGATCTGGCGCACGCCGTAAGGGTCGCTCATGCCGACGATCTGGATCTGCGCACGCATCAGCGGCGTGGTCGAGGAGGTGAAGAAACCGCCGCTTTCGCGCGCCAGCTTGGCCATGAACGATGCGGCGGCAATGACCGAAGGCTCCTCCACGGCCATCGGCACCAGCACGTCCTTGCCGTTGACGCGGAAGTTGCTGGCAATGCCCAGCGGCAGCTCGAAGGTGCCGATGACGTTCTCGATCATGCCGTCGGCCACGTCGAGCGGCAGGGCGCCGGCCTGGGCCAGCAGTTGGCGATCGCTGGCATCGAGCCCGCAGGCGTCGGCGACGCGGGTCAGGCGTTCCTGCGGCGTCATGGAGCGCATGTTCGGCAGGCGGGAATCGAGGGTCATGGGAGTCCTTGGCAGGCAGTTCGAAGGGGAAGTCAGGGGATGCCCGGCACAGCGGGGCTGCCGCTTACTTTAGGCGTGCTGTACCCTTTGCAGCAGGTACAGTTAAGGAGAACAGATTCATGCCCGCGACGCTTGCCGGTTTCAAGGTCCTCGCGCAGTCCCTGGAGCGCGAAATCCTCCAGGGCGCCTACAAGGTCGGCGAAAAGCTGCCCTCGCTGCGCGAGATCACGCGCCAGCGCGCCTATGGCAAGAACACGGTGATTGCCGCGTTCGAACTGCTGGTCGCGCGCGGGCTGGTGGAGCCGCGCCGCGGCGCTGGTTTCTATGTCAAGGAGATCGCCGCGCCGCCCGACCAGGACACGCCCGAGCACGCGCTGGGGCGCGCCAAGGACCTGGTCTGGTTGATCCGCGAGCAGCTCAAGGACAACCCGCAGGCGATACGCGCCGCCGATGGCATGCCGCCGGCCGAGTGGCTCGCGGGCGCGCGCCTCGACCGCGTGCACCACAAGGTGGCGCGCGGCGGGCTGGGCGCGCTGTTCAGCTACGGCAACCGCTACGGCTACCTGCCGCTGCGCCAGCAACTGGTGCGCAAGCTGGGCGGCTTGGGCATCGAGACCGACCCGCGGCAGATCCTGATGACCCATGGCGCCAACCAGGCGATGGATCTGGTGCTGCGCTATCTGATTCCGCCAGGGGCGACGGTGCTGGTCGACGATCCTGGTTACTACTTCCTGTTCGGCAAGCTCAAGGTGCATGGCGCGGAGATCGCGGGCATCCCGCGTCAAGCCAACGGGCCCGACCTGGATGTGCTCGAGCAGGTGCTGATCCGCAAGCGCCCGCGGCTGTTTTTCGTGCAGTCGGTGGGCCACAACCCGACGGGCTCGGACATCAGCGATGCCAAGGCGCGGCGCCTGCTCGAGCTGGCGGAAAAATACAATCTGCTGCTGGTGGAAATGGACCCGCTCGCGGACCTCAAGCCGCACGCGCCGGCGCGGCTGTCGGCGCTCGACCAGCTGCAGCGCACGATCTACATCGGCTCGTTTTCCAAGTCGCTGTCGGCCGCGCTGCGCGTGGGCTTCATTGCCTGCAGCGCCGACATGGCCTCGGAGCTTGCCGATCTCAAGTCCATCGTCCATGTCAGCAGCTCGGAGTACGCCGAGCGCACGGTCGACGCGGTGCTGCGCGAACGCACCTATCCCAAGCATTTGGTGGCGCTCAACGCGCATCTGGCCCAGGCCACGCGCCAGTCGCATCAGCTGCTCGCCGATGCGGGCGCGCGCTTTTTCTGCGATCCCGCGCAAAGCCTCTACATGTGGGTGCGCTTCGACGGCCTGGATGACTCGCTGGCGCTGTCGGAGTACCTCACGGCCGAGCAGATCACGATTGCACCGGGGCGCATCTTCAGCGTCGATCCGGGCATCACCAGCCCCTGGATGCGCCTGAACAGCGGCCTCGTGGTGCATGAGAAGTTCCAGGCCATGCTGCGCCGGCGCCCGCTGTGGTGAGGCTGCGCGACCACGCGCCGCCAAACTTGCTTACAACGCGCCGCGCAAAAGCGCAGATACTGCCCAGGCGACCCGCGCGGGGCGCCGGGGTCGACAGGACCCACGCCTTTTCTTTCCGCTTTCCAACCTCAAGGAGTACTCCATGCTGCGTATGGCTTCGATGGCTTTTCTGGCTTCGGTGGCGCTGACCGCCTGCAATATGGCACCTTCCAGCCCGGCTCCCATGGCACAGGCCCCGGCTGCGGCCACGGCGTCCATGGCGCAGGCTGATCCTGCCACCACGATGAACGGCATGCTGGTCGGCCCCAACCAGATGACGCTCTATGTCTTCGACCGCGATGCGACCGGCAGCGGCAAGAGCGTGTGCAACGGCGGCTGCGCGACCAACTGGCCGCCGCTGATGGCGCCGCCAGGCGCGCAGGCCATTGGCGACTGGAGCGTGATCACGCGCGATGACGGTGCAAGCCAGTGGGCCTACAAGGGGCGCCCGCTCTACTACTGGGTCAAGGATGGCAAGCCCGGCGACATGACGGGCGACGGCGTGGGCAATGCCTGGCGCACGGCACGCCCCTGACGGCAGCGCTGGCGCAGGGCAGCGCTTGACGGTTTAATGCGGGTGGAACATCCACCCCATTTCAGGAACTGCAATGACCACTCGCTTGACCGCCGCGGATTTCGATCAGGAACTGCTGATTCTCTTCGATGCCTATGTGCATGGCGCGATGGACCGGCGCAGCTTCCTGGGGCAGGCGCAGCGCTACGCCAAGGCCGGCGTCACGGCCGCCGGGCTGCTGGCGGCGCTGAGCCCGAACTTCGCGGCGGGGCAGCAGGTTCCTGCCGATGACAGCCGGCTCAAGACGCAGCGCGTGACGCTGTCTTCGCCTTCTGGATACGGCACGCTCAATGGTTATCTCGCGCGCCCGGCCGCGGCCGGCGCGGCGCGCATCCCCATGGTGCTGGTGGTGCACGAGAACCGCGGCCTCAATCCCCATATCGAAGACGTGACGCGGCGCCTCGCGCTCGAAGGCTTCATGGCGTTCGCGCCCGATGCGCTCACGCCGCTGGGCGGTTATCCCGGCGACGAAGACAAGGCGCGCGAAGCCTTTGCCAAGCTCGACCAGGCCAAGACGCGCGCGGATTTCCTGGCCGCCGCGCAGTGGCTGCGCCTGCGCGCCGATGGCGACGGCAAGCTCGGCGTGGTGGGCTTTTGCTATGGCGGCGGCATGTCGCACTGGCTGGCCACGCAGCTGCCCGAATTGCGCGCCGCGGTGCCCTTCTACGGCAACTCGCCCGATCCGGCGCAAGCCGCGCAAGTCAAGGCGCCGCTGCTGGTGCATCTGGCCGGGGTCGACGAACGCATCAACGCCGCCTGGCCTGCCTATGAAGCCGCGCTCAAGGCGGCCGGCGTGCAATACGAAGTGCATCACTATCCGGGCACGCAGCACGGGTTCCATAACGACACGACCCCGCGCTATGACGCGGCGGCGGCGCAGTTGGCATGGCAGCGAACGCTGGCGTTTTTCAAGGCAAAGCTGGGATAACCGGCGCCCGAGCGCGGCGATCGGTTGGCCGCGCTAGAGCTGCTCCGGCTCCCCCGGCGCAAACAGGCTTTCCTCATCGAGCAGCGCAAATGCAATTTCCGGGCGCAGCTCCAGGCTGCGCTTGATCGCCGCGGGAATCGCCTGGCGCGTCTTGCGGCACAGCCCCGGGCGCTCGGCCACGAGGATGGTGATGCCGCGCAGCGTGCGCACCTCGCGCCCGCTGGTGTGGATCTGCACCTCCACGTCCAGCTGCTGCGCGATGCGCTGCTGCATGTGGCGCAGGTCGGCGAGAGTGGTGATGTTTTCCAGGCGCTGGAGCAGGCGCTTTTCCTCGTCGCGCGTGAGAAGCATGACGCGCAGGTCGGCCTGCGGCTGCTGCAGCAGCGCGTCGCGCCCGCAGTTGCAGGCGCCGGGCGGGCATTCGGGGCGCAACGGGAAAAAGGCCGGTGTGTTCATCGAAGGTCGCGGTCTGGAGCTGCAACTCGAATGATCATAGCCACGCGCACTGCATCGCGCGGGCCGCGCGGTTTTTGCCACGCGCCGATCAAGTGGTGCGTGCGGCCGGGTCCGCCTGTCCCTGCAGCCAGGCCTGCAGCGAATGCTGGGCGCTCGCATAGAACGCCTGCGCCGCCGGCCCCAGGCCCTGGTGGCGGTGACGCACCCAGTAGATGGTGCGCGAGGGCGCCACGCCCACAAGCTGGCGGATCGCGATGCCCGGGTCCTGGAAGTAGGCCAGCGACAGCGCCGGAACCAGGCTCACGCCGAGACCTGCGCGCACCATGCCCATCACGGTGGCGAGCTGCTCGACTTCCATGCAGGTGCGCAGCGTCGGCGTGCCGAACACCTGCGCCTGCCACAGCTCGACGCTCGCGCGCACGCTGGTGTGGGCCGCCAGCTGCACGAAGGGCAGGCTGCGCAGTGCCTGCGCGTCGATGGGTGCGCGCTGTTGCGCCAGCGGGTGCGTGCGCGGCAGCACCAAGTAGAAGCTTTCCTCGGCCACGGCCGCCGCGTGCAGGTCGGAGTGGCGCGCCAGCGCCGTGCACAGCGCCCAGTCGGCCTGGCCCTGCTGCACGCTCTCCAGGCACGGGGTGTTGAGCGCATCGCGCACCTGCACCTGGATCTGCGGATGGGTCTGCGCGAACTCCGCGAGCACCGCTGGCAGCCAGTGGGCCGCGAGCGAGGGCAGCAGCGCCACCGTCACGCGGCTGGCGCGCAGCTGCGCCGCGCCCTGCAGCGACTGCACGGCCTGCTCGATGTCGGCCAGCAGGCGCTGGGCATGCGGCAGGAAATCCTCGCCCGCGCGCGTGGGCACCACATGGCGCGTGCTGCGCTCGAACAGCTGCGCGCCCAGGCCTTGCTCCAGGCCCTGGATCAGCGCGCTGAACGCCGGCTGCGACAGGCAGCACTGCTGCGCGGCGCGCGTGAAGCTCAGGTGCTGGTGCAGCGCGGCAAAGGCCTGCAGCTGGCGCGTGCTCAGATTCATCGGTTTTCTCGATAAAACGATTCAAAGCATCGAATTTACAGCATAAAGCGTTTTGCCTATATTGGCTGCATGGCGACCTCCACTACCGATTTCCCATCGACGCGCTGGCCCCCGGGCCCCGCGCCTTCGACGCCGCGCGGCGCGCTTCTCGTGGGCTGCGGCGCGGGTTTTTCCGGCGACCGCTGCGATGCGGCGCGCCCCGTGGTCGATGCGCTGATGGCCGCGCACGAACCCGCGGTGCTGATTTTCGAGACCCTGGCCGAGCGCACGCTGGCGCTGGCGCAGCTCGCGCGCGAACGCGATCCGGCCGCGGGGTACGAGCCGCTGCTGGCCGACCTGCTGCGCCCGGTGCTGGCCGATTGCCTCGCGCATGGCATCCGCATCGTCAGCAACTTCGGCGCGGCCAACCCCGCAGGCGCGGCGGCGTGCATCGCGGCGCTGGCCGCGGAGCTGGGCCTGCGCGAGCCGCGCATGGCGCTGGTGCAGGGCGACGATCTGCGCGGCGACGAACACCGCGCCGCGCTGCAGCAGGCCTGCGGCGCCGATTGGCCCGCGGCGCGTGTGGTCAGCGCCAATGCCTATATCGGCGCGCAGCCAATTGCCCAGGCGCTGCTCGAAGGCGCCGAGATCGTGATTGCGGGCCGCGTTGCCGACCCGGCGCTGGTGCTGGGCCCGGCCGCGGCCTGGCATGGCTGGCCCTGGGACGACTGGGACCTGCTCGCGCGCGGCACCATGGCCGGCCATCTGCTCGAATGCGGATCGCAGGTCTCGGGCGGCTACTTTGCCGACCCGGGCTACAAGGACGTGCCCGATCTGGCGCATGTCGGTTTCCCCATCGCGCGCATCGAAGCCGATGGCCAGTGCACGATCGGCAAGCCCGCGAACACCGGCGGACTGATCAATGCGCAGACCGTCAAGGAGCAACTGCTCTACGAAGTGCACGATCCCGCGGCCTATCTGACGCCCGATGTGGTGGCCGACATCAGCGCGGCGACGGTGACCGAGGTGGGCCCCAACCAGGTGCGGTTGGGTGGCGTGCGCGGGCATGCGCGGCCGAGCCATCTCAAGGTGAATGTCTGCAGCGAACGCGGCTGGCTGGCCGAGGCCGAGATTTCCTATGCGGGCGCGCATGCGCTGGCGCGCGCCCAGCTCGCGCGCCAGGTCATTGCCACGCGGCTGGCCGGGCAGGGCACATTGCGCTGCGATTTCATCGGCGTGACCAGCGTGCTCGGCGATGACCAGAGCCAGTGGCTGGAAAAGCTCCCCACGGCAGCCCACGCCGCGCGCGATGTGCGTGTGCGCTGGGCCTGGGAGCAACCGACGGCGCGCGCGGCCGAAGTGCTGTTGCGCGAGGTCAACGCGCTCTATACCTGCGGGCCGGGCGGCGGAGGCGGCGTGCGCACCCAGCTGCGCTCGCGCCTGTCCACGGTCTCGTGCCTGATCGCACAGGACCTCGTCGAATGTGGCTGGCGCTGGTGGCGCGCGGCCGGGGAGGGCGCATGAATCCGAACGCAACCGTGCAGGTGCCCCTGTACCGCCTGGCCCATGGCCGCACCGGCGACAAAGGCAACCGCAGCAATATCAGCGTGATTGCCTATCACCCGGCGCTGTGGCCGGTGGTCGAGCAGCAGGTCACCGCCGAGCGCGTGGCCGTGCACTTCGCGGCGCGCGCGCCCAGCCATGTCGAGCGCTACGTACTGGCGCAGCTGCAGGCGCTGAACTTCGTGCTCGACGAGATGCTCGAGGGCGGTGTCAACAGCGCGCTCAATCTCGACACCCATGGCAAGGCGCTGGCCTTCGATCTGCTGCAGATGGAGATCGACTTGCCCACCGATCTGCTGATCCATTGCAAGGGGCCGCAAGAGCCCTGAATCTTTCGTTTTCCAATCACAACAACCCAGGAGACAAGACCATGAATACCCATTCCGAGAAATCCTTTCGCCGCCGCACCCTGGGCGCGGGCATTGCCGCCGCGCTGGTGTTGGCCGCTCCCATGGCCTTTGCCCAGACCGCCAAGTACCCGTCCAAGGCGCTGACCTTTGTCGTGCCCTTTGCCGCCGGCAGCGCCACCGACCAGATCGCGCGCGCGCTGGGCCAGTACGTGACCCAGGAGACGGGCCAGGCGGTGGTCGTCGAGAACAAGGGCGGTGCCAGCGGCATGCTGGCCGCGCAGGGCGTGGCGCGCGCCGCGCCCGATGGCTACACGGTGCTGATCACCACCAACACGACGCATGCGGCCAACGAGCACCTCTACAAGAAGCTGCCCTATGACCCGGTCAAGGACTTCGCGCCCGTCACGGGTCTGGGCAAGGGCGGGCAGGTGCTGGTGGTGAATGCCGCCTCGCCGCACAAGTCGGTCAAGGACCTGGTGGCTTACGCCAAGGCCAACCCCGGCAAGCTGACGTTCGGCAGCGGCAGCTCCTCGAGCCGCATGGCCGGTGAAATGCTCAAGCAGCTCGCCGGTGTCGACATCCTGCATGTGCCCTACAAGAGCAACCCGCTGGCGATCACCGACCTGCTGGGCGGCCAGATCGATCTGATGATCACCGATGTCTCGACCGGGCTGCCGCAGGTGCAGGCCGGCAAGCTCAAGGCACTGGGTTTTTCGACCCAGGAGCGCAGCACCATGCTGCCCGATGTGCCGACCATCGAGCAGGCGGGCGTCAAGGGCTACAACATGGGCTACTGGTTCGCGGCCTATCTGCCGGCCAACACGCCGCCGCAGCTCGTGAGCCAGCTCAGCACGCTGCTGGGCAAGGCCGTCGAAAGCCAGCAAGCCGCAAGTTTCTACACGCTGTCGGGCACGAGCCGCTGGCATGGCACGCCCGAGGAGCTCGCGCGCTTCCAGGCGGAAGAGACCGCCAAGTGGGGCAAGGTCATCAAAGCCGCGGGAATCCAGCCCGAATAATCGAGGCTTTCTCCGACACTGCCGGAGGTTTGGAGTTCAGGGCTTTACTGCACAATGCATTGGCAGAACTGTCCGCGCGGCGATGCCGCGGCGCGGTGCAGTCAGCTCGCATTTTGGTGCGAAGTCATTCACTTGAACCGATAAAAGGCTTTGCAATGGACACGATGAACCCTCCCACCTTTTCCGCCCTGTTTGCGCAGCTGGGTCTGCCCGATGACGACGAAGGCATTGCCGCCTTCATCCGCGAACATGCACCGCTGGATTCGGCCATCCTGCTGCCCGAAGCACCGTTCTGGACTCCCGCGCAGGCCCGCATGCTGCGCGAAGGCCTGGGCGCCGACGCCGAATGGGCGCCGGTGATCGATCAGCTCAACGCCTCGCTGCGCTGCGAGCAAGAAGCGGAGTAATACGCCACGCCGGGGTCTGCGCGGCGGTTATCCGCCGTGCGGGCCCTGCAGCTTGCCGGGCGGGTCCACCTGCACGGTCGCATGCGCAATTGCATGCCTTTCACGCAGCTGCCGCGCCACCCGCGCCGGCAGCATCAAGGGGTCGACGCCGGGCGCAGGCGTCACGTGCACCGTGGCCACGACGCTGTCGTCGGTCAGCGTCCATGCATGGAAGTGGCCCACTTCGGCAATTTCGGGCAGGCCGGCAAGATCGGCCTGCACGCTTTCCACGTCCAGCCCGCGCGGCACCGCCTGCAGCAGGATCAGCAGCGCATCCGACACCAGGCTCCACGCCGAGCGCACCACCAGCACCGAAACCAGCACCGACAGGATCGGATCGAGCACGGTCCAGCCGGTATAGAGAATGCCGATGGCCGCAGCGATCGCGCCCACCGAGCCCAGCAGATCGCCCACCACATGCAGCAGCGCCCCGCGCAGGTTGCCGTCGCCCTGGTGGCCGCGCATCAGCACCCACGCACCGACCAGATTGACGATCAGCCCGACGACCGCCACGGCCAGCATCGGCCCGGCCAGCACTTCCGTGGGGTTGCGAAAGCGCGCCACGGCTTCCCAGGTGATCCAGCCCACGAGCAGCAGCAGCGACGCGCCATTGGCCAGCGCCGCCAGAACGCGCACGCGGTGAAATCCATAGGTACGCTGCTTGTCCGGTGCGCGCGCGGCAATGCGGTAAGCCACCAGCGCCAGCAGCAGCGCCGCCGCATCGGACAGCATGTGGCCCGCATCGGCAATCAGCGCCAGCGACCCCGACAGCCAGCCACCCACGACCTGCACCCCGGCATACAGCAGCGTCATGATGAACACCCACTGGATGCGGCGCGCGTTGGAGGCCGTCACGGAGGGGGCGTGGCTGTGGGCATGGCCATTGCCGTGGTCATGCGCGTGATCGTGATCGTGGTCGTGATGGGCGTGATCGCTGGAGGGCATGGGCTCGGCGGGGTGGGCGGTGGGTGGCGACCAGCTTAAGTCCTCAGGCGGCGGGCGGCCAGCAATGGGGGTATGTCCTTGCACCGTGGAAGCCAACTCCACGCACCATGAAAAAAGGCCATGGATCTGCACCCATGGCCTCGATCGTGGTCTGAGGAACTCAGACTTGATCGGCGCTCAAGCCCGCAGTCTGGCTGAATCCGCCGTCGACATACGTGATCTCGGCCGTGACGCCCGCAGCCAGGTCGGAGAACATGAAAGCCGCGACATTGCCGACGTCTTCGGGGGTCACGTTGCGGCGCAGCGGCGAGGCGTCTGCGACGCGGCTGAGCAGCTTGCCGAAGTCCTTGATGCCGCTGGCCGCCAGGGTCTTGATCGGGCCGGCGGAAATGCCGTTGGCGCGGATGCTGCGACCGTCTTCGGTGCGGCCCACGGCTTCGGCGAGGTAACGCACCGAGGCTTCGAGCGAGGCCTTGGCCAGGCCCATGGTGTTGTAGTTGGGGATCGAGCGCAGCGCGCCCAGGTACGACAGCGTCAGCAGCGACGACTTGTCGTTGAGGTAGGGCAGGGCGGCCTTGGCCATGGCCGGGAAGCTGTAGGCGCTGATGTCGTGCGCGATGCGGAAGTTCTCGCGGCTCAGTCCGTCGAGGAAATTGCCGGCGATCGCGTCGCGCGGCGCGAAGCCGATCGAGTGCAGGAAGCCGTCGAACGTGCCCCAGGCCTGGCCCAGGTCGGTGAACAGCTGCTCGATCTGCGCGTCGTCGCCCACGTCGCAGTCGAAGATCAGCTTCGAGTCGAAGTCGGCGGCAAATTCGGTGATGCGGTCCTTGAAGCGCTCGCCGACATAGCTGAATGCCAGTTCGGCGCCCTGCGCGTGGCAGGCCTTGGCGACGCCATAGGCAATCGAGCGGTTGGACAGAACGCCGGTGATCAGCAGTTTTTTGCCGGTGAGGAAACCCATTGTTTTTCTCCAGGAGGTGATGAGGGTGCGGGATGCGCGAAATTCGGTGCTGCGCGGCCGAGCGTCGGCCGCGGCAGTGGTTCGTAGGGCAGAATTGTCGCATGCGCTACTGGATGTTTTCTCTGCTGCTGATCGGTGTATCCCCTGCGTGGGCCGCGCATGCCTATGCACTGTGGGGCCAGCCGCGCTACGCCGCGGGCTTTGGCCACTTCGATTACGTCAATCCCGACGCGCCCAAGGGCGGCGAGCTGCGGCTGGTGAGCAATTTGCGCTTTTCGACTTTCGACAAGTACAACCCGTTCACGATCAAGGGCAGCGCGCCCGCCTATCTGTCGAACCTGATGTTCGACTCGCTGCTCACCGGCTCGCTCGACGAGACCGCGACCGGCTACGGGCTGCTGGCCGAAGACGTGACGGTGGCGCCCGACGGCCTGTCGGCAACGTTCCGGTTGCGGCCCGAGGCGCGCTTTCACAACGGCCAGCCGGTGCTGGCCAAGGACGTGAAGTACAGCTACGAGACGCTGATCGGCCCGCATACCGCGCCGGGCTACAAGACGCTGCTGATCGATGTCGCGGGCGCCGATGTGCTCGATGAACGCACGGTGCGCTTTCGCTTTCGCGTGCCGAACCGCGAGCTGCCGCTCACGGTGGGCGGCCTGCCGATTTTCAGTCCCGACTGGGGCCGCAGCGCGGATGGCAAGGCCAAGCCCTTCGACCAGGTGGTCATGGAGATTCCGATCGGCAGCGGCCCGTACCGCGTGGGACCGGTGCGCTTCGGCAAGGACATCACCTATGTGCTCGACCCGCAATACTGGGGCCGTGACCTGGGCGTGCGCCGCGGCACGGCCAATTTCGCGCGCGTGAGCGTGCGCATCTACAAGGACAACACCGCCAAGCTCGAGGCGCTCAAGGCCGGCGAGTTCGATCTGATGCGCGTCTACAGCGCCGGTGACTGGGCGCGGCGCATCGACGGCAAGCGCTTCGCGACCGGCGAGCTGGTCAAGGGCGAGTTCCAGCACAAGCTGCCCTCAGGTTTCCAGAGCTATGTGCTCAATACGCGCCAGCCGCTGCTGCAGGATGCGCGCGTGCGCGAGGCGCTCGGCCTGGCGGTGGACTACGAGTGGATGAATCGCCAGATGTTCTACGGCGCCTACTACCGCGTGCGCGGCATGTTCGGCAACACCGCCTGCGAGGCGCGCGGCCTGCCGACTGCGGCCGAGCTCGCGCTGATGGAGCCCTGGCGCGCGCAGATCCCGGCCGCGGCGTTTGGCGAGATGTACCGCCCGCCGCGCACCGATCTGCCCAGCTCCCTGCGCGGCAATTTGCGCCGCGCCCAGCAGCTGCTGCGCGACGCGGGCTGGACGGTGCAGGGCGGCGTGCTGCGCAACGCGGCCGGCCAGCCGCTGGAGCTCGAATACATGGACAGCGGCGAGGGCAGCCTGCGCGCCGTCGCGCCCTGGCAGCGCAACCTCGAAAAGCTCGGCATCCAGCTCAGATACCGCGCCGTCGACTTCGCGCTGTTCCAGCAGCGGCTGCAGAAATTCGATTTCGACATCGCGACGATTGCCTACCAGGGCACACACAACCCGGGCCAGGATTTCGCCGACATACTGGGCAGCCAGGCCGCGGACACGCCGGACTCGGGCAACTACGCCGGCGTCAAGAGCCCGGCCGTCGATGCGCTGATCCAGGCCATGACCACCGCCAAGACCGAGGCCGAGCTGCTGCCGGTCTGCCATGCGCTCGAGCGCGTCATTGCGCACAGCCACTATCTGATCCCGCAGTGGAGCGCCGGCACGCACCGCATGGTCTTCAACAACTGGCGCCTCGCGCGCCCGGGCGTCGCGCCGCCCTACAGCAGCGGCGAGCTCTGGGCCATCGACACCTGGTGGGCCATGACGCCTCCTGCCCAGCCCCACCGGGAGCCCTGATGTTCGTCTATATCCTCAAGCGGCTTTTGCTGATGGTGCCCACGCTGCTGGGCGTGCTGCTGCTGACCTTTGTCGTGATCCAGTTCGTGCCCGGCGGCCCGGTCGAGCAGTACCTGGCCGAGGCGCGCGCCGGCGCCGGTGGCGCGACGGGCGGGGGCGGGGGCATGAACTACCGCGGCGCACAGGGCGTGGACCCGCAGCGCATCGAGCAGATCAAGGCGCTCTATGGCTTCGACAAGCCCGCGCACGAGCGCTTCTTCCAGATGCTGGGCCAGTTCGCGCAGTTCGATCTGGGGCACAGCTTCTTCCACAACAAGGCCGTGTGGGTCCTCGTGATCGAGAAGCTGCCGGTGTCGATCAGCCTCGGGCTGTGGACCTTCCTGATCAGCTACCTGGTCGCGGTGCCGCTGGGCGTGGCCAAGGCGGTGCGCGCGGGCACGCGCTTCGACTTCGTGACCACGCTGATCATTCTGGTGGGCTATGCGATTCCGGGCTTCGTGCTGGGCGTGGCGCTGCTGGTGATCTTCGGCGGCCAGCTGCAATGGTTTCCGCTGCGCGGGCTGACCTCGGCGAACTGGGACGAGCTCGGCTGGGGGGCGCGCATCGCCGACTATCTGTGGCATATCGCGCTGCCCGTGACGGCCATGGTCGCGGGCAGCTTCGCGGTCACGGCGATGCTGACCAAGAACGCGTTTCTCGAAGAGATCAGGAAGCAATATGTGCTGACCGCGCGCGCCAAGGGCCTGAGCGAGCGCCAGGTGCTGTGGAAGCATGTGTTTCGCAACGCGCTGATTCCGATCATCACCGGTTTTCCCGCGGCCTTCATCGGCGCGTTCTTTGCGGGCTCGCTGCTGATCGAGACCCTGTTCTCGCTCGACGGCCTGGGGCTGCTGAGCTATGAAAGCGTGATCCGGCGCGACTATCCGGTGGTGCTGGGCACGCTGTACCTGTTCACGCTGATCGGCCTGGTCACCAAGCTGGTCAGCGATCTCTGCTATGTCTGGGTGGACCCACGTGTCAAGTTCGACTGACCCCGTTTCCATTCCCGTGACGGTGGCCGCGGCCAGTGCCCTGCCGCCGCCGGCTCCGCCCATCCAGCCCTCGCTGTCGCCCGCGCGCCGCGCCTGGCAGCGCTTCAAGCGCAACCGCCTGGGCTACTGGAGCCTGGTGGTGTTCTGCGCGATGGTGCTGCTGAGCCTGGGCGCCGAGCTGCTGAGCAACGACCGGCCGATCGCCGTGCGCTACCAGGGCCAGACCTACTGGCCGCTGTGGAACGACTACCCCGAGACCACCTTTGGCGGCGATTTCGAGACCCGCACCGACTTCCTCGATCCGTTCATCGCCGAGCGCCTCGCGGAAAAAGGCAACTGGGCGATCTACACGCCCAACCGCTACGGGCCGCAGTCGATCAACTACTTTGCCGAGCTGCCCAATCCCTCGCCGCCGAGCACGGCCAACTGGCTGGGCACCGACGACCGCGGGCGCGACCTGCTGGCGCAGCTGATCTACGGCTTTCGCGTGAGCGTGTTGTTCGCGTTGGCGCTCACCGTGACCGGCGTGCTGCTGGGCGTCATCACGGGCGCGATCCAGGGGTTTTTCGGCGGCCGTACCGACCTGGCCTTCCAGCGCTTCATCGAGATCTGGGGCTCGATGCCCGAGCTCTACCTGCTGATCATCTTCAGCGCGCTGTTCGCGCCGAGCATCGCGCTGCTGCTGGTCCTGCTGAGCCTGTTTGGCTGGATGGGCCTGTCCGACTACGTGCGCGCCGAGTTCCTGCGCAACCGCCAGCTCGACTACGTGAAGGCCGCGCGCGCCCTGGGCGTGGGCAATGCGCAGATCATCTGGCGCCACATCCTGCCCAACAGCCTCACGCCGGTCGTCACCTTCCTGCCTTTTCGCATGAGCGCGGCGATCCTCGCGCTGACCTCGCTGGACTTCCTCGGCCTCGGCGTGCCTCCGGGCACCCCGAGCCTGGGCGAGCTGCTGAGCCAGGGCAAGAACAGCATCGACGCCTGGTGGATTTCACTGAGCACCTTCGCGGTGCTGGTCAGCACGCTGCTGCTGCTGACCTTCATGGGCGATGCGCTGCGCGATGCGCTCGACCCGCGCAAGGCCCAGGTAACGGACAACACATGATGCCAATGAACTCTTCCTCTTCGCCCCTGCTCGAGGTGCGCGACCTGCAGGTGTGTTTTGGTGACAAGCAGGTGGTGCATGGCGTGGACTTCCACCTGCACGCGGGCGAGAAGCTCGCGCTGGTCGGCGAGTCGGGCTCGGGCAAGACCATCACGGCGCTGGCGCTGCTGCGCCTGGCGGGCGATGCGCGTCTGAGCGGCCAGGTGCTGTTCGAGGGCCGCGACCTGCTGGCGCTGCCCGAGCGCGAAATGCGCGGCGTGCGCGGCGGCGACGTGGCGATGATCTTCCAGGAGCCGATGACGGCGCTGAACCCGCTGATGGCGGTCGGCGACCAGGTGGCCGAGGTGCTGCAGCTCAAGCAGCAGCTGTCGCAGGCCCAGGCGCGGCGCCAGGCCGTCGAGCTGCTGGCGACCACTGGCATTCCCGAACCCGAGCGGCGCGCGCGCTCCTTTGCGCACCAGCTCAGCGGCGGCCAGCGCCAGCGCGCGATGATTGCAATGGCGCTGGCGTCGTCGCCCAAGCTGCTGCTGGCCGACGAGCCGACGACGGCGCTCGATGTCACGCTGCGCGTGCAGATCCTCGAGCTGCTCGGCGACCTGCAGCGCCAGACCGGCATGGCGCTGCTGCTGATCACCCACGACCTGAACCTGGTGCGCCGCTTTGCCGACCGCGCCGCCGTCATGGAGCATGGCCGGCTGGTCGAGCAGGGCGCGGTGCAAGACATTTTTTCCCATCCCCAGCATGCCTACACGCGCCGCTTGATCGGCAGCGTGCCGCAGCGCGATGTGGTCGAGGCGCCGGTGCGCGCGGCGCAGGCGCTGGTCGAGACGCAGCAGCTGCAGGTGCGTTACGCGACGCCGCTGCCCGGGCTGCGCGGCTGGCTGCGCAAGGGCGAGTTCGTCGCGGTCAAGGGCGTGGACCTCAAACTGCTGGCGCACCACACGCTGGGCATCGTCGGCGAATCGGGCTCGGGCAAGTCGACGCTGGCGCAGGCCATCCTGGGCCTGCTGCCCTCCGATGGCCAGCTGCGCATCGACGGCCAGGCCTGGCAGCTGCCGGCCACGCGCAACGGCCCGGCCAACCAGGCGCTGCGCCGGCGCGTGCAGGTCGTGTTCCAGGACCCATTTTCCTCGCTGTCGCCGCGGCTCACCGTCGAGGAAATCGTCGGCGAGGGGCTGCGCCTGCAGTCGCCGGGCAGCAGCGCGGGCGAGCGGCGCCTGCGCGTCGAGCAGGTGCTGGCGGATGTGGGCCTCACGCAGCTGCAGTACCCGGGGCTGCTGCAGCGCTATCCGCATGAATTCTCGGGCGGCCAGCGCCAGCGCCTGGCCATTGCGCGCGCGCTGATCGTGCAGCCGCAGCTGCTGGTGCTCGACGAGCCGACCAGCGCGCTCGATGTCACGGTGCAGCAGCAGGTGCTGGCGCTGCTGCAGCGCCTGCAAAAGGAGCGGGGCCTGAGCTATCTGCTGATCACCCATGACATCGAGGTGATCCGCGCGATGGCCCACGATGTGCTGGTCATGAAGGACGGCGAAGTGCTCGAGGCCGGCCCGGTGGCGCAGGTGCTCGATGCGCCGCGCCATCCCTATACCCAGCGGCTGGTGGCGGCGGCGACGGTGGAGATGGATGCAGTCGACGCAAGGATGGCATGAGCCGCATGTTGGGCCTCTGGAGCATCAAATGCTGAACCCCGATACCGATCCCGCGGGCTCCTGCGCCGCGCCATTGATGGCCGGCTTGCATCCGTGTCGGATCGTCGTCGACGATGGCGTGGAACTGCACGCCTGGGTTGGAGGGCAGGGCCCGGCGCTGCTGCTGGTGCATGGACATCCGCAGACCGGCGTGATCTGGCACCGCGTCGTGCCGGAGCTGGCGCGGCACTTCACGCTCGTGGTGCCCGATCTGCGCGGCTACGGCGACTCGTCCAAGCCGCGCGGCGAGCCCGACCATGCGAACTACAGCAAGCGCCGCATGGCCCGCGATCTGCTGCGGCTGATGCAGCAGCTGGGCCATGCGCGTTTTGGCGTGCTGGCGCATGACCGCGGCGCACGTGTCGCGCACCGCCTGGCCATGGACCATGCCCATGCCGTCGAGCGAGTGGTGCTGCTCGACATCGCGCCCACGCTGGCGATGTACGAGCAGACCAGCGAGGACTTCGCGCGCGCCTACTGGCACTGGTTCTTCCTGATCCAGCCCGCACCCCTGCCCGAGCGGCTGATCGAGGCCGATGCCGGCGCCTATGTGCGCGAGGTGATGGGGGGGCGCAGCGCGGGGCTCGCGCCCTTCGATGCGCGCGCGCTCGGTGAATACCAGCGCTGCCTGGCGCTGCCAGGCGCGGCGCATGGCCTGTGCGAGGACTACCGCGCCGCGGCCGGCATCGATCTGGTGCACGAGCGCGAGGACCGGGCGCTGGGGCGGCGCCTGTCCATGCCGCTGCTGGTGCTCTGGGGCGCACAGGGCGTGGTCCACCGCTGCTTCGAGCCGCTGCAGGAATGGCAGCGGCTTGCCGATGACGTGCGCGGCGGGCCCTTGGCTTGCGGGCACTACATCGCGGAGGAAGCGCCGCAAGCCCTGCTCGATGCGGCCCTGCCTTTTCTGCAAGGCAGGAGCGCATGACTTCCAGCTCCTCGACGCGGTAGCGAGAGCCGGGGCTGCGCGATACCGCAGCGCCCGTGGGCGCTCGCGCTGGTGAAGCTTCAGCTGCCCGTGGGGTTGGCGCCGTCTTGCATGACCCAGACGATGCGGTCCAGGTTGACGCCGATCTGCTGCGCCTGCGACAGCAGGTGCTGGCGCACGCCCGTGGGCAGCACCGGGGTGCGCGAGAGGATCCAGAAATAGTCGAGGCTCGAGCCCACGACCATCGCCCAGCGGTAGTGCTCGTCGAGCGCCACGACGTTGTAGCCGGCGTAGAACGGGCCGAAGAACGAGACCTTGAGCGCGGCTTCTTCGGAGCTGCCGACCACCTGCGCCTTGCCGCGCGCTTCTTCCCAGCGGTTGCGGCGCGGGTCGAACCCGCGGTTCACGACCTGCACGCTGCCGTTGGGCGCGAGGCTGTACTCGGCGCGCGTGCGCACCAGGCCCTTCTCGAAGCGCTGATCGATGCGCGCGACTTCATACCAGCGGCCCATGTAGCGCGAGATGTCGAAATTGCCCACCGGCTGCACCGATGCGGGCCGCGGCGGCGTGCGCAGCGCCATCCAGGCCAGATAGGCGACGGCACCGGCGCCCACTGCAATGGCCACTGCCGAACCGGAGCTCCTGGTGTCTTCTTCAGACAGGGTATCGCGGTCCAGCCGGCTGCGCAGGTCATCGAAGGAAGTCAGTCGGCTGTGGTTGTGACGGGGCATGGAGGATCCTCGGATGACATGTATGACGAAAGCCTCAGAGAGGCGGTGGTGCCAGGCTGATGCGCGCGGCACTCTTTATGGGAGGGCGGTTCAGACAGGCCGTCTGCCGCCACAGTCACCAATCTACCCGGTGTTGCCTGCAACGCATGTAGGTGTTTGCTGGCATGCGTGGGTCAGCGCAGGACGACGCTTTTCACCCGTCCACCGACGGCTCGGGCGCGGCCTCCTGCGCCGGCAGCGCGCCCAGCGCCGGGCCGGGCGGGCGCTCGCCGATCTGCTGGCGCCACATCGCGTAGTACAGGCCCTTGCGTTCGAGCAGCTCGGCATGGCTGCCGGACTCGGCAATGCGCCCGCGCTCGAGCACGACGATGGTCTGCGCATGCAGGATGGTCGACAGCCGATGCGCGATCAGCAGCGTGATGCGGTGCGACTGCTGCGACACGCGGCGCACGGTCGCGTTGATCTGCTCCTCGGTCAGCGAGTCGAGCGCCGAGGTGGCTTCGTCGAAGATCAGCAGCCGCGGGTCGCGCACCAGCGCGCGCGCGATCGACAGCCGCTGCTTTTCGCCGCCCGACAGCCGCACGCCCGACTCGCCAATCGGCGTGTCCAGGCCCAGCGGCGAGCGTGACAGCAGGTGCAGGCACGACGCCTGCTCCATCGCGGTGAGGATGTCCGCGTCGGTCGCATCGGGCTTGACGAACAGCATGTTCTCGCGCAGCGTGCCGGCAAACAGGTGGGTCTCCTGCGTCACGAAGCCGATCTGGCGGCGCACCTCGTTGTAGCGCAGCTGCTGCGCGGGAATGCCGTTGAACTCGATGCTGCCGGCCTGCGGGGTGTACAGGCCCACCAGCAGCTTGACCAGCGTCGACTTGCCCGAGCCCGAGGGCCCGACGAACGCGATGGTGTCGCCCAGTTTGGCCGAGAACGACACGCCGTCGAGCGCCTTGTCCGCGGCGCCCTGGTGCTGGAACTCGACCTGGTCGAAGCGCAGGTCCTGCAGCAGCCCGACGCGCTGTGGATTGGCCGGGCGCTTCTCGATCGGCTTCTTCATCAGCGCCGCGAAGTTCAGCAGCGAGGCTTCGGCCTCGCGCCAGGCAACGATGATGTTGCCCAGCTCCTGCAGCGGCGCGAAGATCGCCACCGAGATGAACTGCATCGCGATCAGTTCCCCGGTGCTCAGCACGTCGCGAAAGATCAGCCACAGCAGCGCGAACAGGATGCCGAGTTTCAGCAGGCTCAGCGTCGTGCCCTGCAGGAAGGACAGCAGCCGGATGCGCTTGACCTTGAGCATCTCGAGCGCAAAGATCTTCTCGGTCTGCGCCTGCAGCCGGCGCACCTCGGGGAAAGTGAGCCCCAGGCTCTTGATCAGCTCGATGTTGCGTACCGACTCGGTGATGAACCCCGAATTGCGATTGGTCTCGCGCACGATCGAGCGCTGCTGGTTGCGGATCTCGCGGCTGAGCAGCCCGGTGAGGCCGCCGAGCACCAGCACGCCGATCAGGAACACGGGCACCAGCGCCCAGTGCCGCGTCACCGAATACCAGACCAGGAAGCTGATGCCGACGATTGCCGCGAACACGGTGTTGATGAAGGTGTTGATGAAGCGCTCGCTGTCGCTGCGCGCCTTTTGCAGCAGCGACAGCGTCTCGCCGGTGCGCATCTCGGCGAATTCCTGGTATTTGAGGCGCATCACCTGGCGCAGTCCGTCGTTGAACAGCTGCGTGCCGAGTTTTTGCACCATCAGGCGCGTGACATATTCCTGCAGCGCCTTGGCCAGGCGCGAGCCGATGGCCACGGCCACCGCCAGGCCCAGCAGCCGCAGCACGCCGGAAATCAGCTCGTCATTGGTCTTGTCGCCGGGATTGATCGCATAGCCGTCGATGATCTTGCCGAAGATGATCGGGTCGACCAGCGCCAGCACCTGGCTGATGGCGGCCAGCAGCAGCGCGAGCAAGGCCAGCCGGTAATGGGGTCTTAGGTAGGTCCAGAGTATGTGCATAGCCCCTTCTTATGCGCTGCCTGGCAGGGGTGGTCCTGTCGGACGGCGGCGCATTGCGGGTGCATTCCCGGCATTAACGCGGGTAACGGCATGGCTTCGCCGCGCACGCCGGCCCCGGGCTGTGGCTTAATAGCGGCTTCAAATCGCTTTTTTCATTGAAGGATGTCCCATGGGCAACAAGATCGTTACCGAAGCCGACCGCAAGTTCACGCCCCAGCCCCCCCTGCCCAACGGTTACAGCCTGCCCACGGCCGGCCGTGGCCAGCGCCGCAGCCAGGAACGTGGCGTGGCCACCCGTTCGAAGAAGAACGCCGGCAAGCGTCCTCACCAGGGTTGAGCTTCGGCTGCTTCCTGTGAAAAAGCCCTCTTCGAGGGCTTTTTTGCTTTCTAGCGCCGGTCGTTGCCGCGCTGACGCAATAGCTGGCGCAACTGCCGCACTTCCTCCATCAGATCCGCCGCGAGCGCCGCGAGCTGCGGGTCGGCGTCGAAGGCCTGCTCGAGATGGGCGATGCGCCGCGCGCGCAGCAGCGTGCGGCTGCTGAAGCGCCATTCGGCCGCGCCCTGGCCGCTGCCGCCATCGAGATGCAGCACCTCGTCGCGCACATGCTGTATGACCCAGGTCGACGGCTTCTGGCAGGCATGGGCCAGCTGCGCCAGATCCAGCGCCGCCGCATCCAGCACTTCGCCGGCGGTGCGCAAAGGGGAGGGGTCGGCAGTCATCGGGCTCTCCTTGCTTCAGGATCGGGGATGGAACGGGGCAAAGGCCTGCGCAAACGTTTTCCAGGCCTCGCGGCTGGCGGCGTCATCCGCTGGCGGCAGCGCGAGCTCCAGCATCAGGAACATGTCGCCGGGCGTGGGTCCCGGCAGCCCCTTGCCGCGCAGGCGCAGCTGGCGGCCTGCCTTCCAGCCCGCAGGCACGTTGACCTCGAGCGCTCCGGCCAGCGTCTGCACTTCGATCGGCCCGCCCAACGCCGCTTCCCAGGGCGCGAGCAGCACCTGCTGGTAGACGTCGCGCTCCTTGGCATGCCAGCGCGGGTCGGCGCGAAAGCGCACTTCGAGCAGCAGGTCGCCCGCCGGCCCGTTGCCCAGGCCTGGACCGCCATGGCCGGCCAGGCGGATCAGCTGGCCTTCCTTGACGCCCTTGGGAATGGTTACCTGCAACTCGCGCGTCGTCTCGACCGGCTGGCCCTGCGCATCGTGCGTGGCGCTGCGCACCTGCAGCGCACGCTGCGTGCCCTGGTAGCTGTCCTGCAGGTCCAGCTCGATGACCGCGTGCTGGTCGCGTCCCTTGAGATCGGGCGGCGTCTGGCCATGCGCATGGCTTTGCCGATGGTAGGCGCTGCGCCCGAACAGCTGGTCGAAGAAATCGCTGAACTCGTCGCTGTCGCCCCCGCCTGCGGGGCGGAACGCATGGTCTTCATCCCAGTGCGGCGGCGGCCGGAAGCCTTCGCGCGGACCTTCGGCTCCCAGCCGGTCATAGGCCGCGCGCTTTTCCGGGTCGGAAAGTACCGTGTTGGCTTCATTGAGCTCGGCCATGCGGTGCGGTGACGCCGGATCCTGGCTCAGATCGGGGTGGTGCTGGCGCGCCAGACGCCGGTAGGCCTTCTTGATCTCCTGCGCGCTGGCCGTGCGGTCGACGCCAAGGATCTGGTAGTAGTCCTTGTAATCCATGCGTTGGTGCTCCGATCTGCGGCCCCGATCACAGCAGCGTGCCTGCGGCCCGTTCCTGGGGCACCCAGAGCAGCTGATCGGTATTGACGCCCACGGCGCGCGCCTGAAGCAGCAAGCTGCCTCTGACCTCGGTGGGCAGCGTCGGCGTGCGCGACAGCACCCACGAGCGCGCAGCTGTGGCACCTTGCACTACGGCCCAGTGGTAGTTGTCGTCCAGGGCCACGACGTTGTACTCGCTGGCCAAGGCACCTTGCGACGACAGCTTCATCGCGCCTTCCTGCGGCGAACGCGCCGGCAACGCCACGCTTTCACGCTTGATCCATTGGCCGCTCGAAGGATCGAGGCCGCGCTCCACCATGGTCAGTGAGCCGTTCTGGCTGCCGTGGTAATAGACGCCGGTCTGCACCAACCCCTGCTCCGAAGGATGGTCGATGCGCGCGAGCACATACCAGAGCCCGGCATAGCGCGAGATGTCGAAGTTCTGCACCACTGTGACGCTGCGGGTGGCGGAATGGGTGCGCGCCGTGAAGCCGCAGGCCAACAGCAGGCTGCACAGCAGCAGCGCCAGCAGCCAGCTGCGTGGCATCGAAGGTCTGGGGGCAAAAGCGGCAGCAGACATGAGCGGGCTCCCTGGGCGCCGCAAGGCGGCGTGGCTCGAATATAGGCATTGCCAGTACTGCAATTTGTAGGTGAGTGCTGGCTTGCGGTGTCGGCGTAAACGGGGCAGAAGCGCCACGTTATTGCCGGCATGTATCAAGACCAGCAAATTGAAAGATTGACGGACCAGAATTCCATTTGAATATTTGTTTTTATATGGATGTATGCGTGGCAAATGATGAATTTGGGCTGGATCAGATATCTGACGGAGCATGCCTATGGAAAAATGAATTTGTTTTTTCCATTGCGAATCGATGTGGCAAAAAATTCATTGGAGGTTCATATGTCCAGGAAGGAATTTTTGCAAGCTATTTCCGACGCGGTCAAGAATCTTGACGAAAAAACCATCAAGGAGGTGAAGCTTGGAATGAATGGGGATTGCAAGAGAAGGTTGTATAACCGACTGAATATGATTGCGTACGAAGACCGGAAATGATGATTCATCGGTCTATGTGAAGTGCACGGGCCAACTTTGATAAATCGGGAGGGTTCATGTTGCTGCAGTTTGGTATTGATTCGATTGTGGATAATATTGTTGCGCTTGTAGGAGCGGAGTTTGATTTTTCAAAGATATCCAACGAGGATGATTTGCGAAGAAATTTCATTGAATTGATTAATGTATTGCAGCCGAGAAAAATGGCTCGCAGGACAGATGGAATCGGTTTTGTATTGGATGTAAAGGACGCTGGTGTTCTGGGCAGTTATTTCTGAAACGATTCCATGCTGGATGATAAAGATCAGTCTGAAACTATATTGCCGAAGAAATGTGATTTTTCCGAAGAGAAGATGGATCTGATAAAGAGAGGTCTGGAAGATCTCGATTTTTTGGCGACGGGGCACCATGAGTTGATCGAGTGTCTCATCACCGATATATTTATTCTCCCGTCCGAGAGGGCGCGGGGTGGATCGACCTCGCAGGCCATAGGTGTCATTTGGTTCGATCCAAAACTCTCTTATGGTCCTTGTGATGTGATGGAAATGATAGTGCACGAACTGACGCATCAATTGATGTTTATCGATGAGCTGCGCAGGCCGCATTATGATTATGCGTTGCTGTTGAAGGAAAATAGCTGGCCAACGTCGGCAATTTTAAAAACTCGCCGACCCTTTGACAAGGCGTTGCATAGCGCAGTGGTGGCAATGGAGGTGCTGTTGTTGCGGAATAATTATATCGGGCATCCTCAAGAGCCGGCGGTGCATCCGCCGACGAGAATTTTGCAGGATCAATTGCTTGATACGATAAATTCCATGGATGAGATTCTTGAAAAAAATCAAGATATTCTCATGAGCCGGGGTCATGAAATAATTGAAAATCTCAAGTTGAATTCCGGGAATTTGAATTGATTTTTTCATTGAAAATCATGCATATGGAATTTTAAAATGCATAGAGTGACGAGGGTGTTTTTCAATGGATATTCCGTCATTACGCTGCTGCTGATTTTTATTCATCAATCAATAGTTGCATCTTCAGCAGTTTTCTTGACGCATGCCATTGAGGATTTTCAAGGCGGAAATGTCTGCGTGGGCAGTTTGCTCCTTTATTTCGGTTCCATGATCTTTCCTTATTTGCCTGGTTATCTGTCTTTCGTGACTTTGCAAATGTGGGGGGCGAAAAGTCACAATGATTATATAAATAATCTTGTGGATTTTCTGAGTTCTCAGGAGGGAATATTCAGAAGCAAAAGGATGAGAGCTGCGGTCGAGTCTGCTGCCGCACGGAGTTCATTCATGGTGATTGATGATGCGGTTTCGTTCATGCACAGCTTTGCCAGTTTCGCGCTCAATAGTTTTCTGAGTTTTTTGGTGATTGGCTTGATTCTGCCGGGTGATATTTTTTATGGATACGTGGTCAGTCTTGCACTGTGCGCAGTGCTGCTGATCGTGACGCGACGGTTCATAGAAGGAGCTTCAGTGAAGTCCGAGCGTTCCTTCATTGAATATACCGATGTATTGAGCAGGATATGGCCAAACGTGGTTCTGAATAATAAAATAAACCTTGAGGCGTGGCGGGCGGGTTCTCGTGAAAGCGCTGTTGTTTATTACGGTAAAAACATTTCTCTGGAGGTGAAGAGGCAATTTGTCAATTTTTCTCTCTCCATGCTGGCGTTGCTGCCGACGGTTTATCTGTTGTGGGTGGCAATTGATGGTGGGGCAAGTGCTTCATTGATGGCTGTCATCATTGTCAACCTGACAAGGATATTTCATATATTGGGATCCTTGAGCGCGCTCGTTTCGCAAAGTCTGGATTGGTCCACGCAATGGGCGAGGGTGAAAATTATCTTTGCTATATTCGACATGCCTTCTGATGCGCGGGAGTACGAAGCTTCTTTCAAGGAAGTGACAATCAATGGTTCACCGCTGGATGAATTCGATCGCGTGGCACGCAGCATCGCCGAGAAAAATTGCGGCAGGTATACCATTCGGGGGGAAAATGGGTCTGGAAAATCCATGTTCATGCTGCAGCTGAAATCTCTGTTGGGTGAGAAGTCGGTTTATTTTCCGTCTGGAGAATCCGGGCTCTTCTGGCCGGTCCAGTTGGAGCAAGGGTCCACAGGAGAGCAGGTGCTGCATGGACTGCGGCTTCTTGTTGCGGACAAGGCGGCGACCCACCTGCTTCTGGATGAGTGGGATGCCAATCTGGACAAGCACCACATGGAGATTTTCGACGAGATTCTTGAGAAGGAGTCAAAGACCAGGGTGGTCGTCGAGGTCAGACATTGATGGGGTCATCATGACAATTCCGAACAGTCTTGCCGACGTGATTTTCTCCGAGGAGCTGGCTTGCGCAATGGAAAAATCCTGTTTCTGGCAGGGAAAATTCAAGGCGGACGCCGTGAAAGAGGTGTTCTCATGGAGGGAAGTCAATGAGATCATTTTCTTTCAGCGGATCGGCAGCGACCGTCTTCGCATGTCTATGCTGAATGAATCACCCATGCCTGCCAGGAAATTATTTTCCTCGGGTTCCGATGGCGTTGACGGTGGCTTGGATCATCTCCTTGTCGATGGCTTTCATGAGTTGTTGGAGTGTGGGGCGACGGCGGTCCTTGATTCGGTGAATGAAACCTCATGTGTTTTGAACCAGCTTGCTGAAGATATCTGTAGGCGATATCACGCCAAGTGTGCAATCAATGCCTATATGTCTTTTGGCATTAATGCCGGTTTTGGAGCACATCATGATGATCAGGATTTGATCGTGGTGCAAATTGAGGGTAGGAAGAACTGGTGTTTTTTTGGAAATGCCAACGTTGACTATGCGGATGTTTCAAATATGGATGGGCCGTCCGAAAAGGATATCTCAAAGAAAATTTTTGTCGAGCGCGGGGATGTGTTGTATGTCCCCAAGGGGATGTGGCACCATGCGCAGGGCATCGGGGAGCCTAGCCTGCATTTGGCTATTGGCCTGGGCTATCCAACCATTGGAGAATTCCTGAGTTGGGTTGTTGCTGTAAACCAGAAATCGGTGCCATTCGAGGATATCAAGTCATCTGATTTCAGGGCAGAAGCTGTTTCCAGGAAAATATTGAATTTCCTTCATTCGGTGTGCGGGCCTCGCGAAGTCAATCTTTTTCTTGCCGATCATTATTCAAGGATTCGCTGCGCAAGGATCCGGTCGGATGTGTTGAATCGGTTTTTCGTGGCGGATGGAGATGTTTTTGCCAGAATTCCGGCTTTTTTTATCAAGGGTGACGTGGATGTTGACACGGACATGATTCATGTTCATGCCTTGGGATGTCGATTCACGTTGTCGATCGATGAGGTGAAACTGCTTGAAAATTTCCTGCATGGTTCGCTGACGTATCGTGAGGTATTGAAGGTTTTTTCGTCGGAACGTGGTCGGGGGGAGATAGATCTCATCCTGAAAAATCTGTTGAAGGCAGGCTTGATCACGAAAATCGGTGCTTTTGATAATCAGCGAGGTCTTGAACTGTGATGGTGTGAATTGCAAGCTCTTGGTAATCTTCCTCTGGCCATGGATCGCTGGAAGTCGTAGGCTCGAACTTTCATCGCAATCGGCTGAGCGAGCAATGGACTTTTCCAACCGGAGCAGGTCAAAAGCGGGTGTTTGGTGCAGCAGGCTTGTCTGCGAAGGTCGTCCGGCGCTCGTACTGGCCCTGCTGCTGTCAAGCGCCCACGCGCAGCCGCAGCCCCCCGTCGATTCCATGGCTTGGCGCGTGCAAGCCTGCAGCGCCTGCCATGGCGACCAGGGACGGGCCACGCCCGAGGGCTACTTTCCGCGGCTGGCCGGCAAGCCTGCCGACTATCTCTTTCGGCAGATGCTCAATTTCCGCGATGGCCGGCGCAGCCATACGCAGATGCGCTATCTGATGGCCCATCTGACGGACGACTATCTGCGCGAGATGGCAGAACACTTTGCGCGGCGCGAGGTGCCGTATCCGCCGCCGCTGCGACCCCAGGCTGCGGCGCAGGTGCTGGCGCAGGGCGAGGCGCTGGTGCGCCAGGGCGATGCGGCGCGCGCTCTGCCGGCCTGCGTGGCGTGCCATGGCGCGGCAATGACCGGCGCGCTGCCCGCGGTGCCGGGGCTGCTGGGACTGTCGCGCGACTATCTCAACAGCCAGCTGGGGGCCTGGCGCACCGGGGCGCGGCATGCGCAGGCGCCCGACTGCATGGCCGCCATCGCGCGCAAGCTGTCGGTGCCCGAGGTCGCGGCGGTATCGGCATGGCTGGCGGCGCAGCCCGTGGCGCAGGGCGGCCGGCCGCTGGCGCAGCTGCCCGGGCCGGCGCCGATGGCTTGTGCCGGCATGGAGCTGCGCTGATGACGTCACGTTCGATCAAAGCGTGGCTGCTGGTCGCTGCGCTGCTGCTGCTGGCAAGTGTGGCCACCGTGGCCTGGCTCAATCTGCGCGGCGAAGCGCCTGCGCCGCAGCTGTGGCGCGAGCAGGGCGCCGCCGCGCCAGCATCCCCCGCCATGCTCGAAAAGGGCGCTTATCTCGCGCGCGCCGGCAACTGCATGGGCTGCCACACGGCGCAGGGCGGGGCGGAATATGCGGGCGGGCGCGGCATCGAGACACCGTTTGGCGTGGTCTATGCGCCCAATCTGACGCCCGATGCGCAGACGGGCCTGGGGCGCTGGACGGCTGACGCGTTCTGGCGCGCGTTGCACCACGGGCGCTCGCAGGACGGTCGGCTGCTGTATCCAGCCTTCCCTTATCCCCAGTACACGCGCGTGGAGCGCGAAGACGCCGACGCGCTGTTTGCCTATCTGCAGAGCCTGGCGCCGGTGCACGCGCCGGCCCGGACGCACCAGTTGCGGTTTCCGTTCGACACCCAGGCGGCGCTCGCCGTCTGGCGCGCGCTGTATTTCCGTTCCGGCGAATGGCAGCTAAGCAAGGGGGCGACGCCCGAGTGGAACCGCGGCGCTTATCTGGTGCAGGGCTTGGGCCACTGCGCGGCGTGTCATTCGGCGCGCAATGCCTGGGGCGGCTCGCTCGAGGAAGGATTGCTGCGCGGCGGCATGATGGCGCTGCAGGACTGGTATGCGCCGGCGCTGGGCGGCGCGCACCTGCCGCGGCAGGAGCTGGTGCAGCTGCTGCAGACCGGCGTCGCTCCCAGGGCCTCGGCCAGCGGGCCGATGGCCGAGGTGGTGTTTCGCAGCACCCAGTATCTGTCCGATGCGGACCTGCAGGCCATGGCGGTCTACCTGCAGAGCCTGCCCGCGCCCGCGCCGCCTGCGGTGCCCGCGGCCCGCGCCAGCGACGCCGCGCTGGGCGCCAAGGTCTATACCCAGCATTGCGCGCAGTGCCATGGCGCGCAGGGCGAAGGCCGGCCCGGGGCGATCAACGCGCTGGCCGGCAACCGCGCCGTGAATCTGGAAGACGCCAGCAACGTCGTGCGCATGGTGCTGCAGGGCGGCTACCCGCCCGCCACGGCCGGCAACCCGCGGCCCCATGGAATGCCCCCGTTTTCCCATCGGCTCGGCGATGCCGAGATCGCGGCGGTTTCGTCGTTTGTCCGACAATCGTGGGGCAACATGGCGCCAGCGGTTGGTACCATCGAGGTTTATCGGGCACGCGAGAAGCGCCGGCATTGAAGGAGCGGGAATGGACAGTGGGCAGATGCCGGTGGACAAGACATGGCTCGTGGTCTGCCTGTGCGCGCAGTGGTGCGGCACGTGCACGCAGTACCGCGCGGGTTTCGAGGCGCTGGCCGCCAGCCATCCCGAGGCGCGCTTCGTGTGGCTGGATATCGAGGACCAGGAAGAGGTCGCGGGCGACCTGGACATAGAAACCTTCCCCAGCCTCTTGATTTCCGACGCACAGCACGCACGTTTCCTGGGCCCGCTGCTGCCGCAACTTCCCGTGCTGGCGCGGCTGCTGGTGTCGCTGCAGGATGCAGGGCCCGTGCCCGCGGCAGTTTCCGCCCCTGCGCAGGCGCTGCGCGAGCGGGTGCTGGCAGCGGAACTGGCCTGAGCCCGCGGCCTGCGCCGTGCAAGCCGCGCCTGGCGGTCGTTTGCAAGCCCTCTCATTGGATTGAGGGTACAATATGCAACTCACGACCAAGCGGGCGGGTACATACCGCCCGTTTTTTTTGGTCGGTTGCATTTGGAGCTCGAAGCTCTCGGATGGGTTTTCCGGGGGTTATCGGGTTTTTTGTATTTGCAGAGATGGAATTGAATACACGTGGCACTACAGCAAATCGTTGAAGAAACAGTCGCAGGCCTGGGTTATGACCTGGTGGAGATCGAGCGCTCCGCTGGCGGGTTGCTGCGCGTCACCATCGATTTGCCGTGGCAGGCGCCCACCCCGGAAACGCAGGATCTGCCCGAGCAGTTCATCACCGTCGAAGACTGCGAGAAGGTCACGCGCCAGCTGCAGTTCGCGCTCGAGGTCGATGGCGCCGAATATACGCGCCTCGAAGTCTCGTCGCCCGGTATCGACCGGCCCCTGCGCCATGAACAGGATTTCGTGCGCTTCGAAGGCTCGGTCATCGATCTGACGCTCAAGGCGCCGATGGGCGCGGCGGCCGCGGGGCAGGTCAGCCCCAGCCGCAAGAAATTTCGCGGCACGCTCGAGCGCAGCGAGGCCGGTGGCTGGCAGATCGTCTGGAGCGACGAGCCCGCCGTGAAGCCAGGCCAGCGCGTGAGCAAGAAACGCGTGCCCGCGCCGTTGCAGGCACTGGGTTTCACACTCGATGAGCTGCGCGAAACACGCCTTGCGCCGCTGGTGGATTTCAAGGGCAGAGCCAACAAATCCGCCTCCTAGGTGGTGCTGTTGCAGGTCAAATAGCAGGGGGCCAAGCGAATACGCGAGGGTCGAGCCCCCTTCGGAGTGATTGAAATAGGAGAGTCATCGCATGAATCGCGAATTGTTGATGTTGGTAGAGGCCATTTCGCGCGAAAAGAACGTCGAGCGCGATGTGGTCTTTGGTGCCGTGGAATTGGCGTTGGCCCAGGCCACGAAGAAGCTGTACCAGGGCGAAGTGGATATCCGCGTGGCCATCGACCGTGATAGCGGTGATTACGACACCTTCCGTCGCTGGTTGGTCGTGTCTGATGACGCCGGCCTGCAGAACCCCGAAGCCGAAGAAATGCTGATGGACGCGCAAGACCGCGTCGCGGACATCGAAGTCGGTGAACACATCGAGGAAGAAGTCGAGTCGGTGCCGATCGGCCGCATCGGCGCGATGGCCGCCAAGCAGGTGATCCTGCAGAAGATCCGCGACGCCGAGCGCGAGATGCTGCTCAACGACTTCATGGCGCGCGGCGAGAAGATCTTCACCGGCACCGTCAAGCGCATGGACAAGGGCGACATCATCGTCGAAGGCGGCCGTGTCGAAGGACGCCTGCGCCGCAGCGAGATGATCCCCAAGGAAAACCTGCGCAATGGCGACCGCGTGCGCGCCATGATCATGGAAGTCGACCTGACGCTGCGCGGCGCGCCGATCATCCTGTCGCGTTCGGCCCCCGAGTTCATGGTGGAGCTGTTTCGCAACGAAGTGCCCGAAATCGAACAGGGCCTGCTGGAAATCAAGAGCTGCGCCCGTGATCCCGGCAGCCGTGCGAAAATCGCCGTCATCTCGCATGACAAGCGAGTCGACCCGATCGGCACCTGCGTCGGCGTGCGTGGCACCCGCGTCAATGCCGTGACCAACGAGCTTGCCGGCGAACGCGTCGACATCGTGCTGTGGTCCGAAGACCCGGCGCAGTTCGTGATCGGTGCGCTGGCGCCCGCGAACGTGTCGTCCATCGTGGTCGACGAAGAAAAACATGCCATGGACGTGGTGGTCGACGAGGAAAACCTCGCCATCGCCATCGGCCGCGGCGGCCAGAACGTGCGTCTGGCCTCCGACCTCACCGGTTGGAAGATCAACATCATGGACGCAGCCGAGTCTGCGCAAAAACAGGCCGACGAGACGGATACCGCCCGTCGCCTGTTCATGGAGAACCTGGATGTGGACGAGGAAATCGCCGACATCCTGATCGAAGAAGGTTTCGCCAGCCTGGAAGAAGTGGCCTATGTGCCGCTGCAGGAAATGCTGGAGATCGAAAGCTTCGACGAAGACACCGTGAACGAGCTGCGGGCGCG